>Ga0315338_1000176_pt1 | contig 257658 bp, 235 predicted proteins | sample ASW8metaG_FD_204518 | JGI IMG/M metagenome (GOLD analysis project Ga0315338, IMG submission 204518) | Ammonia-oxidizing marine archaeal communities from Monterey Bay, California, United States - ASW #8 | ecosystem: Environmental > Aquatic > Marine > Coastal | place: USA: California | collected...
GTCTTCGTGCCCGTGTTCGTCTTCGTGCCCGTGTTCGTCTTCGTGCCCGTGTTCGTCTTCGTGCCCGTGTTCGTCTTCGTGCCCGTGTTCGTCTTCGTGCCCGTGTTCGTCTTCGCGCCCGTGTTCGTCTTCGTGCCCGTGTTCGTCCGCATCGGTTACCAATGTGAGCGAACGTTCTGCGGGCAGATTTGCGATAGAGCTGTTTAGAGGATATTCGAGAGTCGGGCCGACCCAAATTATAAGATCCGCCTCTTGCAGCAGGCGAGCCTGTGACGGCTTGAGGGAGAAATGATGTGGAGAGACAGTAGGGTCCAGCAGCAGTCCTGGCTCGCCGATGCCTTCCATCACACCGGCGGTGAGGGCATGTATAGGAAATATGCTTGCCACGACTTTCAGCCCATTTGCTGGCTCGTCGGCTCTGCCAGGTGTAGCAGTCGCGAAAAGCAGTATCAGAGCAAACAGAGGAACGATTGTGATACGGGTCATTGAAATCATGAGAAAATTCGATCCACTTGCTTATTAATATGAAATAATATAACATAACTAAAGCTTGATAACCTTATTGTCAAGACAGGAAGATCTAGATGATTTAAAGTTGAAAGAATGATTTGGGTATGGCGAGATCAAGTAGAATGACACCACATCAGGCGCGCGCCGGGAGCGTATTTCGCGGCGCAGAGCACACCCATGCCCAATGCGTCGGCAGCGCTCTTAAGCGCGCTGAGGCGCTCTGTCACCAGCGCGGCACGCGCTTCACGCGCATGCGCAGGCGGGTGCTTGAGCTCATCTGGGAAAGCCATAGGGCAGTGAAGGCTTATGATCTTCTCGACCGGCTAACCGAAAGCGAGAAATCGGCGCGTCCACCGACCGTCTATCGCGCACTGGAATTTCTTATAGAGCACGGTCTAGTGCATCGTGTGGACAGCCTTAACGCATATGTTGGCTGCTCTGGCTCCGACGATCTTCACAATGCGCAGTTTCTCATCTGTCAAAAATGCGGCGAGGTAAGCGAGGTAGACGGCGCGTTGATCGATCGGGCGGTTAGGCGCCAGGCTGCCGCGGCGGGGTTCACCGTGCGTCGCCAGACAGTTGAGCTGCATGGAGAATGCCCATCTTGCGCGGCCTCGTGAACGGCACACCCGAAAGGTCCTCCCGGCGCCTGGTTTTTATCGAAGAGCTCGGCGTAAAGCTGGAAGCTAGAACCGTTCTATCCGGCATCGATCTCGAAATTTCCAGCGGTGAGATCGTAAGCCTGATAGGACCCAACGGCGCCGGTAAGACCACACTGATCCGCGTCATTCTTGGTCTCATCCCCCATCAAATGGGGCGTGTCAGTATCGCGCCCAAACTCGTCATCGGCTATATGCCTCAGCGCCTTACCATCGATCCAATACTGCCCTTGACGGTACACCGCTTTATGCGTTTGGCAGCTAAGGCGGGTAAAAAGGAGATCGCCACAGTTCTCGATGAGGTCGGTGTGCGGCAGTTGCGGGATGCCCAGGTGCAGACTCTCTCCGGCGGGGAGTTTCAGCGCGTCCTCCTGGCGCGTGCGCTACTACGCAATCCGGACCTACTTGTGCTCGACGAGCCAGCGCAGCAGGTAGATTTTCAAGGCCAAATCGATATGTTCGAGCTAATCGAGCAGGTTCGTGCGCGCCGCGGTTGTGGCGTCCTCGTCGTTAGCCATGATCTTCACATGGTAATGAGTGCCACCGACCGTGTGCTTTGTCTGAACGGCCATATTTGCTGCTCCGGGGCACCCGAGACGGTGAGCGCACATCCGGAATATGCCGCCCTATTTGGCCCGCGCGCTGCCGAGAGTATTGCTCCCTATCGGCACCGCCACCGCCACGAGCATATTCTCTCGGGCGACGTCCGTTCGGCGGATGCCGAGCCTCACGATTCTCCATAAAGCGATTGAGCATGCTTGACGATTTCTTCTGGCGCGCGCTTCTCGGCGGCATCGGCGTGGCATTGCTGGCCGGACCGCTTGGCTGTTTCGTGGTATGGCGGCGTATGGCCTATCTTGGTGACTCCTTGGCCCATGGTGCGCTTCTAGGCGTCGCGCTGGGGCTCGTGCTCAGCGTTGATCTTACTATCGGCATCATTGCCAGTTCCGTTGCACTGGTAGCGCTCTTCCTACTACTGCAGCGTCAGCGAAGATTAGCCGGTGATACTTTGTTGGTGATCCTCGCTCATGGCGCGCTGTCCCTTGGTCTGGTAGCGGTGAGCTTTGTAGAGGGCCAGCGACTCGATCTGATGACCTATCTGTTTGGCGATATACTTTCTATTGGGCGAGTTGATCTTGCTTGGATCTATGGTGGAGGTGCTTTGATCCTTATTGTGACCGCTTGGCTGTGGCGACCGCTTCTTGCGCTCACCGTACATGAGGAGCTAGCTCGGGCCGAGGGCACTAGGGCAGCCCTCGTCAGCATCACCTTCATGCTGCTGATCGCCATCACAGTAGCGCTCGCGATGAAGGTCGTCGGCATCCTGCTGATTGCCTCGCTGCTTATAATCCCTGCCGCCGCGGCGCGCCGTATCGCGCACACGCCAGAGCAGATGGCGGTTCTCGCAAGCCTAGCCGGGGTGATGGCGGTCGTGGGTGGGCTGTTCGGCTCACTCAAGTGGGATACCCCCTCCGGTCCCTCCATTGTCGTCGCCGCGATTGTGGTATTCCTATTGAGCCTTACCCTTGGTATAGCCCGCCAATTGATTCCGCCGCGCCAGCGGCCTATAGGTGGTGCATGAACCGGCCATCAGATATCGCCACGCGCGTGATCGCTGATCTCAGCTTCGACCCCAGTGGCTTGGTTCCGGCCATCGCACAAGAGGCCGCGACGGGCGAGGTATTGATGCTCGCCTATATGAACGCGGAGGCCATCAGTGAAACATTGGAGACAGGGCAGGTCTGTTACTGGTCCCGCTCGCGGCAAATGCTCTGGCGCAAGGGCGAAAGCTCGGGCCATGTCCAGCGCCTCGTAGAGCTGCGCTACGATTGTGATAATGACGCTGTGCTGTTACGCGTCTGCCAAAGCGGCCCAGCTTGCCACACCAACCGCCCAAATTGTTTTTTCCACGCTGTGCGTGACGGTCGGGTGGTCATTATCAGCGAGCCAGAAGCCTAGTAGCCGCTAGCGCAGCCGGGCCGGATCGAGATCACTGGCACTGACGCCGCGCTCGGTGACGTGGGCGGGAAACGTGCCGCCACTCGCCATCGCGGCCACGATTGTTCCCATAGCGGGCGCTGTTTGGATGCCGTAACCGCCCTGTCCGGCCAGCCAGAAGAATCCTTCCACTTCGGGATCAAAACCGGCGACCGGGGTTTTATCGGCAACAAAACTTCGCAGACCCGCCCATTTATTGTGGATACGTGTAATCCTTGCGGTCGTTGCCTTTTCGATGCGATCGACGGCGATGGCGATGTCCAATTCATCGGGTTGAATATCCTGCGGTGGCATTGGCGTTTCGTCAGCCGGTGAGCCGAGTAGGCGGCCACCATCTGGTTTGATATAAAATTCCTCGTCGATATCCGCCAGTAACGGCCAGTTGTTGGGATTACAGTCGTCTGGCGCGTCGAAAATAAAGGCGGTACGGCGCTTCGGAACAAGACCGATGGGCCGCGCGCCTGCCAATTCACCGACTAAATCGCACCAAGCGCCGGCGGCGTTCACTACTACTGGTGCCTGATAGAAGCCGGCGCGGGTATCGGCCTTCCAAATGTCGCCGCTCAGGCTCAGGTTGGTCAATTCTGCGTTAGTCACCAGCACCCCACCACGCGCCTTCAGGCCGCGAAGATACCCCTGATGTAGGGCGTTGACGTCGATGCCCATGGCGTCGGGTTCATGTACTCCGCCGGCGGCATAGTCGGGGCGCATGATCGGTACCAGGCGGCAAACTTCTAAGCCGTCCACGAGGGCGACGCTCGGCACCAGGGCGTGGCAATCATCATAATGCTGTTGCAAGGTCGCTTGTTGGTCGGCACGACCAACAAAAAGTGCACCGCGCGGCGTCAACAGCGGATCCGAGCCAAAGCCCTCGGGTGGCGAATCATAAAACGCCCGACTGGCGGCGGTGATTCCGCGAATTGCTCGGTTGCCATAGGCTTCGGTGAACACGGCGGCCGAGCGTCCGGTGGTGTGATAGCCTGGCATGTCCTCGCGTTCAATTAAGATGACCGAGCCCAGTGCAGCTAGTTCATATGCTGCCGAGGCACCCGCCATGCCGGCGCCTACAACTAAAAATTCGCAATTTGTCATATCTTGCTCACCGGGTTTTGACCGGCATGTTTATGGCCGTGCGGAAGCGGAATAACAATCCCTCTCGGCAAACTGTGTGTGGGCAGTTAGGGTGAGAAATAGCTTTTTGGAGGGATGATACGAATGGATGTCAATTGTAAGGGCCGGTGCGCCGTGGTCACCGCTGGAGGATCAGGAATTGGGCGCACCATCGCGGAAACGCTGGCCGACAACGGCGCGCAGGTATTCGTCTGCGATGTCGCTGAAGAACATTTGCAAACGCTTGCTGCAGGGCGCCCAGACATTGGTGCGGTGGTGGCCGATGTCAGCCGCGCCGACGATGTCGCGCGCCTATTCGATGCTGCTGTCGAAGCGATGGGTGGGGTCGATATTCTAATCAACAATGCCGGCGTCGCAGGGCCGACCAAGCGGGTCGAGGATATCAGCGACGAAGAATGGCGCTCAACCATCGGCGTCGATGTCGATGGTCAGTTTTATTGTGCACGCCGCGCGGTGCCGTTGATGCAAGCTGCAGGCAAAGGCGTCATCGTCAATATTTCTTCGACCGCCGGGCGCCTCGCCTTTCCGCTGCGTCTGCCCTACGCCACTGCCAAGCGTGCCGTGATCGGCCTGACTGATACCCTCGCCATGGAACTTGGCCCGCGCAATATAAGCGTTAACGCCGTGCTTCCCGGCTATGTCTTGAACGATCGCGCGCGCCGCGTGATGCAGGCCAAGGCGGACGCTTCCGGGCGATCACTGGATGAAATGAAGGCAATCGTGCTGAGCCGAATATCCATGCGGACTGGCGTTGAAGAGCAGGAAATTGCTGATCTCGTGCTCTACCTCTGTTCTCACCAGGGCCGACACCTCTCCGGCCAGGCGATTAATATCGACGCCAACATGGAAACCTACGCTGGGATGGACAAGCTCGACTAAGCCGAAATTAACTCGCCATAGGTGCTGAGGAATTTGTCCGCCTCGGCGACGAAAACATCATGGTCGTCTACCGTCAGGGGCAGGCTCAAGGCCATATAGCCACGCCGGGTTATGTAGATACCGGCGGCAATCAATTCCAAGTGAAATAGATCGAGCGCCGTCAGATTGCGCCTGGCTAGATCGTGATGACTGCGAATTTCGCCGTCGATAAAATGGATGTTCATCAGCGAACCAAATCCAGTCGCCTGGAAAGGCAGACCATGTTTTTGCCCAAGTGCGTTGAGGCGCTGGCGGAAGGCTTCACCGGATTCGGTAAGTGCTGTCGCGGCCACCGGGGTGTAGACCTGTTCTAGCCCCGCCGCCCCGCCGGCCAGCGTCATGACGTTGTTATTGAACGTGCCGTTGTGGACAAAGTGTTCTTTTGCACGTGGATCGTAACGGTCCATGATAGTGGCCCGTCCGCCGAAAGCGCCGGCTGTCATGCCGCCGCCAACATATTTGCCAAGCGTCGTCATATCGGGGGTAATGCCGAGCGCGCCTTGTCGCCCATTGGGGCCGAGCCGCGATGTCATTACTTCGTCGAATATCAACAGCGCGCCGCAGCGCGTCGCCTGCTCGCGCAGCAGTGCAACGAAATCCGCATCGGCGGGGATGCAGCCGCCAGCGCCCTGAACGAGTTCCACCAGAACGGCCGACAAGCTTTGGCCATGTTCGTCGAATAGGGCGCTCGTGCCGTCAATATCGTTAAAGGGTGCAAGAACATAATCGAACGGCACGTTGATCGGCGATCCGCCCGGTGGAAATGAAAGTGTACCGCCATGATAGGCGCCTTCGAACACCATGATTTTGCTGCGTCCGGTGACGGCATTGGCAGTGACTAGGGACATGATATTAGCTTCTGTGCCGGAATTGCAGAAGCGTACACGCTCGATCGCAGGGATACGGGCACACACCAGCTCGGCGAGGCGCGCTTCATGGCTGCTTACCGAACCGAACGTAACGCCATCTGCCAAAACCCCGCGCACTGCGGCATGTACGACGGCATTGGTATGGCCATAAATTCCGGCGGAAAAGTCGCCAGCGTAATCGCGATAACGATGTCCGTCGAGGTCCCACATATAGGCGCCTTTGCCGCGTGCTATGGCTAGGGGGAAGGGGGCATAAAACATGCCCGTGCGGGTATTGCCGCCGGGCAGGCTTTCACAGGCGCGGGTAAATTGCGCTAAGCTTTCCGGATTGGCGGCGACATAGCGCTCCTCGGCCGCCCGGTAGGCGCCCTCCACATCGATATTGCGTCCCCGTTCCGGGGCAGATCGGCTCGCCATCGCGCTCTCCATTTTGGCTCGCATCAGTGTGTGACGATAGCCTGGACGTGCGGACTACGGCAAGCGACCGCGGTAATGCCACGGACGACTGGCGTTAAGTCGTGAATAATGTCCGATATGGGCCAAGTAGATTTCACACTCGTTTCAGCGAGAGAGATAAATAAATGTCACGATTAGCAAATACAAAGTGAAGACAGATCGGGCGCAGGAGAATATCGATTACATATAGGTGGTATTCGCCGAGCCTAAGAAATCGCCGCCCGGCCTCCATCTGGAAGACGGATTGAATTACGTCCAGATTGCCGCGCGCGACGACGAAATATAGGGCAATCCGCTGCTTTAAACGGACGCCTTCGGGGCTTTTATCACCGATATCAAAAGTGTTGCGAGGAGCTGCCGGCAGCGACTTCGGTGAGTGTTGTTGGCACCTACAATATGTTTTCCTCGACCGGTAAAATTAGTCTGCAACAAGTGTGATCACACTATTGGCGCGACGCTGCTTTCGGGATAGGTTGCGGCGCGGAACTAGCAATCAGACAAATATCGTGGGCTGGCAGGCACTGCGTGCCGAAACCTACGGGGAAGAGGCGGGACAATGCGATTTGCGGTCGATACCGGGGGCACCTTCACGGATTTGGTGGTTGAAGACGATAGCGGCGGTGCCCGCATGTATAAATCAGAGACGACGCCATCCGATCCGGTGGCCGGAGTGCTTGATACGCTCGAACTCGCCGCTGCCGATTACGGCCTATCGCGGCCTGAACTGTTGGCCAAGGGCGATATGCTGATCCATGGCACGACCCATGCGATTAATGCCATCGTCACTGGCAACACAGCGCGCACGGCCTTTCTCACTACCCAGGGGCACCCCGATGTTCTGGTTCTGCGCGAAGGCGGGCGCATCGAGCCGTTTAATTTTACCGTGCCGTATCCGCAACCCTATGTGCCGCGCTCGCTGACCTATGAACTCCCCGAGCGAATCGTATTCGACGGCTCTGTGCGCCAGCCATTGGACGAAAAGGCGGTAATCGAGATCATCGCCAAGCTGAAAGCAGCAGATGTCGAGGCGGTGGCCGTTTGCCTGTTGTGGTCTATCGTCAATGCGGATCACGAAATTCGCGTTGGTCATCTGCTCGACCAGCATATGCCGGGTGTGCCCTATACGCTCTCCCACGCGCTCAACCCGTCGCTACGCGAATATCGCCGGGCATCCTCGGCTGCTATCGACGCGTCGTTAAAGCCGTTGATGGGCAAATATATGGGCAGTCTGGAGTCGCGCTTGCGTGATGCGGGCTTCGATGGCCGCGTACTGGTAGTTACGACACAGGGCGGCGCCATAGACGCTGCCGACATGGCCAAATCCCCAATCCATTCGATAAATTCCGGCCCGGCCATGGCGCCACTCGCCGGGCGAAATTACGCCCAGGCGGATAGCGGTGCGGACACCGCGATAATAGCCGACACCGGTGGCACGACGTTTGATGTCAGCTTGGTGCGTGGCGGGCGGATCCCATGGACGCGGGAAACCTGGATAGGCCAGCCTTACCGAGGCCATATGACCGGATTCCCAGCGGTAGACGTTAAAAGCATCGGCGCTGGCGGCGGCTCGATCGCCTGGGTTGATGAGGGAGGCCTCCTCCATATTGGACCGCAAAGCGCTGGCGCTGTGCCGGGGCCGGTCTGTTACGGCAAGGGTGGCGTTGAGCCGACCGTGACGGATGCCTCCGTGGTGCTCGGCTGGATCGATCCTGATTTCTTCCTCGGCGGCAATATGAGCCTTGACCGGGACGCCCCGGCTAACGCCATTCAAAGCTATGTCGGTGACAAACTCGGCTTTGACCTGCATGAAGCCGCTGCCGCTATTCTGAGTGTTGCCACCGAAAATATGGTCCACGCGATTGAAGATATTACCGTCAATCAGGGCATTGATCCGCGCGGTGCGGTGTTGATTGGCGGCGGTGGTGCTGCCGGCCTCAACGTTACCGCTATTGCCCGGCGGCTTGGCTGTGAAAGGGCTATCATTCCCGATGTTGCCGCGGCGTTAAGTGCCGCCGGAGCGTTGATGTCGGATTTGCGTGCCGAATACAGCGGTACGCTCTACACCCAGACTGCAGCGTTCGACACTGAGCGTGTGAATACGCTGCTGAACCGCCTTGAGGAGCAGTGCCGCGAGTTTATTGCCGGCCCCGGCGCCGGCTCGATTGAGCAGGTCATTGAGTTCACGGCGGAGGCCCGCTATCCCAGCCAAATTTGGGAGATCGAAGTGCCGCTCCGGGGAAATCGTTTCGCTTCCGATCAGGACGTGGTTGATTTGCGCGAGGATTTTCATACCACGCACGAGAATCTTTTCGCCATCGCTGACAATAAATCAGAGGTCGAGATAGTTGGCTGGCGAGCTAGTGTGCGCTGCCGTCTCCGCGATACGGTGCAATGGGCAGTGCGCGAGGCGGCGGGCGATATTGAAGTTCCTAAAAGTCGCAAAGCCTACTTCTCCGATGTTGGATTAGTTGAATCACAGGTGCTGCGTTTTGAGGATATGGAGCGCGGCACTGAGGTCGGGGGTCCTGCCATTATTGAATCCTCGTTCACGACCGTGGTGATCGACCCCGGTGCATCCGCAGTGCGCAGTGCGTCTGGCAGCTTAATCATCAATCCAGTTACCGGGAGCTAGAAAATGGCGAACAGAGCGAAAGCAAACGGTGGCACACTCGACGGTGTGCAGCTTGCCATCCTCAACAAACGCATCCAATCAATATGCGCCAAGATGGCTAACACGCTGCTGCGCACTGGTCGCTCTGGCGTGTTGAACAGCGCGCGCGATTTTTCCTGCGTGCTGGTCACTGCGGATAACCAGCTTCTGAACGTCTCAGAAAGCCTGCCGATTCATGTGCTGCGCGGGGCCGATATGATGTGTGAGGCGATGCAGGAGTACCACCCCGTGCTCAAGCGCGGCGATGCGTTCCTGCACAACTCGCCCTATCACGGCGGCTCTCATCCCGCCGACCACACCTATCTGGTGCCGGTGGTAGATGATCACGGCATCCACAGATTCACCATGGTTGCAAAAGCGCATCAGGCCGATTGTGGAAATTCGGTCCCGACCACTTATCACGGCAGCGCACGCGATGTGTATAACGAGGGTGCACTTATTTTTCCGGCGGTGCGCATCCAGACCGATTACCAGGACAATCTCGATATTGTTCGCATGTGCGAAATGCGCATTCGCGTGCCGGAGCAATGGTGGGGAGATTATTTGGCAGCGCTTGGCGCAGCGCGCATTGGCGAGCGAGAAATGCTGTCGCTTGGGGCCGAGGTTGGCTGGGACATCCTGGATCAATTTGCCAAGCAGTGGTTCGATTACTCCGAGCAGTTGATGGTCTCCTCGATCCGTCAAATGCCAGCCGGCAAGATCACCACCTACAGCCGCCACGATCCGTTCCCCGGCGCCGAAGATGGCATCGACGTCAAGGTCGAGGTTGAAATACGCCCCGACGACGCCATGATCGAAGTCGACCTCAGGGACAATCCGGATTGTTACCCATGCGGGCTCAATCTCAGTCAAGCCTGTACCGAATCCTCGGTACTACTCGGAGTATTCAACTCCATCCAAGAGGATGTGCCGACCAATGCCGGCTCGCTCCGACGGGTGAAAATGCATCTTCGCGAAAACTGCGTGGTTGGCATTCCGCGCCACCCGACAAGCTGTTCGGTGGCGACGACTAACGTGGCGGACCGGGTAGGCAATTCGGTACAGCGCGCTATTGCAGAATTGGGTGACGGCCATGGCATGGCCAGCGCGGGATCGATAATTCCGCCGAGCATCGGCGTAATTTCAGGCACTAGTGAAAAGACAGGTGGCCCCTACGTAAATCAAATATTTCTTGGATGGGGCGGCGGCGGCGCGGGCCCGCAGGTCGATGCGTGGATTACCATCGGCCACATAGGCAACGCTGGCGGCTCCTATCAGGATAGCATCGAATTGGATGAAATGCGTTTCCCGATGTATGTCGCGGGGCGACACTTTATTACCGACAGTGGTGGTGTCGGACGCACCCGTGGCGGTGAGGCAGTCTATTGTGAATTCGGCCCGACTGAGGGCGACATGGAAATCGGCTACGTCAGCGACGGCAATGATCATGCGCCGGAAGGTACGCGGGGCGGCGGGGGAGGTGCCCGCGCCAACCAGTACCGGCGGGATCTCAATGGTGATTTGCATCAGCTCGAAGCCTGTGCTCAGGCTGTCATTCCCGAAGGTCACACGATCGTATCTTATTCGTGCGGCGGCGGAGGCTACGGGCCGCCCATTGACCGTCCGGCTGAAAAGGTCGCTCATGATGTACGCGAGAGATGGGTCTCAGTCGAAGCCGCCAAAGACATATTTGGTGTGGTTGTCAGTTCTGCAGGTGTGATCGATGAGACGGCGACGGAAGCATTACGCGTTGCGCAAAGTGCCTCATAACCTGACCAGCGCGCCGCCCCTGGATGGCGTAAATTTAGCTATTCTTAATAAGCGCCTGGAAGGCGTGTGCCGCAAGATGGCCAACACATTGTTCCGCACCGGGCGCTCGGGCGTGCTCAACACCGCGCGTGATTTCTCGTGCTGTATAGTAACCGCCGACAATCAGTTGCTCGCCTCCGCCGAAAGCCTGCCAATTCACGTATTGAGTGGGCCCGATTTGATGGCGGCGGCGATGCAGGAGTTTCATCCCCTGCTCAAGCGTGGCGACGCGTTCCTGCACAATTCACCCTATCACGGCTGCTCGCATCCAGCAGATCATACGATTCTGGTGCCAGTCATGGACGATGACGGGCGTCACCGCTTCACGATGGTCGCCAAGGCGCATCAGGCTGATTGCGGTAATTCCTTGCCAACTACCTATATGGGCGGCGCACGCGATGTATACCAGGAAGGTGCGCTGATTTTCCCAGCCGTACGGGTGCAGGAGAATTACCAGGACATCCAGGATATCGTCCGCATGTGCAGAATGCGCATCCGCGTGCCAGAGCAATGGTGGGGCGACTATCTAGCTGCGATGGGCGCTGCGCGCATCGGTGAGCGCGAACTAATGGCGTTGGGAGAAGAAGTCGGTTGGGACACGCTCGATGCCTTCACCAGTCAATGGTTGGAATATAGCGAACAGCGCATGACTGCAGTGATCTCGCGCCTGCCGGCAGGCAAGATGACGGTTTCCAGCGCTCATGATGCGTTCCCGGGGGCTGAAGAAGGTATCCAGGTCAAAGTCCAGCTCGCCATTGACCCGGTGGACGCGATTATCGAGGTCGACCTCCGAGACAATCCTGATTGTCTGCCCTGCGGTCTCAATCTAAGCGAGGCCTGCTCGCGCACTTCGGCGATGGTAGGCGTCTTCAATTCCATTGATCACACTGTGCCACCCAATGCCGGAAGTTTCCGGCGTATCCGGGTGCTGTTGCGCGAGAATTGCGTGGTCGGTATTCCGCTCCATCCGACCAGTTGTTCGGTGGCCACCACCAATGTTGCCGACCATGTGTCGAACGGCGTGCAACGCGCCATTGCGGAGTTGTCCGAAGGCGCCGGTATGGCCGAAGTAGGTTATGCCATCCCGCCCAGTGTCGGCGTCATCTCCGGCATCAAGCCTAATTCCGATGAGCTCTTCATCAATCAGATTTTTCTCGGCTTTGGCGCCGGTGCGGCATCGCCGACGGCGGATGCTTGGGTGACGATCGGCCATGTCGGCAATGCGGGCCTTTGCTATCAGGATAGCACCGAAGTGGACGAGCAGGTATTTCCGATTTTTGTCAAGGGTAGGCATTTTGTCACCGATTCAGGCGGTGCCGGGCGCTATCGCGGCGGCGGCGGCATGCAGGTAGAATTCGGTCCGGAAGGCTGCGATCTCGAAATTGGCTATGTCAGTGACGGTACCTTTAATGCAGCAAACGGTGTGTGCGGAGGCGGCTCCGGCGGGCGGGCCAAGCAATACTTGCGGCGCGGTAACGGCGAGGGCGAAACCCTCGACCCTTGCGCTCAGGTTCCGCTCCGCGAGGGTGAAACTATCGTCTCCGTATCGTGCGGCGGCGGCGGATTCGGTTCGCCGCTTGCACGCCCGGCCGTCGATGTGGCCCACGACGCGCGCGAAAGATGGATTAGCATCGAGGCGGCGGAGCATGTTTATGGCGTCGTCCTCAGCGCCGACGGCAGTGCCGATATAACGGCCAGCGAAGCGCTACGCAATAAGATGTCCGTCGTAGCTTTCTAGCTGTCGCCGGCACGCTGCAGGGAACACGGGCGGATGGTCAAGCTCCATTCCACCATCACCTGCCCGCACCGCAGCGGTCAGACAAAGCAAGAAATGTCGATCAAGTCATACGTCTATTTCTTCGATTGTCCGCCTTGCGGCAAGCAATTTAAACCCGTTGCTGGAGATTGCTGCGTATTTAATTCGTATGGTGACATGAAATGTTCACCAATTCAGCAGTGCGAGCGCTGTTAAGCCGCAAACGTTTCTATCATCATTTCATGGTTTGCTTTTGATTCCTCGGGTTCGAGCCACGGCATGGGGCAATAGAGGATGAGTGTCTCGAATAAGCCCTCATAGCATCCCAGTTTCTTGCGCACTTCGTCCGGCGTGCCGGCGAGGACCAGGGTGTCGATCATATCATCAGTCACAAGATCTAGCATTTTTGCCACGTCGTTCTCGGCCATAGCCGCGCGTATAGCTAGTTTTTCCTTGGTGAACCCAGCTGGGTCGAGGACCTGGTCGAAATAGGGCAGGTTGGAATAGAAGGCGATCGGTGGTCGCGCCCGCCTCCGCGCGCGTTGGCGGTCCTTGTCGACCGAGCAAACCTTTAGCGAGCATAGTTCAATATCGCTTAAATGGCGACCGGTCTTGGCTAAGCCCTTTTTGACGTTGGGATGAACGATATCCGTGAAATATTGTGGTGTGTTGAGAAGATTGGCGATCAATCCGTCGGCAATGGCGCCGCTTAGCTGCAGCATCCCGGGCTGCACGGCTGCGAGGTAAATCGGCAGGGGCGGATAGGGCGGCGCCATGATTCGGCGATAGTCGCTCACCTTGATGTATTCGCCTTCGTAATCAATCGAGTTGGTTGGGCTGGCTGTCCACATGAGCCGGATCGCTTCAACATATTCACGCATCCGCTTCGCCGGCTTGTCGACCGCCAATTGATGCCAATTCTCGTTCCACATCGGTGGTGCAGTGCCAAGCCCTAGGATGAAGCGGCCATCGGTCAGTTCCGCCATCGACATCGCGCTGATTTCCGTCATCGCCGGCGGCCGGGCATAAGTCGCCACGCCGGTGCCAAGCCTCACCCGCTTGCATGCGCTCGCCATGCCGGCAAGCGGCACGAAGGCATCCCGCCCGAGCTCAGTTGTCCATAAGCTGTCGGCGCCGGCGTCTTCAGCTTGTCGTGCGTAGCTGACTGTCTCGTCAAGGGTAAGATTATCCCCACTAAATAGGATACCCCATTTCCACTTTTGTCCCATTCTCAACTTCCTCATGGTACGGCCGTTATTGTCGTGCTTAATATCACTTTTGATAGCCCGTATCGCACACCACTTCTAGTGATGGTGTGACGACACGCACATTAGGAGCGTCATGTCACACACATAGCCATTCTTCTCAGTATCTGAGTTAGGGCACCAAGACCATCTTGCCGAAGACGTCACGCTCGGCTGTCTTGCGCGCCGATTCTTGCACCTTACTGAACGGTATGACGGCATTGATGACAGGCTGGAGTTTACCATCCGCCACCAGTTTTAGTACGTGGGCTACTTCGCGTTTTCCTGCGAAGTGGCTGCCGTGCAGCATCATATGCTTGCGGAATAGTTCGATAATATTGATCGGCACGGTTTCGCCGGCATGGGCGCCGCAAGTGATCAGGCGGCCGTTCTCGCAAACCGCGTCGATGCTTTGCACCAGCACGTCGCCGCCGACCGATTCAATCACCAGATCGACACCGAATCCGTCGGTCATTTTAAGCGCCTCATCACGGATGCTTTGGGTGGTGTAGTTGATCACTTCATCGGCGCCCAGTTTAGTGGCTTTCTCGAGCTTGGCATCCGATCCTGCCGTCGCGATGACGCGCGCGCCGTGCAGCTTGGCAACTTGAATGGCGGCGCTGCCAACGACGCTGCCGGCGGCGTTGATAAGCACCGTCTTATCGGCCTGCACTTGCCCCAACGTTACTGCCATATGCCAGGATGTGCCGAACCCGACGACTGAAGCCGCTGCATCTTGGTAGGAGAGCCCGTCCGGCAGCGGAATCAAGGAGGTCGCCAGACAGCGGGTATATTCGGCATGGGTGCCCCATTGGCTGACGCCGATGCGGCCATGGCAGAAATCCACGCCGTCGAGGCCACTAAGCCACATATTGCTTTGCGGGTCTCCTTGCGCAAAATCGATAGCGACGCGGTCGCCTATCTCGGCACCCAACACGCCCTCGCCGAGATCTACGACTTCCCCAACGCCCTCGACCCCCATTACGTGCGGTAGAGTAACGCCGAATCCCGAAACTCCTTCGCGCAAATCATGATCGAGGTGGTTAACGCCGCTGGCGCCGATCTTGACCAGTACTTCGCCTGGGCCGGCCGTTGGCTTCTGGACATCCTCATAGAGCAGCTTGTCGATACCACCATGTTCACGAATTACCACTGCTTTCATTTGATCTCGTTCCTAATTTTGTGGTGGCTGGTAGATTCTACCCGGCGGCTTGGGCCTGGCGCGATGTCATTTCGGCGACAGCTTCGTCGCGCGTCATTATCTCGGCGTATTTTTGTTTAAGATCGAACAGGTTGGCTTCGTGCGGCCCCAGGGCACGGTCGCCGACGCAATCGCTGATGACGATCGGCCGGAAGCCGTAGCACATGGCATCAAGCGCGCTGGCGCGCACACAACCGCTCGTGGTGCAGCCGGTCACCAGTAGCGTATCGATACGGCGCATGGTGAGGTTGGGCGCGAGATCTGTGCCGAAAAAGGCGGAGGGCAAACGCTTGCGCACAATGATCTCGCCCGGATGTGGCGTCAGGCGTTCGACGATCTGGCTGCACTCAGCATTTTCTGTGAGGGTTTTCAGGGCCGGTACCTTGATCGCCATGATGTTGTCGTCGCTGCCGTCATCGGCAAAAACGACACGGGTGTGGGCAATTGTCATACCTAGATTGCGGCACGTCGCTAACAAGGGAACCGTATTGTCGCACGCCTCGGTAACATTTCCGCCGCCGAACTGATCGGGATCGTCGAAGCCGTTAACAAAATCGACGATCAACATCGCAACCTTCGCGCCCATGCCGAGTGAGTTGCCGAAATTCTGGTGTTTATAAATATCTGCATCGGATGACATGGCGCCTCTCCCTGGAATTCTAATTCTTTGGTATCAGCGGGTTGCCGCCGCTGGCGTATACGAACACCTGTTTGAACTTACCGTTGTCGAGGCGGAAAACGTTGCAATTGCTCATACTGGTTTCGTCGCCGCTGAGGTCCGTCCGGCGCACATTGAATTGGGTTGAGATACGTTGCGCTTCAACATCGACGGTATGCTCAAAATCACCGTGCCAAATATTTTGGAAGCCGGCGGTGACGGTTTCATAGAATTTTTTAATACCGGAATCCCGGCCCGTATAGGAGGTGAACGAAGACTGCACGGTGAACACGGCGTCTCCTGCGAAACAGTCGAGGACGACGCTCAGGTTTTTATGGTCGACATTGCTGAAATAGCTGTGTTCGACCATATTGATCAACTGCTCTCTGGTTAGGGCCACCATAGGTTCGCTTTTCTCGCTCTCGTGGGAATTGGCGGGGCATCGTAACCCGTGTGCTGGTCAGTTCCAACCTGTTGCGTCCAAGAACGGGGCGTCCGACCGAAAAATTTGGAGAATTGCGGTAGTGGGATTCGGAATAGGCCAGGCGGTACAACGCAAAGAGGACGTGCGCTTTCTCACTGGGGCGGGAAAATTTCAAGACGAGATAAACCTGCTCGGCCAAGTCCATGCCGTTATTCTGCGGTCGCCTCATGCCCACGCCGATATTGCCGCCGTTGACATCGATGACGCCCGGTCCGCACCTGGCGTGCTTGCCGTCTTGACTAGCACCGATGTGCGCGCCGACGAACTCGGTACGCTTCCATCGATGAAGGATCCGCGCGTTAAGATGACCCGGCGCGATGGTGCGCCCGGCTATTACCCACCGCAACCCCTTCTAGCCGATGGCCGCGTGCGTCACGTCGGTGAAGCAGTAGCAATGGTAGTGGCGGAAACAGCGGTGCAGGCGCTGGATGCGGTGGAGCGCATCGTTGTTGATTATGTGGCGCTGCCGGCGATCGTAGATACCGCCGAGGCAGCCAACACTGGCGCGTTGCAACTCTGGTCGGAAGCTCCCGGCAACGTCGGTTTCGATTGGATCGTCGGCGACAAGACGGCGGTCGACGTGGCTTTTGCCAAGGCCGAGCATGTGACCGAGATTGAACTTCGCAATAATCGGGTAACCGCGGCGCCGATCGAAACGCGCGGCGCGCTCGGAGAATTCGATATCGCAAGTGGTCGTTATACGCTCCAAACCAATTGTCACAATCACTTTGCCGTACGCGCTATGACCGCTGAATGTCTCGGCGTGGAGCCCACTGACATTCGTGTGATCGCGCGCGATATTGGTGGCGGCTTCGGCATGAAATATTTTATCTATCCCGAGCATCCCTTGGTGCTGTGGGCAGCTCGCCGGTTGGCCCGTCCGGTCAAATGGATGAGCGGACGTAATGAAGCTTTTCTCAGTGATACGCAAGGCCGCGACCATGTGACCAAGGCGGCAATGGCACTTGATGCCGAAGCGCATTTTCTTGGGCTCAAAGTTGAGACGGTGGCCAATCTCGGCGCCTATGTATCGCATCTCGGGCCACTCAGCCCGTCACTCCTCTACACCGAGATGCTGGGTGGCGCCTATGCCACGCCAGCGATTTATGCAGAGGTCAAGGGCGTCTTTAGCAACACCATTTTCACTGACGCCTATCGCGGTGCCGGCCGGCCTGAAGCGACCTATGTGGTTGAACGATTAGCCGATGAATCAGCCCGGCATCTGGGCCTTGCGCCGGATGAAATTCGCCGCCGCAATTTCGTCACGCCTGAACAGATGCCTTATCGTGTTCCGCTCGGGTTGGTCTATGATTCGGGTGACTTTCCAAGCAATTTGGAAGCTTGCCAGGAGCTTATCAATTGGCCCGGCTTTCCCGAGCGCCGCGGCGCCTCTGAACGTGGTGGGCGCTTGCGGGGTATCGGCATCTCAAGCTTCGTGGAAAAGACCGGTACCTTTCCCGAAGAAATCGCCGATATCCGTTTTCAACAGGGTGGTGATGTCACGGTCCATATAGGCACCATGGCCTCTGGCCAAGGCCACGAGACTGCGTTCGCTCAGCTATTAGAGGATCAACTCGGCGTTTCGTTCGAACGTATCCGCGTGGTTGAAGGCGATAGCGATGACCTACCGCGCGGTTACGGCAGCGGTGGTTCGCGTTCGGCCAGTGTCGGTGGCACGGCTATCTATCAAGCTTGTCTTGAAGTCGAAGAAAAGGCACGCGCCCTCGCCGCCCATTTGCTCGAAGTTGCGCCTGAGGATATTGCCGTTGGCGGCGGGTACTACACGGTGCGTGGCACCGATCGGCTGATGACGCTGACCGAAATTTCCGAAGCGGCGCGGGATACCACCAATTTGCCCAACGGCATGGAAGCCGGGCTCGATACTCGTGCCGTGGGCAAGGTGACGGACCCGACATTTCCCAATGGCTGTCAGATATGCGAGCTTGAAGTGGATCCGGAGACTGGAGCAGTGGAGATAATGCGCTACTGTGATGTCGGCGAATTCGGCCGTGTGCTCAATCCGATGATCGTAGAGGGGCAAATACATGGTGGTATTGCGCAAGGTCTGGGCCAGGCACTGATGGAGGATTGCCGCTACGATCCGGATTCCGGCCAGCTTCTCAGCGCCTCTTTTATGGACTATACGGTGCCGCGTGCCGACGACCTTCCCAATTTCGATACGGCGACGAAAGAAATTTTGTGCACCACCAATCCGCTCGGCATAAAGGGCGCGGGCGAAGCGGGCACCATTGGCTCGTTGGCTGCGGTCATGAATGCCTTGATGGATGCGCTCGCTCCGCTTGGCGTACGCCATATCGACATGCCGGCGACGCCGGAAACCGTGTGGCGCGCCATTCGTGATACGCGGCAGATTTGATGAATAGCGTCGCCCCGCGACCGCGCATCGGCGTGCCGCTCGCCTTGCTGTTGGCCACCGGTGTGACCTATGGCCTGACCTATGCCTTGGCTGGGGTTGCGGTGCGGGGCGGCATTCCGTTCCTCGCCTATGTGTTCTGGCTCGGCGTTGGCGCCGGCGTAACCATGTTTGTCCTCTCGCTGTTGTTCCGCAGGCCGCCGCGCGTCACGCTTGCGCATCTCAAATGCTATGCGGTGACCGGTACCTCCGGTTTTGCAATTCCCTATACCATCGTCGCTGTGGTGGTGGGCCATGGTGTGCCGTCCGGAATCATGAGCATGGTTATCGCGTTGGCGCCGATGATGACCTATCTGGGTGCCGTTGTTTTTCGCCTGGAGCGTGCCTGGTGGCTCAGATTCCTCGGCCTTGTCATCGGCATCGCCGGCATCGTACTCATCGTCGCCCCGGAATCCAGCCTGCCGTCGCGCGATCTGGTGCCGTGGATTCTGCTCGCTCTAATCGTACCGTTTGGCTATGCCACGACCACTATCGCGGCAATCATCATGCGACCCCCAGCGATGGATTCACTGTCCTTCGGCGCGGGCTTTTTTCTGGCACCACTGCCGATTTTATTTGTTGCCATGTTACTGGCCGACGAATTCTGGGTCTTCGGCGGCAGTTTCGGAGGGGCCGAATGGGCGCTTGTGCTTTCAGGCTTTGTTCAAGCACTGGGAATCTACCTCTTTCTCGAACTCGTGATGCTCATGGGGCCGGTGTTCTTCACCACCGTCAATTTTATCACGCCATTGACCGGCATCCTGTTTGGCATGGCCTTTTTCGGCGAAAGGCTCAGTTTCTGGGTGCTGATTGCCTTAGTGCCGCTGTTTCTGGGGTTATTGTTCGTCATTCTGCCGAGAGGGGAACCGAAGCAGCAATAATCTTTACGGACCAATCGGTCCAGATTGACTAATATGACCCCCATAGACCTTTTTATGTGATAAACGAGCATGGCACGCCTAAGTGAATTCGCTGAAAGCGAAGCCCCTGGCAACGCCATGAATTTGTCGGCGGTGGCGCGTTTACCGCGCTCGCTGGCGCGCACTAACCTGCCTACAGCTCTGTTTGCCAGGTAGCCCAATGCCCGCTTCCCACATTGCACTCGCAGTGGCTGTAACCGTACTCTGGGGCTTCACCTTTGTGGTGATGCGCGATTTACTGGATACTTTGCCGCCCTTCCTCATGGCCACGCTCCGCGTGGTCGCGGCCGGCGCGCCAATCCTGGTGCTGATGCGTCTGCCGCGCATCCCGTTTTATTGGCTGCTGCTATTGGGTTTGTCCCAGGGCGCGGTTCAGATGGCGCTGCTACTTTTCGGTATGGAGTTCGGCATGCCGGCAGGTTTGGCGGCGTTGGTACTGCAAATCCAGGTCTTATTCACGACAATGCTCGCCTTTCTGCTGCTCGGCGAGAAGCCCAGATTGATGCAGTATGTCGGCATCGTCATATCGCTCACCGGGATGGTGGTTATCGCATCGACCATGCCCGGCAACGCTACCATGATTGGCTTCTTCTTTGTAATCGCTGCCGCATTTACCTGGGCTGGGTCGAATATCATCGTCAAGCTGGCTGGTACCGACGAAGTCATGCGTCTCGTCGCTTGGGCGCATGTACTTGGTATCCTTCCTCTACTGGTGCTTTCTTATACATTTGAGGGCCAGCATGAGATCTTCGATATTCTCGCGCAGCTGAGTTGGCGGAGTATCGGTGAGATCGTCTTTCTCGGCCTGATCTCGACCTTCGGCGGTTTTGGCTTGTGGAGCTACCTGATGCGCAAAAACTCAGCCAGTGCGGTGGCGCCGTTTTCGCTGATCATCCCGATCTCCGGTATGATTTCGACGGCTCTTCTGCTCGGCGAAGAATTTGGCGAAATACGCATGGTCGGGGCGGGGTTGGTACTGGTTGGTCTCGCCTTCGGCACCATAAAAATAGCCGCCTTTAAATGGCGCCCGGCGCGTTGACCGCTGTGCTGCTAATTTCTAATCTCTCGCTGCAGCAAAACAGGAAAAATTAATGCTTAGCGAAGACGCAGCTGCGGCAGCGCGGCGCGCCGCCGAACCCAAATTTCTAGCTAGCGATTCTGATACCCAACAAGACTGGACAGCCTTGGCAGCGCATCTCGACGAGCACGGATTTCGCTTCGATCCGAAGATCGATACGCCGCGCCAATTTTCTGGTGGCTTCGGCAACCTCAATTATCTCGTCCAAGTAGACGGTGCGCCGATGGTGCTGCGCCGCCCGCCGATGGGCGATATCCCGCCAGGCGCGAATGATATGAAACGCGAGCACCGTATTCTGAGCCGTCTTGGGGGTGCTTTTTCCTTGGCGCCAAAGAGCGTCCATTATTCACCCAATAAGGAAATTCTCGGTAATCATTTCTTGATCATGGAATATCGTGCTGGCCTGTGCATCGGCGGAGCCTGGCCGGCATTTCTCGCCGGGCGCGACGATATCGGGGCCGCGCTAGGTGATATGCTGGTGGATACGCTGGTCGCGTTTCATGCGGTTAAGCCGGAAGATGTTGGTCTCGATGATTTTGGCCGGCCCAACGGTTTCCTGCAGCGCGCTGTGGCCGGCTGGCGTCAACGCATGGAAATGTCCTGCGATGATGCACCGCCCGTGGCCGGAGTGGCGGTCGCTGATTGGTTGGCAGCCAATCAAGTCCCGGATGGGCCGCCCACCTTGCTACATAACGATTTTAAACTCGATAATGTGCTGCTCAACCCCAAGACGCTGGCACCGGTGGCAGTTCTGGACTGGGACCAGGGCACGCGTGGCGATCCGCTGTTTGATCTCGCAACTTTACTGAGCTATTGGACGGAAGCCGACGATCCACCGGCGATGCACGGCCTGGCCCAGATGCCAAGCGCTGGCAACGGCTTTCCAATGCGAAACGAGATCGTGAAGCGTTATGCCGAGCGCTCTGGCCGCGACGTCTCCAATTTTCTATTTCATCGAGTCCTGGCGATGTTCAAGCTCGGCGTCATCTTTATGCAAATTTACGCCCAGTATCGTCGCGGCACGTCGCGTGACGAACGCTTCAAGCGCTTCGGCGATCTTACCAACGGCCTGATGGCCTTTGCCCATGAGGTTAGCCAAGGCCGCGCCACCTGAATATGGCGCGGCAGGTTTACCGTATTCTTCGCGGGTGATACGGTTCGGCGAATTTACAAGGAAATCTGTCCTCATGGCCCATGCCAAAAATGTCGTCTCCGCGCCCGAATTCATTCACCAGACGCCGATTTCTGATAGCCTCGCGGCGTTTACCAGTTCTCTGTCGTGGCAGGATATCCCGGTACAGGTGGTCGAGCGTGCCAAGTTGCATATCCTGGATGCGCTCGGTATTGCGCTAGCCGCGAGCCGCTACGATTATAGCCACAAGACGCTGACCGCCATGCACGGCTTGGCGGGAGAGGGGCCTTATCCGGTGATCGGTATGCCGGCACGCTTGCCGCTGCGCGACGCGGCGCAGATGAACGGTTTTCTAATCCATGCCCTCGATTTTGACGATACCCATGTCGCTGGCGTGATCCACGCCACCTGCACCGCCGTTCCAACGCTGCTTGGCATGGGCCAGAAATATGACATTTCTGGACGTGAGATGCTGATAGCCTATCTTGCGGCGGTTGAATCGGATGCCCGTATCGGCATGGGGGCGACGGGTGGTTTTCACCGCAAGGGATTTCATCCCACCGGCATCGTTGGCGCCTATGGCGCGGCTATAGCGGCGGGCCGGGTAGCCGGTCTGACGCGGGCGCAATTAAGCGACGCTCAGGGCATCGTCTTGGGGATGGCCTCCGGCACTCTTGGTTTTCTCGATGAGGGTGCCTGGAACAAGCGTCTGCATGCTGGCTGGGCCAGTGTTGCCGGCATTACGGCTGCGGCCCTGGCGCGCCAGGGCTTTAAAGGACCGAGCAAGCCTTACGAAGGCAAATACGGTCTTTATGATTGCTTTACCGAAGCCGGTGAAACAATCGATTGGGCGGCTTGCACGCACGATCTTGGCAGCGATTGGGAAATGCTGCGCGTTGGCATCAAACCTTATCCCGCCTGTCATCTCGTCCATTCCTCAGCTGATTCGATGGCCGCGTTAGTTCAGGAGCACGGTCTGAAGGCCGACGATGTGGTGGGCATCAGAGCTCGACTTTCGGCTGACTGCATGGCCTTAGTTTGCGAGCCGATCGATAAAAAGCGCCGCCCCGGGAGCGGTTACGACGCCCAGTTCAGCGTACCTTATGCAATCGCTAGTATTCTCGTGCGCGGGCAATTGACCCTAGCCGAGCTTGAGCCGGAGGTTTTCACCAATCCTGAAATCTTGGCGCAGTGCGATAAGGTTACCTGTGAACCTGATCCGGGTTCCGCATATCCCAAATATTTTTCGGGCGAGGTGATCGTCACCACGCGCGACGGGCGTGAACTCGTCCACCGCGAACAAATTAACCGCGGCGCCGATGAGCGTCCGCTCAGCGCTGAAGAGATTGCCGCCAAGTTCCGTTCGAATGCCGAGCGGACATTCGCCCCGGATCAGGTGGAGCGGGTATTGGACGCCATTATGGATTTGGACGGCAAAAGCACACCGACAGAAGTGGCGGCTTTGCTTAGTCCGACCTAGTCCGCTGTTTCGACTTCGTTTTTGCCGCCAATAGCAATCACGCCCTCAGCTTCGAGCGCCGCAATTTCCGCTCTTGAATAGCCGGCGTCGACAAGAATTTGGAGGGTGTCGGCACCGAGCGTCCGGGCGGCGCGGCGCGGTGCTACTTCGCCATCGATAAGAATTGGCTGGCGTACCATGTGGACTTCGCCGCGCACCGGATGTGGTACGGCTTGCACACTCTGCGATGCAGCAGCAAATTCACTGGCTAAAGCCGCTTTTACATCGTTCACCGGAGCACACGGCAATTGGCCATGCAGACGTTCCAACCATTCGTCCGTGCTGCGGGTCAGGAATACTGACTCCAGGCGTTGCACGACTTTTTCCCGATTGTCCGAACGCGCCTGGAAATTTTCCATGCAGGGGTCATCGATCCATTGCGGTTTTTCTAAAGCGTGACAAAGGCGCGGCCAAAAATTAGCCTTGTTGGTCATGATGAATATCCAGCCATCGGACGTCTGATACATCTCGCTCGGCACTAGAGATGGATGACCCGAGCGAGGCACCCGGCGGGGTTCGTACCCTTCGTTTAAATGCCAGGTTGCAGGATAACTTAAATTGGCCATGGCCACATCGAATAGCGAGGCATCGTAATCCTGGCCTATGCCACTTTGGCGAGCCCCCATGACGCCGGCAACAAGCGCAAGAGCGGCGGTGAGCCCAGCCATGAAATCGACGATCGATAGTCCCATCCGCGTCGGTGGACCGTCAGGCTCGCCGGTCATGGAGAGATAGCCGGCTTCGGCCTGCATGACATAGTCGAGCCCCGGCCAGGCGGCGCGTTTGTTGTTTCGCCCATAGGCGGAAAGATGCACGCAGACGATCTGCGGTTTGAGCATGCCGAGCGCCGCGTAATCGAGGCCGAGCTTGGCCGGCAAATCACCACGCAGATTGTTGATCAATGCATCTGCGCCAGTGACGATACGGCTGAGAATTTCCTGTCCGGCCGGCGTTTTGAGGTCGAGCGCGAGACATTTTTTATTGCAGCTAAAAGTTTGGAAAAACAGGCTATCGCCATCCTCTGAATAGGGTACCACATGGCGCCCCATTTCTCCGCCGCTATGATGATTTTCGATCTTTATAACTTCGGCGCCAAGATCGGCCAGATACATGGTACCGAATGGTGCTGCACCATACTGTTCGATAGTGATCAGCTTCAGACCAGCGAGGGGAAGAGATAATGTGGTCATATCCAAAGCTCAGATCGGGTTGCGTTCGATGAGTTGGCGGGCAATCACGACGCGTTGAATTTCGTTCGTTCCTTCGCCAATCAGGAGAAGCGGCGCGTCTCGGAACATGCGCTCGATAGGAAATTCCTTCGAATAGCCGTAGCCGCCGTGAATGCGCATCGCGTCCAGTGCATTTTCCATCGCCGATTCAGTGGCAAACAGTTTGGCCATGCCGGCCTCCATGTCAGCGCGCTCGCCTCGCTGATAGGCTTCCGCCGCGCGTTCAGTGAGAAGACGCGACGCCTGTACCCGCGTCGCCATGTCGGCAAGTCTGAGTTGAATTGCCTGATGCTGGCAGATCGGTTTACCGAAGGTCTTGCGCATCTGGCTATACTTGACCGATTCGTCGAGAGTTGCTTGGGCAATTCCGACTCCGCGCGCCGCTACGTTGATGCGGCCAAGCTCAAGCCCGCTTAATACCTGTTTTAGCCCGTACCCTTCTTTGCCGCCGATTAGCCGGTCTGAGGCGATGAAATAATCTTCGAATACCAACTCAGCAGTATCGATCCCCTTGTAGCCAAGCTTTTCCAACTTACGGCTCACATTAAAGCCGCTCCCCTTTTCTGCGATAAAGAGACTCATTCCCGTGTGGCGAGGCTTGGCATCCGGGTCGGTCTTGGCGAGGAGCGCTACGCAATTCCCATGGATTGAATTGGTTATCCACATTTTGTTGCCGTTCACACGGTAGCCTTCGTTGCCCTCTCGCTTTGCGACGGTGCGGATTGCCTGTAAATCAGTGCCGGCGTCTGGCTCTGTGAGAGCGACACCGCCGCGTAACTCGCCGGTTGCAAAGCGGGGCAAGTAGCTTTCTTTTTGCGCGTCCGTGCCATGCCGTTCGACAGCAGCGGCCATAATAAGATGCGAGTTGAAAATGCCGCTCACCGACATCCATGCACCAGAGATTTTTTCGACGATCTTGGCATAGGTCGTGGCCGGCAGGCCAAGTCCGCCATATTCAGTCGAAATTGTCGCGCCGAACAGACCCAACTCTTTCATTTTTGTAACAATTTCTTCAGGGTAGATATCCCCTGCCTCGAGTTCTGACACGTATGGCCTGACATCGCGTTCGAGAAAACGTTCGATCCCATCCAAGATCAATTCTTCTTGTTCCTGGTCGAGGGCTGGAAATGGCTCGCGCTGCATTGGTTTATTCTCCTTTTGCGTCGCCCGGTTAGAGGGGCTAAAATATAATTTGTCCGGACAACGTAAAATATGCTTGTAGCGAGGGCTTTGGGAAGGTATTTCCATTTCACCTAGAATTTGATGTGATGTGCTCGGCGATGGGTCAACATTGCTCGCAAGACGGACAGAGAGATGGTAGGACAGAAAAATCAAAGGGTTTTTGATATTATTTGCTAGCTCAGCCGGCCGATTTTGGGAGCAACAAGCAAAAAATTGACTTGCCTCCCGGGCTTTAATCTAGAACCCTGTGAGCCCTTAATCGGAAAGTTAAAATTTTCCGGTTACAATAGACATTTTGATCGTTCGATTCTTGAGTGTGGTTTAGAGAATATGCTGGAAAGGGCGATTTGTTGCCATGGCTGGTGATGGCGAAATTGTAATTAAGGGTATCAAAAAGGTTTTCGGCCCAACGGTGGCGGTCGAGGACATTAATTTGACTATACCCGACGGCTGCTACTGTTGTTTGCTTGGCCCCAGCGGCTGCGGCAAGACGACCCTGTTGCGCATGATTGCAGGCCATGAAACGCCGAGCGAAGGGGACATCCTGATCGGCGGATCGTCGGTGATTGATTTGCCAACTGGCTCGCGCGGCACTTCCATGATGTTTCAGAGTTACGCCTTGTTTCCCCATCTGACGGTTCTGGACAACGTGGCGTTTAGCTTGAAGATGAAACGCGTCGGCAAGTCGGAGCGACGCGAACAGGCTTATGAAGTATTAAAGCGCGTGCAGCTTGAGCCAATGGCTGATCGCATGCCCGAGCAATTGTCGGGCGGACAGCAACAGCGAGTCGCTCTGGCTCGCTCGCTGATCACCAATCCTAAAGTACTGTTGCTCGATGAGCCGCTCTCGGCGCTTGACGAGTATCTTCGCATCCACATGCGGGCAGAGTTGAAGGCCATTCAGCAGGACCTCGGAATTTCCTTCATCCACGTCACGCACACCCAGCCCGAGGCGCTCGCCATGGGCGACATGGTTGTGGTGATGGATACCGGACATATCGAACAGGCTGGTACCGCGGTTGAAATTTACGGCCAGCCTAAAACTACATATGTGGCGGAATTCATGGGCGGCTGGAACGTCGTCAGCGGGACCGTTGCGGAAGTGAACAATGGCGAGGCGACGATCAAGGGCGGTGATGGCCTGCTTTACGGCGCAAAAGCAAGCGGCGAGGCAGTTGGCGCTGATATGAATATCGGCATCCGCCGCGATAAAGTTCACCTTAGGCGTGATGCGGCCGGCGATAACAATTCGGTGGCGGGCGTCGTGCATGCTATCGAATATCAAGGCAACTGGGTCAAAGTGACGGTCGTCAAACCCAATGACGAGCGCCTAGTCGCCGTAATCGAGGATCACGAATTTTTTCAAGAACCAGCAACCGTCGGCGACAATGTACATGCGACTTGGTCTATCGTTGACGGTCGGGTGCTGGAAAAAGCATTGGGCAGCCAGAACCTAATCGGGGAGACCTTCGACTAGGACTTCCCCGGCGGCTGAAGTGCCGTGACTTGGCTGGCCAAGAAGTGGGGGAGCGATACAAGATATTGCAAAATTAGGCAAATGACAGGCGAGGAGTTTGAATATGAGCAAGAAAACAGACGCAAAAAGCGGTTTGAGCCGCCGTGCAGTGCTTAAAGGCACGGCCGCGGTAGCAGGCTTGGTGGCGGGATCGTCGATCGGCGGTTTCCCGACCATATGGGCGCAGGATGATATCACTGTGCGCACGGTGGGGATGTCGGTTTCCAATATGCCGCAGCTGGAGGACATGGCCAACGAAGCCTTACCTTTCAAGGTACAGCAGACGGCCGCAGCGATTCCAGACATCATCGGTCGTGGCCTCAATCAGCCGAAGTCGGCCGATTTGTTCGAGCCACCCTTCATGACCATGAAAGTCATGTGGCCATCAGGCAATTTCCAGGCGTGGGATACCACCAAGCTGCCCGAATGGGACCAGGTGGTAGACCTTTATAAGGAAAGTGGCAAGATTTGGCCCGACGCGTGGTATGGCGATGGCCAGAATCCGAGCTCAGTCGGCTACACCTCGGGTCCGGATTCAAAGGACTTCGTCAAACCCGGATCGACCAAGTGGATCACTAACCATCCGGTGTTACACAACGCCGATACGCTGGGCATTCGCCCGGACGTCATCGGCCGTCCGATCGATTCCTGGAAAGAACTCATTAATCCCGAATTCTCGGGGCGCGCGGGGCTTGTTGCCTTCCCGCAGATCGGTTTGATGGACGCCGCCATGGCGTTTCAAGCTAATGGCGAAATCGAATATGCCAACAAGGGTAACATGACCCGCGAGGAGATCGACTTCTCTATTGACCGGCTTATTCAGCTCAAGAACGACGGTCATTGGCGCTCCTTGTGGTCGACCTTCAACGATTCGGTCCAGCTTATGGTCTCAGGCGAAGTGGTAATTCAGTCCATGTGGTCGCCGGCGGTGACCGCTGTGCGTGAGCAAGGCGTATCCTGTATCTACCAGGATCTCAAGGAAGGCTATCGCTCCTGGTCCCTTGGTCACTGTCTTCCCAAGCATCTTGAGGGCAAGAAGCTGGGTGCGGTGTATGACTACGTGACCTGGTACCATACGGGTACGGCGGGCGCGTTCTTCGCTCGCCAGGGCTACTACGTCGTGACGTGGCAGAACACCAAGAAATACCTGCCTAAAGCGGAGTGGGATTTCTGGTACGAAGGCAAGCCGGCAACGGTCGACATTTACAGCCCGTTCGGCAAGCTCATGGAAAAAGCGGGCGCCGTACGTGACGGTGGTTCTTATAAAAACCGCATGGGCCGAATTGCTGTATGGAACTCGGTCATGGACGAAAACGAATATCTCACCGACCGATGGAACGAATTCATGGCCTCTTAGGGTCAGGAATATCTGGGTGCGGGGCGCGTTGGCGCCCCGCATCTCTTTATTTTAATTCAATTAAATAAATAAATTTTAGGGACGCGTACATGGCGGGGTTGACAGCGATATTTAACCGCTACTCCACCTTATTTCAGATATCGCCCCTGGTGATTACGCTGACGCTCTTCCTCATAGGGCCCGTGATCGCCATCATCATTCTCAGTCTATGGAAGTTTGATGGGTTTATGACGCTTGAAGGCGTCTGGACGTTCAGGAACTACGAGAAAATATTTAGCCGATCTCTAACCGCCCTGAATTATTGGCAAACGCTTAAGATGTTGCTGATCACCTTGGGCGTCACATTCATTATCGGGTTCACATTAGCTTACTTCCTGGTTTTCGATATCGTAAAACTCAGGACCAAAATGTTACTTTTCTTGCTTTGTGTCGTACCATTTTGGACCTCTGCAGTTATTCGCACAGTTGCCTGGATTCCTTTTCTTGGTACAGAGGGCATCATTAATCAGGCAATTATGGGAATTGGCCTATCGGACGAACCGCTGAAGTTTTTGCTGTTTTCTGAGTTTGCAGTCTTACTTTCCTATATTCAGATTTTTACGCTCTTTATGATGGCGCCGCTTTTCAATGTCATGGCCCGAATCAATAAGGATTTAATCGAGGCCGCACGGGACAATGGCGCGAATTCAATTCAAATCTTGTGGAATATTATCCTGCCTCTGTGTAAACCAGGCATTGCTATCGGATCGATATTTGTCATCGCGTTGGTCGCCAGTGATTTTACGGCTATTCGGATCCTAGGAGGCTCGCGGGTAGGTACGGTAGCAGCTTCGATGGCTAACCAAGTTTACAACTTTCAGTATCCGCCAGCTGCAGCAACCTCGATGATCCTTCTCATTGTGGTATTGCTGCTGGTTGGCGGAATCATGCGTGTGGTCGATGTGAGAAGACAGCTTTAGTTATGCGAGACGGTATTAAAAGGGCTCCAGGATTTTGGCCACGCGCCGCTCTGTTTTATTTATATTTGCTGTTTCTATACGGCCCCATAATCATCATCGTAATTCTCTCTTTTCAGGCAGACAACGCTTCCCTTTCTTTCCCAATGCAGGGCTTTTCGTTGTTTTATTTTGGTGAAGTTTTTGATCCACATTACATAGGTGACTATCGTTGGCCATTTGGCCGTTCTGTTATTCTCGGTCTTATCGTGATGGTGCTTACGATGGGCATCTCGTTCTTGGCTGGCCTTGCCTTCCGGAAGAACTTCAGGGGCAATATCGTAGTCTTCTATTTGGTTGTTGCTAGTCTAGTCTGTCCTTCCATCCTGATCAGCCTTGGCATCGGTATCGGCTTCTCCAATCTTGGTTTAACTAGTCAGTGGTGGTCGGGCGGCCTAGGCGCCCACCTGAGTTGGACCCTGCCCTTCGGCGTGCTGATCATGCTGGCGGTGTTTAGCCGCCTCGATCCGCGCCTCGAGGAAGCGGCAAAGGACCAGGGCGCGACAAAGTGGCAAACCCTTCGAAATGTCACTATCCCGATTACCCTGCCGGGTCTGGTTGGCGTGGCGCTATTCGGCTTTACACTCTCTTACGATGAATATCCGCGTATATCGAACGTCGCCGGCGAGGATAATACGTTGCCGGTGGAGCTAGTGAATACTCTCTCGCTTGCGGCAACGCCGACGATCTACGCCATCGGCACGATGACGACAATTTTCTCGCTGTTCATTATTTTCACCAGCTTTATTGTCGTCTATTTCATGCAGAAGCGCCGCCGGGGCTTCGGTGTGAAAAAAATTAGTGCGGATGGGTGATACGAATCGTTCGGTTTGCTAATGGAACTGGGGCCGGTGCCTTATGGGCCGGCCCGCGGTGTTTTGACGAATAGCCTTTCATGGCACAGAAATAGAAAACCCGCCTCGGTGGAATTTGATAAGGAGATAAGATCATGAGTTACCGTTTGGGAGTGGATGTCGGAGGCACCTTTACCGACCTCCTCCTGATCGACGAAGGTTCGGGAGAGACTTACCGTGCCAAGGTACCTTCCACCCCGGAAGATTCGTCAATCGGTGTATTGAACGGCATCGAAAAAGTGTGCGGCACCGCAAACGTGAATCCAGGAGAGATCACACATGTGATGCACGGCACGACGGTCGCGACCAATACAATTCTTGAAGGCAAGGGCGCGCGCGTTGGTTTGGTGACAACCGAAGGCCATCGCCAGGTGTTACAAATCGCTCGTTCCTTCGTGCCCGGTATCCTTGCCGGTTGGATTATATGGCCGAAGCCGGAGCCGCTGGCGCCTCTCGAAGCTACGATCGAAGCGATAGAGCGCCGCGATGCGCGTGGCGGGCTAGTAAAAGCGCTCGAAGAGGATGATCTGCGTGGGAAGCTGGAAGGCTTGAAGAAAAGAGGCATTCAGGCTCTGACCGTGTCGCTAATTAACGCTTATGCCAACGGTGAGACAGAAGCACGCATCCGCGAAATCGCTGAGGAAATTATGCCGGATATCCCGGTCTCTATTTCCTCTGAGGTACTGCCTGAGATGTATGAATATGAACGCGCCATTACGACGGTCGCAAATTCCTATGTCGCGCCGGTTGTGCGGGATTATCTTGCCAATCTTGCGAATGAGATGAAGAAACGCGAAGTTGTTGGGCATCTTCATATTTTACGCTCCGACGGCGGGTTGTCGTCAGTTGAAGCTTCGCGCAATTCGCCGGTGAACGTACTCATGAGCGGTCCGGCCGGTGGCGTGGCTGGTGCGCTGTGGATCGCCAAGCAGTCCGGATTTAAGGACCTGCTGACCCTCGATATGGGCGGCACCTCGACTGACGTGGCTCTCATCCAAAATGGAATTCCGCGCAAGCGCCGTGAAACCACCGTCGGCGATATCACCGTTCGCGCATCGTCGCTCGATGTGCGTACCGTCGGCGCTGGCGGCGGCTCAATCGCGCATGTGCCGGAACTCACCAAAGCGCTTAGAGTTGGGCCGGAAAGCGCCGGCGCGAACCCGGGACCGGCAGCCTATGGCCGCGGTGGGGACAAGCCGTCGGTGACGGATGCCAATGTCGTGCTGGGCTATTTGCCACCGCAATTGATCGACGGCGAGATGCAACTCGATGTGGCGGCAGCAAAAACTGCCGTACAGACCATTGCCGACGCACTCAACCTCGATCTCATGACCGCGGCCGCCGGTATGATCGACATCGTCAACGAGAATATTTTCGGCGCGCTACGTTTGGTTTCAGTAGAGCAGGGCTTTGATCCGCGAGATTTCGCGCTTATCGCGTTTGGCGGTGCCGGACCGCTTCATGCCAACGCACTAGGCAAGCTGATGGGCGCCTGGCCGGTGATCATCCCGCCTTCGCCGGGTGTGTTGTGCGCCTACGGCGACGCCACCACTCGGGTGACAGACGAGGCGTCGCGTAGCGTCGTCAGGCAATTCTCCGAAATCACCAAGGAGAGCGTCGGCGAGATTCTAAATGAACTGGAAGCGCGCGCCCACACCGAGTTGGACGCCGAGGGCGTACCCCGGGCGGAGCAATCAGTGTCATATGAAGTTGATCTCCGCTATCACGGCCAGGGCCTGCAATTGCCGGTGTCCTTCAGCGCTGAGGAATTCAAAAAAGAGGGATTGGATCTTTTGCGTCGTAAATTCGACGATATGCATACTCAATTATTCACCTTTGCCCTCGATGCCGAGCATGAGATTGTCACCTTGCGCGCCATCGTTCAGGGCGCCGAAACATTTGTCGCCGCCGGTACTTTGCCGGAAGGCGGCGAAGACCCTTCGGAAGCTGTCGTTGCCACGGCTCAGGTTTATATGGACAGTCGTGAGCAGGTAGCCAAGATTTATGACCGGTCAAAGCTTAAATCGGGAAATCGGATTGTCGGGCCCGCAATCGTCACCGAAATGGATTCGACGACCTTGATCTTGTCGGACCATGCCGGAGACGTCGATCAGTTCGGCACCATCATTATTCGCCCGATCAACGCCTAGGAGTATCGTCATGCCAGCCAAAATCATTCAGCCTAATAGCGAGCCCTTCAAAAAAGTCGATATTGATCCGATCACCCTCGATATCATCGAGAGCGCTCTTAGGAGTGCACGCTATGAGATGGACGCCGTGCTTTACCGCACCGCCATGTCGCCGGGCATTCGAGAGCAGCATGATGAATTTCCAATGATTGCCTCGCCGAACGGCAAGATGGTGGTTGGCCAGTTCGGCTCTTTCATTCACGGCTTTAACCGAGACTATGACGGCACCATTGAAGAAGGTGACGTATTTTTGACCTCGGACCCTTATAGCTGCGCGGGCGCAATTAGTCATGCGCCGGACTGGCTGGTGATGCGGCCGGTATTTCTTGAGGGCCGTTTGATCGCTTATGCCGCGATGTTTGGACATATGACCGATGTTGGCGGCAAAGTGCCGGGTTCCCTGCCGACCGATGCGGCGCAGATTTACGAGGAAGGCGTGGTCATCCCGATTGTCAAGATCTACAAGGATGATGTCCTGCAGGATGATGTACTCAAGGTGATTCTGCACCAATGCCGCAAGCCACAATGGAATCATAGCGATTTTAACGCTCTTGTGGCGGCGGTGCGCCTGGCGGAAAAGCGCCTTCTGGAGCTCTGTGGGCGTTTCGGCGTCGATACCGTTCAGTCTGCTATGGACGAATTGCTCGAGCGCAATCGCCGCGCCATGCTGCATTTGATTCAAACTACTATCGGCAAGGAAGAGCGGGTCTCTTTCGAAGATTATGTCGACGACGACGGCAAGGGTATGGGGCCCTACACATTAGCGTGCACTATGTGGCGGGAGGGTGATCTTCTGGTCTTCGATTTTGAGGGCACTGATCCGCAATCGGACTCGTCAATCAATATGCTCCTCAATGAGGAGATGTTCAAAATGTTCGTCGGCGTCTATTTGATCAATATCTTTGACCCCCAGATCATGTTCAATGATGGCTTTTACGATCATGTTGATGTGCGCATTCCACCCGGTACCATTTTGAAACCTTTGAAACCAGCGGCACTCTCCTCTCGCACCCATATGTTGGCGCGCATTTTCGACGTGCTTGGTGGCCTTCTCGGCCAGCGTAATCCGGATTACATGGTAGCTGCCGGCTTTTCTGATAGCCCGCATTTCATGTATTCGGGATACGACAAAGAAGGCGAGTGGTATCAGCTCTACCAGATTGGCTTTGGTGGCATTCCCGGCCGGCCGGTCGGCGACGGCCCCGACGGTCACTCACTGTGGCCGAGCTTCACCAATGTGCCAAACGAATTTCTCGAGGCCTATTTTCCGCTCCGCATCGATATATACGAATCGATTCCTGATTCTGGTGGTCCGGGCCTGCATCGCGGTGGGAACGGGATCACAATTGGCTACCGTGCTTTGGAGCCGGGCGAAATGTCACTGCATGATGACCGCTGGCTGACTTATCCCTGGGGTGTTGTTGGCGGCCAACCGGGCCGGCGGAGCCGCAAGGAAATCGTTCGCGTTGACGGTTCGACCGAGATATTGCCGCCGAAATGTGACCACGTTAAAGTGGATGCCGGCGATCTGCTGCTGTTCCATACGTGGGGCGGCGGGGGCTGGGGTGACCCGTTCGAGCGCGATCCTGCCCTGGTCGCGCTTGAGGTTGACCGCGGGCTGGTGACTATGGAAGGCGCCAAACGTTACGGCGTCGTCCTCAATGATGATCTCAGCGTCAACGAGGATGCTACCACAGCTTTGCGTGACAAAATGCGCAACGAGCGTCCCGAGGTTAAACTGATAGACCGCGGTGGTGAGATCGAGGAACTCCGAGCTCGATGCAAAGAGGAGACCGGCCTTGAACCCCCGCAAAAACCGGAATTCCGTGAGCATATCATCAAGGCACTCAGAGAGCGCGACGCACGCGCCAGGAGTGCCGGTGCTGCAGCGGAGTAAAATCAATCTGCTGCATCAAGTAGCACAACAGAAAAGGCGGCGCTCGCAAGCGCTGCCTTTTTTAGTCGCGAATTTGTAAAAGGTGGGGGGGGGGTTAGTCGGCGGCTTCGTCGCGCGCCCATTTTTGCTCGAATGCCCAAACTTCTTCGAAACCCATCAGATGGTGCATGTCAGAGAGGCTGGTCATCGGCGTATCAATTTTGGCACTGGTACCGTCCTTCAACAGCGAGCGGTAGGCTGATTCGAGCGCGGCGGCAGCGACCAACATGCCGAGGCCAGGGAATATTGCGATGCTGAAGCCCATATCTTGCAATTGCGTAGCTGGCAGAATTGGCGTCTTGCCACCGTCGGCCATATTGGCGAGCGTCGGTTTTTCGAAGGCGCGCCCGATCTCCTCCAACTCTTCTACCGTTTCCGGAGATTCGACGAAGATCACGTCCGCGCCCGCTTTCGCAAAAGCATGCCCGCGCTGGATCGCGTCGTTAAGTCCGAGTCCGGTGCGCGAATCGGTACGCGCTATAATGAGAAAGTTTGGATCTTCGCGCGCTTCCACTGCGACCTGAATTTTTTCCACCATGTCCTCGATCGGGACGACACGACGATCCGGCGTGTGGCCGCATTTCTTGGGTGATTCCTGGTCTTCCATCTGAATAGCGGCGCAGCCCGCACCTTCGTAACCCTTTACCGTATAATGCACATTGAGCAGGCCACCGAAACCGGTGTCGGCGTCGCAAATCAGCGGCGTATTGGTGCCATTCGCGATCATACGTACCCGACTGAGTACGTCGCCAAAGCTGGCGATGCCAGCATCTGGTACGCCCAAATGTGACGCCGCGACGCCATAGCCGGTCATATAGAGCGCGTTGAAGGACATTTGGTCAGCGACCCTGGCTGAAAGCATTTCGTAAACACCGGGCGCGGTGACGAATTCACCGCGCTCGATGGTTGCGGCCAATCTGGCTCGTTTTTCGGTTGCGTTCATAATGTGTGACCTTAATTCATGCGTAGATCTAAACCCTATCAGGTGCTCATTTCCGGCACCCGCGTATGCCAGTCCGTTACGCCTTGGTATGCATGCCCCAACTGGAATAGCTGTGCCTCCGAATATGGTCGGCCCATGAGTTGGAAACCAGCTGGAAGACCGTTTGCTGTGAAGCCGCAAGGCACGGCCAAAGAAGGGATGCCAAGATAATTATTGGAGCGCGTAGTCCAGCTCAAGCCGGCAATCATCTCTGGCATGCCTTGACCTGCCGCCATGTCAGTATCAGCCAGGCTCGGCACCGGCATGGGAAGACCCGGTGTGTGCAGTACATCTACCTTGGAGAACACCGTCTCGGTGAAGTCGCGTAACAGCTTAGCCCGTATATCAAGAGCTCGGATGTATTTTGCGGCTGGCATATGGATCCCAGGCTCGTAACGGCTGCGCACCTGGGCTTGATAATCTTCGGGTCGCTCTCGCAGCCATTTTTCGTGAATGGCAGCTGCCTCCGCAATAAACACGATGTTAGACAGATGTGTGGGCACATGCATGTCCGGCACGTCGATTTCGATTATCTCTACGCCGAGATCGCGGAACTTGGCGAGGCTATCCTGCTGTAGCTTTTGGACCTCGGGCGTGGTCACGTCGTAGTAATAATTGCGTGGTACGCCGAGGCGGAGCCCTTTAACGGGCATGTCGAGACCGGCTTCGTAATCCGGCACCGGGTTGCTGCTTGTCGTCGGATCGAGCGCATCTTGCCCGGCCATGATGGCGGTGAGGCGGGCATTGTCATGCACTGTTCGGGTGAGCGTGCCAACTGTGTCCATGGTAAATGAAACCGGCATCAGGCCATGGCGGCTGACTAATCCGTTGGTTGGTTTCAGCCCAACTAGCCCGTTGATGCTAGAGGGAATACGGATCGAGCCACCGGTATCGGAGCCAAGGCCCCCATAGACGATGCGCGCCGCCACTGCAGAACCGGTACCGCTGGAAGAGCCGCCGGCAATATAATCCGGATTCCACGGATTATGATTGTCGCCCCAATGCTCGTTGTGGCCGGTAGGACCGGTGGCGAACTCTGCCATATTGAGGCCGCCAAGATAGATGCTGCCGGCGTCCAACAGCCGCTTCAGCGCAGTGCTGTCATGATCGGCAATGTAATCCTTGCGAATTTTCGAGCCGCAGGTGCTGCGTTTGCCCGCCCGGTAATACATATCCTTATGGGCCAAGGGTACGCCATGTAGAGGGCCGCGTAACTCGCCCCGCGCCAGTTCGGCGTCGGCCTGCTTGGCATCCGCCAGTGCTTCATCGCCAAGCAATTGGATAAAGCAGTTGAGCACCGGCTGCAATGATTCGGCGCGGGCGATACTGGCCCGCACGACTTCGACCGAAGAAAAGTCCTTGCGTCTGATTGCCTCGGCGATCTCAACCAGGGATGCGTTCAGAATTGCAGCGCTCATTTCCCTAATCTCCGGCTAATTCGTCAAGCGCGCGCGCCATATTCGAGGGCTCAGCCTCAAGCGGGAGCCCTTTCGATGCTTCGTCGAGGGCGCCGATCAGCACGTTCAGTGTGACCGCTAGTTCCTCAGCACGCTCAGGTGTCGGCAATGCGCCGCCTAATTGGCCCGCCTGCGCGAGAACAAGTTCTTTGGTGATCTGCGCCATCGGATTATCCTGTAATATTGGTCCGGACAATTTAGCATTTTATATACAGCAGTTCGATATCCGTGCGATAAAAAGAGCGCGCGAGACAGTAGCAATATAAGGATAACAGCCGGCGTGACGAAAAACCCATTGGATCGCGACCTAACTGCCGTGCTTGCCAATAATTTGGCCGAGCTTAAGTATGAAAGGCTGAGCACCGCTGATCAGTCACAGATCAAACGACTAGTTCTGGACCATGTTGGTGTGTGCCGGCGTGGCGCTGAGCAGCCCTGGTGTCTGGCCCTCAGAGAGTGGGCTGGTCGCTATGCCGGCAGCGGCACTAGCGTAGTTTTTGGCACCGTGCTCCGCACTTCACCCAATGTGGCAGCCCTGGTTAACGCCAGCGCCGCACATGGTATGGAGCTTGATGATACTCATGATAGTTCAGTCAGCCATCCCGGCGCGGTAGTCATCGCCACGGCGCTGGCTCTGGGTATTGAGCATCAGACCAGCGGGGGCGAGATAATGACTGCCATAGCCGCCGGATATGAGGCGATGGGTCGGGTGGGTCGCGCTGTCGGCGCTTCCGATGTGATCGAATTCGGCTATCACCCGACGGCCTTATTTGGCGGCTTTGGCGCCGCCGCAACGGCTGGTAAATTGCTCGGCCTCGATGGGCCCGGCATCGCTTCCGCCTGGGGCCTAATGCTTTCTATGGCCGGTGGTTCGATGCAGTTCTCCGAAGATCCCCTCGGCACCACGGTCAAGCGGCTTCATGGTGGTTACGGCGCGCATAACGGCATTTTAGCAGCAGAATTCGCGACCCTCGGCATCGCCGGCCCATCGCGCGCGCTTGACGGCCGTTACGGCTTGGGCCGCCTGTTTGGCCAACACCCTAACTACGAAGAACTTGCGAAGCCGGATGACGCGCTGCTTGAGATTCATCGCATCAGCATGAAGCCTTATCCGTGCTGCCGGTTGTTTCATTCCACCATTGACGCGCTCAGGGATGTAACGGAAAATTTTTCTCTTGATCCCGAGAACATCTCGGAAATTCGTGTTGGCGGCCCGGCGATTATGTGCACCCAACACATGCTGCGCCGCCCGGTTTCGGTGATGGCGGCACAATACAGTCTTCCGTTTTCTCTGGCGACAAGCCTGGTATTTGGCCCCGATGCATATGAGGCGTACGGCGAGGATAAATTCGATGACACCAGAATTTTGAGCCTAGCAGATAAAGTTACGGCGGTCGAAGACAGTGAGATGGAGGCTGCGTTCCCAGAACATTTTGGCAGTTGGGTAGAACTACGAACTCAGAGTGGAGAAGCACGACGTGCCGATATACTCGACAGCATCGGCACACCCGCCCGACCGATGGATGCAGCAGCACTGCAAGACAAGATCGCTGGCCTGTTGGCGTTCCTGGAAGCTGCGCCCGAGATTAAAGAAATTACCGACGCGCTAGAAACATTGGAGCAGGAAGGTGGGCCCGAGCGCCTGATTACCCTGTTTGCGATTGCATAACGAAGAGTGGCATGAGGAAGAGATGCAAATATATGATATAAAAGGGGACGCTACGCGTGTGATTAATACGGTCGAAGCGGGAGGTGTCGCCATCGTGCCACTCGATGTGGCGTATGCCATCACCGGCAATAGCGAAGTCGCAATGCGCCGGATCTTCACCTCCAAAAACCGCAGCTTCGAGAAACCGAGCGGCATGCTCAGCAATTGGCAACTGTTCAACGATATTCAGATCTGTGGCAAGCGCGAACGTGCAGTGGTGAATTGCATCATCAATGAGCATAACTTACCGATGTCGACAGTCGCGCCGTTCCACGCCGACCATCCACTGTTCACTAATGTCGCCCCCTTCGTGATAGGCCATTCCTCGAAGGCTGGCACTATAGATATGCTGCTCAATGCGGGCGAACTGCATAACGAACTCACTGGCCAAGCATATGCACGCGGTTTGCCGTTGTTCGGCTCCTCGGCCAATACGTCACTGCAAGGTAGCAAGTACCGCCTCGAGGATATCGAAGCGCCGGTGCGTGAAGCTGCCGATATTGCGCTCAACCATGGCACTAGCAAATATGCCAACGATGAGGGCCGCTCCAGCTCGATCATCGATTTGCGTGATTTCAAGACCATCCGCATCGGAGTTAACTATGAACGTATCGCGGATATCCTGCTGCAGGAATTCGGTATCGACCTTCAGGCTAACGGTATGGCGGGAGACCGAGCCGCCATGGGCTGATTAAGCTAGATAGGGGGGCCTATTCCGCTGCCGCGACCGCCTTAGCCTGGCGACGCCGCTCCTGGCTTTCGATCCAAGTTAGAACGCGCCCGCCGAGCTCCAGTTCGGTGTATTTCTCTGCTACGGTCACCGCTTTGCGAAGACCTTCCATGTCGATCGCGGTCTCGAAGCCCGAGCGCTCAAGCATGTGCACGACGTCTTCCGTTGCTACATTTCCGGTAGCGCCGGGCGCGAATGGGCAGCCGCCCAAGCCGCCAATTGCGGTGTCGAACTTGCGCACGCCGCACTCGAGCGCCGCCCAGGTGTTGGCCAGCGCCAAGCCGCGTGTGTCATGAAAATGTCCGGCCAGGCGCTCCGCGCCGTAGCGATTTGCGAGCGTCTCAAATATGAATTTCACTTGTGCCGGGTCGCCCGAACCGATGGTATCTGCGACTGCCACTTCGGCAGCGCCAGCTTCGAACATACATGCTGCCAGATCAAACACTACTTCCGGTGCAACATCGCCCTCGAAGGGGCAGCCGACAGCCGTGGAGATGTAGGAGCGCGGCTTGATGCCTTCGCTAATGGCACGTTTGATGACGGCTATATTGACTTCGGTGGCACGTGCCAGCGACATGCCTATATTTTTTTGGTTCATTTCTTCCGTCGAAGCCAGCACTAGGGCTATGGTTTTGGCGCCTGCGGCAACGGCGCGCTCATAGCCTTTCTCATTTGGCACTAGCGCTTCGAAGGTGACGCCTTTATCGAGCGGCAGGCGGCTATAAAGCTCAGTCGCATCAGCCATTTGCGGCACCGCCTTGGGAGAGACAAAGCTTGTTACCTCGACCGAACGGACGCCCGCTGCGATTAGGGCATTCAACATATCTAGTTTGCCCTCAACCGGTACGTGGCGCGGTTGATTTTGCAGCCCATCGCGCAGGCCGACCTCGTTGACGATCACTTTGTCGCTCATGATTGCATTCCTCTTTCCGGTCCTTGAGGCCGTACGTCTAGCCGACTGTGCCCGCGGTGCGCAACGCCAAGATATCGCTTTCACTCTTGCCTAGAAGATCGCGCAACACTTCGTCCGTATGCTGGCCGAGAAGCGGCGGCGGCGAATATGTGTCCTCGTCCGAGGCACTCATCTTAACCGGGTTACCCGTCATTTGCACTTCCCCACCCTCGGGATGGGCCACCGTCACCACCATATTGCGCGCCTGAACCTGGACGTCGTTCAGGGCGTGCTCCAGGTCATTGACAGGGGCGCAGGGAATTTTTACTTCGGCCAGTTTTTCCAGCCAAAAATCGCAGCTCTCCTCTTTGAGGCGGGCGCTGATGCTTTCCTCGATAAAGTCTTTGGCCGCGAGGCGCCCCGGTTGTAGGTCGAACGCATCGTCCTGCAACTCCTTGATTCCCATCATGTCGCGAAATCGGGCCCATGCCTCGTTGGTAATTATGGCGATGATCAGCCATAAATCCTTGGTCGGGTAGGTGTTGTAGGGCACATGCACAAAATGGGCATTACCGATTGCGCCCGGTACGTCACCTGAGAGGTGGTACATAGTGGCCATATAATTGATCAGCGAAATCTGACAATCCTGCATGGAGATATCGATATGCTGACCGTGCCCGGTGCGCTCGCGCGCATGGAGTGCTGCAAGCATGCCGACAGCACTAAACATGCCGCCGCCGAGATCGCCAATCGGAATGCCGGCCCGCGTCGGTGGTGCGCCGGCCTGACCGGTAATCGACATGCCGCCACCATAGCCCTGCGCCACCATGTCGAAAGCGGGGCGCTGGAAGGCCGGGCCGGATTCGCCGAACCCGGTAACGCTGCATGTGATGATGCGATCATTCACTTTTGCCAGAACGTCATAATCAATCTTGAGCCGTGCCGTCACACCGGGGCTAAAATTGCTAAGCACTATATCGGCCTTTTCTACCAGTTCGTAGAACAGCGCCAGCCCGTCTTCGCTCTTCAAATCAATGCACACGCTCTCCTTGTTGCGATTGAGCGTTAGAAAATAAGCGCCCATGCCGTTCAGTGAATTTTTAGGGTCTTTGGCTAACAATCCCCGCGTTAGCTCACCTTTGCCTGGTGGTTCTACCTTGATTGTCCGCGCGCCGAGATCCGCCAGCAGCATGCCGCCGAACGGCCCCGATAGCATATGGGTCAGGTCGATAACAATCAGGTCGGACAATGCTTTCATTTTGCGCATCTCCTGAGGGCGTGCGGCGTTTTCGTATTGACAAAGGTACGGACAAATCTATGGAATAAGGCCATTGTGGTCAATGTGGGCGGTCATTGTGGCAGGCTGGGTTGGCAACGCAGCGAAAGGGAGTACGCGCCATGGCGACTGATGCATATAAAAATATCGGATATGGTGACCGTGAGATCGGATTTGGTCGCCGCCCAGCCGTGGTCGTGGTAGATTTTCAGCGCGCCTTCACTGACCCGGACATGGAGTTTGGCAATTGTGAGCTGGTACAGCGCGCGATTGAGAATACGGCGCGGGTTTTGGAAGCGGCACGCCGTGCCAATGTACCGGTCGCCAATTGTTACACCGCCTATCATTCCGAGCGCGATATGCCGCCGTGGAAGATCGGCCCTGTCCATGACTCATTCTATTACGGTGATCCATGCACCGAGATTGAGCCCAAGACCTCCGACCCAAACCATGATTTTATCTTTTGCAAAACCGGCCCTTCTATCTTCTTTAACACTCCGTGCACGACGCTTCTGGCAAAGAACGGTATCGATACGACGATTATCACCGGCTGCATGACGAGTGGTTGCATCCGTGCCAGCATTATCGATTCGTTCAGCCATGGTTACCGGACCATGGTGCCAGAAGATTGCGTCGGCGACGCGGAGGAGGGACCGCACCGAGATAATCTACGCGACGTCGGCCGGCGCTACGCCGATGTTATCGATTCCCAGGCCGCTATTGATTATCTCGAAGAGTATCGCAAAAGTAACGGATAGCGGCGCGTCTGTTGTTCAGCACGCTGGCTTAATCTGAATACCGGCCGCGTGTGGTGCTGCTGCGATCGCGCGTCCGGCGCCTTTTCGTTCACGCACCCGCACGGGGGTACCATCGCAGTTGCGGTAGTCGCCCATGGCGCGCGCCATGGCAAGCGCCGCACGCTGCGTGGAGCAGCCGCAGATGAATGAGAGCATCTCCATGCCGCGCGCATTGGTCTCACCGCGAACGACACGCCAGACGGGTTGTTCGCCGAATAGACCCTCCGTCACAAAATAATGTCGACCAATGTTATCTTTTGCCATGTCGGAGCCGTTCTAGGACTCGCGTTCCAAAGTGAACGGATAAATCTTGGTGAAGTCCGATTCCGGTTTCTCTTCAAACATGCGCCCCCACACCTGTTGCAAGAGTGTATCACTCAGCAGATGCGGTGCGTTCACTTTCCTGCAGGACTCTACATAAAGCGTCAAATCCTTGGTCATCAGCCGCGTCGCGAATCCGGAATCGTAACTCTCGGGGAGAATGCGATTGGGAAATTTATCGGTGATGGCCGTATTCGTGCCGCTAGAGACCGAGATGGTGTCGATAATAGTTGCCATGTCGAGGCCTTGCGATGCGCCGAACGCCATCGCTTCGCTAGTAGCCGCCATTGCCATGCCGGAGAGAAAATTATTCAACAGCTTCATCGTCATGCCTTGCCCAGGCTCGGTGCCGACATGGCGGGCATTTTTGGCCATCGACAGCAGCAGGGGTTGCAGGCGCGCGAACAAAGGTTGGGGTGCGGCTACCATCATCGCTAACGTGCCGGCGCGCGCACCTGATGCGCCGCCACTCACCGGAGCATCGGCATAGTCGATGCCGGCGTTTGCTAACAGGTCATGCGTAGCGCGGGCTTCGCTGGCGCCAGAGGTGGTGTTGTCTACTACCACTTTGACAACCCGCTTATCCGTAGCGATCACATCGCGCGCCACCTTTTCTACCGTTGGTCCGTCCGGCAGGCAGAAGAAGATGATCTCGGCCTGTTGCGCAATTTCGTCTACGCTTGACGCGTGCTTGGCACCCTGGGGTGCGCGCTCCGTCGTGCCGGCAGTATCAAAACATATTAGCGAGTTGCCGCCTGCCGCCAAATTGACAGCCATGGGGCCGCCCATATTGCCGAGGCCTATAAAACCCAGTAGTTGCTCAGACATCGCCGCTTGCTTCCGCGGCTTCGAGTTCGTCCATCACCCGCCGGCCGATGCGGAACGCTTCGACAGCCGCCGGAACACCGCAATAGATGCCGATTTGTAGCAGCGTCTCCTTGATCTCTTCCACCGAGCAGCCGTTGCGGAGCGCACCCCGGAAATGCATTTCGAACTCGGCCGGCCGGTTGAGTGCCGCGAGCATGCACAGATTATTGAGGCTACGCTGCTTGCGTTCGAGCCCCGGTCGCCCCCAAACCGCGCCCCAGCAATATTCCGTCATGAACTCTTGGAAATCCTTGTTGAAGTCAGTGGCCCCCTTAAGGGCGCGATTCACATACTCCTCACCAAGTACTTCGGTACGAATTTTAACGCCTTTTTCGAACATTTCACTAGGCATATAGTTTCTCCTGCCGGATTAATAATTGTTGGTTATGCGACGTTGCGTTCTTCTAATATTTCCTCGGCGCGGACACCTCCCCAGCCGGACTCGCGGCGCCGCCAATATTCTTCATTGATCTGCGTGGTCAGAAGGCCGGGCGCGCCGTTGCCAAGGGTCTTGCCGTTGACTTGCGTGATCGGAGTAATCCCGCCTGCGGTGGTACTGGTGAAGGCTTCGTCGGCGCCCTGCAGATCGATTGGCAGGAGTGGTTGTTCGCTGGTATCTATACCCAAATCGGCGGCGAGTTCGAACACTGCACGTCGTGTCACGCCTTCAAGTAAATTGCCACGAGGCGTAAATATTTTACCGTCTTTGGCAAGCCATATATTGAACCCCGGCCCTTCGGAAAGGAAGCCGTCGGGCGTGCAAAGGAGGGCGGTATCGCCGCCTTTTTTATAGGCCTCCAATAATCCCCTGGTAAGATCCATCCAGTTGAAGTTTTTTACCGTCGCATCGATGGCGCCCACCGGTACACGCTGATTTTCAGTGATGACCATATTCACGCCTGACGTCTGCTTGTCTTTTCCAAGTACCCAGTAATAGGGCACGCAGACCGCCATGAGACCGTTCTTGCATTTGCGGATGTCCCGGTCTGCCAAATCGAGGAAAGGGCCGCGTGTCGCCATCAGGGTGACGCAGGTGTCTTCAAATTCTGAACGCACAATGCACTCGGCAACGATGCGTCGGATGTCGTCGACGGAGTAAGGCGGGGCGAGTTGCATGGCACTGTACGACGCCTCAAAGCGCTGCAAATGATCATCGATCCGGAAGATATAGCCTTTACAGGAGGATAGCGTGTCATAAACCACATCGCTCTTGGTAAAAGTGGGCTCCATAATGGAGATTTTGGCTTCACTCACTGGAACGAATTGATCGTCGATAAAAGCGATACTTTCAGCCATGGCATCCTCTCTTTGGGTTGGCCTAGAGGGTTCGTTAAAAAGTATTAGAGCATTAAAATTTCTGCCCCTCAAAGCTGGAAATCGAATCGCGCATGGTGTCCGAAATGCGCTGTTTCTCGCCTGTCACCGTGACGACCATGACTAAGAGGGATGTGGATTGGCAAGTCAGGCCCTTTTCAGCGCTCCAGGCGCCGTACTCGAGCAAGATGCTGGTATTGCCAATTTTTACCGTACGTACCGTGATGATTAGACGCTCGTCGTAGAATACGGGTTGCTTATATTCAGCCTCCAACCGCGCGAGCACGCAGCCGATCGAATCGGGCGCCGGCGCCGACAGTCCGTGATGCATCATGTAGCCCAGGCGCGCGTCCTCGAAATAGCGTAGAAAAACCGTGTGATTGAGATGGCTAAGAGCATCCAATTCGCCGAACAAGGCACGGCGCGCCAACGCAAAGCGCCAGCCAGTTACAACATTGAATTCGCCGGCAATATCGGGCCGCTGTTTCAGGTCTATAAACGGCTCGAACGGGTCTTTCTTCATGAAAAATTTCAGCCAGATGATGAATGCGGTGCGGTTCTATCAAGCGCGCCAATTTTGCACAAGAATAGCATGTAGCCGTAAATATCCTGATCAATTTATAATTTTGCCCCGTGAAATCTGTATGATTCGGCAAGGTTGTATTACGCGGTCTGCGCAAGGATAGAAGAATTTTGCCGCATGGGTGTACCATCCCATTGTTGTAAGGGCCTTTATGCCGATCAGAATTCAGCGTAACTGAGTTAGCTCTATCAGATATGGCGGTTTCAGAACGTTCAATTAATCGGGTAGAGACGCGATAAATTTGACTGGCTCTATGTGCCGCAGGCCTCCTACGTCACCGGTAACATTGTAGCCATCGACAAGCATGGCCGCATCATTGTTTCGTGAACACCTTGTTTTGTTGTCTCGCACTCGGCTAGCGTCTGAGAGGTCAACCTAGATAAACAATTTAATTATATTCGGCGATGGTCTGTTTATAAATTTCCATCAGGTGGATGTAGTTGGCCTCCGGCGTGTAGAGCGTTTCATATTGGCGCTGTGCGTTTTCGCCCATGCGCGCCATATCTTCCGGGTGCGCTGCTGCCCAGGCTACCGTTTCGGTTAGCGCCTGGGGGTCGCCCGGCGCGAAATGAAGGCCCGTCTCGCCGTGAGTGATAATGTCCTCGGCCGCGCCGAGTTTGGCCGCGACTACCGGTAGTCCGGCCGCGAACGCTTCGATAAAAGTGATCGGAAAACATTCGTACCAGATGGAAGAAAAGACCAAAAAACTGGCTCGGCGCATCTCACGGTAGATTGCCTCGGCATCGAGCAAGCCAAGATGCTTCACGCCATGTTTCTCAGCTTCTATAACGAGATTGAGCAGAGGTCCGGAACCCGCTACCCTGAGCGGTGTCGGAATGTTGCGCCAAGCCTCCATTAAGACCGCGATTCCCTTCCGCGGTAGCAAATGGCCAACGAACAAAGCGCCCGAACGAGCGCTGCCGGCAAGTTTTTGATCCGCTGCCGCTTGCCATTCCGGTTCGGGTGGGTACGAAAAATTGGATTTCACGGACATGCGCATTTCGCTGTAGCCGCCCTCGACATATTTACGTTTGCCGAATTCAGTCAGAGCGATGAAGCGGTCCACTTTTGTTTGCCACGTGTTGCGTTTTCGGTGATACGCAATGGTGCGTGCGATCGGCAAAGTTTTAAGGGCGGAACCCTCATAGCAGCGATGCAGCACGCCGAGATAGGGTGAACCATGCACGCATTCCTCGCAGACACGCCCTTCCCGCATGAATCTGGCGTTGGCGCAAATGCCGCGAAAATTGTGCAACGTCTGTACCGACGGTATGCGCGCCTTGCGGCAGGCGTCGAAGATGGCAGGCGTCAGCACGTAGTAAAAATTATGGACGTGCACAATATCCGGGTGATAGGTCGATATGGCTTGCGCCACTCGGCGCGCGCCGTGTTGCGAATAGGGCATGCGAATGGCGGCACGGAATTTGTCCATGCCTTTTCTGATTTCGTCGTTATGCGCGGTGAATTGGTGGACTTCGTGGCCGTTGGTCCGCAATAAGCGGGACTCATTGTCTATTACCCGGTCTTCGCCGCTGCGGCCACCCTGATATCTGTTGTGAACCTGGAGAATGCGCATGCTCATCCGGCTCCTATCGTCTTTCGGGCACTCTTATCTCGGTTAATCTACGTCAGCAGCAGATAAACGAAGCCGATCGCGATTCCAACGGCGATAATCAGAACAGCGAGCACGATGGCGAGTACGCGCAGCACCCGTCCGACGCTGTTCTGCGTGTTAGCGAATGGCACTACATTGAAGGTCAGACCGCCGATCACAACCATAAGGCAGCCGGCGGTATAGAGTTCTTTTACAAAAGGCTGAAAGATAAACAACAGCGCCAGTAGGCAAACCGCGATCACCGAAGCAACGATAAGGCGTGCCGTCCGGGGCGACATATTGCGGCTGAGGCTCGCGGCCTTCATGCGCTGATCCTCTCACCGCGCCCGTCAAATAGATGGATTTGCTCGGCGCGTGGGCGGACATGGACATGATCACTATACGCCAGTGTGTTACGGCGGTTGGTCACCACACGCAATTCCTCAGCTTGCGTTTTCAAATGTAGCAGAGTCTCTGCCCCCATCGGCTCGATAAGATCGATTTGCCCGGAGAGCGTATCGTCGGCACTTTCCGAAGCCAAATCGAAGCTGCGTGGTCTAATGCCAACCGTTATTCCGCCGTTGCCGATCGAGCCTGCTGCTGCCACTGACGCCACCGCTAGTGGCAGCGAGATGTCTTGATTGCACAGGTTAAGGCGCATGCCGCCGTCGCTTGGTTTTAAGTCGCGCCCGGAAATCAAATTCATTTGCGGCGTGCCGATAAAACCAGCGACAAATATATTGGCTGGGCTTGCAAATATATCGTGCGGGCTTGACACCTGTTCGATTAAGCCGTCGCGCATCACCGCAATGCGGTCGCCGATGGTGAGAGCTTCGATCTGGTCATGGGTAACGATTACGCTTGCCTTGTTGAGGTCGCCGAGCAGCATCTTGATTTGGCCGCGCATTTCCTGACGGAGCGCGATATCGAGCCGGCTAAGTGGCTCGTCAAAAAGAAAGCATTGGGGGTTGCGGATAATTGCGCGTCCCACCGCGACGCGCTGTTTTTCACCTTCTGAGAGGCGCCCGGGTATGCGTCCCATGGCATGGCTGAGCTCCAGGATATCGGCAATTCGTGTCACACGCCTGTCGATTTCCTCTTTGTCGACTTTTTCCGCATGCAGCGGAAAGGCCAGATTCTCGGCTACCGTCAGGCTCGGATAGAGGGCATAAAATTGGAATACCATAGCGACATTGCGTTGCGCTGGCTTGAGATTATTAACACGTTTGCCAGTAATGAAGATGTCGCCTTCACTGGCCCATTCCAATCCACCGATCATCCGGAGCGTTGTCGTCTTGCCGCAGCCTGAAGGGCCAAGCAAGCACATGACTTCGCCAGCCTCGACATCTAGATCGACGGAATCCACTGCTACCAGTTTGCCGAAGCGTTTGGTCAGGTTGCGTAGCTCAATGTCTGCCATGGCCCGTTCGCCTCAGCGCTTGATCGTGCCAAAGGTAACGCCGCGCAAAAGTTGGTTTTGCAGCAGGAAGGTTACCAGCACAACAGGAATGAGAAACAGTGTCTCGATGGCGGCCAATAAACCCCAGCGTACACCGATATCGCCGCCGATGGTTGTCGCCATGGCAACCGGCACGGTGCGCGTGTCGATGCCGGTTAGCAATAATGCGAATAGATACTCGTTCCACGTCAGAATAAGCCCGAACACTGCCGTTGCAGCAATCCCGGCTTTCACCTGGGGAAGGCAGATTTTGAAGAATATCTTAGTTTCCGACGAGCCGTCCACACGCGCTGCATCCTCAACTTCTGTTGGAATTTCGTCAAAGAAACTCTTCATCATCCAAATCGTAAATGGCAGATTGAACGCCGCGTAGAGCAGGATGATACCAATGTAACTGCCTGATAACCCGGTCACACGAAACATCAAGAAAATTGGGATAATCACGATGATCGGCGGCAACATGCGCGTCGTCAAAATGATGAACATATAGGTATCGTTACCCTTGAGTGGCCATCGCGAAAAAGCATAGGCCGCCAGTGTGCCGATAATCAGGGCTATTAAGACGCTCGTCCCGGCGATGAAAATGCTATTGAAGAAAAATAGGTCGAACTTGGTGTCTATCGCCTCACCGCCGGCTTGATAGCTACGCGAAAACACACCTACAAAATTATCCAGAGTTGGCGTGAAGATGAATTTTGGCGGTATGGACAAAGCATCTGTATGGCTTTTGAATGCGGTGAGAATGATCCACAAAACCGGGATAAAGTAGATAAAGCTGATCGCGGCGATGACAACGCTTCGCCCCCAGCCGGCTTTACCTATTTCCCGTTTCCGCGCCATGTCAGGCGTCGTCTTCGATCGCGCGTTGTCGCACGAAGAACAGATAGAGATTGGTCAACACGATGACGGCAAACAACAAAATATAGCCGAGCGCCGCGGACTGGCTGGTTTTAAAGTACTGAAAGGCAACGCGATAGACGTAAACCGCGATGGTTTCCGTCGATGTGCCAGGGCCGCCCTCGGTGATGATCCAGACGATATCGAATAGTTTGAACGCTTCAATGGTACGAAACAGGATCGCCAGCAACAACAGGCCTCTAATATAGGGAAAGGTAATTGTCCAAAAGCGCCGCCACGCCGAGGTGCGGTCAATCTCTGCCGCTTCGTAGAGATGCTTGGGCACACTCACCAGCCCAGCGAGGATCAGCAGCATGACGAAGGGCGACCACATCCAAACATCTGCAAAAATTATGCCGGCAATGGCTCCTTCCGGCGACGCCAGCAGGATGTAGGTCTCGCCGGTAATCGCCTTTATCGCTTGGCTAAGGAGGCCAAAAGTCGGTTCGTAATAATACCGGAAGAAGGCGCCAACAGCGACGAAGCTCAGCATCATCGGTGTCAGCACTAGCATCAACATGATGCGCCGGCCGGGGAACTGCTTCTCGAATAGCATGGCAAGCAGGAAACCGACGACAAGTTGTAACAGCACGTCGATCGAGACCACCAACGCCGTGGTCTGAAAGCGCTCCCACACCGTGGGATCGTTCAACACCTTAATGTAATTTTTGAACCAGACAAATTCCGGTTCCTTGATGCGATTGGCGCGGTATTTGAAAAAACTCAGACCGAACGACCACAACAGCGGGAAGATGTTCATCAGCACGAGAACCGCCAAGGCCGGCGTGACCAGCAGCGGACCCCGGTTTTCGGATATAAACCGCGCTATCAGGCTTTGCCGGTGCTGGTAACGCTCAGACATTAACAGTCTCGTTTAAAAATTTGATCGGAAAAAAGCGAGGGCCGAGGGCGGATTTTCTCGCCCCCGGCACCTCTTGTTTGGTGATGTGGCGCCTACTCGATGCGGTCCGCTTCGCGAAGCAGTTCATCCTGGAACGTAGCAATCGAGTCCAAAGCTTCCTGGGCAGAAATCTGACCAGTGATAGCTTTATCAAAGGTCTGCTGCTGTTGCACGAGAAGTTCGAAGAACTCCGGAATATGCCACACGTCTTTCTGCCATTTCAGCTGCGGACCGAAAGCGTGGTTCCACGGCCGATAACCCATATAAGCATCGCTGTTGTGGACACTCTGTAGGCCGCTTTGTCCGCCTGCGTTGGCAAACATGTGCTGAACGTCGGAGGACAGCCACCATTTGACGAAGTCGACCGACTCCTGGGTCACGAGGTCGCTGTTCCAAGTGGTCAGCACGAAGGGCTGGCCGCCGATGTTGGACCAACGCTCAATGCTGCCGTCGCTGTTGCGAAGGCCCGGCATCTGAGCGAAATCGACCGTGTCAGCTACCTTTGAGGTCTCCGGCGAGATCGCAGATTCGGCGAAGCCGATCCACTGGATATTCGCCGCCGTTTTGCCTTCGCGGAACAACTCGTCGGTTTTGAAGATATCCATCGTGCCGGTTTTCACTGCAGGCGGCATATATTGCAGAAGCGAGAGATAATGCTCAAATGCTTTCACTGCCGTTGGTGAATTAACAACCCCAAGCGCCTGACCTTTTGGCTGTTTGGTCTCATCCCATGTGTCGGCCCCATACTGCCAAATGAATCCATTGATCTGCATGGTGTTAAAGTCGTAGCCAATACCGGCTTGATAGGTGAGGCCGTAGAAATCGTCCGTGAGTGTCTCACCGGCCAAGGTTTCGCCGGCGCTACGCCGGAAGAACTCGCCATAGTCACGCACCTGATCCCAATCGGTATCGTTCATTTCCGTTGGTGTGCACGGCAACTTGTAGCCAAACTTGGCCTTGAACGCGGCCTGCTCGCCTGCATCGCAGAAAATGTCTTTGCGGTAATAGTTGACCAGTACGTCCGGCATCTGCGGAAAGCCGTAAAAATTATCCGATTTGTGCGGATAAGTAGAATAGGCGTTGACCAAGTTGGGATGAAGGTCCTTGAAAATCGCCTGAAGCTCCGGGTCAGCATCAATAATATCGTTAAGTTTCATGAAATAGCCACCCTCGATGAAGGTGCCCAGCCACTGGCTGTCGCTTACCGCCATCTGATATTTCTCCTCGCCCGAGGTAAGCGAGGCGGCCAGTTTCTCGTAATAGTTCGGCCAGGGGATGAAATCGAGCGATATGGTGACGTTGTTGCCGCTGGGCGCCTTATAATGTTTGTTGGCCAATTCCTGCATGATGCGGGTTGGTGGCCAATCGGGCCCTGCCATGTTGATAGTCACGTCTGCCGCCGATGCGAAGCTGCCAAAAGCACCGGAAACCGCCATGGCCATCGCTCCCGCCAGTAGGGCTAATTTACCCTTTTTGAATAGATTCATGATTTAGATCTCCCTCCTAAAGTGTTGAAGTTAACGAAGTATTTTATAGGCCTTCTTTTGGACCCTTTGAACGAACAGATCGGTCCTTGGAGATTTGACGGATGTCATAGAACCAAAATGCCCGAATCTTTCAAAAACAGCCGGCCTTCACGTGGACTGAAGCGTACCCGAATTTTTTCGCCAGCTTTGTGCAATGCACCCTCCGCTTCGGGAACCACCATTTGCAGTTCCTGGTCTGCGACCTTCAAAACGAGAATGGTGATGTCACCCTGCGGCTCAGTGATTGCGATTTGGGCCTCAAACGATATCTCCGTGCCACCATCGCCGTCCAGTTCCAAATCTTGCGGGTGAATGCCGAAGAAAAATTCTGTGCCGCCCTCAAAGGAGGTGAGCGAATTCCTCAAATCAGTTTGCCTTAGATTGAGAAACGGCAATTCTAAGCTTAGCCCGGCGCCATTGCTGCGTATGGTGCCTGGAATGAGATTCATCGGCGGATCACCCACTAGCCGGGCCACTTCGCAATCATGCGGTGCGTCATAGAGTTCGCTCGGCGTGTCTATTTGCACAATTTTACCATCGATAATCACGGCGATGCGCTGGCCCATGCTGAGGGCCTCGAGTTGATCGGGCGTGGCATAGATCATCGTTGTCCCAAGTTCACGATGCAGACGTTTGAATTCGGCCCTCATGTCGTGCCTGAGCTTGGCGTCTAAATTTGTCAGCGGCTCGTCGAGTAGGAGCAACTTGGGTTGTCGGATAATGGCGCGGCCGATTGCCAAACGCTGCTGCTCGCCGCCGCTGAGAGAGGCTGGTTTGCGGCTCAGCGTATGAGTTATGCCCAGCATTTCTGAAATTTCCTCGACACGCAATTTGATTTCGCGCCGTGCCACTTTTTGCTCGCGCAGCGGATAGGCGAGATTTTGTGCCGTCGTAAGATGGGGATAGAGGGCGAAACTTTGGAAGACCATGGCGATGCGGCGCTGCTGTACGGGCATCTCGGCCATGTCAACGCCATCTAACACGATCTTCCCGGCATCCAGTTTCTCCAGGCCGGCAATCGCGCGCAGCGTTGTCGTCTTACCCGCGGCACTTGGGCCGAGAATTACAAAAAATTCACCATCCTGAACTTCGAGGTCGACCTGACGCAGAGCTTCAATCTTGCCAAAGCGCTTGGCCACTCCGTCAAGGGTTAGCTGTCCCAAATTTCCTCCCTTAACATACTGCGAATTTTGTGTAGATGGGCTATGCCCAGACTAGTTCTTTATTATTGCACCAATCTGATCAGATGTCCGATGCTTCATAGCTGCAGGCACTGTCCTACGTGCAATTTTTCTTCCAATATTCACTTTAACGTCTATAGCAAATGTCAAAAAGAGAGCCTTCCCGGCAAGTCTGATTATTGATGGTTGCAAAAAACAAAGGGCTGCGCAGGAAGTGCGCAGCCCTTTCTCTTATTTGGCTCCCCGGGTCGGATTCGAACCAACGACCTAGCGGTTAACAGCCGCTTGCTCTACCGCTGAGCTACCGAGGATTGGTTCACTTGTTGCCGGAGCGCAGCCAAGTCCAAGGCGCGCTCGCCGACCGGTGCCGATCATCCAGTCTCACGTTTTCAGTATATAACAAACTGCTTAATGCAGAACCAGCCATTCGTTTCCAAATGGTTCCAGGCAAATATGATTAATTCTGAGAAAATTACAATCGTCTGATTGATATCTTTATGACCAATATTGCAAAACGGCTGCAGGGGATACGTGAGGATTGCGCTCGGGCATGCACGTTTCCGTACCGCGGGTGAAACTGATTACTGAGGCGGTGCTTGTACAATTTGCTTCACAGGTGGCTCATGTTGTGCGGGAGCAGAAAGCATCTGCGTCGATTTACCGGCGGTAAACAAAACAAGTAGTCTACTAGTGGCACCTAGCCTTAAAGATGTGGATTCGCCCTGTGTCTAATTGTAACTGACAGGTATAGGGCTCACCCGGGCTGTACGGCGGAAACGGTAATGTTTGAGAACATGGCGGCGGAGGCAGTCTGGCCAAAATAGCTTGGATTATGCAGTGATGTTTACTTTGTGCCCGTGGAGCGCTTTTGTTTGGCAACTATGGCACGAAAGGGCGATATGAACGCAGACTAAGTGTCGGCGGAATTTGAGCGTTCCGCAGCCTTCACAGCTCTATTTACGCTGCAGCGCCGACCTAAGCTAAATGCTGAATGCCTACGGTCCTTTTTTATCGTTGTGTTTGGAACTTTCTTTCCCAGCCAGGCGGCGTTCGGTCAATTCGGTCAGCTCAGCTGCGAGCGCCGGGTTGTCCTCTAGTAGCCGGTTGAGATCACGCGCTTGCAGGATCAGTAATTGACACTCGGTTATGGAGATCACATTGGCCACCCGTGCGCTGCGACTGACAATGCCCATTTCGCCAAAATATTCGCCCGTCGTCAGATGAAATGAATTAGGCGGCAAATCGACTTCAACATCACCTGAAACAATAAAATACATGCTATCTGCGGCCTCGCCTCGACGAATAACGGTATAGCGTGCCGGAACTGTCCAGGGTTTCAACAGGGCCGCGATTTCGGCAATTTTCTCCGCGTCGAGACTGCCGAAAAACGGTACCTTGGCGACCATGCTCCAGGTCACCACAAATTGCCGTTTGCTGAATTCCTGCATGAAGCCCGAAGCGAGAATTGCGGCGGGCAGTGCGTACATGCCAAGACCCAGGATGGTAACGAAGCCACCTAACACTTTACCGAGGATGGTCACTGGTGTGACGTCGCCGTAACCGACCGTGGTGAGGGTGACCAAAGACCACCACATGGCCGAGGGAATATCAGCAAATGCTTTGGGTTGTGCGTCGTGTTCAATCAGGTACATCAGGCTGGCCGACAGCACGAGCATGATGAGCATCAGGAAGCCCGACATGTAAAGCGTGCGGCGCTGGCCGTAGAGCACCGCCGCAAACAGAGCCCAGGCGCCCGAATACCGAGTAAGTTTAAGAATTCGCAACAGCCGGAGAATTCTGAGAACGCGTAAATCGATGCCGATGATAAAACTTAGATAAAACGGCAGAATGACGATCAGATCGACCAGCGCCAGTGGGCTTGCCATGTAGCGCAGGCGGCCCATCAAGTTGTTGCGATATTTACTGTCCGCGCCGTCGACGCAAATCCAAACGCGCAGAACATACTCGGCAGTAAATATTGCCACTGAGACCAATTCGAATATCCGGAAGTGCGGCTGATAAGCGACAGCGATCGCATCGATGGATTCGATGATGATCGCGAGTACATTCAGCGTTATCAGTCCAATCAGGCCAACGCCGATGATGCGGGAGAACAAATCGTCGTTCTCTGACACCTCGAGAACGTCGTGCACTCGCTTTCGAAGTTTGGTAATCACGGAAATCGCTGGCTCCTCCGCCTATCCAACGGCCATATGTCGCGCCCTGGCAGTCTGAATGCAAGAAAAGTTTCTAGGGCTACTGGCGGCACCTGCACCCGATTATTATAGACGCAGGCCAGCTTCGCGCATCAGCGGTAGCACACGTTTACCAAAATATTTGAGTTCTTCATGATAATCGAGCCAAGAAAGGGCCAGCCCTTCAACGCCGAGGTCGGCCAAGTTAATCATTTTATCTACAATTTGTTCCGGTGTTCCGACCAACGGCAGACCGCCCCAGCCAGCGATAAATCGTTCACCCATGGCACGAATATCGTCTTTGTTGGATCCGTAGGAATAATTTTCGCCCAGCATCAACTCGATAATCATATTGGTCGCGCCCCAGTCGCCTTCATCTATTATTCGCTGGTAGAGCGCTTGCGCTTCTGCCTCGGTATCGCGGCAACAAACCAGTGCGTAACTCATCGCCCGGCAGAGCCGGCCATGCTGCGCCGCTTGCGAACCGATTTGCGCAATTATGGCTGTCGCCTTGTCGTCCGATGTAATCGAAAGTAAATTATAATCGGCGTGGCGAGCCGAAAATCCAACCCCCGCCGGCGATGACCCAGCATTGATAACGATCGGATGGGGCTGCTGAATCGGTTTCGGCGAAAGAAATCCCTGATCGATCTTGTAGAATTGGCCATTATGGTCGAAATCCTGTTCAGTCCATAACTGCTTGACGCAGGACATCCATTCATTGGCCATCACATAGCGTTCGTCATGCGGCAGTTGTTTGACGCCAAACATTTCCATTTCGGGCTTGAACCAGCCGCAAACAACATTGATTCCAAATCTTCCATTGGAAATATTGTCAATTGTGGCCGATTGCTTCGCCGCAAGGATTGGATGCACTGTGGGTACGTGAGAGGTCGCAAAAACCATGATGTCTTTGGTGTGGCAGGCGATCGCCGCCGCCCAAGTATAGACCTCTAAATTGGTTCCGTTGAATTGCGTGCTGCCGCCGAAGTGGCGCCAGCGACCGACTGGGAGCAGAAATTCAAAGCCAATTTGATCCGCGAGTTGAGCTATCTTCACATTGTGTTCAAAAGTTGGCTCGAAGGTCGTTTTGGCATGGCTAATCGTGCATCCATGCGAGCAGTTGAGACCAAATACACCGAGCTTAAAGCGATTTTTGTTGAACATCGGCACGGTACGCTCACGCCACTCGGCAATGTCATCGGGGTGCGAAGTTTGCTCGTCAATAGATGAAGTCATGGAGGCGCTTTCTCCTGTTTCCGGTGGATCGCTCGCCAAATTCTTTCCGCCTTTGCTGGCATATCAAAATGCGAGACGCCGACTTTGTACAGTGCATCGAAGACGGCATTTGACATAGCAGCCATGCCTCCCACCGCACCAGCTTCGCCAGCTCCTCCTATCGGCCTTCTTCGTCGATGATGCCGTAAAGGGACGGGCGGCGCTGGTCCATTAGCGGGTAGCGCCTGCAGATTTCTTCAATGAAGTCGAGATCGATCATCGTGGTGATGCAGCATTCGGTGTCCGGCGCCGTCGCTATCACCACACCCCATGGATCGACCACCATGCTCCGGCCGACGAACCCGATACCGGATTTCGGCTCAGTGCCGTATTGCCCTGACGCGACGACGAAAGCCTGGTTTTCTGCCGCCCGCGCGCGCAGGAAGAACTCCCAATGGTCAAAGCGCGGACTAAGAAAGGCCGAGGCGCAGACGATAATCTGCGCGCCCTTCAGGCGTAGCACCCGATAGACCTCCGGGAACCTCAGATCGGAGCAAACCGAAACGCCGATCTTGCCGATACTGGTATCGAAGACCGGCAACTCACTGCCCGCCTTCACTTTATCGGATTCGCGGATACCGCCCTTGATATCGACCCGGTCAGGGGCATCGAACAAATGCGTCTTCAGATATTTTCCGACAATACTGCCTTGTGGGTCGATCAGTGGCGACGAATTGTAAAAAGCATCATTACTCCGCTCGTAGATCGAGCCGACCACATACATTCCGTACTCTTCAGCCTTCGCCGCCAGAAGGTCCGTGCTCGGCCCCGGGATCGTCTCAGCCGTTTCGCGATATAGCTCGCTTTCGCTGTAGGCAAGCCCGGTCCAGACCTCAGGCAGTACGACTAGGTCTGAGCCGCGTTCGCCCGCCCGATCGAGCAGACGCGAGACTTTCTCGTGCGTCGCTTCGATTTCGCCATCTACGGCGGTGACCTGTATGGCGGAGACCACCAGCTCGTTGCCTTTCGCCATGCGCTTTCTCCTATTCAATTCGAGATAAGGGAAACACAAACTTTTCTCAGATACCCGCTTTCCCAGACACCTTCTGCAACTGCTCTAGCAGCACCCCAATCTCTAATCAAAAACCCAGCCACCAGCACAGCAAGACTGTACCCGATATGAGTGCGAGCACTACCAATACTCGAAGCTGCCGACGAATAAGTAGCCCCATAGCCTTTATTGAGGTTCCCTTTAATTTATAAACGAACATTCGATTGTACCACGCGAGATTATACCTCGAAGCGACCACCGATTCCCTAGCTGTTAACTTCAGGTACTTTCTGTTGCTGATTTGGCAGCATCTCAACCTGCCCGAGCCAACTTAATGCCCAATACATAATCGCCAGCTTCATGTAGCGCGGGTACACTGACTGAGATGACTCAAGGATAGAGCGAGCAGATATCGTCAGACCTTTTCGCGGGGTTGGAAAGTCCGATATAGCGACAGACCGCAACTCTGGTGTCTCTAACGAGATTCGAACAACGACAAGATCCTGAAAATACAACAAGCGTCAAACCAAAGACCAAATAACGTGGGAAAACTGTGGTTCGCAGGAATGGCAAAAGAGGTTTCTCTGAGCGCCCCTGAGAGCGTCGTGCAGTCCGTTCTTTCTCGTTATTTGAAGAGGCGAAGAGAAGGCTTCTGACTTATCTGAGGACGTGTTCTGTGGGTTGCCCAGTGATGTATAACCTAAAGGAAGTTAATGACCGCTGGGGGCGGGGTGGGTAACATTACGCATGGGACGAATCATTGCCACGCTCGCTGTCGCCGTAGCGCTTCTGTTTAGCGCTGGGTCAACGTTGGCGGACTTTGATGACGATACTGCTAGTGCTAACGAGTTGTTCGTTGAGGCGGTCAAACTTGTGAACTCGTCTGAGAACGTCGAAGGACTCAAAGAGAAAGCGGCAGTTCTGGAAGAAGCCTTCAGTAAGCTCAACGAGATCGTAGATGACTATCCGTCTAGTGAATTAGCAGTCAAGCTGATTAGCGGTCAACGTATTGGAGCTATCTCGCTGGAAATTGTTGGTAAGGTCGCTGAGACAATACGGCAGAAAGCGAAAAATGCGGCTGCGGAAGCACGGGAGGAAGCGGAGAGAGCACGGGAGGAAGAGGAATGGGTCCGGGAGTTTGATAAGACCTTAAAGGCCGCTGAGCAGGGCGATGCAGGGGCCCAGTATGACCTGGGTTTCAGGTACTACTTCGGCAAGGAGTTCGTCTCCCAGGATTATGCCGAAGCACTTAAATGGTTTCGTGAGGCCGCCGAGCAGGGTTATGGAAAAGCGCAGTTCAGTCTCGGCTTCTTGTACGAACATGGCCATGGCGTTTCAGAGAGCGATGCTGAAGCATTCAAATGGTATCGCAAGGCCGCCGAGCAGGGTTATGCAGATGCCCAGTACAACCTCGGAAACATGTACGACAAGGGCAGGGGAGTGCCCGAAGACAAAGCAGAAGCACTAAAGTGGTGGCGCAAGGCCGCTAAGCAAGGTCACGAAGACGCCAATGAGTGGTTAGAATTTTTAGAAGCTAAATGACCCCAAATCTCGTGAAGTCTTTTCCCCGTAGGAGGCTCGTTGCTTAGCCGTTTAAGCACACTCGGTCGCCTTGACAGGACGGCTATGGCTAGAGTGCCACCAGAAAATCTAGTAGATTGGGCTTAAGGTACTCGGGGCGGACCCGAAGGAGTTCGCGAAGAAACTCCTGAGCCTTTCAGATCCGCAAACATATAGAGCGATCTTCGGGACGAAGGGGTAGTTTTGACACGCCTTGGGTACACGCGTACGCAATGTGCGGTAGCTCGAAAGGACATTTGATGATCGATCTGTATACTTGCAACACGCCTAACGGGCAGAAGATCCACATCATGCTCGAGGAAGCCGGGCTTGACTACAAAGAGCATTGGATCGATATCCACAAAGGCGAGCAGTTCACACCCGAGTTCCTTGCGATCAGCCCGAACAACAAAATTCCCGCCATGCTTGACCATGACGGTCCCACCGGTGCGCCACTATCGATGTTCGAATCCGGCGCCATCCTCCTTTATCTTGCAAAAAAAACTGGCAAATTCTTGCCCGAAGACCCGGGTAAGCATTGGGATGTCATGCAGTGGCTGATGTGGCAGATGGCGGGCTTCGGGCCGATGCTCGGCCAAGCCCACCACTTCAACGCCTATGCGCCGATGAATCCCGCTGGACCGGTGGTTTTGCCTTACGCCCAGGCGCGCTACACCAACGAGGCTGCCCGCCTCTACGGCGTGCTCAACCGCCAACTTGTGGACCATGAATATGTTGCCGCTGATGAATACAGTATTGCTGACATGGCGATTTTTCCGTGGTGTCGCCTTTACAAACGCCAGAAGCAGAACATCGACGACTTTCCCAACGTCAAGCGTTGGTTCGCCATGATCGCCCGGCGTCCCGCCGTCGAGCGCGATATGGGCAAGCTAGAGGGTGTCGTCGAGGGCTTCGATCCGGAAAGTTGGGACAAATTCTACGGCGACGCGCAATACCGTCGGCGGTGAAGATAGTAGATTCGCGCGCGGGCGTTTCAAATTACTCGGAGTCCGGCCTGCTGATCCTAGTTCAGTCCGACTGGGCCTCGCTCCAAGCTGATGACCCACGTTGCAGATGACACAAGAAGTATGCTCACCTCGTGCCGGAGGAGGTGGGAAAGAAAGCCAGGGTAATTATGGAGCGTGATAGATTTCTGTCGAGGGCGTCATAATCTCAAAACGAGAGCAGAAAAGGAAGACCTGACGGCGAAAATCGCTAAATCGAAGGCCAAGAAACGCCGGAAAACTGCGGGTCGAAAGAAGGACAAAATGAGGTGACCCTGGGAGTCTCTGAGGGGGCTATGGTGTCCGATCTTTCGGTCGGTTCCTCGTATCTCTGGACAGGCGAGAAGGGGCCATCTGAAGGGGTGCTCTGTGGGCTGCCGAGTGATGTCTAGCGGCGAGGAACTTAATACCTCGTGATCTAAGCATTTTATTGTTTCTGCGCAAATATCACTGGTCCAGACACTGGGTCCGTTATTCCCAACTCAGGTGATATTTTGTCGAGCAGGTCTCGGCCCGAATCAAGCAATGCAATCATGTCGGGTCTAGCCTTAACCATCGCAGCTTCACTCTCCCATAGGCCATAAGAAACATAGCTGCGTTCACCAGTCTTCGCGAGCACCTGTAGGGTTAAACCAGCCCACGGTCGAGCTGCCTTAAAAAGGTCTTCAAATGCCTGCTGTTGGCCTTCCTTGACTAGAAACCGAACGACGTTTGTATGCATTTCCATAGCTATGATGCTTCTCCGTTAAAAAAACCGAATTGATAGGTTGCTTGATTATATCTATACGAAGCTAAATAACTCCAAAAATTCGTGAAGGCCTTTCGCGGCAGCGGCTGAGCGCTGCCCCCCCCCTCGTGGGGGGCGTCGTCGCGTCGTTTAAACGCACGCGCGCGCTGTGGCAGGGCGGCTACAGCAGGTGGAAAAGTTATGGAAGGCGTCTGGGAGGACAATGAGAACCAAGGCGCAAAGGAAGAAAACCGGTCTAACCACTAACTATCTTTTTACACAGGTGGCTAAAGTTATTACCAATATCAACTGTCATAGCTATTCCAGTACTACTTGCTTCCCCATCCAAACAGGACATCCATCATGGAAATTAACGGAAAGATCATTGAACTTCTCCCAGAGAAATCTGGCGAGTCAGCTAAAGGTCCGTGGCGTAAGCAGGAGTACATTCTCGAAACCGAGGACCAATATCCCAAGAAGGTTTGCTTCATGGCCTGGAGCGACAAGATAGACGAGTTCGCCATCAGGGAGGGAGAGAGCCTTGTTGTTACTGTAGATCTAGAGAGTCGGGAATATAACGGACGCTGGTATACAGATGTAAAGGCATGGAAGGTTACACGAGCTGGTGCTGATGCACATGACACCCCACACACTGCTCCTGATATGCCGAACACTTCACAGCCTGGAAGCCTATCCTCACTAGATGATGAAATTCCGTTCTGATTGTCTCTTGAGCTAACAACAAGACACACAGTCGGCTCCGGCTCGCCGGCCAGACATATGTACGTGTGCTCGCGTGCGCGCGTGCGATTTAAATGACACGGCCTCCGGTCCGCTGACCCTCGTTTATCCTGGCGCAGTCCGGCGACATCAATTTATTCGAGCTTCAGGGGCCACTCGGCCACACCGCGCCGCAGATGACACAAAAGAATGCCCACCTAATTCCGAAGGAAGCTGGGCGGAAATCTGCGAAAGTGTGGGAGCGCGATGGATTGATGTCGAGCCGTAAGGAACTTAATGACCGCTGGAGGCGGTGTGGGTAACATTAAGTATGAGCAAAATTGAGGAAGACAAAGCTGCTGCCAACAAGTTTCACGCGGATACAGCTAGGGCTAACGAGTTGTTTGTCGAAGCGGCGAAACTGATGATGAAAAGCCAAGACGCTGAGTCAAAGAGTCTGGCGCAGGATTGGCTTGAAGAAGGCTTCCATTGCCTTACTAAGATAATCGAGAACTATTCGTCTACCGATTTGGCAGTCAAGTTGATCAGTGGCCAGAGCGTCGGGGGTATTTCACTGGAATCCTATGGTGAGGAAATATCCCATTGGGAGAAGCATGGGCGCTCCAAGACATATCCAGCCGAAAGTATGCTTGATGAGGCGGCAGGCACATTCTCCGACGCAGCCGACGACATCGGGGCCGCAATGAAAGAATTTCAGGAGTCGTTTGAACGCTATGACAAGCGGACTAAATAACCCCAATAATGCCGCACCCATCCAGCAAGGGACAGGAGAACGAACCGATGACAGGCAAAGGGAGAAGCGACGACAAGGAGGCCAGCCTACGTATGGCGAATGAATTAGTTAAAATCGCAAACGACAAGCTGGAGACTGGACTGCATCCGCTAGATATTGCATCGGCAATTCGTCATGCCGGGGCAAATTTTACCGCTTTCGCCTACGCTCAGGGTACCGACGACGCACTCGACACCGAGAGCGTAATGGAAGAATTTCTGCAGTGGCTTGAACACTATGACAAGCTCCATCGAGAAAAAAAAGCACGGCCACTGACGGATTTGGAAAGGCTTGTAGAACAAGTCAAAAACGAATAGTTGGCTGAGCCCCCCATACACAAGGCGCTCTTCGGGTAGGGCTGACAGTTCAGTCGCGCTCGCTACCTTTTAACTCTCTGAAAACTAATGAGAATCTGGAGGCCGGGACCGGAATCGAACCGGTCTCTAAGGATTTGCAGTCCTCCGCATAGCCACTCTGCCACCCGGCCGATGACGCGCTGTCGGGCTTCGTGCGCCCCCGTCGGTGCCCATATACGGTATGGTGCGTGCACTGGTCAACCGAGTGTGCCGCGCCGCCCGGCGTGCGGCTCCAGAGCTTTTCGCAGTTGCGTTGTCAATCGTAGCGGGGCGGATATAAGATGCGCTCCTGTTTGAATTAGGAGACCGTCGGTAGCCCAAAATTGGGTATGCGATGGCAGTAACGGTACGGTTCTCATGAGCGAATTCGCCGCTGTTCGGCATAATATGGTCGAATGCCAACTTCGCACCAACAAGGTGACGAATTGGCGCCTCATTGACGCAATGGATGACGTACCGCGCGAGCTCTTTGTGCCTAAACAGCTTGCGGATGTGGCATATATTGACGAGGACTTGATGGTGGCGCCTGGGCGTTACTTGATGGAGCCACTGGTGTTGGCGCGCCTTTTACAGGCAGCGACCGTGACCGAGCAGGACGTGGCCTTGGATGTCGGCTGTGGCACTGGCTATTCATCTGCAGTATTGGGACGCCTTGCTGGCACTGTTATTGGGCTTGAGCCGGATGAAGCGTTGGCGGCGGAGGCAAGCCAAACCTTGAGCTCCGTCGGCGCTGACAATGTAATTGTAGTTTCCGGCGGCGTGGCCGAAGGGTATTCACGCCAAGGACCTTATGACGTCATCTTGCTCAACGGTGGGGTCCCTTTTGCGCCGCCATCTTTGATCGATCAACTCGCTGAAGGCGGACGTATGGTCGCGGTGGTGCGCGGTGCTAGCGAAGTTGTCGGCCGAGCAACGCTTTGGGTCAGACTTCATGGCGAAATTTCGCATCGGGTAATATTTGATGCAACAGTTCCGCCGCTGCCCGGTATAGAAACAAAACCGGCTTTCGAGTTTTGAATAAGAGGATGAAGCCGATTCGGGAACGGATCGGAAGGCTCTCGAGTTTCACCGCTGGCGTCGCTCTAACGGCGACCCTGATGTCTTCTGTCGCTTTTGCCGAATCTTTGGTGGAAGCCCTGGCCAGCGCCTATGAGAACAACCCCACCCTGTTGGCTGAGCGCGCCTCACTACGCGCCACTGACGAGGGCGTAGCAAGCGCGCTTTCCGGCTGGCGTCCGACAGTCCAAATCGATGGTGATGTGGGTTTTTCCGAGACCGAAACCACATCTGTGACTTCGGGCCTCGCCGCCACCACCAGCGATTCACTACAGCCGCGGTCGCTTTCTCTTAGCATTATCGAGCCGTTATACCGTGGTGGGCGCACCGAGGCCGAGACGCGGTCAGCTGAAAATCTGGTCGACGCCGGGCGTGCCGGGCTGGCGGTGACGGAACAGCGAGTCCTGCTCGATGGTGTGACAGCCTATATGGATGTCTTGCGCAATAATACTGTGGTACGGCTTAACCGAAACAATGAGCACGTTGTTAAGCGTCAGTTGCAAGCCGCAAGGGATCGCTTTGAAGTTGGCGAAGTAACGCGGACCGATGTGGCGCAAGCAGAAGCACGGGTCGCGCAGGCGAAGGCCGATCGTATCGGCGCCGAAGGGAATCTGATTTCATCTCGCGCGACGTATCGTCAGATTATTGGCGACTTGCCCGGCAAGCTTGAATGGCCAGCTCGCATTGGCGGTGTTCCGGCCAATGAGCGGGACGCCTTGCAGGCCGCAAGCACGGCCAATCCGACAATTGTTAGTGCCAATTTTGCCGAATTATCGGCGCGCCATGATATTGAAGCAGTGACGTCGGGTTTGTTGCCCCAAGTCTCGCTTCGCGGAGCTTATGACTGGAGTTACGATGTTTCTGCTTTTACGGAGGAACTCGATACGCTGTCCCTCTCTGCGATCGTAACTGTTCCGCTTTATCAATCCGGCGCAGAACATTCCGCGATTAGGCGCAGCAAGCAGATCGCGAGTCAGCGTAGGCTTGAATACGAAGAGGCGCGCCGCGCTGTCTTTGAGGAAGTCACTCGTGCCTGGGAATCTTTGATTACTGCGCAGGCGAAGATTAGCGCCTTTCAGGTGCAGGTCCACGCTGCTGAATTGGCTTTGGAAGGTGTAGAGCAGGAGACTCTAGTGGGCCTGCGCACCACCCTTGATGTGCTTGACGCAGAGCAAGAAGTGTTTGCCGCGAGAGTAAATCTAGTGAGTGCGGAGCGCGATGCTGTGGTCTCCAGCTATTGGGTAAAAGCCACCATCGGTGAATTAACCGCGCAGGCGCTGAATCTTTCAGTCGAGCGATATGATGCTGATGTGCACTACCGAAGCGTTCGTGACAAATGGTTTGGCCTGTCGCCAGATTAGCTAGCGAAAGCACTTCTGGCGTTCTAATTTGCCTTGCCGTAATCTCTTCAAATCACACAAATGCTTGACTTGATACAGGTATCAAATGGCGGACGAGACCTCACAAGAAGAACCGTCTATGGAAGAAATTCTTGCTTCCATTCGCCGAATTATTTCGGAGGGTGGGGAGGAAGAGGGAAAACTAGACGGGGCACGACCCAGCGCCGGGGAGGATAGCGCCCTGGAGGCGAGGAGTATCTCTGCCGAGACGCAGCTTGTCGATGTGGCCGAGCCAACCGGCGGGGGTGACGAAGTGCTTGAGTTAACCGACGAAGTGGACGAACACGGTAATGTCGTTGAGGCGCTTGTGCCAGAGCAGGCTGGGCCAGTCGTTGAAACCGCTGAAACCGTCAAAATTAATGAACTCGCCGCCGAGCCTGTAGCACAATTCACACACGCTGAGGAGGTTATAGAGAATGATGAGCCTTTGGTAGAGACCATCACCGAAGAAGCCACCGCCGACGCGTTCGCGGCACTCCTTTCCCAAATGGGACCGGGGCCGGTGAGTGAAAATGGCCAGAAAATCACGTCGACCGGACGCACCCTTGAAGAGCATATTTTGGAAATGTTGCGGCCGATGCTTCGCGAGTGGTTAGACAAGCATTTACCTCAAATGGTGCAACGGCTTGTTCAGCGGGAAATAGACCGCATTATTAACCGTTCCAATCCAATGTAAAATTCAGCCGGGCGCTGCCCGTACCCTACCTTAATCAATCCCAAGGCCCAACCAGCCAAACTGTAGTGAGAGAGTTCAGCAATGCTGGACAAGACCTATCTGCCCGCTGATATCGAGAGCAAGATTTACCGCGTCTGGGAAGTGGCGGGCCTGTTCGCCTGCGCACCCAACTCCGGTCTGCCGCCATATTGCGTGATGATGCCGCCGCCCAATGTGACTGGGAGTCTGCATATGGGCCACGCGCTGAATTCCACCCTGCAGGATGTACTCACTCGCTATCGCCGCAAGCGAGGGCGCGACGCTCTATGGCAGCCCGGCATGGATCACGCCGGCATTGCTACGCAAATGGTGGTTGAACGCCAGCTCGCTGAAGAGAATATCCACCGCCGCGATTTGGGGCGCGATGATTTTATCGCGCGCGTTTGGCGCTGGAAGGAGGAATCGGGCGGCGCGATTGCCAATCAATTACGCCGCCTCGGCGCCTCACCCGATTGGTCGCGCGATCGCTTCACGATGGACGAGGGCCTATCGCACGCCGTGCGGACGGTCTTCGTAACGCTGCATGAACAGGGTCTGATTTACCGCGACAAGCGTTTGGTTAATTGGGATCCTAAATTTCACACCGCGATTTCCGATCTCGAGGTCGAGCCACGCGAGAGCGATGGGCAACTCTGGCATTTTCGCTACCCGATCGAGGGGCAAGACGGCGAATTTATCACCGTCGCTACCACCCGTCCGGAAACCATGCTCGGTGACACAGCGGTTGCTGTCCACCCTGACGACACACGCTGGAAAAGTTTGATCGGCAAATTCGCCGTGCTGCCACTGGTCGGCCGTCGCCTGATTGTCGTGGCCGATGAGTATGCCGATTCGGAACAAGGCTCGGGTGCTGTGAAGATCACACCAGCGCATGATTTCAACGATTTCGAGGTCGGCCGACGGCATGACCTCGAATTGATCAACATCTTCGATGCCAACGCCTGCCTCAACAATAATGTGCCGGAAACCTATCGCGGCCTTGAGCGATACGCCGCGCGCAAGAAAGTTGTTGCCGATATGGAAGCGCTCGGCCTGGTCGAAATGATTGAGCCGCACCGCCATATGCTGCCGTACGGTGACAGGTCTGGCGTAGTAGTCGAGCCGTGGCTCACTGACCAATGGTTCGCCGATGCGAAGACGCTTGCTAAGCCGGCCATCGAGGCGGTGGAAACTGGGCGCATTCAGTTTGTCCCTAAGCAATGGGAAAACACCTATTTTGAATGGATGCGTAACATCCAGCCCTGGTGTATCTCTCGGCAGTTATGGTGGGGTCATCGGATTCCGGCTTGGTACGGTCCCGATAACTCCATCTTTGTAGCTATGGACGCGGCAGAGGCGGCGGAAAAGGCCAGGGTGCATTACGGTGAAGACGTGGCGTTAATACAGGATTCCGATGTTCTCGATACTTGGTTTTCTTCCGGTTTGTGGCCGTTTTCCACTCTTGGTTGGCCGGAAAAGACGGAAGCGCTTGAAACCTATTACCCCAATGATGATCTCATCACCGGATTTGACATTATATTCTTCTGGGTAGCGCGCATGATTATGCTCGGCATGCATTTCATGGGCGATGTGCCATTCCGCACCGTTTACATCCATGCGCTCGTGCGCGACGCCAAAGGTCAAAAAATGTCCAAGAGCAAGGGCAATGTTATTGACCCGTTGGAGCTGATTGAAAGGTATGGCGCCGACGCCATGCGGTTTACTCTGGCGGCGATGGAGGCACAGGGGCGCGACATTAAATTGTCAGAGAGCCGAGTTGAGGGTTATCGCAATTTCGCTACTAAATTATGGAACGCCGCTCGCTACTGCGAGGCCAATTCATGCAGCCGCGACGCGGCATACGACCCTGCCCTCTGCACCGGCACCGTTAACCGCTGGATTATTAGTGAGGCGGCGAGCGCCGCTGCCACTATTGAGACGGCGCTTGAATCCTATCGTTTTAATGAAGCAGCCAATGCGATCTACCAGTTCGCCTGGGGCGTTTACTGTGACTGGTTCGTGGAATTTTCGAAGCCGGTCTTGAACGGACCGGATGGGGCGGTAAAAGACGAAACCCGCGCCACTGCGGCATGGGTACTGGAACAAATTCTCGGCCTCTTGCATCCCTTCATGCCGTTTGTCACTGAAGAGTTGTGGGGTCGTCTTGATGACAAGCGTGCCCAGCCCCTGATTGCCCAACCGTGGCCGGAACTGAGCGACGCGAGCTTGCAATATGAGGCTGCGTCTGCCGAGATCCGGCAGGTGATTGCGCTGGTTTCCGGCGTGCGGGCCGTGCGGGCCGAAATGAACGTACCGGCGGGCGCGAAAATTCCATTGTTGTTGCGCGGCGAAAAGGGCTTTCCGGATTGGGCTAAAAATCAGCGGGAACAGATCGTACAACTGGCGCGTTTGGAAAATATGGCCGTTTTCGATGGGGCGCCGCCCAAGGGCTCGGTTCAACTGGTGATCGACGGCAATTCCGTGGCCTTGCCGCTTGCCGGTGTTATTGATCTCGACCAGGAGCGTGCCCGGTTAGAAAGGGAGCTTGCCCGCATTACAAAGGAAATCGTTGGGATTGAGAGCAAACTCAATAATGACAAATTTCTAGCCAAAGCACCGGAGCATGTCGTGGTCGAACAACGCCGCCGCAAATCCGAAGCCGAAGCGGCGTTTCTCAAGATAACCGAGGCGGCAAAGCGCATTGATGCGCTTTAACAGCTCGGGCCGGAGCGTTAAGATCGCGCGACATTCAAGTGGAGGGCAAATTGAGTTCCAAGTTTGAAAAATCTAAAGTGCCTAGCCGCCACATCACGGAAGGTCCCAAAAGTGCGCCGCACCGCGCCTTCTTTTACGCGATGGGTGTCTGGCGTGAGACCACGAACCAGCCGATTATCGGCGTGGCGACCACTTGGAACGAAACGGCACCATAAAGTACCTGGCTCAAATATCATGGCACGCATCGCCGTCGGCGGGTTTCAGCATGAAACCAATACCTTTGCCCCGGCCCAGGCGGACTACGCCGCTTTTGCCGAGGCGGATGCCTGGCCAGCGCTAACGCGTGGCGCGGACCTGTTCGATGCCGTTGAGGGGATCAATCTGCCGATTGCCGGTTTTATCGCCGCTGTGCGGGATACCCGCCACACGCTGCTACCACTTTCCTGGTGTTCTGCCTCGCCCTCAGCGCATGTCACTGAGGACGCGTTCGAGCGTATATCAGCCATGTTGCTGGAAGATATTGCCGCGGCAAAGCCGGACGCCATCTATCTCGACTTGCACGGCGCTATGGTAACCGAACACTTTTCCGACGGCGAAGGCGCCTTGCTAAAACGGATACGTGCCGCAGTTGGCACCGAAATGCCTATAGTCATCAGTCTTGATCTGCACGCTAATATCAGTAGAGAGATGTGCGACACAGCTTCAGCACTGACGGCCTATCGCAGCTATCCACATATCGATATGGATGTGACCGGTGCGCGTGCCGCCAACTTGATAGACAAAATTTTGCAATCCGGCGGCGCTTCCGCCAGTCATTTTCGCCCCATCGATTTTCTAATCCCGATTAATGCGCAATGCACTATGGAGGATCCCTCCGCTAGGCTCTATCGCCGCCTCCGTGAATTAGAGGCGGACCCCGGTGTGTGGCAACTGTCCTTCGCAATGGGATTTCCGCCCGCCGATATTTCCATTTGTGGCCCCTCAGTTTATGGCTGTGGCTCGGATACGGTGGCGGTGGCCCACGCGGTCGAGATCCTGGCCGATGAAATCGAAACCGCGGAGAGCGAGTTTTCCGAACAATTATTTAGCCCCGACAAAGCGGTGCGCCTTGCTATGGCGAACGCTGACGCCGGCCCTTTCATCATCGCTGATACCCAGGACAATCCAGGCGCGGGCGGCAATTCTGATACAGTGGGCATGCTTGAGGCTCTGTTGGGTTGCAGCGCCAAAGGCGCGGTTCTAGCTATCTTATACGACCCGGAAGTCGCCGAGGCGGCGCATCATGCCGGCGAGGGCCATTGCTTCTCGGCCGCACTCGGGGCCAAATCCGGTCAGCCCGGCCAGCACCCATTTGAAGGAATGTTTTGCGTCGAGCGGATAGGCAGCGGCCGTTTCACCGCCACTGGCCCTATGTGGCGCGGTGCGCGAATGGAGTTAGGCGCGATGGCGCTACTTAAAGTGGCACATAAAACCGCAGATGTCCGGGTCATTGTCTCTAGCAGGAAATTTCAGGCGGCAGACCAATCGATCTTCCGTCATCTCGGCCTGGAGCCTCTCGAGCAGGATATATTAGTGCTCAAAAGCTCCGTACATTTCCGCGCCGATTTTCAGCCCATCGCTGCGAAAATCATCACCGCGATTGCTCCCGGCCCTAATCTTGCCGATACGCGCAAGTTTCCTTATAAAAACCTGCGCTCGGGTCTGCGAATCCAGCCCAACGGGCCTCGCGTGCTTGGCCCTGAAACCCGTGCAATTAGCGGATATTGCTCCTACGGCGAGACGGAGTAAAATACAGCTAATTGAAAAGATTTATACAAGGGAGGTTCCGCTATGCCGCTGCTTGACCTGCACCATGTGGCGATCAAGAGCAAAGATTTGGCCGCAACCGAGAAATTCTATACCAAGGTTCTCGGCATGAAGAAGGTCGCACGGCCGGACTTTCCATTTCCCGGTGTTTGGCTGGAAATGGGCGAAACCATGTTCCACATTTATGGTGGCAGCGCCGCTCAAACCCATGCTGGAGACTATGAGTATGATCAAGGCGTCGCGCCAGTAGACCATGTTGCGCTGCGCGCCAAAAACTTCGATAAAATGAAAGAAGTCTGCAAGAAACACCGCTGTACTTGGCGGCAAATGGACATCCCTGACTTTAAACTGTGGCAGCTTTTCGTGCAGGATCCAAGTGGCGTTATCGTTGAGCTAAATTTTGACGTCACCAAGGAGCCGCGTGGCAGCAAGGGACCGAACGGACGCAATCTGTTCAATGCAGGACGGCCCTTTCAATAAGATTCCCTTGGGTCTCGCAGCCTTCCTTTCCGACGCTGGCTGCTCGGCTTATTGACAGGCGTTCTTTTATTCTGCGTTTACCTAAGGGCGGCACGGCGAATAAAAACCAACCTTCTTGTAGCTGGCGTGATGTGTTTCGCCATCGCGCGCTTTGCGTATGACAAATTTGTCTGGTCGATTCGCCGCCTGGACGTGTGAGGCGTAGTGCAAGTGCGGACTTATTCCGAGAGCGTGCACCATACCGGCGTGTGGTCGGAAGCTTTTGGCTTAGCGCGGGGGCCGCTGTCGATTTCGCACGTTTCCAGGCGGTCGGCAGCTTCCGGCGAAAGCAGGAGATGGTCTATCCTCAGGCCTTCGTCACGCTGCCAGCGGCCTTTTTGATAGTCCCAGAACGAATAGAGCCCGGTTTCGCTGTGCAATGCGCGGAAGGCTTCTGTATAGCCCGAATTTAGGATGGTCCGGAAATACGCGCGCGCTTCGGGCTGGCACAGGGCATCGTCGCGCCATCCTTCCGGGTCATATACGTCGCCGTCGGCGGGTATGATGTTGTAATCCCCGGCCAATACCACCGCGTCTTCGTTTGCCAACAAGGTTACGGCATGCGCAGCTAGGCGCGCCATCCAGGCGAGCTTGTAGGGGAACTTCTCGCTCTCCACCGGATTGCCGTTAGGCAAATATATCGAGGCGACGCGCACGCCCGAGATCACCGCCTCAATATAGCGTGCTTGTTCGTCGCTCTCGTCGCCCGGTAGGCCGCGGGTGATATCCTCGATCGGTCGCTTGCTGAGAATAGCGACACCGTTATAGCTTTTTTGCCCTAATACAGCGCAGTTATAACCTACGTCGCCGATTTCCAATTCCGGGAAATTTTCCTCGATCATCTTTATTTCCTGCAGCAACACGATGTCCGGCGCAGCTTTGGCCAGCCATTCTAAAAGATGAGGCAGGCGCACTTTGATTGAGTTGACGTTCCAGGTGGCGATTTTCACCGCTATGCTCCGATCAAGCCGATACCCCGCCGGAAAGGCGAAAAAACTATCTCATGAAGTTGGGTTTGATTAGACCAATGAGAACGACGTGCCACAGCCGCATGACGAAACGGCGTTGGGATTCTTCACTTGGAACGAAGCGCCGATCAGGTCGTTGACATAGTCGATCTCCGATCCGGCCATATAACCTGCAGAGATACTGTCGACCAGCACGGTCACGCCGTCTTTCTCGATGATGATATCGTCATCAAGGCGCTTGGCGTCGAAAGTGAAACCATACTGAAAACCTGAACAGCCGCCGCCCGAAACACTGACGCGTAGCGCCTGATCTGGGAGTTCTTCATTGCTGAGCAGCCGCGCAACTTGTTGTGCCGCGCTCTCAGAAACGGTAATTGGGCCGCTAGCTTCCACCACCGTGCCCTCTATCGGTCGCGCCATTTTGATATTCCGTTGTTTGAAGCCACACCAGTTTAGCACCTATTTTCTAATTAGGCATCACTTGGTGCAATTCAAGCGCAGCGGCCAATTGTGCGCCTGCGTTCACCGATATAGTCTTCGACTATGAGCACACCTTATGCCAGTAATCCGGTGGAAAGCCGCGGGAGGCTCCATCTTGAGCCCGAAAGCCCGACGCGAACCGCATTTCAACGCGACCGTGATCGCATCATCCATTGCGCCGCATTCCGCCGACTTGAGTATAAGACCCAGGTGTTTGTCTATCACGAAGGCGATTACTACCGTACGCGTCTCACGCATAGTCTGGAGACCGCGCAAATTGCACGTTCTATTTGTCGGGTTATGGGCCTGAATGAAGATTTGGCCGAGGCTCTGGCGCTCGCTCACGATCTAGGGCACACACCGTTTGGCCATGCTGGCGAGGATGCACTATCGGAAGCAATGGCCGGATATGGCGGCTTCGACCACAACACACAGACTCTGCGCATTCTTACCCAACTTGAAGAGCGCTACGCAGATTTCGACGGCCTCAACCTCACATGGGAAACCCTTGAGGGCACTGTCAAGCATAATGGCCCGCTGTTGCCCGCCGAGATCGGCTTGCCACCGGCTATTCAAAGCTACAATGAGAGCCATGATTTAGAGCTTACTACCTATCCCGGGCCGGAAGCGCAGGTCGCCGCCCTCGCCGATGATATTGCCTACAACAATCATGACGTGGATGACGGCCTTAGGGCTGGGTTATTCAAAATTGATGACCTAGCCGATGTCGCGCTGGTTGGGCCGATTTTTGCCGCCGTGCGTCACAGCTACCCAGATCTTGACCAGAGCCGCCTGGTGCATGAGGGGGTGCGTCGTATGATCGGCGCCATGGTCGACGATATTATAACAGAAAGTCGCGGCCGGCTTACGGAAGCCGGTTGCGCAAGCGCAGATGAGGTACGTGCCCTCGGTCGCCCAGTGGTCGCTTTCTCAAACGAAATGGCGGCTAATGACCGCAGCCTGAAGAAATTCCTCTATCACCGCATGTATCGTCACTACAAGGTCAACCGGATGGCCAGCAAGGCGCGCCGAGTTGTGCAGGATTTATTCAAACTTTTCGTCACCGAACCGGAGTGCCTACCGAACGATTGGCGGGAGCGCTGCGATGCATCGGGTAGCCGCCAAACGGCCCGCGCGGTAGCCGATTATATCGCTGGAATGACCGATCGATTTGCCTTTCTCGAACATCAACGCATTTTCAATATTCCGTCATAATAATGAATATATTCAGAGATCTATTAGAATTAATTAATTCTGAAATTGAGAAATTATCCAACGCCGGTGACTTGCCCGCGGGCCTCGATTTGACAGGCGTCTCGGTTGAACCGCCGCGTAATCCCGAGCATGGCGATATCACCACCAACGCGGCCATGGTTCTGGCCAAACGTGCCTGCAAACCGCCGCGCGAATTAGCTGAGAGTTTGGCAGTGCGTTTGGCTACCCGGGAGGGTGTTGCGGCGGTCGATGTGGCCGGTCCGGGGTTCATCAACATGCGCCTCGACGCGGCATTTTGGCACAACGCGTTGGTACTTATTACCGCCTCGGGTTCACGTTATGGCGCCTTTGATAAGGGGCAGGGCAAAAAGATTAACGTAGAATTCGTCTCCGCCAACCCCACCGGCCCCCTTCATGTCGGTCATGCACGCGGTACAGTGTTCGGTGATGTCTTGGCGGCGCTGTTGGAACACGCCGGCTATGCCGTGACACGGGAATATTATGTCAACGACGCTGGCGCCCAGGTCGACGCCTTGGCGCGCTCAGTCTATCAGCGTTACCTTGAAGCCCTGGGGCGAACGCTTGGCGCCGACGCCTTCGAAGACGGCTATCCCGGAGATTATCTCGTTCCGGTTGGTGTGGCTTTGGTAAATGAACACGGCGACAAATTCGCAGAAGCGCCGGAAAGTGAGTGGTTTGAAGCCTTTCGTAGCTTCGCTGTCGAGTCGATGCTTTCGCTTATTCGTGACGATCTCGCGGCACTCGGTGTGCGCCACGACCTCTTCAGTTCAGAGAAAAAACTGGTCGATGATGGGCAAGTGCAGTCGACATTTGCGGATTTACAGTCGCGCGAATTGATCTATGAGGGCATACTTGAGGCACCAAAAGGCCAGCCGCCACCCGAGGATTGGGAGCCGCGCACGCAGCATCTTTTTTGCGCTATGGCTTTTGGCGATGAAATCGACCGCCCGCTCAAGAAATCTGATGGCAGTTGGACTTATTTTGCCACCGACATCGCTTATCACCGCGACAAGATCAGGCGCGGTTTTGACGATATGATTGACGTCTGGGGCGCTGATCACGGTGGCTATGTCAAACGCATGAAAGCCGCGGTAACCGCTGTTTCCGGAGATACCGCCGCTCTTAATATCAAGCTCTGTCAAATGGTAAAGCTGAGCGAAGGCGGCAAGCCGGTGACCATGTCGAAGCGCTCCGGCCAGTTTGTCACCTTGCGCGATGTGGTTGATAAGGTGGGCAAGGACGTCGTGCGTTTCATAATGCTCACACGCAAGAATGACGCACCGCTCGAATTTGATTTGGCGCGCGTGCTCGAGCAGTCTAAGGACAATCCGGTATTTTACGTGCAGTACGCCCATGCCCGCATCCGCTCGGTGCAAAGACGTGCCGAAGCGGAGATGCCGGAGCTCATGGCGGGCGATTTAACCGCGATTGCGGATTTGAGTGTGTTGACCGATGCCGCGGAGATTGACTTGATCAAATGTCTTTGTGGATGGCCGCGCACCATCGATTCAGCCGTCCAGTCGCATGAGCCGCACCGCCTCGCTTTTTACTTGCAGGAATTGGCGGCTGCGTTTCACCTGCTCTGGAACAAAGGCAATGAAAACCACGGTTTGCGCTTTATCATACCCGGGGATAACCGAGTTACAGCCGCGCGCCTAACCTTAATTGGCGCGGTGGCTCAGGTGATAGCACTGGGGCTCGGAATTTTCGCCGTGCAGCCAGTTGAGGAGATGCGCTGAATGTCGGGTGTGCGAGAGCCGGATTTCGTGGCGTCAGAGATGGATCAAATTCCTCACGGGACGGCGGATCCCATCTCGCCGGGAGGAGATGCGCCGGCCGAGCGCCCGCGCGCGCGCCTGCTCCCGATGTGGATCTTGATAGCGGCAGTGGTGATCGTGGGCGTCGCCTGGGCGATGAGCGAGAGCTATTTTGATCCTGTCGAGGATAACAAGACCGTACCTATGATTGCTGCCGATCTAACGCCGGTTAAGGTCCGTCCGGAGGAGCCTGGCGGCGTCGATGTGCCGGACCGCGATAAGTATGTCTATAAAAGTTTAACCGAAGAAGAACCTCAGGCAGAACAACTACTGCCGCCGCCCGAAGAGCCGATGGAACGTCCTACCGTTGAAGTCGTCGAGATGGTAGCGCCGCCGCCGGCCGAGGAAACGATAGAAACGGTCGAAGAGGACACGCCGGAACCGCCGCCGCCGGCCGAATTGGCAGTAGACAAATTGAAGGAGCTTGCAGAAGTGTTGAAACCGCGCGGTGCGCAAACAGTGCCTGAACCGACAAAGCAAGAGGCGGCCGCTCCTGAAACGCCAAAAGCAGTGCGACCTTTGGATCCTGAGCTAATATCGGCTGCACCACTGCAGACTAACGCGGTGAGCGCCACCGCCGGAAGTTTTCTGGTGCAAATCGGCGCCGCAAAAAATGAAGCTTCGGCGAACGGAGACATTGCCCGTCTCGCTAAAAAATATCCGGATATTTTAGCCGGGCTGAGCGGCGTTGTGACCCGCGTCGATCTTGGCGCCAAAGGCGTTTGGTACCGCATGCAGGTCGGCCCGTTCGCTAGCCGCGGAGAGGCCAATGCCGTATGTGGGCAGCTAAAAGCCGTGGACCTCGGCTGCTTCGTTGTCACCAACTGAGCCCCTCTCCAGGAACCCGACCAGGCGTCCGCGTGCCGTTATATTCGGTTGCGCCGGGCTGCGACTTGAGCCGGCGGAGTTCGACTTTTTTCGTGCCAGCAATCCGCTGGGTTTTATCCTCTTCGCGCGCAACTGTGACTCTCCGGGGCAATTGTCGCGTTTGGTGGCGGATTTACGGTCCGCCGTCGATCGCCCCGACGCACCGATTTTAATTGATCAGGAAGGCGGTAGGGTCATCCGTATGGGCGCCCCGCATTGGCGCAGACCGCCTGCGGCTGGCGCTATCGGTGCTTTGGCCGAGCGTGATCGGGCGGTCGGATGCCGCGCTGCTTGGCTGAATGCTCGGTTGATTGCCGCCGACCTTTGCCACGTCGGGATCGATGTCTGCTGCTTGCCAGTTCTCGATATGCATTTAGCCCGCGCAAGTTCCGTCGTCGGTGACCGTGCGTTCTCTGCCGATGTTGAAAGTATTGCGGAGTTAGGCCGCGCCGCCGCAGAGGGCTTGTTGGCCGGCGGCGTATTACCGGTGATCAAGCATATACCGGGTCACGGCCGTGCCACCAGTGACAGCCACCATGCGCTGCCGAAAGTTGATGCGTCCCTCCGAGAACTGGAGAGCAGCGATTTTCTTCCCTTTCGGGCGCTAAACGATATGCCGATCGGCCTCACCGCGCATGTGTGCTACCAAGCGCTCGATGCGGACTTGCCGGGGACGCTTTCAGCCAAGGTGATTGCCGCCGCCATTCGCGGGTCCATCGCCTTCGATGGCTTATTGCTGAGCGATGATCTTTCCATGCAGGCGCTGTCGGGAACGCTGGGGGAGCGGGCAGAAGCGGCATTAGCCGCTGGTTGCGATGTCGCGCTGCATTGCAATGCCCAGCCTGAAGAGATGGCCGACATCGCTGACAAGGTTCTGGAACTGAGTCCAGCAGCACTGCGTCGTTGGGCAATTGCAAAAAATATGATTTTTGAAAATAAATCGCATAATTTCAAGGAATTATTAGATGAATTAAATATTTTAATGGAAGTGCATGTCGAGGCATGAATCCTGAATCTAGCATCGTCCTGCAAGCCTCCATTTGGGTAATCCCGGTGCTGTTGGCGATTACCCTGCACGAAGCAGCGCACGGATTTGCGGCGCGTCTGTTGGGCGATGATACCGCGTATCGCCTCGGCCGCGTCACGCTCAACCCGATCAAGCATGTCGATCTGTTCGGTACCATCCTGCTGCCGGCAATGCTGATTTTCATGGGGGCGTCGTTCATCTTCGGTTACGCCAAGCCGGTGCCGGTTAATTTTGCCAATTTGCGCAAACCCAAGCGCGACATGTTTTGGGTTGCCTTGGCTGGGCCAGTCGCCAACATCGTCATGGCGGTAATTTCGATTATTCTAATCTATGCGACGCCGATCATGCCCGAGAGTTTTGCGTCGTGGTGGATCGAGATGCTGAGCGTTGGTATTCATCTCAATATCATTCTTGCGGTATTTAATTTGCTACCTATTCTGCCGCTTGACGGTGGCCGCATGCTGGTTGGCGTGCTGCCGCGCCCCTACGCCATGCTGTACGCACGAACAGAGCGTTACGGTTTTTTGGCCTTGATCGGGTTAATTTTCATTTTGCCGTTAATTGCTGACGCATTTGGCGTATCCTTTCACCCGTTGGCGTCGATTCTCTTGCCCGTCGTCAGCTGGCTGAGTGAATTGTTGTTGGTAGCCCTGGGTTTTGGCTGAAAACGAAATGAACGAACAACCCGAAAGCTTTGCGGAAATGGCGCCCACAGTCCCTGCGGCTGAAGTGGAAGAATGGGATATTGAGAGCGGGGAGCGTGAATACGCTCTCATTCTCGATCTCGACGGATTCGAGGGCCCGCTCGACATACTGCTCGCGTTGGCGCGCAACCAAAAAGTAGACCTCGCTAAAATTTCAATTCTGGAATTGGCCGAGCAATATCTTGCTTTCATCGCGCGGGCGCGTGAGATAAAACTCGAAATCGCCGCCGATTATCTCGTCATGGCCGCCTGGCTCGCTTATATGAAGTCGCGCCTGCTGCTGCCCGAGCCCGAGGCCGACGAAGAACCAAGCGGGCAGGAGATGGCCGACGCTCTGGCGTTCCGCCTGCGCCGCCTCGAAGCTATGCGCGACGCAGCAAAAAAATTGATACGCCGGCCTCGTCTCGGAATCGACGTATTCGGCTGCGGCGCCCCTCAGGGTATCAAAGTCATCCGTACTTCCCATTACGAGGCCAGCCTCTACGAACTTTTAAAATCCTTTGGCGAGCACAAACTAGCCATGGAGCGTAGTGAAGACTTGCAAATCCTCGCAAGCGAAGGCTATTCCCTGGAGCAGGCCTACAGCCGCTTGGCGGGTATGCTGACGGTGATGCCGGAATGGGAATCTATGTCGCGATTCATGCCCCCCGAGACGAGTGGCGAATTCAGTTTACGCTCTGCCGTGGCTACGACGTTTGCGGCGAGCCTGGAACTTGCTCGTGAAGGAAAAATGCAATTGCGGCAATTTGAGCCATTTGGACGGATTTATATCCGCCGTACCCCGGAGGGAACATGAACACTGAGAGCGGCGGCGACACTGCGGACGCTTTAGGCCATGGTTTCGCCGATGAATCAGGGCACCATCTCAGGATCCTCGAGGCGATGCTATTTGCCGCTGACGAACCCATGGACCGTCAATCCTTGTTGGAGAAACTACCAGACGGTGCCGATATTGATGTTTTGATGGCCCGCCTCGCCGAGCGCTACGGTAGCAGGGGCGTCAATGTAATCTCAGTCGCAAATGGTTGGGCGTTTCGCACTGCCCCGGATCTGGCGTCGCACCTGACGGTCCATCGGACGGTCAAACGACGTCTCTCGCGTGCCGCGCTTGAAACTCTTGCCATCATTTCCTACCACCAACCGGTGACCCGAACCGAAGTTGAGGAAATTAGAGGCGTGTCTTTGAGCCGAGGGACGCTCGACCAATTACTTGAAGCGGGCTGGGTCAAGCCCAAAGGCCGCAGGCGAACGCCTGGTCGCCCGCTCACATGGGTCACCACGGATGAATTTCTGACTCATTTTGGCCTCGATAATCTCGCCGATTTGCCTGGCGTCGAAGAATTAAAATCCGCCGGTCTTCTGCAAGCACATAGCCTTGTCATAGGGGGGGGCGACGAGTTGCCCTTTGAACCGGCGCCGGACGATGACGAGGTCGCCACAGATTCAAACGACCAAGAAAAGTCGGTAGATAACAGTAATGTGCCCGACAGTTTGCTCGGCATTGTCGAGACCGCCCCTTTGCCTGCTAAGGAGGGCGTCAACGATACCGGTGAACGCGACGATCACTTTGTTGACTGACGGGATGCAACAACGCGCCATACCATTGCTGCGGCAGCTTCAAGGACCGCATCAAATACGATCTAGACTCAGCTGAAAAATATTTTCTGATTTCGCCCGGCAATTGCGTTGTGAGTACAGTTTTGTTGTGCTCGGAAAACCGGTGCACCGGAAAATTTCTTTGACTATTCAAATTTGCATTGGCAGGCGTTACCTCCCAGCCAATTTTCTGCACTCCAAGACTCTGAAATTGCGATGTTTTGTGGAGTAGACAGGACGTTAAGCTGAGGATATGTTAAGTCAATTGATAATGATTTGCATTTGCAATTTTTGATTAACGGATCCATTCATACAACGATGACGCAAAAATTAGGGCGTTATCCATCCGCCTGTGGGGCGGAGCGTCTTTGGGCGCGGAGCATGAGACCGTTGTGCCGGCTCTGAATCAGGGCGGCGGCGTTTTATCCACGCGTGCGATCGCTTGGCTCTCCCAACGCCGTGGCCGGGAGGGGAGCGGCTCGAAAAACATAGGCGGCTGGAGCGCGCTCGCCATAGGCGTAGCATTACTGGTCTCGGTTCCGATATTTGTAGTCTTCGCCTATATTTTTGTACCTGCCGGGGATGTATGGCGCCATCTTGTGGACACGGTGCTCGGCGCCTATGTGGTCAATACACTGTGGTTGGTATTTGGCGTCGGCATGGGCGTGTTTGTGATGGGCGTTGGTACCGCCTGGCTTGTCACCATGTGCCGTTTCCCGGGCCGCGCCCTACTCGAGTGGGGCCTGTTGCTGCCACTCGCTGTGCCGGCCTACGCGATCGCCTACACTTATGGTGGCTTGCTGGAATATTCTGGTCCCGTGCAGTCGACTTTGCGTATTTGGTTTGGCTGGTCACGCGGCGACTATTGGTTTCCGGAAATCCGCTCCGTCGGCGGCGCCGCTGTAGTTCTTGCCTTCGTGCTCTATCCCTATGTGTATATGTTGGCGAGGGCGGCGTTTCTTGAGCAGTCCGTCTGCGTTATCGAAATTGGCCGTACCCTGGGGCGTGGTCCGTGGCGCGGTTTTACCTCCATCGCTTTGCCTTTGGCGCGGCCGGCTATCGTTACCGGAATCTCGCTCGCTCTGATGGAGACTCTGAGCGATTTCGGCGCTGTGCAGCATCTTGGCGTGGTAACCTTCACTACTGGCATTTTTCGTACCTGGTTTGGCTTGGGCGATCAGGCGGCGGCGGCGCAATTGGCGGCAATTCTTTTGGCTTTCGTGTTTCTACTTATTGTTGGGGAACGTTTGACTCGCGGTCGTGCGCAATTCCATCACACCTCCCGGCGCTACCGTGAACTGCCGCGTTATTCCCTCCGCGGCGGCTGGGCGGCGGTAGCTTTTCTCGCCTGTCTGTTGCCCATCATTCTCGGGTTTCTTCTTCCCGGCGGGCAATTATTGGCCTGGGTGGCTGAGACCGAAAGCGGTACGTCAGGCGGCCGACTGTGGTGGAACGCTGCCAACAGCCTGATGCTTGCCGGCGGCGCGTCCGCTATCGCAGTGGCAGTGGCACTGCTGTTAGCCTACGGCGTGCGTCTTAACCCCAACCCGGTGACCAAGAGTGCGACGCGGGTAGCAGGCCTGGGTTATGCTGTACCCGGTTCGGTTATAGCCGTCGGCATCCTGATTCCCTTGGCCTGGTTTGACAATATGGTAGATGACTGGTTGCGCACCTCATTTGGAGTTTCGAGCGGCCTTCTATTGAGTGGCACCATTGCTGCGCTGATGTTCGCCTATGTAGTGCGCTTTCTCGCCGTATCTCTCAATACTGTGGACGCGAGCCTGGCCAAGGTGACGCCCAATATGGATGGCGCTGCCCGCACCCTGGGGATGGGGTCGGTAGCGACCGTCGGCCGTGTACACGCACCGATCATTGCACCTAGCTTGATGACCGCAGCCTTGCTGGTTTTTGTCGATGTCATGAAGGAATTGCCGGCGACCCTGATATTGCGGCCTTTCGATTTCAATACTCTTGCGGTGTACGCGTTTGAATTGGCTTCCGACGAGCAGCTGCGCGAGGCGGCGGCGCCGGCGCTGACCATCGTCGCGGCTGGACTGATTCCTGTCGCGTTGCTCAGCCTTGCCATTTCGCGCGCTCGCCCCGGCCGGGCTCAGGTGGCGGTGCGACCATGACTGCGAACGCTACTGTCCCAGGACTGTTGCTTGCCAATGTAAGCCACCGCTACGAACGCGAACCGGTTCTTCGTGGCCTTGATCTTGAGATCGCGCGCGGCCAAATCATCTGCCTTCTAGGCCCATCGGGCTGTGGAAAAACTACTTGCTTACGCGTTGCCGCAGGCTTGGAGCCAATTCAGGAAGGGCGTGTCGAAATTGCCGGCGTGGAAGTCGCGCGTTCAGGGTTCTCTGTGCCACCCGAGCGCCGGCAGGTTGGTCTTATGTTTCAAGACTATGCGCTTTTTCCGCATCTTCGGGTCGTCGACAATGTGGCCTTTGGCGTGCGTGAAGGCGACAAGGCAGCCAAGCGCCGTGTCGCGATGGAGCTGTTGGCGCGCCTCGGCGTTGAGCGCTACGCCAAGGATTACCCTCATGTATTGTCAGGCGGCGAGCAACAACGAGTTGCCCTCGCGCGGGCGTTAGCGCCGCAGCCCGTGGTGATGCTGTTGGACGAACCGTTCTCCGGCCTCGATCGCCGCCTGCGCGACAGGGTGCGCACCGACACGTTGGAGGTACTGCGGGAATTGTCTATCGCGACCTTGCTGGTCACCCATGATTCCGAGGAGGCCATGCTGATGTCGGACAGCATCTCGCTCATGCGCGACGGCGCCGTCGTTCAATCGGGAACAGCGGATGAACTCTATTCCCAGCCGGAAAGTGCCTTTGCGGCCTCGTTTTTTGGTGAGGTCAATGTGATTGAAGGGATGGCGCAGAACGGCGTTGTCGTAACCCCTATAGGCACTTTGGCCACTCTCCACAAAGACGGCTGCAAAGTGCGCGTGTTTATCCGTCCCGAGGGCTTGAACCTGGATGCTGGGCCAATCGATGAGGCGACAACCACCGAAGCGGAAGTTGTCGAGAGCCATATGCTGGGCCCAATTTGCCTAGTCCGGCTGAAGATGAGGGGCAATTTTGCACCATTGACGGCGCGCGTGAACGAAGGCGGCCTGTGGGAAACCGGGAAAAGGGTGCGCATTCGGCTTGACCCGGAGCGTAGTTTTGTGTTCCCTGCAAGTCAGGAAATGTAGCTAAAGGCCGCACTTAGCCGCTAACATTGCGGCAGAAGGCGAATATTGCGGCGAAAGACGACCCTCGGTAAATTAGAATCAAGGATTGGGAGTGCAACTGAATGTCGTTTGGAATCTGGCAAATAGTGCTGATTGTTTTAGTAGTTGTGCTGGTGTTCGGGGCCAACAAAATTCCTCGGGTCATGGGCGATTTCGCTAAGGGAATTAAAAGTTTTAAGGCGGGAATGAAAGAAGGCGAAACACCTGGAACGACGCAGGCCGACCCCGGAAGTCAACCGGCTCAGAATGCGCAGGACGAATCTAAGGCGATCAATGCCGAAAGCACCGCCGCGGATGCTGGTAGCGCAAAAAAAGATGAAGCCATAAAAAGCTAATAACAACAACGCGTCTCAGGGAGATTTAGTGCCGCGCTAAGCGCGGTAAACGCTATGTTAGACCTCGGCTGGACAGAAATTTTAATCGTCATGGGAATTGCCTTGGTGGTAGTTGGCCCCAAGGAGTTGCCTAAAATCGTGCGCACTATTGGAAAATGGCGCGGCAAGGCAAGCGCCTACGCGCGTGATTTCCAGCGTTCGATTGAGGAAGCGGCCGATGTGAGTGAACTCGACGCAGTCAAAAAGGAAATTGCCGAAGCCAACCGCGAATTGAACGAGGCCAAACGCGATCTGGGCGATCAGGCGTCTTCGATTAAGGGTGATGTGGACAAGGCCACTAAAGATTCTACATTTGTAAAGCTCAATTCCGATGGCAGCGTTAGTGAACCTGGCGCCGGCGGGGCAAGCGCTACGGGTGGCACCGAAACCGCCACTGCAGAACCGGGCAAAAGCCAAGAGAACAACGCGAACGCGTAGGCCGTGGTAGACCAAGCCGATTCGATCGAACAAAGTCGTGCGCCGATTATGACGCACCTGGTCGAGGTGCGCCGACGTCTTTCCTACGTGGTCATCATTGTCCTCGTGGCGTTTATTGGCTGTTTTTTTGTTGCCCCTGACATTTTTAATTTCCTTGTCGAGCCCCTCCGGGTGGCTTTGGAAGATGCGGGCTATGATTCGAAGGTGGTCTACACCCATTTGCTCGAAGCGTTTTTCACTCAACTGAAGATTGCCTTCTACGGTGCGCTGTTCATCACCTTTCCGTTCATCGCCATCCAATTCTGGCTATTTGTTGCGCCCGGCCTCTACCATAATGAGAAGAAAGCACTGGCGCCGTTCTTGATCATGACGCCGATACTGTTTTTCGCTGGAGCGGCGCTGGTCTACTACTTCATCTTTCCGCAGGCCTGGAAATTCTTCATTGGATTTCAAACCGAAGGTTCGAGCGGCGAGATTCCCACGGAGTTATTACCCAAGATGAGCGAGTATCTCTCGCTCGTCATCAAGCTAATTTTTGCGTTTGGCATCTGCTTCCAGTTACCGGTGATGCTAACCTTGATGGGGCGCGTCGGGATCGTCACGGCTGCTGGTCTTCGGGCCAAGCGAAAATATGCCATTATTATTGTTTTCATCGCGGCAGCCGCCCTGACGCCGCCGGATCTCATTAGTCAGGTTGGCCTGGGTATTCCGCTATTGTTTCTCTATGAAGTTTCGATTTTCTTCGTCAAAATGGCGGAGAAGAAACGGGCCGAAAAACAAGCAGCGGAGGACGCAGAAATGGCTGAACTCGATGCCATTCTTGCCCAGGATGACGATACTGACGAGACGGATTTCAATTACGGTCGTTGAGATTTTGATAGGCTTTCGCCGGCCGTGCGTCTCGTTTAAAAAGGGTGCAACCGTTACCGGCTCAACTCCCACGTTCGGCTAAACGATGTTTGACATCAAATGGATTCGCGACAACCCTGAGGCCTTCGATGCGGGCCTGAGTAAACGCGGCTTGACCGCGATGGCGGGCCAATTGATCGCTCTCGATGCAAGTCGCCGTGCGGCGCAAACTGCGCTGCAAGATTTGCAACGCCAGCGCAACGCGGCATCAAAGGCTATCGGGGCCGCCAAATCGCGCGGCGAAGACGCGGCTCAGCAAATGGCGGAAGTGCAGGGCCTGAAAGAAGCATACCAAAAACTTGAGCAGGATGAACGCGAACAGGCCCAAGATTTGAATACGGTGCTCGCCACCTATCCCAACATGCCCGCCGATGATGTGCCGCTGGGCGTTGACGAAAACGCTAATGTTGAAATCAAACGCTGGGGCGAAAAACCCTTACTGTCAGGTGAGGCCAAGCAGCATTTCGAACTCGGTGAGGCTTTGAATCTGATGGACTTTGAACGCGCGGCAAAAATGTCTGGTGCGCGTTTCGTTGTCCTGTCGGGTGCGTTGGCACGCCTAGAGCGCGCGCTCGCCGGATTCATGCTCGACTTGCACATCGAAGAATTTAGCTATACCGAAGTGGCACCGCCGATCTTAGTGCGTAAGAGTGCGGCGTTCGGCACCGGCAATCTGCCTAAATTCGCAGAAGACCTGTTCAAAACTGTGGACGATTACTTCCTGATTCCCACCGCCGAGATGCCGCTTACCAACCTCGTTGCGGGTGAAATTCTCGAGGATACGGATTTGCCGCTGCGCTTTACCGCCTATACGCCGTGTTTTCGCGCAGAGGCGGGGGCCGCAGGCAAGGATACGCGCGGCATGATCCGCCAGCACCAGTTCGGTAAAGTAGAGTTGGTTAGCATAGCACACCCTGAGCGCTCTAACGAAGAGCATGAGCGCATGACGAACTGCGCGGAAGAGGTGCTGCGCCGTCTCGGCCTCCACTACCGTACTATGCTGCTATCAACCGGTGATATGGGTTTTTCAGCGAGCAAAACCTTTGATATCGAGGTTTGGCTGCCTGGCCAGGATAGCTTTCGCGAGATTTCAAGTTGCTCGAATTGTGGAGATTTTCAGGCGCGCCGCATGAACGGGCGCTTTCGCAGTGACGGCGCCAAGAGAACCGAATTCGTGCACACCCTTAATGGCTCGGGTCTTGCGGTCGGTCGTACGCTCGTCGCGATATTGGAAAACTATCAAAATCCCGATGGTTCGATTTGTGTGCCTGAAATCTTACGCCCGCGTATGGGCGGCATTGAGCGTATCAGCTAACCTCATGCGTATTCTTCTCGTAAATGATGACGGTATTCGTGCGCCGGGCCTCAAGGCCCTAGAGCGCTTGGCGCGTACACTTTCTAAAGATGTTTTGGTGGTGGCGCCTGAAACCGAGCAAAGTGCCGCGTCGCATTCACTTACCCTGCACCGCCCGTTAAGCCTCAGGCGCATATCTGCGCAGCGCTGGGCGGTCAACGGCACGCCCACCGATTGCGTCTATCTCGCCCTTCACAAAGTACTGGACGGCAAGCGCCCGGATTTGGTGCTCTCCGGTGTAAACCGGGGTGCTAATCTTGGCGAGGATGTGACCTACTCAGGTACGATCGCGGCTGCGATGGAATCGACGCTTCTCGGTGTCCCGTCGATCGCGCTCAGCCAGTATTATGAAGACGGTAAGCACATCAAATGGAAGACGGCGGAGCATTGGGGCGTCAAGACGGTGCGCGCGTTGCTGAAGGCCGGATGGCCCGAAAATATTTTGATCAACGTTAATTTCCCTGACCTGCCGGCCGCAAAAGTTCGTGGTATCCGGGCCGGTAAACAAGGCGAGCACGAGGTGTGGGATGCCTTTGAAGAGCGCATTGACCCGCGCGGGCGGACCTATTACTGGATTGGCATGGACCAAGTAGAAAACGGTCCCGCGGCGCCCGATACGGACCTGCGGGCCGTCAAGGATGGCTATGTCGCAATCACACCTTTGCATTTGGATTTGACCCACCGGCCTACCCTGAACCGGCTGAAGAAGACATTTAGTTGAACGGTGACATCCGCAAGATTCGCCTGCTTATGGAGCTGCGCAAGCAGGGTGTTTCAGACACGAACGTGCTATCGGCGATGGAACGAGTGCCGCGCCAATTGTTCGTACCGGAAGCGTTTCAAGACCAGGCATACGAAAATATAGCCCTTCCGATCGGCGCCGGGCAGACCATCAGCCAGCCACAAATTGTCGCTGAAATGACGGCGGCGTTGGAATTGGGGCCGCGCCTTAAGGTTCTGGAAGTCGGCACGGGCTCAGGTTATCAGGCGGCAGTGTTGGCACATCTCTGCCGCCGTCTCTACACGATCGAGCGTCATCGCAGTCTAGCCGAAGAAGCGGAGCGCCGATTTACAGCGCTCAGGCTCAGCAATATCGTTGTTCAGATTGGTGATGGCGGCGCAGGCTGGCCCGCACAGGCGCCGTTCGATCGTATCATTGTCACTGCTCAAGCCGAGATGCTGCCCGAAGTGTTACTATCGCAACTGCGTGAGGGTGGAGTGATGATACTCCCCATTGTCGAAAACGGCCGCGGCCACAAAGTGCTACGCCTCCGCCGAAAGGCTAACGGAGTCGAACGAGAATCGCTCATGGATGCGCGTTTTGTGCCTCTGTTGGACGGTCTCCCACCTCCCGCCGACGGCAACTGAGAGCGGCGTTTGACGCATCCCGCGGCGTCGCCATTGAAGCATCGACGGTCGCTGGTTTAGAATCCAATACCATGATATTGAACTGGCGCGCGATCTCCAGAGTTCCCGTAGCGCTCGTGGTCACGGTCCTCCTGTTGGCCGCTTGCAGTCAACCGCCAGCGCCGGTGATCATGGGCGGTTCGAACACCGGAAACGCGCCGCCCCGCCCCCTCGTGAAGCCTGCATCGGGGATCACTGGGGAGACGGACAATGCCACGGCGCCTCTACCGAGGATCAAACCCAGGCTCTCGCGAAAAGGTATCAAGGAAGGCACTCCAGACGTGGGCGTCGCGCAAGTTGAGGCTGGCGATACCGTCTATGCCCTCTCTCGTCTCTATCACGTGGGTGTGCGCGACATCATTAGTGCCAACGGGCTAAAGCCGCCCTACAAACTCCTGATTGGGCAAATGATCCGCCTACCGACGGCACAATACCATGTCGTTCATGCCGGTGAGACAATATACGGATTGTCAGAGCACTATGGTGTTGACATGAGTGCGATGGTCCGCGTCAATAATATACCTCCGCCGTATCGCTTGGTTGTTGGGCAGCGACTGCGGCTGCCGGGCACGACCGCAAAAGTGGCTCAAGATATTCCTAGGGCTGCTAAACAAACTGTTGCCGCCGCGCCGAAGAAACAACTACGTAAGGGGATACCCGGCAAGCTGCCACCACTCGCTGGAAAATATTTTTTGTGGCCGGCTGAAGGCCGCCTGATATCAAGTTTCGGTCCCAAGGAAGGCGGTCTTCATAATGACGGTATCAATTTCGCGGTGCCGCGCGGTGCACCCCTGCGCGCCGCTGAGAACGGCATTGTTGCTTACGCCGGCAATGAATTACCGGGTTATGGCAATCTTCTTCTGATCCGCCATGACGGTGGCTGGATGAGCGCCTATGCCCATAACGATACCTTGTTGGTGTCTCGCGGAGACGAAGTGAAGCGCGGTCAAATCGTCTCTCATGCTGGCAGCACCGGAAGTGTCGCATCACCGCAGGCGCATTTCGAATTGCGGCGCAACGGTAAGCCGGTCAATCCAGAGAAATATCTCGCCAAATCATAGCATTGCTGTAAGCCGGATCGTTTTAATCCGATCCGTTGTTGAGCATCGTTCCCTTGCGTCCGGCCAAATCCTGCACAAACTGCCAGGCGACTCGGCCCGAGCGTGCGCCGCGGGTCATGCTCCACTCGATGGCGGCAGCTTTGAGAGCTTCCGGTTGAACGTCGATTCCATGCCGCGCAACGTAACCCTCGATCATGTCGAAATAGGTTTGTTGATCGCAGGCATGGAAGCCAAGCCATAAGCCGAAGCGGTCTGACAAGGAAACAGATTCCTCGACGGCTTCGCCGGGGTGGATAGCGGTAGAGCTTTCATTTTCTATCATGTCGCGCGCCATTAAATGCCGACGGTTCGAGGTGGCGTAGAAAACCGCGTTCTCCGGTCTGCCTTCGATGCCGCCTTCCAGCACGGCTTTGAGGGATTTGTAAGTGGTATCGTCAGATTGGAACGATAGATCGTCGCAAAACAGAATGGCGCGGCGCTTGCTTTCCCGCAGTTTAGTCAGCAGTTGGGGAAGAGAGGGAATTTCTTCACGGTGAATCTCTATCAGCGCTAGACTGTCCGACTGGTACTCATTGACAGTCGCGTGCACAGCTTTGATGAGAGAGCTTTTTCCCATGCCGCGCGCGCCCCAGAGTAGCGCGTTGTTGGCAGGATTTCCGGCGGCGAAACGCTGGGTGTTTTCGAGCAGCACATCGCGAACCTGGTCGATACCTTTCAAAAGATCCAAATCGACGCGGTTTACATGCCTGATCGGCTCAAAAAATTCACCTTCCGCGTGCCATACGAAAGCGTCAGCGGCCTCCAGAGAAACAGTACCCGGGTGTGGTGGCGACAGGCGCTCCAGTGCTTCTGCCACGCGCAGTAACAACGCTTCTGTGCTTGTTTCGAACATTTGGCAACTAAGCTCGCGATAAATGGCTAAAGGCCCGCGAAACCTAACACAAGCGTTCCAACGGTCAACGCAGATGCACATGCAATATGATTTGCCCGTACGGCCATTTATGCCTATCTTGCGGTGCGTTTTTCGGGGCCCCTATTTGCGCCCAATTTTGAGGAGAGGAAGAAATATGCCTCGATTGTTTGCGAGAGTTAGAAATCTCGCCGTGGTGGGAAAATTAACGTTGCTCGCCGCAGTTCTATTAGGCTTGACCGCCTGTCCTCAGGGTCAGGGCGGTGAAGGCGAAGGCGGGATGGGCGGTATTGGCGCAATTTTGCCCTTAGTGCTGATTTTTGTTGTTTTCTATTTCCTGTTGATTCGTCCGCAGCAGAAAAAGCAGAAAGCGCATAAGCAAATGCTCAATGAGGTGCACCGCGGTGACGATGTTGTCACCAATGGCGGTATTGTTGGCCATGTGGTCAAAGTTGGACGAGACGATAACCTCCTGGTGGAAATCGCACCCGATGTGCGCGTTCGCGTTATGCGCAATATGATTTCTGAAGTCATCCGCCGCCCCGATCCGGAATTCGACGATGACGATGAAGAAGACGAGGATTTCGACGAGGGTCACGAGGAGGGCCACGAAGAGGAGTATGAGGACGATGGCGAATTCGAGGATGAAGAGCCACAAGATGAATCGTCCGGAGATAAATCCGATAAATAACGGCTCGGGCGTGGCGCCGGTCAGAACGTAGCGCCCGTCGATGCTCCGAATTCGTTTATGGCAGGTTGTTGTGGTCGTGCTGGTATGCGCGGCTTCGGTTCTGTTTGCCGTGCCTAATCTGTTTAGCGAGCGCTCTTTGAGTACTTCCTATCCGGAGTGGTTGCCGAGCCAGCGGGTCAATCTCGGTCTGGATTTGCAGGGGGGCTCCCATCTCTTGCTTGAAGTGCAGGTCGACGCGGTCATGGTGGAGCGGATGGACGCGCTGATTGACGATGCGCGAAGCGCGCTCAGGGGCGAGAGAATAGGGTACACCGGTCTAAAAAGGCGTGGTCAAAAAGTCGTGCTGCAATTGACCAAACTGGAGAAGCTCGACGCCGCACGAGATCTATTGTCTGACCTCGACCGCGAAATAATCGTAGCGGCGACCGATTCCGGTGCTGTCGAGATTTCACTGAACGAAACCGCTATTGCCGCCCGCAAGAGTTCGGCGCTCAGCCAGTCCATCGAAATCATTCGCCGCCGGATCGACGAGACCGGCGTGAGCGAGCCCACCATCCAGCGTCAGGGTGACGACCGTATCCTTGTTCAACTTCCGGGTTTGCAAGACCCAGAGCGTCTCAAGAGATTGCTCGGCAAGACCGCGAAGATGTCGTTTCATTTGGTCGATCATACCGTTACGGACGCCGACCTGGCACGGGGTCGCGTGCCGCCCGGGACCATGAGGCTGCCGGCCGACGATGAAGTAGACAGTGCCGGAAACCCACGCATCTATCCGATTCGCAAGCGGGTCATGGTGAGCGGCGATTCGCTGGTCGATTCACAGCCGACATTTCAAGATAACCAGGCGGTGGTTAGCTTCCGTTTCGATTCCAGCGGCGCCAAAAAGTTTGGCCGGGTAACTCAGGAAAATGTAGGCCGTCCCTTCGCTATCGTGTTGGACGGTAAAGTTATCAGCGCGCCGGTTATTCGCGAAGCGATCCTCGGTGGCAGCGGTGTCATCAGCGGAAATTTCAATGCTCAGAGCGCTAAAGATCTAGCTCTTCTATTAAGGGCGGGCGCCCTACCGGCGCCAATGAAAATTTTGGAAGAGCGTACCGTGGGCCCCGATCTTGGTGCCGATTCTATCGATGCCGGCAAAATTGCATGCGTGATCGGATTGCTTGCCGTTCTCATGTTCATGCTGCTTTATTACGGCTTGTTCGGAGTCGTTGCCGATATCGCTCTAATTCTCAATCTGGTCATTATTCTTGGACTGCTGTCGCTTTGGCAAGCGACCTTAACACTGCCGGGTATCGCTGGGATCGTGCTTACGATTGGCATGGCCGTAGATGCCAATGTGCTGATATTCGAGCGTATTCGTGAAGAAATGAAAGCTGGGCGCTCGCCATTTTCGGCGATGGAGGCGGGCTACAAGCGAGCGTTCACCACGATTTTTGATTCGAACCTCACTACGCTCATCGCTGCTGTGGTTCTCTATATTTTTGGCTCGGGCCCGGTGCAAGGATTTGCCGTGACGCTCGGCATCGGCATCATTACGTCGATGTTCACCGCGATGTTGGTGAGCCGCTATATTTTGGTTTGGTGGCTCAAACGCTACCGCCCCAAAACTTTGCCGCTATAGGGTGGGGAACTGAAGATGTGGCGCGTTCGTCTAATCCCTGACAGGACCGACATCCCATTTTTACGCTGGCGCAACGGTCTGTTTGCATTTTCCGCTGCGCTTGCCATCATTTCGATCGTTCTACTATTCGCAAAAGGGCTTAACTTCGGTATTGATTTCGAAGGTGGAATTTTGATGGAAGTGGGTAGCGAGCAGCCGGCCGACATCAGCGACATGCGGATTACTCTCGGCGGGTTGGGCTTGGGCGAGGTCACCCTGCAGGAGTTCGGCTCCAATACTGAAGTGTTGATTCGCATTGAACGCCAACCCGGTGATGCCGATGCCCAGCAAGCCGCTATTACGATCGTGCGAGAAACTCTGGATACCAAATATGCCGGCGAGCTGACCTATCGCCGGACTGAATTTGTCGGCCCCAAAGTGGGCGCAGAGCTTATCCAGGCCGGTATCATCGCCATGGTTCTCTCGATTGCGCTAATGCTAGTCTATATCTGGTTCCGATTTGAGCTCCCGTTTGCTATCGGCGCCATAATAGCGCTGATGCATGATGTGCTGCTGACGCTCGGCATGTTTTCGCTGTTCGGGCTTGAATTCAATTTAGCAATCGTGGCGGCAATCTTGCTGATTGTTGGCTATTCGATGAACGACACCGTTGTGGTGTATGACCGAGTGCGTGAGAACTTGCGCAAATTCAAAAAGATGCCGTTGGTCGAACTGCTCAATGTGAGTGTAAACGACACGCTGTCGCGCACCGTCATGACATCTCTTACCACGTTACTGGCGTTGGCAGCGCTGCTGATATTTGGCGGCGAAGTGATCCGCGATTTCACTATCGCAATGATTTGGGGCGTCTTTGTTGGCACCTATTCATCAATATTCGTCGCCGGCTCGGTACTTGTGCATGTCAAGCCGGGTAAGGGAATGAATGTCACTAAGTTGGGGTTCGGTGGCGCTGAACGTACCCAGGCTGTTGACCAGATTGCTGATGATGTCGGGTTACAGAAATTTGCTGCCTTGCCGGATCCCGGTGATAATGAAGACGAGGCGACAGATGTGGCGCCAGAGACTGCTGGTGACAACTCACGCGCCAGCCGGCGGGCCTCCAAATCGCGGGCTAAACGCGATAAACGCCGGCGTAAGAAGCGGCGCTGATTGGGCCCGGGCGGATGGATATAACGCCTGAAATTCCGGCCGATCGGAAATATATAGACCACTACGGAGATGGCGGCTTCCGCGTTGGCGGCGAGCGCTATGAGGGATCGCTCATTGTTGCGCCGGAGCAGGTCTGGCCTTGGACAATTTCCGATATCGCGCAATTGAATGGGGAGAGTGTCGCTGCTGTTCTTGCCGCAGATCCGCCGATCGAGTTGCTGTTGATCGGCTGTGGCACGCGAGTCGAGCGCGTTCCATACGATTTGCGCAAGGCGTTACGCGCTCGTGCAATAATCGTCGACGGTATGGAAACCGGCGCCGCCTGCCGTACCTACAATGTATTGATGGCGGAAGAACGGCGCGTTGCGGCAGCGCTAATCGCGATCTAAATGATCGCAGTGCTAGTACCAGCGCAAAGAAAAACCGAGCTCTCAAAGAGAGCCCGGTTTTTTAGACTTCTCTCTTCTCAATAAATATTCTGCGCCGAGACCATAGCGTAGAGCATCGGAATGGACAGCAAGGTATTTGTGCGCGAAAACAGCATCGCCGTTCGAGCCGCTCTCTTCTTGGCATCGGCATCTACTTGGACAATCCCGAGCGCCTTCTTTTGGTTGGGCCATATAATACCCCAAACATTGAAGGCCATGATGATACCCATCCACATGCCGATACCGATCGCCGTGTTTTTGAGTACGAAAGCATCCTCAGCCGCGCCCACGATACCAAGGGTCATTGCGTCCAGGATATCGCCCGTCCAACCCATGAGTGCGAGCCCTGTAACAAGAGTCGCCAGCGCGGCCCAACGGAACCAAAAGAGGGCCGCTGGTGCGATCACTTTGCCGATGGCCGGCTTTTGATCATCCGGAATTTTTGGCATATTGGGAATCTGCACAAAGTTGAAATACCATAACAGGCCAATCCACATGACGCCGCTCCCAACATGTAGCCAGCGGATCATGAATTGGCCCCACAATTCATCGAATAAGTACATTTGTGTTCCTCCCTACGATCATTCGATTGCGGCGAGGACGGCGACCATGATGACGGTGAGAATGACCCCCATCACCACGGTGTTAGGTAAAGATTCAAGCGGATTCTTCATTACAGAGTTTCCCCCTCAAGTTGTCGTACTCGGTGAAAAGCATAGTGCATTGCTGGGTTGTTTCAATTGCTTTGCTATGAATTTCTTGGGCGGTCAGTTGCCGGTTTATTTCAACCCCGGACGCTGGCTAGCGCCAGAGTAGCGGCGCGCTGGCCCGAAAGCACGGCACCTTCGATGGTGGCTGGCAGTCCGGTCGCCGTCCAATCGCCGGCCAAAAACAAATTCCCATATGCAGTACGCGGCGCAGGACGCTTCGCTAGAGCGACTGGAATTTGCGCGAATGTGGCCCGCCTTTCCTTGACGATTCTAACGGGAGGTGGTGCTGACGGCGGCTTTCCAAGGGCGATCGCGACATCTTGCCAGAGCAGCTCTGCGATCTCCCCAGCGTCCTTCTCTGCCAATTTGTCGGCAGCACTCACCGTCACCGAGGCGATATCACCTCGCGCAAAAAGCCAATGAGCGGTGCCGCCAACGATACCAAGTAGCTTATTACGGCACGGCAATTGAACGTCGTGATCGAGGCGGAAATGCGCGTTTACGATGGCGCGCGTTTCGAGTGGGGCGGGAATTTCGGGTAGAATTTGAACCAGGTTCGCCGCCGGCATCGATAATACAACTGAATCGTTTGGTCCCAGCGGCGTCGATTCGACGCCGAAATCAAGCGAGTCGATTCGGCTTGCCGTCTTGTTCAAGCCGCGCAGTCGGGCACCGAAGCGCACTTCGCCGCCATGTTCGCTGATAAATTTCACACCCGGTTCGACAAGGTCTGGGCCGAGCCCACGTCGCGCGACATATGCCCGGCAAGCGGCCTCGCCCTGGCCGAAAGTCAGGCGCAATACTGGCCACAACAACCGTGCCGCAGCGTCTACCGTCGAGGCGTTCAGAACCGCGGCCGTCAGTGGCTCCCAAAGGCGTGCCACCAGCGGCCCTGAGGTTCCAACGCAGTCGGCGATGGTGGCCATTTCCGCTGCCCGGGCCAGCTTCAGCACGGCTAAATAGTCCGTCCATTTTGTGCCCGGCACGCGGCGCGCCTTTGAAAAGATCCACCACGGCAAGCGACCTGCATTGGGGCGCAAGACCCAGCGCTCGCCGCTCGCAATATCTATGAACGGGAATTCGGCGCGTGATTGGGCGATCAGTCCCGCGCGCCCGTCCACTGTGTCCAAGTAGGAAAAAACGGCAGGATTCGCGCCAAGGATCAAATGATTGCCGTTATCGATGAAGCAGTCGAGGGTCTCGTCGTGAAAGGAGCGGCACCGCCCGCCGGCTTGTCTAGCTGATTCGTGCAGCGTCACTGAGCGCCCGGAACGGGCGATCTCAACTGCACAGGCGAGCCCGGCCATGCCCGCGCCGACAACATGAATCATGGGCACCGGCGGATGTCTTGAATGGTTCGTGACTTAGTGAATGTGGCCATGGCGCCCAATTATTGCGTCGGGACGTTGCGTCCGGTTAAAAGTGCGTCCTATATGGCATAGCCGCCCGGACTCTAGCAAACGAGCGGCAGCAGGATCATGGTTAGAGGTTATGAAGCAAATAAACCCGGCCCTTAGTCTCGCAGCGCGTGCCCGCTCCGTTGATCCCGATCGGTACATGTGCGCGCTGTTCGCTGCGCCGCAACAGCGTGGGGCGCTGTTTGCGCTGCTGCTCTTCAACGCTGAAATTGCTCGAGTTTGTGAAGTGGTGAGCGAGCCGATGCTCGGCCAAATTCGTTTGCAATGGTGGCGTGAAGCGATTGATGAAATTTATCAGGGTGGAGGTCGCCGGCATGAGGTGGTGGATCCTTTGGCTGAAGCAATCCGCGCTCATGGTCTCACGAGGCGTTATTTTGAGCGCTTGATCAATGCCCGCGAAATGGACCTTGATAGCACGCCGCCGGAGAACATTGCAGCGCTCGAAAATTATGCGGAGGAAAGCGCTGCGCCCTTGGTTTCGCTGGAGTTGGAGGTTGCTGGTGCAGATGCGGGCGTCCTGGTCGATGTCGCGCGTCACACGGGGGTCGGTTGGGCATTGACTGGCTTAATGCGGGCATTGCCCCATCACGCGGCCGAAGGGCGCGTAATGTTGCCGCGCGACGTTTTGGCGGCGACTGGTCTCACGGTAGAAACCGTGTGCGGCGGCGAAGCGAAAGCGAATGTTACCCGTGCCGTGGAAAAAGTCGCGAATGTCGCGCGGCAGCATTCAGACGAAGCTCGGGCTCTGCGTCGGACGCTGCCCAGGGTTGTCAAACGCGCGACCCTCCAGGCGGTTTTATCAGCCGTATACTTGCGCCGGTTGGCGGCATCCGGCCACGATCCGAATGACCCGAGGGCAACGCTTGGCCCGTTGTACCGTCAGCTCCTGCTCACCAAGGCAGCGCTATTCGGCACTTGATCACTAGCCAGCCAGCCGGCTAATTCGTCGAGTGCGCGGCGCGCCATGGCGAGCTTGCGCTCGCGTTTATTAACCTTGCTGGAGAGCGGTGGAAACAGTCCAAAATTGACGTTCATCGGCTGGAAACTTCCGTCGCCCGATAGATGTCCGCCGGTAATGTGGCTTAGAAGGGCTCCGAGCGCTGTATTGGGCGGCGGTGGCTGGACGGATGCGCCAGAGAGTTCCGCCGCAATGAATCGGCCGGCGAGAAGGCCGATTGCCGCGCTTTCGACATAGCCTTCGACGCCGGTAATCTGGCCGGCAAAACGGATATTCGGTTGCGCCTTCATCCGCAGCAACGGATCGAGGATGCGCGGACTATTGAGAAATGTGTTGCGGTGAATGCCGCCGAGACGGGCGAATTGCGCGTTTTCCAATCCGGGAATGGTACTGAGCACACGCTTCTGCTCACCATGTTTCATCTTGGTTTGGAATCCGACCATGTTGTAAAGTGTGCCGAGCGCATTATCCTGGCGCAATTGCACTACGGCGTAGGATTTAGCGCTGGCATGTGGATTGGTCAAGCCGACGGGCTTAAGCGGGCCGAAGCGCAGCGTTTCACGCCCGCGTTCCGCCATCACCTCGATCGGCAGGCACCCCTCAAAATAGGGGGTATCCATCTCCCACTCCTTGAACTCCCTGCACTCCGCCGCTAGCAGAGAATCTATAAAAGCGTCATATTGTTCTTTATCTAGTGGGCAATTGACGTAGGCGGCGGCATCGTCGCCCGGCCCTTCTTTGTCGTAGCGCGACTGCATCCAGGCAGTGGTGAAATCGATGCTATCTTTGTGGATTACCGGTGCGATGGCGTCAAAAAAAGCCAAGGACTGTTCGCCGCTGTGCGCCAAAATCGCAGCGCCGAGGCCGGGAGAGGTGAGCGGCCCCGTTGCGATCACGACCGGACTGGTTTCGCTTTCCGGTAGTTCATGGATTTCCTCACGCCGTATCTCAACATTTTTGTGGTTTACGAGCGCAGCCTCGACCGCGCTGGAAAAATTATGCCGATCGACCGCGAGCGCGCCCCCGGCGGGCACTTTATGCTTATCCGCGGCGCTCAGGATGAGCGACCTCGCACGGCGCATTTCCTCATGCAGCAGGCCAACGGCATTGGCTTCCCAATTGTCGGAGCGAAAAGAATTAGAGCACACTAATTCTGCCAGACCATTGGTCAGGTGGGCTTCGGTGCCGCGTTTCGGGCGCATCTCATAAAGCGTCACCTGAACGCCGTCCTCGGCGAGCTGCCAGGTGGCCTCGCAGCCAGCTAGGCCACCGCCGATTACGCGCACGCGGGCTGATGATTTCTTAGTCATAATGGCAAGTATAGAGGAGGGAAGGGGAGAGTAGTACTGGTCAGCTGGCGCTCAGTGATTATGGCGGTGAGCGGTGGAGCGTCCAGTTGCAATTGCAAGGCATGGCAGAATGACAAGAGCATCTTTCCTTTTTGTCTTCGAGCGTTGCATAAGTTCGCACGAGATCACTGTGGTAATAGGCGCAGTCGGGATCGCCAGCAATTGCCCGGCCAATAAGTTCCACCGCCATTTTAAGGATATGGCCGCTGCTAAGAGTTACCAGGGCGGGCATTTGCACCAACCCGTAATCTGATTGTTTTACTCGCTTAACATGAACCATTCCGCCAGATTAATGGCCCGTTTCTCAAGGAATGATTAATCTTTTTGACAAGCTCAGGCAGCAGAGCGCTTGGCTGCGGCACGCCGGCGCTTAGGCCGGACGCGCCTTGGTGCCAGCACTTTGGAAAGATATTGACCAGTATAGCTTTCGCTGTTTTTGGCTAGGCTTTCTGGCTGGGCCTCGGCGACCAGCCGGCCGCCACCATTGCCGCCGTCGGGGCCGAGATCGATGACCCAGTCGGCGGTTTTAATAATCTCCAAATTGTGCTCGATAACTAGCACCGTGTTGCCGGTTTCCACCAGGCTGTGCAGCACTTCAAGGAGCTTGCGTACGTCATGGAAATGCAAGCCGGTGGTGGGTTCATCGAGAATATAGAGGGTGCGCCCGGTGGCACGCCGCGACAGTTCTTTAGCCAATTTCACCCGCTGCGCTTCACCGCCCGAGAGTGTCGTTGCCTGCTGGCCAACCTTGATATAGCCGAGGCCAACGCGCTGCAGTGTTTCTAGCTTGTTGCGGATCACCGGTACCGCCTTGAAGAATTCCGTCGCCGCCTCTACCGTAAGGTCCAGTACGTCGGCGATGGAAAGTCCTCTGTAATGGATTTCCAGGGTCTCGCGATTATAGCGCTGGCCCTTGCACTCCTCACACTGAACGTAAATGTCGGGCAGAAAATGCATTTCAATCTTGATAAGGCCATCGCCCTGGCATGCTTCGCAGCGCCCGCCTCTGACGTTGAACGAGAAGCGCCCCGGCTTGTAGCCGCGCGCCTTGGCTTCTGGCAAGCCGGCGAACCAATCTCGGATCGGGCTGAAGGCGCCGGTATAGGTCGCTGGGTTGGAGCGTGGTGTGCGGCCGATCGGCGATTGATCGATATCGACAATTTTGTCGATAAACTCTAACCCCTTGATCGTTTTATGTGTACCGGGTTGCGCTCGGGCGCCGTTCATGCGCTTGGCCACGGCCTTATATAACGTGTCGATCACCAATGTAGATTTGCCGCTACCCGACACACCGGTGACGCAGGTAAAGGTGCCCAGCGGAATGTGCACATCGATATTCTGAAGATTATTAGCGGACGCGCCGATGATGCTGACGGCTTTCCCTTTCTTGCCTTTCCGGCGTTTGTCCGGCACGTCGATTTGCTCCGTGCCGGTGAGGTATTTTCCGGTCAGACTTGCCGACGCTGCCATAATCTCCTGCGGCGTGCCTTGGGCAACGATCTCACCGCCATATACCCCAGCGGCGGGGCCCATATCCACAACGTAATCGGCGCTGAGAATCGCCTCTTCGTCATGCTCCACAACGAGTACCGAATTGCCGAGGTCGCGCAAATTCTTCAACGTTGCCAGCAGGCGTGCATTATCGCGTTGATGCAGGCCTATCGAAGGCTCATCGAGTACATAAAGCACTCCGGTCAGGCCCGATCCAATTTGGGAGGCGAGCCGGATGCGCTGGCTTTCGCCGCCCGATAACGTGCTGGCTGAGCGCGCCAGCGTGAGATATTCGAGACCGACATCGACGAGAAAGCGTAGCCGTTCATTGATTTCCTTAAGGATGCGCTGCGCTATTTCTTTGTGTTTGGCGCTCAATTGCGAATCGAGTGCGGTAAACCATTCAGCGGCTTGCAGAATGCTAAGCTCGGTGATTTCAGCGATATGACGGCCGCCGATCTTCACCGCCAGGGCTTCGGGTTTGAGGCGGTTTCCGGCGCAAGATTCGCATGCTGCCGTGCTCTGGAATTTGGCCATTTCTTCGCGTAGCCAGGCGCTGTCAGACTCGCTCCAGCGCCGGTCAAGATTTGGAATTACGCCCTCAAAGGTCTTGTTGGCACTGTATTCACGCGTGCCGTCGTCGTAGCGGAAATTGATCCGCTCGGTGCCCGAGCCCTGCAAAATGACGTTCTTAATTTTTTGTGAAAGCTCGTTCCAGGCGGTGGTGGAGCTTTCCTTATAGTGGCGCGAGATACTTTCTAGAGTCTGGTTATAATAAGGCGAAGAAGACTTAGCCCACGGCGCGATGACGCCTTCTTGCAAGGCCAAAGTCTCATCCGGCACCACCAGTTGCGGGTCAAAATAGAGCCGAACGCCGAGGCCGTCGCAAGCCGGACAAGCGCCAAACGGATTGTTAAAGGAAAATAAGCGCGGCTCGATCTCTTCGATGGTGAAGCCTGAAACTGGGCAGGCGAATTTAGCCGAAAATATGATCCGCGTGCCGTTGTCGGCGTCTTCTGCGATGGCCAGGCCCTCGGTCAGGGAAAGCGCAGTCTCCAGGCTGTCGGCCAATCGGTTGCCGAGGTCGCTTTTCACTACAACGCGGTCGATAACGATTTCGATATCGTGCTTTTTTTTCTTGTCGAGCGCTGGTGCGGAATCGATAGCATGCATATCGCCATCGATCTTGACGCGGGTGAAGCCGCGCTTCATCAGAGCGGCCAATTCTTTACGGTATTCGCCTTTGCGGCCGCGGATGATCGGTGCGAGCAGCAGTAGCCGGGTGCCGGTCTTCATCTCGAGGATGCGGTCAACCATCTGGCTTACAGTTTGACTCTCGATCGGCATCCCGGTCGCCGGCGAATAGGGGATGCCGATGCGGGCATAGAGCAGGCGGAGATAATCGTAAATCTCGGTCACAGTTCCTACCGTAGAGCGCGGATTTTTTGATGTCGTCTTCTGCTCGATGGAGATCGCTGGCGACAAACCGTCGATCGATTCGACATCGGGTTTCTGCATTAACTGCAGGAATTGCCGGGCATAAGCCGAGAGGCTTTCGACATAGCGGCGCTGGCCTTCGGCATAGATGGTATCGAAGGCAAGTGAAGATTTTCCCGAGCCCGATAGGCCGGTAATCACCACCAGCTTGTCACGTGGTATTTCTACGTCCACGCCCTTGAGATTATGCTCTCGGGCGCCGCGTACGCTGATGGATTTGTGCATCTTCTTGAGCTCGGACGATATCAACAAAATGGGATCGGCTGAGAGGCAATATAGGTAGCCCGGCGCCTGATTGCGAGCCTGATCACGATCCCCTGCTCGGGGTTGGATTATCACCCCTGGCACTTCCGATTGGAGTCGTACTGCGGCGATTGCGACAGAGTGGAGGATGCGTCAAAATAGCCCTTCCGGAGTGTTGACCAACGCGACGCAATGAGCGAGTGGGAGAGTGGTATGGCTGGCAGCGTGAACAAGGTAATTCTGGTGGGAAATTTGGGTCGGGACCCGGAAACACGTCAGATGCAGGACGGCAATTCGGTGGCCAATCTCTCACTTGCCACGTCAGAGAGCTGGCGAGATAAGAATACCGGCGAGCGGCGTGAGAAAACTGAGTGGCACCGCATCGTCATCTTCAATGAACGATTAGCCGAAGTGGCGCAGAAATATCTCCGCAAGGGTTCTAAAATTTACATCGAAGGCCAGTTGCAAACGCGCAAATGGACCGATCAGTCCGGCGTGGAAAAATATTCTACCGAAGTAGTATTACAGCGCTTCCGAGGCGAACTGCAAATGCTTGATCGGGCAGGCGAAGGTGGTGGCGGAGGTGGAGATTATGACCAAGGCCAGCCTTTGGGCGGTGGGTCAGTCGGCTCGGATGGGGGTACCCCGTCTGGCGGCAGCCTCGATGACGATATTCCATTCTAACGCCCATATCCATTTCAGCGCCTGCTCAACGGCGCCTGCGGCGTTGTTCACGGCCGTCTAATCGACTATAATTAGACTGAGCGATTCGGGTGGGCGAAGCCCGTACGTTTTCTTTTAAATCAATGGATTAAGATAGGCTGTTGAGCACCACCCTACCGCCCATTCCGCCCTCTGACGTGCCGCCGGAAATACCGGCTGGTGAGCCGCCGCTCGGCGGCGAACCGGTCTCAATCGAAGACGAAATGAGGCGCTCCTATCTCGATTATGCCATGAGCGTAATCGTGTCGCGGGCGCTGCCGGATGTACGTGATGGCTTGAAGCCGGTGCACCGGCGCATTCTCCACGCCATGAACGAGGGCGGTTACACGTCCGACCGACCATACCGCAAATCCGCCCGCGTCGTCGGCGACGTGATGGGTAAATATCACCCGCATGGAGATTCAGCCATCTACGATGCGATGGTGCGCATGGCGCAGGATTTCTCCATGCGTCTGCCGCTTGTCGACGGTCAGGGCAATTACGGCTCTATGGATGGCGATCCACCTGCCGCTATGCGCTATACTGAAGTGCGTATGGCTGCCTCGGCCCATGCGCTGCTAGCCGATCTCGACAAGGAGACGGTCGATTTTCAGGCTAACTATGACGAATCTTCGTTCGAGCCGATCGTTCTGCCGGCCGAATATCCAAATCTTCTGGTAAATGGCGCAAGCGGCATTGCGGTCGGTATGGCGACTAATATACCGCCGCATAATCTTGGCGAAGTCGTCGATGCCTGCCTTGCCTATGTCGATGATCCGGCAATCACAATCGAGGGTTTGATGAAGTTCGTCGTGGGGCCAGATTTTCCCACCGGTGGCTTTATTTTCGGCCGTACCGGCATCCATCAAGCATATCACACCGGGCGCGGCTCGGTAGTTGTACGCGCCCGTGCCGCCATCGAAGAAATTCGTAAGGACCGCGAAGCCATCATCGTTACGGAGATTCCCTATCAGGTAAACAAGTCACGCATGATGGAGCGCATTGCAGAGCTGGTCCATGAGAAGAAGGTCGAGGGCATCAGTGATCTGCGCGATGAATCCGATCGTGACGGTGTGCGCGTGGTGATCGAGTTGAAGCGCGACACCATCGGTGAGGTGGTTCTCAACCAGCTTTATCGCTACTCGTCGCTACAGACCAGCTTCGGCGTCAATATGCTGGCGCTAAGCGGCGGCAAACCAGGCATTATGAACCTGAAGGAGGTTATCGCCGCCTTCATCGCCTTCCGAGAGGAAGTCATCACCCGGCGCACGGTATATCTCCTCGGTAAGGCGCGCGACCGGGCTCATATTCTGGTTGGACTCGCCATCGCCATCGCCAATATTGATCCGATCATTGAGTTGATCCGCAAGGCTAAAGACCCGGCAAGTGCGCGCGAGCAGCTAACCGGGCAGGCATGGCCGGCCAAGGATGCGCGCCCGCTGATTGAATTGATTGCTGATCCACGCCAATCGGTGGCCGAAGACGGTACCTGCCGCCTTTCGGAGGAGCAGGCCAAGGCCATCTTGGAGTTGCGCCTGCAACGGCTCACCGCGATGGAGCGTGATAAGCTTGGTGACGAGTTGCACGCAATCGTTGACGACATCAAACGCTATATCAACATCCTGCATGACCCGGAAACACTGCGCGCAGTACTGCGCGAGGGATTGCGCGAGGCACGTGAAAAATTCGCTGATCCGCGCCGCACAACCCTAGTCGAGCACGAGTTTGAGCATGATGTTGAAGATTTGATTCAGCGCGAGGAGATGGTCGTCACCTTGAGTCATGCCGGCTATATCAAACGTGTGCCGCTGTCGACTTATCGCGCCCAGCGCCGTGGCGGTAAAGGCCGTGCCGGTATGCGCGTACGGGATGAGGACTTCGTTAACCGGCTGTTTGTTCTTAATACCCACACGCCGGTCTTGTTTTTCTCAAGTGCTGGCAAAGTTTATAAACTCAAGGTTTACCGCCTGCCGTTGGCGGAGCCACAGGCTCGCGGTAAAGCACTCATAAATTTGCTGCCGCTTGCCGAGGGTGAAACCATTTCTACCCTTCTGCCGATGCCAGAGGACGAAGAAAGCTGGGCGGATAATCAGCTTATGTTCGCCACCCGTTCAGGCACCGTGCGGCGCAACAGTGCCGCCGATTTCCGGAATGTCATGGCCAACGGCAAAATTGCGATGAAGTTGGAACAGGGTGACAGCATTATCGGCGTCCAATTTTGTGGTCGGGATGACGATGTTTTGCTCGCTGCCGCAGGCGGCAAGTGCATCCGTTTCCAGGTGCCTGAAGTGCGCCTTTTTAAGGGTCGGACCTCGCAAGGCGTGCGTGGTATGAGCCTTGATAAAGACGACAAACTCATCTCCATGACAATCTTGCATCATACTGGTGTGACGCCGGAGGAGCGCGACGGCTATTTTGGCCGCAAGCGCGAGAGCGAAGTGCCTGAACTGTCGGGTGCGCGCCGCGCGACCTTGCAGGAGGATGAGCAATTTCTCCTGACTGTCCGTGATGATGGCTATGGCAAGCGTTCGTCAGCGCATGACTATCGTGTGACGAAGCGCGGCGGTAAGGGTGTGATAAATATCGATGTAGGAAAGGCTGGCAAGGTCGTGGCAGCATTTCCAGTGGCGGAGGATGACGAGATCATGCTGGTGACGGATGGCGGCCAGTTGATCCGTTGCGCGGTACACGGTATCAGCAAGGTCGGACGCGGCGCGCGTGGAGTGCGCATCTTCCGTTTGGCTGAGGATGGGCGCGTGGTTTCGGTCGCCCATCTGGGCGAAGCCGCAGCTGGTGATGACGAGGTGGGTGATGAAGCTGGCGGCATCGAAGAAAAAGGCAGCGTCGCGGAAGTGTCGCCAGAGGCGGATGATATGAACCAAAGCATCGATGCAGAGGTTGGTGGCGAGGAAGACGCAAAAGCATGAGTAAACATCGGATCGGCATATACCCTGGCACGTTCGACCCCATCACTTCGGGCCACTGCGATATTGTGCGCCGGGCTCTTAGACTGGTCGACAAACTCGTCGTCGGTGTTGCTTCCAATGCGGGCAAAGGACCGGCTTTTAACCTCAACGATCGAATTGAGATGGCGCGGGACGATTTGTCAGCTTTCGATCCGGACGGCGAACGCGTAGAAGTGCGCGCCTTCGATCAATTGCTTATGCATTTTGCCGAGGAAATGAATGCCGGGGTCATCGTGCGCGGCTTGCGCGCCGTTTCTGATTTTGATTTCGAATTTCAAATGACCGGCATGAATGCACGTCTCAATCCAAATGTTGAAACCGTCTTTCTAATGTCGTCGGAAAGTCACCAGTTTATTTCCTCGCGCTTCGTTAAGGAGATCGCGGCTCTTGGCGGGGATATTACTAGTTTCGTCTCGCCAAACGTAGCCACCCGCTTAGTGGCGCGATATCAAGGTAAAAACTGAGCCCGGCTCGGCAAGCCGCCCACGCTGCCCGCGCGCTCGGTTAACCCTCTCATGCAGGTCGATCTATTCGATTTTCGGTTGCCGCCAAGGTGCATTTCTGCACGTCCAGCTTCGCCGCGCGATTCTGCACGACTTCTCCATGTCGGCCAACGCGGTCTGGGTGACCATATTGTAAGCGACCTGCCGACCCTGCTTTTACCCGGTGATGTCCTGGTGCTGAATGATACCCGCGTACTGCCGGCGCGATTGACTGGAAAGCGCGGTGCGGTGCGCATCGAAGTCACGCTGCACCAGATGGTCGAAGACGGCGTTTGGGACGCTTTTGCGCGCCCGGCCAAGCGTCTCAGAGCGGGCCAGAAAATAATCTTTGCTGATGGTTTCTCGGCCGATGTTATATCGCGCGAAGGAGCGGAGGTACGTCTGAATTTTGGGCTTAGGGGCTCGCAATTGCGCGCCGCCCTAGAGGGTTACGGCTTACCGCCATTGCCGCCCTACATCCCTCGATCGGAGGGCGCCGATGCACGGGATAAAGCAGATTATCAAACAATCTATGCCGCCAAGGATGGTGCGGTGGCGGCGCCCACGGCGGGATTGCATATGACGCCGGAACTGTTCGACGCACTCGATAAACGCGGCGTGACGTGCGAATTTATTACACTTCATGTCGGCGCCGGTACATTTTTACCGGTGCGCACAGAGGATACGGCGGATCATGTCATGCACGCTGAGTGGGGTACCCTCAACGCTACGGCCGCACAGCGCATTAATGCCGCGCGTAAAAAAGGTGGACGCGTCGCGGCGCTCGGCAGCACTAGTCTCCGCACCCTCGAACATGCGGCGGATGCTGAAGGCCACTTGACGCCTTTTTCAGGCGATATCAACCTCTTTATCGAGCCTGGTTATCGCTTTAAGGTCGTTGACCTGTTGATGAGCAATTTCCATTTGCCGCGCTCCACTCTGTTCATGCTGGTCTCTGCCTTTGCTGGGATGGCCCGTATGCGCCAAGCCTACGAGCACGCCATTGCATCGGGCTACCGCTTCTATTCCTACGGCGATGCTAGCTTACTCGCACACGCTGATACAGCCGAAGTCACGGCTGAAGCTGCAGCAGCTATTAGGGACGGCACATGAGCACCATCCCGTTCGTCATTTCGGCACGTGACGGTGCCGCGCGGACAGGTCAGTTGGAACTCGCCCATGGTGTCGTGCAAACACCGGCCTTCATGCCGGTAGGTACCGCCGCAACGGTAAAGGGCATGCTGCCCGATGCTGTCGCCGCTCTAGGCGCCGATATTCTTCTAGGTAATGTTTATCATCTCATGCTCCGCCCCGGCGCCGCACGAATTGCTGAACTCGGTGGTCTGCATAAATTCATGAATTGGCCGCGACCGATTCTTACTGATTCCGGCGGTTTTCAAATTATGTCGCTCTCGAAAATCCGCAGCCTTGACGAAAATGGTGTCGAGTTTCGCGCCCATACCGACGGCGTGTCTCATCGCCTGACGCCTGCCGCGTCTATCGACATCCAGCGCCAATTGGGCAGCGATATTACTATGGTCCTCGACGAATGCACGCCCTATCCGGTGAGCGAGGCGGAAGCGGCAACTTCTATGCGCCGTTCTATGCGCTGGGCGGCACTCTGCCGCGAGTGCTTTGAGGAACGTCCGGGCCACGCAGTATTCGGCATTGTTCAGGGCGGCATATTTGCCAATCTCCGCGCCGAATCTGCAGCGTCGTTGCGTGAAATTGGTTTCGATGGTTACGCCATTGGCGGCTTGGCGGTGGGCGAGGGCCAGGAAAAAATGCTGGCAGTGCTTGATAGTCTTGAAGGTGCACTGCCCGACCTCCGGCCACGCTACCTGATGGGCGTTGGTACGCCAAGTGATATGGTGAGATCAGTGCTGCGCGGCGTCGATATGTTCGATTGCGTCCTGCCCACCAGATCTGGACGGACCGGGCGCGGCTATACCGCGCGCGCTACGCTCAATCTTCGCAATGCCCGCCACGCAGCTGACCCACGCCCGGTGGACGCGGAGTGCACCTGTCAGACCTGCGCTGGCTATTCCCGCGCCTATATCCACCATTTATTTCGTTGCCAGGAAATGCTAGGTCCCATTCTGCTGACGCTGCACAATCTCCATTTCTATCAATCACTGATGCAGGGCATGCGCCAGGCCATCGCCGATGGCAAAATTGACGAATTTGCAGAGCAATTCCTAGGCCGTGCCGAGGCCGGGGATATTGAACAGCTCTAGTGCACTTTATCTTCACGAATGGCATAGAGAAGCGGGGTAAATCAGCCAATTCTTGACCGCAACAAAGGCAATCCATATTGTGGCCCACCTTCCGTGGGGGCGCGTAGCTCAGTTGGCAGAGCATCTGACTTTTAATCAGAGGGTCACAGGTTCGATTCCTGTCGCGCCTACCATTATTTCAAACACTTAGCTGGAAGCAGCTAGTCCCCAATCTCGTCCAGTAGGACAATAGTAGGACCATAGACGGCGATTCGGGCTCATTGGCGGGTGGGTACCACCCTATAATTTGGCCCCACTATCTTCTGCCCCCGTCTTCGCTACCCCCACCCCCCTAAACACCAAGCTGTTCCTCCTGCTCCCTACACAGGAATGCGCTCAAGCGATGGCATGGGTTTAATGGCTCACTATTTGGCGTTAAGCTTTTAGCATGCGCCGCATAGCCGCGACCCTCGCCGTCGTCGGAGCGCTTCTCTTTAGCGCTGGGTCTGCTATTGCAACAGAGCGAGTTGTTTCTGAACCCGAGCTTGAAACTCTCGATGCACCGTACGTGACGGTGAAGAACGCCAACGTCCGCGAACAACCAGACGTTCAGTCCTCAAGGGTGGCAACACTGCCTAAAGGTAGCGAAATTACGGCGCTGGCCAAGGTCAAGCACAAGAACTGGTATCTCGTTGCCCGTGAGGGGGAGAAACTGGGTTATGTCTTCGGTGATTTGCTTCAGGAAATTGGGACTGACTTGGCCGAACAGGGAGTGTCTACAAAACCAGCCCAGAGAAGATACAAAATTACATTATCTGACGGGTCTACTCATGCAGTAGATGGGCCTGAAGGCATGACTAGACAGCAGCTTATAGATACCGCTGAATACTATCGTACTGAAAGAGAAATAGAGGCGGCAAATAAGAGATATAAAGATTATCTAGCAGACCGTAAGGAAGTAGAACCAAAAGGAGTGTCTACAAAACCAGCCCAGAGAAGATATCAAGTTACATTATCTGATGGGACTACTCATGAAATAGATGGGCCTGAAGGCGCGACTGAGGCACAAATTATATCTGCCGTAGAAACACTACGTCTCGAACGAGAGATGGCGGCAAGCAGAAAAAACTTTGCAGACTATTTAGCAGACCGTAAGGAAGTAGAACCAAAAGAAGAAGATGCTACTCTCGAAAATCCTGGCCTCCCCAATAATCCGCTCTTCTGGAGAATTTTTAGCTGGATATTGCTTCTGGCACCCGCCGTGGTCATTAGGAAATATCGCCGTCGCCCGATGAATAGGGGGCAAGCCATTGGGGCAAGCGCAGGTATCGCCTTCCTCTGCGTTTGTTTCTTTATTTTTCTTGCCCACGAGTTGGGTATCAATGAGTTAATGAGTGGTAACCTGATAAATGCTGGGCCAATAGCGATCGCCAGTTTCATTTCCTTTTGGATATTAAGAAAAAAATCCGTCCTTGGTGATGAATCATCGCTTGGTATGTTGGATAGGATTTTCAAAAAAATCTTTGGCCGCTATTGATCAACTTTATGGACGGCGCAATGTGGAACGTCGGCGCGGCATCAGGAGCCAGTAAGAAACCACTGGTCTCAAGGCTCTTTTCCTTGGTGCCTCGAATCGCCACCAGCACCAAATTCAATTAGACTTTTCGAATGAGAACCCTTGTCGCCACACTCGCCGTTGTTGCGCTTCTTTTTGGCGCTGGGTCGGCGTGGGCTGATTTTGATGATGGCGAGGCGGCATATAGGCGGGGTGATCTTGCCACCGCCTTCCAAGAGTGGCTGCCGCTCGCCAAGCAAGGTGATGCGATAAGCCAGGGCCTTATCGGCACTATGTACGCCAACGGCGAGGGCGTTCCAGAGAACCCCGCCGAAGCAGTCAAGTGGTTTAGCAAGGCCGCCGAGCAGGGTTATGCAGATGCCCAGTACAACCTCGGCCACATGTACAAAAACGGCAAGGGCGTTCCACAAAACGACGCTGAAGCGTTCAAGTGGTATCGCAAAGCCGCCGAGCAGGGTTATGCAGATGCCCAGAACAACCTCGGCTACATGTACAGACTAGGCAAGGGCGTTCCAAAGGACGACGCCGAAGCGCTGAAGTGGTATCGCAAGGCCGCCGAGCAGGGTGATGCAATTGCCCAGTTCAGCCTCGGCATCATGTACGCCAAAGGCGAGGGCGTTCCCGTGAATAACGTCAGGGCTTATATGTGGTGGTCACTTGCCTCAGCGCAGGGCCATAAACGTGCGGCGTCAAATTTCAATATTGTTAAAAAGGGAATGACCCCCGCCCAGATCTCCAAGGCCCAGAACTACCTCGGCGGCATGTACAACAAAGGCGACGGCGTTCCACAGAACGACGCCGAAGCTGTGAAGTGGTGGCGCAAGGCCGCCGAGCAGGGTCATGCAAAGGCCCAGAACAACCTCGGCGTTATGTACCTCCGAGGCACGGGCGTTCCCGCAAATGCCGCCAAGGCCTACATGTGGATTTCACTTTCCAATGCGCAGGGCTATAAAAATGCGGCAAAGTTCATGGATATTATTAAACTACTCGTGACCCCCGCCCAGATCGCCGAAGGCAAAGCCCTCGCCGCCAAGTGGTGGGAAAAGCACAACGACTAACGCCGCGGATGATCCATCATGTGAACAGGGGCAGAGCCTTGATCGCGAAAGAGCTAATCCAAGCCTATGAAGAAATTGGGCGGGCAGGTCAAGCAAGGGTTCTTTACTGGGGGAACCTTTATCGAGCTACACTGTTTGAATGAAAGAGAGACTAAAACGAGCTTATTACCAAGCCGCGACAGAGGATTTCATTGCTCGAGACCCGAATGCGGTATTAGGGGAACTGGTAACCTCGCATGGGTTTGCCGTCGATGTTCAACAGCGCAATGCATGGCAGCATCAAATCCAAACCCTCAAGGTTGTCCTAACCGGTTTTCCGAACTCACATGTATTTTTTGAGTTTTCTATCCCACGGATGGGAAAACGCGTTGATGTAGTTTTATTAATTAGCGGCGTTGTGTTCGTGGTCGAATACAAGGTGGGCTTGGATAACTATGCCGGTGGGGCTCAAGAACAGGCCGTCGACTACGCAGTTGATCTAAAAAATTTTCACGAAGCAAGCCACTTCAAAAAACTAGTGCCTGTCGTGGTTGCTACTAACGCGGCTCCAACCGCGGTCGAGGACCAATGGTACGACGACGGTGTAGCCACTGTCCAACTGGCGAATGATTCTACATTCGCAGATGTACTTTCCCATTACGTAAGCCGCCATGGGGAGCAAAGCTTTAGTGCAGGGGAGTGGGCGGCAGCCACCTACAAACCTACCCCAACCATATGTGAGGCTGCACAGGCGTTGTATGCAGGACATAACGTGTCCGACATTTCTCGATCCGACGCAAATGCTATTAACCTGTCACAAACGTCAGACGCGATTGCTCGAATTATAGATTACGCAAAATCCAATCAGCGTAAGTCTATCTGCTTTATTACGGGTGTTCCTGGCTCAGGAAAGACATTAGCGGGGCTGAATATTGCCAATCATCGGCTTCGAACTAATGAGGATGAGTACGCTGTCTTTTTATCTGGCAACGGCCCCTTGGTACATGTACTGCGGGAGGCGTTGGCTCGTGACGAGATCGCGCGAGCGAAGCAGAACTCTGAAGGCAGGCCTCCTAACAAAAAAACGGCGCTCACCAAAGCCTCCACTTTTATTCAGAATATCCATCATTTCCGTGACGAAAATCTGCGAACTGATAAGCCACCGATAGAGCGGGTTGTAATTTTCGATGAGGCCCAACGGGCTTGGAATGCACATCAGACTTCTCGTTTTATGAAGGAAAAACGTGGTTTGGTTGATTTTGATTCGTCCGAACCAGAGTTTTTGCTCTCTGTTATGAACCGGCATGTTGGTTGGTGTACAGTGGTGTGTTTAGTAGGAGGCGGGCAGGAAATAAATACAGGCGAGGCAGGGTTATCTGAATGGTTTGATGCGCTGAGAGCAAGGCACGAAGACTGGGATATATACGTTTCAGAAGAATTGAACGGTAGTGAGCATTTCGGCAGGGCCGGCCTACAGGAACATGCTCAGGAATTAAATTTAAAATACGAAACCTACTTGCATCTTGGCGTGTCTATTAGGTCATTCCGATCGGAGAAACTCTCCTCATTTGTTCATGCGTTACTGGAGGGAGAAGCTCTAAAGGCTAAGGGACTTATTCAGAGCCTAGAAAATTATCCTATTGGTGTGACACGTGATCTAGGGTTTGCGAGGAATTGGTTAAGGTCAAAGGCGCGTGGCTCTGAACGGTATGGCTTTCTGGCGCACTCCAATGGGCAAAGACTCAAAGCAGTTGGGTTGGATATCCGAGTGAAAATTGATCCTGTGAATTGGTTTTTAAATGATCGTACCGATGTACGATCGTCGTATTACCTAGAAGACATAGCAACAGAGTTCGATGTCCAAGGATTAGAATTAGATTGGGCTGGAGTTTGTTGGGATGCAACCCTTCGGCGGGCGAACAAAAATTGGTCATTTAACCAATTTAAAGGTGCTCGTTGGATGTACGTGAATGATCAGGTGCGACAGCAATACCTGTTAAATGCATACCGTGTACTCTTAACGCGGGCTCGACAAGGTATGGTTATTTACGTACCGAAAGGTGACGTTCTAGATCCCACAAGATTACCAGAATATTATGATCCGATATTCAATTACCTCCGTTCATGTGGTCTCGAGTTGCTTGAATGAGTTAACCACCCTCCTCACTATCTCCTGCCGCCGTCTTCGCTACCCCCCACCCCCCGAAACACCAAGCTGTTCCTCCTGCCCCCTGCACAGGAATGTGCTCAAGCGATGGCATCAGTTTAATAGCCGGCCATTTGGCGCTAAGCTTTTGGCATGCGCCGCATAGCCGCCACACTCGCCGTCGTCGTCGCGCTTCTGTTTAGCGCTGGGTCGGCGTGGGCTGATTGGGATGATGGCGTGGCAGCGTATAAGCGTGGTGATTACGCCGCGGCCTTCCGAGAATTTCGAACGCTTGCCGAACAAGGTGATGCAGATGCCCAGATAGTAATTGGGTCATTCTACCGACGCGGCGCGGGCGTTCCTCAAAACTACGCCGAAGCAATGAAGTGGTATCTCAAGGCCGCCGAGCAGGGTTATGCAAAGGCCCAGACCAACCTCGGCCACATGTACGACATCGGCGAAGGCATGCCTGAGAACGACGTCGAAGCAGTTAAGTGGTATCGCAAAGCCGCCGAGCAGGGTGATGAAAAGGCCCAGACCAACCTCGGCAGCAGCTACTTCGAAGGCGCGGGCGTTCCTCAAAACTACGCCGAAGCAATGAAGTGGTATCTCAAGGCCGCCGAGCAGGGTGATGCACAGGCCCAGTACAACCTCGGCACCATGTACGAGAGCGGCCACGGCGTCCCCGAGAACAACGTCGAAGCGGTGAAGTGGTATCGCAAGGCCGCCGAGCAGGGTTATGCAGAGGCCCAGTACAACCTCGGCAACATGTACGATGCCGGCAGAGGCGTTCCCGAGAACGACGCAGAAGCGTTGAAGTGGTATCGCAAGGCCGCCGAGCAGAGTAATGGAGATGCCCAGTACAACCTCGGTATCATGTACGCCGACGGCAAGGGCGTTCCCGTGAATAACGTCAGGGCTTATATGTGGTGGTCACTAGCCAAGGCACAGGGCGATGAAGACGCGGCGCACAATTTGGATATAATTAAAAAAGAAATGACCCCCGCCCAGATCGCCAAAGCCCAAAAACTAGCCGCCGAGTGGTGGGAAGAACACAACAACTAACGCCGCGCCGTCCGCACCGCCCCTTCAAACGACTTCCTAAAGTTTGGCACCATCCGCCGCTGCACCACCTTCGCCGCGTCTTCGTAGAAGCGTAGCCGCTTCGGTATACGCGGCAGCAGGGCCAGTAAGAAACCACTGGTCTTAAGGCTCTCTTTCTTGGTGCCTCGAATCGCCACCAGCACCAAATTCAATTAGACTTTCCGCATGCGACAACTCGCTGCCCTTCTGTGTCTCACATTTGCTGTGCTGTTGTTCAGTGCGGGAGAGGGTTTTGCTCTGCCTCCGTGTCCTGGCAGTTATAACCAATCCACTTGGACTAATTGTGTTGGCACCTACACCTTTGCCAATGGGGGAAAATATGTCGGTGAATTCAGGGATGGCATATTCCACGGACAGGGCACCGCCACCTTTGGTCCCTCATCTCAATGGGCAGGTGACAAATATGTCGGTGAATTCAGGGATGGCAAAAAGAACGGACAGGGCATCTACACCTTTGCCGATGGAAGAGTTTTGGAAGGCATCTGGAAGAACAATGAATTTCAATACGCAAGGAAAGACCCAAAGGTAGAGGAAAGACGCAAGGCAGAACGTGAAGCAGAGAGGCGTAAGCAAGAACGAATTGCCAGAGAGAAGCGTGAGAAACAAAGAAGACAGGCTGATAACGGAAAGGTAATTGCCGCTGCATCTGGAACTGGTTTTGTCGTCTCCAAGTCTGGCCACATCATCACCAACAACCATGTCATCAACGGCTGCCAAGAAGTAAAAGTCCACACCAAGGGCGATGTCTATAAGGCCAAGGTCCTAAGGCGGGATACCGTCAATGACCTCGCTGTAATCAAAGCTAGTTTTCAGCCTTCGTGGGTCTTTTCCATTAGTGGCGACAATGCGGGGCTGATGGAGGAGATTTATGTTGCTGGTTACCCCTTTGGCGCGAGGGTCAGCAGCAGTGTCAAGATTACTCGTGGCATTGTCAGTTCTCTCTCGGGCATAGGCGACAACTTCTCCCAGATTCAAATCGATGCCGCCCTTCAACCAGGTAACAGCGGCGGCCCCATCATTGATGAGAATGGCGATGTGGTCGGTGTCGCCGTAGCCAAGCTCGATCTTAAGGTGATGCTGGAGGAATACGGTGTTGTGCCAGAGGGAACCAACTTTGGTATCAAGAGTTCGGTTGTGCGGAATTTCCTGGAAGCCAATGGTGTAGAACTGCGCAAACCTTCAGGCAGCAAGGTCTCACTGAAAGAGCTTGGTCAGCACATAACTGACGGCACCCTCTTCCTCACATGCTGGATGACCTACGCCCAGATAGAGAAGCTGAGAACCGAGAAGGTCATGTTTAAGGATTTGCAGTAGATCATGCGCCGCATACTCGCCACCCTAGCCGTCGTCGGAACGCTTCTGTTTAGCGCTGGGTCGGCGTGGGCGACTTCCCGTGATGCTGTTGATGAAGGCGCTAGATTTGAAAAGTATATATCAAAGGCGGAGATCGGTGACGTAGATGCACAGGTAACCCTCGGCATGATGTACGGCAATGGGTGGTATGTTGCCGAGAATAAGGCCGAAGCATTTAAGTGGTTTCTTAGAGCCGCCGAGCAGGGTGATGTGACGTCTCAGATGTCTGTTGGGTGGGAATATGGCGGCGGGGAACTATTTCCTAAAGATTTCGTAAAGGCGTACATGTGGTTTCTGGTGGTCGACTCGCAGGATGATAAACGGGCAAAAAAAGCTCTAAATTTCTTACAACAACACCTGACCACAGAACAGATTTCTGAAGCCGAAAGCCTAGCCGACGAATGGACTCCCACGAAAGAGCATCATTAGGCATGCGCCGCATAGCCGCCGCACTCGCCGTCGTCGTCGCGCTTCTGTTTAGCGCTGGGTCGGCGTGGGCCGATTCTGATGATTACCTGGCGGCGCAGGCCGCCCGCTTACAAGAGTGGCGAGCGCTTGCCGAGCAGGGTGATCCCGTTGCCCAGTTCGACCTCGGCACCCTATACCGTGCTGGCTACGGCCAGGTTGTTCCACAGAACGACGCCGAAGCGATGAAGTGGTTTCGCAAGTCCGCCGAGCAGGGTCTCGCAAAGGCCCAGTTCTTCGTCGGCTTCATGTACGACAACGGTATGGGCGTTCCAAAGAACGACGCCGAAGCGGTGAAGTGGTATCGCAAGGCCGCCGAGCAGGGTCATGAATATTCCCAACTCAGCCTCGGCCGCATGTACTGGAAAGGCAAGGGCGTTCCCGTGAATTACGTTAAGGCTTACATGTGGTGGTCACTTGCCACGGCGCAGGGCGTTGAGAGTACAGCAGACAGTCTGGAATTTCTTTCAAAACAAATGACCCACGACCAGATCGCCAAAGCCCAAGAACTAGCCGCCGAGTGGTGGAAGAAGCACAACGACTAACGCCGCGCCGTCCGCAACGCCCTCTCAAACGGTTTCTTAAAGTTTGGCACCATCCGCCTCTGCACCACTTTGGCTGCGTCTTCGCAGAAGCGCAGCCGCGAGATAGCCTTTTGGCCCCAACATTGTTGAAAATTGAAGCAATGTTCTGTATACTTCTATTCAGCATCTTTAGAGAGGGTGAGAGCCCCGCCAACCAGCCCCGATCGGGCAACGGTGGTTCAACGATGCGGCCAATGGCAACAATACGGTCGTCTCAGGAACCTCTCGCAATGTCGCCGAGGGGTTTTTTATTTCCCCTTAGCGAAGAAGTGCCAGGTGACGGCAAGTGGCGATCGCGTCCCTTGGCTTACCTGTCTAGCGCAGCCCGTCTGTCGGGAATGATGGCCTGAACAACACAATGGGATGGTCCAATCAGAAGCAAAAACCTTCAAACCACAATCTTGGGGCCATGGCTTCGGGTTGATTTACGACAAAAATGACATCGGGCGTTGGCCTAGTGCTCCCGATAAAGACCCGAATGGGTCGAAAAATATCTTTATTAGATTGGTCCACTTTATGGGCTCGGCATTTGAACTTCAGCTTGTGCGCCGTGGCATCCCGCCAGAAGCACTAAAGAGGGGGGTGGATAGAATGGCAGATATAGATAGCGACGGTTTTTTAAGAGAATATCGTATCGAGTTTCCAAGCGTCTCGTCTCTTGCGGTTTTGCATGCCGAGCCCGTTTCTCAAACCCCTAGTGAGGGCTATACGTTTTCTAATAAAGCCCTCCAGATCATTAGTGATTTGATAAATCCCAGTGATCAAACTGCTGATTACTTCAACCAGTCAATTTGCGATTGGTCTAGTGAGATCTTGTTTTTCCTTGATGCTCCATACTTTATGCACCAGCACATCTGGGCAGTCCGAAACTCAATAGATGAAATCGCGATGGTCTCATGTGTAGTACCAGGGGAACCTAACCTGGAAGACCCTCCTCCTGCAGGCCTTCTGCAGGTAGTCGACGTAGCTACCCTTGCCGAACTTGCCCAGCGGTCACCGTTTTTGGGGCAGCTTCTTCCTATTGCTGACGGTCCCCCAGACGCTGGAATATGGGCCTATTTCCTCGGCAAGGCGGAACAGGAAGAAATCGAGGATGGTGAAGGTGTTGAAGTGCCTATCAAGACCAGGAAACGGGCACCCCAATTGACATCTCAGTAAAGACGCAGACTACGATGGAGCGGTTGATAGCGGAAGACGGGCTCACGAAAGAACAGGCCGTGAGGGCGATCTCAGACGTACTTATGTAGGCGCAGACGAGTTTATTGGAGACGGTAGATAACCTACCGCATTTTCAGACGTTGAGAATTGGAACTGAACGAACCGAAAACGGAGGCGAAGGTCTCCACGATTAGCCAATTGCTGAAAGGAAAATGCAGATGAAGCCGAAGCCAATCTACGCACCTTGGAGCGAGGGACCGCCAGACAAGGTATCGACGCAGACACCAGAGGAACTGGCAGAGATCGCGGTGAGGTTGATGAAGGGGAGACCCCTCCCAAATACTCCATCGCCCGATAAACCCCAAAAATAAATCAACCACCACAACTGAAGGGTTCCTCATGTGGGGGTATAAGACCCTCAGATCGCTCTTGAGTTAAGAAAAGGCGGGGCCTATAAGCCCCGTCCACCTCAACACATTCAGATGGACAATGAAGACGCGCAACCCGTGTGTCTGAATACAATCGAGGTATGTCTACATGGTTTCAGAAATAGAATTAATCCACGATCTCGAGGAAGACGGAGACGGTCTTGAAGGAAATATGGTTCTGATTGCTCTGTATGCTTTTCTTATCAGGCGTGGATGGCTCTCGCGCATGCCGGCGAAATATCATGAAGTGGCCCAAAATCTGATTTTGTCTGGAATTTTAGATGACATCCAAAGTGAGAGGATAGCAATGACTCCGAAGATCGAGATAACCACCAAAGACGGTACCGTTATCAGTATACGCTCAAAGGGCTCGGAGTTGGATGTTGAAATGATTGAGGAGGATACGGGAAAGACAGTTCTCTTCACCACTCTTTCGGAAGACTCGGGTCACTTGCTTTTTCCTAGTATGCTACCGGTCGTGTGTTCGGAAGTTGAGGATCTCAATTGAAGAAAGCAGACATGGGGAGGCGAGAACCTCCCCGTGTTTCTTCCGACATGGGGAACTGGATATGGAGCTAAGCGCAAACTTTTGTTTCGAAGTGGAAGGATAGGCCTAGGAGAAGGTAGAAATAGCTTCAAGAAGAAAGGTAACAATATGAGCACGGAAAAAGAGCGGATTGAAAAATTAGAAAAAACTCAGCAACAACATGAAGAAGAACTGTTGTATTACAGGAAGCGGGAGGCTGAGAAATCATGGCGGAATCATCGCCGTAGGGAAGATTTCCCATGGACTCTCGGCATCATTTTATTTTTTGTATGTGTGATTGGGGGAGCGATATTTTTGAATTAATGGAAGGATACGATTGAACTTATCTTTTTACTAAATGACCTATAGTTTATAATAATAAAACTATAAGGAACGCATTTGTTCAACGGTTATGGGAAGCTAATAATAAGTAAATATGTTCTAAATAATGACTGGGATAACGATATTTTCACTCGTGTAACGTTGGGTTAAAATTTATGAGACGTCTTCTCGCTTGCCTTTGCTTGATTGTCGCTATCTTTCTTGGAAGTGCGGAATTCGCAGAGTCCGCTGACTTCGATAAAGGATTGAAGGCTGCTAGAGCAGGTGATTACAAAACCGCCCTCCGAGAATTAAAGCCGCTTGCAGACCAGGGTCACTCTATTGCTCAGGGACTGTTGGGTGACATGTACTATTCAGGCTATGGTGTTGCACAGAACTACACGACAGCGATGATGTGGTATCTCAGGTCCGCAACTCAGGGGAACCCTATTGCACAATATAGTGTGGGGATGATGTACGATTCGGGAAAAGGCGTTGCAGAGAATGATAAGGAAGCAGTGAAGTGGTTTCTAAAGGCGGGAGAGCAGGGTGACACCGAGGCTCATCACAGGTTGGGTACGATGTATTACCACGGGCGCGGGGTTTCCGAAAATTTCCATAGAGCTTACATGTGGTGGGCATTAGCTGCAGCCAAGGGTAGTAAAAAATCTAAGCACAATCTGGAAATTCTTAACGAGCGAATGGCACGTGCGCAAAAAGAGTTTGCAAAAGAGATGACCCGTGAATGTGTGAGAACGAATTATAAAGGGTGTTGAATCGTTCGTTTGTTCCCAATATGCAGAAACTAGTATTGCAAATAATTGACAACCCCATGAAAGCCGCACAAACCACCCCAAGTTCACTTTCCCTCTGGCACTTCGGCCCCAACTGGCCTGGGAGACGCTGTGGAGCCAGGACAAGGCGCGGAACTGCATGCCAGAAGCCTGCCATTAAAGACAAGAACCGATGCCAACTACATGGCGGCAGAAGCACTGGTGCGAAGGGCAAGCGCAACGGAAATTACAAGCACGGCCGTTGCACCAAGGAAGCTATTGCCAATAGAAGGGCAGCCGATGCACGGGTTCGGATGCTCGTTAGGGTAGGTAAAGAAATGGGGATATTTTAGGGCGCTGAGTGTTGATTAATTCTTTATACCTGAGCAGGAACGTAATTAACTAATACAGGGGTTGTGTGTCAGCCTTGAAGCAATATCTATGAGGTTTGCGGCGAGCATTTGAACTCGTGTCTTGCCAGACACATTCGATATATCCGTGTTCGATCAGATATTCGATAGCTGCCCGTAGGGTGTCGGTACCGCATTTCAAATTTCTAGCGGTTTTGCTTTGAGGGATTGTGAAACAATCCTCAACCTTTCGGGTAGCTCTCAGCATAGCTAAAAGGTCAATGCTCTTTGGGGCATTCTGAGCGTGAATGATTCCGTGCTTTCCCATGGGAAGCATGACGAATTGCTGTCCAGCCTTATATAGGGAACCCTCTGTTTTGTATTTCCAGACGCTTTGAACAATTTCCTCGACCTCTTTTTCATCCAGTGGTCCTTTGGGGTCTGTCTCGGTCGCATTACGCGCGATAACACTCTCTCTAAAACTTTCAATGCATGTAGTTTTTTGGGCAGCATCGCGGGCAAAACTGAATAGTCGTGTGTTCCGTCCGCTTTTGGTCAGTTCATTCCTTCTTTGTGTTTGGGGCAATCGCTGTCGTTGCGCTGCCTCGGCGACAAACGATCGGATATTGTCCTCCTCTGCCAATGGTAATTGGTGAAGGGGACAATCGATTAGGCTCTCAAGCGGCCAGTGGTACGGTTTGCCGGTATCGGGGTGGATACCATAGACAGCAAGTTGCTGACCTTTACCGAGTATTTCCACTTCGCCAATCGTTTGTTTTTGTCGTGGTTGTTCGGTGCGATAGAGCAGCGCTCGTTTGGGCTCTTTGCCGATGCGGATCAATTCAGTCCAACCAATGATTTCGAGAGCAGTTGCCGCCATACGGTGGGCGTCCGCGTTATCTAAAATATCGATATCAATCACCAGCACTTCACCGGTCAGTATTCCTACGTTTTTTTCAGGGAATTGCCTTATGAGATAATCAAGGTCGATTGAGTACGGGGTGAATTTATTCCAATTTCGTACGGTGGGTTTTTTTCCGTTGAGGGGAATGGGTGTGTAACCGCCCTCCAAAAGAAGGGGGGCTGTCTCAGCAAAACAACCGTGCGCGCTTGGTCCACAGAAGAAAGGTGGGTTGATGCCCATGACCCCTTAATTCTTGTTCTTTGAGGCTGACAGAACCGCGCACGCCATGTCTGTGTCTATTAGATCATCAACAGTGAGCCGGCCCTCATCGAGCGCCTGTTGAACCCACCTTCTAGAAGCCGTTCCGAAGGCATGACGGCAGTGGTTGGAACAAAATCTTTGAGCGGTCCCACCGCGTGAGCGCGGGACGTATGAAGTGTTGCAATAGTCGCAAGTGCGATTTGGCGACTTCATTGTCTGGTGTCGCGATTTGCTACGTCGGACGTGGAACGCCGAATTTTCCCACTGATCCAGTCATCTATTTCCTTGCGGCGATAAAGTATCCGTCGCCCCAACTGACAGAACTTAGGCCCGTAGCCGGTAATCCGCCATTTGACGAGCGCGTGAGTGGAAACGCCTAAATATTTTGCTGCCTGCGGCGTATTCAGCAGTTCAGTGTCGCTGGGGGAGGCTGTGGTTTGGCGCATCTGAGAACTCCTTCAAAAATATTAGGAGCCCTCCAAATAGAGAACCAATCAGGGGGTCAGCAAAAGATTTTTTACTGACCCCCTCTGAGGCCATAGTTACAGATCGATGCGACCATTTCTTTAAAATCTGGAGCATCCATCCATTTCTTCGCGGTATTGGGACTTATGCCCACAATTTCTCCCGCCCTATTTTTTCCAATGGTTGGTTCTTCAGCCACTAAATGTAGTAAATCCCTATATTTGCCGCTGTCATGGATTGATTCTTTGGGTTTTTCAGGAAGATGCATCCGCAGTGCGAGCAACCGCCTCAGAATTCTTGGAGGGGCGCTATCGGTATCAATCATGCCGAACACCAGCCTATCCAATATCTTTTCTGGCAAAAGATTTGTCGCAACGCGGTGTTGCTGTGCTTTCTTTCGCTTTTGATGTTGGTGGTGAATGGCAATCAGTTGATGGGAGAGGACAATCTTAGAGTCGCGGTGATCAGTGCTAACCGCGAGGCCGACAAGCCGAGAATCTAACCCGTATTTCTCTGCGGTCACCCAGTCGACATCATTGATGCGTGGCCATGATTCATCCTCTAGCTTGCCGTCAATCGCGTAAACCCATTCCGTTTCTCTCATGACTCAATTCAATCTTCACTATCGCTTGGAGAAAGTGCGGCAGCGATGGTGGAAGAAATGGCATCCACTGCCGTCTTGGCAGGGTCATTTTGTAGATGGGCGTAGCGTTCCGTCGTCGATGAGGATACTTGCCCCAGAACACCCCCGATCACGAAAAGCGGGGTACCGTTCGACGCGCCGATAGATGCCCACGAATGCCGTAGATCGTGGATGCGAACATCATGTAAACCAGCTTCCGACCGCCACTTTCGCCACATCTTCGGTAAGCCCACGAGATGGCTGGTTTGACCTGGGATCACGAAGCCTTCGGTCTCAAAAATGCCATCGCTAATCTGCTTATCACGGATATTCTCTAGCAAACTGACTACAGGCTTCCCAAGCGGGATAGACTTTTTCCCCGACTTGCTGTCAGGAAGAAAAATCCTGCCCAAAGCGAAATCTACAAAGTTCCACTGAAGGGTCTCTACCTCACCTCGTCGCATGCCTGTTAAGAGGAGTAGGCGGATTGCATCGATACCAGGCCTGTAATCACCCCGCGCTTCCGCATCGTTCAGCACCGCTCCCAAACGATGCAATTCATCAGGTGAAAGGTGGCGGTCACGTTTGTCTTCTTTGAATTTCTCAATTCCCGTTGCAGGGTTTTTGCTCAAAACGTCTTGTCGGATGGCATAGCTGAACATTGAAGACATAACGGCTACGACGCGATTGGCGGTGGTTGGGTGCTGAGATAAGGCCCGTGCGATGCCCTCGACATCTCTCGGCTTGATATCTGGGACTCTCAGCGAACCAATCTTTGGAAGAATGTGGCGGTCTAGCCAGCCTCTGTAGTCGTTAATTGTTTTCGGTTTGCGCCGAACAGCGATGTGGTCCTGCATCCACTGTTCCGCCAAAGAGGCGACAGTCGGCGCAGATTTGTGGCGAGAATGATTAGCTGCAGGATCGCCGCCGAGTTCTACATCAGCCGCAATCTTTCCTGCTATAGTTCGAGCTTGTTCCGCAGTGATGACGCCGTGATGGCCGATGGTTACGCGACGGGTTTTTCTGAGGTCATCTTTGTATTCATAGAGGTAGGTTTTCGTGCTACGGGGCGTGACCTTCAACGCAAACCCCTTAATAGCGCTATCCCAGAGGTAGGTGTCCTTATCGCCGGCGGTGAGTGCATCGACAGCGCGCTTTGTGATCTTTCCTGTGGCCATACCTTCCAACCCGATATTTTGTCCTACTGGAAATCCCAGTAGGACACTCAGTAGGACATATGGGTTATAAGTCGGTATGTTTCAATATGCTGTGATACTGTTTATCTATTTGTTCTCTAATGGCAATAGAGGATATTGCGAGATTAAGCCGTTGATTAGAAAAGCTTCAATAAGTATTGGACAGCTAACTTTTAATCAGAGGGTCACAGGTTCGATTCCTGTCGCGCCTACCAATTATTTCAAGGACAGTGAATAAAGTTAACCACGCTGAAGATTGGGTCACTGGGGAAGTTCGAGCACAGTTTGACTAGGTTACGCCAAGTCATGATTTTTGACACCAAAACTGATACATACCGATGAACGTATCGGGATTTTCAAGCTCAAAATCATGCCATAGGGAGAGAGAGGTTAACGCATTGCTGTTCGGGTGAAATTCCTTGAATTGCTTCAGCGCTTTTTGGTCCCGTATTTCGAACCCAAGGAACTTCAGATTTAGAAGCTTTAGAGCAGCCTCAATCTGCGGCAAGGTAAAGCGATGCTCTTGAACGTGAAAGAGCAGATCACGGCACTCGCTTAGGCTGAAGAAATCTCTGTACTTCCATATCTTTGCCATCGTCGGATTTCCGTCTTCGGCCATGGTTATGAAGTCTTGTCGGCACCGGCGAATGTCCTCAGGAGACGTCGAATAGCCCTTCTCGGCAATCAGGGAACGGCCACGAAGAATACCCTGGCGTGCAATCTCGCTGTATAGGCTAATCTGCATGAGTCCCCCTGGGCGTAGAAGGTCCACCAGGACATGCCAGCCGGCCAACGGGTCGCCAAGGTGGTGAAGGACTCCAGCGCATTCGATGAGATCGAACTGCCGCCCGAGGCCACCTAGCTCCATGATGTCCGCTTGAACGTATTCGATGTTCGAGAAACCAAGCTCATTGGTTTTTCTCAGGGCGTAGGAGAGGCTGTTCATGCTCAAGTCAACGGCCAGCACACGCGCGTTCGAGAACCTAGAGGCAGTGAATAGAGAATGTTGTCCCGTACCACAGCCTGCCACCAGAATTTCTGGACTCTCGGGAGAAACATAATCTCCCAGGTCAAAGCGAAGCGGAGACCCTCGCAATACAGCACCAATGCTTTTGCTTTTGTAAGCTAAGCCAGATTTGATCCAGCGTGGGTAAGGGTTTTCCTCATACTGTTCGCGAACCGATTTAGAGATCGAATTTTGTATGGAGGTTACACAGGGAATTTGATCACGGAGAGAGGGCTCTTCCATCGGTTCGGATATTTGCCGTTTAAACACGCTTTTTATGCTGTCTGTCCATTTCTGTTCGCTCAGTTTTTGAGCCCACGGGAAACTAAATAACGGCCTGTAGGTTCCGAGCGCGACCACAAAGGATGGAGGCACGGGATGTCCCTTTTTGGCAAGCAATGCAATTTTTTGCTCTAGCTTCTCGACGGCTTCTTTTTCTTCCTCTGTTTCAGAAAAGACATACTCGTTTGCAAAACATTGGAGGGCCAAGGCCACAGAAAACGGCAGGCACTTCTCCTTCATCTTACTTGCCGTCGCCTCCTCTATCATGGCGTGGCGCAGGAACGTGAGCATCCGCTCTATATCCAGGTCATAGATGGGGTTCAGCTCAAGCATTCGAACGAACAGAGGGATCGCCGATAATTGCTCAGCCACGTCCCCGTAGTTAAATCCAATCTCCGGTTTCCCGGAGCCCGTCAGTTCAACAATCCGCGAGAAATCCGGGCAATGGCGAAGCGCGCTGATGATTGGTCGAATTACGTAGGAAGGGTGCACCGTAGGCCGCTCTAACATGTGCAACAGATCCTGATAAAGATTGTCATCAATAGAAGCGAAAGAAAGAGTTTCTAAAGACGAGGCAAGCTCGGCCCAGAACGAATCATTCTGGGAATTGATCGAAACTGCACGCCGCTGACATGCAAAGGCTTCCTCTCGTTTTCCCAGGTCCTGGAGCGCATAACCGAGATTGTTATGCGCCTCGGCAATATTAGGATTGAGGGCGAGCGCCTTGTGGTAACTGGCAATGGCATCTTCCGACTTCCCTAGTTCGTGGAGCGCAGCGCCTAAGTTGCTATGCGCCTTGGGAAAATCAGGCTTGAGGGCGAGCGCCTTGCGGTAACTGGCAACGGCATCATCCGGCTTGCCAAAGTCCTGAAGTGCAGCGCCAAGATTGTTATGCGCGTCAGCGAAATTGGGATTGAGGGCGAGCGCCTTGCGGTAACTGGCCACAGCCTCATCCAGCTTCCCCAGTTCCTGGAGCGCCGCGCCGAGGTTGTTGTGCGCCTCAGCGTGATCGGGCTTGAGGCCGAGCGCCTTGCGGTAGCTGGTGACGGCCTCCTCCTGCTTCCCCAGTTCCTGGAGCGCATTACCGAGGTCGTTGTGCGCCTTGGCATTATCAGGCTTGAGGTCGAGCGCTTTACGGTAGCTGGCAACAGCCTCCTCTAGCTTACCAAGCTCTTGCAGCACATTACCAAGGTTGTAGTTCGCGTCGGCGTGATCTGGCTTGATGGCTAGGGCTCTGTGGTAGCTTTGCACGGCCTCATCCAGCTTCCCCAGGTCCTGGAGCGCAGCGCCGAGGTTGCTGTGTGCTTCTGTGAAATCGGGTTTGAGGCCGAGCGCCTTGCGGCAGCTGGTAACGGCATCGTCCGGCTTGCCAAGCTCCCGGAGCGCAGCGCCTAAGTTGCTATGCGCCTCTGCGTAATCGGGTTTGAGGGAGAGTGCCGTATGATAACTAGTGGCCGCCTCCTCTAACCTGTCCAGGCCGTGGAGCGCAAGCCCGAGGTTACTATGCGCCTCACCCAAATCGGGCTTGATGGCTAGGGCCTTGGTGATCAGAGCAACCGCAACGTCGTTCTTGCCCACTTGATAGGCAACCACACCAAGCATATGCATGGCGACCGGTTGATTGGGGTCGGCCTGCAATATCTGCTGATAAATGCCCTCGGCTTTGGTTAAGTCACCCGCGTTGTGATGCTGCACGCCAAGGTCTATCGCTTGCTGGATGGTTAGCGTCTGTTTCTGTTCAGACATTGCGCACCTCTATCGACCCCGGGTGGGGCCTTGGGCACCTTAATGTTGTTGGCACCAGTTCTGCCATGCATTCCGGAACATACTCTCCAGGTCGTGGGCGAAACCAACGCCGTCGCAAAGAGGCGAGGCCCGCATCCGGTCCCGCAAGCCTGACCGTAGCCCCTCTAAGCGTTCTGGATCACCGGCTAAGGTCGCCGCAGTTGTCACATATCCGTTGATGTCAGACGCCACTAGATCTTCCAGGCTAACCCTGGTCAGCAGGCTTGCTCCGAGCCGCGCAGAATGGCGGGCACCGCACCAGGTTATTACCGGTACTCCCATCCATAACGCTTCGCAAGTGGTGGTAACCCCGTTAAAGGGGAATGTATCTAGTGCTATGTCTACCTCGTTGTACAAGGCAAAATGGGCCTGCCTCGACGGGAGCCACGCTTTGAAGATAATCCGCTCGGGTTCAATCGAGGCGGCGAAGAGGGACATATACCGTTCACGAACGCCCGGCGAATCCAAAGAGGCGTTTTTTAGCAAGAGACGGGATCGTGGCACCGCCTGAAGGATACCAACCCAACTATCTACTACCGCCGGGGTGATCTTGGCCAGATTGTTGAAGCTGCCAAAGGTGATCACCTGGTTGGAGGTCATCGGCAAAGGACCTATTTCAGGTGCATCCTCAAACGGATGATAGCAATGGTGACCGTTTGGCAGCCGGATCAACTGTTCGACACAGAGTGTATCGGCCACACCTAGTGGATCAGCTACCTCGTCGCTCAACCGATAATCGATGGCGGTTAAACCGGTTGTAATGCCGGGGTACCCTAGCCATGTCGCCTGGATCGGTGCTGGTTTCCTGGCGAAGACCGTCAGTCGGTTCCCTCGAGTGTGCCCTGACAGGTCAACCAGGATATCGATCGCGTCGGCTTGGATCGCGTCGATTACTTTCTCGTCTGCCCAACCAACAATGTTGCGCCATTCCTTGACGAGGGGTCGCAATCGTGCGGTTGTCTCATCTTCTAAGTGGCTATTGGAGTAACAGTAAATCGTCATTCTTTCCCGGTCATATGATGAGAAAGGAGCCTCTAGAAAGTAACCGACGGAATGAGTGCGGAAGTCAGCCGATACAAAACCGATACGGAGCCGTTTGTGTACATCGCCATCGCATTGGTGTTGTAACGGCTGATGCTGCATCGCATGGCTCGTCTCCCACCCACAATGCTCCTCATATATCTTGTCCAGATCGACCATCGAGGAGAGCAAGGTAAACAGTAAATTGCTATGCGCCACAGCGTAATCGGGCTTGATGGCGAGGGCCTTGCGGTAGCTGGCGAGCGCTTCTTCCAGTTTGCCAAGGGCCTGCAGTGCAATGCCAAGGTTGTTATGCGCGTCAGCGTAATTGGGCTTGATAGCAAGGGCGTTATTGTAGTTTGCCACGGCCTCATCCAGTTTCCCCAGTTTCTGGGCCGCAGTGCCAAGGTTGTAATACGCCTCAGCGAAATCAGGCTTGACGGCGAGTGCCTTGTGGTAGCTGGCTATGGCCTCCTCCAGCCGCCCCAGATCCTGGAGCGCAAGCCCAAGGTTGCAGTGCGCGTCGGTGTAATCGGGTTTGACGGCGAGTGCCTTGTGGTAGCTGGCTACAGCCTCATCCAGCCGCCCCAGATCCTGGAGCGCAAGCCCAAGGTTGTAGTGCGCGTCGGCGTAATTGGGCTTGATGGCGAGGGCTTTGTGATAGTGAGACAACGCCTCATCCATCCGCACTAACTCCTTGAGCACATTGCCAAGGTTGTTATGTGCCTCGGCGAAATCGAGCTTGATGGCGATGGCTTTGTGATAGTGAGCCAACGCCTCATCCATCCGCACCAACTCCTTGAGCACATTGCCAAGGTTATTATGCGCGTCAGCGTAATCGGGCTTGATGGCGAGGGCCTTCGTGATGAGATCAATGGCGGTGTCGGTTTCCCCCACCTGGTGGGCGATCACACCCAGCAAATGCAAGGCAACAGGTTGATCGGGGTCGGATTGTAGTATCTGTTGATAGATGCTCTCAGCCTCAGGCAAACGGCCTGCAGTGTGATGCTGAACGGCGAGGTCTATGGCTTGCTGGATGGTTAGCGTCTGTTTCTGTTCAAGCATGTTTTACCTCAACGGGCTACTGCTGAATGGCTCCCGTACTTTGACTTCCAGCGATAGATGCAGTTCTCAGCAATGTCATGATATTTATTGAATCAGCAACGCTGGTCCAGCGCTAAACATAAGCGCAACGACGGCGAGTGTGGCGGCTATGCGGCGCATGATCTACTTCAAATCCTTAAACATGACCTTCTGGGTTCTCAGTTAAATGCCAAGGGCGGGAAAGCAATGTAAGATATAGGAACCGTAACCAGAGTTGGGTGTTGTAGACTCAAATTTGAGGCCTTTAACATCTTTAAAAGCACGGAGAAATAGACGATGAAAGCTATAATACTCGCCAAATATGCTCCTCACGCTCTCAAAGGTCTTATTTCAGGATCGGACCGTGAGGCTGCCGGCAAGAAATTAATGGATTCTGTTGGGGGAAGCGTTGACCAGATCGCGTTTGTGCGCGGCAAATATGACATAGTGGTGCGCGTTGAGGTTAAAGACCAAGAAACAGCCATTGGCCTGGTATTAGCAATCAAAGCTAGTGGTACGTGCGACCAGGTGGATTACCTTGAAGAAGTTAACATCGCGCGAATTGTTCAAGTAGCTCAGACTGCTTCCAGCGCGTATGCGCCTGCTGGCTAGAACTATCTTTTGTCAAGGTCGGCGGCGCCGCCAAGGCCGTTGTCGATGCCATCGCTAACTTGAAATAAGCCCTACCTACCAGCCGCGCGCCTGGCTAATCAGCTCGATATTGGCAAGGCCGTCCTCGGGCTCGAGCGGAAAGGCGGCGCGGCTGGTGATGGTGCGGCCGAACGCTTCGACCTGATATTTATAGGTTTTGGTCACCGGCAGCTGGATCATACGCTTTTTCACCCGCCGCGTGACGCCGTGACCACGGTTAGTTTTGCCGACGTCTTCAATACCGGTGGTGAGCGAACCGGGCTCGCCGAGCAAGCCGCCATCGATGACGATGTAACCCTTGTCGCCATAGAATTCGAGGCGCGGATTGTGGGAGATCAACCCGGTCGAGGCCGAGATCGTGCCGACCGCGCCGTTCTTGAAGGCGATCATCGCCACCGCGTGATCGGGCGTTTGATAGCCCCAGCTCGGGTTCGAATTGTGTGAGGCGAGGACCTTTTTCGCGTCGCCCAGAAACCAGCGCAGTTGATCGATCAAATGGGTGCCGCAATCGCCATACGCCCAGCCGCCGACCTGTTTATCGAACGAATGCCAACCGCCGAGCTTGCCGCGACCGCGATGGCCGATATCTTCCGGATAGGGGTAATAGAGAAGGGCGCGGCCATGCACCGGTTTACCGAAGCGTCCGGCCGCCCATTCCTTCTGCACCGCCTGTATCTTCGGGTGATGGCGCGTGTTGTAGGCGATGTGCAGTTTGCGCCGCGCCTGCTTTGCCGCCCGGATCATGGCCCGGCATTCCGCCGGCGTCACCGCCATCGGCTTTTCGCACAACACATGTTTGCCCGCCTTGAGCGCCGCCACGGCGAAATCCCGATGCATATGGTTGGGGCCGGCGATCCATACCGCTTGAAAGGATTTATTGGCGACAAATTCAGCGAGATCGTCATAGCCGGAATCGATCTTGTGGCGACGGCAAAACGCATCGGCCTCGCTCCGGTTGGGCGCCAGCACGGCGCGCAGTTCCGCCCCGCGCGCCTCTTTGAGTGCCGGGGCAAAGGTATGCTCAGCAAAGCCTCCCGATCCGATCAGCCCCCAGCCGATTGTCCTGCTCTTCGATTTACCGCGCTTGGCCGCCATGTTCCCGTTCCTTCCCTTGTAAATTCTAGATTCGTTCGGAAGCGTAAATCGGTTCACTCACATAGTTGTGGAACGGCGTCGCGTTTTGGCTGAGCAGCCGACATCAAGGAACTGCCGCGCTGTCCAGTGCGGTTTGCGATATTGCACTGTAACAGCGAGATGGCCAAGCGTAACGGCGCGAAAAGGTTTCGTCGAACAACGCTTCCATCAGATATTGCGCGACGATGCATTCATTGAATTCTCTGTGAACGAATTCATGACCGCGCTCAGCAATCGCTCGCCTCTCTTCATCTTTGCGGCTGAAATGCGCGACTTTGTCGACCAATTCCGCCGTATCCTCAAATTCAATCAGCCGGTGATTACCGTACAACTCAGATAGGCAAAATCCTCGTTCCGCGAAGGTTAACAATCCGTTGCCCATTAAAAGGGCGACCCGGTCGGATGAATAGAAGTAGGTATCTGAACCATTACCTTGCGAGAAGGGAGTTGGTTTGGAGCTTAGATTAAGTCCTATCTTGGAGCGCGCGAGCGCCGCCATAAATTGCCACCCCCAGACATGCTCAACTCTCCGGCCAACACCAAAGAACTCGCAGCGAAGCTCGGGTTGGTTTTTTAAAATTGCGTTGGGGCCTGTTTCCCGCATGTCACCTCGGCGTGCTGAGCCGCAGGCAAAAAATATGTCTGTTGGCAAATGCGATTTTGAGAACGAAAGACCTCTATCAATGCTTGCATCGACGGGATTTGGGAAGAAGTAGGCGCGCGTGGCGCCCGTGCAAACGGTGGAAAGTACGTCTCCAGAAGTCGTGACGAATACTGCATCACAGTGGCTCGCAAAATTTCGTATCTTCGCACGGCTGTCGTTTGCGAATAGACCGTCTACCCGATAGCAAGCCATTTTTAAATTCGGTAAGATTTGGCGGATTGTCTCGAGACTTTGAGGGTCTATTATGTCGGCGTGACCTAATAGTACCACATCAGGTCGAAAATTGGCGGCGACACGAATGAGAGCATTGTTTGTGGCTCTGCGCCTTAATATTCGAGATCCGAGGAGGCTCTTTCGCTTCGCTATTGCCCTGTCATCGAAAAATATTGTGCAGTGACCATTACGTGTCAGGCCATTGTTCAAACGGATTGGAACGCCGTAATACCGTGCTCCGTCGAAGCGGTCACCCATGTTCGAAACGTGCAGTATTTTAAGCTGAGTTGTCTCAGCGAATCTAGACATTTGGCTAACCTAGCAGCTTGCTCATTAAGTTATCGCTGACGGCGCGTTTTGCCGGCAAAGTATGGTCTCTGGCGCCGATTGATGAAAGCCGAACGGGGATTTCAGTGGAACTTCAGTCTGAATCACGGATTGCCTTAATATCTGTTCTCGATGCAATGCTCGGTCTCCACAAGTCAGGGTATAAGGTCCCTTTTCGTGCTCCCTATTTGTTCCCTATGTGCTCCCTACAACGAAAATTGCATTAACGAGTTTTCGCTGCATAGAAAAATAATCGAAAGGCCGGGGCTTGGGCCGAGTTTTGCAGAGATGATATCAGTTAGGGCAAATAGGCTGTGTACCAATCCTCGTTTCGCAAAAAATTATCGGCAATTTCCTCGCTGATCTTTGTGGCCCGCACTTTTGAAAAGTCGAAAACCTCCAACCGCTGCTTCTCTGCTCCGAGCCACTCAGAGCCTGCTTCCGCGAATTGGTTCGAGGTCACTATCAGGTCAAATACCGCAAGAACAAACATCTAACCTTTGCTGAAGTCGCGCCGTTCCTCGGTATTACGGAACGGTTTACTGATCGCGTGATCTTCACCAACGCGTTTCGGGCCGGGTTGGACGGGCACGAGATGCTTGGCAAAAACCCCTAGGCACCTAGGGCATCGCCTTACTGGCCCTGCCTTTGCGGCACCCCCACGTAATAGAGTGCCCGAATAACAGGAGGCAACAATCAGCAATGCGTGGTTTTTCCTGAAGCCCATTGGGGTAAGAGGCAAATAGAAAAACAGCTCTGTACCTTGCATAACGATCTTACATCATAGACCATTTGCGTAAATCTTGTGGGAAGGCTGAGAAATGAAGCTGGCATATGTTATAGGTGCTTTGGGAATATTGACGGTGGCGTGCATAACGTCACCAGCACAAATTCAGGCGGCCGACGCTCCAAATATATTGATCATGGGCGAAACGGCGGACGATCATTCGATACCGCGTTACAACCGCGTTTATGAGCGGGTTCAGGACGCGCTGACCAATCAGCTCATTCAGAAGGGATTCACCGTTGTTGATGAAACGGCGGCGACGCTTAATAACAATTCGCAGAACCGTATCGAGCGCGCCGATCCAGAGTTGATTGACATCGCCCGCAGCATCACGCGCCCGCCCGTGGATGTGGCCCTGATCTTCACGATCTACGCCTCTGTGGAAGAAAAGGAGTATACCGGTATCGTCCACACGCGCATACAGGGTCGCTTGCTGGACGTTAAGGCCGGCACGCGCCTGGGCAATTTTGAAGTGGGTTCGCCTAACACTTGGCGCGTGGCGCTAAGCTGTGACTATGAATGCGTTATCGAATCTACCGGCGACAAGGCGAAAATCCTCTCGCGGGATTTGGGCGAGGTTTTGGGCGATCTGGTGGATGCGCGGCTGGTATCTGCTGGTCTCAGCGGGTCAATTGCGGCTGATGGCGAAAAGGGCGGCTTGCCGACGGCTTACACCCTGGTCTTTGACAATATCAGCGTTGATGAGATGCATGATATCAACAGCTATCTCGTCACCTTCAAGGGCTACGAGCACCACCGTACCATCGAGGCGATGACGCTTCATCACGAGCTCTGGTACGAGACCAGCATTGATAGCGCTCGTTTGACGCGGAACCTGCAAAAGATGCTCGAGCATCTGGGCATTAAAGGCCGCGTGGTTTATCCCCATGGTCAAGCAGGTGTCTACGGAATCGAAAAACTACCGACCGCAAACTGAAACTATTTAGGCGTGGTGTAGTAAATCGGCGCATTGGCGATCGAAGGGGAAGATGACAATTTCCAGCGAAAGGTCGAAGCGCTTCTGCTTTCAATACGGCTCTAAATTAGTCACTTTGCGGCATGTTGCGTCAAAAATTCGCCTGATTGCGTTTGCTGGGCTGCTAGTGTCGAGCGCGGTTGGGTTGATCACGCCCGGAGCGCAAGCGACGAACCTCAACGACACGCTACGCGAATCATCGCCCGGTAGCGAAGGAGAGAAAAACCTCACGGAGGAAGCGAGTAAAGCCAAGCAGAAGCCAACTGGTTTCCTCGTTAGCGAAACTGAGATCACCGACAGGACGGAAATTCTGCGCAGTCTCGCACCCATTAAATTCCTGCCGGAGCACAGCGGCGGATCGAAGCGCTCGATAGACCTTGACGTACATTTTGAACTAAATTCGGCGGTCCTCACACCCATTGCTCTTCATCAACTCGACGAACTAGGCGCGGCGTTGACCTCGGAAGAGCTGGCGGCCGCCCGCTTCGAAATCGCTGGCCACACGGATGCCACCGGTTCAGACGCCTACAATCAGGGGCTGTCTGAACGCCGCGTAACGGCGGTACACAAATATTTGGTTGAGATACATAGCGTTAATTCCACGCGTATAAAGGCAGCGGGCTATGGCGAAGCCCGCCTGAAAGACCCTCTAAACCCAAATTCTGGTGTTAATCGCCGGGTCGAGGTTGCCGCGATTTACCTGCCAGCCAATGAGCAACTTCAGAAACTCGCGGACGAGTTGGAGGAGGAGCGTGCCATATTCGGTAAGATCGCGGCCGAGTTGGTAGCGCAGCTCCACGCGAATTTTCCAACAATCTCTGAGACCTCCAGCCTAGGCCTGCGAAAAATCGCAATAGCACCCTTCAGGGATGAAGAAATACCGCTGGTTCCTGTCAAAGGCCGCGAGTTCAACGATTACCTGGCTTTCGGTCTGAATAAAATAACTAACAAGCGCTTCAGGATAATGAGCCGCGACAGCCTAAAGGCGCTCATTGAAAACATGATCGAAACCGGGCATATGGATTCGGCAGAAAACGACGCCATCTCGGCGATTCTCGACAGTAATCAGGTCGATGCGCTAATCGTTGGGCGGATAGAACGCATCGGGATGAACTGACGCTTTCCTACGAAGCGGTAAACACAAATTCGCAGACACTCGCCTAGGCCATGCCGCGCCGCTTGCCGTGGCGGTCCGAATATGGGCGGAACCTTGACGCGCGGATGAAGGATAGTGTCGTGCAGGATGCCGTCCGCAAGCTTGCAAAAGGCGCCGGTGAATTACGCATATTACGCCTGGGAGGCATTCGCTATGAAGCCAGCGGCGAATTGACGGAATTTTCATTCTACCTTGAGGACGGCCTTTCCGTCGCTTTCAAGACTCATTATGCGAATACCCTGTCGGGCAGAAAAATTCGCGTCGAGCGCGTCGAATTGAGCACTGACCAGTTAAACGCCATGCGCAGCATCGAGTTGTCGGAGAAGGATCTCAGGGACGAAAATCTCGGTGCCAAGGACGGCGCCTATACCCTGACCGGCACCTACTGGGTCCAGGGCACCGTAATTGAAGTGCATCTGTCTTTGACGGCGCCAGGTGGCGGCTCCATTGGATGGAAGGGGAGCGTGCTCGCATCTGACATTGGTGATGTAGTGATGCGGCCGAAGGGAGATTTCGGTGTCTGGCGCCGAAAGGACGGCATGGGGCCGGTCAAAATTACCCTCACTACTGACAATGGTCGCGACCCCGTCTACCGCGCCGGCGAAAAGATGAACCTATTGATACAAACTGACAGGGACGTTTGGCTCCATTGCTACTACCTGCAGCAGAACGGCAAGATATTCCAAATCTTCCCCAACCCCTTCCAGAAGGAGGCGAAGATCGAAGGCGGACGCCTGCACACCATCCCCGGGCAGCGCTACCCTTTCGAATTCAATATCGTGCCGCCCGCCGGCAAAGAGCTCGTCAAATGCTTTGCCCTCTCTAGCGATGTAGCCGGCCAATTACCGCCTGAGTTCACTCAAGACGAATTTGCGCCTCTCCCGCCCGCCATGAAACGCGAGTTGCCCAACCTGTTCCGCGCCCTTGTGGGCGTGGCCATGAACGAGGCGAGTACGGTAATCAACGTGGTGGAGTGAGGAGCTTCAAATTCACCTACTGTGATTTAGGCCGGGCTTCGCAAAAGCTGCCCACCCCTCTCCATATATAGAAGAAGGCAACAAACTTCGAATAGAGCGCAGTTGAATTGCGCGCTATCCGGCAAGAGGAAATTTCATGCATACCGAGTATCAATCGAACGCTATGACCGAGATCGCCCTGGCGCTGGCGATGGCGTTTTTCAGCATCATGGTGCTGGCGATGCTCTCCATGGGATCGGCCATGCAGGCTCACAGTGCCCGCGCGCCAGGCCTTGAGGAGGGCATCCGGCTCGCCAATCTCGCCGCTGCCGGAACCGAGGCCACTTCGGTGCGGGCCGTGGCTGCCGATAAGGTGATCGTCCACTGGCGCGGGAGCTTCTATGACGGCGCGCTCGAGCCCATCAAGCCCACAGCGCTTAAGGTTGCTGACGGACGCCGGGTGCTGGCGATTGCTCCTGATCTTTCGATAGCTGAAGCCATGGCCGTGCGTGAGATGATCGCTACCGCTGAACTGGAAGTAACCACCCTCGATACGCGCTGGATACAAACCCTAGAGGAACTGGACCCATGAAGTATTTATCACTGATCTTAGCGGCTTTTATGATAACGGGGTTCAGCCTCGCCGTACTAAGCCCCGCCGAGGCGTATACGCGCGCCGATGTGCGCCGTTTGGTGGTCGAGGAGGCAATGAACAGCCATGTGCCTCCGTCGCTTGCCATGGCGGTTGCGAAAGTCGAATCGGACTTTCAGCCGAAGGCGTTAAGCACCGCCGGTGCGCGCGGCGTGATGCAGATCATGCCGGCGACGGCGATGGGTGAGTATGGTGTGGAGGCCGACGAGTTGTGGAATACGCGCCTTAACGTGCAACTCGGCATCGATTTTTTGGAGCAACTGATCACGCGCTATGGCGGCCGCTGGAATCTCGCGTTGTCGCACTATAATGGCGGCAGTGTGATGCACACGCGCTCCAGCATGGAGCCGTTGCCGGCGACGCGCAAATATGTCGAGGCCGTGCTCAAATGGCAAAGGCGCTATGCCGAACAGGCCACGGTGTGGGCACTGGCCGAGGCGCCGGACGAGGGCTGGCAGCCGGCTCGCACAAATCATTTTGAATACGATTCCGATACGCCGCCCGGTGCCGGGCCGCTCGTCTCTGCCCGAGCAGCGGTAAATGCCAACACCTTCAGTCCCGCGGTGCAACGCTCAGAACGGCCGCAATTTGGCGGCACGTTGGACGATTTTGACGACACACTGGAGATGCGCCTGATCCAGACGCGGGGCACGCTGGACGATTTCACCCCGATCGTCACATGGCACGACGGCTGAAACTCATGACCACTCGAAACGACTTGTGGTTTTTAGGAGGTGCAGTCGTAGTCGCCATTCTTATTGCCGCATTGGCGGCCAATCAAGCCAGAGCTGCATCCACGCACGAGCCGGACGCGATCCGCGCCATGGTGGTCATGGAGGCGCTCGATCTCGGCCTGCCGGTCGCCCTGGCGCTGGCCGTAGCGCATGCGGAATCGAATTTCGAACCGCGTGCACTCAGCCACAAAGGTGCGCGCGGCGTGATGCAGATCATGCCGGCGACGGCACGAGGTGAATATGGCGTCGAAGCGGAACTCCTGTGGCAACCACGCGTTAATATAAGGCTTGGCATTCACTTCCTTCGCCGCCTGATCACGCGTTACCATGGCCGCGTGGATCTAGCGCTGTCCTATTATAATGGTGGCTCTGCGGTTGGCGATTTGCCAGGCGCGCGAGTTATTCCGGCGACGCGGAATTTTGTAAAGCGGGTCAATATCCTGCATAAGCGGTATAGAAAGGAAGTTTGGTCGGGAGGCTATCGCAAATGGATGCACAAGATGCTAAGCGGCACGCTTTCGAGGCGGGACTGAGCGATTCCCTACGTGCGGCCTTCCGCAATGCCGCCGAGGCGACTGCGGCCGATGGCGAACTGATGTTTCCGTATAGCGTCTCACGCGACCTAGCCAAGGCCGTGGCCTGTCGAAACTACGCCATGTTGATCCTGCAACTCTGCCATCTGGTGAATATCGCCGACGCTAACGGCGAAGATGGCTGGGAGGTGTTATTTTTCTCCGGCAAACGCGCCTCGTCGAGTGCCTTTCGCGGCCTGATCGCGGAGCGGCTAGAGAGGAGAGACTGGCGCCGCGCTGGCTTCGAGGTTACCATCGAAGGCATCGTCATCAGCTATGAAGACGGCCGCTTCAACGTGCCGTTTGCGCGCATGCCGGTTCTAGCTGCACTGATGTATTTTCTCTTGGAGACTGTCGGCTATAAGGCCGCCGATGATGCCTTCTCGCAGATGCTGCAAAAGGCGACACGGCAACAGGCGGTGAGCAAAGCCGCCAACCAGATTTCACGCCAACTCTACGAATATCTTGGCGATCATTTACGGGCAGCTCAGGAACAAGGCAAGTTCGAGCAAATAGTATCGTACCTCTCGGAAGTGAACGGTGGCGGGGAAGCGGAGATAAGCGACGCGGTCATTCTTTCCTTCTGGTGCATGCAGACCGAGGCGAATGAAGACAACGATTTTAAGCAATACCGTTCGGCTCTCCGCGCCTTCGTCGCCTTCGTCAAAGCCATTGAAGGGGGAAAGAGCAAAGGCGCCGTGGCGCGCCCGGCGTCGATCGGCCAGGACCGTAACGCGGGGGAAATATCGCCCGATATTCTGACGGCGGATATGGAACTGGAAGGCGAATGGCAATCGCCGTTGCCACTATTGGAATCTGAGCCGGCCAGCCGTATTCGTTTCCTCAACAATCGGGAGCAGAAGGATGTGTCGTTGCTCATGGATTGGGGACCGTTGGCTACGGCTTGGCCTTTATCCTTGCTGCGCTATGAGACGTTCGGCTTCACGCAATCCCGTCTAACGCAGGCGGCGCGTTCTGGCACGGTGGGTGCAGAGATCGATAAGATCGCTTCCTGCACGGACACGGAGAATTTTATCCGTCGCGTCGAACGCATCGGCGAATTGGGCGTGCACGCCTCAGAAACACTGAAAGCTAGCGCCTGGATTTTGCATCAGGCGGCCCATGACGATGCGGACAGTGAAGACGATACGGTTATCGACGCCCACATGCTGGCGGCGCGCCGTGCTTTCAAAAAACTGAACCGCCAGGGATTTGACGAGGTGGTCCAATCGAACATGGATCTCATCGCGGGCCATCGGACGGGCATGGAGGTGATGCTCAGCGTCCGAGATCGGCTCGCCGCATGGCATGAAATAGCCAGTGAAATCGATGCTTCGCCGCCCGGCCTTGAGGGACAATTCGAGGCCGACACGGAATGTTTCAAAAACGGATTTCATCGTCTTTATGGAGAGAATGGATGAAACCAATATTCGATCCTGGTGACCAAAACGCGGTCGAACAGGCCAGCCGCATGTTCGGCGCGTTTCATCGGCTAGAACAATTGACGTTGGATGATGCGCCCCCTGGCGGACGCCTTTCCTTTGCCCGGTTGTATGCTTATGTCGGGGAAGCAGAGACCGATCCAGAGGTCGAAGCCACTCTCAAAGATAGCGCGTCGCTGCGCGCCGATTATCGGCGTTTGGTGGAGAAGTTTTCGGCATTATTCATACCATTGGCAATCGCGGCGGAATCGGGCAAGGAGAGCGTTCGCGAAGGTGTCGGCTGCCGGCTACGATTTGTCACCTCCAGAGCCGAGCCGAGCCAGACCTACGTGATTGTCGAATTTACGGAGGAACCGAATGCACTGGCGTCAACGCTGTTCCTCTGCGATCAATTCGACAATTGCCACAAGGTTCCGCTGGAAGCGCCGCGAGACGGCAAGGTTCAGTTACTGCTTGAAAACAGCTCCGACTTGCTAATCCGCCTCATGGACAAAAACACCGTAATCTTTCGCCGCTCGTGAAAACCCGTATTTACATTGGCACGCCAAGCGGCCCCGTCCAGGTCGAGCGCATCTGGCGCGAGGAAGGCATCGCGGAATCCATGGTGTGCCTGAAACGCACCACCGAGAAACTGCCCATCGGTGCCGGCTATGACGATTTCGTAAAGCGTCCTTCCGGAATCATCGAGCGAGAATTCGGTCCCTTCGAGCCGGGAGCCTTTCGGCTCGACCTTTCCAACAGCATCAATCAGGGAAAAAGCTGGCAATTCGCCGTCTTTGCCGCTCATGCCCTGGCGCACGAAGGGCTGTTAGCCGGCCCCGACGATCCTTTCGAGCGCGCCATCTGGCTAACCGGCCAGGTCGATAACGACCTCAGGCTTGGTGGCGTGACGCAGGTGCTGGAAAAAATTCACTGTGCGCTTGGCGAGCTTCAGGCGTTGGCAAAAGAGGGCAAACAAGTCCTGCTCTATGTGCCCAAGGAGAATTCCCAGGCTCTGTCTAGCGCCGATCTGCCGCCCGAGATCGAAGGACGCGCGGTGGCCTCGGCGCCCGAATTGTTGGAAGCGATCGGCACCCCCCTGACGCGCCGTGCAGGGTTAACGGATGCGACCGCCGTTGCCGCCGCCGATCGCTCCACAGACCAGCACCGCGGCAAGCGAGCGATACTGGGGTTTTTGTTTCTGGTGTTGATCGCCGTGGTGATTGCTGCCGGGCTGATACTTCCCGGCGAATTGATTCCGGAACAACCCGTGCCGTCCGGTGCCGAGGCCGTTCAGGAAACATCGGCTGCGGCCGAGCCGGAACCAGCGGCCGAGCCCGAATTGGCAATTGCTGTCACGTCGCCACTCATTACAGAGACAGAGGCAAAGTCAGAGCAAGAACCGGCGCAACTGACCGATCCTCTCCCCACAGCCGTCGAGACGGGGCCTGTCATCTCGATATTCGAGGTCCACCCTTCCGCTATCGGTGACTGCCCCGCGGTGCATTTCGGCGCCAACAGCGGCGTTTTGGCTGAGATAGAGGCGGCAAGTACAGGCGAATTCACGTCGAACACCGCGGATAAACTATGCGCTATCGAATTCAAATTGGCCCCGCCGCCGGGCCAACCCTACATGGCTTTGGCTATTGAGGAGATATCCGGCCGTTATATCGAAAAAGATCCCTTGCCTGTCGCCCTAAAAGGAACTCAGCCTCTTTCCGCCCCTCTCACCTGGCGCATCAACCTACTGCTTCGTATGCAGAAACCGTTCGAGTATGAATTGCACGTCCTCTCCGCCGAAAGTGCGATCGCCGCTGAGGTCTACAAATCCTTGAAAGCTGGAAATTTCACCGCCGCTGGCCAAAGCGGCATGTCGATAACAACGGCGCATCATGCTGTCTTGCCCTAAATAATCCCTCTAGCCCTTTCATAGACCCGTTCACAGCAACGGATTTATGAGGGTAGAAGGATGATCGCCTCACTGAACGCATATAAACGCCGTTTTTCGACCGCCGCCGCTATCGGCTTCACGGCGTTGGCTCTGGCGGCCTGTAATACTAGTATCCTGAACCAGCCCGAAGGCGGGATCGGCTTCCGCGAGGAACGCCACGCCGAGGTCACGGCCATGCGCGAATTCCGTGATTGTAGGGACGAGGCGTTGGCGCTCGACGCCAAGGCTCGCCGGGCCGGCTCGCCGGCACGCTATCTGGCAAGCGCGCGCATGATTGAGGGTTGCGAAGCAGCGCTCGGTCCGGAGAGCGCGCGTCTCGCGCCTGAGGAGCGAATGCGCGCTTATGCGCTTTCCATTCAGAACTACTTCAAGGGCGGCGACGTCGCCGCGGCGCGTGAAAACCTCGGCAAGTTCAAGATCGCCTTTGCCGGCAGTGATCTCTATTACGCCGACGGTGCGTCGTTCAGCGACACCATTTCGCTGGTATTGGGCGAAGCGGATGATTCCGTGCTTGGCGAGTTCTCGGTAGTCAATGTCGCCCCCGAACTCAAGGCCGAACTCAGACGCGTGCGCTATTGGCAAAGCAATTAACGGAAGGGGATAGCTATGTCAGTCCTACCCAAACTCGATATCGGGGGATCGCCGCGCGGTTTGATCCTCGGGCTTGCTCTTACCGTTGCGACAACCGGCGCCATCGCTGCCCCGGCCTACGCTAGCGGCGGGGACCCATCGTGGCAGCCTCAGGCCAGCGAGCGTCTGGTTAAGCTCCCCGCGAGCTACATAAAGCGCTCACTGGAGCAGGATTTTACCCGCTCCGAGCTGGGCCAAGCGCTAAGAGACATCGACACGGAGATCAGTTTCAAGTCAGAAACACTGGCTGATCTTCAAGCTGCTATCCAAGCCTCGGAGGGTGAGGTACGCACAGACATTAGCCACCAGTTCTTGGTGGAGAAACGGGAATATATAGACTTGGTCTCGCGCAAGATCGAATTACGCCGGAAGGCGCTGGAGAAGAAGTCGGGCATTCTGGAAGGGCTTATGAAGCGCATGGGCCAGGAAAATGCCAGTCTGACACCAGCGCGGCGCGAGTTGATGGAGCGCCAAACAACCGCACGGGCGCGCTTCGAAACCTCCATCTCCGGCGTTGATATGGAGCTGTTGGAGATCAGCGTGGCGCCGGAGAGCAAATATTCCCAACAATTCGCCACCAATCTTTCAGCCATCGACTCGCTATCGCGTGCCATCGAGGAGCATCCCATGAGCCGCGGGCCGGAAGTGGACGGCGTGCCCGTAACGCGCGAGGCCTATGTGCGCCAGTTAATCGCCGACGCGCAGGCCGAACTCGAGCTGATCGGCCAGGAGGAAACCGTTCTCGGCTACATGGCAAAGCTAGTGGCGCTCGACGCTACGGCGCTATCCGAAGAGGTCTCCGATGCCGAGTTCATCGACAGCGATATTACGGAAGGCGCGAGCCTGACGGGCGCCGTCAAATTCTTTGTCGGCCAATGAGAGGAGAAAGAAGCATGCGTAATTCCATGAATAGATTCTGCTGGCGCGGCGTTGCTGCACTAGCGTTAACGGCGGTGATCGGATCCTTCGCCTTGCAGGCAGAAGCCGGCACGGTGGAGAATATGGAGCGTGAGCGCGCAATTCTGATCGAGACTCTGCGCGCCGCTGACCTGGAGGCAAATGAGCGCGCTGGCAAGGTTGAAATCTCGCGCCACAGGCTGATCGATCTCGAACGCATGGTTCTCCGGGACGACAGCCTAACCGGACGCAACACGCCGACAGTGCGCCGAGCCTTCGCCAATTACGATCTCACCTTTATGGTACATTCCGCCTCGGAGCAGCAGGTCTCGGTGATTGACATCTGGCTCGGGCAACTCGGCCTCACCACCCAGTCGCTGATGAGCGCCAGCCGGGGCAGGCGTTGACATGGATACCGCAGCGCACGGTTCCGGTTCTAAGGCACTAACTTGGTTTCTGGGCGCTATTGTGCTCGCTCTGGCCATCGCGGCCATGACCACCTCTGCCGGCATCGGCGAGATCATGGACTGGGTACACCAGGCCTTCGGCGTGACCTTCCTATTATTGTTCTCGTGCCTCGTTCTGTTCACGCTTTATTGTTGGCTCTGCCTGCAACGTGGTGACGTGGCGACGAAGGGCCGTAGAATTTGGCTGGAGACCGGCATGCATGCCGCCAACGGCGTGGCGACACTCGGGCTCACCTATACCCTGCTTGGTATCTCGCTTGGCATCGCGGCGCTGTCACAGCAGCAATTAACGCCCGATACGGTGCAAGACGTGATTGCTCAACTCACCCGTCACTTCAGCATGGCGTTCCTAACCAGCGTGGTCGGTGTACCGACCGCAGCGGCGCTCCGCGCAATGATCATGGTTACCGAGACGCGCATCGCGGCACGGTTCGCACAAGTGGAAGGAAGCACAACATGAAGCTCTGGATCTTCAATGTCTTGGTGGCTGGCGCGCTGGCCTATTTGTTCCTCGGCGAGAGCGAACAATCGCGAGTTAAGAGCGACCTCGAATGGGCCAAGGACAAGGTAGAAACCTCCATCGATAAAAGCCGCTCTGGCGATGACGTAGAGGCCGATCGCACGGAGGCTGGGCAGCAGCCGGCGATGGGCTGGGAAAGCCGTGCCGAGGCGATCACCGAGCCTAAACAGAGAGCGCCGGTCGATCGCAAGTCGGCCGAACGCTCGGCGCCGAGGCTCGAGCTGGAACCCAAACCCGTCATCGAACAGCCAACCGAGACCCACGACGCATCGGTGGCACGACAAATTGAGAGTAATCCGCCGCGCACATTAGAAAACCCCGTGTCTGTCGTCCCCGTTGAGCCGCTTGAGGCACCTCGGGTCGCCATGGTTAAAGAGCAGCCTTCGGGTGATAAACAAATTGCTCGCGGTGAGACGGTGCCCTTGGGTGGTGCGCGGCCTCGGGAGGGTGTCAGAGAGGGTCTCCCGCCTCTCGGCGATCCCGAGGTCGCGCGTCGCCGCGCCGTCGTGCTCAATATCGACGATGCGTCACCGCCAGCCGACACGGCCGAAGGCGATGCCACGATCGTGCACGTTACCGCCATGGCGGCGCGCGAGCGGCGCGATGCTCTGAACGCGCTAGCCGAAGACATGGAACTCATGTTCGCCGACAAGACGACGCGCTGAACCGGTGCGGCGGAAGCCGATGAAGCACCTCCTTGCGTTCGGCGCGTCCGCGACAGTCGCCGCGCTTCTGCTGATGCGCATCCTGCCCGAACTGGTCGCCGGCCCGGAACAAAAAGCTAAGTTGGAGATAGCAAAAGCGCAGATCGAGGTGAGCATGCCAAACGCGTCGAGCGAAGAAGCGCCAGAATCTGCCTTGCCGCTATTGCTGCCGCCACCTCCGGTACCGAAAATAACGCCGTCACCAGAAGCAAAACAAGTGGCCAAGGCGCCTAAACTCTCAACGTCGATCAGCGAAAGATCGCCGCAAGCACTACCCGAGACTGTGGAGCCGGTTGAGCCTGCGGTAAAATCAGCATCAAAGGCCGGAGCCGCCGACGTAACAATATCCCCAAACAGTAAGCCCGTATCCCAAGCTGCTCCGGTGGAGAAAGTGGTGGTCAAGGTGGTGCCGCGTCCAAGGCCACGCCCGGTATCCAAACAGGTCGTAGTCGAAACGCGAACGGTCGCCGCCCCATCTGAAAACGTGGAAAAACAGCGCGACTCCTCGCCACGACCGGACATAGTCAGTGCTACGCGCTCGGAAGTACAATCTGTAACACTCGGCCCCACGGTCGAGGCCGAGGGACGTGTGCTGCTGCGTATTCTGGAGCATGGCTCGGGGCCGGAAATCGAAATCGCCTGGCCCGTATCGGCAATTCAGCGCCGTGCCCTCTACCGCCTGTTCGAGGCATGCTACGGTATGGAGATCGCTGTCATCGACTCAGGCGGCCGCCTCTATAACCACACGGGCGAGGCCGGACGGCCTTGGCTGCTCAATATGGACCGCTATAGCGGCTTCGTACGCCAACCATCGGGCCGCCTCACCTTGGATGAAAAGGCTGGCATTGCCCGCATCCGTGAGTTCCATGGCGGCTTGCGCCCGGCGGACAATGTGCGCCTCTTTCCGCGCCGTCTTGACGCCCTACTGCTTGGTGGGCTTAAGGCGCTTGTCGGCGAAAGCTACGCCAGCGCCGCGACCATCCGCGCGCACTATCGCCGGGACGGCGACATGGTCCTTGTCGAAGGCATCCGCCTCGACGGCCAGCCGATCCTAGGCCGCATCGATCTCTCAAAAGCCGGAGGCTCTTGCCGGCCTGACAAATGGTCGTGAAACGGATCTGGCTCAGCGCGATATCCCTGCTGTTAGTCGCCGGCGTGCTCAGCGCATGCATGCAGACCAACTACCGTAGCATGGACGCAAATGCAGAAATCGCAACGCCGTTCTCGCGCGATATTTTTTATCAAGTGGCCGACGCCTTCCATGCTGACCCGCCCGAATGCGTCTTCGTTCTGTCGGCGACGAATGCCAACATGCCCTTGGAGCTCACGGCCCTGATCGAGCAGGCGCTCGCGCTCCGCCTCGGCCAGAAGATAAGCCGCGTAATCGGACCACGAGAGCGCCGAGCGGCCGAACGTATTCTGGCCCTCGACACCCGCAATGAAGTGGACAGGCGCTATCTCGCGCGCGCCGAACAATGCCCAACCTATCTCGAGTGGCGCCTGAAGGATTTTGACGACAGCCATTTTTTCGTCTGGTCACGGAAACAGATCGGATTGGAAGTCAGATTGGCGCGCAGCGCTGACGATGCCATTCTGTGGCGCGCCGCGCACACCACGAGCCGCTCCGACGGTGGTCTACCGCTCTCGCTGATGTCGCTGCCCCTCGCCGCAGCCGAAGCAACGATCTTCAACCAGGACACGGACCAATTACCCTCGATGATTGGCGACGTCGTGCGCCGCTTGGTTGTGACGCTTCCTGACGTGAGGTAGCCCTATCCGACATGGCTACGCAACGTAATCAATTGTCTGCGACCTATGGCGCCCTTCGTCGTCGTTTGCAACGTACCCTATTTAGGAAAGCATACGGTATTGAACGTTGAATTTCTCGATTTCTTGCGACGCTTGAATGGCTAATAGGCAGTTTGTAAGGTCTGAGGTGAACGATTGCGTTTTGTAGGAAAAATCAAATAGTTGAATAATCTGCGTGGAGGAAACATCTCGCCACGCTGGAATGACGGAAAACGTTTTAACGGCCGGAATGTGTGGTTGCGCCGGAGTAAAACTCCGCCAGCGATAGCCCTTTGCGGATTGCAGCGAAGGGCGGGGTGATTAGCCCCACTTAAGTGGTCCAATTTGAATTTTAGTGCATGGCCGGCTTTTTGTGCATCGGAACGATGGTTTCCGGGGCCGGTGAGCGATATCTAGCCCCCGGACGTTTTCGAATGGTCGAGTGGGGCCACACTATGAGATGCGCTGAATGTCTCCTTTGGATCAGCAGCGGCTGTTTGAGCTACTATGTTTTTTGAGTCCGTTCTCCTCCCGACAACGGACATCAGCATCGTCAAATTGAAATTTGCGCCTTCGACGCCGGAACCTTAATCCCACGGCCCGTGAGCCGTGACAGCCGAACCGAGACGCTTGGCGAGCAAACCATTTAAGCAAAACCCAGCCCAAGCCCCTGTCTGAGGGGCCGCCTCAGCCGATTGCAGGGTGCCCCGCCCCCGGTGCTTCCGCAACGGCTACTGAAACCGCCGCCCGGGCCCCTGAGCCATGGTACCTGCGCCGTCGTACGCGCAAGGCTGGGGCTTTCAGCGACGGCCTCTGGCAGACGGTGGCGTTTTTGAGGACGTCCGGGTCATGCGCACTTGGGGACTTCATCGGGATTGGTTGGAAAAGGACCCGGATTCCGGGGAACGAAATGCTCCTAGAAATGAAAAAAGTGGCAATTTAAATTTAAGTGGCAATTTTTCCAACTCTGCTCAGAATTTTCGTTTCCTTGAAAAGGAAAAATACCTTCAACCTATTGATTTAGAGGCAGTATTCTTTGTTTCGTGAGTTGAATTTAAACTGACGATCTTCAGGTTCAGAGTGAGGAGAACTTAGGCTTTAATAACCCGGTATTTCCGCCATTTTTATACACTATCTATATGATTATATGGGATACTCCATAGATTGTTAAGTTTCTAGAGATAGCATAGAGTTGCAGAAAATTTCAGTCTAAACGTAGCAATTTCGCGGCAATTCTATGATCCTCAATGACAAGGCCAGGTTCATCGCAGGAAACTTCCAGGCGTGGCTTGGCAGGGTTGGAGCCCCTACGTAGCGAAGGGTTTATCGCCACAATACCGGATGGTTTCCTTTGTTTACTTTGATTCCAAACCATGAAACACTACAGGTCATCGAAATTACAAATTCTCCTCGCTCGTGTGGATTTTGTAAAATTACGCGCCTAATACAATAGCAGATTTCTGAATCTACTGAATCTAGAAATAGTGTTTATTGATAATACCCGGTGCCCCAAAATGCGATATTCAATTTTTATATTTTTTATTACAGCATTATTTATTACAACACTAATTTTTGATAATAATGGTGTTCGAGCAAACGAAGTTACTGTGTCAGGCATGGGCTGTGAACGCTACACGCAACTTACTCCCACTACTATGGATAAGGCTGAGCGCCTTGCTAAGGAAGCAGCATGGAAAAAATTTAAAGGAAGTAGTCTCACGCCATCAGAAAAATCCCGATACAAAAAGCTTAAAAACGTATTCATGGAAGCACTGGATGATTTGATCACTGACTTCAGTATACAAAGAGAAAAAGATGATACAGTAAGAAAAAAATACTGCGTTTTGATGTCGGTCACATTTGATCGAGATGAAGTTGGGCGAATATTCGTCGATAACTCTCCTGCTGGGATGCAAGAAGCCGGTGAGGAAAGTGACTTTGGTGTATTGTTTGTAGCCAGGGTGGAAAGATCTCGAAAAACATACGATACAAACCGCGCAGATGTTCGTGAAACAAGTGAAAATGCCGTATTAAAAGAAGAAAGCTCTTCCACTGATACCGGTTCGGTCGATTCACATGAAAGCAAGTCCTTATCAGCTAAAAAATCTGGCGGAAGTTCTACTAGAAAAAGAGATAAGGTCGAATATGCGGTTGAAATCGAAATTTCCGAAGAACTCGGATCCGCTATTACCGAACAGTTGGACGAGGCCGGTTTTTCGGTAATGGAGATCGAGGATCTTGACGATGTTCCATTGCTTGATGAGCTGGCGGAAGAAGGTGGATTTAGAGCCAGTGGAGGCCTACCAACAAGAGTAAAAAAAGGTTATAAAAACGCCGCTATCGACGCCGGGTGGGAGTTTTTAGGAATTGGATCTGTAGACATTAGCACCCCCAGGGATGACACAAGAACCGGACAATTAAAAGTTACTGCAAAGGTTAGTTTCCAAGTTTGGAGGCTTTCGGATGGCCGGGCGAGATCGGTGGCAACAGTGAAGAAAAAGATTGTTTCGGTGGTTGGAGATGACGCAGGTGTTTTAGAAACTGCTGCCGCGAATAAAGCTGCAAAAAAGGCATTGGACATAGTGATATCACAAATGCAGGAGAAAGGGCTCAGATAACGTAACAGTTTGACTTTAGTCAAATTTTTACAATCGGTAGTATAAAAAACTCACAAGGAGGGAAAAATGTTGAAATATGATGATAGCAAAGAGAATTTGCAACCTGTTCATTTGGGTAGACGTAAATTCACCAAGAGCTTCGTTCTAAGTTCAGCCTTAATTGCCTTTAGCGTATTACGCCCCTCTAATGCGAGTGCGTTCAGTCATGAGGATCTGTTGGGGGACTCAGGCGGTGGCGGTGGTGGTGCCAGCTGGGCCACGATCGTAAAAGATTTTTCCGGTGGATTAGCGACGGTTGCAAAAGCAGCCGTTACTGTTGGTTATGTACTAGGAGATCTAGCAGAGGCCCTAGGACTTAAACAGGAAGCTGCTCTGATGCGTGCTCAAGCAAAAAACATTGAGGATAAAGGCGATTCTCTGGGAGGTGGTGACTTAGAGGAATTTGAAAAAAATTCGGCTGAAACAGTACAAGTCATAAACGCAAAAATAGCGAAAGCGGGAGCACTATCAGCTGAGCAAAAGGCAAAAATAGCGGAAGGAATGGCAAAATATGTGCCAGCGTTGTTTTTGGCGATTAAAGGGGCAGTGAAGATTGCTAAGGCCGCAGGTTCCGTAGCCGGAGCTGGGACGCCAGGTCCCATGGACGGACTAGAAGCGATTGACGCGGCAACAACCATTCCGGATTTGGCACCACAGGCGATTAGCTTTGTTCAGAAGTCGGTTGAGGTTAATGAAACGCTTGCAGCGATAGCACGTGAAAACGATATTGCCGTACCCGACACCAGTGGTTTAGCGGACGCAATGTCAGATATGGGCTAAATCTACATCGTCTGATATGCAAAATAATTGGTCTGGCAGGAATTATCGTAATTCCTGCCAGACCAACCATCAAACTATTTAAATACTAACTTTTGAGTGTCTATTGATAATCAAACGGAAATTGGATATCAAAAACCTCTTTAGATATTGCACCTATTTTTAAGATTTGACGCGGTCGCGCGCATGAAATCCAGAATCCTCAAAAAAATTAACCTTTGTTTGATAATAGCGATTGCATTTTGCATCGTATATTCAACCAGTGGAACCGTATTAGCGAGTTGTGATGAATACCTAAAAGAAGCAGAGGCAGTTGAAGGCGTAGTCCCGAGGTTCAATGATGACGGCACTATCAGAGCCTTTGTTATATTTGGTGAAGGCACTTTCCTAACACCAAAAAGAAGCTTGATCAGCAAAGCTCGCCGGAAGGCGGAATTAAAGGCTAAGCGGGCGTGGTCTGAATGGATGAACGAAAATTTACAGTCGGAAACCATTGTTTCAGAATGGATGGGGCAGGAAGAAATTACAGATGAACAAGGCAATACATCTGGAAAAGTAATAGAGCTTGAAACCCAAATTGACGCGATGCGTAGCAATACAAAAGCAGTTTTGTCGGGTATCGTAAAGTTGGATGAGTGCGTCGATACTAGTCAGAAATTTGTGCTGGTTACGCTGGGCTGGAAGCCCAGTCTTTCCAAAGCTGCTGGAAACGCGAAAGCAAGCAAAGAAAATGCGGTGAGGCGTAGCGAAGCCACTGCCACCAACGAACGAAGCACTGCTTCCAAACAAGGAAAAGCCAAGACAAACACATCTTCTTCGTCAGAGACGACAACAGACAAGGGAGATAATGGGAAAGCGGGTTCTAGTATCCGTATTGTAATTGTCGAAGTCGAAGGGAGCGGCACGAACCTAAGGAATGCCACCAATGATGCTCTTCGTAACGCCGTAGCTCAGATTTTCGGTGAACAATTTGCCGCAAATATAAAATCTTCCGAACTTACAGAGACGTCTGAAGTGTCGAATTCAAGCGGCAATTCTGCCGGAGTGGCAGTGGAAACATCGTCCACACAAACCGAAATGAGTTCCAAAACGAAAGGTTTGATCCAGTCATACGAATATATTCGTAAGGGCAAATCTGACGAAGGGATTTCAGTTTTTTTACGCGTAAATTTACCAAAATTTGAATCAGTGATTGATCCGACAAAAAGTACAATTATTGTACTCCATCCAAAAATATCATCTGCGTTGTCTGGTCCAACCAAAAGTCTAAATGCGTTTAGAGGTAGCCTTCAGGATAATATCGTTGAGGTAATCAACCAGTCAAAAAAGTTGACTGTGTTGGATCGTCAATTCTTGAAGGATCAAGTTAATGAATTGCGGCTGCTTTCGACGGGGAATAGCCCCGTGGCAGAATTGGCTAGGGTTGGCAATACGGTGGGTGCAGATCTTATGGTTATCACCGAAATTACCTCTTACAGCCAAAACTTTGAGACACGAACAATAGGTAACACAACCATAAAACGTTCTGTTTTTGATTCAGAGGTATCAATCAAAGTTATTGATGTAGCAACTACCAACATTATGTTCAGCAAACGTATCGTATTTAGAAAGCGTAAGTTTAAGCCGCCTAACCCAGAATCCATGTTTGGCAAGCAGGCAGGAGTTAAAATTGGCTTATCAGTAGCAAAGAAGCTTGGCGGTGGAGTGATCGATGAGGCGAGAGATTTTGGCGAAACGTCTGTACGAAAGTCCTTAAAAGAAGTGTCAAAGCGAGCTGATAAACAATTCAATAAGGCGAAGGAAGAGGTAAAAGATGATTGGTAATCGGTATCTGGGCGCAGGCGTATTGGCGTGTGCTATTTTGTTTTTAAGCCCTGCCGTGATGGCAGGAAATTGTGACGAATACTTAGAGGACGCGGAAGCGACAGAAGGAGTCGTACCAAAGTGGAACGACGACGGCACTGTTAGAGCCCTCGTCATTTATGGTGAAGGCACCTTTTTGGTTCCAAAACGAAGTCTGGTCAACAAAGCTCGCCGGAAAGCTCAAATGAAAGCAAAGAGGGCGTTCGCAGAATGGATGAAGGAAAGCTTGCACTCGGAAACCGTTACTGCGGAAATTATGGAGCAGGAGGAAAATACAGATGAACAAGGCAATACATCTGGATCAGTAAAAGAGCTTGAAGCCACAATTGACGTGATGCGTAGCAACACAAATGCGGTTTTATCTGGCATTATAAAACTGGATGAGTGTATGGATCCTGAGGAAAAGGTCATATTTGTAGAAATGGGATGGAAACCCAGTCTTTCTAAAGCTGCAGGAGATGCGGCGGCAACCACTAAAAAGGAAGTTGAACGAGGAGAGGCGCCTGTGTCTCAAAAAGAAGAGACTGAGATTAAACCCAGCTCCGATAACACTGATGGTGCATCCAACACTGACGATGCATCCAAATCAAAAATAAAGAAGGCAACAGGCTATCGAAAGAAAAGTAAGGCGAAAGAAGATTTTTGAAAATTCGTCTTATCTTGTTTTGTTGCTTAGCCGGCATAGTTCCCCTGCCTGGTATGGCCACTTGTTTTGAAATGGAACGCGAAACGCATGCGGAATTTGAAGCCTTCATACAATGTAGAAATACACTAGGCGAGCCACGATACGAAATCACCCACCATTACTTTGGGGAAAATTTTGTGGGGCTTTTCAGCTTTGATCTAAAAAGCGCGGGCCTGGTATGCAACGAGTACGAGTTCAACGGACAAACGACAGGTGAATGCCGAACAGCGAGCATACGCGGTGTCTCCAAACAATACGAAAGCCGCCATGGAATTGTAAATATGATCAACCTGGAGGAGGGGAAGTTAGAAGAGATAGATCAAGCATACGAGAACGCTGATCTCTTTAAATATCCTGATACACCGGAAGAAGTGATGATAGAGAACTGTTTTGTGGTAGTTGATAAGAAACACCAATTTTTCATGGGATACAGAGAAAACTCACAGTTTATGAACCTTTCAAACTGTTTGATTCGTTTTGAAAGGTTTATGAAGAGAAACTATAAGTTATTTCTGAATTAAACTGTTGTTGAGTTATAAATTGCTGTTTTGTCGCGTGTCTATGGAGGCTATGACTGATGACAAAAAGAATTTCGTATAGATATTATTATAGATTTCTTCCGTTTCTACCGGCATTTATTTTATTTCTGTGTTTGATAAATATCGAATCCGCTAGCGCAGATAAGTTTAATGTCTATTGGGGTGGTGTGGGATTTACCGGCACCTGGATAGATCGAGATCAGCTGTATCCTTTCTCCAGTCGACTATTATGCAATCCTCAAAACGATTGCAAAGCGTGGGGGGGGGATATAGACGAAATGGCTCGCGATCGATTAGCAAGTAAGAATTTCGACAATATACGCGTCGACTTAAATATGATCGAAGACGAAGTCGAAGGTATAATCATGGCAGTCGGAATTACCAGTGAAATTCTCGGAGTAACCAAGGATATTGTCAATAAGAGAGAAACATTTCAGCATGTTTTTAGGATCTTTGGCAGTTTGATGTTTTATGAATTTGACAGTGGCAAATTGATTAAAAGCGTGCCTATTATCGTTAAGTATACAACGCATCTAAATGCACCTGCTAACGATAATAAAAAATTTGATATTATCAAAAATATTTTAGGTTCCAATAGTTTAGGGATTAATTTCTTTGATATTATGTATCAGCAGACAAAATCGATAAATTTGGAGATGTTGCCATCTAAATACACACAAATAACCGAAATAACATTAAGCAAAAATGTATCGAATGTCATGACGACGAGGCTAAGCCTTGACAATTTTAAAACGCAAGTGGCACAGATGATGGAGGCGCAATTTGTTGCCCGGTCTGATGCGCCGCTAATCCCTTCATCTATTGGCGGGGACGTAATAAAACAAAATCTTAAAGCTACATTTTCGGATGAAGAAAGAGAACTTAAACTGCCAATCCCATCTTTTAAAATAGGACTTGATGTGCGGAAATTCAAGAAATTCGAAAAAATAAAAGGACCACAAAAAACCGTTTGCCATGCAGTTGCGGTAACTCTACGGTTGGCAGACGAAATGGATGAATTAACTAATGTAAAATTTTCTAGAGTCAAAGACTCTTGCGGGATTGCTTCAGTCAAACAGGTTTTTGATCCAACATTTTATTTTCCGGAGACATTGTTTACATTAATTCAAAATATAACAAAACAATTTTCAAAGTCCGGCCCCAATAAAGAATGGTTAACCACTCACGCTAAAAAAACCCCCGACGCTATGGAGCAAATTATTCGAGGACGAAAGTTTGCATTTGAAAATATTTGGGACGAAAATTAATATTAGAGAATTTTTTAAAATAGGGCTACTGACAATTAGGGTTAGAAAACGGCGGTCGACATTTGATTTGCTTCAACTTTCAAAGGTTCTGTCTGGTTATTGTCCTGTGTTTTTTTTTCGGGGCGCCAATCGGCGCAGAATCTCGGGCGGATGGCGTCGATGCAGTAATAAGCCCGTTGGCAGCGGATCTATTGAGGCAAATTGATAATTGGCGGACAGACCGTGGCACTGACCGGTTGCGAGTTGCCATATGGACAATACGCAAGCAGTCGAAGATACCTGTACCGCTCGTAACCGTCCAAAAATTTGACGAGGTATTACTTAGCGCGCTCATGTCAATCCGGCCCAAATGGCTGACGATCATCGGCCGCAAGGAATTAGCAAGTGTTATCGAGAACCAACAAGAGCGTACTGGTAATTTTGACGATGCTTTGAAGTTTGTCGTAAAGAATTCCGCTGTTGATATTTTGCTCATACCAGTGGTGCAAATTGATGCGGGGATTACTACGCTCGGCTATAAGGCCGTCAGCGCGGCGGAACAAACTGCCGGTGAAATCGTTGCCAAGACCATGGCCCACAAGATTGCCCAACGATCAACGTCAAGCGTACTTACAATTAAACAGGCGGTTGCCCAGGCAGTCGAGAAGTTCAGTAAATTTGCCAGCGACGTAGAAATCCTCTATCTGGGTCCAATATCTTTCGAATCCAACTCAACTAATTGTCAAACTAAGTTGTCGCAATATATTCAAGAACGTATGAGCGAAGGCCTAACCGACCGGTTTGCCAGCGCACTGACCGGGCGCAAGGTCATTTTGCATAACCGCGGACCCAGCGAAAACAGTCCAAAAGTCGACGGCACCTATGTATTGATGGGAACTTATTGGGGTCTTTCCGGTACACTCGACCTGATGCTAACCCTGCGCCATTGGCCAAATGGGCAAACTGTTTCCTGGTCCGGCCGAGTTCGACCGCCAAAAATCTTTGCGAGTTCGCCGAGCTCGCAAAGTTATATCCTAATTTTTGAGGGTTTTACGTCTGACGAAATTTTTGAAGTCGAAGAAGTTTTAGTTACCTTCTGTGGTTATGCGTCCCATCGACCTGAAAGGATGAGAAATCGACGCGCAGAATATTTTTACACAACAACAAGTGGGGGTACACAATTAACAAGAAATATACGGGAGATGTCTAAGTTATTGGGAGTTCAAATAAAAATTTCTTTTTCAGGGAATAAATTTTCCATTAGAAAGTTAAATAAGCGTAAGAAAAAATATCAATGGACGAAATAGATGGGACTTGACCACCAGCTAACATCTATTTCCAGAAACTCCGAAGGGCCGGTGGACGTTTACAACGAACTCGGGGTGAGGACCATCATCAATGCTAAGGGCCCAGCGACGCGTCTTTCTGGCGGACCGATGGGCGCAGAGGTGGTAGCGGCGATGGGCGAGGCCAGCCAGGCCTGCGTCGATATGGCGGAGTTACAAGCTCAGGCCAGCAAAATCATTGCGTCTCACACCGGTGCAGAGGCGGGATTGGTAACATCGGGGGCTGCTGCCGGTTTAATGCTTGGCACAGCAGCTTGCGTCACAGGACTCGATATAGCGAAGATGGCCCGACTGCCCAACCTGATGGGCATGAAAAATGAAGTTGTGATGGTGAGGAGTCAACGCAACTTATACGATCATGCAGTGCGTGCAGCAGGAGTTAACATTGTCGAAGTCGGTCTTCCGGATCGCTATGCGGGCGCCGGCATACGCGACGCCGAAACATGGGAAATAGAAGCGGCGATCGGAGAAAAGACGGCCGCGGTCTTCTACGTTGCCGATCCGGCTGCACGGCCGACACTTGATGCTGTGGTTAAAACTGCACATGGGTTGGGCGTGCCGGTTCTGGTCGATGCGGCGGCGCAACTGCCACCGGTTACGAATTTGCGCCACTTTGTCGACGAGGGCGCTGATCTAGTGGCCTTCTCAGGCGGCAAGGCGCTCGGAGGACCGCAAGGCTCCGGTATGCTGGCAGGCCGGCGCGAGCTGATAATGTCGGCTGCGCTCCAGATGCTTGATTTCGACATCGACTGGGAGCAATGGACACCTCCCGTGGGGCTTATCGAGAAGGGGATGCTCAAGGGAGTCCCGCAGCACGGCATTGGGCGGCCGTGTAAGATAGGCAAGGAAACCGTCGTCGGTTTTTTAGTGGCGCTCAGGCTTTTCGCCGAAGATGATCCGGAGAAGCGTTACGCAAGGTGGCTCAGCCGTATCGAAAAGATTGCAATGGCCTTAGCCGATCTTAACACACTCGAACTGACCATCCGAGGTGACAATACGGCCGACCCGGTGCCGCGACTTCTCCTCTCGGTGCAACCAGAAGCCGGGCTCGATGCCCAAGCGCTTGTTACCGAATTGCAGAATGGGACGCCGTCGGTGAATGTTGATCCGACCCAAGTGGATCGTGGCATCGTTACAATCGACCCGACCTGCCTGCAAGACCATGAAGTTAACACCGTTGCGGCGCGTGTCAGGGCGCTCCTGTCAGTCTGAGGAATCGCTTTTGTTGAAGCTTTAGCTTGTCGAACTTCTAGTGAGCAACGCTGCAAAGCCTCGTTACCAAGCGCCGATACAACATAGGAAGAGACTTATGATCGGCAACAAGACCTTCTAATGCAGAGAGACTTCGTTTGGAGTTGACTGTGATCCTTTGTTCATCGGCCAGTAGGCATAAACTACTGCACTAGAAGATTTGTAATTTCGGGAAGGCAAGGGCGGGCTGTGACACCTGTGACACCTTTTCGCACTCCAATTCCATAGCCGACATTCAATCCTAGAAAAGAAATACTGAACCCCGTCACACCTGTCACACTGTCACAGGTGCCCATTAGCTACCCAGCATTAACGCGCCAGCAAGAGGCAGACGGGGCATTCCCATTCAGCATGTCCGCTCTCACTTCGCTCAATCACAGGAGGTTTTGTCCGAGTTATACCGTTGGTCGATACTTCCCTCTTTCTGAAAGGAACCCCAGTCCTGCTCGAACGGCTACGGCTGCGAACATAATTAATCCGCCTAGCAAAATCATGGTTGTCGGTTTTTCGCCGACGCCGAGCCAGGCCCAGATGGGGGCAAGTGCTGTTTCCAAAAGCATTAAGATAGCAACATGTGTTGCAGAAATGTACTTTGCACCAATAACATAGCAGGCTACGCCCATCCCGAGAGTAACCCCCATCATGCCGCCCCACAACGCATCCTCGATAATAATTTGATCGAGAGACCCCATTAGACTGGAGGCTAACACTAGACTAACAAAACCTGCTAGCCATGTAGCCGGTATCGTATCAACCTGTTTTTTAGCTCTCACTAACACAAGTGCTATTGCAAAAAATGTTGGCGATAATAATGCAATAAAAAGGCCGAAAATGTTGTTTAGTGATTCAAAATCGTCTGCGATCATTATTGCAACACCCACGAACACAATAATGATTGTCACCCAGGTCGTTCGGTCGACTTTTTCATTTAAAAAAATCCATGATAAGAGTGCCGTCATTAGTGGTAATGTGCTGAGTATAAAATATGCTTGTGCTACGCTCACTATAGTAAGAGCGTAAATATTCATTCCAAAACTAAGTCCAATAAAAATAGCTGTAGCAAACCCCCAGATATCTATTTTCCTGTGAAGTGAAACCGCTTCTCTTTTGTACTTAAATATCAAAAACAGTGATAACGTTGCGATGAATCCTAGGCTACGAAAAAAAAGTACTTGCCACGCATTTGCCGCGTCGATTTGCCGAATTATTAAACCTGTAAAACTAAGAACCAGTGCACCTGACAGAACTAAAAGAAAGACGCGAGTATCAGATTTAGGCATAGCAATTCAAAATGTATGTAGTTGAGATAATTCTCGGGCGGACAGCACAGGTACACCACGAGTTAATTACAACTAGGGCAGCAATCACGTTTGTTCCGGCGATCGAACCAGGTCGATCCCCTGCATGACCGTATCGGCGTTCGGGATCGTTAGCATCTGCGTGACCGAGGGTGGTGGCTATGCGGCGCATGGTCAATTGTAATGTCAATCGGAACGCTGTGTCGCGGTGAAAGGTAAACTGTTTGAAAGTGCAGTGCGGACGGTGCGGCGTTAGTTGTTGTGCGTTTCCAACCACTCGTCGCAGGAACGGCTGGTGTGAATTTTCAGCCCGTTTTAGAACTGCACGCGATTTGTTAGCGCGCCGTCAACCACGAGATTGGTGCCGGTGATAAAGGTGGCGATGGGGCTAGCCAGGAATACACTGGCATTGGCAACCTCCTCCGCCGTCGCCATGCGGCCGGTTTTGTTCATGCTAAGCGCCTGGCTGAACAGGTCCGGCATGTCGTTTTCGATTGTTTCCCATATGCCACCTGCGAAATAGGTGGTTCCTGGCGAGACTGAATTAACCCGGATGTTCTTGCTCGCCAATTCGCAGGCGAGCGTTTTTGCATAGTGGATAAGTGCCGCCTTGAATGCGCCATACGGGCCGGCAGCCATATCGACCTCTACGCCCGAGACACTAGAAATAATCACGACCGACCCCGCGTCGGATTTTTCCAATATAGGCTGTGCCGCTTCCACGGAATTCACCGTATGCAGCAGATCGACCTCGAACTCAGCACGCCACGATTCCTCGTTACGCTCGATTGCCAGCGCACTGACATTGGGTACGACAATGTCCAGACCGCCGAGAGCCTCGGCGCAATCCGTTACCCATTTCCGCACCGCGTCGCCGTCACGCACGTCGATCGCGCTGCCGCAGGCTTCGACGCCCTTGGCCTTCAGCGCCAATACAGCCGCGTCCACCTCGTCTCCATCGCGCGCACATATGCCAACATTGCAGCCTTCGTCCGCGAGTAGATCGGCGATGGCGCGGCCAATGCCCTTGGTGCCGCCGGTGACAATCGCCTTGCGGTCGTTCAATCCCAAATCCACGGTCTGTCCTCCCGTTTTAATCGTAACGCTAATTGGAACGCCGTGTCGCGCTGAAAGATTAACATATCCGCTCTCCGGTCACTCAATCACAGGAATGTTCGTCCGATCGCATTCGCGTCGTTGTACTCGTGCACATAGGAAAATTGGCCCACGCCTCTTATTTTGAAAACCCAATTTAAGAACTTTTATTATATTACATAATTTAATCTCGCTAAATAACTTACCTTAACATATTCATATAATATGTTAAGGTAAGTTAGTATTTTTATTTATTTATAGTTTTTCCTCTAATCCATTCCGTGATGTTATCTAGCCATAAATTGCGAATATTATCTCTCTCTAAATATATCTCATGACGCGAATTTTCGTATGTTATATGCGTACAACTAGAAATCTTACCACATGCATCCAGACTCTCTTCTGGCGATATCAATACATCAATTAGAGGAACTATCATCAAAATTTCTGTACGAATGTTTGATAAGATTTCATCTTTTAAGAGGTAATTTCTGGATTTTGAATAATTGTGAAACCAGCCAAACGTCACTCCATATGACTTCCGGGCGTGCGCTTCATTATACCTCCAATACTCCTTTAACAGCGATCTATCGGGATCTGAGGTATTTTGATTGTCCGTGTGTTTGTAATTGGGATTAGGTATCCACGCCGAATGCCCAGGAGCGTACCACCAGCCAAAACCAAAATTTGACACTGTTTCTGCCAAATAAGCGCTTATACTATGCGGATATGAGCCCGTTTTCGCAGTGATCATTGGAGCGGTAAGGATTGCAATATCAACTGTATCGGAATCCTGTTCCAACATCCTGAGCGCTATATGACCTCCCATGGAATGAGCCAAAAGTATTGTGGGGGTGTCGCCAGTGTTAACCACAACCTCTAAAATAAATCGTTTAAGATCCCTTTGGTCTCCTGTGAAGTCATTTATTGCCCGGGAATCATCTTCAAGAGCATGATCCGAACCGCCTTGGCCTTTCCAATCCATTATCCAAACACTGAAGCCGCGCCTGTTTAGGTCACGTACAAGCTCAAAGTAACTTTCAATAAACTCCGACTGGCCAGTAGCTATGATTATAATACCGTCAGGTGATTTGATAATTGATCTTCCAAACCGAATAAATCCACCCTGCGTAGAATCAAAGTAATCAAATTTGAAGTTTTCGTCTTGCCGAGCGAGTTCTACAATATTTTTTCCAAAAGCGGAAAAGTCTGTACCACCCGACCCCGAAGCGAAATGTTTAGGTGGTGTGCATGATTGTAATAGGACCATCATCAAAATAAGAATGACCAGCGCTGGCGCTGTAGTGAACATCCATCGTTTGGAATTACCTGATGTTAAAATTAGACTAGCCATAAATAAGCTCTTTTTCTCCATTCAACAGTATACCATCAAATTCCGCTGAAGACCCTAAGGAAGCCCAATTGGTCTCGGGCCGAGACTTGGACTGGGTTTTGGTCATAGCGAGCTGTGGAAGCGTCGTGGTTCCCCGCGCCCGCACAAGTCCCGGTCCATAGCCGCGCATACGAAGCACGGGTGACGGTCCAAGGCTCATGTCGGCTATCAATGCCGAACTGCGGCGAATTACTTAATGATGGGCAACGGCTTGCTCAAAGAGCACCAGACGCGTGACAAGAAAGCCATCGGTGAGGCGTGTCTCGCGGCGCTAGAGCAATGGTGCATGGGCCTTGGTGCTTGGGACCGTGGGGCGGTGAACGGGCATAGCGGCCCGGGGACCAAGGGCCACTGGACTGATGTCTGAGGCTCAGGGACCCGAGCAGCAACACCACGTGTTGGATATTAGACGGATTGAGCAAAGCTATAAACTTGGATGGGGCGCTTCACGGGACGTTTGTCGTGAGGATTTCTAAGGACGGCGATCCGTCCCTAGCTTGTACCCGCAGGTGTCAAAAATTTGAGTTTGCACTCCCCCGCCCTTAAAAATTATGTGGGCAAATATCTATCACCCTAAACCAACAAAAAAATAGGTCAATGATCCCCCTATGTGTTTCTTATCTTTCAACGTAAACTTTCCACCCAAATACGGTTATCACTCTGACGTGGTCAGAACTTCTCTTCATAGCCACAAACGGGAGTCTCGTGAATAAGGTTCAACATAAGTCTTATTGTCATCGGATTTCTGAGAAATCGCTGACTTCTAATTGTGAATACACTCGTTTATGGTTGTCTCAAATTGGAATTAAATAGCCACCAAGAATATCATGTCTGAGCAAGAAGAAAATAGCCCCCCTAAACAAAAGACGCCGACCATTCAGCAGAAAATCGATCTTGCTGTGCACCATCATAATGCAGGCCGGCTGCCGGAGGCTGAGAGTATTTATCAAGATGTACTGAGAACCTATCCCGATCAGCCTGTCGCCATGCACCTTCTCGGTGTGATTGCTTATCAGGCTGGAAAAAATGATGAAGCTGTGGATCTCATCACGAAGGCACTCGCTATAAATCCTAATTACGCCGAGGCTCACTTCCGGCTAGGAAAAGTTCTAAAAGAGCTAGTCCGGTTAGATGATGCGGTCTTTCACTACCAAAAAGCCATAGAAATCACTCCGGATTTCTTCGAAGCCCACAATAATTTGGGAAACACACTCTATGAAATTGGTAGGCTAGACGAAGCGGTTTTACATTTCCAGATAGCTATCGAAATTAATCCAAAATCTGCTGTAGTTTACAACAATCTGGGAAACTCTTTCAAAAAAATGGGACGGCCTGAAGAAGCAATTTCGAACTATCGCAAGGCAGTATACATTGAATACAGCTATGCAGATGCGCACAGTAATTTGGGAAATATTTTGGGAGAAACTGGAAAATTTAAAGAGGCAGTTGTTCACTGTCAAAAGGCCATAGACCTCAATCCAATGCATATTGAAGCTCACAACAATTTGGGTAATTCTCTCAGAAAATTAGGCCAATTGAATGAGGCTGTAGCAAGTTATAATAAAGCCATCGACCTCAATCCCGAGTCGGCTGTGGCCCTGAGCAATCTTGGAAATGCGCTCAGGGAACTTGGGCAGCCTGAAGAAGCGGTCGCTCACTATTGCAAAGCTATCGACATCAACCAAAAATATGCCCAAGCGCATAGTAACCTAGGCCATGTTCAAAATGAACTGGGTCGCTATGACGAAGCCCAGGCGGCGTACGACAAAGGATTTCAACTATCCCATGGGGGACCCTGGTGGAACTCCGCGACATACGCTGACGGTGATAGATTAGGCAGCGGGCCTCCGGCCGAGGCAATATTCACCTCACCGTTTAAGTTGCAAAATTCAGTCGATCAGTTGGATTATCTTATTTCGAAGGGTCGGATTGACCCTTCCTTCCGGCGTTTAGTTGACGGTTATCGTAAAGTCTTGGCCGAGATACAGCTAAGGGAGAATCCTGAACTGGTAACGGAACTAACCCGCGATCAATTGGGGGATATAGGTTCATCCTATGATAGGGTGATTTACTGTTCTGAGGCGCCGCCTATTAGGACTGGCACTATCAATACAGGTCTCGATTTCAAAAATATTGAAGACCATTATTTTTCGTCTCCTGTGTCGGTTACGACTTTGGACGACTTTCTAACGCCCAAGGCTTTGCGGGGGCTACGTGAATTTTGCCTTGAATCGACAATATTCTTTGGCTACACCGGCAACCACTTTGTAGACAGCTACGTCTCCCGTGGCTTCAGTTGCGGCCTCCTATTTCAGATAGCCGAGGAAGTTAAGCAGTGCTTTCCGAGGATACTCGGTGATCACTATCTCTCTAATATGTGGGTTTATCGCTACAACAATCAAAGTGAAGGCGTGGCCGCACATACGGACGACGGAGCGGTGACGTTTAATCTCTGGATCACGCCAGGCGACGCCAACCTCGATCCCGACAGCGGCGGCCTCATTGTTTATACCAAGGAGCAACCCCACGATTGGGACTGGGGATACCATAATAGAATGAAATACAACGCGACCGTTAAGGAAAAAATAGCCGATTTTCTTACCGATGCCGATACTGTCACCATACCGCATAGAGAAAACCGGAGTACATTATTTCACTCGAACCTATTTCATAAATCGGATCGGATCCACTTTCGAGACGGATACGAAAATCGCAGAGTGAACATCACCTTTCTTTTCGGAAAGCGTGAAGTTTGAAATCACGAAATGAAGCAAGGTCATTAAAAATTTTCATATGGTACATAAAACCTGCTTGATTTAGCGTTGAACTTTGTCCGCTTTATTATAGTTTTGCCCCTGATTAACACGGTTTGTAAGCAAACACCGGAACCTTGATTGAAGTTTAAGAGCTTCTAGGACCCAATTCAAAATACATGGGTATTAGTTGAGGCGGCGATACGTGTGGGCGGTGTAATTGTGATAGCAGTGACTCCAAATTGAATAGCTAAGTAGACTTGAGTAGCTGGCCACGCAACCCGTTTCGGTCCTGATGGGCCGGGGAGCAGGTGCAAAGACCAGGGCTGGCGAGATGTGTCAAATCCCGCCATCGGAAGTCGAACCTGATGCAAGCCGCACGGCGGCAAGTCCACCGGACTACGGACACCGGAAGGCAGAGCCCGTCCATAGCGGCGCACACGAAGCACGGGCGACGGTCCAAGGCTCACGTGAGAAGGTCAAGGCGGTCAATGCCGAACTGCGGCGAATTACTTACGAGCTTGAGCGGGGCGAGTTGATACCCTAACGGTAGCTACCCAAGTGCGTGAGTGCGAGCCTGCCGCGCATTGATATCCAATGCGGTGACTACGATGACAACCTGCTGTTCAGGGCCTGCATTAGAACACTTCGCGAAGCGCTGAATGATGTGGCAGAGTGTCGGGGTCTGATAGCGGGGGAACCCGCTCCATAAAATAGCTTTAGAAGGAGAGAAATTCGAATGTTTTCCCATATAATGATTGGTTCCAATGACATTGCAGCGGCCAGAAAATTTTACGACGCTGTTTTGGACACAGTTGGTATCTCGGAGGGAGATTTTAACGAAGAAACACAGCGAATTTATTATCGCACCTCAGATGGAACCCTTATTGTCACCAAACCCATGGACGGCAATCCGGCTACGGTCGCTAACGGAGGTACCCTCGGGTTTACATGCAAGACTCCGGAACAGGCGAAAGCCTTCCACGACGCCGCTGTCGCTAATGGCGGAGTGAGTATCGAAGACCCGCCCGGTTGGCGAAATTTGGGAGAGCGGAAGCTCTACCTCGCTTACGTTCGAGATCCATCAGGACATAAACTCTGCGCTACGCATTTCGCTTAAGATGTAGCAGATTGTCGGGAATTGACGAGAGGTTGCACGAGGCCCTCCAGGTATGGAAATAGGTCTTTATAGCGATACCCATGGTTTGGCGGCGCGGAATGGGGCAGCTTTCTATCTGAACCATACGCCTTTCGAGGAGATGCGTCCCGTCGCCGTCGCCCAGCAGGCTGAAAGAAATGGTTTTCACTCGATTTGGTTTCCGGATCATGTCTGCATGCCGATCGATTCTGGGAGTAAGCATCCGTCTGGGAAAAGGCCCTATCAGCCGCGCCATAACTTCCTTGATGGCACGGTCGTGATGGGTGCTGTTGCGGCATCAACTTCGCGCATAAAGCTTGGAACGGCGGTTCTGATCGCCCCTTACCGGCATCCGCTTTCCGATGCACGCCAGTTGGCAACCGTCGACCTCCTTTCCGGCGGGAGGTTATTGTTTGGCGTTGGATGTGGCTGGTTGCGCGAAGAGTTTGAGGCCATCGGTAAGGACTATACCTTGCGCAATTCAGAGACCGAAGAATGCCTGCAAATTTATAAACGCGCCTGGACTGACGCCGAAGTAAGTTTTGCCGGGGAGCATTATCGGTTTGAGAACGTCTCGATGGACCCCAAGCCGGCGCAAACACCTCGTCCACCGATCTTGTTTGGCGGGAATACGCCCATGGGCGCTCGCCGGGCCATCCGGCACTGCGATGGTCTCTTCCCACTTTTTTTCGACCTTAATTTCGATGCGAATCTTTATGCGCCGCTTCAGGAAATAGTCCGATCTGAGGCCGATACATTGGGGCACGATACTGCTGAATTTAACATGATTGCGGCGGCTTGGACGCGCATTACAGATGCCAACGACCGCGAGTCCAGCCAGTCGCCGCATCCGACATGCACCGGCACCGCTGAACAAATTCTCGAGCACCTAGAGGAGCTCGCAAATGCCGGTTATTCGTTGGTTGTTTGCATGTTGATGTGTCCCTCGGGGAGGCTCAGCGAGCTCGAGGAACAGATTCAACGCTTTGGCGAGGAAGTCATTCCAAAGGCAAGATCGTTCAAGCCGGCCGGTGAATGGAAAGTCATGGCGTGACGGCCAGCCCGGGATACCGGGTTGATAAATCAGTCAGCAGATCTCTCGCAATATTCCGTAACGAATATTGTCATCTCCTCCCCAATCGTAACGCTGTGTCGCGCTGAAGCATCAGTGGTCTCCTTCTGGCCCCGACCGTCGCGCCAATATGGCCAGGGTTAGTTGTATTTTCCCAATGCCCGGTGGCGAGTGCGTAGACTTTGGAATGGTCGGCGAAGGCCATTTCTGTTACAGGAGCGTCAAGATGTTTTGCCATTTTTTACAAAGTAAATAGTGGGTGTTTAATGTCCTCATATAGATCCAGAATGATTAGAGTAAAAACTTACCAACTCTCTAATGATGGCCTTATATCTAGCTCAAAACTCCATGCTCTTGGTGATTGTTGATATAAATATTCAAATCCATCCACTATTAATTTTATATCCAATAACTGGTCATTATTTAAGTTTTTAACAATCTCCGGCCGTCGCTCGCGAACCCTGTCCCCATCAATAACTCCGTCAATCACTATGTGGCCCACGTGAACTCCCTCTGGCGCATATTCTTTCGCCATTGCCTGAACTAAATTACGCAGGCCGCCTTTTGCTGAGTTAAAGGCACCATAGTTTGATCGCCCTCTCAAGGAAGCACTGGCACCTGTAAATAATAGTGTTCCTCGTTTATTAGGAAGCATTCTCCGAACAGCTTCCCGGCCGAATAAAAAACCTCCAAAACAACCAATGCGCCAACTATCCTCAAAATATGTTGCTTCCATGTCACAAATTCGACCAGGTGTATTGTTGCCCGCATTATAAATGGCTAAATCGATATCACTACCCGCTCTGTCAAATAGTTGAATCACCTGTTTTTCATCTGTTGCGTCACAAACGATTGCGGTTGCATGGCCATTTTTCTTCTTAATTGTTTCAGCAATAGCATCCACTTTCTCTTTTGTTCGTCCCGCCAAATAAACATGTAAATTCTTTTCTGCAAATCTTTGTGCTAACTTTGCACCAAGGCCCTTATCTGCCCCTACTCCTAAAATCACAGCTGTTTTCACAATCCTTTTCCTCCATAAAACATCTTAATAATTATTAATTCATATTTTAGTCAGGCCTCCAATAGTGCACTTTATCGCGCTGAAAGGTAAGCCGCTTGGGAAGGCGGTGCAGACGTCGCGCCGGTGACGTCTGTCCGCGATCCCGTGGACTTGCCACCATGCATCCGACACCTGTTCCGGTCTGTGACGACGGGGTTCTGGCAGGGCGTGCCTCGACGGGTTTTTGCCAAGCATTTCTTACCCGGCCAATTCGGCCCGAAACGCGTTGCCTTGCCCGCTTCGCTTAGTTTCTGATGGTTAACTACCGTTATTTTCATATTCTCGCCCTGCGCTGGGTTTGGTGCTGGGTCATTGCTCTTGGTCCCCGGCTGAGGGGACTAACTGTGTTTAACTATGTACCATAGGCCGCAGCGAGGTATGTCTCACCCTTTTCGACCAATCCCGATCGTGCTACCTAGTACACAAGATCGGCGCCTCCTCAAAAACGCTTCCGGTGTCAGAAACTGCGGCTGAAAGCCTCAGCCTTGCACATATGGCAGCACGATCATCATAAACTAGAGGGGCGGACGGCAATTTCGGCAGCCTGTTGTAGTACTGCTAGGCTTTACGGTAGAAAGATTCTATAAGCATTTTACTTACTTGCCGACGGTGGTCGCTCGTTGCTTCTATGATTTACTGGTTTTCATCAAATTTCTAGGTTTTATATTTGGATCATGCGTAAAAAATTTCTCCTTAATCTACAGTTTCTCTACACATCAGAATAATTCATATATATCCTACCAGATAAGTCTGTTTCTCCACTCATTAAATGGATGGCGTATAAAGATTACCTAATACAATTATGTACATTAATAATTGTATCAAAAATATAAATAAATCTAGACAATTAGGTGCTGTTTATGCTTATATTATAAAGTAACTAAGTTACGATAATTCGTGTGTATTTCGGAAAATAGAAGTGGTTAATTATGAATAACTTAAGGCGCAGTGTCGAGATTGCCGGTGCTGGATTATCTGGTTTAGCTCTCGCTGTGAGAATGGCCCAGCTTGGGTGGAAAGTTACACTACATGAAAAAAATAGTGATTTAAGAATGTTCGGGGCGGGCATTTGGTTATGGGGAAATGGACTAAAGTCACTGCAAATGATTGGCGCATACGATGAGGCGGTCCGTCGAGCTAAAGTAATTAAAGAGTGGCGAATTGCTGATCAGGAAGGCAATGTGCTGATGACCAGGCCTATGACGCCGGGTGATCAACTATTACTTCCACCTCGCGAAGACCTTTATCAATCACTCATTAATCGTGCGATAGCAGAGAGCGTGGAAATTCGTACCTCATCTACGGCAATATCTGTTCGCCCAGAAGGCGTTTTAGTTCTAGAAAACGGCGACGAAAGAAAAGCCGACCTTATAGTTGCGGCAGATGGACTTTACTCCCGACTACGTGAAAGTATTTATGCAACGCGTGTTCTAGATTATGGGATTGAAGCTGGAATACGTATGTTGATACAACATAAACTAGGTGACCCTGATGACATTATTACAGAATATTGGAATGGTCCTTGGAGACTGCTTTATAATCCATGCACGGACGGAGAGAATTATATATTTTTAAGCGCTCCAATAAATGACGAACGTGGGAGAAAAATACCTGTTGATCGTGACTTTTGGAAAAAAACATTTCCACTTCAAGAGGATTTGGTTAATCGATTTCAAGAGGATGGGCGATGGGATCGCATTGGATACGTCCGCTGCCGAACTTGGTCCGATGGTAAAGTTGCTATCCTTGGTGATGCTGCAAATGGTATGCCCCCTAATTTAGGTCAAGCCGCGAACATGGCATTTACCAATGCGATGGCATTGGCAGCTATAGTTAATGAAGAAAAGAATGTTCGAAGCGCTCTTGAAAAGTGGGAAAAAGTCGCACGCCCACTCACAGAACACGTACAATGGTGGTCATATATTTATGGGTTTGTTATCGGAAATTGGCCTTCTGAAAAATTATCAATGAGAAATACAGCTATATCAAAAATTTCAAAAACTAAATGGTTTGAAGAAGGCTTGAACCGCGGGGCTAGAAGCATACCCTTAGGTTTCAACGGAGAGATGATTTTTCCAAAGACGGAACATAACGATTACACCGGGATTGGATTTGAAGAGTCTCTTCTCAAGGAGATAACAAATTCGGCTTTAGGACAAAATGCTTTTATGAGTTTTCTGGCTAGAGGTAGACCATAGTGGGGAGGTACTTCTGGTGAGCAATGGGCCGTGGCCCTCAGACCACTTTGATAAAAGCTGTGTCACGCTGAAAGGTCAACGGGTCCTTCGTGGCCAATCATTTGCCAGTAACGCGCGTTCGTAAAGTCTGTCCAGCGGCAGAATTGCTGTTAAGGTAGTGGCCCATCGCGCAAGAACCCATCCATCACGTTTTTGGTAATCCGTGAAACGTTGTTGTCGTAGTTGTTGTGCGAGAGAGAACCACACCAGGCCATCGAGCCGACAGAGAATACGCCGCCGTTATGTGGGGCCTTGAAATAGACCATGTCAGCCCGAATCTTGGGGTTGGTCTCGCCGGTACCGGTCAGGAGTTGCCCCCGTGAGCTGTACGTTATCTCCTCGGTTACGGGAACAAAAATATCGGAATGGCCCTCTGAGTGCGCGAGCAGGAAGGCACGGTGAGGGGTACCTAGCTCGAGGTCCGCGCGATCAAGCTCGAGGCCTGCTGCGCCGCCGCCGATCAGACCGAAATCACCAATCACTTCATCGCGACCTACGCCTTCAAAAATCCAGGCACACTCTTCTCGCTCGCTGTCTGGAGCCCGGCGATAGTAGGAGGATTGCGTCAACCCGAACGACGTGAAGGTTACGCCCAAGAGGTTCGACATCGGCCGTCCTCTGATACGCCATGCGCCGCCATGCTTGCCGTCGAACGCGTTACAATATTCGCCGGGCATGCCGGTCCAGGCGCGCGAGCCTTGGTCGCTCTTGCGGACCTCGACGATACTCGGATTGTCGGGATGGAACTCGGTGACCCAATAGAAGCCATTCGCCGCGAGATAGAGCCAGCGTCCGCCGCGAAGCTGGAACTCCTGATATGCGTTCATAATCCGCTCGGAGACATATTCCGGGTGATGGGCAGTCAGCACGACACGATACTGGTCGAGCAGGCCGATGCCTTCGTGGTGTACGTCTTCTTCGCTGTGGATGTCGACCTCATAGCCCATGGTCTCAAGCCAATCGACCAGGTGGAGGTCGGCATTGAACTGCCAGACAGAGGGCGAAAATAAATGAGTATATTTAGGCCGCATGTTGAGGATCGGGCGCAGCGCTGAAGAGATGTTGACCCCCCAGCCGTCACGATAGGTCGAATAGGTGCCGAGGCCGTAGGCCTCTTTTTTGTTAAGCAACAGATCCCTCGGCTGCAATAGGGCCGCCCGGGCTGTGAGTAGTTGTGCGACTGGTGAGGTCACGCCAAGATTATCATTGGCGTAGGCTAGGTAGCTTACGCTCGACATCACTAGAGCCACGCGGGCGGTCGGCCCGGTAACCGGTGGGCGGACGAAAAATGGAATATAATCCTCCGTCTCTGGCGATTCGATGCCGTCGATCCTCAGGCGCGCTGCGTAGACACCGCTCTTAAGGTCCTTTGGCAGCTTCAGGGTAAATGCGGGCTTCCAGCGCGCGTCATCGACCGATTCGTCGTGGAAGTGGATGGCGCCATATTCCTCCCGCCCATGCCGGTAGCTCATATAATCCGAGGTCCAGTTGAAGCCCGGCACACCGCGGACAGGCATGTTCACACCGCGCCCATTAAGAGCGAAAGGCCCGCACTCGACGATTTTCGTTGAGGCCGCGTTATCGTGGATGTTTGCCGTGAAATCCCACGCGCCAACGACGGGCTGGCGGGCGTCGAGCGGCATATGGTCAATGCCCGGGCCTGCAAGAAGAATTTCGATCTCGTCTTGCGAAAATGCGCGGTTGGCGAGCCGCGGCCTGTCTAGCCTTCCGTTGAACTTGTGCGTGTGGATAGGGATCGGCCAAGGCTTGCTTAGTCCAGCAAAATGGCCGCCGAAGATAGTTCGTCCCGAGTCCGGGTCGGCGACGCTCGCAGCCATGAGAAAGGGACATGAATTTACTGCCGGCGGTCCGGGCGAGACGGTGGTTTCGATTTCGCTCGCCGTGTCTTCAAGCGGGTAGACCAGGCTCATGCCGAAGCCACCGTTTGCCGGCGTGGCGAAGGGTCGTTGCACGAGCCGGACCCGGCCGCTTCGCGCGTCATAGGCGGCACTCACTTGGTACCACAGGTTGCGGAAGAGAGGCCGACCGCTTGAGACCCGTACTTCAGCTCCGACGCCTCGGCCGATGCGTAGGCATAGCTCGGCATTTTCGTCGATGAACAACCCGAAGCCAGTGCCGTCCTTTTCGTTCAGTTTGGTGAGCAGGCCTTGTACTCCCTGGGCCGGCAGTGTTGGATAGATGTAGCTGCAGAGCGTAAAACTTTCGACGTCCATCGGGGGGGAGTGCGGCACTATAATGTAGCTGCCGGCATCTATCCGTTGATACGCGCCAGCATAAGTACCGTTCACGGGAGTTTCGATTAACTCTTCCTTGAAGCCTGGCCCTTCTGGGCTCGTATCGCCGTGGATCAGGCGCACGATATTGGCACGATAGGATTCGTCCCGTTCGGAGTGTACATAAAATGTGATGGCCTCTCCCGGACGTACAGAAAGGCGGTCTGTATAGCCGGTGATCCGCAGCATGTGGTCTTGCGCGTCCTGCATTGTACTGCGCTCCTAGGTCTCGATGCCGTATTCAGCGAGCAGATTACTCAGTCGTTTGAGAAAGATCGCGTGGTCTGCCTCGCCCCGGGTCGGATAAGTTTCCTCGGTGAGTACGACCGTTTCGCCGCGCGCTGGAGGCAGCAGTGCGATGCTGTATTCACTGCTTGGTTGGGTTTCGACAATGATGTGCTTGCCCGCGGTTGGTACAACCCGCAGCTTATCGATCAGGCGGACGAGGACTCGGCTGTAAATTGGCGCCGGCTTGCCGGGCCGGGTCGGAGCATAAAGTGGATTGGCTCTGTGCTCGGCGATGATCTGGGAGCGGCTCTCAGGGTTGACCAAGTGTGGCAGGATATACATGCGGAAATTGTAATCATCGACTGCTTTGAACGCATAGTCCTGCTTGAGTGCGGTGATTGGGATGCCGTGTGCATCCGCTTCTTGTACCATAAATCCCTCTCGGCAATATTAGGGGTAACTGGTGTGTTTAGAGTTATTAACCTTCTACAGCTAAAGCGCCAGCATGAGCCAGTATGAAGTCGCTAATCTTTCGACCTTCTTCAAGATCTTATGGCGGTTGATTTCCAAACTATCGGCGAATAGGGTTTTATCATGAGTCAAAATATTCCCGTAATTGATCTTGCGCCAATATTTTCCGGATTTACCGAAGGTAAACAGCAGGTCGCAGCGGAAGTGGGCCGCGCCCTTGAAACAGTCGGGTTTTTCTACATCTCGGGCCATGATGTGCCCGAAGAACTCGTCCGCCAGCTCCGCGATGAAGCCTATACATTCTTCGCACTGCCGATCGAAGAAAAAATGAAGGTTAGACGTCCGGCTCCAGAGATCACACGAGGCTACGACCCGCCTGCCCAGCAATCCCTATCGGCAACCAGGGGCAAGGTGTCGCCGTCGGATTTGCAGGAAGGTTTTGGCATGGGGGGCTTCGACTTTGCGCCGGATGATCCTTACTACAATACAGGTCTAGGCCACTATTTTTTTGCCCCTAACCTGTGGCCTGCCGAGCCGTTGGCACTGAGACCGGTGCTGGAAAAATACCACACAGCCCTAAAATCTCTTGCGACGAAAATTATGCAGATCTTTGCATTGGCCCTTGATCTAAAAGAGGACTTTTTCGACAACAAAGTTGATAAGACTGGTGCGCATATTCGCTTGAATAAATATCCGGCACAGCCTAGACCACCGGAGACCGGTCAGCTTCGCTCCGGCGCTCATACTGATTACGGCACACTTACCATTTTATATGGTGAGGATACCCCGGGTGGATTACAGGCCATGGGAGCCCATGGCGAATGGATCGATATTCATCCACCGCCCGGTTCCTTCATTGTTAATATCGGAGATTCAATGGCTCGATGGACTAATGATCGTTGGCTGTCAACTTTGCATCGAGTAGTAAATCCGTCCCGCGAGCACGCAACGAGTGAACGCCTCTCGGTAGCATTTTTTCATGCAGCTAATTACGACACCGAATTGCGCTGCCTGAAAAGCTGTGAGATTCCAGGCGAACTTCCAAAATATGAATCAACATTCTATGCTGCCTATTACATCGACAAGTTAATGAAGAGCCGCCAGACGGTTTCCGCATGAAGGATAACCGAACAACAATTATTGCATTAATATAAAATATTTGATGTAGTATAGATACTTATCAAGTATATTATTTACAGTATAATAACACAATAAAATTTTAATTTCTATAATTCAAAAAAATATTGATATTGATACGAACTAATACTCAGAACAGTTAAGTCTAGGCAACACTTCTTGACCAAAAACTTGAATTCCTTTTTCAAAGTCATTCCAGCTAAACATAAAGCCATCTGCTCCCGTTCTTTCGGCTATTTCATCAAGCTTTGTAGCAACGCTGGTTGGAGACCCGTGAATAACAGGAATCATATGGAACGCTGAATTCCCTTCTTCTAATGGTTTGTCTAGTGAAAGTGTATGTTTTTCACTAGTACCTCCCGTATTAGTATCTAAACTAGCACTAGAAATTATATTCGAGATAGCAGATTTGTCGGCTAATCGTATTATCTCTTCACCAATTTTTTGCGCTTTTTTATCAGTTTGTTCGACAATCATATGGAGAAGAATATACGCGCCATAATTCTTTTGGGAACCGTCATCTTTTTGCTTCTGGAGTTTATCAAGAACGTCTGAGTGACCAAAAACAAATCTTTGATCGACATGTTGCTCACAAAATTTTATTCCGGCTGGTGATTGTCCCGCACTAACTATAGGAATAGAATAATTTGGCGTAGGAAAACATTCGCAATCATTAAACTCCCAAAATTTACTTTTTCTAGAGCATTTTCCTGTTTTCCAAAATTCTTTCAATACTGAGAGGTATTCCGTAGCAAATTCGTAACGCTCCTCATAAAAACTAGATCCTGGCCACAGACCCATTTGTGCATACTCTTCACTATTCCATCCTGTCACTACATTCAATCCTACGCGACCTCCGCTTATATCAGATAAGGTAGCCATCATTCTGGCTGTATAAGCTGGGTGTAAAGCTAGCAAGGAAACCGTAGGAATAAAATTCAACTTTGTTGTTATGGTGGATAACGCACTCACTAGGGTAAAGGGTTCCATGCAATGGTCCCAAAATCCGGTGGCGCCACCAAACCCTTTAAACTTTATCATCGGCAAAGCAAAGGATAGGCCCTGACGTTCCGCTTCTAAGGTTATGGATTTGAGGTGGTCGTAAGTAGGAACATAAGGCTCTATGGCTTCAGAAAGTACATAGCCATTACTACCATTTGGCAAAAACACACCGAACTTCATATTTCAAATCCTGTCCTACATTAAATCGGAGAAAAAATTCTACTAAAACTAAAGTAAAATGAAATTATCTAGGGTACTATATTTTAGTATAGTTCATGGATAGCGTATCTAGAGTGAGGTTAATTAAAGATTGCCTTGGTCTAAAAAATTTCTGCGTAAGGATATGGAGGTGATAGATCTGTCCAATCCTTAATACATAATACTACTAGTGCCACCACCTACAAGCTTAAGTTAGCCGGTGTTCAGGCCCTGGGGGCGATCAGATTTAGGCGAGGGTTGTGAGGCACACCCGCCGTCTCGTGATGGTGTATAGCATTGCATCATGGAATGGCATCGGCCACAATGAACTAAGAGATTATGCTCGCATCGAATTTCAAAATATTAGGGAAAATTTATGCTGTTGAGTAAAAGAGCGTTAAAGGATGCGCGTATCTTTGCCACATCCGCCCTAATTTTAGCATCGATGTTTGCTGGAGTGCCAGCCTTCGCAGCAACATGCCCTGAGGTAAATTTACCCGCTAAGGTAATGGTAGGTAAAACCAATCTCGTGCTTAACGGTATTGGTCTCAGGAAAGCAACCTTCTTTAGCGTTAAGGTTTATGTTGCCGGTCTCTACTTACCCCAAAAGTCAGTTGACGCTAAGAAAATTCTAAATACAAACCAGAGTTGGAAGCTTGTGCTTCATTTTGTCCGTGACGTCGACTCAGACGATTTTCGCGATGCCTTAGTTGAAGGCTTTGAGAATGCGACCGATGGCAATGTCGAAGCTATGCGTCCACAAATTGATGCGATTAACGCCCTAGTCCCGGATCTTAAAGTCGGCGATCGTTTGACATTTAATCATGAAGCAGGGAGAGGCATCTCAGTTAACTTCAATGATTCATCTAATAGTATAGTTGATGGAACCGACCTTTCTGCAACTCTGCTTACCATATGGCTTGGGGAAGACCCTCCCAATGAAGACCTAAAGACAGGGTTGCTCGGTGGTGAATGTGAGTAATACCAATTGGGTAAGACCTATGTGCCTAATATTGGGCTTAGGTTACAGTGGGAGAAAGCCTGTAATCCGATGGGTTGGTGCGGAGCTGCTGAATGGCAAACCCTTGATGAATGCTGAAGGAAGTGGATGTCGTGATCAACTAATGGCGCAGCCACTCAAACATCGCTTGACCGCATAGCATCTTCGGATTTCGGTGCTCAGTAGCACCGACGGTCACTCCACACTCTAGCTATGAAGTCTTCACTACGGATGAGTTTATAGAGCAATCGCCATTCGCCGCATACCAAGCATGGTCCAAACCAACGAATTAAAGTAAGCGTGGCGGGGAGAACGGAAGCAATACTCAGTTTTCAAATCTGTAATCAAGATAAACCCAGAACAGGGCCTAAAAACGATTACCACTTGAGACGACTTTACGGCTGACTGGATTGACAGCTACTTTAGCATCCTTAATATTCGTTACCTAAGTAGAAACAAGGGGAGGCGAATAATGAGAAAGCTCATACTCAGTGCAGTGGTAGCTGGCTTTGCGATGCTAATATCGCAGGGCGCATCTGCTGCGTGTGGTTCTGTCACCATTGCAGAAATGAACTGGGCATCGGCGGGGTTTATGGCCAATGTTGACAAAATCATCTTAGGAAAAGGTTATGGATGTGATGTCGGGCTAGTTCCGGGCGATACCATGCCAACATTTACGTCAATGAACGAAAAGGGAGCGCCGGATGTTGCGCCCGAGGTTTGGACCAATGCGATGCGCGGGCCGTTGCAGATTGCCTTTGATGAAGGCAGGCTTCACGCCGCAAATCCAAATCCGATTACTGGCCTAGGTGAAGGTTGGTGGATACCGCCGAAGACCGCAAAAGATCACCCGGAATTAAAAACTGTTCTTGATATTCTCGAACATCCGGAATTGTTTCCCTATAAGGAAGACCCCTCAAAGGGTGCTTTTGTGACTTGTCCGGCAGGTTGGGGCTGTCAATTAACAAACGCTAATCTTTTCCGTGCTTTTGATATGGAAGCCAAGGGCTGGGTATTAGTAGATCCAGGGTCCGCCGCAGGTCTAGATGGATCAATGGCGAAGGCGGTTGAACGCGGAGAGAACTGGTTTGGTTATTACTGGTCTCCTACCGCCATGATCGGAAAATATAATATGGTTCCGGTCCCGTTCGGTGTAGACTTTGCAGGATCAGAGAATTGGGACGGCTGTATTGTAAAGCCTGAACAAGAATGTGACGATCCAAAGCCATCTTCATGGACCAAATCAGAGGTCCAGACGATAGTAACGGATGGATTTAAGACGCAGGGTGGCGCAGCGAACGATTATTTAGCCGCACGTGTTTATCCTGGCCCTGTTATGAACGGAATGCTTGTTTATATGCAGGAGAATCAGGCTGATGGCGCAGATGCCGCCATGGAGTTTCTAAAAGTTCACGAAGATATATGGACACAGTGGGTATCGTCGGACGTTGCAGCCAAGGTAAAAGCTGGTATGTAGCCTCCTATGGTAAATTTTGGGGGCCTGCTGATCTGTTGATCGGCAGGCCCCTATTTTTTTACCTAATTGAGAGTTAAAATGGACTTTTCAAACCCTCCAATGATGGACCGGCAGGATCTCCGTGATCTCAAGAAATCTATTGACTTGGGATTCAGGGACTTTTCCCGCGCTTATGGAGATTCATTAGAATCCTTTTTTGACCCATTACTATATTTTTTAGTTTGGTTTGAAAGAATTTTAGTGGCTGCGCCTTGGCCAGTAATATTATTTGTCTTCGCAATCTTAGCTTGGTTCGGAGCACGTAATTGGTATGTGGTGATTGGTACTGTCGTCGCATTTCTCCTAATTGGATACTTTGGAATGTGGAAAGATACAATGGCTACACTGGCCATTGTCTCGGTATCAACTTTATTATGTATAATAGTGGGAATTCCAGTTGGGATAGCAATGGCTCGATCTAATCGAGTAAGAGCGATTGTTACCCCAGTCTTAGATGTAATGCAGACGATTCCAAGTTTTGTGTATTTGATCCCTGTTGTTATGCTGCTAGGTATTGGAAAGGTCCCCGGCTTGTTAGCGGTCTGTATTTACGCAATCCCTCCGATAGTTAGGCTTACTAATTTAGGGATTCGCCTAGTAGACCGGGAAGTCCTAGAAGCTGCGGATGCGTTCGGAGCGAGTTACCGCCAAAAACTATTTGGCGTTCAAGTTCCCCTAGCATTGCCCAATATCTTCGCCGGGGTGAATCAAACGATAATGATGGCACTAGCTATGGTTGTTATTGCAGCTATGATTGGCATGCAAGGTCTAGGCCAACAAGTATTGAGGGCAGTGTCAAATCAATACCTAGCGCTTGGATTTTTAAACGGCCTAGCTATTGTTGGTCTTGCTATTATCTTTGACCGTATATCCCAAAACTATGGCAAGCGCCTTCAAAAACATCTTGAGGGTAGCCGTGATGACTGATTCAGCCGTCGAAATAAAAAATGTATATAAAATATTTGGTCCCCACCCAGAAAGAGTAATTGATTTAGTCAGAAGCGGCGTTTCAAAACAACAATTGATGGAAAGCCACGGACATGTTCTAGGGCTTGAAAATGTTAATATTAAAATAGCTGCACACGAAATCCAGGTTATCATGGGGTTATCTGGTTCGGGAAAATCAACATTAATTAGGCACATAAATAGATTGATTGAACCGACTTCAGGCGAAATTATCGTTGGGGGAAAAAATGTTTTGTCTATGGATAAAAATGAGCTAATGAATTTTCGCCGATTTGATGCATCAATGGTTTTCCAAAAATTCTCGTTGTTGCCTCATAGAACGGTTGCTGAAAATGTGGCTTATGGTTTGGAAATACAAAACATTGAAAAACAGATAGTAGAACAACGTAGTCGTAGATGGATCGACCGTGTGGGACTTTCGGGATTTGAAAAATATTATCCCGCTCAATTGTCAGGAGGAATGCAACAACGCGTTGGTTTGGCCCGGGCCCTGGCAACAGATGCCGATATATTACTTATGGATGAACCGTTCTCAGCCTTAGACCCTTTAATTAGAACAGATATGCAAGACGTTCTATTAAGCCTTCAAGAAGAATTGAATAAAACTATAATATTTATCACCCATGATTTGGACGAAGCTCTCCGAATTGGAGATAGTGTAGCGATACTCAAAGATGGGGTCATCGTACAAAAAGGATCTCCACAAACGATTATACTAAATCCAGTTGATGACTATGTAGCGGCTTTTACTAAGGATATTAATAGAGGACGTGTGTTGCAAGTGGGATCAATAATGAATCCCCAAATACCAGACCATCACCTAAAAATAGAAAGGGATATGGTTGTAGAAGAAGCATTGCAAGTTCTTGTGAAAGAGGGTAAAAAATCGGCTTCTGTGGTTAATAAATCAAAAATAGTTGGTACTATCGATATGGATACGCTGATTTCGTCTCTGGCTAGACCAGAGATATCTGATGCCGGAAATAGCAATCAACATTAGCTGTGAAATTGATCTTTATCCAGAAAAACCAAAAAGTAGTTACGCTGTATTTGTCTGATAAAATAGCTTCAGTTAACAAACAAAGTAAGCATTCCTGTAACAAAACTACTTACTTATATCAATTAATCCGTATCTACTGTTCCCGCCCCAGCACCAGTCATGCGCGATGTATCGCTGGATGGTACTAAGAGGCGTTCGGAATATTCAGATAACAAATACCAGGTCGAACTATCTACATCCAAGGTTTCTGATGACGTAACATTATCCGTATTAAAATGGTTTAGTGCCGAGTTGTAATTTGGTACGTCTAACGACACAGATTTATTTGTAATCGTATATAATTCCTCAAAACTACCGCGATTAAAGATTAGGTTACCATTACTACATAAACCGTTTATCGAGGTATTTTGTTCAATACGCCAACTGATACAGACATCGTTGCCTATATATCTGGTAATAAACATAATACCAAATATCATTACCGCCGGAATATCTAAGTTCCTCAAAGCTATTGAAGAGTGTGAGTTGCAATTGTTGTTACGCACTAGTATTTGATCGCAAACCGTGGGTGTAGTGTATAACGATGACAGTGCTTTGCTGGTTGTGATTGGTCTAAATATTCCATTGAAGGCATCTGGTGCGTCGAATGGACCGGACGAATTACTATCCAACTGAAAGATAGCGTCGGCAAACGGTTGTATCGAACCTATATGCCGTGAAAAGACATGCCCGGCTGTCTGACTGGCATCTTGACTAATGCCTACTGGCAAACCGATAGAAATACATGCCTTAAAGATCAATGTTTGTATTTCATTGAGTGAGACACGCATCAAGGCATTGCCGGGGTAATCGGAAAACACCAATCGTCGGCCTGTTGATGGGATAATTCATCTCGCAATGGAGCACCCTGGCATAACGTTATGCGGGTCCATAAATCTGATTTTGGATCAAATTTTGATGCGCCGAAAAATGATAATTTACCCCGTAGGATATCTATTGGTTTGCACGCCTCCGATATTATGTTGTCTTGTATTTCTGCATAGGCGTATCCTGTTAAAAGTTGGACGCGGCGACAGATGTGACGAAGGTCTGGGTGACTGATCAAAAAATGGGATAATGGGATATTTTCATTTGTCGATATAAGTGTCTTCCACAATCCCCAGATATCTCTAGCAATTGTAATATTCATTTCATTTTCTACGCCGTTTTCTGAATATCTATTTCCACGACGGGGTTCATTTTTTTCCTGTGAATAATACCAGAAATACTGACTCTCTTTCGGTTGGTCAAAATTGATCTTAAGAGCCCACATATATTGTTGCTCTATTACCCGTAACAACTCCTGGGTAGTTTGTTTAGGGTCAAAAATGATGTTGTCCTGGTAATCAAGGCTGTCACCTAGTTTGTCTACAATCTCAGGATACGGTTCCAAGAGTAATGCTACTAGAAGCTCCACTCCCTCAACAGACCAAGTAGACTTTACTCTTTTGTACAAATTGTCCCATGGATATAAAATAGTTAGGAGTTGACTGTTATGTGATAACTCGTCGATTAATAAGGATAGTTCAGTTTTCATTATTTGAATTTTTTCTTTTTGTCTCTTATCCTCTATGTTCCACTCTGATAAGTGCTGATATGAACGTGCTAATAATTTATTGAAAACACCTATTTTGTCGGCGGAAGCCTCAGGGAGAGACCTGACCATCGAAAGTGCTGATTCTTTTGCCTCAAACCAATTATGAATTAATATCGGATGTTGGACAAGAAAAGGAGCCATACCCAACCCAGTAGCGTTGCCCATCCCTAAGTGTCTCTTTAGGTTTCGGTCTAACTTTGCTGATCTATTTTCGGTGCTACATTTTGCCAAATGGTCGACCAGGTCCAGGCTAAACTCCCTAATTAGGTAAACTGTTAACATTTCTATCTGGTAAGGCGGTGTTAGTTCTGGTCGAGATGAATATAGTCCACGGTCTGCTAATCCGAACTTTCCGTTCGCATAAACAGCAGTTGTTCGCATTAGATAACCGATAGAATTTAAGATTTTTGGATCAGGTTGTTGATTTCTAGCCAACGATTTGACCACATGGTCAAATAACCTCAAGCTTTTATTTGCTCTACTTAATACTAAATCAGTCGATTCAAATCGACCCTCCTCCTGTTTAGTTGTTTGTTCACGAAGTCGTTTAACGTCAGATCTTGTTGGTATCCCGTCAAAAAGGGTAAACGTGCTATCCCAGTGTTCCGCGATAACTCTATCTGTTCGATTTTGAGGGTCAAGATAGTGTGAGAAACAAATTAGGCTATAAATATTATTCGGTGTTTTTACAGCATAAATAGCTGTTCCATAGCCGTCATTGTCCAGATCAAATTCGTCGCATGAAATTTTCCAGTCATCTGAATGCATACGACGGATAAGCCGTCTCATGAAACTGAGACGAGTTTGAAAAGTAGCGCCTAGGTGTTCAAGTCGCATAACCTGAGTTGAGGGGCGAATCTCCACTTGGTTTCCTGGATAACTCATAAATAATCGGCCTATATTTCTGTTGAACGAAATGACTTCTCAAAGAATGTTAGCCAATTTTTTCCAGAAATTAGTTTTACTTCGTTATCTGAGAACCCCATTAGTTTTAGTTCATTTATGATGTTGATAAAGTCTAGATTGGATTGAAACCAATCTGGCTGTGATGGAAATCCAGAAAAAACTTTGCTGCCCTCTCCAAAGTCCACATCTTTAGTCCAGGTCCCATTACGCATCCATTCTACAACACTGTCTGGTTGATTTTGACATAGGTCACTTCCAAAACCGATGTTATCAACACCTATCTGTTCAGCTGTTTTAGCTATCATCAGGCAAAAATCTTCGACGGTACATTTGCTACCATCCTTCAAGTGGTGTGGATAAAGTGAAAAACCAAGCATCCCATCACTTTGAGATAAATGATTTAAAATGTCATCCGATTTATTTCTAAGGGCACTGTGCCAAGATGAGGGATTGGCATGAGTGATAGCAATTGGTCGTTCAGAATAATTGATTGCTTCCAATGTAGATAAGGGAGCTGAATGGCTCATGTCTATTATCATCCCCAAACGATTCATTTCGCGGATGACCTGTCGACCCATCCTTGTGATACCAGAGTCTTCATTCTCATAACAGCCTGTCGCCAAAAGGCTTTGATTATTATAAGACAATTGCATCACTCTCACGCCTAATTGATGGCAGATTTCCAGCAATCCAAGATCATCTTCAATTGGAGAGCAATTTTGGAAACCAAACATGATAGCCGTCTTTCCTAGACTATAAGCTTGGCATATATCCTCAGCGGTACTTGCGGGAACTATAAATTTAGAAAAAGTCTTAAAATATTGATTCCAAGTAACTATATTATTTATCATCTCTGAAAAATTTTCATGGTAGGCTATGGTCACGTGAACACAGGCAACTCCAGATTTATTCATCTGTCGAAAAATTTGTTCAGACCAATTACTATATTGAAGAGCGTCTATGATAAATGGTTTGGTTTTCATCATAAAAATCCAGTTACTTGACTATAGAGAAAACACTATAATAAATTAATTGGATTTGTCTATAGAGAGCGTTTTGTGAGGGTGAAAAATTATTATATTTATTAGGAAAATAGTCGATTTGAAAGTAGAACTCTATACGGACAGGCGAGGCAAAAACTAAAGGTTTGATTAAAAAATTTAATTCCAAAAATGTAACGGTTTCTAATATGAGTATTAGTATTACTAACGAAGAATTGACAATAATTAATGACCCTATTGAGTCTGCTAAGGGATTGCCCTCGCGGTTTTATACGGGCGGTGAGGCGATGCATTTAGATGCTTCAACGACATTGGCAAAAACCTGGACCTGTTTGGGTTATTACGGGAATTTAAAACGGGGTAGTTACGAGGCCGTAGACCTATTAGGCATGCCGCTAGTAGTTGTCAGAGGGGACGATAATACTAACAGAGTTTTTCACAATATTTGCCGTCACCGGGGGCACAGACTATTAGAGTCAGCGGGTGTTTTAAATGGTGTTATTAAGTGTCCATATCACAGCTGGATTTATGACCTAAGTGGTTCACTTAAGGAAACGCCACACATAAATGGGTACGGAAAACGTCTAACCGATAGTATCAATATAGCGGAGTATGGTTTGTTAGAGGTAAAAAGTGATACCTGGATGGGATTAACATTTGTTAATTTGGATGGAAATGAAATTAGTCTAAAAAACCATCTTCAGCCCCTAATGAGGCGATGGAAAAAATATTTCGGCCCTAATGGCCTTGATGAGCTATCTACAAGACAAAGAGGTGACTCAGTCAAAATAGTAGTTAAAGCAAATTGGAAATTGGTAGTCGAAAATTACCTGGAAAGTTATCATTTGCCCTGGGTCCACCCTGTTTTAAATCGCAATTCTAAAATTGAAAATCATTACAATATCTTAGTGTCTCCCAATATGGCTGGGCAAGGCTCAAAAAAATTTGAAAAACAATATGAGCCAGATGAACCTCTAGAAAAGTTTAGCTGTTGGCCGATTGAGAGAGCTCAATATGCCGAGTATATAGCTGTATTTCCTAACTTATTGTTAGGCATTCATATAGATCATGTTTTTTCAGTCGTATTGCATCCGGTAAAATCGGATGAAACAGTGGAAGTATTTCAGTTGCTCTATAAAAACACTAAAGATAATTCAAAAGCATATGCGGAAGCAAAACGATCGTTACTAAAGGAATGGTGTTCGATTTTTAACGAAGATATCTTACCGTTAGAGGGAATGCAGAAGGGGAGGTTGTCCAAAGCCTTTGATGGGGGGGTGTTTTCACCGAAATTAGAAACAGCAACACATCAATTTCACAAATGGGCAGGGGCAATGTATGCCGATTGTGAAAGGGTAATTTAAGTTGGTGTCTAGATAGGCTTATTTGGAGGTAAGAACGAAATTTATAAATAGGAAAGATATTTCGGCTAGATTGATCCTCATAAGGCGCAGTGACACGGTTAAAGAGTATAGGCGGTGTTGCCAGACCGGTCGCCTGATTAATATGGTTATAGCATGCCGCTAAGTGTTAGCATGTTCTCTTGAAAGTGCGCTCATCTTGCGATGGCAACTCGCCTAGATATTGCGGCAGGATCTGAAGTCAGCCTATAATTCTATAACGTTCAAATTGGACGTCGTGTTGAGGGAGATGGAAAATGTATAAGGGTTCAAGCGAGCATTTTTTTATTACCGGGGCTGGTGAGGCGCCCAACAATGAGAGTCTTCCGTTGATTCTTTATAAAGGAGCGGTGGAATTCGATAAAAGGGAGCCAGAAGCTGTCTTTGAGGAAATTTTCTGGGGCAACAAATGGGCCGATGGTTTTCGGGACGGGACCTTCCCGTTTCATCACTATCATTCGGCAGCGCATGAGGTTGTAGGTGTGGCTCGAGGAACGGCGGTGCTACAGTTCGGTGGCCCGTCCGGACCCGAGGTAGAAGTTGCCGCCGGAGATGCTTGCGTCATTCCTGCTGGCGTGGTCCATCGTCGCATTGACGATGCGCCCGGCTATTCGGTGGTCGGTGCCTATCCACATCATCAAGTGCCGGATTGCTGTGTCCTCAGCGAGGCTGACGCGCGTCTCGCGGAGGTTCATCCCGATGCTGTTGAACTAGTAATCAAGGTTATTGGCGAAGATAAGCTCAAGGCGGTTAAAACTAGTATCGCCGCGACCGTGCTGCCGGCGACTGATCCGCTCTCTGGATCCGGTGGTCCAATAAACGAACTCTGGCTCGGTAACTAATTCCTCAGCTTTGCACCGCAAATAAAAAGCCTGGTGCCCAGGGACAGAATTGAACTGCCGACACGCGGATTTTCAGTCCGCTGCTCTACCAACTGAGCTACCTGGGCAAGGGGCTTGGAACGGCGGGTTATAGGAGAAATACTGGGACCTGTCCAGCGCCAGACGGCTCTACGATCTGCAGGTGTGGGCCGTGCTAGCTGGTGTTTTATGGCTTCAGCACGCCGACATACTGGATCGTGATGAAGCCGGCATAGAGCGCAACAAATATCCCGCCGATTGGGCGCGAAAGCCGCCAGCCGGCGAATACCGGTAGTAGCACCAACGCCGTCACCCCGAGCATGATCCAAATGTCTAGAATCGCAATTTCTCTGGGTGCGACGATCGGGTGGATCACTGACACCAGTCCGAGTATGCCGAGAACGTTGAACACGCTTGAGCCGATAATATTACCGAGTGCCACATCCGCATGCTTGCGGTAGGCGGCGACGATCGAGGTGGCGAGTTCCGGCAGCGACGATCCAATTGCCACTACGGTCAAGCCGATTACTGCTTCCGACATGCCGATGTGGCGCGCCACCACCACCGCCGCATCAACCAGTAAATGAGCGCCGAAGGCCACGGCAGCCAGCCCGGCAGCGATTAATGTTAAAGCGGTGGAAATTCGGTGCGGCACGCCTTGGAATTCCGCTTCCTCGCGCGCATGAAGATCGCCCGCCGGCGTCTTCCGACGTCGTTCCGACCAGTAGAAATAGACGATCAATAGCGCCAACAGAATAAACATCAGGGCGCCTTGCCAGCGGGTAATCTCACCCATTCTGACGAACAGCGTCAGCAGCAGCGAGGACCCCGCTAACGCCAAGCCGTCGCGCCACACCGCCTTGCGGTTGAGCATTACCGGCGCGATCAGCGCCGACATACCTAGAATCAGGAGCAGATTGGCGATGTTGCTGCCGACGATGTTGCCCAGTGCGATGCCCATAGCACCGTCAAGAGCCGCTTTTAAGCTTACCACAAGCTCTGGCGCTGACGTGCCGAAGGCAATTACCGTGGCGCCGATAAGGAACGGCGACACTTGAAGGCGCCGTGCCAGCGAGACCGAACCGCGTACCAGTACCTCGCCGCCGGCAAACAGCAGGAGGAATCCAGCCACAAGTTTGACGATGGTTAGCGCGTCAAGCATGTCTGCGTGCCGGTAAGTTTTTTGCCCTTCTTATGGTCATACCTCGTTATACCGTCTCAATTTTCCAGTCCTCACGCCGCCACACCGGCTCCTCGCGGAGCGTAACTCCGGCCCGCAGCCAGGTGCTGAGCGCTGCCGTCCCCGTATCTTCTCCACCTCCGGTGATTTGGCGGAAAAACTCAGCAAGTCTCGAGGAGACGCTGAGGGTGATCACTCGTGCGCCGGCCTGCACCTGCACCCGTGCGGCCTGCGCTATATCAAAAGCGAGGGCGTCGAGCCGCGGGCGGCGTCCGCAATAGCTGCCGTCTACAGGTTCCGTCAAGACATCAAGAATTGGCGAATCGCTACGTTGACGGGTAATTTCCATTAGGCCCGAGACACTGATGGCGGCCACCTTGTGTGGCACTGGGTCACCCTTCATTTGCGCCCGCATGTTCGCCATCAACGCTTGGCCGGAATCGGTGGTGTTGGGACGAGGAAAGTCGATGACGATTAGCCCAGCCAGATTGCGCAGGCGGATCTCGTGCGCTGCAGCAACCACCGCTTCGTCGCACGCGGCGCGAAGCACACGATGCCGCGCCCCAGCACGCACTCCGGTGTCAACGTCGATTGCTGTTAGGGCCTGGGTGGGTTCAATACTGAGCCGCCCACCGCCTGCCAGAGGCACGTCCGGGGTGAGCGCCGAGGCTAAAGCGCCCATCGCGTCATAGCGCTCAAACAATGCACCCTCAGCGAGCTCTACGTGTTGACTAAATTCCGGTGTCCATTCCTCAGCGTAGGTCGACAGACGCTCAAGCATGGTGCGATCGTCCGTCAGGATCCGTGCACCTGTCGGCAAGATATCGCGCATGTGTCGCTCGGCCAGGCCAGGGCCGCGGGCGAGTAAGGCCGGTGCCGCCGTCGTGGCGCGTTGGGCACTGAGGTTCGCCCAGTACCGACGGTGGCGCGCGGCTTCGGCCAGGATAGCATCATCTGGAGCAGCCTCCGCCGCACTCCGGATGGTGACGCCGCCACCCCCTTCGTCTCCGGCAATGCGGCCGGCAAGGCCCAGCAGGCGCTGGCGCGCAGCAGGGTCACCGATGCGTCGCGCTACAGAGGCGCCAGTAGTTAGCGGAAAAAACACCATATAGCGCCCGGCTAGGGCGATCTCGGCGGTGACCCGGGGTGCCTTGCCGCGCCATTCGGCGCGGGTGACCTGAACCAGCGAATTACCCCCGGGGTTCGTACCCCCGGTTTTCTCCAAGAAGGCGTTTTGCTCCTTAGCGATCGCAACAAAGTGGGCTGCGCCGGCGCGCCGCCCTTCCACCGCCATATAGACATTTCCCAGGAGTGTAGGCGCGCGCGTCGATTCACCGTTGAAGGCCACCACCTTGCCACTGGCAATCGTTACCGTGCGCACGCCGAATGGCGTTGCTGAAACCAGCAATTCGTCAATCATCGTCTCGCCCAGTTACTGGTGCCGAAGAGCATCGGGTTTGGGAGTAGCCAAACCGGTGCTATTGAGCAGGGCATGGGTTTCAAATAGTGGCAATCCGACAACATTTGAATATGAACCATTAATCCAGGCGACGAACCTCGCGGCGTGACCCTGAATTGCATAACCACCTGCCTTGCTGCGCCATTCACCTTGCTGGATGTAGCTCTCAACTTCACTGGCTTCAAGCCGTTTGAAACGTACCGCGGTTTCCACGGTGCGGGTACGCACATCTCGGTCGGGCACGCCGTCGGCGGGCAACATTAGGCACACCGCGCTGAGTACAAGGTGGCGCCGGCCCGAGAGCAGCCGCAAGCAATCGCAGGCCTGCTCCGGGGTTTCCGCCTTTGGTAGGATACGCCGGCCGCATGCGACAACGGTGTCCGCTGCGATTACCAGAGCATCGCTATGGCGCGCTGCGACCGCTGCTAACTTTTCCCCCGCCAGACGCGCTACGTGGGCGCGCGGGGTCTCGCCCTTCATCACCGTCTCGTCAATATAGGCGGGCTCGACAAGGTCCGGAATCACACCTATTTGTGCCAATAGATCGAGCCGGCGAGGCGAAGCGGAAGCGAGGATGAGGCGCGGCGATGCGGGCGAAGAAGCTATTTTGGGCAAGCGGTGTCCTTTCTTAGGTAACCGACGCGTCGTCTTGCCATGAAATCTCCAAAAATGCGATGGCAGGTCGCAGTATTAAGCCACTAAATTGCATCATTAGATTACACAACCGGCGCTCGCCCGGCATCGAAGCGCTGGCTGAGTTTCTCGCGCAACTGGTCGCGGATCGTTCGATAGGCCATCAATCGCATGTCGCGGCTGCCGTCGACAATACTCGGGTCCATGGTGTGCCAAAACTCCACTTTGCAATCTGAGGAGCGCGTCATTTCCACTGCCTTGTGCTGCGCTTCCGGCGATAACGAGATCACCAGATCAAAGGATTCATCGACCAATTCTTCGAACGTTTTGGGACGATGGGTGCTAATTTCGACGCCGATCTCTTCCAAGACGGCAGCGGTAAAGGCATCTGGTTGGCCCTTCCGCACCCCGACCGAATCGACGAATATAGTCTCCCCGACGAGGTTTTTCATGATGCCTTCAGCCATCGGCGAGCGCACTGAATTCCAGGTGCAGGCAAAGAGAACGCTGGACGGCACCGCGGCTAACTCCGCATGTGCAGCACGTAAAGCAGAGTAAAGAGGCGCCGCGCGGTTTCAAAATCGAGTTCGGCTACTCCTTGCAGGCGCTCCAGGAGGAGCTGCGAGCCCTCGTCATGTAGGCCGCGCCGACCCATGTCGATGGCCTCGATACGTGCGCGTGGTGCGGTTTTGATCGCCTCAAAATAGCTTTCGCAAACGGTGGCATAATCCTTCATCAGGCTGCGGAACGGGCTCATGGAAAGTGCGATCTCTTGCACCTCCTCGCCGGCCTCGGTCGTGAGCGCTAGGATCAGGCGGTTATCGGCGATCTTAAGGCGCAAGTTGTAGGGTCCGCGCCCAGCGCCCTGGCTTGGCGAGAATATATTTTTTTCCACTAGGTCGTAGACGGCGATACGACGTTCCTGTTCCACATCCGGGCTCGGATGGGTGCCGGCACTCACATCAAATTCAATATGTGTCAGGCGTTCTGCACCTGATTGTTCTGCCATCTTCCACTTCCATTATTTGGGCCCTGTCCGACCGGCAAAAACCTAACCGATTGTGCCCGCCTAAGCCTAGGCACTTGTGTCGCCTTGCCTTACGCTGGCTCTGGGCTTTCGGCAACAATCGGTCATAGGGTTTATCCTGTCGGAGTATAATTATCGAGATCGTCGTGAATGCCCCATATTGGCGCGTAAAATGAAGGGGATGGCGCCTAGCGTGCGCATTGCGTAGCGTTGCGCAACAGGCGACAAGAAACTCGCGAAGGAGAGAAGAGATGGACATCAGCAAGATCAAGGCGCTCACATTCGATACCGGTGGCACAATTCTTGATTGGCACACCGGCTTCCGCGATTCGCTCGCCGCCCTCGGCGATAAATACGGTGTCGAGGCCGATTGGCATGCACTCGCCAACGATATGCGCCGCCGCTCGCTCGGACGGATGCTCAATCTCGGCAAAGATGCACCGCCAGCCTATAATTTCGACGGCGCCCATGCTGCCGCGCTCGATGATGTATTGAAAGAAAACAGCCTCGACGCGGTGACGCCCGAGGAGCGTCGCACAGTTTGGTGGGATAAAGTGCATTCCCTAAAATGCTGGCCCGATTTTCCTGCCGTGCTGCCAAAGTTACGAGAGAAATACATCTGCGCCTCGTTCACCATCCTCTCCTTACGAATCGTCATAGATACTGCGAGACAAAACAATATCTCTTGGGATGCGGTTATCTCGTGCGAGGCGTTCGGCAAGTATAAGGTCCTGCCCGAGGCTTATCAGACAGCGGCTAAGCTTCTACAGTTGGAGCCGCATGAAATCTGCATGGTGGCGTGCCACAATTTCGATCTCGATGCGGCCAAAGGCCAAGGCTATAACACCGCCTTCGTGCGCCGTCCCGACGAATGGGGCCCGCCTGGTCCGCCCGACCCCACGGCCAATCCAATCCACGACATCATCGTCGATGGGTTCCCTGAGATGGCGCGGGAACTTGGCGTGGATGTCTCGCTCGGCGATTAGGTTCAATGAACAAAGCGTTCACCAGGGAAACCGAGACCGAAGAGGCGCTGCCCGAATTCGTTGACGCCCTACCGCCTGGCATGAAGAATTACATGACGCCGGAGGGTGTGGCGCGACTTAAAGACGAGTTTAGAAGGTTGCGTGATGTCGAACGGCTGAAACTAATAGCTTCCAAGGAAGATGCGCCGGTCAAGAAGCGCCTGCGCGAGATTGATCAGCGCATCCAATACATCGCCCAGCGTCTGCAGATCACCGAAATTGTCGATCCCCGGCGACAGAAGAATAGTGACGAAATTTATTTTGGCGCTAGTGTCACCTATGTCGACGGTGCGGGCGGCGAACACATAGTGCGCATCGTCGGCATCGATGAAGCGCGTCAGGAATTGGGTGAAGTTAGCTGGGTCTCGCCGATCGCCCGCGCGCTCAACGGTGCCGGCGAGGGCGAGGTCGTGAAGTTTTTCAATCCGTCCGGCATCCAGGAAATCAAAATTCTCAAAATCGAATATCCCTAAGAGAATTTACCGCGCGATCTGCTGGTGGTTGCTTGCGGCGAAACATGCTATGTCCGTCGCCTTGAGAACAGGAGAGATCAAAGACATGCGTATCGGCGCCGTTTATCCACAATTTGAAGTCAGCGCCGATCCCGGTGCCGCTAAGGCTTTTGCCGTGGCCGTCGAGGACCTTGGCTACGACCACATTCTCGCCTTTGATCATGTTGTTGGCGGCAACCCCTCTGGCAACGCGCGAGAACATTTCTATACCAACCAACACGGTTTTCTCGAACCGCTGATGTGTTTTGCCCATATGGCGGCGGTCACCGAGTGCATCGAATTCATCTCTGGCATTCTCATTTCGCCGCAACGTCAGACGGTGCTGATTGCGAAACAGGCCGCAACCCTTGATTTTCTCTCAGGCGGGCGTCTCAGACTCGGCATTGGTATCGGCTGGAATGCGATAGAATATGAAGCGCTTGGCACCGATTTCTCCGTTCGTGGCAAGCGCTCGGAGGAGCAGATAGACCTCCTGCGTCGCTTGTGGACCGAGCCTTTGGTGACTTTTGATGGCAAGTGGGACCGCATCACCGATGCTGGCATCAACCCGCTGCCCAAGCAGCGCCCCATTCCGATCTGGATTGGCGGCCACAAGGATGTTGCGGTGCACCGCGCCGCGCGCTTGGCCGATGGTTGGCTACCGTTGTTCCCGCCAGACGAGCGCGGCGCCGCCAAGGTAGCAACATTCAAGCAGTATGTGGCGGATGCTGGGCGCGATATTGCCGATGTCGGCCTCGAAAGCTGGATTAATGTAGGCAATTATGACGACGGCTTCGGTGCTTTATGCCTAAGCGAAGAGAGCTGGCACCAATGGACCAGCGGTTGGAAAAAGCTAGGCGCCACTCATATCACCGTCAATACGATGAAATCTGGTTTTACCAGTGTCGATCAACACATAGAAAAATTGGCCCAGTTCAAGCAAGTTATGGCCGGGCTCTAAGAGCTCTTGCCAGTTAAAAGAAATTAGCGAGGTCGTCATGCCAAGTTTTGATATCGTCTCACGTACCGACTTACCCGAGGTCGACAACGCCCTTCAGGGCGCCAAGCGCGAGATCAGCACACGCTACGATTTTAAAGGCAGTAAATGCAGTATTGAACGCAACGAGCTGGTGATCTCCCTTCACGCCGATGATGATTTCAAGCTGAAGCAGATGCACGAGTTGATGAAAGGCCATATGGGCAAGCGCAAGGTGAACATCGCCGCCTTCGATTTCGCTAAGCCCGAGGATGCGTCAGGCAATTCACTGCGCCAGGTGGTCACTATTAAACAAGGCATCGAGCGTGATCTGGCGCAACAAATCGTCAAGGCGGTAAAATCCGCTAAGCTCAAGGTGCAAACCGCGATTCAGGGTGATGAACTCAGAGTTACGGGCAAGAAGCGCGACGATCTGCAGAACGTCATACAGTTGGTTAAGGACCTCAAGATCACCCAGCCGCTTCAATATGTGAATATGCGGGATTGAGGCGGTCTCGGAAACGTTGCGTTGAGATTAATTGCCGACCGTTGGTGAGATAGAATTGTCCGCGGGCGCCAGGGCAAAACCCTTATAGCCCGCGGCGGCAATATCGTCGCAAATCTCGCGGTAGGCGCCGACGCCACCGACATAGGGATAGATGACACGCGGCTTGCCCGGGATGTTGGCACCGACATACCAAGTGTTGGATTCGAAGAAGAGTGTGTCATCAGCGATATCGGTGACGTGCTGCATCCATTCGTCTTCGGCCTCGGTGCTGGCTTCGATGGTCGCGAGATCCTGCGCCTCCATATACGCCATGCAATCGGCGATCCATTCGATGTGCTGCTCGATCGAGGTCATCATGTTACTGAGCACAGATGGACTGGCGGGGCCGGTGACCGTGAAAAGGTTGGGAAAGCCGGCCACAGCGAGGCCGAGATATGTCCGCGGGCCGTCGGACCATTTCTCCTTAAACTGAATGCCGTTACGGCCGCGGATATCGATGTTGAAGAGCGCGCCGGTCATCGCGTCGAAGCCGGTGGCAAAGACGAGGGCGTCGAATTCATATTCCTTACTACCGGCCCTCAGGCCCTTAGGTATGAATTTTTCGATCGGCGCGGACTTCACGTCGATAAGAGAGACATTGTCGCGGTTATAAGTTTCGTAATAGTCGGTATCGACGCAGAGTCGCTTGGTGCCGAAGGGGTGATCGGTCGGGCACAGCAAATCCGCAATCGCTGGGTCTTTGACCCGCTCGCGAATTTTTTTGTGAGCGAATTCAACGGCAAAATTGTTTGCCGTCCGGCTGGTGATGAGGTCGGAGAAGCTCGCTAGGAAATTAAACGAGCCCTGGCGCCAGCGTCGCTCGAACTCTGCATCGCGCGCCTCGGGGGTAAGGTCGAGCGCCGAGATCTCTGAGACCTCGAAGATATCGCCAACTCGGGACGCGCGGGCGCGAGCGCGAAGCTCTTCGTGGCGCGTTTTCCACATATTCACGACATCCTCATCGATCGGGCCATGATGGGCCGGAACACTGAAATTGGGTGTGCGTTGAAAGACCGTGAGATGCGCAGCCTGCTCGGCAATCACGGGGATAGATTGGACTGCCGACGAGCCAGTACCGATGATGCCAACTCGATTGCCGGTGAAATCGACCTCTTCATGCGGCCATTGTCCGGTGTGGTAGGTCTTACCTTCGTAGCTTTCCAGGCCCTTGAAATCAGGTCGGGTCGGGGTCGAAAGACAGCCTGTGGCCATTATACAGTATTTGGCCGAAATATGTTCGCCGCGGTCAGTTTCTATTGCCCAGCGGTTAGTTGTGCTGTCGAACGCAACAACAGTGATGCGGGTATCGAATTGCATCTCCCGTCTCAGATCAAATTTTTCCACCACGCGGGCAACATATTTGAGGATCTCCGGTTGCCTGGCGTAGCGCTCCGTCCAAGACCACTCACGTTGTAAGTCGTCGGAAAAAGAATAGGAGTAGGTCAGGCTCTCGACGTCGCAGCGCGCGCCCGGGTAGCGGTTCCAGTACCAGGTCCCACCGACGTCGGCCGCGGCCTCGATCACCCGTGCTGAGATTCCGAGTTCGCGGCAGCGTTTAAGCATATAAATGCCGGAAAATCCGGCGCCAACAATCAGCGCATCGACATGGGCAGTGGCCATTTCCCGGCTCCTACGTTGTGCCGAACGCCTGGCGAAGGGCCGCGCAGGCCGTTGCTTGGGCTTCGGTAGCAACATCCATGCGCCCGGTCGCGGTCCAAAATCCGTGGATGTGGCCCTCATAGTTGCGATAGTCGGTTGGCACGCCGGCGGCTTTCAATTTTTCAGCATAGGCGACGCCATCGTCATAGAGCGGATCATGGCTCGCCGTCATGATCAGCGCCGGGGGCAAGCCGGCCAGATCGTCGGCACGGAGCGGCGCAGCCGCGAGATCTGATTTCTCGGCATCTTCGTTGAAATAGCAGTCGAAGAACCAGGCCATGGTCTCGGCGGTCAATACATAGCCATCACCAAAGCTTCTGTAGGAAGGCCGATCCTCGCGCGTATCAGTAACCGGATAAACCAGAAGCTGAAACACGAGCGACGGTCCGCCCTCGCGCTTTGCTCGCTGTGCGACGACTGCCGCAAGACAACCGCCAGCGGAATCGCCCCCAACCGCAATGCGTGCCGGGTCCGCCCCGATCTCGGCGGTATTCGCTGCAACCCATTCGAGAGATGCCCAGGATTCGTCGGTCGGCTTTGGGAATTTAAATTCAGGCGCTTTACAGTAGCTGACGGCGACAACGATACAGCCGGCACCTTGGCACAGCGCGCGGCATACATTGTCGTGCGTATCAATGCTCAGTACGACGTAGCCACTGCCGTGGAAATTAATATAGACCGGCAGCGGCGTATTAGGATTGGCGCCTTCCGGCCAATAAATACGAATCGGGATCGGGCCGTGCGGCCCCGGAATGTCGCGGTTCTCGACGCGGCCGACCTCCGGCCCCTGGTCTTGCAGGCCGAGCACCAGGCCATCGAAATCGGCTCGGACATCGGCGATCGGCCGATCCCACAATGATTCCGGTTCGGAATCAGCCCCGATGGCGTTTATTTCGTCGACAACAGCCTGAACCTGCGGATCGAGTTGCATGGTTACCTTCCTTTCTCTCAAGTTGTGATATCAGCCGACATTTCCCGACTGGTCAATCCTCCACATCATCATAGCCCTCCGAAACGGTGAGGCGTGCGAGGCGGTCGTCGTCATAGTCGCGCTCAATGCGCGTCACGGCCGCGTCCGCTGCCGCATTAAGATCGGCGCCGCAGTGCTTGGGCGCGCCCTTGCGCCAGCCTTCGAGATAATCACCAGAGCCATGCGCGCCGCACTCCATCGCGGCGTTGTCGATTGCTTCTTGGAAGCGCTGCGACAGTTCGCGCCTCGCGTTAGTGCGTCCTGCCTTAGCAATTACTTGAGCGGGAATGTCCCGCCAATACATAATCGTCAGTTTGCCTTGCGCGGCATTTCCGTTTCCATTTTTGGCCATGATTTTGTTTCCTTCTCTCCGCCGGGCTATCCGACTAGGATGCGCCCCCGCATCGCTTCTTGTTGAAAGGATAATACGATGACGATTACACGCATCAAGCCCGGACCCCGCATGAGCCAAGCTGTAGTTCACGGCGACACCGTCTATACCGCTGGCCAAGTGGCCGATGACAGCAGCCTGGACGTGGGTGGGCAGACCGCTCAGGTTCTCGCCAAAATAGATAGCCTTCTAGCCGAGGCAGGTTCAGAAAAGGCCAAGATATTGAAGGTGACCATTTGGCTCGCCGATATTTCCCAATTCAGCGAGATGAATTCGGTGTACGACGCTTGGGTCGATCAGGGCAATCCGCCGGTCCGCGCATGCGTTCAAAGCGCGCTCGCCACCCCGGCGCTTTTGGTCGAGATTATGATCGAGGCAGCGAAATAGCACTGGACAGCGCTTTATAGCGCTTCGGAAACGCTTATATGCGGCGGCTTGCCGTGGGCAGGTGCCATCAACACGTCGCTAGAGATGGGGTCGCCGTGACGCATGGTCTGCAGGAGCACGTAGCCGACTGATTTGCACTTAGAATACACAAATTTAATCTAACGTCTGCGATCTCATCGGAATTTCAAAAACGTCCGCTATCGGCCAATTGCGGACATTGTGATTTGTTACAAATTACGCCCACTTCCGGCCCAAACCAGTCACAGAGGTTCCGACGCTGCCGAGCGTGCCTGCGGATCAAATTTCTGGGGTATTCAGCTGTTGAAGATGGTACGGCCGAATCCGAGGCTCGGACAGACTAGGCTATATGTCGTCGAAACCTCCACCGCGGCCCTTGCCGTCCGCGAACCGGGCAGCCCCTTCGATACCTCTCGTCACTTCCGATTTACTGTTCCACCACTCCTGTTGCAAGGCGTCGCGCAGGGCGAGTCCATGCTGGGTACGGGCGGATCTGCGATCGGCGCGGACACAGCTTTGCGGGAAGCGGGCGATGTCCTGTGCCAATGCTTCGGCTTTTTTGCGAGCCCCACCCTCGGGCACGACATATTCGCAAAGCCCGATCGCGAGCGCTTCCCGTGCGTCGATCCTTCGCCCCGTAAGGATGAGATCCATGGCTCGGCCCTCGCCCACGAGACGCGGCAGGCGTACTGTGCCACCATCAATGAGCGGTATTCCCCAGCGGCGGCAGTACACCCCCATGAAGGCGGTTTCCTCCATGACCCTCATGTCCGCCCAAATCGCCAATTCCATGCCGCCGGCCACAGCTGGGCCGGCGATTGCGGCGATCACGGGCTTTGAAAGTTCCAAACGGCTTGGTCCCATAGCAGCCATAGGCGGCTCACCCTCGTCGGGAAAATCATTTGGGGCTAGTGCTTCCACCCCTGACAGAACCGAGACGTGCTTCAAATCCCATCCCGCACAAAATGCCCCACCTTCGCCCCAGAATACGGCCACGGCGGCATCGTCATCAGCGTCAAATGCCAGGAAGGCATCATATAACGCAGTCGCGCTCTCCGGGTTCATGGCGTTACGTGCGTCCGGGCGCGAATGGATGACGGTCCAGACAGCACCGTCTTTCTCCACGCTAACCGCCATCGGGCATATCTCCGTAATTGCCAGTAAGATATTTATCGCGAGTATAGATTGAGCGCCTCCGGTAGGCGACCTTGGGCGCGATCAAGCGCTGCACCCCATGACCATGCCGGGCCTATATATCGAAATCGGCGCCGAGATGAAACAGGCAATCCCCGCGTTCGGTGCGCCCCGGAACGCGCTTGCAGACCACTAGGCCAGACGCGTCAAAATGCACCTCCGCTGGAGCTCGCCACGGTGTTTCCGGGGTGTGAATGCGTGCCGCCAACTGGCCCTTTACGACTTCGTCGCCAAGTTCAACCATGGGTTCAAACAATCCGTCCTCACTGGCATAGCAAAACGACTCCCAGGTCTCCGCTGTCAGCATGCGGGTTTCCACAGCGGGATGTTCATCGGCGCTGACGGCGCCGTTCCACACACCGATATGGCGCAGCACGCGGCGCACACCGGCCTCGCAAAAACGTAGGCATTCTGGCGTTACTTGGCCAGTGCCACCCATTTCGGTGGCAAGCGGTACGATGCCGCGTGCCGCCGCCGCTGCCATGTTGGTGGCGCCCCCTCCCTGGCCAGGTGGAAAGAAAAAGCCGTACGGTGCGCCAAAGACCCGGCCGAGTTCGACCATCTTTTGCTGCACCTTATCGTTCACCTCGGCAGCGCGCAGGATCACGGTCGGTAGATACATCAATGAGCTGCCCCCGGAATGAAGATCGAGTGTGTAATCAGCGAGCGGCATCAACACTGATTGCATGTAGTGGGCGAGCATTAGTGTTGGGCTGCCGTCGGCTTGGCCGGGAAAGACACGGTTAAGGTTTAGATCGTCTATTGGTGAGGTGCGGAGGCCCGCTTTGGCTGCCGGATAGTTGGCCATCGGCAGGACGATGATACGGCCTGTCACATCCGCGGGATCAATCTCCTGGATCAGTCCTGAAAGCGTCACTTGACCTTCATATTCATCACCATGCACGCCCGATGTGAGCAGCATGGTCGGCCCCTCACCGTTCTTAATACATACAAGCGGCACCGGCAGCCACCCATAGGCCGAGCGGTGCACAGAATGAGGCAACTGCACATAATCGCATTGCTTGCCGTCCTTGTTAAAATCGATGCGCGAGGTGAGGCGCGAGGGTTTTTCAGCCATGTGTTCTCTCCCGGTTTAACGCGGCACGCGACAATAAAGGAGTTTGTGAATTCCCGCTAGGCGTCCAACGCCTTTTCCCAGGCCACGTCACTGGGTCATGACGTGGATTGCTTCGAGTATGCAATCTAGTTTTACGCGACAAGCCTCGACGATCCCAAAAATTGGGCACCAGGGTTTTATGTTCATTTTGGCGAACAGTTAGCGCCGTTGAATATGATCGATGATTAGCCCACATATATCATGAGCGTAGCGCGCAAAGATTTGAATTAGAGTAAGGAACTGGCATGCATGTTTTACTCGCTGAAGACGATGTCGAAACGGCGGCCTATATCGAGAAGGGCTTGCGAGAAATTGGACATACGGTAGATATCGCGGTGACCGGCCCCGACGGTCTCAATCTGGCACTGCATTGTGACTTCGATGCCGCCGTGGTTGATCGTATGTTGCCCGGCCTTGATGGACTCTCGATGATCGCGGCCCTTCGCGCTTCGGACAACCAGCTACCGGTGCTGATTCTGAGCGCGCTTGGGCAGACCGATCACCGGGTCGAGGGTCTCCGCGCTGGCGGGGATGATTATCTGGCGAAACCCTTTGCGTTTTCTGAATTGGAGGCGCGCCTTGCAGCGCTCGCCCGCCGCGCCGGGCAAGCTCCGGCAGAGACAGCACTAAAATTCGCCGACCTTGAGGTCGATCTTTTGGCGCGCAAGGCCCTGCGTGGTGGGCATGACATAGTTCTCCAACCGAAGGAGTTTGCCCTGCTAGAATATCTCTTACGCCATGCCGGGCAGGTGGTGACGCGCACCATGTTGCTTGAACATGTCTGGGGCTACCACTTCGACCCGCAAACTAACGTCATCGACGTCCATATCAGCCGCCTGCGTCAGAAGATCGACAGGGGATTTCAGGTGCCGCTGCTGCATACCGTACGCGGCGCTGGATATTGTTTGCGTGCTGCCGCGTAACACCAGCTTTTTCCGAACTACCGGGTTCCGCTTCGCACTCTTGTATCTATTACCGTTCGGCGCCTCGGTGCTGGTGCTATTTGGCTTTGTCTATTTGACCAGCATCGAGATCATCGATTCACAAACCAACGCGGCCATCGAAGCGGAGATCAAAGGGCTCTCGGAACAATACCGCGCTCAGGGCCTTGGGCGCCTGCGCACCATTGTCGCCGAGCGCAGCACGCCGCCCAGTGATGGCGACAGTATTTATTTACTCGTTGACTCAGCAGGCAATGTGCTGGCTGGAAATCTTCGCGCTTGGCCGCAGTCTGCGCGGCGTAATGGCGATTGGCTCTATGTCTCTGCGCTCGACGCGGCCAAAGATTTTGACCGCCGCGAATTTCGCGCTCGGTCGTTCGTGCTGCGCCGCAATTTCCGCCTGCTCGTCGGCCGAGATATCCGCGCACGTGGTGAATTTCAGAGTGCTATGATTCAATCTCTCGGCTGGGCATTAGCGGTCACCATCGCACTCGGCATCGCGGGTGGTTATTTTATGAGCCGGCGCATGCTGAGGCGGGTCGACGGCGTTGCGGCGACGAGCCGCGAGATTATTGAGGGCGATCTATCGCGTCGCATGCCGGTGAGCGGCAGCGGTGACGAGTTTGATCGCCTTTCTGAGACGCTCAACCATATGCTCGACGAAATCGAAGAATTACTGACCGGCATGCGCGCCGTCACCGATAGCGTGACGCATGACCTCAAAAGCCCGCTCACACGCCTTAAGTCGAGCCTAGAGCTCGCGTTGCGCCAGAGTAGCCCTGAAGCGGCGGAAACCCGAAGTACAGTGACTCGGGCGATTGCCGAGGCGGATGCCGTGTTGTTGACCTTCGACGCCCTCATCGCCATCGCTCGCGCCGAAGCCGTGACCGGTAGCACTGCTATGGAAAGCGTTGATCTTTCCATCCTGGTCAACGATATGGCCGAGCTCTACCTTCCGTTAGCCGAGCAGGAGGGAATATCCGTGACCCTGAACATCGCCGAGAGTTGCAAAATAACCGGGCACCAACAATTCCTCAGCCAGGCAGTAGGCAACCTGCTCGATAATGCGGTTAAATTCACGCCCGCGGGCGGCAGCATCGCCTTGTCACTCAGCTGCAATCCAGCCCAGCTCATCATTTCCGATTCCGGCCCCGGCATCGCGGTAGCGGATCGTGTGCGTGTCCTAGAACGCTTTGTCCGCCTCGATGCCAGTCGCAGCTCTGCCGGCAGCGGCCTCGGGCTCAGCCTGGTTGCCGGCGTTGCTAAATTGCACAGCGCGGAATTAGAGCTGTCGGGCAGTGATCTGGGTGGGCTTAGTGTCCAATTGACGTTTTAGGTAGTAACATTACAAAAATTTAATGCGTCGGACATCTTGGCGTTAGCCGCGCCGGTTCAACATATTCACCCTGAGTGAACCTACAAAGGAGTGTTGAACCATGAAAGTTTCGCGCAATTTTACTTCGTATAAGCGCTTGTTGCTGGGCTCATTGGCCGGCTTGGCTCTCCTAGCTGCGGCTTCCGGCACGATTGGCGTAAATGGACTCCGAGCCGACGCACCGGCGGCAGAGAAACCGCGTGTCGATGCGGTCCATGTGATGGTGAATTTTGCCGATGTCATCGAAACGGTGGGTCCGGCAGTGGTCAGCATTGAAGTCTCTCGACCAACGCGTTTAGTTTCCGGCAAGATGGACCGCCATGAGGCAATGCCTTTCAAGGAGTTTTTTAAGCATTGGCGCGGCCCGCGTCAGCACGACCGCCATAGCCAGCCTCACCCCTGGCCGCATGGCAACAAATCCTCCGGCTCCGGGTTCATTATTGATTCGGAAGGCTACGTGCTAACCAACAGCCATGTCATTGATGGTAGTGGAGAAATCTTCGTCACCCTGATGGACGGTACGCGGCATGAAGCGACCATAATCGGTAGCGATGCGAAGAGCGACCTGGCCCTGTTGAAGATTGACGTCGGCACGGTACTTCCAGCACTCGCGTTCGGTGATTCCACCGCGATGCGCGTCGGCAGTCCGGTAATCGCGCTCGGCAATCCCTTCGGCCTCGGGCACAGCGCTACCATGGGCATAATTTCGGCACACGGGCGTGGCATTGGCTCGGGCCCGTATGACGATTTTCTGCAAACCGACGCGCCGATCAATCCTGGTAATTCCGGCGGCCCGCTGTTCAATGCCCAGGGCGAGGTAATTGGTGTCAACACAGCAATCTTCTCGCCAAGCGGCGGCAATGTTGGTATCGGCTTTGCTATCCCTGCATTGCTGGCCCAAGATATCGTCGCCGATCTTATGGACGACGGCAAAGTTGAACGCGCCTGGCTCGGTATTGGCATTCAGCAGCTCAGCGATGAGATGGCCGATGGTCTCGGCATCGGCGATATCGACGGCGCTATCATTTCCGAGGTCATGACCGGTAGCCCGGCCGCCGCCGCCGGCCTAATGCAGCGTGATGTGATCATTTCGGTTAACGATGTGGCGGTAAAGAAATTGCGTGATCTCACCCGCACCATCGCCCGGCTGGAGGTTGGCGCAACTGCAATATTGGCGGTATGGCGCGACGGCGAGACACTCACCATTGAGGCCATAGTGGGAAAAGCGGTGGAGACAGAGGTCGCTGCGCAGCCGCCGGAAGGAGATACGCTTGAGGCGTTGGGCGTCAGACTCCGCGCACTCGACGATTCGACGCGGTATAACTTCGGCATCGGCCAAGATGTGACCGGCGTCGTGGTCACCGATCTCAAACGCCGTGGTGTTGCTGCAGTAAGGGGTATCCGACCCGGCGATGTTATTGTCTCGGTCGGGAACAAAGCGGTATCGGTGCCATCCGAAGTCGCTGCTGGTATCCGCCTAGCTGAGGAAGACAAGCGCCAGGCGGTGCTATTGCTAATGAACCGCAGCGGCCAAAAACGCTATGTCGCACTGCCTCTGCCCAAAGCGGGATAGGACGCTTGAAATACTGACGATACCTCAGACGACCGCTGCCAAGACAGGGGTACCTATGCCGAGAATGGCATAGGTACCCTATCATTGCTTGCGCCGTGTGATAATTAAATATGGCGGCAAAACCAGAGCCAGTATCACTAAAAGATTATGATTCTTTTTACTACTGGCAGCCTGGTCGCATGGGGAGATGTTAAATAGGAATAATGCGCGAAATGGTTACATCTTGGCCAACGCGTCTTCCTCGGCGATTGTGGTGAGGAATATCTTCGCCAGATCCCGTAGCTTGGCCTCGCCGACGCCGTGGATGTCGCCAAATTCTTCCATTGTCCGGGGCTGGCAGCGCGCCATTTCCTGTAGCGAGCGGTCCGAGAAGATGACGTAAGCCGGCACGCTGCGCGCCTGGGCGAGATCTCGGCGCAGCTTTTTGAGGCGGTCGAGCAGCAACTCCTCGCTGTCGGTGAGGTCGGGCAGTGGTTTGCGCGGTGTCTTCGGCATGCGTTCCGATTTACGCTTGATAGCGTCTTGACGGTAGTGGAAGTCCACTTCGCCTTCCAATAGCGCGCGGCTTTCAGGCGTTAGCTTGAGGCCGCCATAGCCGCCGATATCGAGGCGCAAATAGCCGGCGGCAACGATCTGTCTGAGGATCGATTGCCACTCCCTCTTGCCATGCGTAGCACCTTGGCCAAACACCTCGAACCGGCTATGCCCGAACTGGGAGATTTTTTCTGTTTCGCCACCGCGCAATACGTCGATGATGTGGGCAGCGCCGAAGCGCTCGCCGGTCGCCACCACTGCAGCAAGCGCGAGGCGGGCGTCATGACTGCCATTTACCAGCTCCACCGGGTCGAGACACATATCGCAATTGTTGCATGGTTCAGGCTGTTCGCCGAAATGGGTGAGCAGTACGCGCCGCCGGCAGGCGGGTGATTCACAATAGGCGATCAACGCATCGAGGCGCTTATGTTCGCGCCGCTTGCGCTCCATGTCGCTGTCTTCGTCCTCGATGAACATCCGCCGCATGCGCATATCGCCGAGGCCGAACAGCATGCGCGCCTCGGCGGTGCGACCGTCACGTCCGGCGCGGCCAATTTCTTGATAATAGGCCTCGATGCTGGCCGGGATGTCGGTATGAAACACGAAGCGCACATCCGCTTTATCGATGCCCATGCCGAACGCAATGGTGGCGACTATAATAATGCCGCGCTCAGCGAGAAAGCGATTCTGGTTGGCGGCGCGCATCTCCGCGTCCATGCCTGCGTGATAGGGCAGGGCGTCAAAGCCATGGTCGTTGAGATAGGCAGCCGTTTCCTCGGTTTTCTTGCGCGACAGGCAATAGATGATGCCGCACTCGCCTTCGCGGTCTTTGAGAAAATCGAGTAATTGGCGCTTCCACTGATCCTTGATCTCGACGCTGAGATAGATGTTAGGACGGTCGAAGCCGCTGACGAAGATGCGGCCCTCGCCGGAGAACAGCTTGTCGGCGATGTCTTTGCGCGTGATTTCGTCCGCCGTGGCTGTGAAGGCGGCAATCGGCACTCCGGAAAAACGCACCTTCAACTCGCCCAGCATCTCATATTCTGGGCGGAAGGCTGGGCCCCACTGGGAAATACAATGGGCCTCGTCGATTGCGAACAGCGTGACCGGCAGGCGGCTGAGCGCGTCGAGCATGCGTTTCGTCATCAGGCGCTCCGGTGCCATATAGAGAAGCCGTGTTTCACCGGCGGCGACACGCTGCCAAACTGTGACATTATCGGCACGCGAGGCCGCGGAGTTGATGCTGTCCGCCGCGACGCCGGCTAGCTTCAGCGCCATCACCTGGTCTTGCATTAACGCCACCAGCGGTGAGACGACAACCGTGAGGCCGCCGAGTGCCAGGCCCGGTACCTGGAAACACAGCGATTTCCCCGCTCCCGTTGGCATAACAGCGAGGACATCTTCGCCGCCGAGCACAGCGTCGACCACTGCTTCCTGGCCCTGGCGGAAGCCGTCGAAACCAAATACGTCTTTCAGGATGTGGTGCTTATGCAAATTAGAATCGACCGTCGTCATGGCCGTCACCATCTCTTAATCGCCCCTCTATCACAATCATTGCTACAAACCTGACAGCAATTACCAATTAAATTATGAAAAGTCTTAAGCTAGAATATGCGGGCCACACCACAGGATAATGTTTTCCGGCCTTGTGCTGCACAGGTTATGCTGCGAATGAAATGATGCATCCCGTGATGATATGCGTCGCCAAGGACAATATCGCCGCCCATATTTAGTTCGGCTTGGCGGTGGCGCGAGATAATAAAAACGCTCAGGGCTTGTTGAAAGTAATCGTTCGGCAGATGACGCTGGCGGACATCGCAGAAGCCGAACACTGCGCTGAAAATTGGCGAGCAGCGAACTAGGCTATATTCATAGTCCTACGTGTGGTCCGTTTGGGAATTGGACTCGGGAAAGGATTCTACTATGACGTTGCGATTTCTCAATCTGCCAGAGGAGCCGCGCAAACGCGGCGAAGCCCATGGCGAGGCGCTGCGTGAAGAAGCAAATGCGCTCTATCAGGCACATCTTGCCCAGCTTGTATCGCAGCCTGCGATCACTGCGCGCGGTATTACCGACGACGCCAGCTACCAGGCGTACGCGGCCCGCTTTCGCCCGCACGCAGAAGCTTATGCGCCGCATCTCTGGGCCGAGCTCGAAGGTATCGCTACCGGCGCGCGCATGACCGTCAACCAGATATTGGCGCAGAATCTTTATTTGGAAAGTTACGATATCTCGCATCCGTTGGCGCCCGCTGGTCTCGGCGGCTGCACTTCTTGGGCACATCGCCGCGGCGGCCAGGGCCCGATAGGAGAGCAGAGCGCGGTGGTCGGGCAAACCTATGACATGTCAAAAATTTACGAACCCGCCGCCTTCGTCTTCAAGACGCGCAGCAACGGGGTCGAACAGCTGGCGCTGTCGTTCGCCGGGGCGCTCGGCGCCAATGGCCTATCCGGCGGCGGTTTTGCCGTTGTTATCAACAAGCTTTACGGATCTGACAGCCAGCTCGGCGTGCCCTACACCTTTATCATTCGCGCCATGCTCGAACAAACCCGACCGGGCGATGCCTTGGCTCAGCTACTCGGGTGTGAGCGTGCTGGTTCAATGAATTACATACTTGGTGACGCGGGTGGGCTGCTATTCAATATCGAATCCAGCGCCACCGTGTGGGAGAATCTACAGGGCAGTGAAGCCTACGCAGTACACGCCAATCATTTCATTGGCACGCGTGGCAAGAAATTCGAGGCGCGCGATTTTTCAGCTTACGGCTCGCACTCACTGATGCGCTACGCGCGCGCCCAGCAGCTCCTGGCGGCGTTACCCGACCAGCCGCAACATGAGGCGTATCGTGCAATCCTTTGTGACCGCCATAATGAGCCATGGGGCATTTACACAAAAGAGCCGTCCGGCGGCAGTATCAAGGGCCTGCGCACGGTGGCGTCCGTAATATTCGAGCCGGCTAGCGGAGAGGCTTGGATGAGCAGTGGCAATGCCAGCGGCAACGCGATGTTGCACCATACCCTGGAGATTCGCGAGCAAGCAGCCTGAGGCGCTTAGGCGGCCTAAGACCGGGTCAATTTGAATTCGGCATAAATGGAATATCGGTGTCGTCAGGGCGGGCGCCTGCCGCTGTAAGCATGGAATGCACCTGGCCGCGGTGATGGGTCTGGTGATTGAACATATGGGTAACCAGCTGCCAGAGTGGCGTGGTGAATTCTTGCTTGAGAGCAGCCGATACCCAGGTTAACTCTCCCGCCAGCCAGGCTGTATCCAGACCCAAGGACCAGGTGTCGATATCATCGTCGCAGGCATTCCGCGCTTCCACTAGGTTATCCCACTCCGGGTACATGTTGGGGGTCTCTGCCATCATGGAGACCGCCGGTGGTGCCGCCGGGGTAAAACGACTCAGCCAAATACGGTCGCCCCATACAATATGGTTTAGCGTCCCATGGATGGAGCCAAAGAAGGCGCCGCGTTCTTGTTTGCGCTCGGCATTGGAAAGCGTGGCGGCAGCGGCATAAAGGCTGCTGTTCTGCCAACGGTTATAGGCTGCCATGGTTTGTACATAGTCAGTTGAAATCATGTTCGGCTTTCTTTGTTTAATGAGGCTTAAGGGACGCGGTGCCAAGCATGACGCTATAGGAAGTCTGCAAGCAACCTGGCTCCGGCAATGTCTTTTGGCCAACACTCCCAGGGCGTATATTTACCCCTTACCAGGTTAGATAACTTCAGCAACCTTGGGCATGACTTCTTCGGCAAACAGCTGCAGGGCGTCGCAGACCTGGTTGTGCGGCATGCCGAGCCATTGCATGCCGAGGATGAAGCTGTTGACGCCAAGTTTTCTATTGTAGCCTATAATTTGCTCGGCGACTTCGTCGGGCGAGCCGAATAGGAATCGATCGCGTAACAGCTCATCGAAATCCAGCGAGAGATCGTCATCTCCGGGCGGCATCGCCTTGTCCTGGCCCCAGGCGTGATAGGCTTGGTACTTGGCTTCGAGATAAGGGCGGGCGAGGCGCGTCGCTTCTTCGCGTGAAGATGCGACAAAAATTTCTCGCATAAGAGGTAATTCGTCCGGGAATGGTTTACCTAGCGTGTCCAACTCTCGTTGGTAAATACCGAGCTGGCGTTCAATGGTGTCCATGCGCTGATGCGGATTGATAAACCAGGTGTCGCCAAGACGCGCGGCGCGGCGCACCGCACTATCGGCATTGGCACCGAACCACACCGGCGGGCGCGGTAGCTGCGCCGGCTTGATCGAGAGCGTCACATCGTCTAGTTCGAAATGGCTACCCAGCATGCTGACATGGTCTTCAGTCCAGAGGCGCAAGACCGCCTCCAAATTCTCCTCCAGCCGCGGTCCTCGCTCGGCTTGCGTCGTGCCGAAACCCTTGAACTCGACTTCGCGGTAGCCTAGCCCGGCGCCGAACACCAACCGCCCACCGCTAATCACATCGAGGGTGGCAAGCTGCTCTGCAATATCCAGAGGTTTATGCAGCGATAACAACACGATACCCGGAATCATTCGACAATTAGGTGCCTCCGCGGCGATGCGGCACAGAAAAGGGATCTGGGCCAGCATTTGCAGAGGATGCGCGGCATAGTGCATGCCGGCGCAAATGCCGCTATAGCCAAGCCTATCCGCGAGGCGCGCTTCCGCCGCGAGATCGTCAAAGCGCGCCAACATATCCTCGCCTTGTGGATATTGTCCGCGCATGAAGAAGGAATATTGCATGTGTCTAACCTGCCATTTTATCTTATCGTCGGGAGCGGCGCGGCCCAATTTATTGGGATGTGCCGCATGACCTGAATGTCTGTATTATCGCTGCCACGGCGAAACCAACAACAACTGATAGGCGATGAAGCCATGAAAATAGACGGACGCTGCCATTGCGGCCATATCACCTATGAAGCTGAGGTTGATCCGGAGCGCGTGGTGGCCTGCCATTGCACCGACTGCCAGACCATGTCCGGCGCACCCCTACGCGCCGTGGTATTCTCCGAGACCGATGGGTTCAAGTTGTTGACCGGCGAGCTAAAGATTTACGTCAAGACAGCGGAGAGCGGCAACCCGCGCCAGCAAGCCTTCTGCCCCGAATGCGGCACGCCAATCTACGCCACCAACACCGGCGACGGGCCGAAGAATTACGGCATCCGCCTCGGCGCAATCCGTCAGCGCGGCGAATTGACGCCGAAGGCACAGGTGTGGACCCGCTCGGCTCAGTATTGGCTGGCCGGTCTCGACGGCATCAGGAAAATAGAGACCCAGCCGGCCCTACCGCCTAAATAGTGCCGGGCCCGAGCGCTGGAAACTATTTCGCCAAAGCCGGGGTCTCTGTCGCCGCTTCATGGTTTTTGGCGCCGTGAGTGAAGATGGCGAGACCGGCAAAGGCCGAGGCAGTCGCGATCCACACCCAAAAGCTGTGGTGCTCGTCGTGCAGAATATAGCCCCAGCCGAAGCCACCGAGCACAATGAAATAGTTGAACTGCGAGAAAAACACCGGCCCAGTGATGCGCACCAAGAAGAACCAGGCAACCATGGTGGCGGCAGTGATCGCGGCGGCATAGAGGATCACCAAATTGCCGTCCAGCGTGGCAGTGGGAAAAACGAAGCCATGGCCGCTTGCCATCATCACTGGCGCCAACAGCAGGGTGGCGCCGGCCGACATTCCTGCCGCCATCATTAATGACGGCGTGCCCAGAGGGCTCAGGATCACCACAAAGGCATTGCATGACGCGAAACAGAGTGGTCCGACCAGCGCGAGGAGGACCCAGCCCACCATGTCGGGTGTCGGCAGGCCGGTTTGTGGAACCAGCACGAACAGCAAACCGCCAAGCCCAAGCAATACTCCGATCATACCCGAGATGCGGAATTTTTCGATGCGAAGGAAATACGACATCACATATGTAAGCAGCGGTACCAGTACCAGTAGTAGCGTAATGATGCCGACCGGAAGTTTGGGCGCGAGAAAGGTAAGGAGCGGCACTGGTAGGGCGACGCCGATGGTGCCGAGTACCAAATAGGCGCGCAGATGCGGCCAAGTGAGGGGCCGCAGCTCCTTCTTGTAGGCGGCGACGGCGATCAGTACTAGTGTCGCCAACAGCGAGAACCAGAATACATAGCCTATATAAGGTAGGCCATATTCAACGCTCATCCGATTCACCGGAAAGAGCGCGCTATAAACCACACCGGACAGCGCCAGAGCGGGAATAAAAAGAAATTTGTTCTTGTCGGTCATTTTCATGGCGCATGACCTAGCACGCAGCACAGGCGGAATGAAGCGCGGCGATTGGGCTATCACTTACGGAAATTTACTCTGTCGGGACCTTGCCAACCAAATCAAGAATTACAGAAGGTAAAAATTGTGGCAAAGAGATATACGGCATTGCCTGCATCCTCATTCGTGAACACGACGAGGATGCATTAGTCGAAGCTGTCATGCGGGTGAATGTGATGGAACTGTTTCAGCCAAGTTTTGATGCCCACCCCAGCCTATTTGTTTGAAGAGAACCATTCAGCTTTGAGAACTTCCTTGCGAAGAGTGCTGTTGAAAGGGCAGGTCGGAATGGCACTTCCTTGCGTTCGTGCAGGCCACTAAGTCTTCATAGACGGTCGCGAATCACCTCTTCAGATCAGAAGATGTCCGGTTCGCCAACAGGGTCGCCGAAGGTGGTTTCGAGGAAGTCGAAATCGCAGCCTTCGTTTGCTTGCTTGATGTGCTGGGAAAACATCCAGCCATAGCCACGTTCGTATTTGCGCTGTGGCTTCTTCCAGGTGGATTTTCTGGTAGCGAGTTCAGCGTCACTCACCAGCATGTCGAGGGTCCGGTTGGGTACGTCAAGTTTGATCCTATCGCCAGTTTTCACCAACGATAACGGGCCTCCGATGAAGGATTCCGGCGCGCAATGCAGAATACAGGCGCCGTAGCTGGTCCCGCTCATACGCGCGTCCGATAGGCGCACCATATCGCGCACACCTTGTTTCAGCAGCTTCTGCGGGATCGGTAGCATGCCCCATTCCGGCATCCCCGGCCCGCCTTGCGGCCCGGCATTGCGCAGGATCAGGATTGTATCAGCCGTGACATCGAGATCGTCATCATCGATGCGTAATTTGAGGTCGGAATAGCTGTTGAACACCAGTGCTGGACCTTCATGATTGAGGAAGCGTCGATCGCAGGCCGCCGGCTTGATGATCGCGCCGTCAGGGGCAAGATTACCGCGTAGCACGGCGAGCGACCCTTCGGGGTAGATCGGATCCTCCATCGTTCTGATGACGTCGTCATGATGAACGCTAGCGCCTATTAGCGTTTCGCCCAGGGTCTTTCCTGAAACGGTTAGGGCATGGAGGTTTAGTTTGTCTTTCAAGCGGCTCATCATGCCGCGCAAGCCGCCGGAATAATAGAAATCCTCCATCAGGTAGGTATTGCCGCTGGGGCGGATATTGGCGATGACTGGCACGTGGCGGCCGGCGGCATCGAGATCGTCCAGGGTGAGATCGACCCCAGCGCGGCGTGCCATCGCCAGCAGATGAATGATCGCGTTGGTCGAACAGCCCATGGCCATCGCCACGGTCACTGCGTTGTCCACAGCGGCCCGGCTGATGATTGCCGCCGGAGTTAGATCTTCCCAGACCATGTCGACGATGCGGCGGCCGCAACCTGCTGACATGCGGATATGGTTGGCGTCGGCGGCGGGGATGGAACTTGCGCCCGGCAGGGTTAGGCCGAGGGCTTCGGCAATACCGGTCATAGTGCTAGCCGTGCCCATGGTCATGCAGTGGCCGTAGGACCGAGCGATTCCGGCCTCAACGGCCTGCCATTCTTCAGTGCCCAACGTGCCGTCGCGGCGTTTGTCCCAAAATTTCCATGAATCGGAGCCGCTACCAAGCGTCTCACCGCGGTAATTGCCACGCAGCATTGGGCCGGCTGGCAAATAGATCAGCGGCACGCCAGTGCTGACGGCGCCCATAATGAGGCCCGGCGTGGTTTTATCGCAGCCACCCATGAGTACAGCACCGTCGATCGGGTGACAGCGCAGCATCTCTTCCACATCCATGGCTAGCATATTGCGGTAGAGCATGCTGGTTGGTTTTACTAGACTCTCTGATAATGACAGCGCCGGCAATTCCATCGGAAAACCGCCAGCCTGGAGCACGCCGCGTTTGACATCCTCGACCCGCTGCTTGAAATGGGAATGGCAGGGCTGCGCATCGGACCATGTGTTGACAATAGCGATGATAGGTTTGCCGTCCCAGTCCTCTTTGCCATAACCCATCTGCATTTGGCGCGAACGATGGCCGAAGGAGCGCAGGTCATCAGGCGCGAACCAGCGGGCGCTACGCAGAGTGTTCGGGGTTTTCCGGCATTTGGTCATGATAATACCTTTCGGGGAACAGATAGTGCAGTGCAATTCTTAGGCAATCGGCTGAGAAAGGGCGAATTTTTTTGGTTGTCTGCGAGCAGCCCGCTTTGCCAATCCATATTGCAGCAAATGCAGGCTTAAAGAATAGGCTAAGCTAAGGTGCCGAGCTGCGCTCGCTTGGTAAAGCGTTACTGCGTGATGATAACGCAGGCGACGCGCTATTTGTCTGGATAGGAATAACCGAAGTTATGAATCGAGGATCAGTATCCTGACATGCGGTTAGCCTTTCACCCGCTCGCCGGTCGGGTCGAAAAAAGCGCGAAATGACGCATCTGCTGGATAGCGTTCACCGGCGACTTCGATTTCCCAATCGGTCCTTTTGATCAGGTCTTTGGTGATACCGTCGGGGTGGTGGACATATCCCATGCCGACCGATGTGCCGAGTGTGAAGCTGTAAGCGCCGGACGAGATATAGCCGACAATTTGGTCATTGCAGCGGATCAGCTCTTCGTGAAACAGCACGGGTTCGGGATCGCGCAACTTGAACATCACAAGGCGCTTGGTCAAAGGCCCGGCCTCTTTTTGCCTTACTAGCGCCTCGCGCCCGATGAAGCCGTCCGGCTTATCGAGTTTGACTGTGTAACTCAGTCCGGCCTCAAAGGGGGTGTCATACGGCGTTAGGTCAAGCTCATATTCGCGATAGGCGCGCTCGGAACGGAGATGTTCAAGGGCGTGATAGCCGGCCGGCTGCAAACCAAAACCGGTGCCTGCCTCCATCACCACGTCAAACACTCCTTGTGCGAATTCGGTCGGGATATGAAGTTCCCAACCAAGCTCGCCGACGTAAGTAAGACGATTGGCAATGACTCGTGCAAAGCCGACATTGATCTCTTGCGAGGTGGCGAAAGGAAAGACCTTATTGCTGAGATCAGAATCGGTTACCCGAGAGAGAATATCGCGTGCGCTCGGACCTTGCAGAGAGAGAACAGCATAGCTCGAGGTCACGTCCATCAAGGTCACGTTATCGCTGTTTGCAATCTGACGCTCGATCCAGGCCTTGTCGCAGGGATGGGCGGTGGCCGATGAAATAATCAGATAGCGGTTCTCGGCCAGGCGGTTGACAGTGATGTCAGTTTCGATGCCACCGCGGCGGTTGAGCATATGAGTGTAGACTATTTTTCCCAGCACCACGTCGATATTGCCGGCGCAGAGGCGTTGCAGAAACGGCGTGGCGTCCCGGCCCTGAATGAGATGTTTACCGAATGAGCTCTGGTCAAGGAGGATCGCTGTCTCGCGCGCCGCCTGGCATTCCCGGGCAGTATGTTTGAACCAGTTGGGGCGGGTGTGGGAATAGATATTCGATGTGGAGGCGCCATTGCCGGCGAACCACATTGGGCGCTCCCACCCCATGCCTTCGCCGAAGCTCGCACCCTGTGCCGCCCAACGATCATGCAGTGTACTCTGTCTCACATTGCGCGCGGATTCCGGCTGATAGTGTGGCCAGTGGGGTTTGTAATGCAGGCCAAGAATTTCTGCTGTGCGCTGATGCAAATAGTTTCGGTTGATTTGAAACGGGTGAAAGCGCGCCACATCGACATGGCTCAAATCCATGGTCGGCTCACCTTTGACAATCCATTCGGCGAGTGCGCGCCCGGCACCCGGGCCAAACTCGATACCTTCCGAATTGTAGCCGGCTGAGATGAAGCAGTTGGGCAGGCCCGGCGTTTCGCCGAGCGCGAACAATAGGTCAGGCGTAAAGCTTTCTGGCCCGTTCATGAATGTCGAGATCCCGGCATTCTCTAGGTCTGGCAAGATTTCCATTGCCTTCTGATAAGGCAACTCGAAATGGTCCCAATCTTCCGGCAGTTGGATGAAGGCGCTATCGCCCGGCAATTCGTCCATGCCGATCGGCTTGCCAGTCGGCTCAAACGCGCCGACCAGCCATTTTCCGGCGTCTTCTTTGATGTAACAATGACCATCAGTGTCTCGCAACACCGGCAGGTTGGGCGTGACGGCGTCCATCACCTCGGTCACTACATAAAAATGTTCACAGGCGTAAAGCGGTACGCGCACGCCGAGCTGCGCTGCGAGGTCGCGGGTCCAGAGACCGCAGGCAAGGACCAAGGTCTCACATTGGATGACGCCTTGGCTGAATTCAACTCGGTATTCGCCCGATGCTAGGCGTACCAGCTTGGTTACTGGGCAATTCTCAACGATTTTTACGCCGCGTTGGCGCGCGCCGGCTATCAGCGACATGGTGCTGTCGACGGGATTCGTTTGGCCGTCCTTGGGAATATAGATGGCACCTTCGATGATGCGTTCGTTGAGCGCCGGATAGAGCGCTTTCGCCTCCGCCGGTGTGATCATATGGGCTTCAATATCGAAGCTCTTGGCGATTGAGGCGACGCGCTGAGTTTCGAACAGCCGGTCCCTGGTGCGGCATACGCCGAGCGTGCCGTTTTGCTTGAAACCCGTGGCCTGACCGGTGTCGGTTTCCAAGTTGGCATAGAGTTCCACATTGTAACGCGCCAATTCGGTCAGGGAGTGGGTCGAGCGCAGCTGCATGATCAAGCCTGCGGCATGCCATGTGGTGCCTGACGTCAGCTGGTTGCGCTCAAGCAACACCGTATCCGTCCGTCCTAGCTTGGCAAGGTGATAGGCCACGCTCGCACCGGCAATTCCGCCACCGACGATGAGTATTTGAACATGTGAGGGAAGAGGCATCGAGTTGGCGGCTCCCGTGTTCACAGTGCGCAAGAGATTAGGCGCCTTGCGTCGGTTCGGTGGGCTAATTGGGCTGGCTAACAACACCTTGAACGGCTGAGTTGTGTCAATACTATATAGCCGCGTGAAACTTTCTTGCTTGGTCTTGCTTTGCTGCCCTAGGTTAAAATGTGCGCGTTTGAATTGAGCATATAATCAGACCGGCGGCACTGGTAGAGCCATCGGGATAGGAAGTGCTGCTGGAGGAGGATTGCGGTCTGTTGATAAAATAGCGGAGCGCACGGGCGGCGCGTTCGGTGTAATATTCACCTCCCCTCTCAGAAATACAGGAGAAATAGACCATGGAACGCCTCGGCATCTGCTTTTCCGGCGGCGCCAACGCGACGCAAATAGTCAATTGCGCCAAGCTCGCGGAAGAGCTTGGCTATGAATCGGTGTGGTTGGCAGAAGGCCATGGTGGCGATCAGTTTGCAATTCTGGCCGCCTGTGCCACCGCCACCTCGCGCGTTCAGCTCGGTACCGCCATTACCAGCGCCTTCGTGCGCTCGGCGCCGACTATTGCAATGGCGGCAATGACGGTTGATCAGCTATCGGGTGGGCGTTTCATTCTTGGCATCGGTTCGAGCCATAAGGTGCAGGTCGAGCCCGAACATGGTCTGGTCTATACCAAGCCGCTCACTCGGGTGCGCGAGACGGTGGAGCTGGTGCGCGCGCTAATAAGTGATGGCAATGTGCAGTATCACGGTCAGACGCTGAACGTCGAAACTTTCGAATTATGGTTCACGCCCTATCGCAAGCGCCTGCCTATATACCTTTCCGCCGTGTTTCCTAAGATGACGGAGCTCACCGGCGAAATTGGTGACGGACTCATTTTGACGCGGAGCACGCTCGAGAGTGGCGCTGCGATGCGCCAACATTTGATCGCAGGTGGAGAGCGCTCGGGCAACGACGGAACCGGAATTCCGATCGTATCGCTCTTACCGACGGCGATCGGTGACAGCAAGACGGATGCCTGCGATAAACTGCGCCCTGGTTTCGCAGCGTACACCGGTTATTTTCCGCGCTACAACCGTATGACAGCTGATCAGGGCTTCGCCGATGAAGCCACGGCCATCGCCGAAGCCTGGGCGCGCGGCGACCAAGACGGCGCGGCGGCAGCAGTCAGTGACGGCCTCATCGACGCCTCCGGCATCGCCGGCACGCCTGAACAGTGTCGCGCCAAAATCGAAGAAATTCGCGCCTCCGGTATCGACGTCCCACTCATTGCCCCCTTCGCCAATGGCCCAGGCGCCGAGGAGGAAATAGCAGCGGTGATCAGGGCGTGCGCGCCGGCGGGATAGGGTAGGCTGCTCTACAGATCGCTATCGGCCCAGGGTTTATCGCGCCGCCAGTCGTCATCGTAGGAAAACCCAGCTCGCGCGCGAGCAAAACAGATTTACATTGGGACATTAGCGTGACGCGACCGTGTCATTTTTCTTTACGGCCGCGCCACATTTCCATGGCGAAGCGGGCGTGGACGCCGAGATCGAGGAATGGACGGGGCGGCAGGTTTTGAGGCTCGCCTTGGCTTTCCATGTCGGCGATGAGGGGATTGTCTTCACCGCAGGCCATGTCGGCAGCTAGCACGCCACCGATTGTGCCCTTGGTAACGCCGACGGCGTTTTGACAAACGGCACCCAGGACATTGGGACCGAGGCGTCCGAAGCCGGGCGCGTGGTTGCGGGAGAGGCAGACAAATCCGCGCCAGGTATGTTCCATGCGCACCTCTGGCAGCATCGGAAAGCGCTTTTGAAACAGCTTTTCGTGATCGGCGCGCGACTGCAAAGCCTCTGCGGCGGGCCGGCGGAAGGTTGGCGCGTAGCGGAAGCGCTGGCGCATCAGAATACGATGATCTTGGGTAAGGCGCATGGTGACGCCCGAAATTGCGTTGACTGGGGTCAAGCCCCAATCGTCACCGCCGCCGAGCGCCGCACGTTCCGCTGTGGTGAGCTGGCGGGTCAGGCTGGCGTGCGCGACAAAGCTCATGATCGCGCGCTGGTAAAAGCCGAATTGGGTGGCGAAGCCGTTGACCGCGAGGATCGCGGTCGGTGCAGTGATGCTGCCGCCCGGCGTGGTTAGACGCACGCCGTTGGAGAATTCGGCTTCGGTGACGGGGGTTTGTTCGTGCAGGCTAATATTTTCTGGCAAAGTATCAGCAAGACCGCGGGTGAGGGCCGCGGGGTTCACCAAATAGCCGCCCTTGGTGTAGAGCGCAGAGTGGTGGTAGTCGGTACCGATTTCTTTTTGGAGCTGGCCACGGTCGAGCCAACGATATTCCTCGCCAAGCCCATCTAGCTCCTTGGAATAGGGGACCAGGGTATTCTCACGCCCGCTTTCATGAACGGCGGCATGGTATTTTCCGCGTTCAGCCCAATTGCACTGAATATTGCCCGCCGCCACCGCGTCTTCGTGATATTTGATCGCTGCGCGGCTGAGGCGGATGAAGCGGTGCGAGCCCTCAAGCTCTTGCAGCGATGAGCCGACATTATGCGGAAGATCGATGGCGAAGCCCGAATTGCGACCGGACGCGCCTTCGCCGACTTGATGTGCCTCGATGAGGATGACTTTGTCGTTGGGCCGGTTCTGCCCCAGTCGACGGGCCGCAGCGAGGCCAGCGAAGCCTGCTCCAATGACCACCCAATCGGCGTGCTGTGTGCCCTTCAATGCTGGGGTGATCTGTCGCTTGGGTAGGATCGCGCTCCAGCCATTGGTGCGGTCGTCTTTGGGTAAAATAGAAATCTTGGCCATCTGATGCTCCGGGCTCTGCCGCTTATCCCTGTTGAGGCATCTTACAAAGTGGCGCACGCCAGTGCTACGCTGCCGCCAACGCAATTGTAATAATGGGAGCACAAGGCATGAACAAGAGGTTGGGTAACAAGCATACTATCCACGGCCAGCACCAACATATGACATGGGATAATGCGACGCCGCCGGCGCTGACGGTGGCGCCGGGCGAGGTGGTGGTCTTCGAGGAAGTTGATGCGACCTGCGGCCAGATTACGCCGGATTCGGACGTTGAGGTCATCACTAATCTCGATTTTGCACGTGTCAATCCGGTGGCTGGTCCGGTTTATGTCGATGGCGCGGAGCCGGGCGATTCATTGAAAGTGACGCTGTTAGATTTCAGCCCGTCGGGCTGGGCGTGGACGGCGATTGTGCCTGGTTTTGGGTTGCTGGCTGACGATTTTCCCGAAGCGGCGCTGAATATTTGGCACTATGACAAAGACTGGGGCAAGGCGGCGGCGATGTCTGATTTCGCGCGGGTGCCGTTGAAGCCATTTTGTGGCACCACCGGCGTTGCCCGGGCTGAGCCCGGTGGGCACAGCACCATTCCTCCCTATAATACCGGCGGCAATATGGATATCCGCGATTTGACGCTGGGCGTTGATCTCTATCTACCGGTGCAGGTGCCGGGTGCCCTCTTTTCAATCGGCGATCCGCACTGCGCACAGGGTGACGGCGAAGTGTGCGGCACGGCAATTGAATCGCCGATGGGGGTGACCGCGCGACTTGACCTGGTGAAGGATGAAAATTTGAAATTTCCGCGCTTCGAGACAGCTGGACCCGTATCACGGCATCTCGACGGTGCGGGCTACGACGTCACCACAGGGATCGGCCCAGATCTGATGGAAGCAAGCCAGAACGCGGTGCGCGGTATGATCGAACGGCTCGCAAAAACTAAAGGATTGAATGCCGATCAGGCTTATATGTTGTGTAGTGTCTGTGCTGATTTGCGGATCAGTGAGATTGTCGATCAGCCGAACTGGGTCGTATCGTGCTACATGCCCAACATCGTGTTCAATTAATAGTGCTTGTCTGTGCCTGCACCTGTGGTGCTGTTAGCAGTTGCGTATAAATTTAAGCGAATGGGGCCGCAAGCACACCCGGGGACATTGTGGCGATGAGAATTCAGCGACGCCGAGCGGTGGCTGTCGGGCTTGTCGCGACCCAGGGTTTTTGGCACACGGTGTAGTCGCCGACGTGCCGCCGGCGCTGGCTGGTTTTTCTCCGCATTTCAACATGATTGAAAATGCAACGCATATGGAGCCTTAGGGCCGCCGAGCATCGCACCAAAAAAACGGATCTGCGGGCGCCTGTATTTGGCGTCCCCTCGTATTTGTAATGCGGTATTTATCTGCCCGCCATCGCCATCCAATGGCTGTGCCAGGCGTTAGTTTATGCCCAACCGAGGTCCTGGAGCGCCGGAAGGTCGTTCCAGATCTTCGTCATATGGCAGATTTTTCCGCCGTCGAAATCTAAAACATAGACGTAATCAGTCGCTGTGCTTTTGCCGGTCGGCGGTATCGGCCCGCCATCGCCGGTGTGGGTCCCCTTGAATACGGCGGCGACGGTCACCGCACTGCGCCCTTCGTCCGCCGAAAAGGCCTTCAGCTCATAACGGCCGTCGGGGAGGGGGCCGAGAATCCCTTTCATCCAATCGGCATAGCCAGCGACACTGGTCACGTCCGCCAACGCCCCAGCCTGGCATGAAAACGTAGCGTAGTCATGGCACCACGCTTTGCAGACCTCTCCGCCCTTGCCGGTCTCGCAGGCTTCGAAGAATTCCCATGCAGTTTCTGTGATACTCATTGATTGTTTACTCCCACTTTAGGTTTGCGCGATTGCTGCTGTTTCGCTCAATGGCAGGCGAAAGTATCGGGCTGGACGGTTGAAGTAAATTGCCAATGTAACTACGCCATAACGCTCGGCGTTGGAAAACACCTTCACCTATGCGCACTTAAAGAGTTGCAACTCCGCCAATTCATTCAACTTTAACGGGCCCAACCCTTGGGCGTGTTCTCGGTGGCGACGTGAAATTATTTAATGGCGGGCGGATCGTTGGCGGCATAGGTGCCAGACACATCGAATATGCTGAACGCGGCCAACGAGATCCAGGCAAGGGCGATGATGAGAATGCGCAATTTCTATATCCCCCATACCGTGTCGTGATCGATACGCGCGGCCGTCACGCAGGACCCTTGCCGATACCTAGCCATAAGCGGAGTGGTAGCATAATCATACTGGGATTACGTGGAATATAGGGTGCGTCCAATATCACCGGTCTAGCAGCATTGTTCTTTGTGTTATCCTAGTCCGTGACTAGTGAGAGTCGCTCCCGATTGAAACATGGAGGAACGAATATGGCGGATAAGGGAAAGAAAGATAAGGGCAAGAAAGAAGCTCAGAAAACAGCCAAGCTTAATCCAAAAGAAAAACGGAAACTGAAAAGAGAAAAGAAAAAATAAAGATGCGCTAGCTACGCTGGTCGGACCTTTTCTGTCACGCACAATTCGAAACGGCGGTACGTCAGCTAGCAACTGACTAAACGAGGTGTTAGGACTCTGGCAGTCTGAACAGCCCGACCTGCAATAGCGAGCGGGAATATACTTATCGATCCTTCTAACTCAATCACATCGTCGATGAGGCAGCCACGATTTTTGACGGCAAAGTCAAGATTACCAGTCCGAATATCAACAACGAGACATACGGGCGCGGCGATGCTTTCTACATCAGCAAAAGCAAGAAACCTGTGCGGAGGTCGGGGAGCGATTTAACAAATACTTGTCCATTTAAAGCGGCGACTGACAAGAGCGGAACTTAATTATGTTGGGAATTTGACCTGAATGCAGCAAAAACCGTTTCGATTGCGGCACGCAATTGGCCTTCTGATTGCCCTCGTGTTCGCTCTCTTTCCCATATTTTGGATGATTTCAACCTCGTTCAAACCGACACATGAGTGGGCTGCCACGCCGCCGGTATGGATCACTGATCAACCGACCTGGGCCAACTATGCGCCGCTGATCGCTGTTGATTTCAATACCGGCTGGGTGGATGGTAATGGCGCTTCGTGGCGCGCGCTAATGCACTCTTTTATAGTTTCGAGCGCCGCCACTTTTCTGGCGTTACTAATTGGGTTGCTGGCGGCCATCGGATTTTCACGCTACCAAGCCGGCGGTCACAAATTAGCGCTCGCCATCCTCACGGTGCGTGGAATACCGACGATCATAGTTGCCATTCCCTTATTGATAATGTTGGGCTGGCTTGGCCTGCGCGACACCCATATTGGGCTTATTCTTGCCTATGTGGCGCTCACGGTGCCGTTCGCCTTTTGGATGCTAAAAAGTTTTGTCGACGATGTACCGCATGAAATCGAAGAAGCTGCGATGATGGACGGTATGTCTCGCTGGCAAGCGCACTTCCGTGTGACCTTGCCGCTGATCAAGGGCGGTGTGGTTGCCACGGCACTTTTTATCTTCATCCTCAATTGGAGTGAATTTCTACTTGCCGTCGTGCTGACCGAAAAAACTGTCGTGACCATGCCGATCAACATGTTCTTGTACTCTGGGGTGTTTGGAATTCAGGCGGCACTGGCGACTGTCGCCGCCTTGCCGATCGTTGTGGTTGGTCTGTTGATCCACAAACATCTGGCCCGCGGATTCACTCTCGGCGCGGTCAAGCGTTGAGCGCCTAGTTGAAGCGAATTATGAGAATGGCTGGTCTGGCAAATCCAAAAGGTTAACGACCATCATACGAAGCTTACAACAACATTGTTAACCCTTGGCGTGCCTGGGTCAGGTTTCGTTGGGCGATGAAAGCATCCCCGAGACGGTAGCTGTTGTAATGGAGTTCTTTTGATTCTGGCCTAAAAATTAGCTCCTTAAGCGCTCTACAGAGATTGGGCTGTCAAAATCCATATAGAACGGCTTTTGCTCGCTGCCGCCTCCTAATTTAGTTGAGAAGGAGGCTGGGGGTCGTCGAGAATGTCTTCTCGAAATTGATTGATCTAGGCACATGTATATTGACCCTGCATCGTATTTTTATCTATGCCCGTGCGAAGGGGCAGGTGGGCACAGGTGTCTAAGATCGCAATACGGTTCCGGCCTTCGCGCCGGTCAATCCAGCGGTAGTATAGGTAACCTCGCCATTCACAATCGCATATTCGACGCCCTTGGAGGGCATGACCATTCTTTTGCCGCCGCCGGGCAAGTCGTGGCGCCGCTCGCCGCGATTGGACGAACCGATTGTCGTGGGATCAAAAATCGTTACATCTGCGGCGAGGCCACTCTGAAGTCTGCCACGATCCTTGATGCCGAAAAAATTCGCCGGATCTGAGGTCAGACGCCTGACACCCTCCTCCAGGGTCAGAGCATTTTTCTCGCGAACCCAAGTGCCGAGAACATAAGTCGGATAACCCGAATCACAGAGCATATCAACATGTGCACCACCATCTCCGAGGCCGATTAAAATTCTAGGGTCATTCAGGATTTCGGCCATCCGTTCGGGACGATTGTTAAAGGTAGCCATGGTGAACTCGAGCTCAAGATCGTCGGCCAGCGTGAGATCGAGGAATGTGTCGACCCCGTCCTTGCCCTCGGCGTGGGCGATATCGGCGACTGTGCGCCCTTCATAGGGCTTAAGATCAGATGATTTGACTTCGTGTAGGGTTACTCGCTCCCAATTGCCAAAGCTGATAGGCTTCTTTAGTTCCTCGCGGAACTGGTCTCGGAATGCCTGATCCTGATAGACCGCCTTTTGCGCCGCTTTCGATTTATCTTGAAATAGCCGCTGCCAGGATGGGAACGCGGCAAACGAAAATGGGCTTCGCATATCCACTTCTCTGGTGAGCGGCAGGGGAGAAGTCTGCGGCCGTACGCCGCGAGCCATCAACGGTGCGCATTTTCGCAATGTGTCACGCACAGCTTCAGAAATATCGTCGCGGTCAAAGAGCGCAATGAAGGTAACCGGTCGTCCGCTGGCGTTTAGCAGTAATTCCAGAATGTTGTATTGATCATCATCGAGCACTGAGATTTGCCGAGTGAGTGCGATCTCGATGGCGCCTTTGCCCTTTTCGTTGAGTACTCTGGCGTAGCTCTCGAGTTCCGCATCGCTTGCCATCCGGCAGGCTAGGGGTCGCCCGGCAAAGCCCAAATGCTGATTCAATATCGTGCTGGAGATGCCGAATGCCCCGGCATCCATTGCCTCGCTGAGCAGGTTGCGGATACGCGCTATTTCGCTCACCGTCGCCGCGCGGTCCATGGACTCTTCACCCATGACGAAGTGGCGAAACGGCGTGAGTGGTGCAAGAAAAGCGAGGTTGATCGACGGATTGCGGCGCTCCGCAGCATTGAGATATTCCGGGAAACTTTCCCAATCCCAACTGATCCCCTGCTGCAGCACCTCATAGGGAATCGATTCAACATTGACCAAGTCATGCATAGCAATTTCGCGCGCCGCCGGTTTGCAGGGCGCGAGGCCAACGCCACAATTGCCCATGACGACGCTGGTAACGCCATGCCAGGAGGACGGCGTTACTGCACCATCCCAGCAAATCTGCGCATCGTAATGAGTATGCGGATCGATGAAGCCGGGTGCCACAACGCAATCGCTGGCATCGATAATCTCGCTGGCTGCGCCATCGACATCGCCGACGCCACGAATCTTTCCGCCGGTGATCGCGATGTTGCCATGGCGGGCTGGTGCTCCGGTGCCGTCCACCAGGAGGCCGTTTCTAATCAGCGTGTCGTAGGCCATATGCTGTTTTCTAAGTGACCCGTCCTGCGGGGACGGGTGATGGCGAGAATTAAATCCGTTACCGAACAGGCAAGACTCGTCCGGTACGATGACTTGTTGAGACGATAGCATGTTTCAAAAAAAATTTCCCAAAATGAGTTGTTAATTTTGACCCAAATTGTAGTGGCACCGGAGAAGGCGCCTGCTTGAACTTGTCAGTCTGATGCCGCAAGGCGGGATTCGCGGAGTTTGGTCGTGGCGCTGACGTCGATGGCGAGATCGTCGTGCGCTGGAGAGCCTGTAATTATCACGCCATAGACCACTTCGGCTTGGGTGCGCGAGACAAAGCGCTCCTGCACATCGCTGAGAACACGCTCAGCCTCCCGCGTCAGCGGATCGCCGTAGCCGCCGCCACCATTGTCGACGGCCCGCAACCTGTCTCCGGGCGAGAGATGGCAATAGGCATCAGTGGAATAAAACTCCTCGCTGCCATCAGCTGAGATCTTCATCTGAACGCCAGGCTGGGATGGCAAACCGCCAAGTACTCCTTGTGGCACATTCTCTAGGCCGTTGGCGATATTGATCACCAGCATGGGTTCGTTGCGCGGCCCCATGATCACTTCCGAGGCCGGACCCCCGCGCCGCCGCCCTGCGCCGCATGAATCCTCCAGCGCCCGCACGCTCTCAACCTGAAACGGAAATCTTTGCTCGTTGACCTCGATGCTGTCGCGGTAGACAAGCCCGGCGCTGACCGGATTCACCATCCCGTGCATGCCGTCATTGCGCGCCGAGGCGGGCATGCCGCCAGCCGACATGAACATCTGGTTTACATAGGGCGCGCCACCATGGCGCCAATCCTTGCCCGAGCACACGCCGGTACCGGCACCGTTGCACATATTTCCCTGGCTGAACCCAAAGCCATCGCCGAGCTGGGCAAAGCCAGCCTGGACGGTATTGATGATAGTATCAGTCATATTGGTTGTGGCCACCGAGCAGCTATGTGGAAAGCTCGGAATGCCGGCGACACAATTTTCACGCAGTAGAATTTCAAGTCGCCGGAAGCTTCCGGAATTGTGTGGAATATCGGAATCGAGGCAGCTGAAAACCGCTTGCGCCGCCGACATAGTTGCTGTTGCCTTGGTTAGATTGAGTCCTGCATCGACGGAATCAGGATTGTCGCGCAGATCCACCTTGATTCGACCATCATCGTTGTCGATATTGATATCGACCTTGATATGAATACCGTCCGGCAGAAAAGGCATGATCGGATCGTGCACGCCAGTGGCGCAGATAGCGCCGCCCGGTAGGGCGCGGATCGCTTCCGCCGTCCGCCGTTCCGAATAATCAAACCAGTCAGCGATAAATTTGCGCACTGCGGCCTTGCCGTATTTGCCGATAAATTCCTTCAGCCGACGCTCGCCAATACGGGCCGCACCTATCGCCGCGAGATAATCACCATACCATTGGTCAGGCACGCGGATGCGCCGGCGGCACATACGAATGATATCCTCGTTGTTCTCATAATCACTTTGCACCTGCACGCAAGGAAAGATGAGCGCGCCTTCCTGATAGACGTCCTTGGCAGCGGCGAAATAGGTTGTTGGCTGGCTGTTGCCACAATCGGCCTGATGTGCCTTGACCGCCGCGGTAAAAAAATGTTCGCCCTCAAAAAACACCGGGATGAGGAAAGTATGATCGGCGGCGTGGCTGTTGCCGATATAGGGATCATTGTCGAGAAAGGCATCGCCCTCTCGGAAATCAGGATGATATTGTGCCATGGAAGCGGTTTGCAGATGCATGCCAAACACATGAATAGGCATCGCCTCAGCCACCGCCAGAACCTCGTCCGCAGAAGTGATAATAGCGCAGGAAAAATCGCGCGCGATGCCAATCACCGCCGATCGCGCGGAGAACAACACGGTGTTCGTCATCTCGCGGCAGATCGCATCCATGCGGTTGGCCATGATGGCTAGCAGCACTGAGTCGAAACTATCCTCTGGTTCCGTCTGGTCTAACCCTGTGCGAGGCGTGTGTTTGTTCTTGGGTTTTGTCATTTTTAAGCCCCTTTAGGCCTGACTCTCGGTTTCCGTTTCCAACATATAATTTCGCCGCTCTGTCACTCGTGCGGTGGCTCCGGGATAGACGACGATGGTGGTGGTCGGCTCCTCAATGATAGCTGGGCCGGCGATTTTGGCGCCTGGACTGAGGTCGATGCCAACATAGACCGGCGCATCAAGGGCGTCGTCACCGCCGAAATAGGTTTGCGATACACGCTTGGCTTCGGGAGCCATAGATTCACCTACCGTTTCTTCCTGCGAGTTAGGCTTGTCCAGTATAGCGCTCAGCCGGCCCTTCCAGTTAACGCATTCGATGGCGCCGCCTTCTTCTTTCATTGCGTAGCGGCGGAAATGCACATCGTGGAACGTTTGCACCAGTGTCTCTACATCGGCGGCGTTTTGGACCGTCTCCTGTGGCATGGCAAATTCCATTTCCCATTGTTGATTGATGTAGCGCGCTTCGACGAAATATTCGCTGTTGAATTGAGTGATGCCGCGCTCGCGCAATTCTTCGCTGAAGGCGTCGATCTTTCGAGCGATACCGCTGAGCGCGCGATCGACGCCCGCAAAATCGAAATTTCCTGAGTGGGCGTATTGGCTGGCGCTGAACTCGGCGACAATGTCGGAATATTGGCCACCACAGGCGCTGAGCGCTCCGGCCGTGCGGGGCACCAACACCTTGGCACAGCCGAGTGCCTTGGCGATGGGCAGAATATTGATCCCGGCAGCGCCGCCGCCAGCGACGAGAATACTCTCTGCAGGATTAACGCCATCCTGCACGGTGATTTCCTGGATTGCCTTGATCATCTGCTCTCCGGCAATGGTGATAATGGCAAAGGCCGCCTGCTCGGCGCTCATTTTGATCTGATAGGCAATCGCAGAAACGGCCTTGTGTGCCGCCGCCACGTCGAGCGCCATACGCCCGCCGAGGAAAAAATTTGGATCGATATAGCCGAGTACCACAGCGGCATCGGTAACCGTCGCTTCCTCACCGCCTCGGCCGTAACAGGCGGGACCGGGTACCGCGCCAGCACTTTTGGGGCCAACCCTGAGCAGGCCGCCTGAATCTATCCACGCGATGGAGCCGCCGCCCGCGCCCACGCTTCGAACATCGACAGATGAGAGGCCGAGGTTGTGCCCGATCCACTCGCCGAGCAACCAAGTCTCGCGCGTGAATTTGATTTGCCCGGCGCGCACCATGCTGACGTCGAATGTGGTACCGCCGGTATCGACGATGATGACGTCGTTACCTTCACGTTCCGCCTCCGCATAAGCAATGCCCGCCAAGGGAGCCATGGCTGGCCCAGATTTCACCGTATAGATAGGTTTCTCTACTACATCCTTGACATGCATAACGCCGCCGGAACACGCGCTCACCAGAATTTCGCCCTGATAGTTAGCCGCGCGCAGGTCGCTCTCGAATTCGCTAAGATGGCTCTGCATGAGCGGCTTCAGCGAGGCGTCGATCGCGGTGGAAGAGGTGCGAGGATATTCGCGTATTATCGGGTTGAGCTGATGCGAAAGCGTATAAGGAATGCCTGGCAGGATTTCCGCGATCAACTTGCCAAGGCGCTTTTCATGCGCCGAATTGGCGATCGACCAGAGTAAGCTTACGGCGACGGCCTCGATGTTCATTTTTACCAAGCCCATGATGATGTCGCGCGCGACCGCCTCGTCCAGCGCCCTCTCGATACCGCCTTCGGCATTGATGCGCTCGGGGATTTCGAAAGTGAGGCGGCGCGGTACATAGGGCGGCGGAAATTCCATTACTAGATTGAGCGGCTCGCGCTTGCCGCCCTGGCGGTACAGGAGAATATCGGGAAAACCTTCCGTCAACAGTAGTGCGGTCTTGGCGGTCTTTTTCTCTACGATAGAATTGGTCGAGCGCGTAGTGCCGTATATCAAAACCTCGGTCTCACCCAGTAGAGTCTCCACTGGCACACTGATGATCTCCGCCGCATTAGCCAACGCGGCGGAAAATCCGTCATAGGTGCGCTCGGGCGTGGTGAGCGACTTTCCGACCACCAAGTGGCCTTTTGCATCTGCTACGACAACATCGGTAAAGGTGCCACCGGTATCGACGGCAATACGATAACTCATTACTACTCTCCCGATTTCTTCATCGTTGGCCGCGATTGCTACGCGCCTTTGAAATGCTGGATAACCTGGTTCTTGAATTTGATTTTGCGCGAACTAGGGGCGACGATCAAACCTTCAAGTGCTTCCATAGCGATCCCGTCGAAAATCCTGTTTGCCGATCGTCCGTTGGGGACAAATAGCGTAAGTCGTTGGCCGGCGATTGGAGCTGGAGGCGGTAGCTATCAAATCTAGGAAACAATGAGACGCGGGTCTAACCGGACGCCCGCCACCGCGACTAGCCGTTTGGGTTTATGCCGGCTGATTTCATCTAGCATTTATACCTGCTAGCGCGCTGCGCGAAAAGGAATTGGAGAATCGTGATAAGAGACCTCATCGAACTTCGTGAATCTTCTCGGTGAATTTGAAGGCATGACGGTATATTGGTCGGCGCAAATTGTCGGTCAAATCAATGAGCAATATGCCAAAATTGTTAAAGCCAGGGGGGCTAGCGTGTCACAAGCATGATGACGGGGAGGAGCGTTTCTGTAGTTGCAAAGGCAGTCTGAAGATCGAAAGTAAGTATGCGAAGGTCTTACTCAAGGGAGGTGATTCCCACATTCCATTATTCCGAAGGGGAAATGCATGGTCCCGTTGTAGAATAGGAATGCTGGATCATGTTAACAGAAACGGTGACGACGGCGCATACTGGCGATATCATCTAGAACAATCAAAATCCATCGCAGCGTAACTAATCTCGGCGTAACTAGTAACTAATCTCGGCGTAACTAAATGTCTGTAAAAACGATCCCCCTTTAGGTAGCCGCCTATTTCGGGGTCACGACAGCCCCACAGCGCAGGCACTTTGAGCATCCTGTCTGTTTCAGCTCTTAATTAAGTGGAGAAATAAATGCCAGAATACATCCCTTCACCCATTGATTGGGTGCGCGAACAGATAGAACTTTATGAAAGTAGCGGTGGCACCCAAGGCACTACATTGTTGGATACAGGTTTGCCCTGCATCGTCATCACACATCAGGGCAATAAAACCGGCGGTGTTCGCAAAATTGCATTGATGAAGGTTAAAGTTGGCGATGGCTATGTTCTGATTGGCTCCAACGGCGGTGCGCCGAAACATCCAGTGTGGATATATAACTTTAGAGCCAATCCAGATGTTGAAATAAGGGATATGGCCGAAGTCCAAAAGATGCGGCTTCGCGAAGTTCACGATGATCCGGAACGCGAGATGCTATGGCAGGCCGGCGTAAAGGCGTTTCCTCCCTACGAAGAGTACAAAGCTAAAACATCGCGCAAAATTGCGGTATTTATTGCCGAACCAATTTGAGCAGAATGGCCGGCGGGAGGGCATCAATGTTGGGTAAGCTCGATGATCGGGTGGTCGTGGTAACCGGCGCGGGTGCAAGCGGCGAAGGCATTGGAAACGGCAAGGCATGCGCAATTCATTATGCCCGCGAGGGTGCACGGGTTGTAGCCGTGGATATCAATGAAAACGCGTTGGCGGAGACCGGGAATATCATCACCGAAGAAGGCAATTCAGTTCTGACGAAATTGTGCGATGTCACTGATAATAACTCGGTATCCTCGATGGTTGCGGCCGCTCTCCATGCCTATGGCCGGATCGACGTTCTACATAACAATGTTGGTATTCTTGATCTCAACGGCCCGGTTTCACTGCCGGAGGCTAGCTGGGATAAAGTGATAGATACCAACATCAAGAGCATGTTTCTCACCTGTAAACACGTATTGCCGGTAATGGAACAACAGGGCAAGGGCGTGATTGTGAATATCTCCTCGGTCGCGGGAATCCGCTATTGGGGAACGCCGGCAATTGCCTATGACACGTCCAAAGCGGCGATCTTGCAATTTACCCGCACGGTGGCACTTGACTATGCCGCCAAGGGAATCCGCGCGAATTCAATTTTGCCCGGTGTCATCGACACGCCGTTGATCAACGTACCGCTTGAGCAGATCAACGACCCGGCTGAAGTTGAACGCATCCGCCAGGAGCGCCATGCCATGATTCCGATCGGGCGTATGGGTGATCCGTTTGAGATTGCCAAGGCAGCCGCTTTTTTGGCCTCTGACGAGGCTAGCTATATTACCGGGACGGAGTTGATCGTTGATGGCGGTTTGACAAGTACCTGCATCCCTAATTGGTAGGCGCGCCGCCGGCAGCGGCTAATTCAAGGTACTGGTGCTCGATCTCTAGGATGTGACATCCAACGATACATTTAAGCCGTTTGCCATTGAAGGTGCCATGGCCAATGCTGAAAATGGCCCTGGATAAGCTTCTCGCCAGACTTATGTCGCGGGTGTGGGGCATGCTGGAATCGCTTGGTGTGACTGACAGCATTCAAGGGCATTACTTTTTGGAAACTCGCGCTGACGAGCTTACTTATGCTCCGGAATTGTTTGTCCAGCTCGGCTAAGCCGGGCAATGCATGGGCACAACATAAAATATGAAATCCATCACCGGATAAGTAAGGCGGCCGTGAGCCGCCAGTGCGTGCCAGTTAGCCGACTTTACACATCATGCCACCATCGATTGGCAGTATATGGCCAGTGATGTAGCTGGCGCGATCAGAGCATAGCCAGACGACGGCTTCAGCCACCTCGTCGGCTTCACCGACGCGGCCCATGGGCACGCCGAGCGCGGCCTTGTCGACATCGCCGCTCCAGTCGCGGAGCATCATCGGGGTGCGGATCGGCCCCGGCGCAATAGCGTTGACGCGGATATTCTGTGTGGCGAGTTCAAGCGCTGTTGTTTTTGTCAGGCCGGAGATGGCGTGCTTTGCCGCGATATAGGTGGAGCGCTCGGGGCCGGCATTCAGGCCCCAAACCGATGTAGCATTAACGATCGACCCGCCGCCGCTGGCGAGCATCGCCGGTATTTCGTGCTTCATGCAGGTGAGAATGCTAAATAAATTAACGTCATAGGCGGCTTTTACCTCCGCCAAATTGACGTTCTGGACAGGGCAGGCTGGGCTTTCGATACCGGCGTTATTGTAGGCGATATCGAGGCGGCCATAGACATCTAGTGCACGCGCTACCATGCGCGCGTTCGCGGCCTCGTCTATGACATCGACCGTTTCAAAAACAGCGCGTCCACCCAATTCACAGATTTTTGCCACCATTGGGTTGCCTTCCGCCGGGTCTCTGCCGGTAACCACAACCGCCGCGCCCTCACGCGCCATGGCAAAAGCTGCCGACCGGCCAAGCCCCGCGGTGGCTCCCGTCACTACACCAACTTTTCCTTCTAACATCATATCGAGCTTGTCCTCTAAACGGTTGATGGCGCGCTACCAGCAGCGCGCTGCTGGCGGTGATGCGGAATCATTTTTGATATATCAATTTATACCAATTACCCTGAATCTGCATGCGGCGTAAAACCTCGAACCCGATCAAGGAATCTCACATATGTTTAAGCATCTCGTCTCCGTCGACCGTACCCTGCCATTGGGGGAGTGCCCCGCGGAGGGCCATAATCGCTGGCACCCCGACATCGCACCAATGATTTTTGTGAAGAGCGGCGATGAGGCGGAAATTCATACGCGCGACTCATTTGACTGCCAAATTCACAAAACCATGTCCGGCGCGGATTTAAGTCAGGCCAGCATTGGCCGTGCGCATCCCCTGACTGGGCCAGTCTATGTTGAAGGGGCGGAGCTTGGTGATTTGCTGGCAGTTGATATCTTGGACGTCAAATCACATGATGAGGGGTTCACGGTTATCGTGCCAGGATTCGGCTTTCTGCGCGATCTCTTTACCACACCGCATCTGGTGCATTGGGATATGCGCGAGGGCTTTGCTACCTCGTCTGAATTGCCCGGCGTGCGCATCCCTGGCGCGCCATTTTTTGGCGTAATGGGCTTAGCGCCCTCGCACAAATTACTCGCCAATATCAATGCTCGAGAGAAGAACCTCCATGAGCGCGGTGGCGCGGTATTCTTGCCAGATACTGATATGGCGGTGCCGGCGGATCCAGCGATAGCGGGCGAAGCCTTGCGCACTATCTCGCCGCATGAAACCGGTGGAAATCTTGACATCAAACAGTTCGTCAAGGGCACCACAGTCTATTTTCCGGTCTATCAGAAGGGTGCATTGTTTTCGGTGGGCGATGCGCATTTTGCCCAGGGCGACGGTGAATCCTGCGGTAGCGCGATCGAGACTTCGGCTATCCTACATGCGCGCTTTCGCGTGCTAACCGGTGTCGCGGCAGAGCGCGGCCAGACCGACGTTTCCTTCGGCAATGAAAATGCCGAGCGTGCACCGCTTGACAACTCGACCCGGTTCTACGCAACCACGGGCACCTGCCTGAAAGGTGACGGCGAAAACTTGTCAGAAGACCTCAGCCTGGCGACGCGCAACGCGCTATTGAATATGGTGGAGTATATTGGCGAGCGCTGCGGCTTTTCGCCGGAAAACGCCCTGGCTCTGGCGAGCGTCGCAGTAAATCTGCGGATCAGCCAAATTGTCGATGTTCCCAACTTGACAGTGTCGGCCTTTTTGCCGCTAGAGATTTTTGACTAGGGAAGGAAATAGTGCCGTAAAGTCGCATATTCTCTCAGGCGGTCGCCGGCGGACGCAGAAGCCCGTGTACATGCCTGGATTAGCACATCAGGAGATCATCGAGTTGCTGGTTTCCCGTTTCCTGTTCATTCACGCGCGCTGCAGCCTGTAACTTGATATCTGATGTTACCCAGAAGTTGCAGCCCACCCGGAGGGGCACGGGGCCGATGGCTCGTGCTCGTGATCCAGCGAGTGAGGACAGTATGTTTTTAGACGGGGTCGTACCATTCGATGGTGGTGATCTAATTCGAAGGTAAAGTAGATAATTTTGATAATCGGCGCCTTGCTTTTGCCGTTGCGCCAGTCATATTCCGGGACTGACTGGTCTGCTCGCAGCGCTGCTAACGAGCAGCGCGCCTGGGCTGGCGTGGGACGCGGCGGCATTCCGCAAAAGTTCACGGCCCGAGAACACGCTGAAAAAAATCTAGAACCGGGTCTTGCAAACCAAATCCATCGCCGAGATTAAACGCATCAATAAATCGGGGGCACAACTTCTGTGCAGCCATACTCTGGTGGAATGATCGACGTCCAAGAAGGTGGGGGAGAGCTACACTAGTACATCTGCTGCCCCGCCGGGGTGCCAGGGCTGGACAGGTTCCGCTCCGAACGACATGCTGCGCCGCCATTGACCGAGGAGCAAAGGTGCTATGCCAAATATCATAAATCACCAAATCAGATTAGCCGGCCGGCCGGTCGGCCTGCCCAAATCGAGCGATTGGGAGTATGCCGAGGCGGCGGTGCCTGATCTTGAGGCTGGCCAGGTATTGGTTAAGATTCACTACATCTCGGTTGACCCGGCGATGCGCGGTTGGATGAACGACCGCGAGACTTATGTGCCGTCACTCAGGCTTGGCGATGTGATGCGCGCGCTGACGGTTGGTGAGGTGGTCGCCAGCCAGAACCCACTCTTTGCTACCGGCGAGTTCGTCGTCGGCATTGACGGCGTGCAGGAATATGCGATCTCTGATGGCAGCGCGCTGATGAAAGCCGATGTCAGCCTGGCACCGCTGCCAGCATATTTGAACAGTTTAGGGATCGCCGGCCTAACGGCCTACTGCGGCTTGATCGAAATTGGCACGCCCAAGAGGGGCGAGACGGTGGTCGTCTCTGGCGCCGCCGGATCGGTCGGCGCGCATGTTGGCCAGATTGCCAAGATCAAGGATTGCCGCGCGGTTGGCATTGCCGGCGGTGCGCGCAAATGTTCGTTCCTCATCGACGAACTCGGGTTCGATGCGGCGATCGATTATCAGAATGAGGATCTCAATGCTGGTCTGGCGCGAAGCTGTCCCGACGGTATCGACGTGTTTTTCGACAATGTTGGCGGCAAATGCCTGGATGCAGCACTAGCGCAGATTAACTTTCACGCTCGTGTCGTGATTTGCGGCGCGATCTCTCAGTACAACAATACGACCCCTATCGAGGGCCCGACCAATTACCTCAATCTACTTATTCGTAGCGCTCGGCTGGAAGGCTTTATCTATTTCAATTGGCGTAACCAGTGGCCGGCAATGGTCGCCGAACTCGCCGCCTGGCTCAACGCCGGCAAGCTGAACTGCCCCGATGATGTCGTCGAAGGCGGTGTAGCGGCCTTCCCAGATACGTTGTTGCGGCTTTTCTCTGGCGATAATTTTGGCAAACTAATGATCAAGGTGGCTGCGTAACGAGCAGAGCCGTTGAAAAGCGGGGAAAAATGGTGGTAGTCGACAGGATAAAGCCGGATTTTGATGAAATTCTCACCTGGTGCGAAACGGCGCCTGACAGGCCAATCGTGAAGCTCAATTTTCTGAGTTTCAAAGGGGCGGTGGAGGAGATGTACTACAGCGCCGAAGGTATCCATTCTTTGAAAGAGATCGCCTGGCGAGTTGAAGTAGAAACCCTCTAAGCCGGCGCGATCTGGCCGGAATTCATCCACAGTAAAATTTGGGATCTAGCTGTCCTGATATGCTACCGGACTACCGCGCCTTGGCAGATTTGCTCGCTCGTTCGGCGTGGCAGGAATAGATTGTGCTGCTGTGCGTGAAGTGACTTGCCGATACCCACTAGCTACTCACATTTCCAATGGCGCACGAAATCACTAAGTGCACCTCGGTCCTACGGGCGAAAAGACCACTGTTACAATCAATTACACCGACCAGTTGAAGTTCGGCTTTGTCGGGAAGTCCCTGGCAGAACCGATCTCGATAGCTAGTTCACCAGGGTTTTCAACGCACTTCTTGAAGACCCCGCCAAGGAGTCGCGGAAACAGGCTGGCGCCAAATCCGGTCGTGATTCCCACAGATATGGGGCCCCACCGCTAGGCCGTCGCCGAGCCTTAGGGTTTGGCGGTGTTGGCCCAGCCTTTGTTGATGGGTTCAAAAAAATTGACATGGACGTTGACCGCTTGAAATTTCCATACTCCCTCGAGCATGACGAATTCATTGTCGTAGGCGGCGACGAGTAAGTTTGAATCCAGAGAGCCTTCGCTGTTCACGGTGGCAGTCTGAAAGAGGCGCCATGCGCCACGCGCGCGGGCATTACTCTCGAAGGTGAGGATTGGGTTGGTGACGAAATGGGCGGCGAAGACCAGTGCGCCCGACAAGCTGTTGAAAAAGTCCCAGATTGCTTCGCGCCCTTCATGGCGGCCAAACCCATCACCCTCCCAGGTGGCGTCCTCGACGAATAGAGCGGTGATGTTATCGGGATCGTAGCCCTGGTCGGCGACCAATAGATATTCCGCCATCAATTTACAAATGTCGTTATGCGCCTCAAGGCGGGCGATGCGCTGTTCAAGGGTCTGTTCAGCCATGGCAAACTCCTTCTTTAATCGGCGGCGATGAATATCATGGATTTTACTGGCCGTGCTAGGCAGTATTCCGACCGTATTGGTGGGTAATTTGCAATCGGTGATAGGGGAGGCGATAGAATGAGCGTGCGGGAATGGATGATGAGTGATCGCAATATGGCCGATCAGCCGATCGAGAGCTTTACCAATTTGAACAATGAAGAGCGTGCCAATCTAGCGCTTCTGATGCGCCAATGTCGCGGCTGGTCGGGACAGAATATTGATGAGGTCGTCGCGGTGATGGCTGAAGACGGAGTGTATCACGATATCACCCTTCCGCCGGCACAAGGCCATGCCGCAATTCGCGAATTCGGCGCTGGGTGGCTCGAAGCGGTACCGGATCTCTCGCTTTATATAGAGACGTTCTGCGTGCAGGAAAATGTGGTCTGCAATATGGGGCGCATGAGCGGCACCATAACTAAGGAATATTTCGGCCTGCCAAATACGGGGAAGAAATTCGATTGCCAATTTTCGCAAATTTGCTTCATTGAGAATCACAAGATTACTTATCTGCGGGGGTTGTGGAACGCTGCCGATATGTACAATCAGGTCGGCTGGGATGTGGCCGGCCTGAAACACTAGGTGCTTAGAACGGTTTGGCGCTATGCTTCAATTCAGCAAACATCCTTCCTAGCAGTCACGTTGGTTGCTCTCCGCGTTGGGCGTCTTGGAGTTATACTAAAATGGCTAGCTGGGGCGCGCCATGAATTCGCTTGATATCGTTGCCCGCCGGAGCGGCGGGCTGCTCTTGTCACTGTTGTTGATTTTCATCGCCGGCCTCAATTTCAGCTTTATATTTTCGGTCAATAAGATCGCCACCGAAGCTGGCGTGCCGTTTTTTGCCTATGTTTTCTGGTACACATTCGGCGCTGGCGCGGTGCTGTTTGTCATTGCTGCAATTCGCCGCGAATTGCCGCGTGTTGATTTTATCCATGTAAGAGCTTACGGCGTGGCGGCGGCTCTAGGCATCGCCTTTCCGTTCGCACTGCTCGCTTTTGTAGCTCCCAAGCTACCATCCGGCGTGGCGGTGTTGTTGGTTATTCTGACACCGGCCTTTACCTATTTTTTTTCGCTTCTCGCCCGCCTCGAGCGGATCCACCTCATGAGTATTGGCGGGCTGGTGCTCGGCGTGGCGGGCGTTTTGTTTATCGTCATTCCAAGCGGCAGCCTGCCGAACGCTGATATGGCGGGCTGGTTTATCCTCGCATTATTGGCACCCGTCTGTTTTGCCGGCCTTAATGTTTATGTCGAGCTGGTGCGACCGCCGGAAACAGCTTCGCTTTCGCTCGCTGTTGGCATTCTATTATCGAGCGCATTGCTGCTGCTGCCATTGATGCTGGGGACCGGCCAGCTTTATATCTTTCCGGGGCCGGTGCAGGATGGCGATCTAGCGCTGTTTGGCGCGGTAGTCATCAACACCATCATGTGGCCGTTATTTTTCGAAATCGTTAAACGCACTGGCGCTTTTTTGATGTCGATGATTAACGTCTTCGGCGTGCTCATCGGCATTGTGTGGAGTATTGTCCTTTTTGGGGAACAGCATAGTGGCTTCGTCTGGCTCGCTGCTGCATTAATGTTGTTGGGCCTTGGATTGATTCTCGTACGGCCCATCTTGTCAGGCCGGTCACAACATGCTGACGCTGGCAAGACTTAGGGTGCGCCAATAAGGTTTCTCTAAAGTGCCGCTTGCCCAACACAGTCATGAGCGGAGAAAGAGAATTTTTGAGATGTTGCTAGATCCCACGGGGAAAGTCGCACTGATCATCGGCAGGGCCGGGGGCGGCGCAGAACGATAGAGAAATCATTAGTCCCGATGATGATTTTTCATTGGTCAAGCGTGTAAAGATACCAAGAATGCAAGATTGTTTTTCATAATACCGACGGCGATGCCGGTATAATTCCAACTTGGCGTGGCCAAGAAACAGATTAGTTTACCGGACAGACGCGCTGTCGGTCCAACCGGATAAGTCGGAGAGGAACGCCTATAGCGATGAAGAAAGCTAGAGATTCGATAACGCCGTTCGAGACGGTACGCTGGGATTTTAATCCCGGACGCACCGTGCTCGTTATCATCGACGCGCAGAATGACTTTCTGCATGTGGACGGCTGGTATGCCCAAAAGGGTATCGATATTGGGCACATGCGCCGCACCATCGAGCCGACGCGTCTGCTACTGAAGGATGTTCGCGCCAAGAACATTCCGGTGGTGTGGACACGCCATGGCTGCCGTGGCGTTGAGGATGGCGGTCCTTTCATGCAGCTCCGCCCGTTCCTCAAGGAAGGTGGGCTTCGCCAGGACAGTTGGGGTTATCAAATATGTGACGAGCTCGGCCCGCGCGAAGATGATTGGTATATTGATAAATCGCGCCTCAGCGCCTTCTACAACAGCAATCTCGAGACCGTGCTGCGTGCGCTTAACGCAGATACCGTGCTAATCATCGGCGTGCTCACCAACCAATGCGTCGCGGCAACCTCAAAAGATGCGTCGTTCCGCGATTTCCGACCGATCGTGATAGAAGATTGCACAGGCACTACATTGCCGCACTTGCACGATCCGGCAATCGAAATGATGCGGGTGGGCTGGAGCGAAGTGCGCGAACTAGGGTCGGCGTTGAGTGAAATTCGCCAGCTTGCCGCCGCGCCTTGAAGCCAGGCTGTGCAGCGCGTGGGCGTCGGCCTAGCCACGCATTTAATCTGAAATTATGCATGAGGTAGATGATTGGTTCCAAAGTGTGTAGTGAACCTTATGATGATAAGGAACACTTCAAGGGAACTAGGACATGCAGTTGGGTGAGCCATCTTGGATGAACGAGGAACATGCGGTCATCCGCGATTCGGTGCAGAAATTCATCGCCGCTGAGATTGCGCCGCATTACGAGGCGTGGGAGGAAGCTGGCATTGTTCCGCGTGACATATGGAACAAGCTCGGAAAACAGGGTCTGCTCTCCCCCGATATACCGGAGGAATATGGCGGCGCCGGTGGAAACTTCCAGCATTTGGCTGTGGTCATCGCAGAGTTTGCCCGCCACGGCTACGCCAGCTTCGCCGGAAGTTTGCTCGGCGTTCATTCGGGCATAATTAATCACTATATTTTGAACAATGGCAGCGCCGAGCAGAAATCGCGCTATTTGCCATCGATGGCGTCTGGCGAGATGGTTGCCGCTATCGCGATGACTGAACCCGGCGCTGGATCGGACCTTCAGGGCGTGACGACGACGGCGAGGCGCGATGGCAATGGCTATATTCTAAATGGCGCCAAAACCTTTATCTCCAACGGTCAGCATTGCGATATTGTTCTGGTGGTTGCCAAAACCGATAGCACAGTCGCCGGCTCCAAAGGCATAAGCCTGCTATTTGTTGAAAAAGACGCCGCAGGTTTTAGCCGTGGCCGTAATCTCGACAAGATCGGACTCCATTCCGCTGATACCTCGGAACTGTTTTTTGATGATGTCCGGGTCGAGGGCGATGCCGTTCTGGGCGTTGAGCATGGTGGCTTCGGCGTACTCATGAATGAATTGCCGCGTGAGCGTATGACGCTGGCAATAGGTTCCTTGGGCGCCGCCGAGGGCGCGCTGCAATGGACCATCGACTATATCCGGGAACGCAAGGTCTTCGGCCAGCCGGTCGGCAAATACCAGAACACCCGTTTTAAGATAGCCGAGATGATGACGGAAACACGCTCACTACGCGCCTTTATAGACGACTGCACCAGGCTGCTATCGGCTGGCGATCTTGACACCGTGACGGCTAGCATGGCCAAGCTCAAAGCCACCGAATTGCAAGGTGATATCATTGATGGTTGTCTGCAGTTCTTCGGGGGTTATGGCTATATGCGCGAGTTTCCAATTAGCCGCGCCTTCGTCGACGCCCGGGTACAACGCATCTATGGCGGCACGTCCGAAGTGATGAAAGAGATCATCGCTCGCGACATCCTCGGGCGATAACTTTCAGCAGAAATTCTTACGCTTAATATTTAATTGCTAACCGCCGTTGCTTTACTCGCCAAGAGCCGATCGCCATAATAACCGGTCACTTCTGTTAGCATCGCGATTACCATCGCAACTGGGAAGCTGCGCGTATGCCCAAAACATCGTCCTATACCCCGCCGAAAGTCTGGCAGAATATTAACAAAAACGGCGGAACATGGGCCAACATCAATCGCCCCACCGCCGGCGCAACGCATGAGCAAAAACTGCCGGTCGGAAAACATCCGTTGCAACTCTATTCGCTTGCGACGCCGAACGGCGTCAAAGTGACGATCCTGCTGGAGGAATTGCTGGCGCTCGGATATGAGGGGGCTGAATATGACGCCTTCCTGATCAAGATCGGGGATAGCGAGCAGTTCGGCAGCGGCTTCGTGGCACTCAACCCAAACTCAAAAATTCCGGCCCTACTCGATCGCAGCACATCGCCGGGGACACGGGTATTTGAATCAGGCGCGATCCTCCTCTATCTGGCGGAAAAGTTCGGGGAGTTTGTTCCCAATGAGCAATCGGCGCGGGCCGAATGTTATTCTTGGCTGTTTTGGCAGATGGGCAGCGCGCCCTATCTGGGTGGCGGGTTCGGCCATTTCTATGCCTATGCGCCGGAGAAGTTCGAGTACCCGATCGACCGTTATGCAATGGAAGCGAAACGTCAGCTCGATGTCTTGGACCAGAATTTATCCGCATGGCGTTATCTCTGCGGTGACGACTACAATATCGCCGACATCGCTACCTATGCCTGGTATGGCAATTTGGTGCTAAATAATTCATACGATGCAGCCGAATTCCTTGACGTCGCGTCGTACAAACATGTCGCCAGATGGGCGAGGGAAATAGAACAGCGGCCGGCAGTCGAGCGCGGCCGCCGGGTCAATAGAACCTGGGGACCGGAAGAAAAACGCGTCCCCGAGCGCCACGATGCCAGCGATCTCGATTAAGTGACTTCAGAGCGCCAGCAGATAGTATCTGCCCGCCTTGCCTTCGTCTTCGATGTCGAGCGTTCCATCTGCGGTGAAACAGTATTTATCACTAGCGTCATGTAGATATTTTCCGAGACATAGATCGTATTCACCTTTGCGCGCAACTCCATGCGGCTTTCGACATTCACACTGAAGACCTGCGTATCGTAGGCGATGACCTCAACGTGCAGTCCATCCAGCTCTTCTCTAGTCCAACTATGGATAACTATATCACCATGCGGGACTACTTCACGGAATGGCAGAAAATCATCGGTAAGGCGGTCTTGAATTCCGATCTTGGCCATTGGACCGCGACCAAGCTCAATCCCAACAGCAGTACAAGACTCGACTCTCACGCCGAAGGAGGCCAAAACTAAGTCGATTGGTTGAGTACGCTAATCGAGGAGGACTGGTTAATCAGCTGGCACTGGTGCACCCACGTCGAGAACATTTTGCGCGGCAGGGATATCAAGGATCTAATGGGTAATCCTATCGAGATTTCGTCGAGCCGATGACGGTCTTCAAAAAACAGATCTGCGATAAAGTCTGATCATAACGACAGCGGTCGACGGGGGAGAGACATGGCACGGAAGAAGACTCTTGATAGTTTGCGTATCGGCTTTATCGGCGCGGGCTTCATTGCGCGGTTCCACCTAGAATCTTTTACCGGCGTTCGCAACTGCTCGATTACGGGCGTCTATAGCCCGACGAAAAGGAGCCGCTCATCGTTCGCCAAACGGACCAATGAGCTCGGCCTTGGGCCGTGCAAGCCGCACGGTTCGCTAAACTCCCTCATTAATGCGAAGGATGTCGACGCGCTCTGGATCCTCTCACCCAACTATCTCCGTATCGAGACAATGACCGCAATCAACAAGGCGGTAAAGGCTGGTAAAACGCTGCGCGGTATTGCCTGCGAGAAGCCTCTAGCGCGCAACCTAGCCGAGGCGAAAGAGGTGGTACGGCTCGCCAATGATGCCAAGATCGCGACCGGCTACCTTGAGAACCAGGTGTTCTCGACCGCCGTGCAGCGCGGCAAGGAGATCATCTGGCGCCGCGCCGTGCCGCTCACCGGGCGGCCCTATCTTGCGCGCGCCGCGGAGGAGCACTCGGGCCCCCACATGCCATGGTTCTGGCAAGGCAAAAAGCAGGGAGGTGGTGTGCTCTCCGATATGATGTGCCATTCGGTGGAGGTTGCGCGATACATGCTGACCGGCCCCGACGAGACGCGCGATGTGCTGAAGGTGAAGAGCGCCAACGCTACGATTGCGAATCTCAAATGGACGCAGCCCCACTACGTTCGCAAGCTCAAGCGGGAGATGGGGCGCGAGGTCGATTATGGACGGCGCCCAGCTGAGGACTTTGCCCGCGGCACGCTGGTTCTGGAGGGTCCCGAAGGCAACGAGGTGATGATAGAGACCACCACGTCGTGGGCCTATGTTGGCGCGGGGCTCCGTATCCAATTGGAGATGCTGGGTCCAGAATATTCGATGGAATTTTCCTCGCTCAACACCGGCCTCAAGGTATTCATGTCGCGCGCGGTGAAAGGCGATGCAGGCGAAGATCTCATTGAGAAGCAGAATGCCGAGCAGGGTCTGATGCCGGCGCTGGAGGATGAAGCCGGAGTCTACGGCTACACGAACGAGAACCGCCATATGGTCGAGTGCTTCCGTACGGGCAAGACGCCGATCGAGACCTTCAAGGATGGCCTCGCGGTGACTGAGATACTGATGGCACTCTACCGTTCTGCTGAGCTTGGGCGTACAATCAATATCGGTGAGGAGGACCTCGACGACTACATCCCACCAGTCGCAAGAGAGACTTAGGCCAGGAACGCCCCGTTGGTGCCAACCATAAAGCGTATTTCTAAAGGCGTCGGCGAGATGGTCACGAATAGTCCAATTCCGCCTATCGTGAACGCCATTAACAACTCACTGGGTCTGCGCATCAAGCCAATGCTCGTGATGCCATAAGCGATCCTTCGTGCGCTCGACGAAAAAGCGACACAAGTTACCTGACCCTTCGGTTTTCTTCAGCTATGCTGCGCGCGGGAAGTTCGATGATCGTGCATATTGAAGTGGCATAGAATGGCTGAAGCAAAGACCGTTGTTGGAACACGCGAAGAACTAGTAGAGCGCGCGCAGGGCCTTAGCTCTGCAATTCGCGGCCGCGCCGAAGAAACGGAGGGCCTGCGCCGGCTTCCAGAGGATACGCTTAACGACTTCCGAGTGGCTGGGCTGAACCGGGTCCTGCAGCCGGCTGTCTTTGGTGGTGCCGAGGCTCACTTTGGTGGTCTGGTGGATGTGATCAGCACCGTTGCCGGGGCGTGTGCCTCAACCGGTTGGGTGTTGGCGCAGTACACCATCCACAATTACATGATCGGACAATTTCCAGAGGAAACGCAGCGCGACGTTTGGGGTAAAAATCCTGACGCTTTTGTATGCGGCGTGCTGATCCCGGGATGCGGCAAGGCCGTGCCGGTGGACGGCGGATGGCGCCTCACGGGACGCTGGCCATTTGCCAGCGGTGTCATGGGTGCCGACTGGTGCATCCTCTCTGCCTTTGAAGAGAGCGAAGCGCGGGAATCTCTGATGTTCGCCCTTCCGTGCGACCTTCTAAAGGTCCATGACACATGGCGCACTATGGGTCTCAAGGGGACCGGCAGCAACGATGTTTCGGTCGAAGGTCTGTTCATTCCAACCCATCACACTATGACGGTGGATGAATCCAAATACGGAAAGGCGCCGGGTACCAAATTGAATACAGGGCCGCTCTATCGCCTTGGCACTTTCGCCATGTTTTCAGTTGTTCAGTCCTCCACCGCTTACGGCCACGCGAGTGCGACGTTCGAGAGCTTCCTCGAACGGACGCGGGCTCGCACCGGGCGGGTTACGGGTCAACGGGTGATTGATTACGGCACGACACAAATCAAGATCGGCGAGGCCGCCGCATCTCTCGATGCGGCGCGGGTCCTGCTTTACGCCTGTGCCGATGAGGCGATGGCGGTGGCGGCGACGGGCGAAATACTTGATATTGAGAGTAAGAGCCGAATGCGCGGCGACGCGACATTTGCCGGCACTCTCTCTGCGCGCGCTGTCGAAATCATGTTTTCGCTTGCTGGCGGTGCGGGGCTCTATGATGACCATCCAATCTCGCGCGCCTATCGGGATACTAAATGCGCTCAGGCGCACATGACCCAGAATTGGGACATCAATGGCTCCAACTATGGCCGGGTGTTGCTTGGCCTGCCGACCCTTGACGCCAGTATTTAGTAGGGGCCTACCGAATGGTATTTAAGCGCTAATTCAATTCGACGATTGCTTCAATTTCCACAGGTATTTGAAATGGCAGTGAGCCCATGCCCACCGCCGAACGAGCACAGCGACCAGCATCACCGAAAATTTCGACCATTAGGTCGCTGAAGCCGTTGATAACGTTCGGCTGTTGCTCGAAGTCAGGCTCAGCATTGATCATGCCGAGAACTTTGATGAAGCAGCGCACCCGATCGAGGTCACCGATTTCAGTTTTCAAAGTTGACAGCATATTGAGGCCAACCATGCGCGCAGCGTCATAGGCCTCGTCAACCGATACTGCGGTTGGCACTTTGCCCTTGAGGTAATTGCCGTGCGCATCGCTTGGTCCGTGTCCGGCGAGATAGACGAGTTTGCCGTAGGTGACAGCGCCGATGTAATTTCCGGCCGGCGCGGGCGGTGGGGAGAGTACGAGTCCGAGGGACTTAATTTTTTCTTCGATTTGCATGTCATCGTCTCCTAATTCGATTTTCGCAACCCATTTTGCGACAATCGCCAGCACAGGAGGGCAAAACGGTCCTGGCCGTAGAATGGCTCTTTAGCAAATACCATCAGTGGCACGCCCCAATGGCCTGCGGCGCGCTGTGCTTCTTGGTTTTGTTCAATATCGGAGTCAAGTGCTGCGGCCTCGCGTCGCGCGCGGCCGTCCAGGTTGTTGAAATCCAAGCCAGCATTCTTGCAAGCATTGGCAAGATGGCTGCCCTCGTGCCAATTGTCCGTAGTGCCATTCCAAAGAATTTTCATGACCGCCGCGCAATAGGCGAGCCCGGAGCCGGTTTCCGCCGCTTTCTGACCCATGCGTGTGATGTGGCGTATGTAAGGCTGCTTGGTGGCGATCGCACCGCTCTCCAAGTCCTGAACGATGGGATCGGGCACCGGGCGCCGGTAAGGAATGTTTAAAAACTCTGCGAGCCGATTTGAATCGTTTAGGTGATAGGGCCGATAAAGCGGATCAACCCGGGAAAAAAACGCAGGGTCGCGCAGTGCAATCGGATAGACCGGCCTAATCAATACCTCAACGTCGTAGTCTTGCGCCAGCGTGTTCAACCGATCCGTCAGCAAATAACAATATGGACTGCGGAATGAATAAAAGACTTCAACTGTTTGTGGCATCTTTGGGTCGCTCGTTCTGTCGATTAGCCAATTAGTAATTGTGAAAGCAGCCTCTATTGCGGCAGCGCGGGACTAGAGCTTGGTTTACCGTTCTGCTGGGTTCATTCTTCGTGAATTGATTCTGTCTGCTAGTGTTGAACCATCCAGCCTAGCTTAAGCGATCGGGAGGGTCAGCCACGATAGAAATATAATATGAGCTTTAAACCGTAGTTTTGCCACCACTACGCTTGGGGCGAAGAAGTTTGATTGGCAGTTTTGTTACTCCGTTTGTGCTGCTAAATTTCACCGGTGCAGGCAATTGGCAGGGCTTGATTTTTATTTTAGGAAAATCCTGTAACTGATTGAAACATATGTAATTATACTGGAGTATAGAGAATGAATGGCAAGGGTTGGACGGTCTACCTTTCTGGCGAAATCCATAGTGGATGGCGCGAAGAAATTATTCAGGGCGCAAATGTGGCAGGGCTTGATGTCGAATTTCTCTCTCCAGTGACCGACCATGAATCGAGCGACGATTGCGGTGTCGCAATCCTAGGGCAAGAACCTCAGAGTTTTTGGCACGACAATAAAGGCGCCAAGGTCAATGCCATTCGCACAAGGACCTTGATCGACCGCAGCGATGTAGTGGTGGTGCGGTTTGGCGATAAATACCGCCAATGGAATGCCGCGTTTGACGCCGGATATGCGGCCGCTAAAGGCAAATCCATCGTCACGATTCATGACCCTGCACTCGGCCACGCGCTGAAAGAGGTTGATGGTGCGGCCATGGCGGTTGCCGAAACCCCCGCTCAGGTGGTGCGCATATTGGATTATGCCATTAATGGCCGCCTGGCAGGCTGATGCGATGCACTAATGCGACGCCGAATCCTCGCTTGTGGGGCACATGAAAGGTTAGGTAGTTAGTCCTTGGCATCCTTCCCAAAGCACCAGAAATTGATCGAACTAGGTGATTTTATCGAGTTCCTCGAAGGCGTGGAAAAACGGTCTTGGTGCTGAAAGCGCTCTATTTTATAGCCTTCGCTAAAGCGTGTGGTGATAATTTTAGGCAGCGCCTAATCCGGGAGTTGATGCAGTTATACCGATCTAACAAACCCCGTGAGCGCGGGAATGCTTTCCGAGCCGAGTAACTCACGTTCGCCGCCTTCGATGCCTCAGATTACAAATACGCGGTGGCCGGCGAGGGCGGTCAAATTCTCGGCATCTCATTGCGCACCTGTTGGCACCCGCCAGCCGACGCCATTTTCCTTGGCTGCGTTACTGAACAGGGCGCTACGGCCCTGGTTCAGGCCATAGGGTTTGACAACAGAATTCGGCATGCGTCGCGCTAGGCGGATGGCTTGATAGCCCTTACCGCACCCAATATTTAGGACATGCTCCAAGGACTTTTTGATGCGGCGTTCGATTGCGTCATGCAGTTCTTGTTCTTAACCGCCGAGCAGTTCAGGCGCCACGTTGCCTTCTGAGGTCCGGTTTAACAACGTCGTGCCCATACACAGACAGGAGCGCACCAGCGCGCCGCCTGTGCTACAGAGCGAGGCACCAATTTTCCCTGCCCGCTAGCGGGCAACTAAGTTAAGGCTAAAGTTAATCTTGGCACCGTTCTTGACGTCTTTCTGCTATAGAGTTTGCAGTAGTCTTTGCACGACCTGCTTGTCGGTGTTCCGCGCCATGTCGGTTTGATCCTGGTTTGCTTTTCCGGGGACTGCCGTTACGCTATGACGAGCGCGGCCCAGACGGCACTACTCATTCATTGAGTGCGCCCAGACCGGCGAATAGTTCCAAGGCATCCGGGTTGGCCAACGCTTCCCTGTTTTTAACCTCTTCGCCGTGGATCACTGCGCGTACGGCGAGCTCAGTAATCTTGCCAGAGCGCGTGCGTGGTATATCTGCCACCTGAATGACTTTGGCCGGCACATGGCGAGGCGTGCATTCGGTGCGGATATGGTCGCGTATGCGTCGGGTTAGTAAATCGTCAAGAGCAATCCCCGCGCGCATGCGGACGAATAGCACTACGCGGACATCGCCTTGCCAATCTTGGCCAACGCAAATAGCTTCTTCCACTTCCGGCAACTGTTCGACTTGGCGGTAGATTTCGGCGGTGCCAATTCGTACGCCGCCCGGGTTCAAGACGGCGTCTGAGCGACCGTAGATAATTAGGCCATCATGTTCGGTCAGCGCCACATAATCACCATGGTGCCATACGCCGGGAAAACGCTCGAAATAGGCTGCGCGGTACTTACTGCCGTTTGCGTCGTTCCAAAACGAGACCGGCATGGACGGGAAGGGGGCGGTGCACACCAACTCGCCCTTCTGACCGTGAATAGAATTGCCGTCATCATCAAATACGTCGACCTGCATGCCGAGCCCGCGCGCCTGTAATTCTCCGGGCCATACCGGCCCAAGCGGATTGCCTAGGGCAAAACAGGAGACGATATCGGTTCCGCCCGAAATAGATGCTAAGTGAATGTCATTTTTGACCTCAGCATAAACATATTCAAAACTTTCTGGCGATAGTGGTGACCCAGTCGAAGTCATGGTTCGCAGATACTCCAATCGGTGAGTCTTGCGTGGCGCCACGCCTACCTTATGGGCGGCATCAATAAATTTAGCGGAGGTGCCAAATAGGGTCATTGCTTCGGCGTCTGCATAGTCGAACAACACATTGCCATCGGGCTGAAACGGCGCACCGTCATAGAGTAACAGCGTCGCTCTGGAGGCCAAGGCGCTAACCAGCCAATTCCACATCATCCAACCGCATGTCGTAAAGTAAAATACGCGATCATTTTCTTTTATATCAGTATGTAATGCATGTTCTTTTATGTGTTGAATTAGAGTGCCGCCGGCGCCATGAACGATGCATTTTGGCACGCCGGTGGTGCCCGAGGAGAACATGATGAAGAGCGGGTGATTGAATGGCATGGAGGCGAATTCGATGTCCCCGCCAGGCTGTGCGGCAATGATGTCTGCGTAGTGCTCCGCGCCGGAGATCCCGTCGAAGCTCGCGCGTTTGCGGGTATAGGGAACGATTATAATGGTTTCTACACTTGGCAACTGCGGCAGTACTTCGCGCAACTTCTCCAGGCAGTCGAGTTGCTTGCCGCCGTAAAAATACCCTTCGGTCGCGATCAGCACCTTTGGCGCAATTTGCCCAAATCGGTCGAGTATGCCTTGAGCGCCGAAATCCGGCGAACAGGAGGACCAAATTGCGCCGAGACTGGCCGTGGCCAGCATGGCAATGATGGTTTCCGGCATGTTCGGCAAATATCCCGCGACACGATCACCTTCTCCGACGCCACGCGCTTTAAGCGCTTGCGTAAGACGAGAAACCTGGTCGTGCAATTCAGCGAAGTTTAAACGACGCCGGACGCTTTCCTCTCCCCAAAATACTATCGCATCGGCGTCGTCGCGTCGGCGAAGAAGATTTTCGGCATAGTTTAATTTCGCGTCTGGAAACCATTGCGCGCCCGGCATTTTGTCGCCATCGACTAGAACCTGGTTACCCTGCGTCTCAGCTATTATTCCGGCGAAATCCCACATCGAAAGCCAGAATTTTTCCGGCTCCCGGATCGACCAATTATAAAGCGTGTCAAAATCGTCGAGGGCAACGCTCCAGCATTTGCTCGCTTGATGCATAAACCGAGCCAAATTGGCGGTTTCGTGTTGTTTTCTATGCGGGCGCCAAAGTGGCTTATTCACACTATTTCTCCAGTCGACCAAAAATAACTGAAGCATTTTCCAGGCGCTGACTGGAATGTCAAAATCTGCTGTAACTTCACTGCTCTGCATTGCTGCCTGTTGAGTTTCATGACGCTATAAACTTTGACGCGGCCAAATATTTTCTGACTCTTTCTTGAGCTTGTCTGTTTCACCGTTCGCTAAAGACTAGGTCACAGATATCGTCGTGATTTTCCGGGCGATGACCTTCAGCCTATTGTCGGTGTGCATGTCCCGGGTGCCAGTAATTTGCTACTGTCTGGTGTGCACCGGATGCAGAGCGTCTAGCCCAAGGGCGGTGATAGGTATAGCGGGGAATTTATAGCCACCGTGATCGGTACCCTGCAGCTCGGCACGTTTGTATCCCGAAAGGGGGATTGGCTGGCCATTGCGCTGCACGGTTGGTCGCACTGCCGAGTAGCCCAATCTTGCTTTGGGCCTACAGGTGATTGACAGGCGCGCGGTATCGTATATTGAAAGAGGACAAGAACAGTCCTATATAGGATTTTAGCATGATTCGAATTAGTAGAATGGCGGATTACGGTGTGGTTGCACTCAGTTTCATGGCGCGCGACACCGACGCATTTTATAGCGCCGCAGTTGTCGCAGAGCGTACGGGAGTCCCGCTTCCGAGCGCGAGTAAGCTATTGAAATTACTGGTCAACAATGGTGTTTTGGTGTCCCGGCGCGGTGCTGCGGGGGGGTATGGCCTGGCTCGCTCACCACAGGCTATTTCGGTTGCAGATCTAGTGATAGCCGTAGATGGGCCGATCGCGCTTGCGGATTGCCTGAAGGACTCGTCCGGTAGCGTTTGCGACCTGGAAGGCTTTTGCGCCGTGCGCGGGCCTTGGCAAAAGGTAAGCGATGCCATTCGTGTGGCACTTGAAGAAGTAACATTGGCTGACATCGCCGGGTCGTTTCCGGGTGAAGGTCTATCAATTCGGACCAAGGGCGCTGATGCGCCCATACCGTCCGTGAACGATCAAACTTGACGGGTTAGGCACAAAATTTATGGCTACCAACGCTGAAACGGCACAGACCGTGCAGGCGCTCACGGAAGAGCGCTACAAATATGGCTTCGTCACGGATATCGAGGCCGATTCCGCGCCACCTGGACTGAGCGAGGAAATAGTTCGATTCATTTCCGCCAAGAAAGGCGAGCCCGAATGGCTCTTGGATTGGCGCCTTCGGGCCTATGCCCGTTGGGCGGAATCTATTGAGGACACGCCCAGCTGGGCGAACCTTGACTATCCGGAAATCGATTATCAAGCATCAAGCTATTATTCCGCTCCGTTACGCGATGAAGACCGGCCGCAGAGTCTTGATGAGGTCGATCCAGAGCTTCTCGAAACCTACGCGAAGCTTGGCATTCCACTACAAGAACAAGAGATGCTGGCTGGTGTTGCCGTTGATGCCGTGTTCGATAGCGTATCGGTCGCGACGACCTTCAAATCCAAGCTGTCCGAACTTGGCATCATATTTTGCTCGCTTTCGGAGGCGGTGACTGAGTATCCGGAACTGGTGCAAAAATATCTTGGCACCGTCGTCCCATACGCCGATAACTACTTCGCCACCCTCAATTCCGCAGTCTTCACCGATGGTTCCTTCGTTTATATCCCTAAGGGTGTTCGCTGCCCTATGGAGTTAAGCACCTATTTTCGCATCAACGCCGCCAATACCGGACAATTTGAAAGAACCTTGATTATAGCTGACGAGGGTTCTTACGTGAGTTATCTCGAAGGTTGCACGGCGCCGATGCGCGACGAAAATCAATTGCATGCTGCCGTGGTCGAGTTGATCGCGCTCGATGATGCGGAAATAAAATATTCGACCGTACAGAACTGGTATCCTGGAGATGAAAATGGTAAGGGCGGAATTTTCAATTTCGTCACCAAACGCGGCGCGTGTCGCGGGCAGAATTCCAAAATCTCCTGGACCCAGGTGGAAACCGGCTCGGCAATCACCTGGAAATATCCCAGCTGCTTGCTATTGGGTGACGGATCGCAGGGCGAGTTTTACTCCATCGCCATAACCAATAACTGCCAGCAAGCGGATACCGGCACCAAAATGATCCATATCGGCAAGAACACTAAAAGCCGTATTGTCTCAAAAGGGGTATCGGCCGGCCGTGCCGATCAAACCTATCGCGGTTTGGTGCGCGTTCAGGGTAAGGCCGATAACGCACGCAACCACACCCAGTGCGATTCGCTCCTGATCGGCGAGAAGTGCGGCGCCCATACGGTGCCTTACATTGAATCGCGCAATGCTTCGGCACAATTGGAGCACGAGGCGACGACCTCGAAAATTAGTGAGGACCAATTGTTTTATTGCCGCCAACGCGGTATCGCCGAGGAAGAAGCAGTGGCCTTAATCGTCAACGGCTTTTGCCGCGAAGTGTTGCAGGAACTCCCGATGGAATTCGCGGTCGAAGCGCAAAAACTTGTGAGCATCAGCTTGGAAGGAAGCGTTGGCTGAGCGCCAGCGCCGTTTAGGAAAGAGGATATGCTGGAAATCAATGGCCTCTCCGTCTCGGTTGCGGGCAAGGAAATTTTGAAAGACTTCAACCTTTCGGTCGCCGCCGGCGAGGTGCATGCCATCATGGGGCCGAATGGTTCGGGCAAGAGCACGCTCTCCTACGTACTTGCCGGGCGAGAGGGGTATGACATAACTGCTGGCAGTGTAACCTATCGTGGACAGGATTTGCTCGCGCTTAAGCCTGAAATGCGAGCTCGCGAGGGCCTTTTCTTGGCCTTCCAATACCCGGTCGAAATCCCGGGGGTCGGCAGCACAACATTTTTCAAGACGGCGGTTAACGCGATACGTAAGCACCGCGGCGAAAAAGAATTTGACGCCATGGAGTTTCTCAAAATCATGCGCGAAAAGCGCGATGAGCTCGGTATTAGCGAGGAAATGATGCGCCGCGCGCTGAATGTTGGATTTTCCGGCGGCGAAAAGAAGCGCAACGAAGTTTTACAAATGGCGCTGCTGGAGCCGTATCTAGCCGTCCTAGATGAGACCGATTCCGGCCTTGATATAGATGCACTGCGGGTTGCGGCAGATGGGATCAACTCGCTGCGTTCACCGGAACGGACGATGATTGTCATCACCCATTATCAGCGGCTGCTCGAATATGTCGTACCCGATTACGTACATGTTATGGCCGACGGGAAAGTTGTACGTTCCGGCGGCAAGGAGTTGGCGTTAGAACTAGAAGAAAAAGGCTATAGCGGCGTTGGCGATAAGGCTGAGGCGGCGGCGTAACGTGAGCACAGTTTTACCAAGGGCTTCACGAGTGGGCCGATCGATTAGTCTACCTTACGCGGCCAAGTTCGCGGCGTCGCGGGCGGATTTGCCGGGCGGTGATCTGTCTTGGCTAACCTCTGGGCGTAACGCGGCGATGGCACGTTTTTTAGAACTTGGCCTACCCAGTCAAGATGCCGAGGATTGGAAATATTCGAACCTTTCGCCGCTGGCAAAGACCGACTTTACCGGGCCGAACCAGAAAGCAGTTGACTTAGCGCGCGACGAAGTGGCGCAACGATTTCCCAAAGATAGCGCTGCCGGACGGCTGGTTTTTATCAACGGCATCTTGGATAGTTCACTATCCGTACTGGATAATCTTCCTACCGGCGTTCGCGTAATTGGCTTGGCCGATGCGATGACCGCTGAGAGCGATTTGCTGAAGGCCGAAATGGACGCTATGCCTTTGCTGAACGGCCATGCTCTAGCTGCGCTCAACGCGGCCTTCATGGCAGATGGTGGTCTCATCATTCTAGAACCCAAAGCCGAATTAGCGCTCGAACTGTTGTTTGTTGCGGCGCCTGATATCTGCGCCGTGGCCTATCACCCGCATATTTCAATTACCGCCGGGGCGGGCAGCAGGCTTGCTCTTCGCGAGCAACATGCGTCGCTTGGTGATACGGAATATTGGTCGAATTCAGTAACGGCCATGCGCCTCAGTGAAGCCGCTCAGGTGCGTCACTACAAACTCCAAGAAGAAAGCGGACGAGCTTGGCAAACCGCACTAACCAAGGCAAGTCTTGCGGCCGGCGCGACGTATGAGAATTTCATTGTCACGACCGGTGGCCGGTATTCACGCAATGAAATAGAAATTGTGCTGGAAGGTAAAGACGCGTTCTGCGAACTCGGCGGCAGCTTCTTGCTGGCGGGTGAACAGCAGGTCGACAACCGACTTCAGGTCGACCATATCGCCGCCAATTGCACGAGTCGGCAAGTCTACAAGGGTGTGCTGAACGAACGCTCGCATGGTGTATTTCAAGGCAAGACCATCGTCCACCGGGATGCGCAAAAGAGTGATGGCAATCAGCTCAGCAGGGCCCTGTTGTTATCGCCAGATGCGATCATGGACGCCAAGCCCGAATTAGAAATCTACGCTGACGATGTGAAGTGTAGCCACGGAGCTACGGTAGGTGAGTTGGACAGCGAACAGATGTTTTATCTACGCGCGCGCGGCATCGATGAAGCATCGGCGCGCAGTCTTCTGATCGCTGCGTTCATGGAGGAACATTTGCAATCGATAACTGATGACGCAGCACGAGATTGGCTGCGTGGTGCCGTCTCTGCTTGGCTTCAGAAACCCCTGTCCGGAGGAGCGAGTTGATGCAATCCGCTGCCGCCGTTTCCGAAAGTTCCGTCTTTGATGTGGCGCGCTGGCGCGCCGATTTTCCTATCTTGGCTGAGCGCGTTTACGACAAACCTTTGGTGTTTATTGATAGCGCTGCGAGCGCGCAAAAACCGCAATCCGTCATCGATGCGGTTGCCCATTGTTACACCCATGAATATGCCAATATCCACCGCGGCGTTTATTGGTTGAGTCAGCGCGCGACGCAGGTTTATGAGGACGCAAGGGAGAAGGTTCAACGCTTCATCAATGCCGCGTCGGAACGTGAAATCATCTTTACTAAAAGTACGACGGAGGCCATTAATTTGGTGGCAACGAGCTATGGTGGTGTCTCGCTCAAGGCGGGAGACGAGATTATTCTCTCGCAGTTGGAGCATCACGCCAACATCGTGCCGTGGCAGCTTTTACGCGAGCGCATCGGCATTAAAATCAAAGTGGTGCCGATCGATGAGCGCGGTAATTTTCTGCTCGAAGAATTTGAAAAATTATTGTGTCCACGCACGCGTCTGGTGGCTGTCACTCATACTTCTAACGCGCTCGGTACAATCACGCCAGTCGATGAAATTGTCCGCATGGCGCATGCCGAAGGGGCTCTGGTAATGCTCGATGGTGCCCAGTCGGTTGTGCACGGGCCGGTGGATGTGCAGGAATTAGATGTCGATTTTTTTACCTTCTCCGGGCATAAGCTATACGGGCCGAGCGGCATCGGCGTTTTGTATGGTAAGGCGGATGTTCTTTCCGCGATGCCGCCCTATCAAGGCGGTGGCGACATGATCCGGCACGTCACCTTCGAGAAAACCGAATTCGCCGATATTCCGGGCCGTTTTGAAGCTGGAACGCCCCACATTGCTGGCGCTTATGGCCTCGCAGCTGCGATCGATTACGTAACCGTCATCGGTATGGAGGCGATCGCGGCACATGAGCGCGATTTGCTGGAATACGCGACCGGGCGGCTTCAGGAAATCAACTCGCTTCGCCTTATTGGCACCGCCGACCATAAGGCAGGCATCATTTCGTTCGAACTGGATGGCGTTCATGCCCATGATATAGGGACGATTCTTGACCGTGAGGGGATTGCTGTCCGGGTCGGCCATCATTGCGCTCAACCAGTGATGGATCATTTCGGCATCGCCGGTACGGTACGGGCGTCTTTTGGCTTATATAACGACAAAGCCGACATCGACGCCTTGGTTCAGGCTTTGGGCGCAGTCAGGGAGATATTCAACTGATGTCGGCCCTTCGCGAACTCTATCAAGAGGTTATCCTCGACCACGGCAAGGCGCCCCGTAATTTTGGCAAGCCAGAACATGTAACCTGTGCATCTAACGGTCACAATCCGCTCTGCGGGGATACGGTCACGATCTATCTGTGCCTGAAGGACGGCATTGTTGAAGAAGCCGGGTTTGAGGGCCGTGGTTGCGCTATCTCGATCGCATCCGCATCCATGATGACCGAAATTCTTAGCGGTAAGGGGCTTGATGAAGTGCGCGCCATCTTCGAGCGCTTTCACCATCTCTTGACGGAAGATAAGGCAGATTGCGACGGTGGCTTCGACGGCGGCGAATTTGAAAAACTTATGGTGCTTTCGGGGGTGCGCGAATTCCCCATGCGGGTTAAGTGCGCAACTCTTGCCTGGCACACGATGCAAGATGCATTGCAAGGTGGTAGCGAAAAGGTCAGTACGGAATGATGGGATTATTCAAGCGCAAGAAACAAGAAGAGCCTGAGGTAGTTACGACGGCTGCCGAGTCTGAAGATGAGTCGAATACATACCAGGCGTGGTCTCCTGATGGTAATGTTCAGATGGATGTCCCGACACCTGAAAGTAGGCCACAATATGTGCCGCCGGAATTGGTGATGGAGACGCCGCAAGCCGACGCTGCGGAATTGAAATCCATCGCCAATGCCGGATCCCTTGAAGAACAGATCACTGCGGCGCTCAAGAAAGTCTACGATCCGGAAATTCCTGTCGACATATACGAGATGGGTTTGATTTACGGCGTCGAAGTATCGGAAGCAAAAGACGTTTCCATCCAAATGACATTAACTTCGCCGGGCTGCCCGGTGGCCGGACAAATGCCGGGCATGGTGGAGCATGCCGTGCACAGCTTTGTAGAAGGCGTGGGCGATGTGGAGGTGGAGATTGTTTGGGACCCGCCATGGACACCGGATAGGATGTCCGAAGCAGCACAACTTGAGCTTGGTTTCATGTGAAACCATCTACCGGGATTGGGAGATAAAAAAGTGGCGAATCAAATTTTGACATTAACGGAGTCCGCCAAGTCGCGGGTCCGCCACATTATGCAATTGCGCGATGAGGAGCCGCCGGCGATCGGCGTGCGTATCGGCGTGCGCAATGCCGGTTGCTCAGGCATGACCTATAGCATGGATTACGCCACTGAAATTAGCGATCTTGACGAAGTGATTGAGGCGGACGACGTGAAAGTCATGATAGATCCGGCAGCAATCATGTTTTTGATCGGGACAGAGCTTGATTATAAAGAAGAGAAACTGTCGGCGGGATTTGTCTTCAATAATCCGAACGTCACCTCGACCTGTGGCTGCGGCGAAAGTTTTACGGTGGGTTAGTTCCGGTCCACCCGTCCAAATCGACCGCTACTGTCCGCCGTACCACTATTATTGAGCATGCGCTAGTTGACCTTCGTGGGTTAATGTATTTCAGCGCACCGCCTGTTAGGGCGGGCGCTGAAAGAACCAAAAATATTGACGATGCGCGGCCTCGTTCAAACGCTATAATACATTTTATATTCAATCGGGTGCGGCGTCATCTCGAAGGCCAGAACCTCTTCAGATTTGAGCGCGATATAGCCATCAATTAGATCATCCGAGAATACCTCGCCCTTTTTCAGAAACGCCCGGTCGGCGTCGAGTTCTTCGAGGGCCTGACGCAGGCTGCCACAAACGGTGGCAACATCCTTAAGCTCTTCCGGTGGTAGATCGTAGAGATTTTTGTCCATCGCGTCACCGGGGTGAATCTTGTTCTCGATGCCGTCAATTCCTGCCATGAGCATGGCCGCAAAGGCGAGATAGGGATTGGCGGTTGGATCGGGAAAGCGTACTTCGACGCGTTTGCCGTTGGGCGAGGCCGCGTAGGGGATGCGGCACGAAGCCGATCGATTGCGCGCCGAATAGGCGAGCAGGACCGGCGCTTCATAACCCGCTACCAGACGCTTGTAGCTATTAGTAGAGGCATTGGTGAAGGCATTAAGCGCGCGGGCGTGCTTGATGATACCGCCGATATAGTAGAGCGCGCTCTCCGAAAGATCGGCGTAGCCGGTGCCGGCGAAGAGCGGCTTGCCGTCCCTCCAAATGGACTGATGGACATGCATACCGGAGCCATTGTCATCGACTACCGGCTTCGGCATAAACGTCGCGGTCTTGCCGTATGAATGCGCTGTTTGGTGCACGACATACTTGTAAATCTGCATGCAATCAGCGGTGTGCATCATGGTATCAAACTCGAAGCCGAGTTCGTTCTGGCTCGGCGCTACCTCATGGTGGTGTTTCTCTACTTTGATCCCCATGCTGCCCATATGGGTCAACATCTCTGCACGCATGTCAGACATAGAATCAATCGGCGGCACCGGAAAATATCCGCCTTTGGGGCCGGGCCGATGGCCTGTGTTGCCGCCCTCGTACTCGCGTCCGGAATTGTAGGGGCCCTCTTCCTGATCAAGCAGATAGTACATCTGATGCATCGACGTCTCGTAGCGCACATCGTCGAACACGAAAAACTCGGCTTCCGGCCCAAAATAAGCGGTGTCGCCGGTACCGGAGTAGGACAAATAGGCTTCGGCGCGCCGCGCGACACCACGCGGGCAGCGTCCGTATGGCTGGCCGGTCGAAGGTTCGATTATATCGCAGGTCACGATCAATGTCGGCTGTGCGGTGAACGGGTCGACCACGGCGGAGCCGGCATCGGGCATGAGGATCATGTCCGATTCATGAATTTCCTTCCAACCTTCGATTGACGAGCCGTCGAACATGATGCCGTCGCTAAGGATCGCTTCATCGACCGTGCGAAGAGCTTGCGCCGTGTGGTGCCACTTGCCACGCGGGTCGGTAAAGCGGAAATCGACGAACTGAATGTCGTGTTCCTTGATAGTTTTTAGAACTGTCTGAGCATCGCTCATGAAAAATTTCCTCTGTTAGGTTAGTTCTGCCACGACGGGCGGAAGGGCTAGATTGCTTCGGGGCCGCGTTCGCCAGTGCGGATTCTGATAACTTCCTCTACCGAGGTGATGAATATTTTGCCGTCACCAATGCGGCCTGTCCGGGCGGCCTGTTGGATGGCCTCGACTGCGCGCTCAACCTGGGTTTCCTCGAGAATAATCTCTAATTTTACCTTGGGCAGAAAATCCACCACATATTCCGCACCTCGGTAAAGCTCGGTGTGACCGCGCTGGCGGCCAAATCCCTTCGCCTCGGTCACGGTGATACCTTGCAGTCCGATTTCGTGCAATGCGTCCTTCACTTCGTCGAGCTTAAACGGCTTGATGATGGCTTCGATCTTCTTCATACCGGGCCTTTCTGGCTTGAATACTTGCCGCGTGCAGTCGGATCACGCAGCCCCTGTATTGCAAAATACGTTTCAAATTAGCAGGATAAATTTATTGTTTTTTTATAATAGACTATAAGAAGGAAGGGGTTGTTTTTTTTGGGTTATTGCAGGTTGTTTGCATGCGCCACCTAAAAATTAGGTAGGCGAATAGCGCCGCAATTTGCATTTAGCGGCCGACGGTTTGAGCTTTGATAAGCCACCCATAGTCTAAGTCTATGAGCGGCGGATATTAGATGGCATAGTGCGGACCGATTTCTCCATCATTCGGGACTACAGCGATGAATCTCGCGGAACGTATGGCACGGCTTGGTACCGAGACGGCTTTCGAAGTGCTGGCGCGCGCCAAAGCCCTTGAGGCCGAGGGGCGTTCCATCATCAATCTCGGAATCGGCCAGCCCGATTTTCAAACGCCGGAGAACATCGTCGAGGCGGCACGAAAGGCTCTGACCGATGGACATCACGGCTATACCCCAGCTAATGGCATCCAGCCGCTACGCGAAGCGGTAGCGGCGGATATAGCCAAATACCGCGGCGCGGAAATCGATCCCGCCAACGTCGTCGTCGTACCGGGTGGCAAGGTCACCATGTTTTTCGCTGCGCTCATGTTCGGAGAAGAAGGGGCAGAGATACTCTATCCTAATCCGGGCTTCCCAATATATCAGTCGGCCATCGAATTTTCCGGCGCCACCGCCGTGCCGATCCCGCTTTACGAGGCAACCGGTTTCTCTTTCAGTGCAGAAGAGGTGTTGTCAAAAATTACACCCCGCACGCGCCTCATCATGCTTAATAGCCCAGCTAACCCAACAGGCGGCGTCACGCCAAAAGCAGAATTTGATCGCCTGGTCGAAGGGCTGGAGGCGCATTCAGATGTGGCCATCATGAGCGATGAGATTTATTCGCGTCTGCTCTATGGCGGCCAGGAACACATCAGCCTACTAAACTACCCTTCAATCCGTGATCGCCTAATTTTGCTGGACGGCTGGTCCAAGACATACGCCATGACCGGTTGGCGAATTGGTTACGGCGTGTGGCCGGGTAGGCTTGCTGAACAGGCAACGCGCCTCGCCGTGAACAGCAATTCCTGCGTTAATGCACCGACACAAATAGCTGCCATCGAGGCGCTGACCGGCCCACAGGAATCAGTCGAAACTATGCGTCTCGCCTTTGACGAACGGCGCAAGATTATCCTCCGCGAGCTCAATCGAATTGAGGGTTTCCGCTGCGTTGAGCCGCAAGGCGCGTTCTACGCCATGCCTAACATTGAGGGCACAGGCATCACCGCCCGGGAATTACAGGATGATCTCCTGCAAGAAGCTGGCCTCGCCACCATTGCGGGTAGCAGTTTTGGCCAATATGGCGAGGGCTACCTGCGCTTTTCCTACGCGGCTAGCACCGAAGAAATCCTCGAGGCAATGACCAGAATTCGGGAGTTTCTTGCTAATCGTGCTCAATTAAAATTAGACAATAAAGCCTACCCGCCCGGCGCTTCAAAGAACTAGCACCGAGACCCTCCTTGACGCTACTCAGGCCATGCACTATTCAAAGTTTGCTCGTTAGAGCCCCTGTGGCGGGTGTAGCTCAGCTGGTTAGAGCACCTGATTGTGGTTCAGGGGGTCGGGGGTTCAAGTCCCCTCACTCGCCCCATTTTTCTTAATGAAATCAATTAATTACTAGAAACCCGCTCCGGCGGGTTTTTTCGCTTTTGGGCGTAGGGGTACACCAGGGGTACACCGTGAGGCCGTTAGGGCGCAAAAACGATTGTTGCATCTTTAGCCCCGTTTTTTCTTTTTAGTTACACCTACCGCCCGAACCGCAATTTCGGCATCTTCGCAAAAAAAGAAAGCGAGGTCGAAATGTGGGAACAGCTGAATAACACTGATGGGCCCTCGTCCGTAATGGAAAGTCGGGCGCATGAATACAGCGAGAAACCGCTATCATCTGACTGAGACGGCATTTGGGTCGCCTCACCCAAATAGCCTGGCTGGGTTTTTTAAAGCCACTGATGTCTAACATGATGCGTTCGATGATACCTATGCTGGTTTAAAGCGGTTTGGTGCTAGTTGAACGAACGATGTTGCCACACTAAAACATATTGATTCGCTGACGATCCGCACACACAAGACGATCTTTGGGAAAGGCCGATAGTCTGGCCTGTGAGGACAGACATAGTGTTGAATCCCATAATGCCCGCTCATCCAGCAAGGGACAGGAGAACTAATCGATGGCAGAAAAAGGGAGAAGCGACGACAACGAGGCCAGCCTACGTATGGCTAATGAAGTAGTTAAAATCGCAAACGACAAGCTGGCCACTGGAATGCATCCGCTGGATATTGCATCGGCAATTCGTCATGCTGGGGCAAATTTTACTGCTTTCGCCTACGCTCAGGCTACCAAGGACCCTCTCGACACCGCGAGCGTAATGGAAGAGTTTCAGCAATTGCTCGAATACTATGACAAGCACCATCAAGAAAAAAAGCATGGCCACTAACGGATTCGGAAGGGGCAAATAACATGGATGACCACGAAAGCTTCAAGGTCGGTGCCGATACGATGGAATCCGTGACCAAGGCGATGAACCACATCATGCAGCAAGACCCGGAAATCAACCAAGCTGCAGCATTATCTGGTGTGATGACTGCTGCATTCAATTATGTGTATGCGCTTACAGCAGACCAGGAGGCAGCCGACGAGGTGATTAACAACTCGCGCCAGGCAGCCATCAGGGCCTTTCAACAGATGCCAAGCGCTGCGCGGATAAAAGCGGGCGTTGCGCTACCCGACGATCCACCCGACGAGTGGCAGTAATACGTCCTATTCTTTCACGCGTGCAATTCAGCCGAACTTATTCACCGCGTTCTCGATTGCGGGCCCTGCCTTAGCCAAATCCTTGGGCAGCATCACGGGTGTGGCGTCGATGCTGGCATCGAAGGCGAGAAACCACGGCTCGAATATTCCTGGCAATTCTGAGGCGTCCGCCATATCGACGACCATGAACACCGTGCGCTTGCCATCTTGTGCGCCGAAATAGACCGCTTCAGGTTTGATTTCCTCAAGGATGGATTGAATTGTCTCTTCGATTGTACCCGTCCGCATAGCTGCGTTACCTGCAGCCACCGGCAAGCTTGCCGTTACATGAAACTTCATTTTTTAACCTCCCTGTTTGGCTGGCGTCTTGAGTGTACCGGCCGTGTTAATCGTAACGTTAATTAGAACGTTGTGTGGCGCTGAAAGATCAACAAGTCCTTCCTGGCTGATCACCGCGGGTCACCCGCAATCGATCCTTCTTTGCGCCGATAGAACTTTTGTAGGCGCTTCACTTCGATCCGATAATTGAGTCAACATCGCCCCCTTACTCACGATGACCAAGGCCCCCCAGAACAGGGGATAGGCATAGTAGGGTTTATCGGCTTTGTTCACCAGCGTCAGCGTGGAGGGGCTGCAGAGCCTCGGCATGACCGATTTCTGCAGCGTCAGGTTTTCCTCCTATTGTGGCGAGGCGACTGACCGAGTTGCGCTTTGGCAGGTGACATAACGACCCTACCTGGGGCGCTACGCACTACCACACAGTGGCTATAGGGCCGACCTGGGCAGCTGGACATGAGCCGTCGGCACGGGGGTCGGTAATCACGTTTTCTTTAATTCGGTGTGGGAGCTAGAGTTCTCCTCAAACCGATGATGGCTTTGGGGCGCGGTTAACCAAGAATAGGCCGAGGAAGAGGATGGCGATAGCGGCCCAAATCC
>Ga0315338_1000177_pt1 | contig 255172 bp, 211 predicted proteins | sample ASW8metaG_FD_204518 | JGI IMG/M metagenome (GOLD analysis project Ga0315338, IMG submission 204518) | Ammonia-oxidizing marine archaeal communities from Monterey Bay, California, United States - ASW #8 | ecosystem: Environmental > Aquatic > Marine > Coastal | place: USA: California | collected...
TACGACACCGGTGGGCCGTCAGTGCGCGTCCGGCTCGCGGTACGACACCGGTGGGCCGTCAGTGCGCGTCCGGCTCGCGGTACGACACCGGTGGGCCGTCAGTGCGCGTCCGGCTCGGGGTACGACGCCGCTGGCGGCTAGCGGGCGATCCGCCCCCTAACCACCAGCTCTTGAACTCAAAAGCGGGTGGTTAGGGGGAGATAGGGAGAGGACTACGACTTGCCTCGGCGAAGCGCCGCGGGGTCGCGCCGCGGTTTGCTGGGTTGAGCAGGTTCGCTCGCACCGTCGTCAGTGCGCGTCGGGCCCGGGGGACGACACCGGTGGGCCGTCAGTGCGCGTCCGGCCCGCGGTACGACACCGGTGGCGGTCAGTGGCCGACCCACCCCCTAACCACCTGCTCTTGATCTCAAAAGCGGGTGGTTAGGGGGCAGGGAGAGGGTTACCACCTGCCTTCGCGGAGCGGCGCGGGGTCGCGGCGCGGTTTGCTGGGTTGGGGGGTTGCCGCCCGGCTCGCTGGTTGCGTGGCTTGTTGCGCTTGATTTGAAAGGCGGGTGGTTAGGGGGCGGCAAGGGGAGAAATACGACCTGCCTCGGCGGAGCGCCGCGGGGTCGCGCTGCGGTTTGCTGGGATGGGGTGGGTGCCGCTCGGCTCGTTGGTCGTGGGTGTAGTTGGTGGTTGCGGTGGTGGCTCCAGGGACAAGTCGGGAGCGCCCCGGGGTTCCTGCCCCCTCCGGCGTCACTCGTTCCCGCGCTCGACCCAGTACAAGTAGATCGAGTTGGCGACTATGGCGTCGGGGTCGCGGGTGCGGAGGGAGTCGTAGGCTCGATTCTCGGAGGGGAGGAGGTAGGTGCCCTGGAGATGGGTGGCGCTGATGGCGATCCATCCGGGCAACTCGGGAGGGCGCGGGGCGTAGCCGATGCTGCCGCCACCGGGGACGGCCATGCGATAGGTGCCGGCGATCGGGACGAATGACACGCCGTAAGCGGCGGGGTCGGCGGTGCCGAAGTAGGCGAGATTGACGCGTGGCACCTGGTTGGACTGCATCCATCGCTTGAGGGCTGGGAGGCCTTGTCCCCAGTCGAGGTTGGAGTCGGACAGCAGGTGCAGCCCGCCGCGTGCGCCGCCAGCGGCGGTGTTGAAGAAGGGAATGTAGTACGGACGCGCCCCCAGGGTCTCGACGGCGAGGAGGATCAGTGCGCCGGCACACACGCCGAAGGCGACGCGGCGTCCCGCGACGCGCGCTAGCACCGACGGCACGATGCCGACGAGCACATAGAGGAACGGCAGTGCGGGCAGGATGTGGCGGTAGCCGATGTTCAGGTTCGAACTCATCGCGGCGCCCATGACGATGAGCGGCGGTGCGACGATCGCGACCAGAACGGCTCCGGCGATCGAGCCGGTGGCGGATCTAGGGTCAGGCGGATCGGCCGATCCGGTGGCCGGCTCGGCGACGAACATGGAGTCGGCCCCATCCGCACTCCGACGTCCCGCGAGCGCGACGATGCCGAGACCGAAGGCGAGTGCGAGGAGGGCCAGTGTCCCGAGGGGCGTCTTGACGGCGAATGCGAACGGAAAGTAGCTGGTCCATCCGGTCAGCGAGATCTCGCCGAGCAGAAACGCTCGTCGTACCTGTGCCATCGCGGCGGCGAACGTGAGTCCGAACGTATAGCCCTCGGGCACCAACCGATACTCGTGCGCCGCGAGGAGCGCGCGCTCGGTCAGGCCGGGCTCGAGGCGGGCGGCCTGCTCGCTGATGACGGCGGGGTGCGGTATCGGGGTTCCGTCCTCGAGATGCGCGCGCGTGATCCCGATCTCGCGAATGCGCGTGGCCCACGTCGCGATGGGCAGGGTGGTCTGGCCGTCGGCGGCGGCGGCGTAGCGGAAGCCGTACGTGGCCCAAAGCCCTCCCCAGGCGATGAGGCTCCACAAGGTGAGGAGTCCGAGGACGAGGACGAGGCGCCGTCCAGGTCCGAACTGGGAGGCCCGCCCGTCTGCGCCGCGCGCGCGCGCGGGCGCGCCGCTCGGCCAGGGGGCGCGCGACGCGATCCTGAGCGCGCTCAAGAGCGCGACCCCCGGGATCAGCAGGACGGCGGAGTGCTTGGCCGCGAACGCCGCGGCGATCGCGGCTCCGGTGGCGAGGGCTGCGGGCACCGTCAGGCGGCCGAACGTTCGGTGCGTGCCGTAAATGGCCAAGAGGAAGAAGAGGGTGAAACCGAGATCGGTGGTGGCCAGCGTTCCGTGGGCGAGGAGATTCGGATCGAGGGCGGCGGCGGTTGCGGCGAGGAGCGCGCCCGCCGTGCCGAAGGCCTGCCGCGTCCACTGAAAGATGGCGAACACGAGGATGGCCCCGAGCGCGACGACGACCACTCGAGCGCGCCACAGCAGTGGGCCGGGCGCGTTGTCGGTGAACAGGAATCGGTACCCGAAGATCCAGTGTGCATCGATATCGCGACGTGCCGCCTCGAATGCTCGTTCGGCGGCGGGGGAGATGGTGGGCGATTGTCCGAGCAGAGCGAGCGCAGTGAGTTGCTTCACCAATGGTGGATGCTCGGGGCCGAGTCGGTAGTCGCCGCGAGTGAGGTAGGTGTAGCCGGCGGGAACGTGTTCGGTTTCGTCGTAGGTCGCCGAGTTCTCGTGCAGCGCGGGGAGGGCGAGGCCGACGAAGAGCAGCGCGGGTCCGAGGCCGAGGAGCACGGTCCATCGCGCGCTGTGCGGGCGGGGCGCAATGTCGCTCACGAGGCGTTCCGCGCCAGCCGGTCGGCTTCGAGACGTTCGAGGTACGCTCGCTCGTTTTGCAGGTACCTGGCCGACGTTGGACCCGGTCGGATGTACTCGCACGCCGTGAGCGCCCGGCGCGCCACGTCGGCATCACCGGCCATGAGCGCGGTGCGCAGCAGCGTGTACTGAACGACGAACATATGTGGCGCCAGCGCGGCGGCGCGCTTGGCGTGCGGCAGGGCTTCTACGGCTCGTTGGCTATGCGTATAGGCGTTAGCGAGGTTCGCGAGGATCGCCGGAGTGGTCGGTGCCAGCCGAGCCGCGCGTTCGTAGAGGGGCAGCGCGCGTGCGATGTCGCCGACGGAGTAGACGGTCGTGCCGAGATTGTTGTTGAGGATTGGCGCGAGTGGTTCGCGGGCGAGTTCGCGCTCCAGGAACGCGACGCGTTCTTCGTAGTCGGGAGGTCGGTACACGCCAGGCTGGCCGGCGAAGAGGGCGTAGTTGAGGCCCAGGGGTTTCCAGAGCTCGAGCGGGTTCCGCCAGGTTTGTACCTGCTGGTACGAGAGGATCGTGCAGAGGCCGACCGCGACGATGCCCGCGCCCCCGACGAGCTGCCTGACGCGAGCCGAGCCGAACCGCATCGTGACGCTCGCCACCAGCGCGAGAGGCCCGAGCAGCGCCATGTGCAGGAAGCGGTCCTGCATCATGGCGCGAAACGGCACCAGGATGTTCAGCATGGGTGCCAGGCAGATGGCGAACCAGAGTATCCAGAACGCTTCACGGCGGCGCCGGCCGAGCAGCCAGATCGTGAGCCCTGCGAGAAGGACGAGCCCGACGGTTGCAGCCAGCACCGGGGGGTCGAGCAGCGAGCCGCGGAGCGGTACGTCGTAGCCCGAGCGGAGGTCGAGCGGCAGAATGATTTTCCCGAAGTAGCGGAAGATCACCACGAAGCTGCTGAACCAGCTGACGATCATGCTGCCGCCGTGCCAGCTCGTGCCGTGGATGGGATTGCCGACCAGATTGAAATAGGCGACGGCCCCGCCAAGGACCAGCATCGGGACGACGGCGGCGACGTCGCGCCAGCGCAAGCGCTGACGGAACGTCCATTCGTAGGCGAGGCAGATGGCGGGCAGGACCATCGTGTTCATCTTGCTCAGAAGGGCGAGTGCCAGGAGCGCGAACGTTCCGAGGTAGCGCCAGAGACTCGGGCGGGCCGAGAAACCGATGTACGCGAAAAACGCGGCGAAGAAGAACAGCGCCGAAAGCACGTTCTTCCGCTCGCTGATCCAGGCCACCGACTCCACCTGGACCGGGTGCACCGCCCAGAGGAGACTCGTCAGCAGCGCGGCGGGCGGCGGCAGATCGAGGCGCAGCAGCAACAGGTAGACGACGAACGCGCACGCGATGTGCAGGACGAGATTGGTGATGTGGTAGCCGACCGGGTTCAGCCCCCAGAAATGGTAGTCGATGGCGATCGTCAGCACCTTCACCGGAATGAAGTTCGAGTCATCGAAGGTCGTGAAGATTTTCACCAGGTGCTCGACATCGAGGCTGCGAATGCTTTCCTTCTGGACGACACTCACTTTGTCGTCGGAGACGAACCCGCCGTCGAAACTGTCGCTGTAGGCGACGAAGGTGACGGCCGCGATCACCAGCAGGTGCACCCACGTTGTCGTCGTCTGGCGGTCGGCCGTCATCGAGTGTCGTCGATCTTCGCGGTGGCGGGGAGGGCTGAAGCCGATGCGTCGACCGCGGCGGCCTCATCGAGCCGGGCGAGTGCGGTCTGGGCGTCGGGCACGAATGTGACGAGGTCGCGGTACTTCTCCTTGACGAGGCCGCGCGCGATCTGGCCGTCGATCAGCTGTCGGAGCGGGTTCCAGAAGCCCTCGTGATCGACGACGATGAGCGGCTTCGCGTGCATACCGAGCTGACGCTCGACCAGAATCTCCGACAGTTCCTCGAGGGTGCCGAACCCACCCGGGAGCGCCACGAACGCATCCCCCCGGTGGGCCAGGCCGGCCTTCCGGCTGCGCATGTCGGTGACCGTCGCGAGATCGTGGAGGCCGCCGTGGGCGACCCGAGCGAACGTGTCCAGAATCACGCCTTCGACGCGACCGCCACCCGCCAGCGCGGCGTCGGCGACGGCGCCCATCAGCCCGATCGTCGCCCCTCCGTATACAAGGACCCAGCCGCGGGCGGCGATACCAGCGCCGAGGTCGTGTGCGAGCGCCAGCAGCGGTGCCGGGGCCCGGGTCGCCGAGCCGGCATAGACCGTGACCGTTCGGATCATGTTCTGTTGCATAGCCCGGGGCTCCGACGGGCGCACGTCCCTGCGTCGGCGGGTTGCCCGTTGGGCGTTGGAGAGGTCACGAACTGAGGCTTTTCGGCATCCGAGGTACTCGTCCAGCCGATCGTTCGGCCCCGGCGGCTCCAGCACCGCGCTGCCGCAGGCGGGCGCCCAACTGGGAGGGTGGTGAGCCGTCCGGGTGGAATTGCGGACATGGACGATTCGGGAGGGAGTACCGAGCCTCGGACTGCGAGAGCCGCATGGCAAGTGCGAGGAGCCCCTCAAGAGCGTAACAACGCGTCGCGTCATGCTAAATTTTGGTTGACATGTCGCATGCGCCTATCGCATATTCACCGGCGCAGAGCCGCTCGTGCCGTCTTGGAAACAGCCGGTGAGCGGTCGAAACGGAGCAACTCGCTTTACTAGGAGGAACGTCGAAGCCAACAACTACGCGGACTGCCGAACCTGGTCGGGTCGCGAAGTCGTATGTCGACACTCAAGTCATGGATCGCACCGAAACATCCACTCTCAAGATCCGTCCCATTGTTGTGGGGACGGTACAGACAATGACCACCCCAAACGAAGGAGGACAGTCATGAGATTCGGCCTAAAGAGCGCCGTAGTCGGCATCGCTGCAGTTGCGGTGCTGATGGCGTCAGGCGGGACAGCGTCCGCGAAGTTGACGGACCTGGCCCTCGGTACCGATGAAGCGAAGGTCGCCGGCAAGTGCGTCGCGGCCATTTCGAAGAACCTGAACAAGTACGCCGCGGCCTACATGAAGCTCATCATCAAGTGTAAGGCGGGCGTCATCAAGGGTAAGGGCGGCTCGTTGGGCGCCTGCGCGGGGCCTCTGCCGGCGGATCTCCAGGCCAAGGATGACGGAAACTTTGGCAAGCTCGTGTCCGGTATTGCCGGCAAGTGCTGCGGCAAGGACAAGACGTGCGGCGCGGGCGTAGGCGACGAAGCCGACATCCCGCTCGCCAACATCAACTGGGACATCGGCACCTGTCGTGATTTCGAGGGCGCCGGTGGTGGCGCTGCGATCACCACGGCCGATGACATCTCGACGTGCTTGCGCGACCAGATTCGCGACGCGAGTCATCAGATCGCGAACACGTTCGGCGCCGACATCTTCGACAGCGGCATCTTCGGCGCTGGCGCGGATCCGGGCAAGACCAACAACAAGTGCCAGGATGCGGCCTTCAAGACCATCACGAAGTTCTACCTCGGTAAGGCCAAGACGATCGGCAAGTGCTGGGCGTCCAAGGTCAAGCGCAAGGGTGACGACTTCGACGATGCGATCCAGTGTCCGGATACTGACAGCATCAAGAACAAGACCGGTCCCGCTATCGAGAAGCAGGAGAAGAAGCTGGCCGCGGCCCTCTGCAAGAAGTGCGGCGGCGTGGCCGACAAGGACAAAAACGGTCTTTGTGACGATGGCGTCTCCTTCCCGGATCCCGCGTCAGAAGCCCTCCCGATCACGGGCTTCATCACCGCGCCGTTCGCCTGCGAGCCCGTTACGATCCCGGGGAGCAGCGTGACCCATTTCTACGACAACGATGGTTCCATCGCGAATGGCGTCGACTGCGGCGCGATGGGCGATTCTCACGGGGCCCCTGGTGTCGTCGATACGATCCAGGAGTACGTGAACTGCGTAACCTGCATCGCCGAGTACAAGGCCGATTGCCTCGCGCACCAGTTCAATGGCGAGAACTCGGACCATGGCATGGTGTACCCGGCCGAGTGCTTGGGTTCGCTCTGCGGTAACGGCGTCGTCGATGGTGGCGAGACCTGCGATCCGGCAGCCGCCAGCCCGCAGTGCCCGGGTGGTAACGGCAACCAGGACTGCACCTCGACTTGTGAGTGCCTCTGTCCCGCGACCGTGACCTTCGAGCCGGATCCGAACGATCCCGCTTCGGTTCTCAGCACCGGTTTCAGTGGCTTCGCGCACGGCTCCTCGGTCATCGGCTTCGGCACGGTTACTGTTGGGCTGAGCGGTGGAGACGAGGGTGCCGCTGGTGAGCGTGATCCGACCTGCGGCATCATGGACATCGCTGGTCCGCTCCAGAACCCGGATGCGGGCGCTGGTCAGATCGACGTCATTCGTTGCAGTGTCTCGTCCGAGATCACCTGCGACGCAGACTCGGATTGCCCAGGGGAAACCTGTGTGACGTACTTCGGCTCGCGCCTTCCGTTGTCGGCAGGTGGCGTGTCGGCTTGCGTGACGAACCGCTTCACGGCCCCGATCGTCGGTACCGCCGACATCGAGACCGGCGAGAGCGCCAACACCGTCAGCATCGAGTCCGAGGTCAAGCTCGGAATCTCCACCGGCCAGCCGTGCGAAGTCTGCCTCGGCGACCTGGTGGTCAACGATGGTAGTCAGGACGGAACCTGCGACTCCGGTGCCAATGCCGGTGGTGCTTGTGACGTTGGCGGTGTGAGCCCGCAGCCAGCGTTCAACGGCTCGCCCACGGGCGATCCGAACGGTTTCTGCACCGCAGCTGCCACGCCCGCGCCTTGCTGCACTGGCTTGGGTACCGGTACCTGCATCAACGGGACCAGCCTGGACTGTCCGGCGCCTGGTGCGACGGTGCTCCCGATCAATCTGTCGAACTCGACGGGCGTAGAGGCCCTGACGGTTTCGGCGACGGGTCCCTCGTGTGGGGCGGCAGGGTTCACCTCGCTGACCTGCATGTGTGACACCTGTGCGACGGCGGCAGCCGAGCCGTGCAACGAGGACGCTGACTGTCCGGGCGGTGCTTCCGGATCGTGCGGTGGTCTCCGCTGCACCACTGGCGGCAGCCAGGGCGCGACCTGTACGCTGGCCGGCAGTGTGGCCGATCCGGATTGCCATGCCCATTGCACGGGCGCCGGCGTGCCGGATGCGTGTTGCACGGGCCTCGGCACTGGTTTCTTCTGCTCAGCCTGTACGGTTCCGGGTGAGCCGACCAAGCCGAACCCGTGTGTCAGTGGTCTGTGCACGGCGGGTGAGTGCACGGACTTCTCGCCTGGCTATTGCGGGCCGCAAGAGACGTTCCGTGGCTGTCTCGCAGCCAGCGACTGTCCGTTCCCGGGTGACAGTTGTGCCGCCGTTGATCAGCCGTGTTTCGACGACGATGGTGTCGTCGGCGCGACCATCTCGGCGACTGGTGCCGCGGATGTTCCGGTCAACGACGACTCGAGCCCGACGCTCGCGTCGGTCTTCTGTGTCGCTCCGGTGGCCGAGGCGGCAATCAACACCGCCACGGGTCTGCCGGGTGCTGGTCGCGTAACCCTCACGGGTGCCGCGCAAGGCCTGCCCTAGCGAGTAGCTTCATCTAGCCGGGAGGGGCTCATCCGAGCCCCTCCCGCGTACCTCCAAGCGCCCCGGGGATCCTCGCGATTCCCGGGGCGCTTTTTTTTGCGCGGCGAATGTCTCGGCACGTAGTTGGATCGGGGTTGGCCGCGGTGTCGGGAGCCGGGCATCCGATTGGGCGCGCGTGCTGGATGCGGCTTGGTCGAGAGCGGTGGATGAGGGGTCGCTCCGTCCCGCCGGGCGCCCGCGTGAGATGCGGTTGGTTCGGAGTGGCTAGTGGAGAGCGCCCGCCAGCGTGGCGAGCTGCTCTTCGAACCAAGCGACCCGTGCGGGAATCGGAAAGATGCTCTCGCATCGTGCCAGGGTTGCTCGGCCCATATCGATCTCGCCGGCGCGGGCTTCGGCTATGGCGAGGCCGTTACAAGCACGCCGGAGGTAGGGAGCCTCCGCGAGCGCCTGCCCAAACTCACGGCGGGCTTCTTCGAGGCTCCCCTGGTCGAGGGCGAGCGCGCCGAGCGCGTAGCTCCGTACGGGGGATGCGGGCGTTGGCTGGTAGGTGGGGGGCGGCTGGGAGGTGGAGGCCGGCGTCTCGTCCAGCCGCTGCAGCAGCACTGCGACGGCATCGACGTGGACCTGCCGCCAGCGGCCGGTACTGAGGAGCGCACGCGGCAGGGCGCCCCACGGCAGGTTGCGCGGCCACAGGATCCAGTCCGCGGCGGAGCCTTCGATGATCTCGATCCAGCCGTCCTTGCCGAGAGACGCCTGCTCGTAGCGGACGAACACTTCGTCGGGATAGACGGCGTCGGCGCGGCCGTCGACGTAGACCTTCATCCGACCAGCGGTGCGCATCTGGAGATACCCTGCCCAGGCGTACTGCGCGAAGACGTTTCCCGAGAGTCCATTCGTTTCGATGAAGTTGGCGGTCTCGATCGGAAAGTGATCCTCGGCGGTCAGGTAGTGGAAGGCGTAGCCTGCCTGCGGGTAGGGGGCGAGCCACGCGCCGCCCAGAACCAGCGCGGCGAGCGCCGGCGCGAGGGCCGGGAGGCGGCGGACGAGTGGTAGCACTGCTGGCGCGACGACGACGACGACGGTCAGACTCTGCACGACGGCGAACAGTGGTACGAAGCGCCGGCTGGTGAGGGACATGGCCAGCGTGCCGCCGCCGAGGGCCAGGCCCACCCAGAAGGCCGGCCGCCGCCGGTGTTGGCGCTGGACCACGGCGGCCATCGCCGTCAGAGCGAAGATGGCGAGCAGGAAAGGATAGAACGGGGACTCGAGCCCGCCCGGGCGAAAGGGAGGCCACCATTCCGCGAGTGCATGGAACGGCGAGGCGCGGTCGAATGCGTAGCGGAGCGGTCGGGTGAGGGCGGTCGGGCCGTATGGATTCAGCAGGCAGGCCCCGACTGCGAGGGCGCCGATGCCGAGCGCACGGCGTCGCGGCGCCGGGTCGGCGCGTAGCCACGGGGCGAGCGCGAGGCCGAGGCACCCGAGACCGAAGACGAACCCGGCGTGAAGATTCGCCCAGGCGACGAAGACGAGCGGCAGCCACCAGCCGGGCGTGTCGCGGGCCATGGTGCCGTGCAGGACGAGCGCGACGCCCAGGAACGTGTACAGCTGCGGGCGCATGTCGAGAAAGGGCCCCGCGGTCACTGCGCCGAGCGTGGCGCCGACGTACGCGGCCAGCGCGGCCGCCGAGCGTGCGCCGTCCGCCGGACGGTCTCCCATGCAGTCCAGCGCCACCCGTCGGAGGGTGGCGAACAGCATCAGGAAGATCGTCGTGACCAGGCCCCACTTCCACCAGGCGAGCGCATGGGTGCCGAAGGCGTGCTCCCAGGTGGCGAAAATCACATCACCGAGCCAGGCGTCGTTCAGCCAGGGCGCCCCCGCGGCGGTGAACGAGAACTCGTCGGTGCGCGTGAGGGCGCGTTTGGCCAGCATCCAGCGCCCCGCGGCCAGGTGCCACCAGAGGTCGTCGCCGCGGATGAGCGCATAGCCGCACGACCAGAACGTGAGCGCCCCCGCGAGCCACCACGTCGACTCGGCGAGGCCGCCGAGGGGCCTGCTCGCCTGCACGGTGTCCTTTCCGCGTCGGGTCAGCCGCCCCGACGCCCGCGGCACTGCGGTGCTAGAGGAGACCGAAGGCGCTGATCACGCCTTCAGTGGCCATCGTCACGACGACACCAGCGATGAGGATACCCCCGAGCACCGCTGGAATGGCCCAGCGCTTCCGGACTCCGAACAAGAAGGCGGCGAGGCTTCCGGTCCAGGCGCCGGTCACCGGGAGCGGGACCGCGACGAACAGCATGAGCCCGACGACCTCCAGGCGCTCGATCATCTCTCCCTTCAGGCGGGTGCGCGCGAAGAGCCAGGTGAAGAACCGATCGAAGATCGGGTAGCGCCGAAGCCATTCCGAGACGGGGCCGATCAGGTAGAGAATCGGGATCACCGGCAGGAAGTTGCCGGTGACCGAGAGCGCGTAGGCCTTCTGCCAGGGAATGTCGCCCACCGTGATGGCGTACGGGATGGCACCACGGAGCTCCGAAATCGGCAGCATCGCCAGGATGAAGGTGACGACCTCGTGTGGCTGCCCCGAGAGGAGCTCGATCAACTTGTGCATACGGACGCGGATTTTAACTGTTCTGTCCGAACTCGGCTACGTCCCCGATGTCCGGTACGAAACCCGACGCTTGCTATCCTTGGTGGCCTTTGCCTGTATGGAGCCGATGAGGCAGGGCTGGCTTCGGACGTTCGTGCTGCTCGGAGGGATCGTCGCGGTGGTGGCGTCGCTTTCGGGATGTTTCGCGGTGGGGCAGCGGCGCGTTCCGGTGGATCGCTTCAACTACAGTGAGGCGATCGGACGGTCGTCGAACGAGCAGATGCTCCTGAATCTGGTGCGCCTGCGGTATCGAGACGTCCCGGTCTTTCTCGCCGTGAGCTCTGTGCTCACCCAGTACGTCTGGAGCACGAACCTTGGGGTCAATGGTGCGTCGGGTCGTTCGTTGGGGGATCCGCTCTGGTCCATCGGTGGGAGTGGGGGCGCGGTCTATATCGAGCGTCCGACCGTGACGTATAGTCCGCTCACCGGAGACGAGTTCGCGGCACAGCTTCTGACGCCGATCTCGGGCAACTTGATCTTCTCACTGCTCGAATCGGGATGGCCGGCGGCGCAGCTGCTCAGCATGACGCTTCGGCGTATGAACCACGTCCAGAACATGCCCTGGGATGCAGACGAGCCTCGGAGCGTCGAGGGGGTGCAGGCGTTTCAGGAGGTGGTGGGGCTCATCATCGCCCTCGGTCGTCGCGACGCGATCGAGATGGAGCGCGAGGGCGCGGGCCCCGACCAGAAGCGCTTCCTGGTGTTCACCGAGAGCGACGATCCCGAAACGCAACGTCTCGTTGCCGAGCTCAAGGCGCGGCTGAGGCTCGATCCGGCACGCTCGCGGTTCAAGGTGACGACGCGCTTGACGCGACGTGCGCCCGACGAGATCACCATGCGCGAGCGGTCCTTGCTCATGATGATGGGCTTCCTGTCGCGCGGTGTCGAGCTGCCGCCCGCGCATCTTGCAGAAGGCCGGGGGCGCGTCATCGAGCCGGTGGGCGATCCGGCGACCCGCGAACTTACGACGCCGCTACGCGTACACGCGAGCAAGCAGTGGCCACGCGGGGCGTCTGTGCGCGTCAAGTACCACGGGCATTGGTTCTACATCCTGCACGCCGACGAGCACAGCAAACAAGCCTTCGGGCTGCTGACGTATCTGTTCCAGCTCAAGGCACCAAAGGCCCCGGGAGGCGTTCCGATGGTGACGGTCCCGACGGGCTGAGAGTCCGTCCGCGCCCCTCTCGGCTCCGGCTCACCCGTCGCCGACGACGAGGGCCCGAAACGAGTAGTAGAGCACGACGATCAGGACTGGCGGGGCCACGAAGCGGAGCAGGCTGCGCCAGAGGAAGAACCAGCGCACACCCGGGGCGCCGACGGCGGCCTCGGCGATCGGGTCGTGCATACGCCAGCCGACGAAGATGGCGAGTGCCAGCGAGCCGATGACCAGGAAGACGTTGCCGGCGAGCTGATCCATCTTCCCGAGGACGTTGAGGTCGAGCGCCGCGGGGACGCCCATCAGGAAGATGACGATGCCAAGGCCGATGGCGCTCAACCGGCGGGGCCATTTGAACACGTCCATCGCGGTGGCGACCACCTGTTCGAGGAGCGCGATCGCCGAGGTGAGTGCGCCCACGACCAGCGCCGCAAAGAAGAGCACCCCGACGAACCGTCCGGCGAGCCCCATCTTCTCGAAGGCCGTGGGGAGCGTGATGAAGAGGGCCCCGACGGTGCTCTCACCGACGGCGGTCTCGAGCCCGTGGGCGAAGATGAGTGGGAACACGGCAAGGCCCGCGATGAACGCGACCAGGAAGTCGGCGCCTGCGATCTGCAGCGAGGCGTTTGGCAGGTGTTCGTGGCGATCGAGGTAGCTCGCATAGGTCAGCATGGCACCCATTCCGAGGCTCAAGCTGAAGAAGGCCTGGCCCGCGGCCTGGGACAGTACGGAGAACGAGGCGAGCTCGTCGAAGCGCGGTTGCAGATAGTAGAGATACCCGAGGGCGGCCCCGTCGAGTTGCGAGGCATAGACGGCGAGGCCGATCAGAATGACGAAGAGCATTGGCATGAGCACCAGATTGGTGCGCTCGATGCCGGAGCGCACCCCACCAGCAACGACGCTGACGACCACCATCATGAAGATGCCGTGGAAGACGATCGCGGTCAGCCCGGTCGAGATGGCGGTGAAACGGGCGCCGGCGTCGCCGGTGAAGCCATCGCGCAGTCCGAGCAGCGCGTAGCGGACCGTCCACCCGGCGATGACGCTGTAGTAGGCGAGGATCAGGAAGCCGGCGGCGACGAAGAGCCAGCCTAGGGGTTTCCACGCAGGGCCACCGTAGTGCGCGAGCGCCAGAACGGGGCTCTGCCGTGCGCCGCGTCCGAGCGTGAACTCAGCGAGCATGATCGGGAGCGCGACGAGCGCGGTCATGCCGATGTAGAGCACGACGAAGGCGGCGCCACCGCTCTCGGCCGCCAGGTACGAGAAGCGCCACATGTTGCCGAGTCCGACCGCCGAGCCCACGGCGGCCATGACGAAGCCGAGCCGAGACCCCCAGTGCTCCCGCTGCTCCCCCATACCTTCGCCCCTTTCCTCGCCCCACGCGGGCCCAACGACCCGTATGGTGGGGCCGTTCGACCCGGAATACAACCTCCACGGCTGCGGTGGTGGGCGTCCTTGTGTTCCAGTATAGGGGGGGCAGACACGGCGGAGTTGTGCTCCCACCGGCGGCGCCGAGGACGTGGAGCGCTGGCCGAAGAGCAACGTAAGGAGTCGATCGAGTGGAGACACCTGACCTCAGCTTGATGCGCATGATTCAGCAGGGATGGATGGCGACGTATCCCTTGATCCTGTTCTCGATCGTCAGCCTGACCGTGATCGCCGAGCGCTTGTGGGCTTTCCGGAACGTCGTTGGCGAGACCGCCGAGCTCACCCGGGCGCTGCACGAGGACGTGACCAGCGGCAACATTGCGGCGGCGGCGGATCGCGCCGATACCGAGCGGGAGAAACCCGCCGGCAGGATTTTCGGGGCGGTCCTGCGGCAGGGCTCCGATACGCCGGCCGAGGTGCTCGACCAGGTGAGTGTCGAGCGTCGTTTCGAGGAGATCGAAGGCTTGAAGCGCCCGCTCTGGATTCTCGGTACGGTGGCGTCGAGCGCTCCCTTCATCGGTCTGTTCGGGACCGTGGTTGGCATCATCAGGGCGTTTCACAGCATGGCGGTGATGGGCAGCGGCGGTTTCGCGGTCGTCTCGGGTGGCATCTCCGAGGCGCTGGTAGCCACCGCGCTCGGTCTCGGCGTCGCCATCATTGCGCTCGTCTTCTACAACTACTTTCAGGTGCGCCTCGATCGCTGCGAGGCGGCGTTCGCGATCGGCGCGGCGCGATTGATGGAAGCGGTTCGCGAGAGCCGCGTGTCGGCGCCGGTCAGCAGCCGAGCAGTTGGAGCGGGCAGCTGATGGGCGCCTCGACCCTCCCGCGTGGCGGCCGCTCCCACATCATGGCGGAGATCAACATCACGCCGCTGACCGACATTTTTCTGGTGCTGCTCATCATCTTCATGGTCACGAGCGTCGCCATGGTCGATACCGGCGCCAACATCATTCTGCCCGAGGTCGAGGAGACCTCGGCGGCGCCGCGCGAGATCACGATCACGGTGACCCAGCTCCGGGAAATCTACGTCAACGACGAGATCGTCGGGATCGACGATCTCGAGGGCACGCTCGAAGAGCTGCTCGTCACCCGACCGGATACCCCGGTCGTGTTGCAAGGCGACCGCGAGGTGATTCTCGGCGACGCAGTCCGCATCCTGTCCGCGGCGCAGCGAGCCGGGGCAACGCAGGTGGCGATCGCGGCTGAACGAGGGCGGTCCGCGGAGTAGCGTATGGCCGACGACACGCGGCCGACCCCACCTCCAGCTCGCGATAGCGATCCGCTTGCGGGTGCGTTCCCGCTTCGGCGGAGCCTACCGGCGTTTCTGTTCTCGACGGCGTTCCATGCGGTGCTGTTTCTGGCCGTCGCCACCTTCAGCGTGGCGGTCGTGAAGCGCGAGCGCATCAACGTCGAGGTCGATGCCGGGTCGTTCGCGTCCGAATCCGAGCATGACGGGCTCCCCTCGCTCAAAGACGTGGTCGGATCGCTGCACCAGCGACGCTTCCAAAAGGCGCCGGTGCGCTCGGTTGCTCGCCCGAGTACCGGTAAGCCCAAGGCCTCGGCCATGCGGGCGCCCGAGATGCCACGGATCAGCGGCGTCGGCCCGACGATCGGGAACGCGCCGGGTGATCTCGAGACCAGCATCCCGCTCTCGATGGGGGGCGGCCTCCTCGGCGGTGGCCTTGGTGGCGGCGGCTTCGGCAGCAATCTGATCGGGCTCAACAAGAAGGGCATCGATCTGGTCATCGTCGTCGACTCGACCGGCAGCATGCAGTCGGTGCTCGACGAGGTGAAGGCGGAGATGCGGCATTTCATCTCCGAGCTGCGCGGCATGGTCGAACTCAGCCGCGTCGGCGTCGTCGCCTATCGCGATCGCGGCGAGGAATACATGGTCAAGTGGGTCGACTTCAGCTTCCACACCGCCAAGGTGCAGAAGTTCGTCGATAGCCTGCGCGCAGATGGCGGCGGCGACTACGAAGAGGCCGTGAAACAAGGGATCGAGACCGCCATGGACGAACTCTCGTGGCGGAAGAGCGCGCGGCGGATTCTCATCCTGGTCGGCGGCACCCCTCCGCACAAGGAAGATCGGACGGAGCTTACTGCGCTGCTGAAGGAGTTTCGCGGGCTGGACGGCGCCGTCGGGGCGATCGATGTCACGAAGCGCTTGCACGAGGAGTACGATCGCGAGAACTGGATCGTCAAAGGTCGCGTCGGGAAGTTCAAGACCTCGCCGATGCCGGGATTCTACCGCGAGACGACCGATGCCTATCGTCAGATTACTCAGACGGGTGGCGGCGAGCTTCTCGCCCTTGGTAGTGAGAAGGAACTGCTGCGTCAGGTGATGGTGCTGACGTTCGGCAAGCGATGGCGCGTCGAGATGGCCGGTTTCATGGATAAACTGCGGTGACCGGCGCGTGGCGGATTCCTGGCCTCGTTGCATGCGCGCTCCTTCTGCAAACCGCGCTGCACGTCGGGCCGCTCGGGGGCGTTGCGGTCGCGGCGTCGATGGCCGACCTCCGGGCGCAGGCCCGTGCGGTGGGGATCAATCCCGGGAGCGGTGGCGCCGCGGAAGAGGCGGCGCTCGACCGGCTGGGGCGGGTCGCCCTCGCGTTCCTGGCGGCGGTCGAGGGCAACGCGACCGGGGCGCGTGAGACCTACGAGGCGATCGCCCGGCCGCTCGAGCAGAGCCACGATGCCCATCGGGCCGCACTCGGGCGCTTGAGTCAGCAGGTCGTCGATGCGGACGGCGACATGGACGCGCTGTTCGAGTCGGCAGGCTGGCTGCAGCATCAGGCGCTGGCGACGCAGGCGCTCTACTATCTGAACTGGCTCCGCTACCAGGGGGCGCACCTCTACAGTGGGAGCAAGCGCCGCGAGCTTCTCGGCAAGGCCGTCGCCGGCTTCGCCGAGTTCGCGAGCGCCGGTGGCGAGAGCCCGATCGTGATCGAGAGCCACCTCGGACGTGGCCTGGCCAACATGGAGCTCGATCAGGTCAAGTGGGCGATCGCCGACTTCGAGGCCGTGGTGCAGGCAAAGAGTGCGGCGCCCGAGCGCAAACGGAAGGCCCGGCTGGCACTGGCCGATGCGTATATCCGGGCGGGGCGGAGCAGTGACGCGCTTGCGGCGTCCGAAAAGGCTCTGGCCACCGCTGCGGCGGGGGATCGGGCGCGTGCGCAGCTGACGCGAGCGCGCGCGCTCTTGATGGCGGCGGCCTCGCGGTCCGCCAACAAGAGTCGGTACCAGGCGCAGGCGCGCGACCTCCTGACGACGGTGAAAGCGGGCGGCGGCTCATGGGGTCGCCAGGCCGACCGGATGCTTCGCGCCGGCCTCGACAATCCACGGATCTGGGCCGGACCGAAAGCGCAGCCGCCGGCGCCGCCGCCTCCGTCCAAGTGGGACGAGACCAAGCGGCTGGCTGCGACCGGCAAGTACAAGAAAGCAATCCCACGTCTCGAGCGCATGATCGCGTCGACCGATACCGAGGATGCCAAGCATCGTCGTGAGGCGCAGTATCTTCTCGGGGTGGCGCGCTTCAAGACCGGTGCCGACGAGCAGGCCGCCGTCGCCTTCGACGCCGTTCTGGCAGGCAAGGGGCGGGCATACTACCGCGATGACGCGGCGTACCTGCGCTTCAAGATCAAGGAGAAGCGCTACGTTGCCGATCCCTCGGCCGAGCGTGCTCCGGCGTACGAAGCCGCCATCAAAGAGTTCCTCGTCGAGTATCCGGATCACGCCGCGGCGCCCGAGGTGAGTTATCGCCTCGGCGAGGTGCGCCAGCGCCAGGAGCAGTGTGCGGCGGCGATCGCGGCCTATGCCGAGGTGAAGGGCGATCCGGCGTTCGAGCTTCGGGCGGCGTTCGGCAGCGCTCAATGTGCGGTCAAAGCGCTCGAGCAGGCCCCGGAAGGGGCCGCGCGCCCAGACGCAGGGACGGCCGTCGCGCCCGAAGGGGCAGACACAGACGAGGCCGCTAGCGGTGCGGACGAGGCCGCCAGCGGTGCGGACGAGGCCGCCCCGGCGGCGGACGAGGCGGAGGTTGATCCCGCGGCGCTCCGGGAAGTCGCGGACGCCTCCCTGGCGCGCTTCTGGGCCCTGATCGAGGGGCACGACGCGGGTGATTTTCGTGATGCACCGGTCGCCGAGATGTCGGGGCGTTCGGCGTTGCTGAGTGCGTACCTGGCCGCGCTCGCCGACCCGCCGGACTACGGGGCTGCGTTCACGTGGGTGGAGGGGTTCGAGGAGAAGTATCCCATGCTGCTCGAGGAGCGACCGCAGGTCGTGAAGTTGCGGCTGGCCGCGGCGACGCGGCTCGGTCGGCTGGACGACGTCCGGACCGCCGCGATGCAGCCGAGCGCCGGCGAGCTCGACCCCGCTTTTCTCGATCACCTGAGTCGCCGGCTGCTGACGGCGTCCGCGCGGCAGAAGGCGCGCGGCAAGGTCGACGAGGCGAAGGCAGGAAAAGACGCCGCTCGACTGCTCGCCGAGCATGCCACCGCCTCACCGCGCGCGACCGAGCTCAGTCCGCGGGTGCGCTATCGTCTCCGATCGACGCTGGCGTCGCTCTACGAGGACGCGGAGGAACCGGAGCGCGCGCTGGCCCTCTATCGTACGCTCCTCGCCGAGGATGCCGACGCAGTCTCGGCGCGCGCCGGAGCGGCGCGCGTGCTGGAGGCGACGGGTCGGGCGAGCGAGGCTCGTAGCCTCTGGGACGAAGTTGCCGCTGCGCCGCAAGGTCGAACCGGGTGGCTGGAAGCGCACTATCAGTCGGCGCGTTTGTCCGCCGAACTCGGGGAGACGCAGCGCGGATGCACCTTGCTCGATCAGCTGCCCGACGAGTTGTTGACCAACACCAACTCCCCGACCCCGCGGAAGATTCAAGAGCTGCGGCGCGAGATGTGTCAGTCCTGATCGCTGCAGCGCCCTGACCGCTGCGGCTCAGGGCTCGACGAACGGGTCGAGGTCGAGGCCGGCGTCTGGCAGGTCGAACTCGTCGAGCGTGCCGGGCTCCGCGGGCGCGTCGAGCTCGCGTCCGGCCGCTTCGTACATCTGGCGGGCGATCGAGTCGTCGCGGTCTTCGCGGGCCTGCTCGTCGTCGAAGCCATCGAAGGCGTCCATCTCATCGGTCGCGTGGGGAACGTCCGGGGCCTCGACACGGACCGTGTTGCTGTCGAAGATCTCCACGGTCGGATCGGGGGCGGTGTCCAGCGAGTCCAACTCGCCGTAGTTGTCGATCTCGTCGAGCGGATCCTCGAAGCCTTCGAGGGGATCCGGGTTTGCGAGGTCTGCGGTCGTGTCGAGGGGGTCGATCGTCTCGTTGCGTTGGCGCTGCCGCTCTGCCCGGGTGCGTTCGAGCGCCTGGGCCTCGGCCTCGAACGCTTGCCGCGCGGCCGCCGCGGCGGCGGGGTTGGGGCGGGTCTGGGCGGTTGCGCCGGGAGCACCGAGCGCCAGTGCGGCCAGCGCTGTGAGCGAAACTACTCGGAAACGAACTAGCACAGCTCGCAGCCTAACGCCGTGACGAGGGCCGCTCAAGTGCGCATATGCCGGGCATCCGTGCACTTGCCACGGCTTGGGAGTGGTCGTCGCCGGGCCGCGCGGCCCGCGGCTCCGACGCACCCGGTCATGCGTCGCCTTGACACCCCAAAAGGGAGACGTTAGAAGCGCCCCGCTTGCGTGGAAAAGCTCAGCCAAGTTGAGCATTTGTTCACCGTCAGCGCGCCTCCGGCCGGGCGCGCGGATGGCTCGTAGGCGGACCACGGCACGGGGGGGATTCGGATGGCTCTCGACTACGAGGTTCCCGAGGATAAGCGAGCGCTCTACTGGCTTGGTGACAAGCTCATCGAGTACCGCACCCCGGTCATGGCGCTGGTGCTGCTCACGACCGGCATGTTTGCCTACTGGAGCTTCCAGCTACGGCTGGTGACGAGCTTCGGCGATCTGCTCCCGCAGACGCACGAGTTCGTGAAGATCCACAACAAGTACTCGGGGACCTTCGGCGGCGCCAACAACATCGTCGCCATGATGGCGGTCGAAGAAGGCACCATCTTCACCAAGAAGAATCTCACCAAGATCTTCGAGATGACCGAGGGCATGGACACGGTCTATGGCGTCAATCACAACCAGATTGAGTCCATCGGCCACCGCACGGTCCGGCATCTGCGCGTCGCGGCCGGCGGGACGCTGCGCGCCGAGCCCGTCATGTTACGGGCGCCCAAAACGCAAGAAGACGTCGATGAGATACGCAGGATCGTTCACAACGCGGAGAACATCTACGGGCTGATCGTCTCGCTCGACGACAAAGCCGCGCTGCTCCGCGCCAACTTCATCGAAGGCCGCCTCGACTATCGGCGCATCTTCGAAGAAGTGAACGAGAAGGTCGTCGAGCCTTTCTCCGACGAAGAGACCAAGATCTACGTTGCCGGTGAGCCACGGCTCTACGGATGGGTCTATAGCTACGCGAGTGACGTCTTCTGGATTCTGGTCGTCACGTACTGCATCGAGTGGATTCTCCGCTGGATGTACTTCCATGACTGGCGCGGCGCGCTTCGACCGACCCTGACCGGCGTCATCGCCGCCTTCTGGGGTCTCGGGTTCATTCATCTCATCGGACTGGCCCTCGACCCGCTCATGCTGGTGATGCCGTTTCTCATAACAGCGAGAGCGGTGAGTCACGCTATCCAGATGCACGATCGGTACTACGAGGAGTTTGAGAAGTGCGGCTGGAACAAACGGCGCGCCATCGTCGCGTCGTTCGCCGAACTCTTCGTGCCGACGTTCTCGGGTGTCGTGACCGATGCTTTCGGGGTGCTCGTCATTCTCCTGGTGCCGGTCATCATGCTCCAGAAGCTGGCCATTACGGCCTCGTTCTGGATTCTCGCGATCACGGTCTCGGAGATGCTCCTGAATCCGATCGTGTACTACTATCTGAAGGCGCCGGAGCCCGAGCTGGTCGTGCTCCGCGAGCACGGCATCTTCCGCAAGGGCATCGAGTGGTTCACCCGCCTGCACGTCTCGCGTGTCGGGCGGCTGGCGACCCTCGGCGTCTGGGCCACTGCAGTGATCGTCGCGCTCTACTTCGTGCGCGGGCTGACCATCGGCGATCCGACGGCTGCCTCGCCGCTCGTGTGGCTCGATTCACCGTACAACGTCTCGCACACCGAGATTCAGGGCCGATTCGGCGGCGTCGAGCCGCTCATTGTCGTCGCCGAGGGCTTCGACAAGGACGCCATGAAAGACCCGGAAGCGCTCCGGACGATGGAGCGGTTCCAGCGTGCGATCGAGCGCGATCCCGACATTGGCTACAGCTTCTCGCTTGCCGACATCATCCGGGCGGTGAACCGGGTGTTTCACGAGCTCGAACCCAAATGGCTCGTCATCCCCGACTCGTGGACCGACATCGGAGGCCTGTTCTTCATTTTCTTCTCGGGCTCGCCGCCAACGGAGACCGCGAAGTACGTCGATCCGAGTTATACGACCGCACACGTCACGTTCTACGCCAAGAACCACCAGGGCGACGCGATCCGCCGTATCATCGCGCGCTGCGAGAAGTTCATCGAAGAGAACCCGATGGACAAGGCCGCCTTCAAGCTTGCCGGTGGTCTGATCGGCGTGCTCGCCGCTGCCAATCAGGAGCTGGTCCGGAACGACCTGCTCATGAACTTTCTCGGCTTCTTTACGATCTGGGTGATTCTGACGTTTACCTACCGGTCGATCACGGCCGGCTTGTATTTGTTGGCACCGTTGCTCGCCTCCAACGTGATCGTGAACGCGTACATGGCCGTGCAGAACATCGGCATCAACATTCACACCCTGCCGCTGGTAACGGTCGGCGTCGGATTCGGCATCGACTATGGTCTGTACATCGTCAGTCGCACCATCGAGGAGATTCGCGAGCGCAGCGATCTCACCGAGTCGGTCCACCAGGCGCTGATCACCTCGGGCAAGGCCGTGACGTTCACCGCCGCCACGATGATCGTCAGCACCGCGTTCTGGATCACCTCGAACATCCGCTTCAACGCGGAGATGGGGCTCCTGCTCGCGATCTGGATGGCCATCAGCTACGTCGGCTCTCAGACGCTGCTGCCGATCCTCGTGCTCGTCTTCAAGCCGAAGTTCATCATGAAGGAAGCGGGCCGCGGCCGGATGGGATCGGGACACTGATCATGATCGCGTCCAGCGCGACACCTAGCGCGACACCCGGCGCGACAGCCAGGAGGGTACTATGGAGCTAGGAATCTGGAACTCGATTGGTATCGTGCTGGGCTTCAGCCTCTTCGTGATCGCGCTCGATGAGTACATCGCCAAGCCGTGGCGCAAGCGCAGCTGGGAGCGACGGGCGGCCTCGGGTGACAAAGAAGCCCAGGAGATGCTCAGGATCGCGGGCTCGGCGAACGTCGTCGACGAGTAGCGGGATCACACCGGGCACGGTCGGGAGAGGGTCGTGCTCGTTCGGCTAGCGCGGATCGCCGCCATCGCGGTCGGCTTCTTCTTTGTGTTCGCGCTCTCGCAGCAGGCGACGGCCGCCCGGAACTTCGGGCAGACGACCGCGGGGCTGTCGTGGCCCATCGGTGTCCTTGCGCTCATCTTCCTGCTGGCGGCCTTTGGCAACGAGCGTCTGAACAAGCGCAAGGGCTCGTCCGAGGACGATCTGCGCACCGACTTCATGTGGGGTCTCGGGGTCGGCGGCGTCGCGATCGTGCTCGAGCGCCTACAGTAGTAGCGCCAGGTTCGGCATCGCGGCCGGCAGCGGCTCGATCAGCTTGATCGGGCGGGGCGCGACCTCGGGTGACCTCAAGTCGAGTGCGGCGTGGATCGCGCGCGGCCCTGCATCGTGCGAACCTGCCATCCGTAGATGTACGGCTGGTCGGAGCAGCTCCAGGGCGATCGCCAGCACCAGGATCCTGCGCATCTGGCGTGCAGATGCTCGATTTTCCTTGACTTTCGCGGGAGACTCTTTCATAGCGAAAGACCACCGGCCAAAGAAAAACCAAGGCCGCGCTGCTCAATGCGCGACCCTGGCCAAAGCGCGGATGCGGTGGAGGGGAGGGAGCGGAAGTACGAGGGGGAGGAGCCGCGCCTCGGGTCCGAATGGAGCAAGGCCGGTGCCAGGTTTGACGGCGGTCTCGGGGGTAGGGCGGAGTACACTCCGGTGCGACCCATCGGAGCGTAAATTGTGTGGTCTTCCAAGGTGTTGCGGGGGTGTGGTGGTCGAACGGGGATTGCAGATGCCATGGCGGCTGCCTGGGAGCTTGCGGGTGAGCCGGGGCTTTGCAGTTTAGCCCGGACGGCGTCTTTTGCTGCGGCGCTGCACGGTCTGTCGGGCGACGCGTAGCATTGGTGTGGTGGTGGGGATGACGAGGAGGTGGACGCATGGGGGCCATTGCGGGGGTTCGGCCGCACCGACGTGCCACGGCGCGTGATGAGCTGATCGCCGAGGTTGCCGGGATGCGCCGCGCGATGGCGCCACGGGCGCCGATCGAAGGCGGCATGGCGGTCGCCTACGATGGATCGATCGCATTGGCGCACGGCGGCAGTCACGGTCCGGCCGGGGAGTCGGTGTTGCAGCCCCTGGTCGACGAGAGTGGGACCCTGTGGCTGGTGGCGGACGGCGAGCCGTCGAATGCTGACGAGTTGCGGCTGGAGCTCGTGGCCGCCGGGCACGACTTCCGGTCGGCGTGTGGGGCCGAGGTCATCGTGCACCTCTACGAGCAAGGCGGGATTGGCGCGCTCGAACGGCTCGCCGGCAGCTTTGCGTTCGCACTCTGGGATCGGGAGCGTCAGGAGCTGCTGCTCGGACGTGATCGATTCGGGAGCCGTCCGCTGTACGTTACCGAGCGGGCCGGCGTCGTCGCCTTCGCGTCGGAAGTCCGTGCTCTCCATCAGGGATCACCTCCCGATCCCGCGGGCATCGCCGCGTTCCTGACCCTGGGATACCTGCCCGAGCCTGTGACGGTGACGCGCGACGTACGCGCCGTTCCGGCAGGGACGATCATGCGGGTACGTGACGGGCGGATGTACGAGGAGCGGTTCTGGGAAGAGGCCGCCGCGTTGCCGACCGGAGACCGGGCGACCGATGATGCGCACCTCGGGTGGATGCTCCGGGAGTCGGTCGAGTCGGCGATCGCGGGTGAGGACGCCATCGGGGTGCTCGCCGACGACGGCATGGCCAGCGCCGCGCTCTTGGCGTTGGTGCGCCCTCTGCTTGGTCGTGGCTTGCGGACGCACGCCTTTCGCTTCGTCGCCGCCGAGGACGAGCGCTCCGAGCGTGGAGGGTGGCGGACGCGGCGCCGCCGATCCTCCGATGCCACCCGTGCAGTGGCCGAGTGGTTTGGAGCCGACCATCACCAGCACCTGGTCACGCCGCAGATGCTCGAGGCCGCCATCTGCAGTACCGCCGATGTCGACCAGCCCTCGATCGGTGCCCCGCTGACGCAGCTCGGTGCGGCCGCCATGAGTGCGGCGGGAGAGCGCGTCTGGCTGTCGTCCCTTGCCAGCCCTGGACTCCTCGGGCCGTCGCCCCGGGGTGTGGTGTCGTGGTTGTGGTGGGCGGGACAGCGCGCGTCCACCCGGATGCTCGTGCGCGCCGGGCTGCGCGCGCTCGGTCGGCTGCGTCCGTTCGGTCAGGCGGCGCAGCGTGCGGGCTCGCTCGATCGGCGGGACTCGGTCGCGGCCGCCTATCTCGCCGAGGGCTGTGTGCTGGCACCGCAGGCGTTGGCAACGGTGCTGCGCCCGGAGGTGCTCGACGAAGCCGGCACGTCGTTCGATGCCGTCGCGCACCTCGATGCCCAGGTCACGCACGCGCCGGGTCCCCCGTGCGTGTTGCCGCCACGATCGGCGCAGGCGGCGCTCGATCGGGCGCTGGCGGCCATCGAACTCGGTGGCCCGGTGATCTCGGGCGCGCTGCGCGACGCCGAGCGCATGGCGACGGCGCAGGGGCTGGCCATGCGGACGCCGTTTCTCGACCATCGTTTGTTCGAGTGGGTGACCACCGGCGCCGCGAGCGACGACAGTGCGCCCCTGCTGCGCGTCGTCGGCAGCGCCATCCCGACGATGACCATGCCGCGCGGGGCACGGCCGGGACCGCCGCTCGACGCCTGGATGCGGGGTCCGCTCCGGCCGACGATCGAGGCGCGTGTATTCGCCGACGATCCCGAGGGCCTGTTTTCAACCCGAGGACTCGATCGGTTGTGGTCGGCCTTCCTCGCCGGGCAGGTCGAGTGGCGCGGCGTCTGGGCGCTTGCGCTCGCCCGCGGCTGGATTGCGGCGCGGCGCGGATCCGGGGCAGGTCGTCGCCTGGATCACCCGATCGGGAGTCGTGTCGCGGCCTAGGCGTAGCGTCGGCGAGATCCCCGAGCGCGTGTAGGCGCAGGGGATCGCGTGTCCCGAGCACGCGAGGCGCGGGCTCGGGTCCGATTGCTGCCGGCCGAGGGCTGAACTAGTTCAGGGGCGCATGGCGGCACAGAGGGCGGGCCAAGCGGCGGGACCTCCGCGCTCGTTGCCGGAGCCGGACGCCTGGTGGTTTCCCTATGCCGTCGCATCGACTTTCGTCGTCGTGGCCCTGCTGGTGTTCTCGCCTGCGCTGCAGGGGACGTTCCTCTGGGATGACGCCGAAATCCTGAGCCGCAATCCGGTCGTGCGGATGCCGGGTGGCCTGTACGAGATGTGGTCGCGCACCCGGGCGGTCGCGCAGGTCCCTCTGACCACGACGATGTTCTGGGTCGAGTGGCGCCTGTGGGGGGAGCAGCCCCTCGGGTACCACGTGGTCAACGTCGTCCTGCACGCCGTGGCGGCTTTCGTCACGTGGCGAGTCCTCCGGCGTCTGGCCGTGCCCGGGGCGCTCGTGGCGGCGTCGTTGTTCCTCGTGCATCCGGTGACGGTCGCGTCGGTGGCCTGGATCGCGGAGCGCAAGAATACGCTCTCGCTCGTGCTGGTGGCGGGCGCGATGCTTGCCTACCTGCGGTTCGACGACGGGGAGGGGCGGCCCTGGTATGCGATCGCCCTTGCGGGTTTCCTCCTGGCGATGCTCGCGAAACCCGCCGTCGTCATGCTGCCGCTCGTGTTGCTGGGCGCGGCCTGGCTGCGACGGGAGCAGATTACGCGCGTGGACCTGGGGCGCGTGCTGCCGTTTCTCGCCCTGGCACTCGTGCTCGGCATGGCCACGGTGTACGAGCATCCGTTCAGCGCAACCCTCGGTGCCGACCTCCGACCAGAAGGGATGGCCTCGCGGGTGGCGGCCGTCGGATGGGTGGTCTGGTTCTATCTCGGGAAGGCCCTCGTCCCGCTCGATCTCGCGATGGTCTATCCGCGCTGGGACGTCGATCCGATCGATCCGCTCGCGTGGGTTCCGTTGGTGGCGCTCGTGGGCGTCTTCGCCGCGGCGTGGTGGTACCGGGCCACGTGGGGGCGCGCATGGCTCGCAGGCGTCGGGTACGTCGTGCTGGTGCTGGCGCCGGTGCTCGGTCTGGTGGAGATGTCGTTTCATCGGCACTCACTCGTGTCCGATCATCTGCAGTACGTGGCCCTGCCCGGAGTCATGGCTCTGGCCGTCGCGCTCCTCGCGCGCCTCGTCCCGGCGCCGATCCCGCGGCGGGGGGCGTCGCGCAGGCCACCGGACACGGCGCCATGGCAGGTGCTCACGCTCGTGCTCGTCGCCGGCCTCGGGCTGGCGAGCCTCACCTGGCAGCACGCCCATGTCTTCGCGAGCAGCCAGGCGCTCTGGGAGGACAACGCACAGCGGTACCCCGCAACGTGGGTTGCGCACAGCAACCTCGGCCTGGCGTTGTTGCAGCGGGGTGAGATCGATCGCGCCGCTGCCCACATCGAGCAGGCGGTGCGTCTGGATCCCGATGCCCCCGAGTCTGCGATCAACCTCGGCCGTGTCTACGAGGAGCGCGGTATGGACGAGGCGGCGCGTGCGCAGTACCTCCGCGCCAGCCGGCTCGCGCCTGACCGGGCCGAGCCGCAGAACAACCTCGGTGAGGTCCTCGGCCGACTTGGCGACGGCGCGGGGGCGATCGAGGCCTATGAAGCCGCGATCCGCATCCGCCCTGCCTTTGCCGAGGCGCACAACAATCTCGGGGTGGCGTTCGCCGTGGCCGGTCGTGTGGTCGAGGCCGAGGCGCAGTATCGCGAGGCGCTGCGACAGCGCCCGGAGTATGCCGAGGCCCACAGCAATCTCGGCAATCTGCTCCTGCAGGCGGGACGGACCCAGGATGCGCTGGTCGAGCACCGGGCCGCCCTTGCCCTCCGGCCCGACTCCCCGGAGCTCCAGAACAATCTCGCGACCGTCCTGACCACCGAGGGGCAGCACGAGGAGGCCACCGTGCACTATCGGGCGGTCATTGCGGCTCGGCCCGACCTCGCCCAACCGCACCACAACCTCGGCACGTCGCTGTTGGCGCTCGGGCGGGTCGAGGAAGCCGTGCGCCACTTCGAGGCGGCGGTCCGGCTGGCGCCGTCGGAAGCCGCTTCCCGACGAGCCCTGGCCAGCGCCAGGGCGCGCCTGGCGCGGTAGGAAGCGCCCGGCCCATCGAGTCCGAAGGCGCCGCGACACGAGCGCCGTGCGGGCTCAGCTGCTGGCGCGGCGCTCGACTTCGGCCTTGAACTCGAGGACCGACTGGCGGACGGCGTTCTGCTCGATGGGTCCGCGAATGACGCTCGGCACCCAGAAGCCGAGCGAGACGGCCTGTGAGCAGGTGGCCTGCGTCCGGGCGTCGCCCTCGGGTTCGAAGGAGTAGTGGCCATCGACGCCGGCGAGGTCGCCCTCGACCAACTGCCACGTGAGCCCGCCGGGCGGGGTCCAGTCGTAGGCGAGCACGTAGCGCACGGTCTTGAGCTTCATATCGAGGAAGAACTCGACCTGGCGAGGTGTGCCGTCATCGTTGCGGTCGAGGACGACCGTCTTGGTGACTGGTCCGGCCCACGACGGGTAGCTCTCGAAGTCGGCGATCGCCTCGTAGCAGAGCGCGACCGGCGCTTCGATGATCGTCGAGTAGCTCTGCTGCACCTCTGCCACGCGCGGCAAGGTAGGGAACGGTAGGCAGGTCGTCAACCGCGGCGCCACGTCGTACGTCCAACGGTGTGCGGGTGAGCACGTCGTGCGTCCAACGGCTTGCGGGTGGCGAGGCGCGGGACTATCGTCGCGCGATCGTGGCGGGAAGGCGAGACGGCGAGCCCGGGCGAGTGGTCGCCCTCACCGGAGTTCATGGGACGACCGGGGCGGCGCTCGTCCAATGTCTGGACGCCGACCATCGCGTCGAACGCCTCATCCTGCTCGACCGGCGGGCGCCGGCCGTGCCGCTGCGGAAGGCCTCGTTCTATCGCGTGAACCTCACCGCGACGTTGGTCGATCAGGCGCTTGCCGAGATCCTCACACGCGAGCGTGTGACCACCGTGATTCATGCCGCGTTCCATGCGGCGCCCGTGCATCAGCTGGAACAGGCGCACGAACTCGAGGTCATCGGTACGCGGGCGTTGCTCCGCGCGGCCGCGCACGATCTCCGTCGCGGGGGCACGCTCGCCAACTTGGTCGTGCTCGGTTCGACGATGAGCTACGGCGCGCATCCCGACAACGGTCAGTACCTGGCCGAGGACCAGCCCCTGCGCGGTGGCGTGGCCTATCCGTTCGTGGCGGACAAGATCGCCGTCGAGGCGGAGGTGGCGCGCTTCCGGGCGCGGACGGCGCTGCCGACGGCGATGCTGCGTGCCGCCTGGACCGTCGGCGACGACGCGACGCTGCTGGCCCGGATGCTTGCTCCGCTGGCGGTGCCGGCCGTCCTGGGTTGCGATCCGCTGGTGCAGTTGCTCCATCTCGACGATCTGGTCGATCTCGTGCAGTTGGTCGCGCATGATCGGCATGATGGCGTGCTCAACGTCGCAGGTTCGGGGGTGCTCCCGTTCTCCACGATCATCAAGCTTGCGGGACGGGTGCGGGCTCCCGTGCCGGATGCGACACTGCGGAGGGCACTGCAGACGATGTGGACGCTCGGTCTCGGACTCGCGCCCGGCGTGCACCTGCGCTATCTCCGCGACACGTTCGTGGCCGACACGCGGCGCATGGAAACGGAGGTCGGCTTCCGTCCGCGCTATACGACGGGAGAGGCGCTCGCGCGTCACGTCGCGGCTCGTTGGACACGCGGTCGGCTCGCGGCATGACGCAATCATATTGCTTGTGCCGACGGTACTTCTCCGTGCTATAGTGCGTTCCTACTCCTCGTGACTCTTCGCAAGAACACAAAGACGCCGAAGCCCCGCCAGCGCCGCGCGCGTGTGCGTACCATCGAATGGACCAAGGGGCGCGTCGTGATGATCGACCAGCGCGTCCTTCCGGTGCGCGAGGTCTATCGGGTCTACAGCAACTACCGCGAAGTCGCGCGCGCCATCAAAGAGATGGTGATTCGGGGCGCTCCCGCGATCGGTGTCGCGGCCGCCATGGGCATCGCCCTCGGCGTGCGGACCATGAAGCGCGACGAATTGAAGCGTGACTTCGATCGGATGTGCCGCCACTTCGCAGCGACGCGCCCCACGGCGGTCAATCTGTTCTGGGCGATCGAGCGCATGCGCCGCGTGTATCGCGACAACCAGACGCGCGACATCGAGACTCTGCGCCTGGTGCTCGAGCGCGAAGCACGTGCCATCCACGAGGAAGACATCAGCATCAATCGGTCGCTCGGTGCCCATGGCCAGGCCCTGATCCCGGACCGGTCCACCATCCTCACGCACTGCAACGCGGGGGCGCTGGCGACGGCCGGATACGGCACCGCGCTTGGCGTCATCCGCGCCGTGGGCGAGGCCCGGAAGCACGTCGAGGTCTTCTGCACCGAGACGCGGCCCTACCTGCAGGGGGCCCGGCTCACCGCCTGGGAACTCAAGAAAGACCACATTCCCGCGACCCTCATCACCGACAGCATGGTCGGCCACATGATGAAGTCGGGTGCCATCGATTGTGTGGTCGTCGGCACCGATCGGACCGCCGCCAATGGCGACGTTGCCAACAAGATCGGGACCTACACCGTTGCGGTACTGGCGCAGCGCCACGGTATTCCCTTCTACGTGGCGGCGCCGACCTCCTCGATCGATCTCAACTGCCCGCGCGGTGACAAGATTCCGATCGAGGAGCGCGATCCCCGCGAGGTCTCGCACATCTTCGAGCACCAGATCGCGCCGACCGGCATCAAGATCGAGAATCCGGCGTTCGACGTGACGCCACACGACCTCGTCACCGCGATCATCACCGAGAACGGCGTGGCCCGAGCGCCGTACGGTCGCAGCTTGCCGCGGCTGGTCCGCGGTACGTCGAGTCGCACGACGAAGACCACGGGTGCGGCACGTTCCACTCGTTCCACCCGTTCCACTCGGACACGCGCGAAGCGCGAGCCCACGCCCCGGAAAAAAGCCAGCCGGCGCGCGCGCTAGCGCCGAGGGGTTTCGCGTGCCCGGGTCAGCGTGTCCGGTTCCGCGTGTCTGGTCCGGATGTTCCGGACGGCGTCCGACCTGTTCCCAATGAGCCACGTCGCGTAGCTCCCGGTCGCGTGCGACTTCGCACACCGGACGGAGCGTTCTACGTCGTCGGTGCCGCGACCCGCGCGCAGAGCCGGGCATGTTCCCGGTTGCCGATGGTCGTGATCCGGACGCGATGGGGGCGGGCGCGGCGCCAGCGGGCGAGGGCGGTGACGCGGCGGTAGGCGTCCGCGATGCGCGCTTCGGGGAGGTGCCCGCGAAGAACGGCCTGTTCGACCGCCAGTACGGCGATCCGGACGTTCACCTGATCCTGACAGAACAGGAGGGCGTCGACACCCGCCGCCACGCTCCGGACGGCGGCCTCGCCGACTCCGTAGTGATCGGTGATGGCGCGCATGCCGAAGTCGTCGCTGCAGATCACGCCGCGAAAGCCCAGGCGCCGGCGGAGGAGGCCGGTCAGGATCTTTTGCGAGAGCGTTGCGGGATCCTTGCGATCGAGCGCGGTGTAGCGGACGTGGGCGCTCATGATCATCGGGACGTGGGCGGCGATCGCCTGGCGAAAGGGGGCCAGCTCGGTGTGGCCGAGCGCGCGCCGACTGCGGCGGACGATCGGGAGTGCCAGATGCGAGTCCACGGCCGTGTCGCCGTGTCCCGGAAAATGCTTTCCGCACGTCAGGAGACCCTCGGCGCGGGTGGCCCGGTGGGCCGCGAGTCCAGCGCGCCCGACCGCGGCTGGATCAGACCCGTACGCTCGATCGCCGATGACCGGGTTCGCGGGATTGGTCGCGACGTCCAGGTCTGGGGAGAAGGTCAGGTCGATGCCGATGGCGGCGAGCTCGCGCGCCATCGCGCGTGCGACGGCGCCGACGGTGCGCGTCCCATGGTGGGCGATGGTGGCTGGCGCCGGGAAGTGGGTGAACGGGGGACGCAGGCGGTGGACGCGGCCTCCTTCATGGTCGATGGCGACGAGGGGGGGCAGCGATGGGTCGAGTGCGTGGAGTTTGCCGACGAGTTCCCGCAGGCGTCCCGGCGGTGCGGCATTGCGCCGGAAGAGCACGAAGCCGCCAAACGGCATCGTACGACAGAGTTGGCGCGTGGCCCGATCGAGCGTCCGTCCGGGGAGGCCGGCAAAGAACAGTCGGCTGATCGCCTGGCGCGTCGTGGGCACGGAGCCTCGTACCATAGCGCACCAGCCAGCGGTTCTCGACAGTGGCTCCCGGCGCGTGCTAGCCAGCCCTTCTGAGGAGATTCGCTGCGCCCCGCCGATCGAGCGTGGCGCGAAGAAGGGGTGCGTCGTCGTGGGTGAGAGCAGGTACATTGCAGTCGAAGGGCCGATCGGGGTGGGAAAGACCAGCCTCGCACGTCGCCTCGCCGAGGTGTTCGAGTGTCCGCTCGTCCAGGAGATCGCCGATGACAACCCGTTTCTCGCCCAGTTCTACGACGAGCCGAGGCGCTGGGCTTTCCAGACCCAGCTCCACTTCCTGCTCGGCCGCTATCGCCAGCAGCGGGCGCTCATGGCCGACGGGGGTTCTCAGGGGCTCGTGGCGGACTATCTCTTTGAAAAAGATAGAATTTTTGCCGAAATGAACCTCAAGGACGACGAACTCGCCCTATATAAGGAAGTTCATGCCCTTTTCACGGCGCCGCTCCAACGCCCCGACTTGGTGATTTACTTGGAGGCGACGCCTGATGTATTGTTACGTCGCTTGCGAAAGCGCAACCGGGGGTTCGAACGGCGGATCACGCCGCAGTACCTCGAAGGGCTGATCGAGGCCTACCGGCGATTCTTTCACGAGTATACAGATGTCCCGCTTCTGGTGGTGAACAGCTCGGCAATCGACTTCGTCGAGCAAGGCAGCGATCTCGCTGACCTGATCCACGAGATTCGGGGGATGCGACAAGGAGTGCAGCACTACATACCGCTTGGATCCCAGTAGCCGACCCCAACAACGGGGCGGCAAGACGAGAACGGGACCGAGACGGAGAGCGAGAGGCGCCACCCGAGCGCAACTCTGCCGCAGCGACGGGATCGACAGACCCAACCGGGTTTGAGGCCACCGTCAAACGGGGCAGGGCAAGCGCAGAGGGGAATCGCGGCGTCGACGAGCCTTCCGGATCGGCCCGGGAGGCTCTCTATGACGCAGCGTAAGGTGAAGGTGCCCGACCTCCAGCGTATGAAGGAGGCGGGAACAAAGATCACGGCGCTCACCGCGTACGACTTTCCGTTCGGACGCATCGTCGACGACGCGGGTGTCGATGTCATCCTGGTCGGCGACACCCTCGGGATGGTCGTGCAGGGGCTCGAAACGACCCTGCCGGTCACGCTCGACGAGATCGTCTATCACTGCCGTATGGTCGCCCGGGCGCGGAAACGTTCCCTGCTGGTTGGGGACATGCCGTTTGGCACCTACCAGATCAGTGTCGAAGACGCGGTGCGAAACGCCAGCCACCTGATGAAGGAAGGCGCGTGCGAGGCCGTGAAGCTCGAGGGTGGTGTGCGCATGGCAGACACCATCGCCGCGATCTCGTCGGTCGACATTCCGGTGATGGGCCACGTCGGCCTGACGCCGCAGTCGGTGCATCGCATGGGCGGTCACAAGGTGCAGGGGCGCAAGCGCGGGAACGCGCCGGGCGCGCGCAATCGCGTCATCGAGGACGCGCGTGCCGTCGAGGAGGCGGGGGCGTTTGCCGTCGTGCTCGAGGGGATCCCGCCGGATCTCGCCGCCGACATCACCGAGGAGATCTCGATTCCGACGATCGGCATCGGTGCCGGGCGCGAGTGCGATGGCCAGATACTGGTCCTCCACGATGTGCTTGGGCTGTTCGACGACTTCACGCCGAAGTTCGCCAAGCGCTACGCCGAGCTGGGACAGGCCGCGCGTGAGGCGGTTGCCTCTTACGTCAGCGAAGTGCGCGCCGAGTCGTTTCCGGACGAGGCGCACTCCTACATGCTGCGGGCCGAGCAGGGTGGCTCCGCACGCGAGGGGACGGGCGCGAAGCGCCGCCGCGCTGCGGCGGGCTGAAGCGTAGCGGGCGGTCGTGCGCGTCGCGCGGCGGGGTCGAGTCGGACCCGGCCGCGACGACGTGCCTCGGGCGCACGCGCACGGACATCACATGCGAACGATCGAGAATGTGAAGGCGATGCGGGCCTGGAGTCGTGAGGCTCGGAAGGAGGGGGCGCGGATCGCCCTCGTGCCGACCATGGGTGGCTTGCACGACGGTCACCTCTCACTCATCGAGATTGCCCGGCGGCACGCCGATCGGGTGGTCGCGTCCGTGTTCGTGAATCCGACTCAGTTCGACCGTGATGATGACTTCGCGGGCTATCCCCGTGATCTCGCCCGCGACCAACGGTTGTTGGCCGAGGCTGGGGTCGACGTCGTCTTCGCTCCCGACGCGGCGACGGTCTACCCCGAAGGCGCCGTCACGTTCGTCGATGTCGAGGAGCTCTCGGCGCCGCTCTGCGGGGCGCACCGCCCGGGGCATTTCCGGGGCGTCGCCACGATCGTGACCAAACTGTTCACGATCATCGAGCCCGATGTCGGCGTGTTCGGCGAGAAGGACTATCAGCAACTCGCCATCATTCGCCGGTTGGCGCGTGATCTCTGCCTTGCGGTCGAGGTCGTCGGGGCGCCGATCGTACGTGAGGCCGATGGGCTGGCCATGAGCTCCCGGAACATGCACCTCGATACTCCGGGGCGGGCCGCAGCCGTGTGTCTCTCGCGGGCGCTCCATGCCGCCGAAGCGTTGGTGGCAAACGGCGAGAGCGACGGCGCAACGATCGAGGCGGCCGCGCGTGCGGCCATCGAGGCCGAGCCCCTCGCCAAGCTCGAATACGCGTCGCTGGTCGACGCCGAAGATCTGGATCCAGTGACCACGATGACCGACCGCGGCGTGCTCGCACTCGCGGTCTGGATTGGCAAGACCCGTTTGATCGACAATCAACTGCTCGTCGCCAGGGCGGCGAGCGCCGAGAGGAGAAGCGCATGACTCGCACAATGCTCAAGTCGAAGATCCATCGAGCAACGGTCACCGACGCCGATCTCACCTACGAAGGCAGCATCACCATCGACGAGGGGTTGATGAAGGACGCGAACTTCATCAGCTTCGAGCAGGTGGCCGTGTGGAACATCAACAACGGCCAACGGTTCGAGACCTACGTCATTCCGGGTCCGCGCGATTCGGGGACGATCTGCGTGAATGGCTCCGCCGCCCGCATGGTGGAGAAGGGCGACCTGCTCATCATCGCGACGTTTGCCGGCTACGATGAGGCGGAGGCGCGACAGCACGAGCCGACCGTCGTCCTCGTCGACGAGCACAATCGCCCGAAGGCGAAGCCGCCCCTCGGCATCCACGCGGTTTAGGTTTCAATACGGTTTTGCCCCCGTGCGCGCGGCCGCTGACGCGGCCGTGCTCCGATGGGCGTCACGGGCGCAAAGCGCGGTTTGCGCCCGCTCCGGGTTCGGGCTGGATCGGCTTGCCGTGCGTCGATGGGCGTGAAGGGTCGCGTGTAGATGTGCCTGGCGGATGTGGTGGAAGCCGGGTAGTGGTGGTTCGTTGCCATGGCTGAGCCCAAGACGATCACGGTCAACCGCAAAGCGCGGCACGACTACCATATCGACGAGACTGTCGAAGCCGGCCTTGTGCTCACCGGGAGCGAGGTCAAGTCGCTCCGCGACGGTGGCGTCAACCTGAAGGACAGCTTTGCGCGCATCAGGAATGGTAAGGCGACCCTGATGAACGTCCACATCAGTCCCTACGATCCCGCCCGGGACAACCACGACCCGACCCGTTCCCGGACGCTGCTGCTCCATCAACGGGAGATCGAGCGTCTCGAGAGCAAGCTGAACCAGCGCGGGCTCACGCTGATACCGCTGCGCCTCTACTTCAATGCGCGAGGCATCGCCAAAGTGGAGCTTGGCCTCGGCCGCGGCAAGCGCGAATACGACAAACGCCACGCCCTGAAGGAGCGCGAAGCCAAGCGCGAAGCCGAGCGCGCAATGCGCGTCAGTCGCCGCTGAGTCGTCTGAAAGAAAAAGCTTGCATATGATTGCAGTCCTCGCGTAAGATACTCGCATGGCAGCGATCACCCATCGGATCGATGATGATCTGAAGATGGCACTCGAGCGGTTCTGCGATACGCATGGTCTGAAGCAGCAAGCCGTAGTTGCCGAGGCGATCGCCGCATGGCTCGAAGATGCGGAGGATCTTGCCCTGATCGAAGAGCGCCGGGGCGGGCCATGGGTTGAGTGGTCCGATGTCCGCGACGACCTATAGGGTCGTTCTGCATCGGGAGGCGGTGCGCGAGATCCGCGGGCTTCCCAAGAAAGTCCGCCCGCTGGTGCGCGACGCCATCGACGAGCTGGTCCGTGAGCCACGTCCGATCGGCGCGGCACCGATCAAGGGACGAAAGGGCACCTACAGGATCCGGGTTGGAGACTACCGGATCTTGTACGAGGTTCATGCAACGGAGATCGTGGTTTACGTGATCGGCGTCGGGCATCGCCGTGAGGTCTACGTCCGGCTGCTTCGCCGACGCTAGCCGTGGCCGCCATGGTCGCCAGTGGACATTCGCGATGGGACGATTGTCGAGGAGTTCGCCCGCCTCTAGGCCTTCGCGTAGGCGCGCCGGTATCGTAGTGCTGGCCTGCGGGCTGAACGCGGCGTACGTAGGGCCGCAAAGGAGCGAACGATGGCGCGTGACAGCATGACGTTCGAGGAATTGGTCGCCTACGGCCAGGCCGACCACGCAGGGACGCATGACCGCACCGAAAGCGGCGCGGCGGCGGCGGTGGATGCTGCGCAGATCGACGCGGACTGGAAGGCGGTGCAATCCGACGGCTACGTCATCATGGAGGGGCTGTTGTCGGCCGATGTCGTCGCCGAGGTCCGGGCCGGCGTCCTGCCGCTCCTCGGTAAGCAGGGACGAAATCCGTTCGAGGGGCTGAAGACTCAACGGGTCTACAACGTGCTCCAGAAGACACGCGTCGCGGACGGTATCGTCGCCCATCCTCGCGTGCTCGCGCTGCTCGATCGGCTGTTCTTGCCGAACTATCTGGTCTCGCAGCTGCAAGTGATCAACATCGCCTCGGGCGAGGTGCCGCAGGCCATACACTACGATGACGGATTCTACCGGATGCCGCGTCCGCGGCCGGCGCTGGGTGCGGCTACGGTGTTCGCGATCGATGCGTTCACAACTGACAACGGCGCCACCCGCATCATTCCCGGAAGCCACCTGTGGGGACCCGAACCTCCGGGCGAGAACGACCCCGCCATTCCCGCGGTCATGCCCGCCGGCTCTGCAATCTTCTTTCTAGGCACCTCCTGGCACGGCGGCGGCGAGAATCGCTCGCGCGCCCCGAGGCTCGCCGTGACCGCCCAGTATTGTGAGCCGTGGCTCCGCCAGCAGGAGAACTTCTCGCTCGGCGTGTCCAAGGAGGTCGCGCGCACCGTGTCGGAGGACATCCGCCGCCTGCTCGGCTACTCGATCCATCCGCCGTTCATGGGGATGGTCGATGGTATGAGCCCGAAACAGCTCCTGGACGAGCCCGACGACGCTTGAGGCGGTTGCGCGAGCGCCGAGGCCGACTTATCATTGATGCCGTAGACGAGCCGAACAGCACGGCGAGCCACGCACACTCAGCACCTATGGGGGCGATCTGGTTTCGACGGGGGCTGTGAAGCCAGAGTCGCATGCCGGGTATGCGCAGACCCGTTATCTAAGGCGCACTGCGAACAACCGCAGACGAACCACTAGCACTGGCAGCGTAAGTTGCCCGTCCTACCTCCTCGAGCCCGTAGGGGAGGCTAGGGCGCCAAAAATCGGGCTAGGCAGACCGTCGCGCCGGTGAGGCGGTCGTCGAATCAGTTCGCCGGATGGCGCTTAGGATCCTGCCCGCGGGAGCCGACAGCGCGACATCAAATCACGGGATAAGCATGTAGTGGCTTTGTGTGGATCACCTTCGGACGGGGGTTCGATTCCCCCCGCCTCCACTGACGCAACCAATTCGAACCGCCCTCCGAGCCGACCAAGAGGTCGATGGTTTGGAGGGCGGTCTTGGCTTGGTCGTAGGGTCGGCCGATCTGTGGGGTCACTGGGCGCAAGCGGACGGGGCCAAGAACGCTACGAAGCAGCAAGGCAGAACGCTCGGTTTGGCGCCCCAGAAGCTCTTCGGCATGTCCGAGAGGGGGTTACATTGTTAAGCAACCACCTACTACAATTCTTGGCCGCCGTTTCTACAGCAGGGAGTAAAAAAGATGAAGAATACAATGGAGAGCGCGATCATAAGAATACTTACCATCAATACCATTCTTGGGCTCTTGTGCCTGGCGCAGCCATCGTTTGGGCAGGGATCGGTGTCGCCTCAAAGCCAGGCGCAACAGGCCAAGCCCAATGCAAAGGTGCTTCAGGCGCGCTTTGGTTCCGTGACTCTCGATGCCAACGGTTACCCGGATGTAAAGGGTATCGACAGCCTCTACGATGAACTCGACTACCAGCGAGCCTGTCAGGCTTTCCTGTGGGGCCTACCGGCGGTGGGCATGGAAGGACAGCACCTGATGCAGAAGCATTTTGGAGCGACTGGGCCCTATGACTCATTGCTCCTGTATGGAGCCGACGTCGTGGGTGGCATGCTGACTCCGAACAGCTCAGTGGGCTATGTGATCACGGTACCCAACCTGCTCGAGACTGGCCCATTGGTACTCGAGGTCCCAGAGGGGAAAATCGCCGGTATCCTCATGGACTACTGGCAGCGCTGGATCGGCGATGTGGGTTTGCCTGGGCCGGCGAAGGGCAAGAGCGAGAAAGTGCTGATCCTCGGGCCCGGGCAAGAGAAGCCGGAAGGTGCGGAAGACTACCGTATTGTGCGCTCATTGACCGCAAGCTTTTTGCATGGTTCTCGTGTCCTCGATCCCAAAAATGATATCGAGACGCTTCCCTCCCAGATCCGGATGTATCCCTTCGCAGACCGGGCGAATCCGAAGCCGAAGCTGGTCATCGCGAAGGGCAAGACCTTCCTGATGACGCAACCGGTGGGAATGGCTTACTGGGAGCGAGTGAACGAGATCATCCAGCGCGAGCCCGTCGCCGAGCGTGACCGTCTCATCTACGCGATGCTGCGTCCGCTGGGAATCGAGAAGGGCAAGCCTTTCAAACCTACCGCACGCCAAAAGAAACTCCTCGAGGCGGGAGCCACGATGGGCAATCAAATGAGTTTGGTGACGTCGTTTGCCAGCCGCGATACCGACTCCATCTACCGCAGCGACGCAGGCTGGCGTTTCCCTTTGAGCGTCTCACCCACGCAACGCCAGGACGGCTACGACGAACTCGACCAGCGGGCTGACTATACCTTTGAAGCCTATGGAGTTTCTCCTGCGATGAAAGCGGAGAAGGCAGGAGTGGGCTCGGGTTATCTCAGTTCATACCGCGATAAGGACGGTAAGTGGTATGACGGTGGACAGAATTACCACATGGTCGTGCCACCTAACGTGCCGATTAAGGACTTTTGGGAGGTGACGATCTACAATCTCGATACGCGTGCCACGATTGTGAATAAATCCGATCGCTCTGCCATCAGTTCGCGCACTGAAGGGGTGAAGAAGAACGCCGATGGCTCGGTGGATCTCTACTTCGGCGCTACAGCGCCAGCTGGTAAGAAAAGCAACTGGATCAAGACCAATCCAGGCGAATACTGGTTCTGCTATTTCCGGTTCTATGCGCCGACCCAGCCATTCCTGGACAAGAGTTGGGCCCTGCCGGACGTCGAAAAAGTGAAGTGACCTATCACCTGAACAGCATGAAACGTCTCCCTCTTTTCGCGTCTGCGCTGTTTCTGGCCGGCTGCGCCTGCTCGGACGCGGCCGCCCCGACGGCTTCGCTGACCGCATCGGAGTACCTGGCGTCCCGAGTCTCGGTTGACCATGGCCAGCCGGACGTCGAGATGCTCGACGAGCTCTATGACGAGCTCGACTTTCAGCGCGCGGTCCAGGCATACATCTGGGCCACGCGGTTCGTTTCGCTGTCCTCGCTTTTCGAAGGGCTCGAGCGGGACTACGGCACGACGCTCACCCGGCAGGTGGTGTTCGAGCAGTCCGTCACGCCGGAACTGCGGGTCTTCACCGGGAACAACACGACACTCTACGCGTTCGGGAAGCTCGACCTGGAGAAGCACGGTCCGATCGTCCTGGAAGCGCCTGCGGGAACGTTGGGGGGGATCGACAGCCACTGGCAGCACCCGCTGACGGACATCGGCCCGTTCGGACCCGACAAGGGTAGGGGTGGCAAGTTCCTTGTACTCCCGCCCGGATACACGGGGGGCGTCCCGGACGGCTATTTCGTCGTCCGCTCCGACACGCTGCAGAACTTTTACCTCCTGCGCGGCGTGCCGAAGAACGGCGACGTGCAGGCGGCGGTGGACAACGTGAAGCGGGCGCGGCTGTACCCCCTCTCTGCCGCCGCGTCTCCGCCCAAGACCGAGTGGATCAACGGGAGCGGCATGGCCGCGAGCCTGACGTTCCCCACCGACTACGAGTACTTCGAGGTGCTCGCTCGGCACTTGACGGCGGAGCCGGCGCGCGACGAGGACCGGGCGATTTTGGGAATGCTGGCCCCACTGGGGATCGTTCACGGCAAGCCCTTCGAGCCGGACGACCGCGTCCGGGCCATCCTCGAGCGAGCGGCGAAGGTCGGCAACGCCATGTCCCGCACCATCGCCTACCACTCGCGCAATCCCAACCGCGTCTACGCGAAGGGATCCAAGTGGGAGTTCATTTTCCTCACGGAGTCAGCGAGTTTCCAAACCGCGTCGTATCTCGACATCGATGCCTCCGTGACCTACTCACACCAGGCGGCGTTCACCGCCGAGGGCATGGTGAAGAAAATCGTCGGCAAGGGTTCGCAGTATCTGGCCGGCTACAAGAGCGCGGACGGAAAGTGGCTCGACGGGAGCAGCTCGTACACTCTCCACGTTCCGGCGAAGGTCCCGGTCGAGGCGTTCTGGTCGGCGATGGTCTACGACGCCGAGCACCGTTCGATGATCGTCAACAACCAGCGCCCTGGCCTCGACTCCAACGCCGAACTTCAGCTAAACGCTGACGGCTCCTGCGATCTCTACTTCGGCCCCACCGCGCCCGAGGGCAAAGACAGCAACTGGATCAAGACCCTCTCGGGTCGAGGCTTCTTCCTCTACTTCCGGTTTTACGGCCCCAAGAAGGCGTTCTTCGACCGGTCCTGGATGCTGCCCGACATCAAGAGGCACTGAGCGCAATCTACTGTCCACCCCGCGCGCTCCAACGAAAGAGGCCCCCTCATGACTCGCAATGTCTCAAGCCTGCTGGTCATCGCCTCCCTCGGACTCGCTGGGTGCTGCAGCGTTCGGCCCGCAGGGCCGACCACTGGCCCCACCTCCGGTTCCGAGCCGAGTGTCGTCCAGCGCATGGTGGAACACCGCGCAGTGGAGGCGGCGGTCTGGGGTATGCCCCTGATGAACTTCAAGGCGATGCGGGACGGGGCGAAGGCGCTGGGCGCGGGATTCAACGACGTCGGCTACTACTCCAAACTGCAGACTTGGCGGTTCCAAATCGCCACACCGAACAACACGACGCCGTACATCTGGAGTTTCTGGAACCTCGTTGACGGGCCGGTCGTGTTCGAATTGCCGGGCTCGACGGACGATGTGGGAATCTTCGGAACGTTGCTCGACTCATGGCAGCGCCCCCTCGAAGACGTCGGGGCGAAGGGCGTCGACAAAGGCAAAGGGGGGAAATACCTCCTGCTCCCACCCGACTACGAGGGCGATGTGCCCGCGGGCTTCATCCCGTTGCGTCAGACCACGTACCAGGGCTTCGCGCTGCTGCGTCCGATCATGGCCGACACGAGCGAGGAGAACTTGGCGAAGGCGTCGGCGTTCGCCAAGTCGATCAAGGTGTATTCGCTTGCCGATGCGGACAAGCCGGCGGCCACGCACTATGTCGATTTCTCAGGCCGGCTGTTCGACGGAATCGTCAAGTTCGACGGCGGTTTCTACAAGCACCTGCACGCCATCGTGCAGGAGGAGTTCGTGCCGCCTGCCGAGCTCGGGATGCTGGGGATCCTCAAGAACCTCGGCATCGAGAAGGGAAAGCCCTACGCCCCCACCGCGCAGATGCGTGAGGTGTTCGCGCGCGCCGCACCCGACGCGCACGAGTACCTGATTCAGCGTTACCACGAGCAGATTCTTCCGAGGTGGTACGACAACACGCATTGGATGAGCATCGTGCCACCAGGAACTGCGGAGTCGGGGTTCTCGTTCAAGTTCCCCGGCTATGTCGACTACGACGCTCGCGGGGCGCTTTACTACGCGGTTTGCACGAGCGTTAAGCACCTCGGTGCCGCGACCTTCTATCTGACGGCCGCGCAAGACGCCGGCGGGGAGTGGCTCGACGGCGGAGAAAACTACCGGCTGCACGTGCCTGCGGGCGTTCCCGCAAGGGACTTTTGGTCGGTGGTGGCCTACGACGTGGCTTCGGCGGGCTGGATTCTCGATCAGGCCAAGGTGGGCGTCGATTCCACCAGCTCCGAGTTGCGTGCGAACGCCGACGGTTCGACCGACGTCTTTTTCGGTCCCGCCGCACCCGAGGGTAAGGAGGGCAACTGGGTCCCCACCGTCGCCGGGCGCAAGTTCTTCCTGCTGTTCCGGTTCTATGGCCCGGAGAAGGCCGTGTTCGACAAGAGCTGGGCGCTCAACGACTTGATCAAGATCGAGTAGCGACAGGCGGAGGCTCGCCGCGGTTCGAATTGGTTGCGATCGCGTCCACTTTTTAGTGCTGCAATCATAGTCATCGAGTTTGTGCGGCTCGATCCGCAGGGGTTGTGGGGTTTGTCACGCGCAGCTCATCATGTGCCCGCGCCGCTTCGGACGACTCGTTGCAGCTGCTTGCGACGCATGAGTACCATGAGGTGCTCGAGGAAGGGATTCGCGCGTTCGAGAATGCTCGTGAGGGTGTTGGCCGGCCGATCGCCAAGACGCGCTGACGCCATCCGGAACTCGTCGGCAACGAGTCCCGCCATGGCACGTTCGAAGATCACCATCTCGGCTCCGGTGTAGCCGCTCTCGCGCGTGAAGCCTGCTTCACGCAGGGAGGCGAATACTTCGATGATCTCGGCATCGGCCGGTGATACCAGCTGTCGCCGCCCTCTGCGCTTGATCTCGATCAGGCGGCTTTCTTCGAGCACTCGCAGATCCCGGCTGTTGAGCGCCTTCTTTCTGACGCTGGCGAGGGGGACGTCGTCCGCGTTCCTGAAAACAGAGGCCAGGGCTGTTTCGGCACGCCGGAGGAACAGGCGTTGCTTGATCGTCAGCGTGTCGCCTGCCTCGTCCGTGAGTAGGGCTTTCACGGCGCGCAGCGGCAGGTAGTGCTCCTCCCGAAGACGACGGATCCAGGACAGCCGCTCCACGTGCTCACGCGTATACACCGCAGTCGTGCGACTCGTCTTCTTGCCGGATGGGAGTAGGCCGCACGCGATGTAGAAGTGGATCGTCTCCCGTGGCACGCCGGTCTCACTTGCGAGGTCTTTCATCCGGAGGAGGGCGGGGCGCTGTGCGACGGGGTTCCGGGCTCGCGTCTGGGTCCCCCGCAGGATCTCACGCGACCGCGTGCCTAGAGCAGCCTTGTTCCCGCGTGCGCGGCCGCGTCCGGGCAACTCGCCCTTGGTCGCACCTTTTCTTTTCTGTGACGTCGGCATGCGCTCTAAATTCGGAGATCCTCGATCTTGACACTACGTAGCAACACTCTATAGAGAGTGGCTACGTAGTGCAACAGGCAAGGCCGCTGACGGCGCCTGGTGGGAGAGGTCGGAGAATATGAGGTTTCAGAGGGTTCGTGTGACCGAAGGCGCTCAGAGTTGCTTTGCGACACGGAGGTCGTGAGATGAGAGGCTTCTTCGCGTACGGCACCACACTCCTGTGTGTCGCCCTCGCTGTTCTTCTGGGTACCGCCGCGTCCGGGCATGCGAAGGATGCGAGACCCAACATCGTCCTGATCGTCGCCGATGACATGGGCTTCTCGGACATCGGCACGTTCGGCGGCGAAATCGAGACGCCACACCTCGACGCGTTGGCGCGGGAGGGCATGCGGTTCACGCAGTTCTATACGCACGCCAGTTGTTCGCCGACGCGTGCGATGCTGCTGAGCGGCGTAGACACCCACGTCAACGGCCTCGGCAACATGAACGAATGGACGGCGCCAAATCAGCGGGGCAAGCCCGGCTATGAGGGGTACCTGACCCGCCAGGTCGCGACGCTGCCCGCACTACTCCAGGAGGCCGGTTACCACACGTACATGGTGGGGAAGTGGCACATGGGGAAGGCGCCGGATCTGATCCCGGCGGCACGCGGATTCGAACGTGATTTCAGCCTCCTCGATGGCGCTGGGAGCTATTGGGACATGTGGAATTTCACCATGGCGACACCACGATCCACGTTCACGGAGGACGGTCGCTATCTGACGAAGCTTCCCAAGGGCTACTACGCCACGAAAACCTACACCGACAAGATGATCCAGTTCATCGGGGATGCTCACGGTGACGGTAAGCCCTTCTTTGCTTACGTGGCTCACCAAGCGCCGCACGATCCCTATCATCTGCCACGCACCTGGCGCGATCGCCATGTGGGAGAGTACGACAAGGGCTGGGACGCCGTCCGTGAGGCACGACTCGAACGGCAGATCGAGTTGGGGATCGTGCCACCCGACACAGCATTGGCCGAGCGGATGTGGCTCGTGCCTGATCCTATCGTCCTTGCCCCTGCATCGCGCGCGCTCCTTGGAAAGAAGATGGAGCTCTATCGCGGCATGGTGGAGAACATGGACCACCACATCGGTAGGTTGGTCGATTACCTCAAGAGTATCGATGAGTACGAGAATACGATCTTCATCGTTTTCGGTGACAACGGGGCCGAAGGCGCCGATCTGTTCGAGATGATCGCGGGGACACCGGGCACGCGGGACTTTCTGTTCGCGGCGATTCGGTGGTCACAGACGCATCCGAATGCCTGGGGCGATCCAGGCTCGTACGTAGGCTACGGGCCCATGTGGGCGCAGGTGTCGATGACGCCGTTCAGCCAATACAAGGGATGGCTGGCGGAGGGTGGCATCCGCAACGCGCTCATCATCGGTGGTCCGAACGTCCGGGGCCGAGCGGGCACGATTGGGCACGCGGTAATGCACGTCGCCGACATCGTGCCGACGCTTCTCGAAGTAGCCGGCACAACCTATCCGGAGGCGCGCAACGGAAAAGATCTGCCGGCGCTCATCGGCAAATCCTGGGTCAGCATGTTGGCCGACGAAGTGGACACTCTTCGTACGGATCAGGACTACCTTGCGTGGGAGGTGTTCGGGAACCGCGCCGTACGCCAGGGCAACTGGAAGCTCCGATGGCAGTACAAGCCGTTCGGCAAAGAGGCGTGGGAGTTGTTCGATCTCGCCACCGACCTCGGCGAGCGCAACGATCTGGCCGCCGTCCGTCCCCGCAAGGTCGAGGAGCTAGTTGCACGATGGGATGAGTACGTTCGCTCGAACAACGTGATCTTGCCAAGCCGCTCACCCTATGAAGCAAACGAAGATCAGTTGCCCGCGCGGTTCCCAGTCCAGCAAGGCTATCCGCCGCTTCTCTACAAGCGGCAGTTCGCTCCACCCGCAGATATGGTTGCCGAGCGGGAACCATGATCGCGCACACCTATCCGAGATCGGATTGCGTCGAGAAAGCGAGATCGTAGATGAGGATGAAAGGACCCAGAGCGACCCTCAGCGCGGGATTGGCCGGGGTCCTCGCCTTCGGTATTATCGGGACGTCACTCGCGCACGCGCAGGCGCCGCCGCGCTTCTACTGGAAGAGCCTCGTCGGGGGCAACGCCGTTCCGGTGATCTTCCAGTCGTTGTCGGGGAACGCCAATCCGATCGATCCCGGTCACGTGGTGTCAGCGAACGCAGATGTGGAGGCCAATGTAGCCACCGTCGGCTACGCCAGGGTCTTTGCGCTCTTCGACCGAACCCTGACGGTGGCGCTCCTCGAGCCGGTGGGGAGGATATCTGGCGATACGACCGTCGCGGGCCGGAGCTTCGACCAAAGCGCGAGCGGCTTCGGTGATCCGATGCTCGAGCTCAGCTACAGCCTCATCGGTCCGAAGGCGATCAGGGATCTTCCCGACTTGATGCGCTATCAGCCGAAGTTCTCGTTGGACTTGCTCGTGGACGTCGCCTTTCCGATCGGGGACTACGACGATGACCAACCTCTGAACCTCGGCCAGAATCGCTGGTATGGTCGGGTCGGTGTCCCAGTGATTTGGCAGATCGGACCATGGGTCCCCGGACAACGGATGACGGTCGAGTTGCTCCCCTCCGTGTGGTGGTTCACTGACAACAGCGACTATGTTGGCACCCGGTTGGAGACGGATCCGATGTTCCAGTTGGACGCCCACCTGACCCGCGATTTCACCCAGAACTTTTGGGGATCGGCGGATTTGACGTATATGGCGGGGGCGAAGTCGACCATCGATGGAGTCGAGGGTGACTCCTTGAACACGCTCGGGCTCGGCGTCACGCTCGGCTATCAAATCACCGACAACATCCAGCTGACGGCCGGCTACGCGTCCACGGTCAACGACAGCGGCTCGACGGATCTGGAGATGGACGGCTTCAAGCTGTCCTTTACCTACGGGTGGCACAAGCTACTGGAGGGTGCGAAGCGGCTGAAAGAGGAGTAACGAGGACGCCCGACCGATCCCAGACGGTATGCCGAAGACGTTGCGGGGCGCGGTGAGGCCGCATCCTTCACCGCCAGGGCCACGGGGAACGGCGTGTTTAGTATGTTCCAAATTCCGTCTGGGATTCGAACCCGTGCTTCGGTGCACCGGAGGTCAGCCGGGCCTGGATGGCGTCTCTTGACGCGGGGCTGGTCGACAGAGAAGTCGTTCGCTCGACCCGCTCGACCCGCTCGACCCGCTCGACCCGCTCGACCCGCTCGACCCGCTCGGCTGTGTCGCGTGACACGTTAGATGGCCGAAAGGGGGGCATACGTGTCGCAGCACCGTGCGGTAAGTGTGCGAGAACTCACGAATCGTCGGGGGTTCGATTCCCCCCGCCTCCATCCTTCATTGCGTTGATTTCGCAGGTACTCCCGCTTGGCGGGGGTTTGCCGACCGCTGAACACGTTCCGGTTTCGTTCCAGGTTGGATGCGCGCGGCGGTCGCGCGGTGCTGTCCGGGCCGGTTCCGGTCGCAACGTCAACGGTTTCGTTCGGCGCCGCGCCCTGGAGCGCTTCGTCGAGCTTCTCGACGGCTCGTGCTTTGTGGGATGGCGCGAGGTGGCTGTATCGGAGCGTCATTTCAGGCGTCCGGTGGCCGAGGAACTCCTTCAACATCGCGACGCCGACGCCGGCCATTGTGAGGTGACTCGCGAAGCAGTGTCGGAGGTCGTGCCACCGAAAATCCTGGATCATGGCCCGCTCGCGCGCGCGTCGATCGTGAATGCCCGCCTGCGGCCACTCTCGAAGGCACTCCCAGTGCCCTAGGGGTCGCCTACCACGTAGCCGAGCGCTTCGAGCTCCGCTTTCGTACTCTCATCGATATCGACCGCATGTTCGGTCAGGGGCTCTCCGTCTCCAGACGTGATGGAAACGAGCAGGTGTTCGAGGCTCGGTGCGTTGGCGCCCGCAAGGTTGTTGGTCTCGAGTGGATCCTCACGGAGATCGAACCGCTGAGCCCTTGAGCCATCGGTAATCAGCTTCGCATCTCTCAACTGTACTGCCGCAAGATCACGCGCATAGAGCCACGATCGTGCGATCTCGTCGGGCGGCTCTCCCCTCGATTCGATCAGTGGAAGCAAACTTTGTCCGTCGAGATCCGGGACTCGGATTCCCTGGAGGTCCAGCAGGGTCGGCACGATGTCGACCAGCTCAACGACGGTCGGCCACCGGCCTGGGAGCGTACCCGCCGACTTGGGGAGACGAATGACCAACGGCACATGGATCTGCTCGGCGTATAAGCTGCTGCCGTGAAAGATCTGCGCGTGCTCGCCGAACGCCTCGCCGTGATCGGCTGTGACGATTATCACCGAACGCTCGAGCAGGTCGAGTTCTCGCATGGCTTCCAGTAGGCGTCCGACCTGATGATCCGCGTACGCGAGATTCTCGTCGTAGCTCGCCTTCGCCAATTCGATATCCGACTCGGTGACGGCGAGCGTGCGGAGATCCGCCTCGCCCGTACTCAACTTGGACAGCAGCTGAAGGTCGGCGGCCCCGACACGACGCTGCCCCAACGCGACCTCGAGCATGGGCCACTGTGGCCGGAGCTCTGGCGCTCGGAAGTTGCCTTCAAAAGGGGAAGGTGGATCGTAGGGCGCATGGGGAGGGAAGATGTGTACGTAAAGCATGAAAGGCGCGTCGGCGTTGACCTCGATCCACTCGATCGATCGATTGATCGTCGCCGCGCTATCACGCCTGTCCGTAACCGATCCCTCAGGCGCACTCATTGATTGAAACTCGTCAAAGCCCTGGGCAAACCCAAAGGTGGGAGCAACCCACGGGTTCTCCGAGAATGCCGCCGTTCGGAATCCTTCGGCGCGAAGATACGTTGCGATCGTCGGCGCAGTCACCTTGTTGCCCGTGAGGGCCTCGTGGGGGTAGCGACCCGTCAAGAACGAGCCGGTTGACGAGACGGTGCTCGGATATTGGGCGTACGCCCGCTCAAAGACGGCCGACTCGCCGCCCAGCCGATCGATACTCGGAGTGGTCGGGCGTGCGTACCCATAGAGACCGAAGTGGGAGGCTCCGGCCGCGTCCAATACGATCCAGACGACATTGGCGCGGGGAGCGGGTGTCGCACCGTGGCGTTCGGACTGGCATCCGAAGCTACCGAAGAGCAACGCCCACACCACGGCCAGAGTGACCCCGCGACTTCGCTGTACACGTGGTTCCGGCATGATCGTGCCCTGCGGCCGCACGGAAGGAACCGTAACACGCCCCTGAACAAGAACACAGGACAACGGTCGCAGGCGGCCGCGACATGGGTCGTCGCGACGCTTGAGCGCGCGCCCGCTCTCCGCTTGCGGTCGTCGCGCTTCTGGCGCCCAGTCTTTGCACCGGACGCGGAGTGACATCTGGTTACGGTTGGTGTGGCGATCGTCGTTGGCCCGAATCTTGTGAAGCTGGCGGGCACGCGCGCGAGATTCGGAGTACCATCCTTGTCACTTCGCCAGTGGCACGAAGTCGAAGCACGGCTCTCCGTCGATCTCCGCGCCGGTGTTGTCGAAGATAGGAATGGAGCACTGGATCTCGACTTGATCGTTGACGATCTTGTGCCGCGGCGTGGGAGGACGCTCGCTAGATGAAGGATCGAGAGGAGGGGATTCTTGAGGGGTGGTTCCTTCTGGACGCGGGAGGTGCTCCGCAGCATCATGGTCGAATCGCGGCTGCCCCCTGTCAATCCTTTTCCGACCCCTCCTCTCGGCTTGGCTCAGGGCCGGGACGAGGCCAGGGCATCGACCACTTGGCGCACGTTGTAGTCCGACATTGCGAAGTAGTCGTCGGTGTCGGGGCGTGCGCTCATCTGATTGGCCATGCGCAGCACCTTGGCAGACGTGTTCTTGGCGATGAATCGTGCGTGGCGGGGATCGTAGTAGGCCGAGGTTAGTACGACCGGCACCTTCTCGACGCCGATCATCTCGACGACGTGCTGCAGGTGTTTGGTCGATGGCGCGATGCCCGGCACGGGTTCGAGGCTCGTCGTGTAAACGAGGCCGAAGCGGGTGGAGAAGTACCGCCACATGCGATGATCGTCAACGTAGCGCGTGCCGAAATGCGGCGCGATTGCGCCGAGCCAGCCGCCGAGCTGATCCGCCTGGCCTTGCGACTCGAGGAACGGGACGAGCTTGTTCTGCTCGTGCAGTCGGGCGAGCTTTTCGACGTCCGCCCCGTACGTGGCCGCCAGGGACGGTCCGACGAGGCCCGTGAACATCCGCTGCTCGAACGCGGCCAGCCGCTCATTGAAGTAGGCGCGGTCCGCGGGCAGCAGATCCGAGAAGCGGTTGCGAAGCAGGCGCGCGACCAATACCCCGTTCAGCGGATCTACGAGATAGTGCGGATTCCCGAAGGGGTGCACGTCGCCCATCGCTCGCGTTATCGTCAGCTGAGGAATTTCGAGGGGACGGATGACGACCGAGGCGTCGATGTACCCGCGTTGGCCGGGCTGCACCTGGAGGTTGCGCGAGCTCCGGAGCAGCACCGGCAGCCAGCCGACCTCGAGGTCCAGCCCCTTGAGCACCAGCGCAGCGCATTTGCTCAGTGCCTTCACGTAGCTCGGCCGTGCCGGGGCGAAGTGCGGGTCTTCGGTCGCTTTCGCGAACACGGTGACCGAGACGCGGTCGCCCCCGATCTCGCGGGACAGTCCCCCGAGTCCGGGTACGGTGGCGCACACCGCCATCGGGGACGCCATGACCTGGCCCGGGAGCATCACGGTGGCCACGGCGAGCACGAGCGCCGCGATGCGGCGTGCGAGAGGTGCGTACGGAATCGTCATTTTCTTTCTCCTCATGCCTAGAAGTCGTGCGCCATGTGGTCGCCGTAGAGGATCTCCATCGAGAACCAGACGGAGTGCGCGTCATCGTCGTCGAGGAACTCGGCGTGATCGTAGTTGTACTGCAGCCGGAAGCGCGAGAACTCCGTCGGTTGCCAGACGATGAGCGGGGAGACGCGATGGCGGTCGTCGCGGAGCGAGTCGCTGCTGCGCCCGTCGGGGAGGCTGTCGCCACTGCCGCTCGCATACTCGTAGCGGAGGCCGAGCGACCACGGAAAACGGGGGCCCCAGAGCACCTGGGTGTAGAGGCCCCAGTCGCGCAGGATGTCGCCCGAGATGTCATCGTGAAACTCTCCTTCTTCCTCCTCGTCTTGCCGGTTCGCGAGGCGTACGACGTCGCCCGCTTCGCGACTCGCCGTGACGCCGTGCGCGTGGTCGTCGTCTTCCTCGCCGCCCTCGTCGTCGACGGCCGTGCCCGCGTGAAAACGATCCGCGGTGAAGTCGCGCTTCATGACCTCGGTGTCCCAACGCACGTACGGCCAGCCGCGGAAGCTGTCGGGCGGCTGCCAGAGCCACGTCATGTCCATGCCGTAAACGTAGGTGCGGCCGTCGTTGCCAGTGCCGTTCGGGCCGAACAGCCCGGAGACGCCGATTCTGGTCGTCAGGCTGTTGTCCAGGTCCCACGAGTTCACCCAGCGGGCCAGGTAGAGCAGATCGCCCATGCCGTCGACGTCCTGCTTGACGGTCGGCCGGCCGCCGACTTGATCCTCGCCGATGAAGCTGGAGGTGAACTCGCCCTCGTTCGCGTTCTGCGCGCCGACATGCAGCTCGGAGAACCACGGCAGCGGCGTCAGCCAGCCGAGACGGACACCGGGACCCCGGAGCGCCTCGCCGCCGAACAAGCGGCTGTTGACCACGGGTTGGTCGATCCAGTCCCACTGGTGCGGGTGCTGCGTGTTGTTGATGCCGAACTCGGTGAAGAACGTGCCGGCCTCGAGTTGCAGCCCCCAGGGGAGCGCCGTCGACGTGAGGAAGGCTTCTTCCAACTCGACGGCGTCGGGGGTGGCGACGATGAAGACGTCGCCACGAAAGTACGGGTCGACGGCGCCGGCGAGGCTGAGTTCGGCCTGCTGCAGCGTGAAGCCGCGCCGACGCGGATCGTGAAAGCCCTGTTGCAGTTGGCGAATCTCGGGGTCGGACGCCGTCGAGCCGCCGACGCTGGTCAGCACGTCCATTCCGATGTCGAGCAGCTGGAGCTGTGCGCGCCCGAGACGGCGGGAGAAGATGGCGCCGCCGCCGACGCCTTGCAGCGGTTGCTGCTGCCCCGGTCCCGGATCGAGTTCCGCGACTGCGCGATCGAGCGGTGACGTTCCCGGCGGCTCGATGGCCGCGGGCGCGACGCGCGTCTCCTCGGGCTCGCCGGGCGGCGGGGCCTGCGCGGGTTCCGCGACGTGCGCCGGTCGTGAGCGATGCAGGCGTTGCATCTCCTCGCGCAGTGACTTCAGCTCGCGCTCACGCTCGGCATCTCGCCGCTGTAATGCCTCGATCTCCTGTCGCAACACTTCGATCTCGCTGCTCTCGTCCGCGCGGCTGGCGCCTCGGGTCGTGAGCAGGATCGTGAGCACGGCGACCAGTGTCAGTGCCGGCCAACGTCTCGCCATTGTCATCGCTTCGCTCCTCCGCGGGCACTCTCACGCACCCGCGCGTTGTTCGTCCACGCAGTTGCCACGCGACGGAGATGCGTACGCGCGGACGCGTACGGCGCAACTTCGCCGGGTGAACTCTCGGACTAGCTACTGCTTACGCGACGGTCGGAGGACCGCGGAGGGTCGGCGTGCGTCGAGACGCGTGGGCCGGAGGAAGCAGGCTCGCATCGGGAGCAGCGAGCGTGTGGTCGAGCACAACAGCCAGTGTTGGTCCCGCGGTGGGTGCCGTGGCGCGGGAGCCGGCCCGGGCGACGCACAGTGGGCATTCCCCGCGCGCGTGCTCCGAGTCGACGGCGTCGTTGGCGGGGCCAAGACATGCGCCCTCGGCGACGAGAGCGGTTCCGACGACCGAATCCTCGATCGCGTGCAGATGCGTGAGCGCGGTCTGCGCGACCAACGCAGGCAGCGCGACCAGCACTGCGAAACGACCGATGCGGCTATGGAGATACGACTGCACGATGAACTCGACTCTGAACCTCGTCTAGCACTGCGACGGAACAGCTGCAAGGCGGACGTCACGCGCACACGTTCGTCAGGTGGCTTGCTTGGCGTGCCGCGTGTAAGCGCGGGACATGTTCATGCGTGCGCAGACTCATCGCGGTCCGCTGACCGCCCAGGCTTACCCTGGTGGCGACGCTTGCGGTGCTGGCGTTCGCGAGCGTGGAATCGGTCCACCGCGAGCGTACGCCCGTGCCGACGTTCCGCGTCGTGGCGCGCGGTCGTCCGGAGGGGCTCGATACGTCGACGAACCGAACGGGAGGATCGACGCGCCGACTTCGATCGGCGTATCGTATGCGCATGATCGACACGATCTCCGCGGACGATGCCCGCGTGCTCTTGCTTGATCGTCAGGGCTTGCTTGACGATCCCAGCCGACGTGCCGGCGCTGCTTCGACGGGGCGCCTGGTGCAAAAACTCGGCTACGTGCAACTCGATTCGATCAATGTGGTGGGTCGTGCACACGATCTCACGCTAGCGGCCCGTCTCGACGGGTACGAGCCCCAGCATCTCTCGGGCTTGCTCGAGAAGAAGCGTAGCCTCTTCGAGCACTGGACCCACGATGCCGCCGCGCTGCCCGCGGACTTCCTTCCCCAGTGGCGGGCGAGATTCGATCAGTGGGAGCGCTACTACGCAGCGCATCCGGGGCGAGGAAAACGCATGGGACCCGATCCGGCCGGCGTGGTCCGCAGTGTATTGCGTCGCATCCGTCGTGAAGGCCCGCTGATGTCGCGTGATTTCGAACAAGAACGGCACATGAGCGCGCCGAAACGGCCTGGATTCTGGAACTGGGGTTTCCAGAAGGCGGCGCTCGAGTACCTGTGGCGCACGGGTCGGCTCGTCATCGGCGAGCGTCGCAATTTCCAGAAAGTCTATGACCTGCGCGAACGCGTGTTCCCGGACGTGCGACTTCCCAAGGTGAGCGATGCCAAGCACCTTCACTGGGCTTGCGAGGAGGCGCTGGCGCGCATGGGCGCCGGAACACCCGCCGAGATCGGCGCGTTCTTTGGCGGCCACCGCTCCCCCGCGGTCGGGGCCTGGTGCCGGAGCGCCGCCAAGCGGGGGCGAATCGAGGCCGTGTCGCTCGCAGCCGCCGACGGTTCAAAAGCAACGCCGGGCTTTGCGCTCCTCGACTGGCGCGAGCGGGTCGCCAAGGCCGCGGCCGCGCCCGATCGCACGCGCCTCCTCTGCCCCTTCGACCCGGTGATGCGCGATCGCACCCGGCTGAAACGGCTGTTCGACTTCGGCTATCGAATCGAAGTCTTCGTTCCCCCGGCGAAGCGAAAGTACGGCTACTACGTGCTGCCAATCCTGGAGGGAGGACGCCTGGTCGGCCGACTCGACCCCAAGTTTCATCGCGACGAAGATCGTCTGGAGATCAAGGGGCTGTGGTGGGAAACCGGTGTAAAGCCCACGGCCAAACGCACACGCGAACTGGCCAAGGCCATCGAGCGAACGGCGCGACTGATCGGCGCAGGAAAGATCGACGCACCCGGTCTTTGATGGCTGAACCCCCGCTTGCGCGAGCGGATCAGGTTTCCGCTCGCCACAGCGTGTCCCAATGCAGGTCGCGAAAGCATGGGCCCTGCGTTGCCTCCGAGAACTTGATGTCGTTGTGATCGCTGTTCCACTCAATGACCTTGACCTCGCCGTGTCGATCGACGACGAGATCCCATCCTACGCATTGGACGAACGGGACCTGCCTATGCAGCGCGAGGGCCGTGCTGACGCATTCCGAGTACGCTGGAATCTTGAGATCGTGGAAGGCGACGCTGGTGTCGGGGTGTCGATCGATGGTGTGCCAGGTGGGCAGGTACCCCTGTGTCGCGAGCCGTCCGTTGCGGACGTCTACGGGGATCCTGACGTGGGTTTGTGAGCGGACGTGAGTGTCGGCGGTCCGCCCGAGTCGGAGAAAGGACGTTCTCGCCGTGGGAGTGCCGTCCTCGATGGTGGTGGTGATGCGGAGGGTCGCCACTGATGACGGCATCAGCGCGGAAAAGAACGGGTGCTGCTCGATATGTCTCTGGAACACTCCGTTCCCGAGTCGCATCGCTGCCGCGGGGTCGAAGCTCGCCCGCGTCAGGAACACGATCTGACGGCCCTGACGGGAGAAGTCTGGCTTGAATACCGCACGCTCGCCGGTACGGAAGAGCAGTTCCTCGAGATCCTGCCACCGAATCGGGTGGTAGCTCCGCGAGATGAGCGCGCCGTGTGTGCGATAGGCGAGGTCGGGGAACACCTCGCTCCGAAACAGTGGTCCGGATAGTGCCTTCAAGTGAGAGAGCTTCGCATAGGCTCGTTTGACCTTCGGGACGACGACCTCTCCATAGTAGTCGTCGGGGATCCAGCCCTCACGGAACTCCCCGGCGACGGCACAATACACATGCAACCAGCGCGCGTAGCCGCTCCAGCCGAGCGCGTCTGCGGCGTACTCGTTGCATCGTCTGAGAAGGGCCGGGGGCGTCGGCCCTCGGTCGTGTTCGATGCCCTGGAGCGCCGCGCGCGCTTCCTGGCTGTGCCGGCGATGGTACGAATTCAGCGAGCTTCGCGTGAGTGCGGACCTGAACGTTGCAACCATACTACGGCGTCCATGCATCGCGGACTTCTCTACCATCGAACCAACGAGGACGGAGGCCTCGTCGGTATGTTGTCTAGCATCCGGTTGATGACGCTGCGCTGCCGCTCATTGCCGACTGCGCGCTCGACGACCGAGCGTGTCCGACGGAAGCTCGCCGAAGAGCCGACGGTAGTCGGCAGCGAATTGCCCCATGTGCCAGAAGCCCCAGCGATTGGCGGCGCTTCCGATCGCCCGCGGTCCGATCGCCGTGCGCAGATCCCGGCGGACGCCGTGCAAGCGTAGCGCCTGCAGATAGCGCTTCGGCCCAACGCCGAAGCGCTCGCGAAACGCGTAGTCGAGCGTCCGCCAGCTGACGCCTGCTGCGGCGGCGAGGACTGGCATGGTGAGCGGCTCGTCGACCCGGTCGTGCATGAGTTCGAGGGCGTGGGCGATCGCCAGGTGCCGGCTGCTCGTTGCTTCGGGATGATGCTCGCCTGCGGGCGTTGCGAGCGCGTGCAGCAACACGCCGGGGATCTCTTCGTTCAAGAGCTGCACGGCGTTCAGGGGAGTGGGTGCACGATGGACGGCTCGGACGTGTCGCCGGAGACAACGCATCGTGGCCTCCGCGCACGTGACCACGCGTTCGGTGTTTCCGACCAGCGCGTCGACGGATGCCAGGCGCATCGCGCTCGCAAGACGCTCGAGCGCCGTCTCGGGAAACGAGAGAGCGTAGGCGTCGAAGCCGGATGGTGAGATGGCCTCGAACTCGCCGCTCGGCGGGAACACCATGATGCTCGACTGCGAAATACTATGGCCGCACCACCGAACCGAGGGCACGGAAGGCTCGAGGATGGCGAAACTCCGATTGTCGGCGGGCGTCGCGCCCAGCTGGTGTAGACGCCGACTCGTTTGGACACGGGTAACGCGGCCGTTCGTCGTCTCGGCCGACGAGATCGCGGACGTCATCGGTCCCCGCTCGATCTGGCGCAGGTCGAGAGCCCAATCACTCATACCCGCGGCGAGCTCGTCGGTGTCGCCGAATCGAGCACGGGCGACGTGGACCTGGTCCGCGAGATCGCTATTCATGATTGCCGTTGCGAATTCTTGATGCCCCGATGGTCGGATGTACGCTAGGAATCCTGGCGAAATCAAACAGGGCCGTCTCATGCTCTGACGGAGCCGGCGCCACGGGGCTCATGAGGTCCGAACCTCGGAGCCTGGAGCCCAAGAAAGCGAGGAAGGCAATGGCATCGAAGCACTCAAGGGGGTGTTGGCAGCGCGGGCGGGCCGGAGTTGCTGCGGTTGCGATCGTCGTCGCGGTGGCGTCTCTCCTCGTGACCTCATGCGCGACGACGCGCGCCACCCGCCGTTCGGCAGAGCCGGTGGGCTTCCTCGGCGACTACAGCCAGCTCCGCGAGGGAAAGCGGGGCGAGGCGCAGCTGCTGTTCTTCAGCCCGCGCACGGACTTCTCGCGGTACACGAGTGTCATCATCGAGAGCGTCACGTTGTGGGAAGGGAAAGGCACGTCGGATATCTCCGCGGGAGATCGGCAGATTCTGACAGACTATTTCTACCTCGCGCTGTTGCGCGAGATCGAGAAGGATTTCACGATCGTGCACGATCCTGCACCGGGGGTGCTCATGGTGCGGGCGGCCATCACGGAGGCGCGGGGCTCCAAGCCCGTCGTGAACACGATCACGTCGGTCGTGCCTCAATTGCGCTTGCTCACGACGCTCGGGGGTATGGCCAGCGACGCGGCGGTGTTCGTGGGCGAGGCCGGTATCGAGGTCGAGGTCCGCGACGCAGTCACGCTCGAGCGCGTCGGCGCAGGGGTCGATCGCCGCGCGGGCACGAAAGCGCTTCGCAGTGGGATCAAGACCTGGAGCGACACGAAGACGGCTCTCGACTACTGGGCCGACAAGATCCGGCACCGTCTAGTGAGGCTGCGCGAACAGGATTCTAGGTAGCGGCTCGCGGCTGGTTGATCATCTCGGCAGCACGACGAGTCCGTAGTCGTTCTGCTCACAGCAAGACGTCGCCCGCTCCGCGGGCTGATCGTGCAAGGGAGGTACTTCATGAGCGCACTACAGCGGGTGTTCCTGACCCTCATCGTCGTAGCCACGGTGGCAGGTGCTGCCATCGCCAAAGCGCCTCCGAGGCAGGAGCCCTCCAGCAACGAGGAGATCGAGGCTGCGTTGGCCGGCGGGGTACCCATGGGCCGGTGGAACGAAGGCCTCCTGTTCGAGGGCATCGCTCCGCAGCCGTGGCTGAAGAGCGCGGCGAACTGGTTCCCCCGGACGGAAGAGATTCAGCCCAACGAGATGCGCATCATATTCATGGGCACGTCTCCCAGCATTCGGCCCGGGCAGATGAACACTTCCATCCTGGTGCAGTTGGGAAACGGCGAGAATTTCGTCTTCGATCTCGGAGAAGGATCGATCGCAAACTACCCTGCGGCCGGCATCGCCTTGAACGAGTTGGACAAGGTTTTCATCACGCACCTTCACGTGGATCACTTCGGCTCACTGCCTTACCTATGGATGTTCGGAACCTGGGCCGGCGGTTGGCATGAACGGTTGCACGTGTACGGCCCATCCGGCCGGACACCCGAGTACGGTACGGCCAAGATGGTCGAGGGCATGCGGATGATGTTGGGTTGGCACATCGATGCCTTCAGCGTCTTTCCCGTCGGCAAGGGATGGGACATTCAAGTCCATGAGTTCGATTTTCGGGACAATGGCGGCGTGATCTACGACGAAGACGGCGTCAAGGTGACTCACTGGCAGCGTTCCCATGCCAAGGATGGCGCCTCGGGCTATCGTCTCGACTGGAACGGTCTGAGCTTCGTGTGGACGGGTGACGGACGCCCCAGCAACCTCGACGTCAAGTACGCCAAGGGCGCCGATGTCTACGTCACCGAGACGCAGGCATCCTTGGTGGCGATTAGCTCCGGGGTGCAGGGCGTGCCCCCGTTTCTTGGACGCTACACCATCGATACGCACCACACGCCTGCGTATGCTGCCGGATACCTGGCAAAGAAAATCAAGCCGAGATTGTTCATGACGACCCACATGGCCTTCGATCCGTACCAGAACGAGGAGGTCGTTGCGGAGATTCGGGAGCACTGGAAGGGGCCGTATCATTTCGGTGCCCCGGACGGGATCGTGGTGAACGTTACCAAGGAAAGCATCTGGGTGCGCGAGGGCATTTTGCCGGACTTCCCGAACAATCGCGCCCCGCAGTTCAACTTCGACAATGGCCAGCTCGTCGTTCCGCACCCACCGACCAGCCGCGAGGAGATTCAAGAGCCGTTCGTGCGCGAGCAGCAGATCGCTCCGAAGAAGTTCTATCCGAGGGGCTATCACCCGGAACTATTGGAAGAGTGGCCCGTTGAAGGCGATCTCGTCATTCCAATCGAACAGGCACCCGAGTCCCTGACGGAAGGTATGGGCGCAGAATGGCGATTGCAGAAGAAGAACCGGAGGATTCTGGAGGAGCAGAAGCAGGCGGAAGAGTAGATCGGGCAGTGCCCCTGCACCGGGATCTCGTCGTGGAGCGGAGTCGCGCGTCCAACCTCGCGTTTCGCGAGGAGGCGTGGATGGGTGTACTCTCTGCGTATGGCGCACACCCGCAACGTAGACAGGACGCATCGCACATTCCTGAGCTACATTGATCGGACGCGCGAGTTCTACCAGGCACAAGGCTACGATCGACCCTACGAATGGGCGTTCTTTGCCGACGTGCCCTTCGCGCCCCTGTCGAAGCCTCTCCGCGAAAGTACACTCGTGCTGATTACGACGGCGAGCTCATTCGAGCGGCGACCGGAGACCAGCGACGGTATTGTCGCGCCCAAGGAGGTCTCGTCGGGCCCGATGGCGGCGCCACCCGAGCGTCTGTATACGGGCGATCTGGCGTGGGACAAGGAGGCCACCCACACCGAGGACCTGGACTCGTACTTTCCTGTCCATCGCCTACAGGAACTCGTCGAAGCGGGCCGTATCGGGCAACTCGCCAGCCGTTACCACGGCGTACCCACGGAATATAGCCAGCGCCGCACGATGGAGGAGGACGCGCCCGAGATCTTGCGTCGGTGCCGCGAGGACGGCGCGGATGCGGCGATGCTCGTTCCGCTCTGACCGGTCTGTCACCAGACCGTGAGTCTGGTCGCGCGTCACCTGGAAGCGAACGGCATTCCCACCGTCATCGTCGGCTCGGCCCGGGATATCGTCGAGCACTGCGGTGTGCCGCGCTTTCTCTTCACTGATTTCCCGCTGGGCAATCCCTGCGGCAAGCCGTGGGATGTGGCCATGCAGAGGCGAAGCGTGGGGATGGCCCTCGATCTGCTGGAGAGTGCGATCCTCCCGCGTACCACCGTGCAGACGCCTTTCATCTGGAGCGAGGACTCGGGCTGGAGAGAGCGGTACGCGCGCGTCGATCCTGCTCAGGCAGAGAAGATCCGTCAGGCCGGACAGGCGCGGCGGCGCCTGCAGCAGAAGAGAAAAGCCGAGGGGCGGGTCCGCGGCAGCTGAGCTTCAGCGGACCTTCTCGAACCGCCTTCCGGGTCGGTGAAGGACTTCGCCGCTGGCGAAAAGGCCTAGGTGTCCGACGCTGCCTGAATCAGGTGCACACTCTCCATCCAGTCCGTGACGCCACCGATCAGTCCCCCGGCATCACCCGCGTCTTCTAGAAGATCAGCTGGAGCCGCAGGCCGAGAATCGTGGCCAGGTCGACCGACTTCCCGTTCGTGCGGCGGATCTGTGCCGGGCCAATGACCTGGATGTCCGGCGTGAGGAGCATCCACGGGGTGATCGCGAAGTTGTAGAACACCTCGACCCCCCACTCGTCGCGCAAGAACGTCCGCGTCGTGAACGGCAACTGCAGCTTCGGCTCGTTCATGAAGATGTAGTAGTAGCCGACGCCGAATCGATCGTGCGGTCGTTGTGCAAGGGGCCCCTTGCCGCCGAAGCCGATGCTCAACATGTACTCCGCCGGGTTCGGATCGCCTTCCGAGGCACCGAAGCGTCCGAAGATGCCGAGGCCCCGCCCGGCGTCCTTGTCGATCTCGTACAGGTACTGGTCGAAGTTGTAGAAGACAGCCCAGGTATCCTGCGTCGGTCGGAGCGCCCGATCCTGGATTACGAAGCCGAGCCGTTGGTCGAGCGAGACGTACTTCCGGTTCGAGTAGAATCCGCCCACGGTCTGGTGCCCGGTCAGCCCGAAAAAGTCGGTGCGCACGCGACCCTCGACCGAGAACAGCAGATTGTCCGACGCGAGATCGTCGAACCCGGCCGTGTTGGCATCACCCGTTGCCGACACCACGAGGGCGTTCACGATCGCGTGGCTCGGATCCTTGGTCGGGAGGACGATCACTCCCGCGCCCAACGTCGAGTAGGGTACCATCAGGGCGACGGGATTGATGCTGAGGGCGGTGTTCATGAACTGCTTGTCGCCCTTGCCGTGCGCGAACTCGTTCATGTCACCCGACATTGTGTCGAACTTGCCGACGGTGACGCCCGCGTAGGGGGAAAGGAACTGCGCGAAAGAGAGGTTCGGCACTCCGAGCTTGTCGCCGGGGGGAACCGGAAAGATCTGGTTGGTGTTGGCCGGCACGAGTGCCCCGGTGCTGGCGTCGACGGAATCCCCGAAGTTCCACTCGATCTCGACCGTGAAAAAGCCCCCCGGCCACAAGCCGAACTTCTGGGTGTCGAGATTGGCGAGCACATTGCCTCGGCCCCCGTACTGCCAGCTCGCGTCCGTGCCTCCACTCACGACGCCCTGGGTGATCTGCGTCAGGTCGATGTTGAACGTCAGGCCCTTGTCGGCGAAGAACCAGTCGTCGCCGAGCAGGGTCGGCCGGGTGAGGATATCGTCGAAGAACGAAGCGACCGGATCCCGTCGCGTGCTCTCGCTCGTTCCCGCACGTCCACTATCCGGCTCGGCCGCACCGGCACGCGCGCCGGCGAACACGACCGCGAGCACGGTGATCAGCAGTGTCAGTCCTGCTCTTCGCATTGTCACCGTCCCTTTGCCCCGGTTCGGGATTCGCAGCGCTGGACCAAGCAGCGCGCCGCAGCGCTCCGAGGGCGCGCGGAGCGTTGCAGAATCACTCTTGGAAGTCGAGCCAGCAGCGAGCGTTCGGCCACCGCAACGCCCGTACTCAGGACCGCTTGAACGGGCTCGGGGGCGATGCCACAACGGGCTTCGTGACGAGGATCGGCACGCCGCTTCGCCGGGCGACCCTCCGCGATGACTACGATGTCATCGTCATCGGCTCCGGCATGGGCGGGCTCACCACGGCCGCCCTGCTCGCCAAGTACGCGGGTAAGCGCGTGCTCGTGCTCGAGCGCCACTACACCGCGGGCGGCTACACCCACGCGTTCCGCCACGGCGACTACGAGTGGGATGTGGGGCTGCACTACATCGGGGACGTCGGCGACCCCAGCTCGGACACCCGTCGCCTGTTCGACACGATCTCGGACGGTCAGCTCGAGTGGGCATCGATGGGGCCCGTGCACGATCGCATTGTCCTCGGCGACGAGGTGTACGACCTGCCCGCGGGTCGCGACGCGCTCCGCGCCGAGCTCGTCCGGCGCTTTCCCGCCGAGGAGAGGGCGATCACCCGCTACATCGAGCTCGTCGACGACACCGTTCGGGCCAGCCGACTCTACTTCGCGGAGAAGTCGGTGCCGCGCCTCGTCTCGAAGCTGCTCGGCGGCTGGCTCCGCCGGAAGTTCACGGGCCGGGCGGCGCGGACGACACGCGCGGTGCTCGAGGAGCTCACCGACGATCCGAAGCTCGTCGCCGTGCTCGCCGGCCAGTTCTTCACCTACGGGCTCCCTCCGGCCGAGAGCAGCTTCGGGGTGCATGCGCTGGTGGCAGCGCACTATTTCGACGGCGGGTTCTATCCCGTCGGCGGCGCGTCACGTATTGCCGCGACGGTGCTTCCCGTCATCGAGCGCGCGGGTGGCCAGGTGGTCACACGCGCCGAGGTGGAGACCCTCCTGATCGACGCGGGGCGTGCCGTCGGGGTGCGGCTCGCCGACGGCACCGAGCTTCACGCGCGAACGATCGTGAGCGCAGCGGGCGTTCCCATCACGTACGGCCGCCTGCTCCCGTCGGCTGTCGCGGCGGCGCACGGGCTCGACGGCCTCTCGACGCGCCACCGCCCGTCGCTCGCGCACGTGTGCCTCTATGTCGGCCTGAAGCACACCGCGGCCGAGCTCGGCCTCGAACGCGGCAACTACTTCATCTACCCGAGTGCCGACTACGAGCGTGACCACGCGGCCTACGCGGCCAATCCTGACGGCCCACTGCCCGTCGTCTATCTCTCGTTTCCGGCGGCCAAGGACCCGTCGTTCGAGGAGCGCTTTCCCGGACGCTCGACGATCGACATCATGGCACCCGCCCCGTTCGATCTGTTCGCCCCGTGGGCCGAGAAGAAGTGGCAACATCGCGGTGACGCCTACGAGGCGTTGAAGCAGCGCTACGCCGAACGCCTGCTCGAGGTGCTGTACCGGTTCGTGCCGCGGGCCGAGGGCAAGGTCGATCATTGCGAGCTGTCGACGCCCATCTCGACGCGCCACTTCACCGGCAACGAGCACGGAGAGATCTACGGAATGGCCGCCACGCCGGCGCGCCTGACCGATCGCCAGCTGCGGGCGCAGACACCGATTCGCGGTCTCTACCTCGCGGGGCAGGACGTCGGGGTGCTCGGCGTCACCGGCGCCATGTTCGGTGGCCTGATCGCCGCCTCGGCCATCGTCGGCCGCGACCTCGGCCGAACGGTGCGCCGCGGCTGAGGCACGGGCCACGAACTCACGAGCAACATCTCGTCGAAGAGCATGCAGGGCCTGATTCTCGGTGGCCGCGCCGAAAGCGTCTAGCTTTCCCTTGTCGTGGTGGACCCCGAGATGCCGTCCGCCGGCGCTGCGTGGAGGGAGCTGCCATTGAATACATGAAATAGATGTTAGGTATCTTGATTCCGGAAAAAGCTACGGCGATAATGGCTTCATATGAAGAAGCCCGCACGCGCGCGACCGCCTCTAGCGAGGGCCACCGCGACGAGGAAGAGCCGCTCAGCAGAAGAGCTACGCCGTCCCGCTCTTCGGGGTGAACCCCGCCGGCAGGGACACGCGCGCTTGCACCCGATGCTTCCGGCGCCAGCGAAGGGGGCGAGCTGATGGCCGAGCGATGGAACTCGACCGATGCTTCCCCGGCGGTGGAGGCGCTTGTTCGCTTGGCAATGGCGAGCGGTGCGGACGAGGATGCTCGCGATCTGGCGCTGCGCCTGCTGCGGGAGCTCGATGGCGACCCGCCCGACATTGCGGAATTGGCACGCGTGGCGGTCGCCCTCGATCTGCACCCGACCGTTCGTGAGTACGATCTCGATGTCGCCCTCGCGCGCGCCGGCGGCGGGCGGCCCTTGCTGATCCGGATCGCGAACGGGAGCGCTCCGGGCTCGCCCCAGACGCTCGGGAAAGCGGGGCGCTGGGTCGTCCTCCTGGGAGGGCGCGCGCGTGGTCTGCAGACGGAGATCTACGGCCCGGGAGAGGATCGTGCCGAGCGCGTCATCCCCGTACATCAAGTGGCCGACGCGCTCGGACTCGAACCGAGCCACTCCGTCTCATGCTTGCACCTGGAGCCGACGTCCACGTCACGAGCGCAGGAACCCTTGTCCCCGTCGCACGAGCCGCTCTCGCCCCATGCTCGGCTCCTGCAGCTCTTCCGACCTGATCGCAGTGACATCGTCGCGGTCGCGATCTTCGCCGTAGCGATCGGCGTACTTCTGTTGGCGACGCCGATCGCGGTCCAGGCGCTGGTCAACTCCGTGGCTGTCGGCGGCGCCATTCCGCCGCTCATCGTGGTGGGGATGCTGCTCGCCATCGGTCTCGTGCTCGCGGGGATGTTGAGTGCGTGTCAGGCCTGGATCGTCGAGATTCTGCAGCGGCGACTCTTCGTACGCATGGTTGCCGATCTTGGCGCACGGCTCCCGCGCGTCTCGCTCGACGTCTATGAGCACAGGTACGGCCCGGAACTCGTCAACCGGTTCTTCGATGTCATCACGATCCAGAAGACTGGCTCGGCCCTACTTCTGGACGGCCTCTCGATCCTCTTGAGCGTTGTCGTCGGCCTGATCGTACTTGCCTTCTACCATCCACTGCTCCTCGCCTTCGACATCATTCTCCTGGTGATCATCGGGTTCATTGTGCTCGGACCGATGCGGCGCGGCGTCCGCACCGCCATCGCTGAGAGCCAGGCCAAATACGAGGTTGCGGGTCTGCTCGAAGAGGTCGCGCGTTACCCGATTCTCTACCGTACCGCCGGCGCCCGTCGTTTTCTGTTCGAACGCTCGGACCGCGCGGCCCGCAACTACCTGGAACGCCGCGCGGCGCACTATCGCGTCCTGTTTGGGCAGATCGTTGGGGCGCTCGGCCTGCATGCGCTCGCCAGCACGGCCCTGCTCGTCATTGGCGGAATGCTCGTCATCGAAGGCAGCCTGACGCTCGGTCAACTCGTTGCGGCTGAGTTGATCGTGACGATCATCGTCAACTCCGTCGCCAAGATGGGTAAGCACCTGGAGAACTACTACGATCTGATCGCCGCGACCGACAAGCTAGGCTTTCTGCTCAATCTTCCCCTGGAGCCGAGCGGAGGCGTCGAGCATCTGGGGCTCGTGCGCTCGGCCGGTGCCGTCTTGCATCTGCGAGGCGTGAGATGCCAACGCGCGCTGGGTACGTCCCTCTTCGAGGACATCTCTGTGCAAGTCGACGCGCAACAAAGTCTCGGTGTGTGCGGCCCTGCCGGTGCGGGCAAGAGCACGCTTCTCGAGATGATCTGGGGGCTCCGCCGTCCCGATCGCGGCGTGATCCGCCTGGATGAGCACGATCTTCGCGATCTGCCAGTGGACGAGATGCGGCGGGCGTCCATTCTTGTGGCCGAGATCGAGATCGTCAGCGGCACGATCCGCCAGAACGTTCAGCTTGGCCGAGACGTCGTATCGGACCAGAACGTCCGTACGGCTCTCGACCGCGTGGGCCTGCTCGAAAGGTTCGAGGCGCTCCCTGATGGTCTCGAGACCGAAGTGGGTGCCCGTGGCTGGCCCCTGTCGGAGGGCGAGCTCCGGTGTCTGCAGGTTGCACGGGCCATCGTAGACCCACCGCGTTTGCTGATGGTGTCGGAGGTTTTCCTTGAACTCTCCGGTCAGTTCCGCGATCGGCTCCTCGACACGTTGTTCGCTCCGGATGGCGGCTGGACACTGGTGGTCGTATCAAATGGGCCGGACGTCCTGGGGCGTTGCACCCAGGTCCTTGAGCTTCCAAGTGGCATCGTGCGCCCGGGACGGATCGAAGTGGGCGCACCGTGAGCGCACCGATTCCGGCGCTCGACCTCTCCGCGCTGAAGGAGGTGGGAACACCGGGCACCACGCGGCGGCTCGCCACGATCCTGGTGGTGGCCTTTCTCACGTTGCCGGTGGCGCTCCTCCTGGTCCCGTGGCAGCAGAACGTATCGGCGTTCGGACGTGTCACCGCACTCGATCCCTTGAACCGCTCGCAGGTGATCCCCGCGCCGGTAACCGGGCGCCTGGTGATGCTGCATGTGTTGGAGGGCGCCCTTGTGAAGCGTGGCCAGCGTCTGGCGGAGATGGCGGATCAGGACCCGGACTACGCTGTCCGCTTGGACCAACAATTCACACTGACTCGTGACGAAGTCCAGGCGACGCGCGACGTCGTCAACTTCTACGACCAGCAACTCGTGTATCTCGAGAACGCTCGTGAGCAGGCGGTGTCCTCGGCCTCGTTCGAGCTCGACATTGCAATCGACAAGGTCCGTGCCGCCGAACGTGATCTCGAGGCGCTCGAGGCCGAACTCGAGCAGAAGCGGGCGGATCGCGAGCGGAAATCGCGTTTGTGGACCCAAGGCGTCGTTTCCGAACTCGACTTCCAGAAGGCAGAGGCGAGCTTCCTTTCGGCCACAGCCAGGGTCGCCGGCGCCAAGGCTAAGGTCGCGCAGGCGCGCAGCGAGGAACGCTCCAAGCGAGCCAAGGTGGGGCAGACCGCGAGCGATCAGCAGGCGAAGATCGAGTCCGCAAGGTCGCTGCGTGAAACCTCACGCGCCAAGATCGCGATCGCGGAGAGGAAGCTGACCGAGGCCTCGACCAAGGTCGCGCGGCAAAAGACACAAGTCGTCCTCGCGCCGAGGGGGGGCTACGTCCAGCGCGTCCACGCGGCCGCCTCAGCGGACCTGCTCTCGCAGGGCGATCCGCTGATCGAGTTGATCCCCGAGATCGAAACGCTGGCGGTGGAACTCTGGGTGCGTGGTGTCGATGCGCCGCTCGTTTCCCCGGGGCGGAAGGTACGCTTGCAGTTCGAAGGCTGGCCGGCCGTCCAGTTCGCCGGGTGGCCGTCGGTCGCCGTCGGCACCTTCGGCGGGGTCGTGAGTGTGGTCGACGCCCAGGGGGACGGGCAGGGCCAGTTCCGCGTGCTCGTACTGCCTGATCCGGACGACACGCTCTGGCCGAAGCGACCCTACATGCGTCAGGGCGTGCGGGTGAGTGGCTGGCTGCTGCTCGACACCGTCCGCCTGGGGTACGAGATCTGGCGCCAGCTCAACGCCTTTCCACCCTCGATCAGAAGCGCCCCGGCAGTGCCATCGGGCGATGCGAGGGAACCCACCAAGCCCACCGGAAAAGTGAAGCCAGCCGCGAGGCTCAAGGGGTGAGCATGCGCCTCGGGCCTCTGCTGACGGCATTTGTCGTCGCAGGTTGTCAGGTCACCCCACCGCTTCTTCCTCCCGCACCGCCGTCCATCTCCCCCGAGGTGCGCGCCCGGTTCATGAGCGGACAGATGACCCGTGACCAACGGGGGCCGGTGCTCCTGCTCGGCACACCGACAGCAGTCGGCGCACCCGCAATCAAGAGCGCGTCGGAACGGGCTCGTGCTGTCGCACCTCTGACCGAGAAGCCATTGGAGTTGAAGGACGTGCTCATTTCCGTGGAGATGCAGTTCCCGCTGATTCTCGCAGCGTTGACCGAAGTCGCAGCTGCCGAGGGACGATTGCTCGAGGCCCGAGGCGGCTTCGACACGCGGCTCAAGTCGGCGACCAAGATCGACGCCCAGGGTTTCTACGAGAGTCAGCGCTACGATGTCGGGCTCGAACAGCCTACCACGCTCTGGGGCGCTACCTTGTCGACGGGATACCGGCGTGGGTCCGGGGATTTCGCGGTTTACGACGGCGAGTCGAAGACGAACGACGGCGGGGAGTTCCGCCTCGGCGTGACGCTGCCACTGCTGCAGGGTCGCCGTATCGATCCGAACCGGGTTGCCGTGTGGCGGTCGCTCATCGAACGCGAGCAGGCGGAGCCGCTCGTCGCCAGGAAGCGGCTGGAGACCACGCGTAAAGCGGCCGACGCCTACTGGAAGTGGATGTCCGCGGGACAACGGCGCGGCATCATGCGGCACCTGCTCGCCCTGGCGGAGGACCGCCGAACACAGGTTGAGCTGGGGGTCGGGGAAGGGTTGCTCGCTCCCATCACCGCCGCGGACAATCAGCGCTCGGTCGTCGAGCGTCAGTCCAACCTGCTCCTCGCCGAGCGTGCGATGCAGCAGGCCGCGATCGAGCTCTCGCTGTACTCGCGCGACGCTGACGGTCGTCCGATCGTGCCGCCCGATGCGAGGCTGCCCAGCGCGTTTCCCGCCGCGCGTGTCCCTGAAGAGATCCGCGTAGACGACGACGTGCGGCTCGCGCTGACACGCCGCCCGGAGATCCAGGCGCTGGAGCTCGATCTCGCCGGACTGCAGCTCGAACAGGATCTGGCGAGGAACGAGTTTCTGCCGGCGCTGGATGTCGGCGTCTTCGGCTCGCAGGATGTCGGCGGCGATGCGAACTCGCCAGACGACAAGAGTCGCTTCGAACTCGAAGTCGGCGTGCGTCTGGAGGTTCCCTTCCAACAGCGCACGGCCCGCGGCAAGCTGGCCGCGATCGAGGCGAAGGCGAACAAGATGGGGCTCGAGCTGCAGTTCGTCCGGGAGCTCGTGGCAGCCGACGTGAGCGACTCCGTGTCGGCCCTGACCCAAAGCTGGCAACGCCTCGGGCAGGCGCACGAGAACGTCCAACTCGCCGACGAGCTGGCAGGGGCGGAGCGCCTTCAGTTCGAGGTCGGGGAGAGCGATCTTTTCCGCGTCAACGTGCGCGAACAGCAGGCGGCCCTGGCGGCTGCGGATCACGTCGACGTGCAGGCCGAGTACTTCCGGGCACTGGCTCGCTACTACACAGTCCTCGGCGTCCCTTACTAGGGACGGCTTGAAACTGCCGCGAACCAGCCGGTTATCGGTCGCTCTCGTCGCGGATGCGCAGGTCGAGAAGCGTCGGGTGGACGAAGAGCTTCGGTCGCGCCGAAAGCGTCTAGCGCGGGTCTCGCTTCAGGTTCGCAAGGGCACGCTCGAGCCGCCCGAGGGCCCCCAGCGAGTAGCCTTCGTCGTGGAAGAAGACGACGTGACCGCGATCGTTCACGAGAAGGACGCGCGCGGGAAGACCGTTCTCGTTGCCGGTGAAGCGCGCGACCGGTCCGGCATCGTCGTAGAGGGTCACAACGACGTTCCAGTCCTCACGGGGAATCCCCGACCGCATGCCGGCATCGATCGAGCGCGCGGCGAGGCGCGCGCCGAGGCCAGGGATGGTCGGTACCTCGTATGCCCGGACATCGACCTCTGCCTGCCGAAGTGCCAGAGCCCAGCGGTCGATGTCGAACTGCGTCGACTGCTCGTAGCCGACGAACAGCAGCACGGGAGTGCCGAGGACGTCATCGGGGAGGCGCACCGTCTGCGCCGCCAGGGTCTGACCCTGGACGCTCGGGAAACGCTCGCCCGTGGGGTCGCGGCGGGGATACTGGGCACTGCATGCCGGAGCCAGGATCGCGGATACCATGAGCGTGCAGGCTACGAGTCGATTCACGGTACGGTCCCTCACGACGGTGATCCTACGGCAACCCCGGTGGGAGTGACAGTGGGGCGCGGGTGCAGGAAATTCCGCAGCCGACAGACCGTGGCCGCGTTCCTGGCACGGATACGCGCGGTATCGACCGTTTCATCCTCTACGGGGAGGTCGGTCGGCGTGTCCTCGCACGCGCCTGGGGTCGGGATCGTTTCTGGCCAGTGGGCGACGATACGGTCTTTTTCTGCCTGGCTGAGATGCCAGGAGAGTGGCTGATCATCGCTGAGATGAAAGCGGAAGTGCTCCACCTGCAGGCCTGGTCGCATGTGGGGCCAGAGCGCCGTGCCGAGTTCCACCTCGAACTCGTTTCTCGCGAGTTGCGAGGTCGTGCGCATTGCGGTGAGCGTTGCGAACGGTCCGAAGAGGGACGTGAGGAGTCCACCTTCGGCGGGGTCCGGGACCGCGTATTCTTCGGGTGGGCCACCAGCGTGAATCTCGACCAGGGCGACGCGGTCGGGCAGGGGGAGCGGACCCTCCTCGGTGCCAACGTAGCGGTGAAGGATCTCGACGAGCGTCAGCAGGCCCGCGTTGTCGTAGTAGCCGCCGTCGGCCGCATGGAATGCGGTGCTGGCATGTTCCGTCTGGTGCTGCGGTCGCGCTTGCGGAGAGACGTAGGGAAACGTGGCCGAGAGGCGTGCTGCGGTGACAACCTGGAGATCGGCGGAGTCCCCGAGCATGTGGTACACGTCGCGTCGGCCTGAGGCCGAGCCGATGGCGACCGGAGCGGCCAACATGCGCTCTCCCGTCTCCTGGAGCGTGCTGTTGAAGATCTGCACGGGACGCTGGAAGGTTCGCACGGCTGCGGACCAGTCGCCCAGGGTTGGCGAGTCATCTCCGAGAAGCTGTTCCCAGCGGCGCTCCTGCGCCCACCCGCGATCGAGTTGTCCGAACGCGAACGGCAGGACGAGCCGGACCACATCTGGATAGACGAGGCCCCACGTCGCGGCGGCAAGGCTGGTCGCACCCGCATTCCGCACGATCTCTTGCCGCTCGTCTTCGCTCAGCCGGCCATCGGCGAGTGCGTTCACGTAGAGCATACCTCCGATCCCACCGCCGGAGACCGAGCTCAGCAGCGCGACCGAGTCGGTGAACTCCGCGACGTCGGTGTCGAGGCCGGTCAGGACCTTCGCGGTCCACAGGGAGGCGGTGATTCCACCACCGCTGGCCGCGACAGTCACGAGCGTGCGGGGTGCTTTCGCCCTTTCGTCCACCCGGCTTTCAATCCAGCCCCGTAGGTATGTGTCTACGGATAGCCGCGCTTCGGGCCTCCACTTCCCGACAGGGTACTCGTGGCCGCTCGGCCAGAACGCCTGCAGCAGAAGGACCGCGACGAAGAGAAGGCCGACCGCGGGCAGGCGATATCCGTCGAAGCGAAAGGAGATGTTGCTGAGCACGAACGTGCCGGTCATGAGGAGGAACAGGATGTAGATCAGTGCTGGGCATTCGGCCGCGCCTTGCCACCGGAGCGTTGGATTGGTGGCGATGCCTACGACGACCCACAGGAGGAACGTGACCACGAAGTAGACGACGGCCCGCTCGTGTACCCGTTGGTAGGGTGGGGACACCTTCGGAAGCACGATCGCGCTCAGGTACGGTTGCAAGCAGCCGGTGAAACTCAGCGCGTGCTCACCCCGATCGACAAGGGCGTCCGTCGTGGTGACAACCCTTCGCAGAAGGAGGGCCGTTCCGAATCCGAACACTACCGCACATAGCGTCACTGCAGAGCCCGCCTCGCCTTCGAGGATGATCTTTGCGGCGGGCGAGCAGCCCAACAGGAGGGCGACGCCGAACCAGGTGTCGAACCCGCCGGTCCAAGCCTTTCGCGAAATGCTGCCGTCCATGAGATAGAGGGGCGGAGCGGCATCGTAGTCGAGTAGGTTTCGAAGCCACTTCGCTTCCTCGGACTCGGTCCCCGTTGATCCGTTCTCTCTCTCCTCGATGGATGAGACCAGTAGCGTTGCATCGTCGAAGTTCTCGCCCGATAGCTTCAGCGTCTCCGTGACTGCGTTCGCGAGTTCTTTGCAGCGAAGCACCGAACTCGCTTGCTCGAGCAGGTGCTTTCGCAGGGCCCGTCTCGCCTCCGGGGAATCAGACGGCGTAGCCTCCACCGCAGTGCGGATCCGGTGGAGTTTCTCGTCGAAGTCGAGCTTCATGCGATCCGGTGCCGAGACCCAGATCAGGCGTCCGGTGTAAACGATGACGAGCGCCAGCAAGAACGACAGGAACGACGTCCCGTACGCGCCGAGAGGTCCCATGACGAAGATGTTCTCCATGCTCTCGGGTGCGATCGCCGGCCCGACCCACGGCAGCAGGACCAAGGCCGCTCCGAAGAGCAGTGGAAAGCGAACGAAGAAGAGGTACTGCGACAGGAAGCGGTCCTTCCGTCGAGAGCACAGGACGAGTGCCGCGCAAGCGCCGCCGGTGAGGAGCACGGAGACCCCCACGGCATGTAACGAGAGCCGATTCGCATACAAGTAACCGGCCATCGACAGCGCGAAGAGCGCGAGAATAACGCGGCGACCGATGACCTGGGTTTTCGACACGTCGCATGCCATCGCAGAGCGGAGCATAGGGGGCGTTTCGACATCGAAGCAACGAGAAAGCGACGCTCGGCTGTCCCAGAATGGCGCGTCCGGTTACTTCCTAGACGAGCTGTTTGGGGTCTGCTAGTTGCTCGCCGCCATGGTGGAAGGCTGGCCGGCTTCGCGTTCGATGCCCTACGTAGCCGGGTGGGGTTCGCCTCCACGCGGATCCACTGGGCATCGCGGACGAGCTCCGGGTCGCGTGTTTTCGAGGTGGAGATCGTTGCGTCGGGTGGGTTGGACGGTGCTGGCGAGCTGTCTCCTTGCCTGCGTCGGGGCCGATCGGGCGATCGCCGAAGACGAAGGGGAGGCGGTCTGGCGCGCGCAGCCTCATCACCTCTCGCTCATCGTGGGGGGCACGGCCAACGAGGAGCATACGGCGTTCACCCTTGGCTTGGATTACGAGTACCGTGTGTGCGAGTTCCTCGGGATCGGTGCCGTCGCGGAGTACGTGCTCGAGGACATCGACGCTGCGACGTTCCTGGCGGTCGCCGATTTGCACCTCTGGCGCGGGCTGGGGGTGCAGACGGGGCCGGGGGTGGAGGTGACGGACGATGAGAATCTGTTCGTCTACAGGGTCGGGCTCCTCTACGAATTCGAACTCGACCCGTATACGGTGTCGCCGCAAGTGCACACGGATCTGACCGACAAAGAGTGGGCAATCGTGTTCGGCGTTGGCATCGGGTTCCCCTTCTAGTTCCCGCGGGCGACCCGGGCGTCGTGCGCGCCCCTGTGCGGTGCCGTGCCACGTCGTAGATGAAAGGAGGCAGCGATGACACCGGAGGTCGTGCGCTCCGATCCGATGATCGAGGACGTCCTTGCGGCATGGTCGGCGTCCCTCGGCGATGACGCCACGGCGTATCGCGGGCACGTCTACCGCATGTTCAACTTCTGTCGGGCGCTGCTCGATGACGTGGCCTTCGACGCACACGTTGCCGTTGCGGCCGTGTATCACGATCTCGGTATCTGGTCGGATGGTACCTTCGACTACCTGGCGCCGTCGGCGTCGAGGGCGGAGGCCTACCTCGCAGAGCATGGCCGCGCCGACGAAGTCCGCGAGGTCGCAGACATGATCGCCTGGCACCACAAGCTCCGGCCGTGTCGCTGGCCCGGCGGCGAGCGTGCCGAGGCCTTCCGCCGTGCGGATCTCGTGGACGTGAGTCTGGGCGTCGTCCGGTTCGGGTTGCCGCGCGCGTACGTGTCCGAGATTCGGGCGGCGTTCCCGAACGCCGGGTTTCATCGTTGCCTGGTGCGGGTCGGGGCCGCGTGGTTGGTGCGGCATCCGCTGCGACCACTCCCGATGATGCGCTGGTGATGGCAGTGGTCGGAGCACGCGGGGCCGGCTTGCGCGCTCGGGGCGACTAGAGGAACACGCGCAGCCCGAGGCGGACCCCGTCGTGGTCGCGGTACTGGCCGACGCGTTGGGTGCGTGTGCCGCCGATGATGCGCGCGCCGAGGAGGAGATGGCAGCGTGGTCTGATCTTGTAGGTTACCTGCGGCCACACGTAGTAGTCACCGTGGTTCGGGATGTAGGCGAGCTTGAGCTCGCCGCGGAGCCGCTCGTCGAAGAAGCTCTGGCGGTAGGTGAAGCCGAGCGAGTGCTCCACCGCATTGACGATGAGTCGCTCGTCGTGATCGAAGATCACCTCTTCGAGCAGTTGGAGGAGGATGAAGCTCCCCGCGAGCGCGGTGGTGCCGACGAGTCGCTCCGAGAGCAGCTCGCTGATCACGAAATCGATGCCGACACCGTAGTGGAGCATGTCACGTTCAAGTGCGGCGGCACCGAGCGGGACGTCGACGCGTTCCGCGCTGCCGCCGGCGGCGACGCGCATCGCCGCCTCCTCGACGACCTGCAATGCCCCTTCGCCGGAGGTGAGTTCCTCCTGCAGGAGGGTCGAATGGAAGCGTCCGGTGATCCACGCGACCTCGGCACGGAGCGCCAGCAGCCAGACCGGGATGGCCATATCGAAACCGAGAGCCGTGATGCGGTGCAGGGTCGGAAAGATCTCGATGTCGGCTCGGATGTCGACGGGAGCTGCGGGGTTGCCGGTTGGGGAAACGTCTGCCGTCGTCCGTGCTCCGAACGTTGCCGTCTTGTCGAAGCCATGAAAGAGCGAGAGTGAGAACTCGCCGCCGCGCCAGAAGCGCGTGAGGCGGACGCCGACATCCGAGTGCGCCAACGTCCGTGCCGGCCGGTCGAGGTCGAGGTAGCGGGTTCGTGCCGGGACCGCTCCGAGCGAGGTATCGACGACGTCGGGTACCGCGAGGAGCGGCGGGAACCAGCGGTCGCGTTCGTTGGGGAACCGGTACGCGATGTGGACGGGGTTCCACACGAAGTCGATCGTCCACGGGCCCTGGAAGCCGAGCAGGCGGAGCCCCGGGACGGCGATCTTGCGCTCCAGCTCAGGGCGGAAGAAGAACTCGGTCTGATCCTCCGGATTCAGATGGTCGGTGGGCTGGATCTCGTCGAGCTGCCCCCAGGAGACCTTCTGTGCTCCGATCCTTACCTCGACGTTCTCGAGGAATGTCTCCAGGTACACCTCGTCGAAGTCGAGAAAGAGGTCGCGATTGGTGTAGATCTCGTCGATCGGCAGGACGGGATTGCTGCCGCTGGGGTTGCCGACCTTGCCGTCGAAACCCGCGTCCACGCGTGCCACGAGACGGAAGCGCTCTGCATGGGTGGCCTGGAAGGCGAGGGAGAGCGTCGTCGAGGGATCCTCGTGCCGCGTGTCGTCATGGAGCCGGATGACGTTCCAGACATCGAGCCAGCCACTGAGCCGGACACGCGTGTCGCCAGTGGTATGCTCGACCCCCGCCGTGCCGGGGGCGGCCGGGAGGGCGAGGAGTACCGCGCCGAGCACCAGGGCGCTCGCATGGCGCCGCCCTCGGTGTCGGCCCATGGCTATCTGGAGCGTCTCAGGTAGCGCTTCGTGAACTGACTGCACGGCAACGGCGCGTCGTACTCGGCATCGAGCAGCTTCACGTCGGTACGGTGCTGGCGTTGATGGTTCGTCACCGAGAGCGAGGCGGTCGTTGGAATGCCCTGCACGTGACGGATGTCATCGACCTCCCCCGTCTTCAGCAGCGCCCCCTGGCGATCGTAGTAGCGCAACCGTACCGGGAGGAAGAACTGCTTGCTCACCCAGGTGACGATTCGGCTGTAGCGCTCGGGCAGGGTGGGCGTGCTTTCGACCACATAGGCCTCTGCATCATCGACGCTCGTCTGTCGGAGCAGCCGATGCGTTCGCAAGTCGACCGGAATCGGCGCGAGGTCGCTGTAGCTCACGTCCGAGCCGAGGAGACTATCGCCCTGGGCGAAGGCGTTGAGCTGGCGGACGCGACCGAGCTCAGGAAGGTACAGCCACATGTCGGGAGCGCGGTCGGGGTGCGTGTGGGTGAGGACGGCCGAGCCCGCGAGGTCCGGCGGGTCGTGCATCAACACCAGGTCGCGCGCGATCGCCCCGCAGCGCTTGCGGTACGTGGTGACGGTGCGGGTCGTTGTGGCGCCCGTTCGATCGACCATCGAGAACACGTAGCGCTTGGCGGCGCCGTCCCCACGTGTGCGCACCGCCTCCATCCGGCGAATGACATCCCGTCCCGTCAGCTCGTCGGCGTTCGCAGGGTTGGCAAGGAGTGCGGCGAATGCTCCCAGGATTGCGAAACACCCCCACCAGGAGAGTGCGCTCCTGGGAGGCGCGCTTCCACGATTCCGCGGAGGTTTGACGTTTGTCAGCACCCTGGTCTCCCGTCCCTCTTGGATAGGAGCAAGGCGTATGCCAAGGCTGGAGGCTCCGGGGCGCCTCGCGATCCCGGAGCTGGTACCCGCGATGAAGCCGACATGGAGAGCCGCGTTCGAACGGGAGATGGCATCCGCCGGGCAGTGCTTCCGTGCGGCCGATTTTCCGCGCTGTTTCTACCATCTGGAGCGCGCGCACATCCTCGGGCAGCGTCACTACTGGCCGCACGTGCGTAGTCACTGGTGGATGTTGCGCGCCGGGTGGCAGGTAGGAGACGCGCGCGAAGTGCGCGGGCAGGTCGTCCGCATCGTGGCTTCCGTGGGCTCCCTGATCGGCTATCTCCCCGTGGGAAATACCGGCCGTGCACACGTCAGCGCACTCAAGCCGATGCCGATTCCCGAAGATCTGGCGCGGCACCTGACCGACTAGACTGTCGCTCGAGACGGATGCCTTGACGCATGGTCTACGCCGCGGCGCGGCTTGCCAGGTGCACTGGCGATCCCCTAGAAGCACGACACGGAGGATCTGTTCATGCTGCCTTTCAGAATCGCACTCTCGTTCCTGCTCCTAACCATACTCGCTCCGAGCGGCGTCGCGCACGCCGCGGTGCTCGTCTCTCCTCTCGTCAATTCTGCGGCAGGGCACCAGCTGCAATGCACTGTCGTCAACACGAGCAAGAAGGAGACGACTGCAACGGTCTCGCTGCACACCAACAGCGGCGGGATCATCGTGGGGCCGTCCGAACTCGTCATTCCTGCTGGGTCGACACGAAGCGTCGGCTCGAACTGGACGGCGCATACCTATTGCAAGGTCGTGGCAAGCAAGAAGAAAGTCCGGGCGAATTACGCTATCGAAGAGGACATCGGGGGATCTGACTTCAGGACGATCGTGAGCGTCCCGGTACAGTAGCGGGGCTGCTAGGCCAGATCGGGATACGCAGGATCCCACATGTTTTCTGCAACGTATGCGGCGACGTCATCGGGTAGCTGCGCCCTGGTGATGCCTTCGTGTCGGGCGCCGATCAGCACGGCGGTCGTGACCGCCGCGGTGACCTCGCGCAGGCGCTCCACGTCCGGATAGAGCAGGCCGGCCTCCAGTTCGTCTTCGGTCAGCTGTGTTGCCAGGGCCTCCGCCGTGGTCGTGATCATGGTGTCGGTGACGAGGCCGGTGTCGCCCAGGAGCGTGGCCAAGCCGAGCGCCGGGAAGATGAACACGTTGTTCCCCTGCCCGAAGCGATGGGTCCTGTCGCGGTGCTGGACTGGCGCGAACGGACTTCCGGTCGCGATGATCGCGTGACCGTCAGTCCATGTCAGGAGATCGGCCGGCGTAGCCTCGGCGGCCGAGGTTGGGTTCGACAGTGGCATGATCACGGGGCGAGCGCAGGCGCGGTGCATCGTCGTGACGATCTGCTCGGTGAACGCGCCGCCTTGTCCCGAGGCTCCGATCAGGACCGTCGGCCGGAATGCGCGCACGGCATCCTCGAGGCCGCGCTGTGTCGGATCGTCGAGTCCTGCCCGAGCGGCGGCAGCGGCGTGCCACGCGAGCTCGCGCTTGTAGTCTTCAGCAATGGGCTGGTCGTCGACCAGGAGACCGCGGCTATCCAGGAGCCCGATGTGATCGTCGAGGTCGGCGGACTCCACGCCGTGGTGCGCCAACGCGGCTTTGATCTGTCTCGCGATGCCGAGGCCCGCCGCCCCGGCGCCGAGGATGAGGAATCGCTGGTCACAGAGCGGTTCCTCCTTGATCCGTAGTGCCGAGAAGACCCCCGCCAGGGTGACGGCGCCGGTTCCCTGGATGTCGTCGTTGAACGAGGGGACCCTGGATCGGTAGCGATCGAGGATGGCCAAGGCGTTGTCTTTCTTGAAGTCCTCCCATTGCACCAGCGCCCCGGGAAACAGATCTTCCACCGCACGGACGAACTCTTCCACGAGCGTTGTGTACGCATCCCCGGTCAGGCGCTTCTCGGGCCAGCCAAGGTACTGCGGATTTTCCAGGAGCGTAGGATTGTTGGTGCCGACGTCGAGGCTGATCGGGAGCGTCGTCTCGGGCGCGATGCCGGCGCAGGCCGTGTAGAGCGCGAGCTTTCCGATCGAGATCGTCATACCGCCGACGCCCTGGTCGCCGAGGCCGAGGATGGCTTCGTTGTCGGTGACGACCAGGAGGCGGATGGCGCGGTCCCCGACCGCTGCCTTGATGACCTGGCGTATGCGGTCGCGATGCGCCGGGGTGATCCACAGGCCTCGCCCGCGTTGGAAGACGTCGCTGAACTTCTGCGCGGCTTCGCCCACAGTGGGCGTGTAGACGATGGGCATCAGTTCGCGGAGGTGCGCGATGAGCACATGGTAGAAGAGGTACTCGTTGCGATCCTGCAGGGCCATCAACTCGCGATACTTCGCCAACGGGTGGTCGAGCGAGCACAGCGTTGCGTACGCGCGTGCGGCCTGCTGATCCTGCGTTGAGACGCCTGCCGGCAGCAGCGCTTCCAGGCAGAGGCGTTCGCGTGCCGCCTGGGGGAACGCCGTGCCGCGATTGATCAGGGGTGACCGCAGCCGCGCCACGCCGGTCGTTTGTGCTGGACGGATTGCCACGATCGCCTCCCTCTGCGGGCGCGTTGCGCCCGGCGGTGCTCTTCTACTTCGGTGTAGTCGCGTGTGGATCGACTGCAAGGGCGAGCTTGCCCTGCACGCCCCCCGCGGCGAGGCGTTCGAGGGCACTCGGCAGCGCTTCGAAGGGGATGACGTCGTCGATGCGAGGCCGCAACTTTCCCGCGCGCCACCAGCCGAGCAGCGCCTCCTGCGTGCGTTCTCGGAAGGCGCGGTCGTATTGGCTGGGAATCACCCCCACCACCGAATAGTTGTTGTAGACGAGGTGCGCGGTGTCGGTCTGGCCCCAACTGCCGCTCGCGAAGCCGATCGCGAGGATCCGTCCCTCGTGGGCCACGCATTGCGTCGCGCTGGTGAAGGCTGCGCCCCCGACGGGATCGTAGATGGCGTCGGCGCCGCGGCCGTCAGTCGCCTCTCTGACCGCGACGGCGATGTCCTCCGCTCGGTAGTCCACGACGTCGTCGGCTCCGAGTGCGCGGCAGAAGTCGGCTTTGTCGGGCCCACCGGCGGTGGCGATCACCCGTGCACCCAGTGCCTTGCCGATCTGGATTGCCGCTTGGCCGGTGCCACCGGCCCCTCCGATGACGAGGAGCGTCTCGCCGGCTTCCAGCTTGCCTCTGGTGACGAGGGCGATGTGCGCCGTGTGGAAGGGGATCAAGAAGCCGGCGCCTTCGGTGTCGGTCATGTCATCGGGGACAGGCAGGCAGAAGTCGTCGAGACCCAGACATTGCTCGGCGTAGCTGCCGTGGCCGGTGAAGAAGCTCGTCACCGCCATGACGCGATCGCCCACGCGCCGGTGTTCGACGCCGTCGCCCCACCCGAGGATGCGGCCGACGACTTCCTGACCCTGGGTGAAGGGGAGGGTGGATGGTGCGAGGTCGTAGGTGCCTCGACACATGAAGACGTCCGGGAGTCCGATGCCGGCGGTGAGGACTTCGAGATGAACGGTGCCCGGCGCTGGCGCCGGCGGGTCCGCGGTCTCGTTCAGCCGGAGGGCGTCCATGGGTCGTCCGAGTTGGACGGTCTGCCAGGCTCTCATCGCGTAGACGATAGCGTACGCGTGAGCGTGCGTCACGATGAGCCGGTGACGGACCGGCCTCCGCGAGCCTTGATTCCGTGAAGGGCGGGATCTGTGATAACCACAACCCGAGCACCAGAATTCGCGGTTTCATCGCATCTTGGAGGGGCCATGGCAGACCACAGTCGCAGAGTCTACGACTCCATTCTCGAGCTGCTGTCCAACGAGGACAATCCGACCCCGTTGGTGCGGATCAACAAGATCCTGCCGTCGACGCGCGCCGCCTTCTACGGCAAGCTGGAGTGGTACAATCCGTTTGGCGCGGTGAAGGATCGGATTGCTGCCAACCTGGTGCGTGACGCCGAAGAGCGCGGAACCCTAGGTGAGATCACCAAGATGGTGGAACCGACCTCGGGCAACACCGGCCTGGGGCTGACGATGATCGCCAATGCGAAGGGCTATAGCCTGCTCTCGCCACTGTCGACGATGATTCCGCTGGAGAAGCGGGCGGTGCTGCGATTCTTCGGAGCCGACCTGATCGAGCTCGAGGATACCTTGTGTCCGGCGCCGGGCGCGCCCGAGGGGGCGATCGCCAAGGCGATGGAGACCGCGGAAGATCCCGAGTTTCACATGCTGAACCAGTACGAGAATGAGGCCAATCCTGAGTCCCACTACCTGACGACAGGACCGGAGATCTGGCGTCAGACGGAGGGGAAGGTTACCCACTTCGTCGCCGCGTTGGGGACGTGCGGGACCGTCACCGGGACGGGCCGCTATTTGAAGGAGAAGAATCCCAACATCAAAGTCATCGCCGTGCACCCGGAGGAAGGGCACGACATTCCCGGTGTGCGGAGTATTCGACAGCTGAAGCAAACCAAGCTGTTTCATCCCGAGGAATACGATCAGCTCGTCGAGGTGACGAATCGCGAGGCGTACGATCTGTGCCTGAGGCTCAATCGCGAAGAGAGTATCATCGCGGGGCCGAGTTCCGGGCTGGCCCTGGCGGGGGCGGAGAAAGTGGTCGGCGATGGCGACGGAGTCGTGGTCGTCATCTTTCCGGACAACATCTTCAAGTACGCCTCCAGTGTCATGCGCCATTTCCCCGACATCTACGCGAATGCCGCCGGCGCGAGCGAGAGCGGGCCGCCCATGTGGGTCGAGGATCTGATCGAAAGCTCCCGCAACGAGCGCGATACGATCGAGATCGCCGAGGCCGCTCGCCTGCGTGAAGCGAACGAGACCGTGTTCATCGATGTCCGCGCGAAAGACGAGTACGCCGCAATGCATGTCGCGGGTGCCATGAGCGTTCCCAATCAAGATATTACGACCTCAAAGCGGCTGCCGAAGTCTCACGACACTCCCATCGTGACGGTCTGCAACCGGGGCAATCTTTCCCTCCAGGGCATGCTGCTGTTGCGCTCGGTCGGCTACACGAACGTGCGCAGCATGAACGGTGGAACGGTCGGCTGGAACGATGAAGGGCTTCCCACCGAGAACGAGAGCTGAAACCTCTCCGAATCAAAGGATGTCCCCGGCCAAATTTTCGCGTGACTATCCCCGTCTTCCGTCGTAGTAGAAGTACGGGGGCGTGACGCGTGCGGCCCCCGGAATGGGAGGTCCGCGATGGTAGGGATGTCCGAGTTCCGTTCCAGCGATCCCGACGAAGTCCGGGCCGTGCTCAGTACCCAGTTTACCAAGCACGATTTCTCCGTGGACGGTCGGAGCACGCCTGTCGATACCGTCATGCGGGCGGCCTCTCTCGGCGAGATGTCGATCAACTTCGTGCAGTACGGGGCGCCGGTCGAGATCGAACAGACGGTGCCCGAGGATATCTTCATGATCGGCCGGCCGCTTCGTGGTCAGCTGGAGGTCCAGAACGGCGATGATGTGATTGCCGGCGGGGCGCCGCGCGGCGCGATTCTGTCGATGAATCGTCCCAACAAGATCATCGGGCGGACGAGCGATCTGCAGTTCCGGGTGGTGCGGATGGAACGCGCCGTGTTGGAGCGTCACCTGGCCCATTGCCTCGGGCGTGAGTTGTCGATGCCGCTCGAGTTTGACTTCGCCCTGCCGGCCGACGGTGGCGCCGGGCAGACATGGTGGAGTTTGGTGGAGCACCTCTGGTCCGGGGCCGAGACCGGGACGTTGTTCGCGTCGCCGCTGCTGCTGCATGCAGAGCAGCAGTTGGTGAAGACGATGCTGCTCACCCTGCAGCGCCACAACTACACCGATGTCCTTGGGCAGTCGGTGGCACCGGCCGTGCCCTACTACGTGCGGCGCGCCGAGGAGTACATCCTTGCGCATGCCGATCAGACGATTACGATCGAAGACCTCGTCGCCATTTCTGGGGTGAGCGCGCGTTCGTTGTACGAGGGCTTCCGGCGCTTTCGCGAGACAACCCCCATGGCGTTTCTGAAGCAGCGCCGTCTCGACATGGTACGCAGCGTACTGCTCGCCGCAGATCCTGCCTCGACCACTGTGACAGCTGCCGCCGCGGCCTACGGTCTCTGTCACCTCGGGAACTTCGCCGCCGACTACAAGCGTCGTTTCGGCGAGCCACCCTCGGCAACGCTTCGCCGAGCCAGCTAGGTCGGCGGCGCACGCGTCGGGGACGTTCCCTCGTCCGGTCCGGGCGCGCCGCCGCGGGTTTGTCGTGCTTTCTGGGTTCTGGCGTCGTTTCCTGCGCTCCGTGGACGAAGCGTGCGCTCATTGGATAGCTCGCCTGCGCGCCCCTCGCGTATTCCCATGGGCACACTTTGACGGTGGCCGGGGGCTCGCCCCGGCCGAGACAGGGGGACGCACATGGGAACGACGACACCAATCATGGACACGGCGGCGCTGGAGGCAACGAGCGCCGGGCGCGCCTACACGCGGTATCTTGCGGCGCACAGCGTCGCGGGACTCGAGATCCCGATGGCGTGCGTCAAGATCTATCCACGCGGCGCGGATATTCCGGCACCCGTGCGCGATCTTGCCATCAATGGGATCACGCTCACGAGTTGCCAGGCGACCAAGCAAGCGACGCTCGGCGATGCCGTGTGTCTCACCCGTGAGAACATCGGGTGCGTGGCGGCCGCAATCAGCCTCGGGCTGGTGGATCAGGGGCAGGATCGGCCGATCCAGGATTCCCTGGTCTACACCGACATCATGCGTCAGCAGTCGGGGCAGGGAGGCGATTTCACGCCACCGAGCCCGCGCGATTTTCAAGAGGGCCTCGTGTATGCCTGCGCGGCGGCGAACCGACCCGAGTTCGGACTCTTCGGTCAGGACGATAGCGGTCGTTTCAAGGATGTGCCGACCGCGCAAAAGGCCGTCGACGACATGGTCGCGATCCAACCAGGGACGACCGAAGCCGTGTTCCTGTACTCGCCGAAATTCACCGACTGCGATGTCGAGCCCGACGTGGTCGTGCTCTCGGTCCGGCCGGTCGAGTTGACCCGGCTCATCCAGGGGTACTGGTACCTGACCGGGGAGCGCGTGACTGCCAGCATGGGCGGCCTCCGGATGGTCAACTCGGACCTGATCGCGCGGCCGTACCTAACCGGGGAAATCAACGTCTCGCCGTACTGCCTCGGCGCGCGCCTCATCGCGGAGTTCGGGCCGGATCGGATGGGGGTCGGCCTCCCGTGGGCGAAATTTCTGACCATGATCGAGGGCATGGAGGCGTCGGTCACCGGCTATCCGTTCCAGGCCTATCCAGGCGCCGCGGCGACCGACCGGGTGGTGGCGCCATGAACAATTTGACCAAGACGTTGATTCACGAGATGGCGCGTCGGACCAACACCACTGTGACGCCCGACCATCTAGCGGTGCTCGACTACGCCTATGCGCACTACGGGGCGCATCGGGTTGGTCCGCTGTACCAGAACCTGGCGCGGCATACGGGGTACAGACGCGCGGACGTTGAACGGCTGTTCCCGAGCGGTCTCCTGTCGGTCTACACCTGGGTCGGGATTCCGATTCACAAGCCCGACGGTCGGTGCAAGCCGATGGCCAAGATCGACGTCGAGGACCGGCGCGACGTCTACTTGGATCACAACGCGACGACGTACGTGCGAGAAGAGATCCGCCGCCTGCTCGCCGACCGACACCAGGCCGATTGCTTCGGCAATCCGAGTAGCAGCAGTGACCTCGGGCGCTCGGCGCACGATGAAGTGAGTGCCGCACGGGCTGGGATCGCGGGATGCCTCGGCGTCGCGGGGCACGAGATCGTGTTCACCGGGTGCGGGTCGGAGGCGAACAACCTGGCAATCAAGGGGACCGCGCTCCGGCAGATCGGCCGCGGCGGCCACATCATCACGAGCGCCACCGAGCACTCCGCTGTGTTGGAGCCCGTTCAGTACCTCGCGGAACTCGGGTTCGAGGTGACGGTGCTCGGAGTCGAGTCGGATGGCCGCGTGTCGCCGACAGCGGTCGCGCATGCGCTCCGGCCGTCGACCACCCTGGTGGCCATCATGGCGGTCAACAACGAGATCGGCGTCGTCAACCCGATCTCCGAGATCGGTGCGGTGTGCCGGCAGGCCGCGGTGCCGTTTTTTGTCGATGCGATCCAGGGTTTTGGCAAGACCGAGCTGCGACCGAAGGAGAACGGGATTACAATGCTGTCGCTCTCGGGGCACAAGATCTACGCCCCGAAAGGCGTCGGGGCGCTGTACGTCGATGACGAGCATGAGCTGCTGCCGCTCGTGCACGGCGGCGGGCAGGAGTACGGCCGGCGTGCTGGGACGGAGAACGTCGATGCCATCGTCGCATTCGCCGAGGCGGCGCGTCTCGCCCATGCAGAGCGCGCGCAGGAACACGAGCGTATGCTCGGCCTGCGGGCGTATTTCCTGCAGCGGTTGTTCGAGATCGAGCCCGCGGCGGTTGTGAACGGCTCGCTCGAACATCGTGCCGCCAACAATCTCAACATCGGCTTTCCGCATATCGACAGCGGATCGCTGCTCCTGTCCCTGAACCAGATCGGCATCGCCGTCTCGGCGGGATCGGCCTGCCATGCTGGCGGCGTCGAGGCCTCCCATGTGTTGCGGGCGCTCGGGGCGGACACGGACCGCTACGGCTCGCTACGGTTCAGCTTCGGCTTGCGAACGACCGCGGCCGATCTCGACTACCTGTTTCGTTATCTCGGTGAGATCTTGTCGACGCTGCGCGGGGAGGGCGGCCCACGGGCGCTGCACTGACCGGGCGTGCTCGTCGCCGAGACCGCAACGAGGAGCTCGAGAGCTGCATTGCGTCGAGGCTGGCGTAGCGGGCGCTACACTAGCGGAGCGCGGCCAGCGCCCGCTCGGTCGCTGCGGCATATCCGCCGCCGAACTTGATGGCGTGGACGATCAGCGGTGCGAGGTGGTGCAGCGGGACGCGATCCTCCCAGCCGTCGGCGAGCGGGTGGACCTCCGCGTAGGCCGCGAAGCACGCGTCGCCGAAGCCGCCGAACAGTCGCATCATTGCCAGATCGAACTCGCGATGGCCGCCGTGGGCGGCAGGATCGATGAGCCAGCTCTGGCCGCCTTCGGCGATGACGCGATTGCCGGCCCAGAGGTCGCCGTGCAATCGGGCCGGTGGTTCGGGGGGGCCGCCGAGATCGTCCAGGCGACCGGCCACGGCTTCGATCTCGTCCACGGTCGACGCTGCGAGTGCCCGACCATCGGTGGCGAGTTTCGCGAGCGGTAGCAGTCGATTGGTCGCGTAGAACTCGGCCCACGTATCGCAGGGTTCGTTCGGGAGGCCGCGGCTTCCGGTCGATCGCCGATCTTCGCGCCCGAAGGAAGGCGCCCCCGCCGCGTGCAGCGCCGCGAGGGCACGGCCAAGCTCCTCTTCGGTATCCGCGTGGGCGTTCCCCGGCGGTATCCATTCGAGGACGAGCACGGGGGGATCATCCGAGACGTGCACGACCTCGGGGATGGGGACCGCGTCGGCGTCGCGGAGCCAGGCCAGGCCCGTGGCCTCGGTGACGAAGAATCCCGGCGGCGCCGTCGCATGGGTCTTGGCGAAGACGACGGATCCGTCGGTCCGTCTGACGGCGAACGCTTGCGCGACGTCGCCCCCGCTGAGTGGCGTCAACGTCAGGCTTTCGGTGTCGAGGACGCCCATCAGATGCGCTTGCAGATCGATCATGGGATCCGAGCTTAGCAGATGAGCGCCGTGTCCTGCTCGAGTCGCGCCGGCACGAGCGGATTACACCCGTAGATGGTTCTGGTATGTCCCTCGACGTGCATGCCGCGAATCGAGAATCAGTCTGCTCGCCGGAGGGCGATACGTGAGAGTCCGAGGAAGGGCGTAGCGACCGCCATGGGCGAATTCGGCAAGAGCATTCTGATGCCCCTCCCGGCGCACGGTTTCGATCCGACGGAGGCCGCGGTGACCTGGAAGATCCTGACCGAGCGCGGGTACGACGTCGTGGTCGCCACCCCCGACGGAGGCGTCCCGCAGGCAGATCCCATCATGGTGACCGGACGTGGTTTGGCGCTCTTGAAGCGCGTGCTGCGCGCCGACGCGAACGGCCGTGCGGCCTATGCACAGTTCAGTGCCAGTCCGGCTTGTCAGTCGCCACTATCCTATAAGGAGGCGGCGGATGTCCCATTGCTGGGTCTGGTCCTGCCTGGCGGCCACGCGAAGGAGATGCGACCCTATCTGGAGTCCGAGGTGTTGCAGGGGCTCGTCGTGAAGGCGTGTCGCGAGGGCATTCTGGTCGCCGCCATCTGTCACGGCGTGCTGCTGGCCGCTCGAAGCATCGATCCGGAAACGGGTCGCTCGGTTCTCCACGGCAAGAAGGTGACGACCTTGCCGGCGCATATGGAGCTGCTCGCCCACCGGCTCACGAAGCTCTGGATGGGCGACTACTATCGAACGTATCCGGAAACGACGACCGAAGAAGAGGTGCGATCGTTTTTGATGGGTGCGGCGGACTTCGACGTGGGGCCGAAGGGCACGACGCGCGATACCCCGTCCGATTCGTCGCCGGGCTTCGTCGTCCAGGACGGCAATCTCATCACCGCGCGCTGGCCGGGAGACGCACATCGATTCGGTGCTGCGATCTGCGACAGCCTCGCGGCGACGTTGCGATAGCCACGGGCGCCGCGGCGTCAGCCACCCCAGGAGCGGCGCGCATACGAGAAGCGCGCGCGATACTCGCGCGGCGAGAGCCCGGTAAACTCGCGAAACGTTCGTCGGAACGACCGAACGTCGACGTAGCCACACTCTTCGGTGATCGTACTGACCGAGTCCTCGGTGGCGGCCAGGCGGCGCATGGCCGCCTCGATGCGTGTGTTCCGCAGATACTCCTGTAGGCTTTCGCCCGTGGCATGGCGGAATCGGCGCGCGAGCGTTCGTGGACTCATCGCGGCGTCGCGTGCCAGGCTGTCGGCGTCGAGCTGTCGTCCGAAGTCACGTTCGATCCGGACCTGCACACTGTGGACGTCCTGGTCGCTGTGACCGGCGCGCGGTCGTGCCAGCATGTAGGGTTTTTGCGACTGCGGATTCGGGTCGGTGAGCATCTCGGTCGCCGTGCGGATGGCCGTCTCGGGGCCCAGAAACCGACCGATCAACTCGACTACGAGATCGAAGCTCGAGGTCGTGGCGCCGGCGGTGATGAGTCGCCCCTCGTCCGCGAGCCGGAGCGTGGGATCGAGGCGGACGTTGGGATAGCGATCGGCGAAGAGTCCGGTGAGTCCGGGATTCGTGGTCGCGAGGCGGTTGTCGAGAATGCCCGCCTCGGCGAGAAGGACCGTTCCGGTACACACGCCAGTGAGCGTCGATCCTTGCTCCCAGCGCCGTGCGAGCCAGTCGATCGTCGCACCGGCCGCAGTCAGGACCGCATTGATGTCGGCGACGACCGGAGCGACGACGATCGCATCGACTGCCGTCAGGTCGTCGATGACGGCGTCGCACTCCAGGCGGCGCCCCCCGAACGCGTCGATCTGCGCGCCTGCTTGCGACACGACCCGCGCTTCGATCTGCCGTCCGTCCTTCCCGCTGAACAGATGGAAGGCATTGGCCAGGTTGATCGCGTCGAGCATGCCCAGGACCGCGGAGCCCAGGCAGTCGGGGAGGGCGACGATCGCAACCAACGGCGACTGGGGGTCTGGCATCGGTCGGGAATCCTAATGCGGGTGCATGCGGAACGCGAGACGCTGACCGGGATGACCCCTTCTTTGTCCGCAGCGGCCCCTTACCCTACCCAACGCCAGGTGGGACCATCGCGCTCAACCCGAGACCCAGGAGGTAGACGCATGCCCACGTTACACGGTCACCCGATGTCTCCGTACGTTCGCAAGGTGCGGATCGCGCTCGCCGAGAAGTCGATCGAAGCCGAGAGCAACCCCATCGTCCACTTCGCGCTTCCCGAGGGATACGAGAAGCTGCATCCGCTGCGGAAGATTCCGGTCTGGACGACCGACGCGGGCGAGCACATTCCCGACTCCTCGGTCATCATCGCGTACCTCGACAAGGTGCAACCGAGTCCACGGCTGATTCCCGACGATCCCGTGTTGTTCGCGCGCGCACTCTTTCTCGAGGAGTTCGCCGATTCGGCGTTCTCGATGGGGATCGCGCAGATCTTCCTCGAGCAGTTCGCCGCCCCGCTCTTCATGAACCGAGCAACGGACCAGGCGGTTGTAGAGAAGGCCCTGCACAAAACGCTGCCGCCCCTCTTCGCGCATCTCGACCAGACGATCGGGGCCCGACCGTTCATGGTGGGGGAGACGTTCAGCATTGCCGACATCGCCATCGCCAGCCCGCTGAACAACTTGCGGCACACCGGCATTCCCATCGACGCGGAGACGTATCCCAATCTTCGGCGCTACGCCGATCAGATCATTACGCGCCCGTCGGTGGCGGGGATCTTTGCCGCCGAGGTCGCCGAGTACGGCGGCGAATCCCCGGAAGCGGCGGCCAGGAAGTCGGCGTAGGCCGAAAAAGGCAGGCGGGCGCTCGTTTGGGCCCGTCTGCCTCGGCCTCGAGGTATTCTCGCGCCTGGGACTCCGGTCGCGTTGGGGGTCGAATTTTCTTGACACAGGTGTACGCAATCGCCTACAGAGGATGTACGCAATCGCGTACAGCGTGCGTCAGAGGAGATTCGAGATGCCAACTACCAGCCCGAGCCGAACGACCGCCCCATTCGTCGCCCTGATCGCCGTCTTCTTTGCGATCCTCGCCGCACCTCCGGCACATAGTATGGATCCGTGCCTGACGCCCCTGATCGAGGACGAGCCCTTGTGCAATCCGGCGCTGGCTCCGAGCGACTGGCCGATCTCGCATCGTGGCTCCTACGCGCAGGGCTCCGCGTCCAACCCCGGGGTTGCGCCGGGACAGGCCGTCCTGGCCGAGCACACCGATCTGACGGGCACGCCGATTACCCTGGCGGTCGGTCCGGAGTACGGGGACGGACACCGCGCGATCTGGGGCTCGCTCCTCGGGTTGAACGGTGCGGTGATGAAGATCGACTCGGAGACGTTCGCGGTGATCGATACCTACGTACCCGCCGACGAGGAAGTAATGCCGCCGACCATCCCGCTCGGGATCAGTGGCGCGTACGGCCTCGTCGATACCGACGCTGATTTCCTCCTCGGTCGCGTCGACTTCGTCGAGATCTTTGGCGACAGTACGCCGGGCGATCGGAGTTCCGAGATCGAGCTCAAGAAGCGCGTCTTCCTCCCAGCGACCGCATTCTGCCGGACCACCGACATTCTCGTCGGCGGCGTCATGCTCCCCGATCGCCATCTGGCACTCGTGTCCGAGCAGGCTGTCGTGAGCGTCATCCCGGCGGAGGAAGCCGACATGGACGCAGGCAACGTGGTGTCGTTGAACCTCGAGAACGGTCCCGTCGATTGCGCGAACATTGCTATTGACGACGAGGATCTCGAGACGGTGTCGAACAGCATCGCGGCCGACGAGGACGGTGGGTTCTACATCGTCACGGACCAGGCCGTCGTCAAGTACAACTGGGACGGCACCAGTCTCACGCAGGTCTGGCGCACAGAGTACCTGAGTGACCCCCCGATCTCCGTCCTTCGCCTCGGGCCGGGTTCGGGTTCCACGCCGAGCTTGATGGGGACCGCACTCGACGACGATCGTTTCGTGGTCATCACAGATGGGCAGGAGCTGATGCACCTCGTCCTGATGTGGCGCGACGACATCCCGGCAGGGTGGACGCCGATCGGACCGGGGCGTGATCCGCGGATCGCGTGCGAAGTCCCGGTGACGTTCGGGGATGTCCTGGCTACGCAATCGCTTTCCGAGCAGTCGGTGCTCGTGCGCGGGTACGCGGCCGTTACGGTGAACAATCTGCTTGCCTCCGAGCCGAGCACCGGGGTGCCATTGCTCGACACCTTGTTGGCGAGTCTGTGGGGGAGCGATCCCCTGCTGGCACCTGTCGGGGTCGAGCGCATCGACTGGGATCCCATTCTCGAGACCTGCTCCACCGTCTGGACGAACACCGAGGTCAGCTCGCCAAACGGCATCCCGACGATGAGCGCCACGAACGGCCTCATGCACGCGATCGGACAGCGGGGCGGCGTCTGGGGTGTCGAGACGCTCGACTTCGAGACCGGTGCTTCGGTCTCGTTCGTGCCGAGCGCCCAGACCCTGTGCTCGCAGGAGGTCCTCGACGCGGTCAGCGCCAGTAGCTTCGGGGCGCTCCTGGATCCGATCATCGATCCGAACAACGTGGGCCCGTATCCTTTCGGCCACTACCCGCAGACGTGTGAGAACTCGGTCTTCGCCGCCACCGAGGTGGGTCTCGACGGTGCGATCTATACCGGAACCTTCCAGGGCGCGTCGCGCTTCACGCCGAACACCGTCACCCCCGTGTCGCAGCGTCGAAGCGGGACGGTCGGCATGGCACAGTGCGAGGATCTCGCGGCGCGCGGCAGCGCGGCGCTGCCGAGCGGAGTCGAGACGGGGCGTGAGATGGCGCAGCGGGGGCAGACCCAGCTCGATGCGGCCTTGGCTGCCGTCGCTGCGGGCGCGTGTCCCGACCTCGACGTCAGTGCCGCCGGGGCCACGACCGGTTTCATGACCGCGGCCCGTGCGCACTTCGCCGCCGCCGAGGCGGCGATCGACAGTGACGTCGTCCTGGCAGAGAGCGAGTTCGACGCGGCCCTCGTTGATTGCACCGCCGGGCTCGCGGCGGGCCTCGTCGCCTGCGCGCCGACGCCCGCATCCTCGGATCAACAGAAATGCGTCAACGCGATGAACAAGGCCTATGCGAAGCTTGCCAAGACGCAGGGCAAGGAAATCGAGAAGTGCATCAAGGACGGTCCGAAGGGCAAGTTGCCAGGGACCATCGAGGACTGCACGACCGCGGACGCCAAACTCAAGGTTTCGAAGACGAAGCAGAAGACGATCGATACCGAGATCAAGAAGTGCACCGAGGCGCCGACCTTCGCCAAGAGTGACGCCGCGACGATCAATCAAGCGGCTGTCGATCGTGAGCTCGAGCTGGCGCACCAGATCTTCGGTGCGGATATCGACGCGGCGGTCACCTCCGAGTCGAAGTGTCAGCAGAAGACGTACAAGCAAGCGCGGAAGTGCGTCGATACGCAGCTGAAGGAGTTCATCAAGTGCAAGAAGTCGGGCTTGAAGGGGAAGGAAGCCCCGGGGGGCGCTGATCTCCCGTTCGACGACACGAGTGATCTGGAACTCTGTCTCGGGCACGACCCCAAGGGCAAGATCCTGAAGGCCTGCGATACGAAGGTTCAAGACACGATCGACAAGAGCTGCGTCCTGGGCCCAATCTCCGGCTCTTTGCCCGGGTGTGCGACGGATGACGCCGTCGAGGCCAAGGACTGCGTGCAGGAGGCTGCGACGTGTCGAGTGTGTCTGGGCCTGAACGCCGCCGACGGTATGGCGATCAATTGCGATGCGATCGATGACGGCACCGTGAACGGGAGCTGTTTCTAGGGGCGAGCGGCGGTATGTCGGAACGAACGAACACGAACGGGAAGCACGAGTCGAGTCGCGAGGCCCTGCTGCGCGCGGCTACGACTTTGTTCGGCGAGCATGGCCCGGCGGCGGTCTCGACCCGCCAGATCGCCGCCGAGGCCAAGGTCAACAGTGGCCTGATCCATCGCCACTTCACGACCAAAGAGGCGTTGCTGCGGGAGGTGATGAGCCGTCTGGCCGAGGACATCGCGGCGACGGAGGAGGGCGACGAGGACGACCTCGCCCTCATGCTCCGTTTCCTCGAGGCTACGCGGGAACATACCGCCTATTGGAAGTTGCTTGCCCGTTGCGTTCTCGACGGTGAGTCTCCCGAGGCCATGCAGGATGATTTCCCCACGGTGCGCCGGGTTCGCGAGTTGCTCGAAAGCATGCAGGCGAAAGGTACGCTCTCGAAGCAGTTCGATCCGCGGGGCCTGACCGGCATCTTCATCGCCATGGTGCTCGGTTACATGGTCTTCGAGCCCTGGTTGATTCACGCCACCGGTACGGACGACCGTCCGATCGAGGAGGCGCGTGCACTGATGCGCAACACCGGGCTGACGTTGATCGCGGCGGCTGCCAAGATCTGACCCCGTTCCGGCCGCGGGGGTGCGCTGAGGCGCCCCGTTGACGGTGGCTCCGGCTTCGCTCGTACGCTTTTGTGCCGTTCTGGCGCATCTGGTCGGGAGGGCGCGGCCGTGCGGAGTCTATAGGCTCGGGATCAGTACCGCGGGGTACTACCTGGCTGGCGCGTTGACACCGCGATCCGGCCGTCGGTATAGGAATTCTACGTGCCGTACGAGTTCGAGCGAGCGCGAGTGCCTGCGCCGCTCGATCTTCGACCCCCGACCGCAAGGAGCAAGAACATGAACCCAAGTGCCTGTCGAACGCTTCTCTCATTTGCTCTCGCGGTGACCGTGTTTTTTGTGTCGGCCTCGCCCGCGGTCGCGCAGCCCCAGTCAAAATCCCAGCAGAAGTGCATCAACAAGATGAACAAGTCTGGTGAGAAGGTCTGTCGCGCCCAGGGCAAGAACACCGACGCCTGCATCAAGGGCTTCTTCAAGGGCCAGCTCCCGGGCTCGGCTCAGGACTGCGTAATCGGCGACCTGAAGGGGAAGATCGCCAAGGCACACACCAAGACGATCAAAGCGGAGGAAACGCGCTGCCCTCTCCTGCTGCAGCCCGACTTCGCCTTCTCGAGTGCGGCCATCGTCAACGCCGCGGCCTCGGGGGAAGCGATCGCCCTGGTGGCGGACATATTCGGACCCGACCTGGATCTGGCGCTCACCCCCGGCAACGAGAAATGCCAGCGTAAAATCCAGAAGGGGTACGAGAAGATCCTGAAGGAGAAGTTGAAGATCTTCCTCAAGTGCAAGAAGGATCAGCTGAAGCTCGGCGTCGCCACTGGGATCGGTCTCGCGAATACCTGCATGAGCGCCATCATCGCTGATGCGAAAGGCAAGATCGCCAAGCGTATCCTGAAGCTCGGCGATGACCTGGTGAAGCATTGTCCGAGTGTCGGCGGTCCGCTCGATGTGCTCTTTCCTGGTAATTGCGCCGGCCAGCCGACGGTGCTGGCGTGGGCCGCATGCATCGACGTCGAGGTGGAGGGCAGGGTGTGCGAGAAGCTCTCGCAGATGGACGCCTTCGTGTTCGATTGTGACCTCTTCGATGATGGCGTCACCTGCAACTCGGGGGATCAGAACGGTGCCGAGACTGACGTCGACTGCGGTGGCCCGACGTGTCCCGTGTGCGGCGACGGCTTGGGATGCGGTGTCGCTGCTGACTGCCAGAGCAGCGTGTGCACCGGCAACGTCTGCCAGCCGGCGAGCTGCAGCGACGGTGTCCTGAACGGCGACGAGAGCGACATTGATTGCGGAGGGCTGACGTGCGCGGCGTGCCCGGCTGGCGCAGGCTGCAGTGTGGCGGGCGATTGTGACAGCAGCGTGTGTACCGGCAACATCTGCCAGGCCGCGACCTGCAGCGACGGCGTGCAGAACAGTGACGAGAGCGACGTCGACTGCGGCGGGCTGACCTGCGCCGCCTGTCCTGCCGGATCCAGCTGCGGCGTGGCCGCGGATTGTGACAGCGCGGTTTGCATCGGAAACGTGTGTCAGGCGCCAACCTGTAGTGACGGCGTGCACAACGGTGACGAGGGCGACATCGATTGCGGCGGGCTGACGTGCACCGCGTGTCCCGATGGCTCGGGTTGCAACGTCGGTGCGGACTGCCAGAGCGGCGCTTGCGTTACGAACATCTGCCAGCCGCCGAGTTGTGTCGATGGTGTCCTGAATGGTGACGAGACCGACATCGACTGCGGCGGGTTGACCTGCGCGGCGTGTCCCGCCGGCTCCGTCTGCAGCGTGCCCGCAGATTGTCAGAGCACCGTCTGTACCGGCAACGTGTGTCAGCCGATCACGTGCAGCGACGGTGTCCAGAACGGCGACGAAAGCGACATCGATTGCGGGGGGACGATCTGTGCAGGGTGTCCGGCGGGGTCGGGGTGCGGTGTTCCCGCGGATTGCGCGAGCAGCGTGTGCACGGGGAGTGTCTGCCAGGTGCCGACCTGTAGCGACGGCGCCCAGAACGGCAGCGAGACCGACATCGATTGCGGTGGAAGTTGCCCGGTCTGCGCACTCGGCGACGGGTGTCTCGTCGGCGGTGACTGCCTCTCCGCTTCGTGCGTCGGGAGTATCTGCACCTGCGGGAATCAGGGGTTCACGTTCAATGTCTCGAGCAATACGGGCGGCGTGTTCGATAGCGCCGAGTGGCCCGGTGGAACGCAATCGGACACCACGGTCGATCCGGCGTGCAGTGTCACGATCAACAACCCGAACGCGAACATCGATCTGATTTGCGGGTTGGCAGATCCGTTTAGCATCAATAGCTTTGCAGGCTTTTCCAGTTGTTTCGGCCAGGGTGGTCAGGACAATGGTTGCCAAGCGGATTCGTGTCCGCCGCTCGGCAATCCATCGTGTTGTGCGACGCGTCCGTCGTGTTCGGCCGCGCTGAACGGCAGCGGCTCAGCCCGCTACTTCGTCCAGTGTCTCAACTGATCTGCTGAGGGCCGCATCCTCGTGCGCGCGGCTTCGAGGCCGCGCGCACGAGCCCTGCTAGGCGCGAAGCGGCTGCTCCCGCAGCGCGGATCGGAGGCGCGCGCTTGCCCCGGTCGTGTGCCAGCGCCATCATCCCTCCGTCATGGCGTCCGTTGATCCGAGATTGATCCTCTATCCCGCCTTCGCGATGTTTCTGCTCGCCGCGATCCTGCTGGCACGCTTGGCCCGGCTGCGCTTCGGCGCGGTGGGGCGGGGCGACCTCGAGGGCGAGTTCTACCGGAGCTTCCAGGGCGGCGAGGAACCGTACGAGGTGCGGGTGACCACCCGGAGCTTCATCAACCAGTTCGAGGTCCCGGTGCTCTTCTACGTCGGTGTGATCCTGACCTACGTCACGGAGCAGGTGAGCTATTGGCTGATCGCCTGCGCCTGGCTCTACGTGGCGCTCCGCTACGTTCATTGTTACGTCCACCTGACCTCGAACGACGTGCTCCGCCGCTTCCGGTTCTACATCTTGAGCGGCTTCGTGCTCGTGGTGATGTGGGGAAGTTTGTTCGTCGGCCTCGTGCGAGGATGACGAGCTGAGCTCACGGGTCTCGTTGGCTCGGTCTACTGCTCGGCGATCTTCCGAGCGCCCTCGAACATCTTCTCGAGCTGGCTGACCATCATCTTGGTGCCGATGCTTCGCTTGGCCGAGCCGCCGAAGCCTGCCACCTGGTCGGTCGAGGTGTGGTTGACGTACACGACGAGCGTTCCCTCGTCGACGGGAAACAAGCCCGCCACGGCTTGTTCTACGTTGTAGCCCTGGCTGGCGTAGATTTGGCGCTGCAGCACGGCGTGCACCTCGTCCACATTCGCGGTGACGAGTTGCTCCACGACGTAGTTCGCCTTGATTCCCGTGCCGTATTGAATCCAGGAGAAGCGCTCGTGCATGCCGGGGACGGTCGCGCCTGGATAGCCGTTCATCATCTCGTAGAACGCCGCGAAGCGACGCTTGACCACGGTCATGCTGGCACTGGCTTTGCGCAGATCCTCTCCACCGCTCCTCGTCTCATGGCCGCGATCGTAAGGAGCGATGCCGTCCAGCCCGGAAGTGCGGTAGGTCGCATGGCGCGTGAGGAGTATCTTCTGGAGTTGGGCCAGGGCCGCCGTCCGGGGATCAGCCTGTGCGGACGACGCGCGGAACGCCGCAATCTCGTCCGAGGACAAGTTGAGGTCGCTTCCGGGCGTCGCTTGCAGGAATGCGTCGGCCGCCGCGTCGCTGAGAGTCATTCCCTGAAAGTCGCGCGCGCTTCCGTTGCCGCGAATCTGCCCGTGCGCTGCGACCTGGGCATCGGCGTGGATGGTGAGGCCGGCGACCACCTGCTTCGCCAGCTCGGCCGGCGAAACCCTCACCTGGAATCCGATGGCCACGGACAGATCCCGTGCGCTCACGTTCTCGATGCTGCTGTTGACGAACTCCCCGGCCAGAATCTTTGCCTTCTCCGCGGGCGGCCAGTGCATGTCGCCGAGGATCTCCTCGGCGGTCGGCTGCGCCGCGGTCGGGAGCGGCGAGAGGCCCGCCAGGCCGAGCAGCATGGAGGCAATGATGGCCCATCGCGCGCGTCGTTGTTGCATCGGATCTCTCTTCCTATCGAGTCGTGGGCTGCCTGATGGTTCAGCAGGTTGCGGCAGTGTTCGAAACCTACCACGTGCTGATGGCTTCCGGCGAAGGGGGGCTGGCAGATTCGCAGGTTGCGTCTGGAAGGGTAGGGTTTCATGGTTTGCCATTGCTTGCGGCGTCAGGCGTTCGTTTGCCGTTGTCGACCATGCTGCATAGATAGCGCGGTGCTCTATGGACGACCTGCAATGATGCGCGCCCGCAACGGTTTCCCTGCTCGGAGCCCGGTAGTGCTGCGCTTCGTGATGCTTGCACTCGGGGCGTGCCTCGCCGGCGAGGTGGACGCGAGGCAAGATGGTGCAACGTCGCCTCCGGTCAGCGGTCGGCGAGTGTCCGATCCCGCAAGTATCCTGCCGGCGGACGTGTTAGCGCGGGTCGAGCTGACGCGCGCCAACGTCGAACTGATCAGGAAGTTCATGGGAAGATCCAAGTGCGCACCGGCCCTCTTGCGAGCAGACGCGGCACGGCCGTTCGAGGTGTACTCGCAATCCTTGAACCTCCAGCGTCGCGCGAACCGGTTGGCTTTCGAGCAAGTGCGCGTCGTTCGAGCGGAGTCCGTTCCGGGGCTGGAGGTCACCCGATCGGCCGATGTCTTCGCGGTGGTCGACTCCGCGTCGGAGGCCGTCCTCCAGGTGAAGCGGGAGCTTGGGATCGAAGAGGCGGTCGGTGAGACCGCGCATCCCGAGTCGACGACGCCGGGCGACGTCTTCAACGCGATCGTCGCTGCGGGTAGTGAGATCAACAATCTGTTGCGGCGGGAGACGTCCCCGAGCGATGTGTTTCGCCTCGTCACCGGTGCGGTGCACCAGGCTGCTTCCCTCCACGCGACGCTGCACGCCGGGCCGAGCCTTCCCGTCGAGCCGGCCTTCGAGCCCGACAAGACGCCGGCCGACGTCTACGCGAGGCTCCGGCGCTGTTTCTCGCTCGTTCGTGAGGTTGCGCATTCGAAAGAAATGGAGACGCTCCACATCGTGACGGCAAAGGACGATCTCGTGCGGGTGACGCCAAACGATGTGAGTGATCTCGCGGCGCTCCTGCTCGAAGAGCTGATCCGGTTGCGGCGCGGGTTTCCTGATGCGAAGTCCGCGCCGCGCGCGTATCATCCGGGACGGCGCTTCCCCGCGCACGTGTTTCAACGGGCCGGTTTCCTCGAGGCCCTCCTGCAGGATCTCGCCCGCGACACATCGTCGGGCGAGTGAACCGTCATGGCGTCCGGTTCCCAAACAGCATCGGCGATTCGACGACTTCGGTCGAACGCCGGGAGCCGGCTCACGGAAGGGCTGCTCTCCTCCAATAGCAAGGTCGCAGCGATCGGTCTGATCACGGCCGTGCTCACCCTGACCTTCACCATCTGGTTTCGTGTGGTGCTCGGGTATCACGGCCATGTGAGCGCCCCGATGACCCGGGCCGCTTCGGAGCTGGATACCGCGGTAAATCAGTCGCTGGCGGCACTCCGGGGGTGGGTTGCCTACGGCGATCCGGAGTCTATCGACGAGCGGGCGGAGTCGTGGTCCGACGGCATCGAGCCCTCGATCGCAATGCTTCACGAGCTGGCCCCACGGACGGATGATCTGCGCATGGGCGAGCAGATCGCTGCGCTCGGGCGCGATCTCCGTGACCTCGAGCGGACGCAGTGGGCGATCGAGGATGTGGCACGCACTCCGGGGAACGAGCCAGCGTCGGTCGAGTACGCAGCACGGTTGGAGCCCCTGCGTCGGAGCGTTCTTGCCAGTGTCGGGGATGCCATGGCGCAATACGGCGCGGACAGAGATCAGGAGCGCTCCATCGACTTCCTGGGAGTGCTCGCACAGTTCCGGGCGGCGTTTACCGAGAGCGATCTCGTCCTCAATGAACTGCTTTCCGACTACAGTGAGGTGCGTGCGCACGAGATTGGCGAGCGCCTTGCGCGGGCGCGGACGCTTGCCGTGGAGCTGCAGCGCGATGCCGCGGGTCATACCTCAGGGGATCTGCGCCATCTGCTCACCTTCGCGCTCGCCGAGTTTCGCGCCTACGAGTTGCAGATTCCCGAGATTGTTGCGCTTCGGCGTTCGGCCGCCTGGAACGTCGCGCAGCAGCTCTATGTCGAGGAGGCCCAGCCGCTGGCGCTCCGTGCCAGAGCCCTCTCCCGGGAGCTCGCTGCGACACAGGCGGCGTCGACCGCGGCGCGCGCGCAGCGGCTCGCGCGCGCGAGCTACGTCGTCATCGCGATGGCGCTCTTGATGGGACTCCTCTCCTTGGCCTCGCTCTTCGTGTCGTTTCGGCTGCGCCGGCAGGTGAAGCGGGTGATGGACAAAGCGAAGATGCTCGGTCAGTACGCGCTCGAGCGGCGCATCGGAAAAGGCGCGATGGGTGAGGTCTACCTGGCGCACCATGCGATGCTGCACCGGCCGGCGGCCGTGAAGCTCCTGCGTGCCGCCAGTGCGCAGAGCGCGCACGCACAGAACCGTTTCCGGCGCGAAGTGCAGCTGAGCTCCCAGCTGACCCATCCCAACACGATTGAGATCTTCGACTACGGTCGCACGGTCGAGGGGATCTTCTACTACGCCATGGAGTACCTCGACGGCTTTACGCTTCAGTCGCTGGTCGCCGCGACTGGTCCGGTGCCACCGGCGCGCGTCGTGCACATCCTGGTGCAGGCCTGCGGCTCGCTTCAGGAGGCGCACACCAAAGCCCTGCTGCATCGCGACGTCAAGCCGAGCAACATCATGTTGACCGAGCGCGGCGGCCTGTTCGACACTGTCAAGATCCTGGACTTCGGTCTGGTGAAGGAATTGGTGGAGAGTGGTGAGGAGGGGGTCAGCGAGGGGGACATCATCGCAGGAACGCCGATGTACCTCGCGCCCGAGAGCATCCTCGCAGCCGACGCGGCGACGCCGGCATCCGACATCTACGCGCTCGGGGCCGTGGGCTACTACCTCCTCACTGGGACAACGGTCTTCCCAAGCGACGACGTGGTGGGCGTCTTCGACCGGCAGGTCAACGAGCAGCCAGAGGGGCTATCGGAACGTCTCGGGCGGACACTTCCCGGTGATCTCGAGGCGGTCGTGTTGGCCTGTCTCGCCAAGGACGCGACGGAGCGTCCGAGGAGCGCGGCGGCGCTCGCGGCGATGCTGCGCGCGTGCGAGTGTGGTGCGTGGACGAGCGTTGACGCCAAGTCGTGGTGGACGGAGTTCGGGGAGGCAGTGAAGAGCGCGGCCGCGCCAGACGTCGGCGACTCTCAGGACCCGGCGGCGCGCTCGGGCCTGGAGATAGAGCTCGGCTCGACGGGAGCCTGAGCCGTGAGCGCCTCGACGAGTACGACCCGGAGCGCGACGTGGGCAGCAGTGCTCGTGGCCGCGTTCATGATTGCCCAGCAACTCGCCGGGAAGGCGCTTCGCGATGCGTTCTTCCTTTCACACTTCGGGGCGAGCGCGCTGCCCGCGGTGATGTCCGCGGCGGCGCTGTTGTCGGTCGCCGCGGTGTTCGGCAGCGCGCGTCTGTTCAAGCGGATTGCGCCGTCGCGGGTCTTGCCGATCTTCTTCGGTGGGAGTGCAGCGCTCTTCGTTGGAGAGTGGGCGCTGAGCCTATTCATGCCGAAGGTGGCCGCCGTCTCGGTCTATCTCCACACGAGCTTCGGAGCGGTGGTGGTCTCCGGGTTCTGGTTGGTCGTGAACGAGCGTTTCGACCCCCATACCGCCAAGAGGGTGATCGGCCGGATCGCTGGCGGAGCGACGCTTGGCGGCGTGGCGGGGGGACTGGCCGCGTGGAGCGGCGCGACCTTGCTGTCGATCCCGACGATGATCCTCATTCTTGGCGTCGTGAATGCGATCTGTGCCCTGACCGTTCCTGCGATCAGCAGTGTGGGGTCGGCGCGTCGCGAGGAAGCGCCTCCCGAGAACTCGACACTCACCATCTTCGAAGAGACGCCGTATCTGCGTCATCTGGCGCTGCTCGTCGGGTTTGGAGGCTTTACGGGGGCGATCTCGGACTATGTCCTCAAGTCACGGGCCGCTCTCCATTTCGACTCGGAGCCGGAGCTCGTCTCGTTCTTCGCGCTCCTGTATCTCGGCATTGCCCTGGCGACGTTTGCGTTGCAGAGCCTGCTTGCGCAGCGCGTCGTCCGCTTCTTGGGTCTTGCGTTCACGGTGGCGACGCTCCCGGGAGCCGGGGTCGGGCTCGGCCTCCTTGCGTTCCTGTTCCCCGGCCTCTTCACGTTTGTGGCCTTCCGCGGGGGGACCGCGGTCGTGGAGAGTTCGCTCTACCGTTCGGGATACGAGTTGCTCTACACGCCGCTACCGCCGGAGAAGAAACGGCCGACCAAGGCGTTGATCGACGTCGGGGCGGACAAACTCGGAGCGACTGCCGGCGCGGGGTTTGCGTTCTTCATTGTAGGAATCTTTCCGCTCGCGGCGAGTGTGTTTCTCGTGGGTATTGCCGTCGTGGTCAGTGCAGCCGCCTTGCTCGTCACGCGTTCGTTGCACCGTGGGTACATGGCTTCCCTGGCCGACAGTCTGCGGACGGGAGCCATCGATCCTGCCGACGTCGAGGCGATCGACGCCGCCACACTGCAGACGATCGTCGCCATCGATCGCGCGAAGGTACTCGAGGGCCTCGAGGTCAGCGCGCGACCCGCCGTACGAGTCGGACCCGAGCGCAAGGAGGTCCTGTCGCAACTTCGCGGGGGCGCGAGCGTCGGGGACGCGCGGAGACGGGCATCGCCGGACCGCGTGCATCCGCCGCTGCGACACTCTTCGGTGCGCGGTGTCGGGGACGTCGATGCCATCGGGACCGCGATTCTGGGACTGCGCTCGGAGGATCAGGGTCGGATCGCGGCGGCGCTGCGCGTGCACAATCCACTTCCCGATGCCCTCGTGAGTCATGTGATTCCACTGCTGTCGGACGATGCGGCCGCCGTGCATGCCGTGCCGGCGTTGCAGCGCGTGGCTCCAACCCATGTGGGCCAGCTGCTCGATGCGCTCCTGCGCCCGCGTACGCCTCTCGCCGTGCGGCGGCGACTGTGCGATGTCCTGGGCGCGGTGGCGACCGAGCGCAGCGCTGGTGGTCTCGCGCAGGTGCTCCAGGACGAGGCGTTCGAACTCCGCTTTCGTGCGGCGTCGGGGTTGCTGCGGATCCTGCAACGCAACGACAGCATCCGACTCCCGCGTGAGTCGGTGTTGCAGGCCGTTCGTGTCGAAGCATCGAGCTGCGCGCGTCGATGGAAGTATCAGACCACGGTAGACGGCACGCTGACGCAGACGCCGCCAGTGGAATCCGTCGAGGGCAAGCGGGTTCTGCAGGGGTTGGCCTACATCTTCACGCTGCTCCTCGCCGTCTTCGATCGCGAACCGCTACGGTTGGCCATTCGCGCGCTGGCTCACGACGACCGGACGCAGCGAGGGACCGGGCTTGAGTTCCTCGAGCAGATGCTGCCGGGCGATCTGCGGGAGATTCTGTGGCCCCTCCTGACAGATCGGCGCCTCGCGCTTGGCTCGCTATGGTCGGAGGCGGATATTCTCGCCGACCTCGTCCAGGACGCCTCACAAGAGCCCGACTTGTCTGCGGTGCGTCGGTGGGTGCAAGAGCGGCGCTCGGGCCCCTGATGAACGGCACGTACGAGTCCGGCGCAGGGTGTCGCCCATGACGCGACATCTGGCAAATTCGTGTTCTCGGCGTTCTTAGCGTAGAGAGGACGCTGCATGTGTGAAGAGGTACGGTGGTGGAAGTTGAAGACTCGGTGGCGCAGTGCCAGCGTCATGCTCCCGGCTGCGATCCTGATTCTTGGATGCGTGTCAACGGCCGTGGCAGAGAGCGCGGCTCCGGCAGTGCCGGAGGTTCTGTCGGCCGACGCCGAGCCGTCCGCACCCGTACTCCCGCCCGAGGAGCCGCTCGCCGAGGTTGGCGAGCCGTCGATGGCCGAGCTCGCTCAGAAGGCGAACAACCCACTCTCGGACGTGTGGCTCTTGTTGATGCAGAACGACATCACCTTGCTCGATGGCGATCAGGTCGGCGGTACGCAACCCCTCGAATCCTTCAAGATCCAGCCCGTGATGCCGGTGCCGGTCTTCGACCAGAAGTGGAATCTGATCTTCCGACCGATCATCAACGTCGTCAGCGCTCCCATCGAGAAGGATGCCGGCGATCTGTTCGGGAAGAGCAGCGCCGAGATCGCTGGTGATCCCAGACTTTCGAGCCTTGCCCAGGATCCCTCGGGTCGGACGAGTGGTCTCGGCGACTCCGTACTCCTCACGCTTCTCGGTCCCAATACGGCGTCTGGGTGGGTCTGGGGTGTCGGTCCGACGCAGATCTTTCCGACAGCGACCGAAAACGTGTTGGGTCAGGAGAAGTGGCAGATCGGTCCCGCGGGGCTGCTCTTGCACCTCGGCGATCAGCACGGGGGGCTGGGATTCCCCAATTGGAACATCGGAGCGCTGGTGCAGCAGTGGTGGTCGTATGCCGGGACCAGCAGTCGCGACGAAACCAGTCAGATGGATATCCAATACTTCCTGAACTGGCGTATGAACGAGACCCAACTGATTGGTATGACGCCGAACATTCGGGTCGACTGGCGCGCCGATGGTGGCCAGAAGCTCTCTTTTCCCATAGGGCTCGGTACCATCGGACTCTTCAAGATCGGACGTTTGCCAATCCGGTGGGGTGCGGAGGTCCAGTACTTCGTCGAGAGTCCGGATGAAACCGAGCCGGTGGTGAACTTCAAGTTGTTTTTCTCGCCGATCATTCTGAACCCGCTCAAGTGAAGGGCGCCGAGATAGTCGGCGAGGTCGCACACTCAACTCGATGGAGGTCGATACGATGAAGCAACAATTCTTGCTCGTGACACTGCTCTGGGTGTGTCTCGCTGGTGCTGCGCAGGCAGCGGACAAGCCGAACATCCTGGTGATCTGGGGCGATGACATCGGCCAGACCAACATCAGCGCCTATTCGCGCGGCATGATGGGATACACGACGCCGAACATCGACCGCATTGCCAAAGAAGGCATGATGTTTACCGACTACTACGGCGAGCAGAGCTGCACCGCCGGGCGGTCGTCGTTCATCATGGGCCAGAGCGTGTTTCGCACCGGCCTCAGCAAGGTCGGCCTGCCCGGCGCCAAAGAGGGCATGCAGCAGGAAGACCCGACCATCGCCACCATCCTGAAGGACCAGGGGTACGCGACTGGGCAGTTCGGCAAGAATCATCTGGGCGATCGTGACGAGCATCTTCCCACGAACCACGGATTCGACGAGTTTCTCGGCAACCTCTACCACCTGAACGCCGAGGAAGAGCCGGAGAACGAGGACTACCCGAAAGACCCCGCGTTCAAAGAGAAGTACGGACCGCGTGGGGTGATCAAGAGCTTCGCCAAGGGCAAGATCGAGGATACCGGCGCGCTGACGAAGAAACGGATGGAAACGATCGACGATGAAACGACGGCCGCGGCGCTCGATTTCATCGATCGTCAGCACAAGGCCGACAAGCCCTTCTTCCTCTGGTGGAACGGCACTCGGATGCACTTTCGCACGCACGTGAAAGCGGAGCTGCGGGGCATTTCTGGTCAGGACGAGTACTCCGACGGCATGGTGGAGCACGATCGGCACATTGGCCAGTTCCTGAAGAAGCTCGACGATCTCGGCATCGCCGACAACACGATCGTCTTCTACTCCACCGACAACGGGCCCCACTACAACACGTGGCCCGACGCGGCGGCGACGCCGTTCCGCGGTGAGAAGAATACGAACTGGGAAGGCGGATGGCGGGTGCCTGCGATGGTGCGCTGGCCCGGCCACATCAAGCCGGATACCGTGTCCAATCAGATCGTCCATCACATGGATTGGCTGCCGACGTTTGCCGCGGTTGCCGGCAAGACCGACGCCAAGGAAGATCTGCTGAACGGCTATCAGTCGAAGTCCTTGGATCGCCAGTACAAAGTCCACCTGGACGGGTACAACATCATGCCGCACCTGACCGGCGAGTCGAAGACGACGCCGCGAGACGAGATCTTCTACTTCTCGGACGATGGCGCGCTCACGGCGCTGCGCTACCGGGACTGGAAGATGATCTTCATGGAGCAGCGGGTCGAGGCGACCCTCCAGGCCTGGGCAGAGCCCTTCGTGCCGCTTCGCGTGCCTCTGATCTTCAACCTCCGTCGTGATCCGTACGAGCGGGCGCAGGTGACGTCCAACACGTATTACGACTGGTTGATCGATCGGGTGTTTCTGCTCGTGCCGGCGCAGAACTATGTCGGGAAGTTCCTGGCCACCTTCAAGCAGTATCCGCCTCGTCAGAAGCCAGCCAGCTTCTCGCTGGACCAGGTCCTGGAAACACTGCAGGAGGGGACTGGGTCCTAGTCGGACTCGGGACCCTCCACAGTCTCCGCAACTCGTCGATCACCTGCGCGGCGCCCGGCCGAGTCCCGGTCGCGTCCTGAGAACCGAGCGCTAGCGTGGCGTCGGGCGCTGCGGCGTGTAGGCGCAGCACTCGGGGGCGCACGGAAACGGTCGCGGTCCCCGGGTGCCGAGCGTCGGTGGCGTCCGGCCTTCGATGTGGCAGGCCACCAGGTCCCGGAGCCCGGACACGAACGTCGGCGCGGCGCCGACGGCGAGCGCGCGCTCCATCCGGAGGCCGATCTCGTCGGCAACCGCGCGTGCCTCGGTGTCGAGATCGAACTTGACCTCCATGTGGTCGGCGACGAACCCGATCGGCACGACGACGACGCCCTCGACCCCGGCGGCCCGAAGGGCGCGCAGGTGATCGCATACATCGGGCTCCAGCCATGGCTGGGTCGGCGGACCGCTGCGGCTCTGGTACACGAGGTCCCAGGCGAGATCCGGAGGTGCGACGCGGCTGGCGACGAGCGCCGATGCTTCGCGTAGCTCGGCCTCGTATGCAGAGGTCGCTGCCATCGCGGTCGGAATCGAGTGGGCCGTGAATACCAGGCGCGTGCGAGCCGGCAGGACGTCCAGGCGGGCCAGCGCGTCGCGGGTGTGCGATGCCACGGTGTCGATGAATCCCGGATGGTTGTAAAATGGAGGCAGCTTCTCGACGAGCGGAGCGTCGGCGCCGACGGCCGCCTGCGCGCGTGCGATGTCGTCGAGATACTGCCGACAGGCTGAGTACGAGCTGTACGCGGAGGTCGCGATGGCCGCGGCGCGTTGTACGCCGGCTTTCGCCATCTCGCCGAGGGTGTCTGCCAGCATCGGGTGCCAATTGCGGTTTCCCCAGTACACCGGAAGATCGGGACCGTGTTCGGCGAGTTCGGCGCGGAGCGCGCGCACCAGGTCGCGGCACTGGCCGTTGATCGGACTGATGCCACCGAACAGGAAGTAGTGCTTTCCGACTTCCTCCAGGCGCTCCCGTGGAATATTGCGCCCGCGGGTGACGTTCTCGAGAAAGGGTACGACATCAGCAGGCCTTTCGGGGCCTCCGAAGGAGAGCAACAGCACGGCGTCGACCGGTGGCAACCCCTGAGGCATGATCCTACCTGACATGCGTCCCGCCCGGATGCGAGCGGACGCGACGTCAGTCTTTGGCCTTGAAGAGGTCAGGATCGCTGCGCGTCACCGTGCCCAGGGTGCTCGAGAAGCAGCCAGAACCATCGTTGGTCAGGATCTGCATCGTGGCGCTCGTCGCGCCGGCGAGCGCCGGAGCGATCGGGACGGGGAGCGAGATCTGCCCGCGCGGGGCGTTGTTCTTGCCCCGAATCTGGATCTGAGAGCGGCCCGCCGCGCCACCCTTCAGTCGAAACGTCAGGATGCCATCGGATCCCAGATCTTTGTCTTTGTACTGATAGCCGAGCGATCCGAGGGGCTTCCAGCAATTCTTGCCGGCACAGGTGAGGCCGGCTCGATCGACGGTCGCCTCGGCGACGAGCGCGTCGGCATCGTCGAACAGGCACAAGGTGTACGCCGTGCCCTCCGGGACCAGCGGGTTGCCGAGATCGGTCGCGAGCAGTCCCGGGCCACGGGTCATCTTGACGATGAGGCGCTCCCGGCCGACGGCTCGTTCCTTGACCTGCAGGGTGTTCCTTCCGAAGGCGTCGATGCAGCCGGAGGCCGGACTGGAGGGGCACAGGCTTTCTGGATCCGCTCCGCCGCAATCGAGCGTCGCGAGGTACGTGCTCAGGCAGGCCTCATCGGCGGCGTCAGTCGTACCGTCGCTGTTCAGGTCGGAAGGTGCACTGATGAAGGTGGTCAGATCGGGCGGAGTCACCGTGCCGTCCTGGTTCACGTCGAACGGTCGGTAGAAGGTCGCGAGTCGTACGATCTCGCTCGAGCTCAGGGCGCGGTCGAAGAGGCGCACGTCGTCGATGAGTCCATCGAACGGACGATCCCTGGCGGGCTGGTTGCCGATCGTGGCCCCCATGGTCGGGTCGGTATCGACGGTGCCGGTCTTCCCGGTCTGGCCCACTTCCACGCCATTCTGCCACAGGCGCATGGTCGTCCCGTCGTATGTGGCGGCGGCATGGATCCAGACCCCTGTCGCGAGCACCGCGCCGGTGGCGATCAGGGTCGTCGTGCTGCCGCCCGTGCGGACGCGAAACCGGAGGACGTGGTCTCCGCCGGATGCGAGGGTACTCAACATCCAGAGGTGTTCGTCGGGCTGAACGCCCGAGGCCTTGGCGATGATCCGCCCATCCATCTGGTCGAAGTCATCGATACGGAGCCACGCGCTGAGAGTCAGTCCGTCGCTACCGATATCGAGCGTCCCGAGATCGACGGCGTCGTCCACTCCATCGAAGTCGAGCGCGGACCCGGCGTCGGTCGTGCGCGCGGTCGCCCACAGAGGTCCGTCCAGCGTCCCGTGATTCGCACCGCTAGCCGTCTCGAGCGCGATCGCGCCCGCACCCTCGTCGAAGCGCCACTCGGCGATGAGATCATCGGGCAGGCCATCGAGGCAGGGCACGACCCGGATGTCGACCGTGTCTTGATCTGCGGTCACCTGGTCCGCGATCTCGTACTCGAACGTGTAGCAACCAGGCTGTGTCGGGGTGAAGTAGGCCACCGTCTCGTCGTCGTTCAGGAGGGGGACGGGTGTGCCCGCGGTTTGCGTCCACGAGTCCGACAGCAGCAGCTCGTCGGTATCGGGGTCGAACGAGGCCGAACCGCTGAGAAAGGTCTGCGCGTCCGTCGTCACCGTGCGGTCTGCGCCGGCGTTGGCGACTGGCGGCTGATTGCAGCTCGCATCCGCGCAGACGATGTATTCGGCCTCGGCGATACCGCTCGGGTCGAGGCCGGCGAGGAAGGCACGGGCGCGGACGGTCGTCGAAGCGGCGACGGTGAACGGCGCGACGTACAACGGGCTCGCCGCCGTCGGATCCGATGCGTCGAGGGTGTAGTGGACGATCGCGCCCGCGGTTGCCGTCGTCATCGAGACCTGCACGGAGGGAAAGTACGTCCCTGCCGCGGGGATGATCTGCGGCGTCGCCGCGGCCGCTTGACCCGTGAAGCGGACGCGGTGAACGGCGCCGTTGCTCGTCTCGTACGTGGTGTCCATGTAGTACAGGTGGCCGTCGGGGCCGACGCGGAGGCCCACGGGTTTGGCGACGTTGTCGGCGAAGCGCACGGTCGTGAGGTCGGACTCGGAGGCGACCGTGTTGATGACCCCGACCGAGCTCCCGTTGCTGCCCCAGTGGCAGACGAACAGGCGTCCCGCGTACTCGGCGGGCAGCGTTCCGGTCGTGCCGGAGTACCAGGCGCCCCCGGTTACGAGCTTGTCGCTCGCGCTGCCGGTGACCGACGTGTTGTGCCACGCGCCGGTGCTCGTGCCGATGCCGCCGTAGCCCTGATGCCCGTAGTTCGCGCCCGCGGCGACGCGGAGGACGGTGGTCTTGTTCGAGCCGTTCGCCTCGTTGATGTAGAGGAAGCCGGACGTCGGGTTGAAGGTCATCGAGTACGGATTACGAAGCCCCAACGCGTAGATCGCTCGCAGTGGGCCGGTGGCATCATCGACGAAGGGGTTGTCCGTCGGGATCGACCCGTCCGCTTCGATCCGAAAGAGCTTGCCCGTGTACGTCGTCAGCGACTGGACGTCGTCACCGCCGTTCCACCCGTCTCCGGTCGCGATGTAGAGCTTGCCGTCCGCTCCGAATTCCACGGCGCCGCCATTGTGACTCCCGCTCGACGATGTCGAGGTGAACGGAAGGTCGAGGAGCAGCGTCTCTCCCACCAGGGCCTGGCGCGGGTCGGCAGGGTCCTGCTGGATGCGGACCACCCGATTGTGGCGGGGATTGTGCGCCATGTAGAAGACGTACACGTAGCCGTTCGTGGTGAAGTCCGGGTCGAACGCGAAGTCGCGGAGTCCGGAGGAGCGGTGCGCTTCCGGGATGTTGGCGCCGTCGACGGGAATGTCGAAGGTGGCATAGGGCAGGGGCTCGACCGTCCATTGGTCGGTTCCGCTGTCGTAGCTCGCCGTGCGGAGCGCACCCGCGACGCGTTCGGAGAAGAACAGTCGGCCGTCGGGCGAGAACTGGAAACCGGCGGGAGAGTCGATACCGCTGATGATCTGCTCGTCGGCGAAGCCAGTAGGGAGGTTGATGGCGCTGACGGACGAGGGCACCCCCAGGGCTGTAATCACGACGATCGCCATGAGCGATCGAGCAGCTGCAACGTACGCTCCCGACATCAGGACCCTCCCGCCGATAGCTAACCCGATCGTCGGAAGTCGCACAAGCCGCACTCGACTGGCGATGACGCATGGCGTTTTCATGACGTCGAGAGCGCGGCGAGAGTTGGACCTCTGCGAGGTGGCGGCTGGCTCGGGCGCGCCGCGACGCGACGCTGGGAAAGGGCTCGGTGGGAAGCACCCCGACGGCCCTCGGGAAAGCTAGGATTGCTCCTCGATCCGTTCGTTGCCGATCGCGAGGGTCCGGCAGGGCGCGAGGATGCGGCGGTCTGTGCGGCGTTGCTCGCAGAGGGCGCGGGCGGCGCGGACGGCCTCGTCGGCGCTCGTCATCTCATAGGAGAAGCCCGAGACGTACACCCCGCCTACGTCCCCGGCGATGACGAGTGCCTTGAAGTCGTCGAGCTTCTGGTATCGTTTCCACTGCTGCTGGAAGCGGCTCTGCTCGCGCATCTCGATGCCGAGCGTCCGTTGCGGGAGGGTGCACGCCGCGAACGCGCACGCGCTGACCACGCCGATCATGACGCGGAAGAGAGTGCGGCTGCCCTCAGGGCGCATCCACCGGTACCGGAGTAACCTGAAAGTGCGCGTAGAGCGCTGCGTGGTCGCTGAGTGCGCGACGCTCGCTGACGAATTCCATGGCTTCACCGCTGTGCTCGACCCCCAGGGCAATCGATGGCCCACTACGATACAAGATGTAGTCGCGTTCGCGCCAGGACGGAAGGATAGGTCCTGCCGCCGAGTCCTCCAGCCCGAGCCGTTGACGGAAGCGCCGCATGATGACGGCGTCGCCCGGGCGATTGAACGAAATATTGAAATCGCCGGCGACGATGACCGCATGGTGGCCGGACCGTTTCTCGATGGCTTCGGCCAGCTTCTCGAGCTGGGCCTTCCGGACCTTCACTGACTTGCGACTGGGGCCGGCTTCCAGGTGGGTGTTGTAGACGTCCACGCGCCCGCCGATCGTGTCCATTGCCACGCGGAGGAATCCCTTGCGCGCCCAACAATCGCCGTTCGCACCGAACCAGCCGTGGCACAACCCGTACGCCTTGCGTCCGGCGTCGTCGGGGCGGGCGATATCGTCACGGACGAAGGTCGAGAGACCGGCGCCGTAGGGCGGTGAGAACGAGGGGATCGCGAGGCTCAGCGGAAGCAGCAGTGCCTTGACCGCGACCCGGCGCGGGTCCCAGCCCATGCCGTTGCCCGTAAAGCCGGTGTGGTGCTCGAGTTGCAGGCGCAGGAGGTGGTGAAACTCGAAGTCCTCCTGGAAGAGCACGACGTCGTAGCCGCGGGCAAGCCAGCCGATCGTCGGCATGCGCTCGCGCGGGCTGTCCTTGGCGATCAGAGGGAAGATCCCGTGCACGTTGTACGAGAGCACCGAGATCGTCTGGGATACCTCGGGGCTCGGGGCGCTGGGGGGTGGCTCGTCAGCGCGCGCGAGCGCGAGCGGCACCAACAGGATCGCCACAAAGATGAACCTCATCGGACCTACAGATCTGCACTCGTATCCGCCAACCCATCGGCGATGATCCGATTGCCCGAGGCCGTGTAGTGCACCCCTATCGGGAAGTAAAGACAGCCGGGCGCGAGTGTGGATTGATGCCAACGTCCAAACGTGGAAGGCAACGGAGGGTGATTGTCCGATGACGAAACCCGGTGGTGGCGCGTGCTGACCTTCGGAATTGCCGCGGGGCTCCTGGCCTGTCTGAGCGGACCACCCGCGGAGGTGCGCGAGCGCCCGAACATCCTGGTCGTGGTCGCAGATGACCTCGGGTATAGCGACATCAGTCCCTTTGGGAGCGAAATCGAGACTCCCACCCTGGCCGCGCTGGCAGACGAGGGGCTCATCGCGACGAGTTTCTATGTGGCGCCGGACGGTGGCCCGACGACCGCCATGTTGCTCACCGGGGTCGATCATCACCTGACGGGGTTCGGCGGCCTGCCTGGTCGACTCCCTCCCGGAGCGGAGGGTCGTCCCGGCTATGAGAGCTACCTGAACGAACGGGTCGTGACGGTCGCCACTCTGCTTCGGGACAGCGGGTACCACACTTATATGGCGGGCAAGTGGGAGCTGGGGCAGGAGCCGGGCCAGCGCGGCTTCGAACGAACCCTGGCGCTCCTCGACCCCGTGGCCAGCTACTGGGGCGACATGGCGACCGCGACCCGGGGCGAGTCCCGTGCCCGGTACAGCCGGAACGGGGAATCGATCGAGTCGCTCCCGGACGACTGGTACTCGACGCGATCGTTCTCCGACGCGCTGATCGCCCAGATCGACGCGGATCATGGGGATGGCAAGCCGTTCTTTGCCTACCTGGCCTTTCAGGCGCCGCATGCCCCTCTTTCAGTCCCCGAGGACTCGATCGGAAAGGTGAAGGGCCGATACGACCGGGGCTTCCAGGTCGTGAAGGAGCGCAGGTTGATCGCGCAGCAACGCGCGAATCTGGTCGGCCGCGACGTGGTGTCCTTTCCCGGACTGCCCACGATCCCGTTCTGGAAGGATCTCGACGAGGAGACCCAGCAGCGTCAGGCGCGCAAGATGGAACTCTATGCCACCATGGTCGAGAGCCTGGATTCGCATCTCGGTCGCGTGCTCGCGCATCTCGAGGAGATCGGTGAGCGCGAGCACACGCTGGTGGTCTTTCTCTCCGACAACGGCCCGTCGGCGTCGGACCGCGGACCGTCCGGTATCGATGATGGCTACGGATGGCTCGACGCGTCTTTTCCAGCACGCGGTGTCGAGCACTGGGGCCGCCCCGGCACCTTCGTCGAGGTGGGTCCGGGGTGGGGGGAGACGAGCGCGGTTCCTTTCCGGATGTTCAAGCACACCTTCGGCGAGGGCGGCATTCGCGTGCCGCTCGTGGTGAGCGGCCCCGGGGTAGTGCGGCGGCGGTGGGTGGGGAATACACCGCCGCGAGGCGTCGTGGACTCGCCACTGCACGTGACCGATCTCGCGGCCACCTTCCTGGCCGTGGCTGGCGTGACCTACCCGAGCACATACCAGGGCCAAGACGTTGCGCCGTCCGACGGCCTTTCGCTGGTTCCCATCCTTGCGGGCCAGCAGAAGGGGGTGCGCGATGACACTCCCATCGGCTTCGAGCTGGGCGGCGATCGTGCGCTTCGGCGAGGCATCTGGAAGATCGTCCAGATGAAGCGCCCGTTCGGCACTGGAGGATGGAGGCTCTATCGCCTCGACCGGGACCCCTCGGAGCTGTACGATCGGTCGGCGTCCGAACCTGAATTGGTGGACGAGCTGGTGCGCGCCTGGGAAGCCTACGCTCGCACGCACAACGTCGTGCTCGGCCCCTGAACCTGCTTCAGAGATCCAACCCGAGCGTCAAGAAGTACTTGAAGTCGTTGCTGTCGTCTCCTGGGTCGGGATTGCTGTCGTACTGGTTCTGGATGCCGAGGCTCACGCTCATGGCGGGATGCTCCGTGACACGCAGGGCCCACGCGAGTGTCGTGAGGTTCCGCCACTCCTGGCCATCGGGAACGAATTCGTACGAGTAGAGGTTGTCCAGATCGATGGACTGACGTTTGGAAATCGTCCAGTCGTAGGACACCAGCACTACGCCTTCGGCTTTGTTCGCGTTTGAAGTGCCGAACTCGCGGGTGAAGGCGGGGCCCACGATCACATCGAACGCGTGCTTGTCGGTCTCGATCAGATGCAGGCCCGGGCCTGAGAGGAGCGTGATGCGATGCTTCCACGCTTCGAAGTCGTCGAACTGGTAGCGACCCCCCAGACTGTAGAACCAGCGTGATCCGGGCATCAGCCAGTCTCGCCTGAGATCGGCGGTGGCGTTGTTGTCGTCGTCCCCATCGTCATCGTCGGCGTTGTAGAAGTAGCGACCGTTCAAGCGCCAGCGCGTGAACTGGTCTTTGTAGCTGAACTGCCAGCCGATGGTGAGACTGACGGTATTATCGCTGTCGCGTTCGCCGGTGAGCCCGATGTCGATGCGCCGTTTCCAGCCACGCATGAAGCGTGTGCCGAACAGGCCCGGGTTCGGAGGCGTGCCGGTGTCGAGTTTGAGCTGGTCGAGCTCGAGTCGGATGGTCCCGAGCTGGGGATGCTCGATGACGACGTGGTCGATCGCCCACTCGACGATCTCTCCGTTGATCGTGTCGCCGTTGGCGAGGACGAGGGTGTCGGCGTAGATCGGGGAGGCGACCCCGAGCATCATCAGGACGACGAAGCAGCAGGCCGACCGCATCATCCGGCATCGGCTGTGCCGGCGTGTCCGTGCCTCGTCCAGCGTCGCGATCAGCACGTCCACGGCCCGAGCATTTCCCAGACATCGGTGACGACATCAAGCGCCGTCCCATGGGTGTTCGCGGCCCGGGCTTCGCCGGGCTCGACTGGATGAGGTCCTGGTCGGATGCTAGCCTCCGCCGGTTCCAGAGGAGGCTTCTACTCAGGCGTGCATCGATCACTACCCTACCAGCCCGCGCTCGATGGTCTGCGGGCCATCGCCGTTCTGGCGGTCATCTTCTACCATGGCGGGGCGCCTTGGCTTCCGGGTGGATTTCTCGGGGTGGACGTCTTCTTCGTCCTCAGCGGGTACCTGATCACGACCCTGCTGGTGCGCGAGAAGGTCGAGACGGGTGGGATCGACCTGGTCGCCTTCTGGGGCAGGCGATTGCGGCGCTTGTTCCCGGCGCTGCTCACGCTCTTGCTCGGCGTCGCCGTCTACGGTGCCGTGCTGCTGACCCCGGTCGAGGCGGTACGGTTGGCAGGCGAAGGCTTCGCGGCGCTCTTCTATGTCTCGAACTGGCATTTCATCGTCCGCGGGACCTCGTACTTCGAGCAGTTCCAGGCTCCGTCGCCGTTGTTGCATACCTGGTCGCTCGCGATCGAAGAGCAGTGGTATCTGCTGTGGCCGCTGATCGTGTGGGCGGCGTGTGCGCGCAGTGGCGGAGTCACACGTAGGTTCCTGGCGGGTGTCGTGTTGGCTGCGGGCGCCTCGGCCTTGTGGATGGGGGCGCTGTTCGAGGCCGGGGGTGACCCGTCGCGCGTGTACTACGGTACCGATACGCACTCGCAGGGGCTTCTGATCGGGAGTGCGCTGGCCTTGGCCGCCGCTCAGCTCCCGGCGCGCGTGTTCGCGATGCTCGCGCGTCTCGGCATCGGGGGCGCGGGCGCGGTCGTCGCGGCCATGGCCCTCACGAATGATCGGTCGGGATGGATCTACCAGGGCGGTCTCGCGGGGTTTTCGGTCGCAACGGCGACGGTCATCGCGGCCGCCGTCCAGCCGGAGGGGCTCCTGCGTCGCGTCCTCAGTGTGCGTCCGCTTCGCGGTCTCGGCGCGATCTCGTACGGGATGTATCTCTGGCACTGGCCAGTGCTGCTCGTGCTCGGCCCCGAACGGCTCGGTCTGAACGACGGCGTGCTGCTCGCGGCCGCTCTCGCGGTGACCATCCTGATGGCTGCCGCGTCCTATCGCTGGATCGAGGCGCCGATTCGGTTCGGGGCATTGAGCGGGTGGCGCATCCGCGTCCTCGGCGCCGGAATGATCGCTGCGACTGCCTCCTGCTTTCTCCTGCTCGGGCAGACGGCACGGCTGCCGCCCGTACCTGCCCCTGCCGTCCCCAACGGCGGTACTGGGGACGACCTGTTGCAGGTCGTCGTCCTCGGAGACTCCGTGGCGTGGTCGCTGGCCAGTGAATTCAGGGCCGAGGAGCACGACATTCCAATGCACGTGCGGAACGGCGGGCGGATGGGCTGTGGGGTCGGAGCGGGCACGATGGTGTACCGGGAGGTCGAACGTCCCATGCTTCGCAGGTGTGCTGATTGGCCCGGAGCGTGGGAGCGCTTTGTCGCGAGAGGGCCCGACGTTGTTGTCATCCTGATCGGGGCATGGGAAGTCGTCGATCGTCTGGTCGACGGCACCCGCTATCGGGTCTTCAGTGACGACTATGCGCGCTATCTGAAAAAGACGCTTGGAGCCGGTATCGACGCTGTCGCGGTGACCGGCGCGGAGATCGTGTTGCTGACGACCCCGTGCTTCAATCAGCAGTGGGGGCGAACGGCGGCCGTCGGGGGAATGCCCGCGCCGCAGGCGGAGCGCAATGATCCGGCGCGCGTGGGTTGGGTCCACGAGGTCCTCCGGGAGTTTGCAGCCGAACGGCCGACACCCCTGACGGTGCTGGACCTGCATGGCGCGACCTGTCCGAACGGTCGGACGTCGGCGCCCATCGATGGAGGGCCCTTGCAGCACGACGGCGTTCATTTCTCGCCTGAGGGGGCGACCCACGTCTGGCGCTGGCTCGCGCCGCAGCTGCAGGCCCTCGCGGGGCGCTCTCAGTAGCGATCAGCTCGCATTGGGCGCCGCGCTCAGGTTGGGATCGAGAAGCGTACGGTCGTGCCCCGGTTCGGCTCGCTCTCGATGTCGAGCGTGCCACCATGGGCCTGGACGATGTGCTTTACGATCGCCAGACCCAGGCCGGTGCCTCCCAACTCTCGCGAGCGTGCTTTGTCGACTCGATAGAATCGTTCCGTCAGTCGCGGGAGGTCCTGGGCGGGGATGCCCACGCCGGTGTCGCGAACCGTCACCTCGACCCACACCGCCGATGCCCGCGTGATCGGTGTCGCGGCGATCGTCACCCGACCCCCGGCTGGTGTGTACTTGATCGCGTTGTCCGTCAGATTGATGAGCACCTGCTGCAAACGATCGGCGTCTCCCCGCAGGAGTGGGAGACTGTCCGGAACCTCGCTTTGCAGGGTGATGGTTCCGCGTGTGGCTTTGTCGGACAGCATCGCGATGACGTCGTCGACCAGGTCGGGCAAGGCGACGGGGCGCTGGTCGAATGCGGTCTTGCCGAGTTCGAGATCGGACAGGACGAGGAGGTCATCGACGAGTCGCCCCAGGCGCTTCGAATGGCGTTCGATGACCTCGAGAAATTGGCCGGCGCGCGTGCTGTCTTCCAGTGCCCCACTCCGCAGCGTCTCCGCGTAGCCCTGGATTGCGGTCAGCGGGGTGCGGAGTTCGTGGCTCACGTTGGCGACGAAATCCCGCCGGATCGTCTCCAGACGTTTCAGCTCCGTGATGTCGTGAAAGACGAGCACGAAGCCGGAAGGAGCGCTGACCTCCCCGAGAGGGGACACACTGACCGTGACGCACTGTCCGGCCTCATCGAGTACGATTTCGCGTCGGCGCGGCTGCGCGCCGGTCGTGGTGGTTTCTCTGACGAGTTCCTGAAGGGCCGGATCGCGGCATAGGTCGAGCAGGTGCTCTCCGTGCGGGGTGGCGTCGGTCGGTAGCCCGAACAATGCCTTGGCGCGTCGGTTGATCAGCATGACCTCGCCCGTCGGTGAGATCACGACCACGGCTTCGACCATCGCCCGCAGGATGCCCTGCACCCGTTCGGTCTCCTCGTGCATGTCGAGGAACGAGGTGCGCAGCTGCTCGTTCATCACATTCAGGTTGGTTTCGAGTCCGCCCAGCTCGTCTGCCCGCACGGGTGCCAGCCGGGTCGAGAAGTCACCCGCGGCAACGCCGCGCGAGAACGTCACCATGTGGTCGAGTCGTCGGCCGATGCGGCGCGCGATGTAGACCGCGGGGAGGAGCGCCACGACTGCAGAGAACAGGACCATGAGGAAGACCGTGACGTCGAGACGTCGATAGGAGTCGGTCAGGACCTCGGCGGGGAGTGCGACCCGCACGATGCGGGCGCCCGCGTCGGTCTCGACCTTGATTGCGGAGTACAGCAGTGCGGTACGGACGGTCGCGCTCATCCGCCGCGCGATCCCGCTACCGGTGTGGAGCGCTGCGGCAACCTCGGGACGCTGCAGATGATTCACCATGCCAGTGGCATCCGCTTGCGTATCGCAGAGCACGGTCCCGTCGGCCGCAATGACCGTGAGGCGGGTGACGCGACCCCGCATCTCCTCACGGCAGAGTGGTTCCATGGCATCGAGGGGGAGATCGAGGGTGAGACGCTCGGCGATGGAGTGCGCCTCCTGCAGGGCGGTCGAGCCCGCGACGTCCACCGTGACCGTATCGAGGGCCCGGCGCGCCAGGACGAACCCCACCGTCATCAGGGGCGGTACGGTCAGCAGGTAGGGCAGGAGCAGGTAGAAGACGAGCCTGGGTTTCCAACGCGGCATCGCCGACCTTGTAGCGCAGACCGCGTCCGCTGCGTAGGCACGGCGCGCGTCAAGCCGCCTCGGCGCGCCGCTGTAACCGAACTGTCACACGGCCGCCATCCACTCTTCGCATTCCCGTTACCGTCCCGACACGACGCATCGGCAATGTCTCTTCAAGAAGCAGTACGACTCTGGTGACGGCGCCGCGAGTTGCAAGGACGTCTACATCGGAGCGACCAACGACAAAGGAGAACGTTGATGCTGAATCGGAAATTGGCACCTGGCTGGATCGTTGCCGCGGGACTCGGGCTGACGCTGGCGGCAACGCCGGTACAAGCGGGCAATATCACGGTCAAAGGCTCGGATACCATGGTGATTCTCGCGCAGCGCCTGGCGGAGACCTACATGAAGAGCCACGAGGATGTGACCATTCAGGTTACTGGGGGCGGTTCCGGGACGGGGATCGCGGCACTCCTGAACGGGACGACGAGTCTTGCCAACGCCAGTCGCAAGATCAAGGCGGAAGAGGTCGAGAAGGCCAAGGCAGGCGGTAGCGACCCGCAGGAATACAAAGTGGCACTCGATGCGCTGGCTGTGGTCGTTCACGCCGACAACGACATCCGGTCGCTTACGATGACGCAACTGAACGGCATCTTCCGTGGCGACATCAACGATTGGAGCGAAGTCGGTGGTAGGCCGGGAAGGATCATCCGCTACTGCCGAGAGTCCAACAGCGGGACCTACGTTTTCTTCAAGGATCACGTCATGAAGAAGGGCGACTATGCGCCCGACTGCCAGACGATGCCAGGCACCAGCGCGGTGGCCGAGGCCGTGGCGCGCGACAAGAGCGGCATCGGCTACGGGGGTGTCGCTTACTTTGCGTCACTCGACACGGTGGTGATCCTGTCCGTGGCTGCCGATGCCGACTCGCCGGCGGTATCGCCCATGCAGAAGGACGACTCGCTGAACTACGAGGTGGTCTGGAACGGGGAGTATCCCATCGCGCGGGGGCTCTTCATCTATACCGCGAAGGAGCCCGTCGGGCAGGAGAAGGCGTACCTCGACTGGATTCTCGGTGCGAAGGGCCAGGAAGTCGCGGCAACGGTCGGGTACATCCCGCTCGGGGGGGCGGTGCGGGCCGCCGCGAAATGATCGTGCGAAGTAACCGAATCGTAACACGTCGGTAACGGGCGCGCAGGGAGGGGGTCGCTACGGTGTGGTCACTCATGGGACGAGGGTCGGGGACATCAGCGCTGGGTGAGGCGATTGCAGAGTTTCCTGCGATCGGCTCCCTGCCTTCTGCGCCCAGGCGTCCGCGACGGCGTCGCGAATGGGACGAGGTGCTGATCGAGACGGGGGTGCGGCTGGCCGGATACATTGCGGTCATCCTCATCGGCCTGATCTTCGCGTTTCTGCTGAAGGAAGGCATTCAGGCCCTGCTGCGAATTCCGCTGTCCGAGTTCCTGGGGACGACCGTCCTCGACTACCAGGGGAACCCGAAGGTCGTGCGCCTCTGGCAACCCGTGGGCGACGCACCGAAGTATTCCTTGCTACCGCTGCTGACGGGGAGCTTTCTCGTGGCGGTTCCCGCGACCATCCTCGCTGGGATCTTCGGCGTGGGGACCGGGGTGTACCTGGCAGAGCTGGCCAGTGTGCGTACGCGCGAGATTCTGAAGCCGCTGATCGAGTTGCTGGCGGGTATTCCCACCGTCGTGATCGGTTTCTTGTGTCTCGCGGCGCTTGGCACGTTCGTCCAGGAAGCGCTCGGGACGACCTTTCGCTTGAACGCATTCGTTGGAGCGATTGGCGTCGCGCTGGTGACCGTGCCGCTCATCGCCTCCCTCACCGAGGACGCGCTCCGGGCGGTGCCGGACGAGTTGCGGTCGGCGGCCTACGGGCTTGGCTCCACGCGATGGCAGGTCATCGCGAGGGTCTCGCTACCGGCCGCGGTCTCTGGGATCGCCGCGGCGTGCATTCTCGGCATGGGGCGGGCGCTCGGCGAGACGATGATCGTGCTTCTCGCCACCGGCAATGCGGCCCTGATCACGCTCGATGTCTTCTCGAGCGTGCGCACGATGACCGCGACTATTGCTTCGGAACTCGGCGCAGTCGTGCAGGGCGGTGAGCAGTATCAGGCCCTCTTTCTCGTGGGGGGCCTGCTCTTGACGATCACGTTCACGATCAACGTCATCGCCGAGCTCGTGCTCGAGCGGATGCGTCGGCGGTTGGCCCCGTGAGACGGCGGGTGCTCGGAGCGCTTTTCGAAGGGCTTTGTCGCGGGCTCAGCATGCTCACGGCGTTGGCGCTGATCGGGATTCTGGCGATCATCGTCTGGAACGGCGCGCGCGTAATCAGCTGGGAGTTCCTGGTTTCGGCGCCGACGGGCGGCATGGCGCATGGCGGGATCTTTCCGGCCATCTTCGGGACAATCTGCATCACGCTCCTGATGCTGCTGATGGTGCTGCCGCTCGGAGTTGGGGCGGCGATCTACCTGGTGGAGTACGCCGGGCGCGGGTTGGGGCCTCGCATCATCCGGGCGGCAGTGAACAACCTGGCGGGGGTGCCGTCGATCGTGTTCGGGCTGTTCGGACTCGGGTTCTTCATTCTCTTCGTCGGACGGAACCTCGACCGGGTGTTGCAGACCGGATTGCTCTTCGGTCAACCGGCGATGCTTTGGGCGGCCGCCACCTTGGCCATCCTGGTGTTGCCCGTTGTGATCGTGTCCACGGAGGAAGCACTCCGTGCCGTTCCGAGAAGTCACCGGGAGGCGGGATTCGCCCTGGGGGCGACCCGCTGGAGAGTGGTACGCCAGATCGTACTCCCGCAGGCGTATCCAGGCATTTTGACGGGTGCGATCCTGAGCATCAGTCGCGGTGCCGGAGAGACGGCGCCAATTCTGTTCACGGGGTGCGCCTATTTCCTGCCGCGCCTCCCCCTGACGCACGTATTCGGCGTGCCGATGGTCAACCCGCTGGATCAGTTCATGGAGCTCTCGTACCACATCTTCATCATGGCAACGCAGTCGACCGATGCGCAGCTGACGCGTCCCATCCAATACGGGACGACGCTGGTGCTGGTGGCGCTGACCTTTGCCTTGAACCTGACGGCGATCATCGCGCGCAATCGCGGTCGACGGCAGCGCGTGACCACCTCATGACGCCTCCGAGCGCATCTGTTGCGAGTGCGGTACCGACCAGGCGCCCGGCCGCCGCGCAGGCGCATGTGGCGATTCGCGATCTGGTCTATAGCTACGGCAGGACCGAGGTTCTGCACGGCATCGACATGGATTTCGCTGCCGGTGAGGTGACCGCGATCATCGGGCCGTCAGGCTGCGGGAAGTCGACCCTCATCAAGGCCGTCAATCGGATCGCGGAGGTGACGTCGGAGGTGACGGTCCAGGGCTCGGTGACAGTCGGCGATTTCGACGTCTACGGGCCGGACGTCGACCTCGTGGAGTTGCGACGCCGGGTCGGCATGGTCTTTCAGCGACCGAATCCCTTCCCGAAGTCCATCTTCGACAACGTCGTCTTCGGGCCACGCTTGCATGGCATGACGGATCGCGCGCGATTGAGCGAGATCGTCGAGCGGAGCCTTCGGCAAGCCGCGCTCTGGGACGAAGTGTGCGATCGACTGCACACCAACGCCTTGCAGCTTTCTGGCGGGCAGCAGCAACGCCTTTGTATTGCACGGGCGTTGGCGGTCGAGCCCGATGTCGTGCTGATGGACGAGCCGTGTTCGGCGCTCGATCCGATTGCAACGACCAGGATCGAGGAGTTGATCCACGAGTTGAAGTCGCAGTACACGATCGCCATCGTTACGCACAATATGCAACAAGCGGCCCGGGTGTCGGACAGTACGGCGTTCCTCTACCTGGGAAAGCTGGTCGAGGTCGATCGTACGGAGCGCATCTTTACCGCTCCGGGCTGCAAGGAGACCGAAGACTACGTGACGGGGCGCTTCGGTTGATGGCCGGGGCGGGGCATACTGACACTCGGTACGAGGAAGAGCTGGCTGAGCTGCGCTGCCGGGTGCTCGAGATGGGCGGTTTGGTCGAGCGTCAGATCGCCGACGCCATCCGCGCGCTGGTCACCCCGGACGTCGCGTTGGCGGATGCGGTGGTTGCCAAAGACGACGCCGTGAACCATCTCGATGTGGAGATCGACGAACTCTGCTTCCGTCTGTTGGCGCTCCGTCAACCCGCGGCCCGTGATCTTCGCTTCATCACGACGGCTCTCAAGATTACGACCGATCTCGAACGGATCGGTGATCGGGCCGTGACTATCGCCGAGCGCGCGAACGAATTGCAGCGCGAGCCGCAGCTCAAGCCCTACGTCGATATTCCACGGATGGCCGAGATCGCGAGCCGGATGCTGCGCGAGAGCCTCGATGCATTCGTGCGGTACGACGCCGAGCTGGCGCTTGCGGTGTGCCGCCAGGATGATGCCGTCGATCAACTGAATGGTCAGATCTTTCGCGAGCTGGTGTCGTTCATGCTCGAGGATCCGAAGGTCATCACACGTGCGATGCGGGTGCTTTTCGTTTCGAAGTATTTGGAACGGATCGCCGATCATGCCACTAATATCAGCGAGATGGTCGTGTTCATGGTCAAGGGAAAGAGTATTCGGCACGTGGGTGAGCTGCCGACGTCCGTGTGAGCCGAGTCGTGGCGGACCGCAAGAAGGTGCTCGTCGTCGAGGACGAGCAGGACATTCGGGATCTGCTCCGGTTCAACCTCGAGCAGGAAGGGTTTCAGGTCCTGGAAGCGGGTGATGGCGAGTTGGCGCTCGCGCTGGCGCGGCGGGAGCGGCCGGCGCTGGTGATCCTCGACATCATGTTGCCAGGTATTTCGGGGCTCGACATCTGCAGGACCCTTCGTCAGGAGGAGGAAACGGCGCGCGTGCCGATCGTCATGCTGACCGCGAAAGCGGCCGAGTCGGACAAGGTGGTCGGACTCGAGATCGGTGCGGACGACTACGTCACCAAGCCGTTCAGTCCGCGTGAGTTGCTCGCCCGGGTGCGGGCAGTGTTGCGGCGAGCGCAGGGCCCCGAGACGGCCCGGCCACATCAGTTCTACGAGCAGGGTCGGCTGAAGATAGACTTTGATACCTACCAGGTCTTTCTCGACCAGCAGGAGGTGCGTCTGAGCCTCCGCGAGTTCGAGCTGCTCGCGTTTCTTGCCCGGCACCCGAACCGCGTGTTCGAGCGGCTGCACCTCCTCGACATGGTGTGGGGTCGCGATACCTACGTCGAGCCGCGCACGGTCGATGTGCACATTCGGCGACTGCGGACCCGCGTCGAGCGCGACGATGCGCACCCGGAGCTGATCCAGACCGTTCGCGGGGTCGGCTACAAGTTCAACGACGCCGCGCTCGGCGGGTAGCGTCACACCCGAGGCGCCGTCGTGGTCTGGTCCGCGGCACGCTCTTACGGTCGCCGAGGAGCTTGCGTCACAACGGGTTGGTCTCCGCGACGCGTTCGTAGAGTGTGATCGTGCCTCGTCCGGGGCGGAACGTCCCGAGCGGTTTGTGTCCGGGGAGCCCGCCGGCGTAGCGCGTGCCGTCCTCGCGCCGAACGACGAGGAGAACGTGGGAACTCGACCCTGGGGGTGCCGCGCTTCGTGCGGGGAGTGGATGTCGAAGGTAGAAGCGCATGGCGGCAAGGTCGCCGCTGCCGATCCCTCCAAGAGAGACGAGGTTTGCAGATGGCGGTAGTAGCGCACGGATGGCCGTGGCCGCGTGTTTGAAATTGCCCGTTGGGCAATCCCGCCTCTCGATGAGAGGCGCCACCACGAAGTTGACGAGCACGAGGATGCCGCAGACTGCGGTGATGGCTCCGCGGAGGGTCTTGCCATTGGCCGTCTGAGCCTGTGCGCGGAGCCAGCCTGCGATCAGGATCGCCGCGGCTGGCCAGAGCGGTAGCAGGTAGGCGCGGCGCTTGTACGCCGCCACGGAGAAGAACACGACGGTGATCAGCCAGAAGATCGCGAACAGCCGCGTGCCGCTGTCCTGAGACTCAGAGGTCTCGCCAGGAGGACGCGCGCGCGGTCGGAGGGCGGCGACGACCGCGAAGGGCGCGAGAAAGGTCAAGGGCGGTGAATTCATCAAGAGTGGGTTCAGGTAGTACAGAGTCGGCATACGCCCCAGAGCGCCGGTGAAGCGCCCGAAGTTCTCCGAGCCCAGGTGCAGAGTGAGAAATTCTCCCTGGGCGGCCAACGCGCAGAGCGCGTACCAGCTGACACTCACGGCCGCGAACGCGATCACGGGCCCCCAGCGAAGCATCCTCCGCGCCAGGTCCAAACGCCGGTCCGCGGCAAGAGTGACCATGATCGCGGTCAGTGGCAGCACCGCGCCGATCGGGCCCTTGGCGAGTACGCCCGCACCGGCGGTCACCGCCAGGAGCCAGAGCCAGGGGTCGGTTCTGGTGTCCGTCGGGTGTCGGGCGGTACGTGCAGCCCACGTCAGGAACACCAGCAGAGTCGCGGTTTCGAAGAAGGTCAGTGCCATATCGACGCGCCCGTAGCGCCCCTGGCGGACGTATTGCATCGCCGCCGCCAGGATCAGGCCCGCGAGCACGCCGGTGTGTGCTCCCATGTGGCGGTGGACGAACGCCGTCGTGATCCCGATGCCGGCGAGGGCGAACAGGACCGAAGGCAATCTGACGGTCAGCTCCGTGACTTCGCTCGTTCCGAGGACATGCGCGATGGCGGTGCCCACCCAGTGCAACAGCGGGGGCTTGTAACTCGGTTCGTCGCCGCTCGCGCGTGGGAAGAGGATGTTGCCGCGCTCGAGCATGTCCTGCATGACCAGGGCTTCGACCCCCTCGTTGAACCCGCAGATCTCGGCATCTCCGAGGCGATACAGCATCACGAGACTGGCGACGGCGAGGATGGCGAGTGCGGCGATCAGGCTGCGCGCGCTGATGGCTGTATCGTCGCCCAGCATGCGACCGCAGCGGTCGTCGAGGTCGCGGCAGCGGGCGGCCGCACCGGTCCCGAAGGCATGCAGGCGGCTCGTCACGCGCATCGTGTCGTTCGGGGCATCACGCGTGCCCCTACCACAGGAGCGTCTTCAGGCGGAGGCGCCCTTCCCAGAAATAGGAAAAGGCCTCTGCGAGGGCGTTTTTCGTTCTCAAATCTGGGAGGTACCAACCGAGGGCGCTGCCGATTCGGCCGGCACATTCTTTGGAATCCTCCATACATGCGCGTACGAGATCTGATGGAGAGCGACGTCGTCACGCTGGAACTCGGTGATCATCTCGATCTGGCGGACGACTTGATGCGACTCGGGCGGATCCGGCACATGCCGGTGGTGTCCCATGGCTGTCTCGCGGGGATCGTGTCGCAGCGCGACCTGTTCCGCGCAGGGATCTCGTCCGTGCTCGAGCTTCGCCGCAGCGCCGAGAAGGAGTGGATGGAGAAGATTCGCGTCGAGGAGGTGATGAGCCCCGATCCGATCACGATCGACGCCGATGCGCCGTTGCGTGAAGCCATCGACACCATGATCGAGAAGCGTATCGGCTGCCTCCCGGTCGTCGCGAAGGGGAGGTTTAGCGGGTTGTTGAGCGAGAGCGATTGCATGCGGCACCTCGGGCGCCTGCTCGCCCTTGCGGACGACGAGCAAGCGTCGCTCGAGGTCCCGTCGGCGTCATGAGTGAACCAGTTGCGAGTCCGTCCGGTGTTGCCTACGGTCCGGGTGTGACCACGGAGAGCGGCATCAAGGCGAACGTTCTGGTCGCCGACGATGAGCCGTCGATTCGCGACAGCCTGGCCGGTGTGCTGCGGGACGAGGGCTATCGAGTCACGGTGGTTGCCGACGGTGCGGCGGCCATCGCGAGTCTCGACACGCAGGATTTCGACTTCGTGATCAGCGATCTTCGCATGCCGGGAGCCGACGGACTCGAAGTGCTCCGCCGGATTCGCGAGGTCGCGCCGCAGACGCTCGTCCTGCTGATGACGGCGCACGCGACGGTGGAGACGGCCGTGGCTGCCTTGCAGCAGGGGGCGCACGACTATCTCCTGAAGCCGATCCTGTTCGACGACGTGCTTCACAAGTTGGACCACCTCATGCGCCATCGACAGGTTGCGTGGGAGAACCAGCTGTTGCGGAGTCAGGTTGATCGCCAATGGGACTTCGACAAGCTGGTGGGTCGCTCGGCAGCCATGCGCGAAGTGATGGACCTCGTGCGGCGGGTGGCGCCCACCAACAGCACGGTGCTGATCACGGGCGAGAGTGGCGTGGGCAAGGAGGTCGTTGCCCGTGCCATCCACCACTTCAGCGATGTGCGTGACAAGGTGTTTCTCCCGGTGAACTGTGGCGCCATTCCCGAGCACCTCCTCGAGAGCCAGCTCTTCGGCCACATGCGCGGTGCCTTTACGGGAGCGGTGAGCAACCAGGAGGGCCTGTTTCAGCGTGCGCGCGGTGGCACGATCTTTCTCGATGAGATCGGCGATCTCCCCGCGAACTTGCAGGTCAAGCTGTTGCGCGCCATCGAGCAGAAGGAAATCCTGCCGTTGGGCACGACGAACCCTGTCAAGATCGACATCCGGATCATCGCGGCGACCAACCGTGATCTCCAGCAGGCCGTCAACGAGAAGACGTTCCGCGACGATCTCTTCTATCGACTGAACGTGATCGGCATCGACATTCCTCCGCTGCGCGAGCGGCGCGAGGATATTCCACCCCTGATCGAGCACTTCGTCCGTTTGCACAACCTTGAACTCAAGAGGGCCTTCAAGGGCGTGGACAGTGCGACGATGAAAGTGCTGATGTCGGTGCAATGGAAGGGGAACGTTCGCGAGTTGGACAACGTGATCGAGCGCGCGATGATTCTCGGGGAAGGCGAGTGGATCGGTCTCCCCGATCTGCCACGGTCGCTGCGGCCCGAGGGGACCGTCACGATGCCGGCGGGAGACGATCTCCGTGAGGCATTGCGGGCCTACGAAAAGGCGCATATCCAGGCAACACTCGCGAAGGCCGAGCACGACAAGAAGGTCGCCGCCGAGATGTTGGGAGTTTCGCTGTCGTCGTTGTACAGGAAGATCGAGGAGCTCGGCGTCACGCAGGGCTTGCAGGGCGACGAGTCGTGACAGTCGTCGATTGAGGTGCACGTGGGTGGTTGGTATTGGCGGGGAGGAACGGTCTGGTTGCTCGCGGCCATGGTGGCGGTCGTTGGCTGTCGCGCGGGTCGATCCCCTGGATGGATGATCGGGGCCTCGGGTGCCTCGGCCGAGGTGGTCCGGGGTGCCGCGTTCTACGGTGCGTACTGCGCGGGCTGTCACGGGGACGATGGTGGCGAGCGCGGCCCGGTTGCGCGCATCCTCAACCTCGACCCGCCGGATCTCCGTGCCGACGGACTATTCGCGGGTGCTACCGACGCTCAGATTCTCGCGCGAGTCCGGTCGGGCGCGCCGCTGCCGATGTCGTCACGGAGCGATCCGTTGCTCGAGGAGACCAGGGTGCGCCAGCTCGACGCGTATCTGGCGACGCTGGACGGGACCGATTGGACCCTCTTGCGGACCGGTCGGCTCGTGTTCGAGGCGGACTGTGCCTCGTGCCACGGCGTGTTCGGGGATGGGGACAGCATCTATCCCGCCCTGCCGCAGGCGCCGCCTCCGGACCTGGCGGTGGCGCGCGAACGCTATACGGACGAGGCGCTGGCCGTGGTCAGCGTTGAGGGGAAGGGCGCGATGCCACGACTCGTCGGGGGCTTCGAGCCGATGGAGATGCGGGCGCTCGTAGCCTACGTTCGGCATCTTTCGCCTGGATATCGGCTGTACGACACGTACTGCGCCGCGTGTCATGGCGAGGGCGGCCAGGGGGTCCATCCGGAAGACGCGTTGGCGCCTGCGGTCGCGGCGGCGCCGCTGAACGCTGCACGCCTCGCTCGTCTCGGTGCGGACGAGCGGCGGGCAAAAGTGCTCCACATGCTGCAGCGGGAGCAAGGGGTCATGCCGCATTTCCGTGGCATCGTCGATGACGAGAAGCTGCACGATATCGTGGCCTACCTGCGGAGCTGGGAGCGATGACACGAGAAGTCAGCGGCGATCGCCGTTCGTTCCTCGGCTGGGCGTCCAGCATCGCGATGGCCAGCGGCCTGGTTGCCGCCTACGGAACGCTTGCTGCGTTCATGGGACGCTTCCTCTATCCGGCGCATCCGCGCGCGATGGGATGGCTGTTCGTTGCCGAGACCGGGCGGCTCGCGCATGGCGAGTCGCTCCGCTATCGGACGCCCGGCGGCGCGACCGTCAACATCACTCGCTCGGGGGCTGGTGAGACGGAGGGCGACTTTACCGCGCTCTCCAGCACCTGTCCGCACCTGGGTTGTCAGGTGCATTGGGAGGGGCAGAACAATCGCTATTTTTGTCCCTGCCACAACGGCGTGTTCGATCCCAATGGCCTGGCGACAGCGGGCCCACCGGCAGATGCGCACCAGTCATTGCCGCGCTACGCGTTGCGCGTCGAACGGGGCCTGCTCTTCATCGAAGTCCCCGTCGAGCAGGTTGCCGTCGGGCCTGGTGGGGTCATCGAGATCGCGGGGCCACCGGGGCCGGGACACGATCCATGTCTCTATGCGCGCGTGACCATTCCGCCGCGGGAGGTCCAGGGGTGAGCAGAGTCCTCGCGTGGGTCCAGGAGCGCCTCCCGGTCTCGGGCGCCGATCTCCGGGAACTCACGAATGAGCCGGTGCCGAACCACCTGAAGCACTGGTGGTTCGCGCTCGGGGGGACTCCCGCGTATCTGTTCGTCGTCCAGATCGCGACCGGCATCTTGCTGGCGGTGTACTACCAGCCGTCGCCCGAGACGGCATACGAGTCGGTCCGCTACATCACCGAGGAGGCGGCGTACGGCTGGTTCCTGCGCGGGCTGCACAAGTGGGCCGCGACGCTCATGATCGCCGCCGTGATCCTGCACCAGATGCGGGTCTTTTTCACAGGTGCGTATCGGAAGCCCCGTGAGATCAACTGGATGGTCGGGATGTGTCTGTTGATCTGCACGCTGATGCTCGGGTTTACCGGGTACAGCCTGGTCTACGAACAGCTGAGCTACTGGGGTGCCACGGTCGGTGCCAACATCGCAGGGAGCGTCCCGTTCGTCGGCGGCCTCATGCGAGACATGCTCCTCGGTGGTGAGGTCTACAACCAGCATACCTTGCCGCGGTTCTTCATTCTGCACGCGGCCGTGCTGCCCGTGGCCTTGACCCTCCTGGTCGGGATTCACATCGCGATCATCCGGGTGCAGGGGGTGAGCGAGCTCCACTTCGAGCACGAGCCGAAGTCGCGAGACGAGCACTTCAACTTCTTTCCGGATCATCTCTACACCGAGTTGATGATCGGGCTCGTCCTGATGATTCTGCTCGCGGCACTGGCGACCATTCTGCCTGCGACGTTGGGCGCGAAGGCCGATCCCCTGACGACACCGGAGGTCATCAAGCCTGAGTGGTTCTTCTATGTCGCGTTTCGCTGGCTGAAGCTCTTCTCGGGGACCGTCGCGGTGTTGTCGACGGGGCTGATCGTATTCGTGATGTTCATCTGGCCGTTGATCGACGCGTGGATCCGGAAGCACACGCGTTTTACCGAGGCCAGCGTCTGGATCGGGATGTGCGCGGTGCTCGCCATCATCGGGCTGACAATCTGGGAGGCCGTCGTCTCGCACTGAGCGGAGACGGATGCGGCGCGGAGGCTTGCCATGACATTGGATCAGAAGAGGGTCGTACTCGCGGTGCTCGCGTTTGTTTTTCTACTCTCCCTTGTCTTCGTCCAGCGAATGGAAGTAGCGCGACGGTACGAGGAGGTCGGCTTGGTCAAGGCCGAGATTGCGGTCCCGGCCACGTCCCGGGCCTGCGTCGACTGCCACGGGCAGGCGAACCCTGGGATCGTCGATCATTGGAAGGGCAGTACCCACGCGCGCAAGGGCGTGGCGTGCGCCGACTGTCATCAGGCTGAGACGGGTGACGTGGACAGCTTCGACCACTACGGTCTGCATATCGCGAGCGTCGTGACCCCGCGGGATTGCGCCCGCTGTCACGGCGACGTCGCGCAGGAGTTCGCCGCCAGCCACCACGCCGCCGCCGGGAACATCCTGGCGTCCCTCGACAACTTCCTGGCCGAAACCGTGGAGGGCGCGCGCGAGCCTTTCAACCCGCACGGTCCGACGCCCGGCATGGCCGTGGAGCAGGTGAACGGTCTCGCCAGTGCGTTCAGCGGCTGCCAGCAGTGCCATGGAAGCAAGGTGGCGTTGCGAACGACGGGTGGCGGTAGCGTCACTGTCGACGACCTGGCGCCCGACGAGAATGGAATGCCGACGAACCTCGATGTCGTGGCGACGATCATGAAGGACGAGAACGGCCGTCCGTTGTTCGATCAGGAGACGTGGCCGAACACGGGGATCGGTCGCCTGAATCTCGACGGCTCCCGCGGCTCGTGCACCGCGTGCCACAGCCGCCATGACTTCTCGCCTCGCCGCGCCCGCCAGCCTGAGAACTGCGGCAAGTGCCACCTCGGGCCCGACCACCCGCAGAAGGAGATCTACGAGGAGTCGAAGCACGGCGTCGCGTATCGCGACCTCAAGGACGAGATGAACCTCGGCGGAGAGTCGTGGGTGCTTGGTGAGGACTACGCGCAAGCACCGACCTGCGCGACGTGCCACATGTCGGGCCACAGTCGGAATGGTGGTCGCGTGACGCACGATCCACGCGAGCGTATTTCGTGGACCAATCGGCCGCCCATCAGTCTGGTGATGGACACCGACATCAACGGCGCCATCGTCACCGCGACCGATCCCGCCGAGCGCCAGAAGCTCATCGCCGACACCGCCGAAGCGAAGCGCAATCGCATGAAGGAGGTGTGCTCGCACTGCCACACCCCGGACTACGTGAATGCCTTCTATGGGCAGTACGACAATCTCGTGCTGCTCTACAACGAGAAGTTCGCCCGGCCCGGTCAGGCGATCGTCGGGGCGCTTCGGGCGGCTGGTCTGATCACGCCGACGCAGTTCGATGAGGAGATCGAGTGGATCTGGTTCTATCTCTGGCATCACGAGGGCCGGCGGGCGCGCCATGGGGCCTCGATGATGGCGCCGGACTACACGCACTGGCACGGCATGTTCGAGGTGGCCGAGCGCTTCTACATGGAACTGATCCCGGCGGCCCGTGAGATCGTGGAGCACGCGCGGACCGACGGGCGGGCCGAGGCGGCAGCCGAGGCCGAGGCGGTGATCGATGCGATCCTGGCGCGGCCCGAACACGCCTGGTTCGAACAGGGCGCCGAGGACCAGATGGAGGCCGTGCGACGTGCCATGCAAAAGCGGTACGGGCAGAGCGCGGACGGTCTCAGCGAACGCCATGACCGTTGATCGTCGTACCTTCCTGAAGGTGCTCGGGAGTGGCGGTGTCGTTGCGGCGCTCTCGCCACGCGATCGGGCGCTCGCCGACGAACTCGCGCGCGAGTCCGGCGTCGAGCCGGCCGACCTTGCCTGGGGGAAGGCGCCGTGTCGGTACTGCGGTACGGGATGTGGCGTCGAGGTCGGCGTTCGCGACGGCAAGGTGCTGGCGGTACGCGGGGATCAAGCAAGCCCCGTGAACCGCGGCCTGCTCTGCGTCAAAGGCTACCATCTTCCCGGGCTCCTCTACGGGGAAGATCGGCTGTTGCACCCGATGCGTCGGACCGCCAGTGGCGCGTTCGAGCGCATTTCGTGGGACGCGGCGCTCGACCTGATCGCCGAACGGTATCAAGCCGTCCTCGATGCCCATGGGCCCGAAGCCGTGGCGGTGTACGGCTCGGGGCAGTGGACCCTGTTTGATGGCTACGCCGCGCTGAAGTGGGTCAAGGCAGGCATGCGGAGCAACAACCTCGAGGCCAATGCCCGACTCTGCATGGCCAGTGCGGTCATGGGCTTCATGACGCAGTTTCAGAGCGACGAGCCCATGGGCTGCTACGAGGATCTCGAGGCCGGGGACGACTTCGTGCTCTGGGGTAACAACATGGCCGAGATGCACCCGGTCCTGTTCAGCCGCATTCTCGAGAACAAGCGCAAGCGTCCTGGGGTCCGGATCGTCGATCTCGGGACGCGCCAGACCGCGACCACCAAGTACGCTGACATGTACGTCGAGTTCCGCCCCGGAACCGATCTCGCGCTCGCCAACGGCATCATGCACCTGCTGCTCGCGCGCGATCATGTCGACCGCGCGTTCGTCGCCGAGAACGTCGTCTTCCAACGCGGGATCGAGGACGTCGATACGATCGGCTACGGGTGCTACGACGCGCAGCGCGAGCACTACACGTTCAAGGATGCTGGACAGGACGCGACGTTCGACGAGCTCCGGGTGTTTCTCGACAACTATCGTCCCGACAAGGTCAGCGAGATCACCGGTGTGCCCGTGCCCCAGATCGAGGCGCTGGCCGAGATCTACGGCGCCCGCGACCGCGGCACCGTGAGCCTCTGGTGCATGGGCGTCAATCAGCACGTGCGTGGCACCTGGATGAACAACCTCATCACCGATCTCCATCTGCTGACCGGGAAGATTTCCCGTCCTGGTGCCAACCCGCTGAGCCTCACCGGCCAACCCTCGGCGTGTGGGACGGTACGCGAGATCGGCACACTCGCGAATCGGCTCCCCGCCGACATGCTGGTGACGAAGCCCGAGCATCGTGCCAAGGCGGAGAAGATCTGGGGTGTCGAGCCCGGAACGATTCCCGCGAAGCCCGGCTACCACACGGTCGACATGTTCCGGGCGCTGATGCGGGGCGACGTCAAGGCGATGTGGATCCAGACGACAAATCCCTGGGTTTCGCTTCCGAACCTGCATCGCTTCGAGCGCACACCGGGCGACGGCCGATTCATCGTCGTCAGTGACATCTATCCGACGCCCACGACCGCGATTGCCGATCTGGTGCTCCCCGCGGCCGCCTGGGTCGAGCGTGAGGGGATGTTCGGCAATACCGAGCGTCGCACGCAACATTGGCACAAGCTGGTCGAGCCGCCGGGAGAGGCGCGCGAGGACGCCTGGCAGATCATCGAGGTCGCGAAGCGGATGGGCATGGGGCATCTCTTTCCCTGGCCTGACGATGATTGGCACCAGCCGATGCACGAAGAGTATCGCCGTTTCGGGGTCGGGATCGGGAAGGACATCGCAAGCTACGAGCAGCTCGAGGCGACGCGGGGGCTCACGTGGCCCGTCGTTGATGGCAAGGAGACCCGGTACCGCTACGCGGCGGGCTACGACCCGTATGTCACCAAGCAGAAAGGCGTGCATTTCTACAAGGCCAAGAAGTATGGCGAGCGTGCCGCGGTCTGGCTCCGGCCCTACCATCCGCCCGCAGAGGTCCCCGACGAGGCGTATCCGTTCTGGCTCTCCACGGGACGCGTGCTCGAGCACTGGCATACGGGATCGATGACCCGCCGGACCCGACAGCTGCATCAGGCGGTGCCAGAGGCCTATGTCGAGGTGAACGCCGTCGATGCACGCGCGCTTGGAGTGAAGAGTGGAGATCAGGTGCGGCTCGTGAGCCGTCGCGGTGCCCTGGCGCTGCCGGTACGCGTCGATGGACGCGGTCAGCCGCCGCGCGGCACGGTCTTCGTCCCGTTCTTCGACGAGAGCCGGCTGGTGAACGAGCTGACGCTCGACGCGATGGACAGCATCAGCAAGGAGCCCGACTACAAGAAGTGCGCCGTGCGCGTCGAGCGCGTGTGAGGTCTGTCGTGACCGCGGCGTATTCCGGAATGCTGCTGGCGCTCGTGGCCGTCATGGGGGCGGTAGGGTGCGCCGACGGCGATCCGGACGTCGTCTCGGTTCCCGATCGTCCGGGAGCGCTCAAGGTCGCGGCCGATGTGCGCGCGCTCCGGCGGGCCTACGATGGTGCGCCGGCGGTGATTCCGCATCGGCCGTTCGGGGCCGCGTGCGTGTCGTGCCATACCGCGGCCGGGATGGCGGTCGAGAACGTCGGATTTGCGCCGCCAGCTCCGCATGCGGCAACGAGCGGGATGCAAGCGGCCGCGCGCTGCGTGCAATGTCACGTCTACCGGCAGACCGAGGCCGTGTGGCGTTCCAATACCTTCGTCGGGCTGCAGCAAGACCTCCGTCATGGTGATCGTTTGAACTTTGCGGCGCCACCCGTGATCCCCCACGCCGTGTTCATGCGGGAGACTTGTATTGCGTGTCACTCCGGTCCCGCTGCGCGCGAGGAGATCCGTACGTCACACCCCGAGCGTGGCCGGTGTCGCCAGTGCCACCTGGAGCGTCAGACCAGCCGTGCGTTCGTCAGCACGGCGATTCCCAAACCTGCGCACTGAGCGTCCTCCATTCCTACGGGTGCAAAGGCGCGTGGGCAAGGCGCCCGTTCGGGGCACGGTTGTGAGGGCTCCTTCTTGGCAAGGAAATTGGAGGGAGAGGGTAGGGGGGACACATGCAAGTACGGAACTGGATGACGGAGCAGGTCGAGTCGGTGCGCCCTGACGATGACATCGCGACCGTGCGTGCGCGTTTTCGCCAGCGGCGCGTGCGGCAGTTCCCGGTGCTCGAGGCTGGGCGGCTGGTCGGAATCATCACCGACCGGGATGTGCGCTCGGTGAGCGCACCGGACACGGCAGTGGCGGCGGTGATGACGCCGGACCCTGTGACGGCCTCACCGAGCATGCTGGTCGAGGAGGCCGCTGCGCTGGTTCGCCAGCAGAGGATCGGTGCATTGCCCGTGGTGGAGGACGGACTCCTCGTTGGGATCGTCAGCGAGAGCGACCTGCTCCACGCACTCGTCGAGCTCTGCGCCGTGCTCGAGCCGACGACCATGATCGAGGTCGAATGTGCCGAAGGCGGCAACGAGGTCGAGCGCGTGCGGAGCGTCATCGAGAAGCATGGTGGCTGGGTGCCCTGGATCTCGGGGGCTCCGGATGGCACCGGGCGGCAGATCGTCGCGCTCAGGCTACGGATGCCGGTCGGTTGTTCGCCGGAGCAGCTGCTCGAGGAAGCGGGATTTCAGCTCCTGTCGAGTATCAGCGGCAGCGTGGTCGCCGCGGCGTGCGGTTGATTGCGCGCCCCGCGGTGTTGGATTGCGATCGCGGGCGACGTGGAGGTTGAGAGGCAGCGTTGCCACCAGACGGTCCCTGCTGGTCGCCACCCGGCGGCGAATGCAGTGACCCGGGGGATGAGATGATGCGTACCACCCGGATGCGCCGCATTGTTGGAACATGTGCACTGGCTCTCGGGGCGCTCGTCGTCTCCGCATCGGCGACGGCGGGCGAACTCTCGCTCGATGCCCCGCCCGAGATCTCGCTCGGCGACGCGACGCTGACACCGCACTTCTCCAATAGGATGCGCGGCGAGTTCGCTGACTGGTTCGCTCCGGGGCCCAGCGCTGCGCCCGACGATGACAATTCCTACCAGTTCTTCGCCAACGTCATGCACTTCGGTGCCCGGCTCAAACATCCGCAGTTCGGCCTCTTTGTCGATGGGCAGTACGTCGCGCTCGCCGGCCTGCCGAATCACGCCAAGGGCCTCGGACCCGGGGCGGTCTATTTCGCGAACAACCGACGTGACAATCCCGGCGAGGTGTTTCTGCGCGAGGGGTACCTGACGATTCCCGACCTCGGAGTGGAAGGGCTCGCACTCGCGCGAGGAGGGCGCTTCAAGTTCAACGACGGGCTCGAGAACCTCGACGCGACCAAAGACCCGATGCTGAAGTGGGTGAAGAAGATGCGGGTCTCGCAGCGGCTGGTCGGAGCGTTCGACTACACCCACGCCGGGCGGAGCTTCGATGGTGGGGCGCTCTCCTATGATCGCGGTCCCTACAACCTGACGTTCATGGGAGGGCAGCCCACCGCTGGCGGCTTCAATGTCAGCGCGAATCCGCACATCGACGGCATCTTCCTGACGTACCTTGCGGCCACGGTGACCGAGCCTGAATGGTTGCCGCGTTCCGACATGCGGCTCTTTCACCTCTACTACGAAGACGCGCGTGATCTCGTGGCGACGGACAATCGCCCGCTGTCACTGCGCGAGGCGGACCAGGGACGTGACATTCAGATCCACACGATCGGGGCCAACTTCGAGCGCATCTATCCCCTCGGTCCGGGTGCGATGGATGTGATGTGGTGGGTCGCGGGCCAGACCGGCGATTGGCAATCGCAGGATCACGGCGCATGGGCGGTCGCGGCGGAAGCGGGCTACCGCTTCGCGGAGGTTCCGTGGACGCCGTGGATGCGGGTCGGCTATTTCCGGAGCTCGGGGGATGGCGACCCCGACGACGGAGACCACGAGAGTTTCTTCCAGGTCCTACCGACGGCGCGGCTGTATGCGCTGACGCCGTTCTTCAACCTCATGAACAATCAGGACGTGTTCTGGCAGCTGATCATGAAACCGCATCCCAGCCTGGTCGTTCGCACCGACTATCACTATCTCGAGGTCGCCTCGGACGATGACCTGGTCTACGCCGGGGGCGGCGCGACGCAGCAGGATCGTATCTTCGGCTATGCTGGGTTTCCCGCGCGCGGTGCGAACTCGGTGGCCCACTTCGTCGACCTGACCTTGATCTGGAACGTGAATCGCCACCTCCAGTTCTGGGCGTACTACGGCCACGCCTTCGGCCAGAGCGTGATCGGTCGGCAGTTCGCGGAGAGCAAGCAGCTCGACTACGCGTTCCTCGAGTCGACGATCAAGTGGTAGCAGGCGCTCAGCGCCAGCTGTGCAGCATTTCCATGTAGTTGGTACGCTCGTAGGCGCGAGGATCTGGGCAGCGGACGAGGCTCATGCTGCCGCGCATCTGTTCGAGCGAGTCGTATTCGTGCTGCTCGAGCCACTCGGCGATGCCGTCGCGCGTCTGGCGTAGTCGATCGGGGCCGCTCTGGAGGAGGCACGAGACCATCTGGACCGCACTTGCCCCGCACATCACCGCTTTGATGGCGTCCAGGCTCGAATGCACGCCGCCCGAAGCCGCGAGCGTCGCATGGACGTGCCCGGAGAGAATGGCGAGCCAGCGTAGCCGGAGCGGCAGCTCGGTCGACGTGGACAGATTCAGCTGGTGGTGGACCTCGAGTTGCTCGACATCGATGTCCGGCTGATAGAATCGATTGAAGAGGATCAACCCATCGGCGCCGGCGCGGTCGAGTTCGCTCGCCACGTGCGCGAACGCCGAGTAGAAGGGCGAGAGTTTCAGGGCGACCGGGACCCTCACCTGAGCTTTGACCGTACGGAGCATCTCGACGATTCGCCCTTCCACGGCGCTGGCCGTCTCGTTCGGGTCGGTCGTGATGTCGTAGATGTTCAGCTCGAGCGCGTCCGCACCGGCCTCGACCATGCGTCGGGAGAAGTGCAGCCAGCCGCCGGGCGTGGCGCCGTTCAGGGAGGCGATGACCGGGACGGCGACCGCCTCCTTGAGGGCGCGAATCTTCGCCAGGTATTCCTCCGGTCCGAGCGCGAAGACGTCCGTGTCGGGAAAGTAGGACTGCGCTTCGGCATGGGAGCCTGCGTGCGAATCCATGGCCCCGAAAGCCCCCATCTGCTCGGTCGTGATCTGTTCCTCGAAGAGGGAGTGCATGACGATCGCGGCTGCGCCCGCATCTTCGAGGCGGCGAACGGTGTCGAGGTCGTCGACCAGCGGCGACGCACCCGGCATGAGCGGGTGGGGCAGGTGAAAGCCAAGGTAGGTCGTTGAGAGATCCATGATGGTGGGCTACGCGGCCGACGGATCGGCCGCGTCCTCCGTCGCGGTGGTGGCATCAGACATCTTCAACTCGGCGAGTTGGCGGTAGACCGCAACGCGGCGCTCCGCGTCCCGTGCCGCGAGATCCTGCAGGAGCTTGAAACGTCGGGGGTCGAGCTTCTCGACCATTCGAAAGCGTGCCTCGTTCCGCATGTACCGGCTCACGGGGATCTTGGGCGGACCGGAGTCGAGTTGGAGCGGGGGCTCGTTCGCGGCTACGCGTCGAGGATCGAAGCGATAGAGTGGCCAGATTCCGGAGTCGACCGCCAGCTTCTGCTGATCGGCCCCATGCGCCATGTCGTAGCCGTGGGCGATACAATGGCTGTACGCGATCACCAGCGACGGGCCTGGGTAGGCCTCGGCCTCCTGCAGGGCCTTGACCGTCTGGATGTCGCGCGCGCCGAAGGCGATGCAGGCGACGTACACGTGGCCGTAGCTCATCGCTTCGAGCCCGAGATCCTTCTTGCCGATGCTCTTCCCGGCCGCCGCGAATTTTGCGGCAGCTCCGAGCGGCGTGGCTTTCGATTGCTGGCCGCCGGTGTTGGAGTAGACCTCGGTGTCGAGCACGAGGACGTTGACGTCGTGCCGCAAGCTGAGGACGTGGTCCAGGCCGCCGAACCCGATGTCATAGGCCCAGCCGTCGCCCCCGACGAGCCAGACGCTCTTTCGGACGAGGTAGTCGGCCAGGCATTCGAGACCGCGGGCGGGGAGTCCATCGACGTCCCGAAGGGCCGTGCGCAGGGCCACGACACGCGCACGTTGTGCCGCGAGCCCCGCCTCGGTCGACTGGTCGGCGGAGAGGAGGGCCGTCGCAAGGTTGTCCCCGAGTTGGCCCGCCAGTTGGTGGAGCAGGATCGTGGCATGATCGAGGTGGGCATTCAGCGCCAATCGGAAGCCCAGGCCGAACTCGGCATTGTCTTCGAAGAGGGAGTTCGACCACGCGGGTCCACGCCCGTCTCGATTGGTCGTGTACGGCGTGGTGGGGAGGTTGCCCCCGTAGATCGACGAGCAGCCGGTGGCGTTGGCGATCAGCAGGCGGTCCCCGAAGAGCTGACTCAGCAGTTTGAGGTACGGGGTCTCTCCGCAGCCGGCGCATGCGCCCGAGTATTCGAACAGAGGCTGCAGAAACTGTGAGCCCTTGTTGTCGAGCTTGACCGCGCTGCGATCGATCTCGGGGAGAGAGAGAAAGAAGCGATAGTTGTCACGCTCGGGTTCGCGCAGCGGTGCTTGCGGCTCCATGTTGATGGCCTTGTGCCGAGGGTTGCCCTTGTCCTTGGCGGGGCAGACGACGACGCAGAGGGTGCAGCCGGTGCAATCCTCGGGGGCGACTTGGAGCGTATACTGCGAGCCTTTGAAGTCGGAAGCGCGATAGTCGGTCGTCTGGAACGTCGAGGGCGCTCCCTCGAGGGCCGTGGCATCGTAGATCTTGGCGCGGATGGCGGCATGCGGGCAGGCGAGGACGCACTTGTTGCACTGGATGCAGACCTGCGTGTCCCATACCGGAATCTCGAGCGCGATGTCGCGCTTCTCCCACTGGCTCGTCGCCGTCGGCCAGGTGCCATCCACGGGGAAAGCGCTCACTGGCAAGAGGTCGCCCTGGTTGGCGAGCATCACCGCGGTGACGCGTTGGACGAAGTCCGGGGCTTCCACAGCCACCATGGGCGGACGAGTGCGCGACGTGCTCACGCGCTCGGGGGGAGGGAGGCGGTGGAGGTGTGCGAGCGTCGTATCCACGACGGCGAAGTTGCGCGCGACGACTTCCTCCCCCTTTTTCCCGTAGGTCTTCTCGATCGTGCTCTTGATCCTGGCGATCGCCTCGTCGCGCGGCAGCACGCCGGAGATCGCGAAGAAGCAGGTCTGCATCACCGTGTTGATGCGTCGTGCCATGCCGGCCTCGCCGGCAACCCGATACGCGTCGATGACATAGACGTCGAGCTTCTTCTCGAGGATCTGCTCCTGCACTTCGCGCGGCAGCTCGTCCCAGAGCGCGTCGGGGGGGTAGGGGGCGTTCAGGAGCAGTACGGCGCCTGGGGCCGCGTACGCCAGCACATCGTAGCGCTCCAGAAAGTTGAACTGATGACAGGCGACGAAGCTCGCCTGTCGGATGAGGTAGTGCGATCCGATCGGGCGTGGGCCGAAGCGCAGGTGCGAAATCGTCATGGCGCCCGCTTTCTTCGAGTCGTAGACGAAATAGCCCTGCGCGTAGTTGTCGGTCTCCTCTCCGATGATCTTGATCGAGTTCTTGTTGGCGCCCACGGTGCCGTCGGAGCCGAGCCCGAAGAAGACGGCGCGCACGACGTCGGCGGGCTCGATGACGAAATCGGGGTCGACCGTGAGCGAGGTGTGCGTGACGTCGTCGACGATGCCGACCGTGAAGTGGCGTCGTGGGGATGGAGCTGCGAGCTCGTCGAATACGGCGTTGACCATCGCCGGCGTGAACTCCTTCGAGGACAGGCCATAGCGACCGCCGATGACGCGGAGGTCTGCGGGATCGCGAAAACGGCCACTTTCGATCAGGGCGGCGAGCACATCTTGATACAATGGGTCGCCAACGGCCCCTGGCTCCTTGGTTCGATCGAGGACGGCGATGGATCGTACCGACTGCGGGAGTGCCTGCGCGAAGGCCTCGACGGAGAAGGGGCGATAGAGCCGGACGGTCAGGACACCGACGCGCTGCCCCTGGGCGACGAGCCAATCGACGGTTTCGCGTGCGGTGTCGGCGCCAGAGCCCATGACGACGACGATGCTCTCGGCGTCGGGATGGCCGGCGTACTCGAAGAGACGGTACTGGCGGCCGGTCAGTTCCGCGAACCGATCCATCGTCTCCTGTACGAGCCCGGGACAGGCATCATAGAAGCGGTTGCAGGCCTCGCGCGCCTGAAAAAAGACGTCCGGGTTCTGGGCGGTGCCGCGAAGGACCGGATGGTCCGGGGTGAGTGCGCGGGCCCGGTGAGTCTGCACCGCCTCCTCGTCCATCAGCGCGCGGAGGTCGTCGTCGTTCAGCATCTCGATCTGGGAGATCTCGTGGGAGGTGCGGAAGCCGTCGAAGAAATGAAGAAAAGGCACACGGGCGCGGAGCGTTGCGGCGTGGGCAATGGCCGCACCGTCGTGGGCTTCTTGCACGGAATTCGAGGCCAGCAACGCAAAGCCCGTTTGCCGACAGGCCATCACGTCCGAGTGATCACCGAAGATCGAGAGGGCGTGGGTTGCGATGCTGCGGGCGGCAACATGCATACAGAAAGCGTTCAGTTCCCCCGCGATCTTGTACATGTTCGGGATCATCAGCAGGAGGCCCTGCGAGGCCGTGAACGTCGTGGCCAGCGCCCCGGCCTGCAGCGCGCCGTGGACGGCGCCCGCCGCGCCGGCCTCGGATTGCATCTCGACGATCTCTGGAACGGTGCCCCAGAGATTCATTCGCGACTGCGATGACCACTCGTCCGCCAGTTCGCCCATCGGCGAGGCAGGCGTAATCGGGTAGATGGCGATGACCTCGCTTGCACGGTGGGCAACCGAGGCTGCTGCCTCGTTGCCATCGACCGCGATCGTCTCCCGCACGGCTAGCGACGCTCGGCAGGACGTCGATGCGTCGGGATGAGCACGGTCGGGACCGCCCCCTCCGCGTGCCGTACGGTCCGCTCGGCGACGCTGCCGGGAGAGCAGTCGATGGAGGCGACGGTGCTTGGGCTCGTTCGGCTCATGCTGGCCTTGGGAAGCAAAGGACGCACCATTCCAAACCTGCGAGCGCCCGTTGATGATTCCCGCATTCGGGAAGATGAGGTGTGCCGCCTCGCAATTCTGGCAATCGGGTGGTCTTCTCGCGGGTGGTTCATTCGGGCAGAGGGCAGTTCGCCGTGGCAGGGCTCTTGCAAATCTGTCTGGGCAAGCCGGCGAAGGAGTGAGGCGACATGGGCCAGGGGCAGACTGACCGGAGAATCGAGGAGCAGGTATGGCGGGCGCTCGGATGGGACTCGCGGGTCGAGGACGAGGGCCTCGGAGTCCAGGTGCGTGACGGGATGGCTACCCTGCTCGGCACGACGCCCAGTTACGCCAGCAAGCTCGCCGCCGAGGAGGCGGTACAGCAAGTCCCGGGAATCGTCGACGTGGTGGACCAGGTCGAGGTCGTCGTCCCCGCTGCCGATCGACACGAGGACGCCGAAATAGCCGACGCCATCGAGACGACGTTCCAGTGGAACCCGCTCGTGCCGGCCGAGCGCATTCGATGCGCGGTCGTCGACGGCTGGGTGACGCTGGGCGGGACCGTGGATCTCCTCTGCGAAAGCAAGGACGCGGAGCGGGCGGTCTACGGTCTCGAAGCTGTGCGGGGGGTGAGCAACGAGATCCGGATCGGTGGGCCGGACGTGGATTCCCGGGTGCTCCGCCGGGAGATCATGGACGCGCTGGAACGGCATGCCAGACGCGAGGCTACACGCATCGAGATCCGGGTCGATGCCGCCGACGTCACCCTGTCGGGACGCGTCGATTCGTGGTCGGAGAAGCGGACGGTCCTGGGTGTCGCCAGCCATGCCCCTGGGGTCCGAGCCGTGCACGACGCGCTGATGATCGACCAGTATTCGGCGGGCGCGCCCGTCCGGAGGGTTGGATAGACTGCCGGTCATACCGTGGCATGCCCTGACGCCGGCGGATGCGCTGTCACGGCTCGGAGTCTCGCTGGCCGACGGATTGACCGAGGACGAGGCGGCTCGGCGCCTCGCCCTGGGTCGGCCCAATCGACTCGACGCCGTCGGCACCGCTTCCTGGGGGACCGTTCTCGTTCGCCAGTTCGCCGATGTGCTGATCGCGATCCTGGCGGTGGCGGCGGTACTCGCGCTCCTCGTCGGCGAGATCAGCGACGCGGTGACCATCGTCGCGATCCTGGTCTTGAACGGAGGGCTCGGTTTCGTGCAAGAGTGGCGCGCCGCGCGCGTTCTGGAGGCGCTGCGGACGATGCTGACGCCACGCGCCATCGTCCGGCGTGGGGGCCGTGAGTCCCAGATCGATGCAGCGGCATTGGTCCCGGGCGATCTCGTCGTCCTCGCGGCGGGTGGTTGCATCCCGGCGGATCTGCGGCTGCTCGAGACGCGTGAGTTGCGGGTCGACGAGTCTGCCCTTACGGGGGAGTCGAGTTCGGTTGCCAAGGGTACGACCGCCGTCGACGAGACGACCCCGCTTGCTGAGCGTTCACCGATGGCGTGGACGGGGACCGTCGTGACGGGGGGACGCGCGCTTGGCCTGGTTGCCGCGACCGGCATGGAGACGGAGTTCGGGCGCATCGCGCGCCTGACGGCGAGCGTCGAGCGCGAGACGACGCCGCTCCAGGTGCAGCTGGCTGCCCTCGGCAAGCAACTGGGTGCGGCCGGATTGAGCGTCGCCGCCGTCGTGGGGTTGGTCGGGGTGTTGCTGGGTCGTGACCCGCTCGCAATGTTCATGACTGGGGTCTCGCTCGCGGTCGCGATCGTCCCGGAGGGATTGCCAGCCGTCGTAACGGTGACGCTCGCACTCGGCGTGCGAGCGATGACGCGTCGGCGTGCGCTGTTGCGACGACTCCAGGCTGCGGAGACGTTGGGGGCAGCTACCGTGGTCTGCACTGACAAGACCGGTACGCTCACACAGAACGAGATGACCGTGCAGCGGATCGAGCTCGCGGCGGCCAGTATCGACGTGACCGGTGTTGGCTACTCTCCCGCTGGGGAACTCCTGAGCAGCGGCACGCCACTCGACCCGACCGTCTGGCGGGACGTGACAGCGCTGCTCGAGACCGGTCTCGTCTGCAATCATGCGCGTATCGTCTGCGAGGACGGAGCATGGCGCCACGTCGGGGAGCCCACGGAGGCCTCGCTCGTCGCGGCCGCTCGGAAGGCGGGGGTCGAGTGCGGCAGGGACACCATCGTCATGGAGGTGCCGTTCAGCTCGGAGCGGAAACGCATGACGGTCGTCACGGATGGCTCGAACGGGCGGATGGCGCACGTGAAGGGCGCGCCCGAGCTCATCGTGTCCCGTGCCACCAGCGTATTGGAAGGTGGCGTGGCACGGCCCATGACCACGACCGATCGGGCTCGAGTCGAGGCGCGCCAGCGTGCGCTTGCCGAGCAAGGCCTGCGGACGTTGGCTCTGGCGCGTCGGCGTCCGGCGAGCGACGAGCAGCTCGATGCGAATTCCCTGGAGCGCGAGCTGACGCTGCTCGGCATCGTCGGGATCATGGATCCGCCGCGGCCGGAGGTATCGTCGGCGATCGGGCTTGCCCGGACGGCAGGCATTCGCGTGATCATGATCACCGGTGATGCGCCTGCGACGGCCGTAGCGATCGGTCGTCAGGTGGGTCTCGAGGTAGCGCGGGCGCTGACCGGACCTGAGCTGGAGACACTCGACGATGCCCAGCTCGACGACGCACTACAGGGCGAGGTTGTCTTCGCGCGGACGACCCCCGAGCACAAGCTTCGGATCATGGCGCGCCTTCAGGCGCAGGGGCACGTGGCGGCGATGACGGGCGACGGCGTCAACGACGCTCCGGCGCTCAAGAAAGCCGATGTCGGAATTGCGATGGGCGTTCGCGGTACGGACGTCGCCAAGAGCGCTGCGGATGTAGTTCTTACGGACGACAACTTCGCATCGATCGTGAGCGCCGTGGAGGAAGGGCGACGCCAGTACGACAACATTCGAAAGTTCGTGCGCTACCTGCTGTCGTCCAATACGGCGGAGGTCCTGGCCATCGTGCTGAACCTCGGACTCGGCGGCTCTCCCATTCTCGTCCCGGTTCAGATCCTCTGGATGAATCTCGTGACCGATGGGGTCACCGCGGTGGCGCTCGGCCTCGAGCCGGTCGAGCCCGATGCGATGCATCGACCGCCACGTCGTCGAGACGAGCCGATCCTGGGCCGCACGGGGTTGCTCGTCGTGCTTCTCCTCGGGGGGTACATGGGCCTTGCGACGCTCGGTCTCTTCGAGAGCTACATCGGTTCCGCGGATCCCCGGGAGATCGCCCGCGCGCAGACGATGGCTTTCACGGGCATTGTCGTCCTCGAGAAGGTGAACGTGCTCAACTTTCGCTGCCTCGGGAGCCCCGTCGCCCGGATCGGGTTCTTCACCAATCCCTGGCTTCTCGTCGCCGTCGTCGGCACCCTTGGGCTGCAGGTTGCGGCCGTCTACGTTCCGTTTCTACAGGGGGCGCTGCATACCGTTCCCTTGGTGTGGTCTGACTGGTTGCTGATGCTGACCGTGGCGGCTCCGATCTTCTTCCTGACCGAATCGGCCAAGTGGTGGTGCGGACGGCGTTCCTCGTGGCCCCGAGCTCACGAGGTCGCGGTTGGGGACGAGGCCTGACGCCGTGGAGATGGTCGAGCATGTTCCCATTCCTGGGACGACCGCATCGAGCCCTTTGCGCGAGTAGGAATTCAGGGCTCCGAAGCCAGGTGCGTCGCCTCGCATGCGTTGGCACGGAAGCCGCAGCAGGTAGACCAAGAACAGCGCATGCTGGAGGAGATGTCATGGAGGTACCGGTCCAGATTACCTTTCACGGTCTCGAGCCGTCGGCGGCGATCGAAGAGAAGATTCGGGAGAAGGTCGCGAGACTCGACGCGTGCTATGCCCGGATCACGAGATGTCGGGTCGTCGTCGAGGTGCCGCACCGACATCACGAGCGTGGCAAGCTCTACCAGGTACGAATCGATCTCTCAGTGCCAGACGCCGAGCTGGTCGTCAGCCGTGATTCAGCGGAGCGGCAATCACATCGCGACGTATTCGTAGCGATTCGTGATGCCTTCGACGCGGCGCGGCGCCAGTTGGAAGACTACACGCGCCGTCGACGCGGCGAGATCAAGGCGCACGAGGCCAAGGCTTCCTGAGCGATGGTCCCGGAGGCCCTGGAGAGGCTCGTGGCCGCCATGGCGGACCCGGGTTTCTATCCACACCGGCCGGACCGCGTCGAACACCTGCAGACGCACATCTCGCACGTCTTCCTGGCAGGACCGTACGTGTACAAGCTCAAGAAGCCTGTGCGGTTCTCGTTCCTCGACTTCGGGACCGCTGCACGGCGTCGGCATTTCTGCGAAGAGGAAGTACGGCTGAATTCGAGACTCGCGCCAGGAGTCTACCTGGGTGTCGTGCCGATCACCGCGGCGCCTGACGGGAGGTTCATGCTCCACGGTGAAGGTGACCCCGTGGCGCAGGTGGTGTGGATGCGACGCCTTCCGACCGAGCGCATGCTCGTGCCCCTCCTGGAGCGGGGAGAGGTCCAGCCTGCGTTGATCGAGCGCCTGGCCGGGCATCTGGCCGCCTTCCACGCGAGCGTGGCGAGCGGCCCCGAGATCGCTGCTCATGCCGAGCCGGCGGCGTTGCGCGTTCGATGTGAGGAGAATGCTGCCGCCGCACTGCCCTTTGTAGGGGAACTTCTCGCTGCCGAGGATCACGAGATCCTCGCAGACTTCGGTCCGAGCTTCATCGCTCGTCACGAGACCCTGCTGCGAACCCGTCAGGCGGGAGGCCATATCCGCGATGGACACGGGGACCTCCACGCGGAGCACGTGTGCGACCTCGACGTCGCGCTGCCAGCGCGCGACGGCCTGCCGGCGGTCGCGCCCGGTCTCTACGTGTTCGACTGTCTGGAGTTCTCTCCAGCCCTGCGGGCCTGTGATGTGGCGTCCGAGGTGGCGTTCCTCGCGATGGATCTCGATCGTCTCGGCCACCACGACCTGGCGGCGCGCTTTGTGAACGCGTACGTTGCGGCCTCTGCGGACCAGGACGTCACCCTGCTGCTGCCGTTCTATGCCTCCTATCGCGCGGGTGTCCGGGGTAAAGTCGAATCGCTGAAGAGTGCCGAGGTCGAGGTTGCGGAGGACGAGCGGGCTGCGGCTGCTCGGCGCGCCACGGACTATTGGGCACTGGCGGCGCGCTACTGCTGGCAGGCGGGCGATCCCGTCGTGATCGTCTGTTGCGGGCTCAGCGGCAGTGGCAAGAGTGCGCTCGCCGGGAAGCTCGCGTTGGCGACAGGCTTCGGGCTGGTGAGTACGGACGCTTTGCGGCGGCGCGCGTCGGGAACATCGACGCCGGTCGCGTACGATGCCGGCGGCTATGCGCAGGCGGCGCGCGACGCGACCTATGCTCAGCTTCTGGACGAGATGGATCGTACACTCGCGGCGGGGAGGGGTATCATCGTCGATGCCACGTTCGCGCGACGCGCACACCGGGATGATCTCGCGCGCATCGTCCGACAACACCGGCGTCGTCACGTCTTTGCCTGGTGCCAGGCCGATGAGGCGACGGTCCATGAGCGCCTCGACGCACGGACCCTGGCGTCACTCTCGGATGCGCGCTGGGAGACCTACGTGGGTCAACGTGCGGCGCTGCAGCCGTTGGCCGTGGACGAGCCGACGATCGAGGTCGACACCGACGGCGAGCTGGCTCACGCCCGCGCCTCCGCGATCCGGGCCCTCTGGTCCTGGCGGCGAGGACGCCTGGCGGTGAGCGGACCGTCGTCCACGGGCGACGGGAGCCGACCGCAGCCTCGCCGTCCGGGGATAGTGCGATGAGCGCGCCCGCCCGGCTCGACTACAACGCCGTGCTGAGCGAGCGTATCGATCTGAGTCCGAGTCTCGCGATCTTTCGCGTCCAGCCGGACCACGGCGTTCCAGCCGGGGACGCCTGGTTCACGCCCGGGCAGTACGTGACGATCGGCCTCAACAATGAGGCGCTACGCGAGCTCGGCGCGGTCGAGCGCCCGATGTCGATCGCGTCGTCTCCCCAGGAACGGCGGTATCTCGAATTCTACGTCCGGCGTGTCGAGCGTCCGGCCTCCCGCAATCCGCTGACTCGCTTGCTCTGGGAGCGGCCGATCGGGAGCCGGCTGTTCGTCCGGCTCCATCCCAAGGGTCGATTCACGATCGTGGACACGGTCGGGGCGAGTGATCGACGTGTGCGTGTGTTCGTGTCGGCCGGCACCGGCCTGGCGCCGTTCATGAGCATCGTGCGAAGTGCGGTTCGTGAATCGGATCGAAGCATCGAGCGCTGCGTCGTGCTTCACGGGGCCAGCTACGTGCACGAACTCGGCTATCAAGCTGAGTTGGAGGCGTTGTCGGTCTCGCGCGGCCTGCGCTACCTCCCGACCGTGAGTCGTCTCGCCCAGCAATGGCACGGTAGCCGGGGGCGCGTCGAGGACTTTTTTCTGCCCGAGCGTATCGAGACGACTGAGTGTTCGCTCGGACTGGATCGCGGTACACTGGCTCCTCAGCGGGCGGTGATCTACGTATGCGGGCTTCGGGGAACGGTTGACCAAGTCGTAGGGCGTCTTCTGGGCCGCGGCTTCGTTCCGGCGGACCGGCGCATGCGATCTGGCCTCAGCATTGCCGAGGGCGCGCCCGGGTCTCTGTTCTGGGAGCAGTACGACCACGAGCGGCGAACGACACTACGATCATGTCGCGAACGAGAGGAGGGCTCGACGTGAGCAAACCCACACCGCTGGTGCTGATTGCAACGGACTTTTCCCCCGGAAGTGAGGCCGCGCTTCGGGGCTTCGAAGGCTTGTGGCCCAAGGGAGGCCGCGTGCGCATTCAACTTGTGCATGTGATCGAGCCGATCGTCGTCGTCGCGGCTCCGGCGCCGACGGCTTCCTGGGACAGCTATGAGGAGGACCGGGGGCGCGAGGCGCGCACCGCACTGGAACGGCTAGCCAGGCGGATCACGAAACGGGTCGCCCCCGTGGGCAAGGTGCAGACACTCGTGCCCATAGGCTCGGCGCATGCGCAGATATGCAAGGTTGCGAAGAAGCTCAATGCCGATCTCGTGGTTGTCGGTACGCACGGACGTACGGGCTTGCGGCACGTTCTGATCGGTAGCGTCGCCGAGCGTGTCGTGCGTCACGCCGGCCGGCCCGTACTTGCGATTCCGGCTCGGCGGTCCTGATCGGGGGCTCGCTCCGCACGTGCCTCGCGCGCAGGTCCGGCGCCGTTGACGGGAGGTGGCGCGGCGTTCGGCCGTGTCGGTCGTTGCAGGCCTGAGAATCCAGGCGCCAGGTTCCCGAAACTTGGAACCCGCATGGAGGCGTCCTGCCGCGATCTGCCGAGGGACCGGCTGGTGAGACGCTGGCATGAGCATTGCTCAATCTAGTCTACGTAGCCAACCCCTCGCGGGCTTCCGAGACCCGGACATGGCGAGATTCGTCCATACCTTCAGCGAATTGTCGATCGGTGACGTCGCCGTGGTCGGCGGTAAGAACGCTTCGCTTGGTGAGATGTACCGTGAGCTCACGCCGCGAGGCGTCCTCGTCCCCAACGGATTCGCGACGACCGCCGCGGCGTATCGGGCGATCCTTGAGGAGTCGGGGGCGTGGCCGAAGCTGCACGATCTCCTCGACGACCTCGAGGCGAATGACGTGGGCGAGCTCGCCCGACGCGCTCATGCCGCTCGCGAGATCGTCCACGGGGCCGCTTGGCCGGCGCATCTGACGGAGGAGGTGCTGGCGGCGTATCGCACGCTCCAGGAGGAGTACGGCCCTGCCATGACGGTGGCCGTCCGCAGCTCGGCAACCGCCGAGGATCTGCCGACCGCGAGTTTCGCGGGCCAGCAGGACACGTACCTGAACGTGCACGGAGCGGGGGCGCTTCTCGATGCCTGCCGGCGTTGCTTCGCGAGCCTCTTCACCGATCGTGCCATTCACTACCGCATCGATCAGGGCTTCGACCATTTCGATCTCGCGCTCTCGATCGGCGTGCAGGCGATGGTCCGTTCTGACCTCGGCGCCAGTGGCGTGATCTTCACGCTCGATACGGAATCCGGGTTCCCGGATGTGGTCCTGATCTCCGCGGCCTACGGCCTGGGTGAGAACGTCGTCCAGGGGACGGTCGATCCCGACGAATTCTATGTTCACAAGCCGACGTTTCTCCAGGGGCACCGCGCCGTGCTGCGCCGCGTTCTCGGGAGAAAGACGATCAAGATGATCTATGCTGACGGGCGGACCCGCGAGCCGACGCGCAACGTTGCGACGTCTGAGGCCGAGCGAGCCTGTTTTTCCATCGATGACGAGGATGTCCTCAGGCTCGCCGACTACGCCATCAAGGTAGAGCAACACTACAGCGCTCATGCGGGGCACGCCGTGCCGATGGATCTCGAGTGGGCAAAGGATGGTGTGGACGGACGGCTCTACGTCGTGCAGGCGCGTCCCGAAACGGTGGCGTCCCAGCAACGCGGCGATGTGCTCGAAGAGTATCGGTTGCATGGGACCGGGCCGGTCCTGGCCACGGGACGGGCGGTCGGGAGCAAGATAGCCAGCGGGCCGACGCGCCTCATCGCCACTGTGGCCGACCTGCCGATGTTTCGGGCTGGCGAGGTTCTCGTTGCCGACGCGACGATGCCCGACTGGGAGCCGGTCATGAAGAAGGCGGCCGCGATCGTGACGAACCGTGGCGGGCGGACCTGCCATGCCGCCATCGTCGCGCGTGAGCTCGGCATTCCCGCGATCGTCGGATCGGGAGATGCGACGAGTCGGATCACCGCTGGCGAGACGGTCACAGTTGCCTGCGCGGGCGATGCCGGGACGATCTACGAGGGGGAGGTGCCGTTCGAGGTGGTCAGGACGGACTTGAGCAGCCTTCGGCGGCCGCGGGCGAAGATCATGGTCAATCTCGGAAATCCTGGCCTGGCGTTTCGCACGTGCATGATCCCCAACGACGGGGTCGGCCTTGCCCGGCTCGAGTTCATCATTGGCGAGGCGGTGCGGGCACATCCCATGGCGCTGCTTCATCCCGACAAGATCGAAGACGCGGTCGAGCGGTCCGCTCTGAGTTCGCTGATCGAGCATCACCCGAGTGGCGGCGCGTTCTTCGTCGCGAAACTTGCGGAGGGGGTGGGTACGATCGCCGCCGCCTTCTACCCAAAGCCGGTCGTCGTCCGGATGTCCGACTTCAAGACCAACGAGTACGCGAGTCTCCTCGGTGGTCGCTGGTTCGAGCCGAGCGAGGCCAATCCGATGCTCGGCTTCCGCGGCGCTGCACGTTACACGCATCCGGCCTACGCCGAGGGCTTCGCCCTCGAGTGCGAGGCGATGCGGCGCGTGCGCGATGAGATGGGCCTTACGAACGTGAAGCTCATGATCCCATTCTGCCGTCGCGTCGAGGAAGGGAAGCGGGTGCTGAGGGCGATGGCGGAGCACGGCCTTCGCCGCGGCGAGGATGGCCTCGAGATCTACGTCATGTGCGAGATTCCGAACAACATCGTCCAGATTGACGAGTTCGCCAGGTGCTTTGACGGATTCTCCATTGGCTCCAACGACCTGACCCAGCTCGTGCTCGGCGTCGATCGCGATTCGGACCTGGTGGCGTTTGACTTTGACGAGCGCGACCCTGGTGTTCTCGAGATGATTCGTGCAGCCGTCGAGGGGGCGCGCCGCAACGGTCGCCACGTCGGGATATGCGGGCAGGCGCCTTCCGACTACATCGAGATCGCAGAGTTTCTGGTGCGGCTCGGAATCGACTCCATCAGCCTGAACCCCGACAGTGTGCTCAAGACGACCCTTCGTATTCTCGAGCTCGAGGACGAGATGGACTCTACTGGGGCTGGGCAGGTTTGGCATCCGACCCTATCGACGATAGGGACGCAAAACGAGGGAGGCGCTATGACACATACTCGTGAACAGCTTCAGGGGCTGGTAGATGATCTGCGCCAACAGCGCGACGATCTGAAGGTGCGGCTCCATCTCTTGAAGGCGGACGCCCGCGACGAATTCGGCGAGCTTGAGAAGAAGCTCAATCACGTCGAGGGGAGGCTCAAGGTCATCGGTCGTGAGGCTGGCGAGGCCGCGCACGATGTCGGCGAAGCGGTCGGTCTCCTCGCTGATGAGATCAAGGCGGGCTACGAGCGTATCCGCCGACTCTTCTGATCAGTGCGAAGGGTAGGCCCATCGTGATGCGTCGCGAGAGCGGCTCGTGACAGCAACACACCCCCAAGCGCCTCGGCTTGTGTTGGTTCTCCGGCGCGGACGTGTCCGGTGAGAAGCGCCATCGGGACGCCGAGCACGCCGCCAACCAGGACCGCCCTGCCGAGTTCGGTCACCATGGAGCGCGGCGTCTGGCCGTGAGGTCGTGCCTGCAGATCAAGGTACGGGGGTTCGACGTCCCCATCGGCGGCGCGCCCCGTCAGGAGATTCATCGTGGGCCCGGGGTGAGCACCGTCGGGTTGATCGGCGCTGACTATCCCGGGGTCCGCGCGGTCCTCCGCGTCGCGACTGGCGATCGAGTGACAGTCGGTCAGACCATCTTCGTTGATCGGTACCGTCCGGCGATCGCTTTCTCGGCTCCCGTCTCCGGACGGATTCAAAAGATTCAGCGGGGTCCCCGGCGCTCACTGGAGTTCGTGGCAATCGCACGTGAGGGACGCGAGGCAAGGAACGGCGTCTCGTCGCCCCACGCATTCACCCGCGATGGGCTGCGATCGTTGCTGTGCTCGCACGGTATGTGGCCGGCGTTGCGGGAGCGGCCGTTTGGCTACATTCCCGACCCGGGGACAGTGCCGGATGCGATCTTCGTTACGGCCCTGGACACCGCGCCGCTCGCGGCCGATCCGACTGTGGTGATCGCCGAGCACACCGAGGCGTTTCGTGCCGGTGCCGACGCGCTACGGTGTCTGACCGATGGCGTGGTGTATATTTGCCAAGCTCCAGGTCCGGCTCTTGGAGACCATGCGGTTGTGTTCTCTGGCCCGCACCCTGCAGGACTGCCTGGCACCCATATCCATCATCTACATCCCGTGGGTGACGGCCGGGTCGTGTGGCATCTCGGCTACCAAGACACCATCGCGATCGGGTATCTGATCTCGAGGGGCGAGTTCTGGACTGACCGTGTCGTCGCGTTGGCGGGGCCCTCCGTGCGAGAGCCGCGACTCGTGCGCACGTGCCTCGGCGCCGACATCGAGGCACTCACGCATGGTGGTCTGTGGGAGGGGCCGAAGCGGGTGTTGTCGGGTTCGATCTTGGACGGACGCCGTCAAGCGTACTTGGGACGCTATCATCATCAGGTCACGGCGTTGCCCGAAAGGAAAGAGCCAACGGTGTTGTCTTTTGGTACGAGGGTCGCCTCTACCGCTGTTGGCGGCTGGCCCGGTCCCATCATTCCCCTACGGGTCCACGGCCGTGCTCCGAGTCTGCGCGCGCCGCCGATTCCGCTACTGCGGGCGTTGAGTGTCGGCGACGTCGAATCGGCCGAGCGCTTGGGCTCCTCGGAAATGGTCGAAGAAGACGTTGCGTTGCTCAGCTACTTTTGCCCGAGCAAGACCAACTACGGCCAGCTCTTACGGGGAGTACTCGAGCAGAGTCGCTCTGGGGGTGAGGCGCCGGTACCCACGGTCGAGACGTCTCCCGCTACGACGGTCGCACCCCATGCTCGCTCTTCTTCCAGTAGCGCGCGGGTCACCCTGTTCTGCCTGCTCGCGTTGCTTGCACCGGTAGGGTGGGCGTCGAGTCAGGGCGGTTCACGGTTCGTCCTCGTCCTCGGTCTTGCGGCGCTTGTCAGCGCAGGTTGGCAGCTATTGTTCGTCTGGTTGCGTGATCGACCCTTCTCGGTGCAAGCACCGGCCGCACAGATCACTACGGCGGCTACGATCGCGTTGATGCTTCCGCCCGAGGTTCCGCTGTGGCACGTGGCGCTGGGGACGAGTTTCGGAGTTGTGATGGCGGAACAGATCTTCGGGGGCCGGGGGTACAACTTCTTGAATGCGGCGGTAGTGGCTCTCGCGTTCCTGGCCTTTTCTTTCCCAGATATGAACTATGGTGTGGGAGGGGATGTCGTGTGGCTTGCGACGCTTCCCGGCGCATTGCTGCTGGTGGCCGCAGGGATCCTGTCGTGGCGGATTCTCGCCGCCATGGCCGTCGCGACCGTGGCCGTCTCCTACGGGACCGTCGATCTCCTGCCCGACATTCTTGACATCAATACACTCGCGTTCGCCGCGGTGTTCTTGGGGTGCGACCCCATCACCGCCCCGGTCACCAACGTCGGGCGCCTGATCTATGGGTTGCTGGTGGGTGGCCTGTGGGGTCTGGGGATTTCCCAGGGAGAGATCCCGGTTGTGTCCGCCTTGCTGCTAGGTGGCATCTTTGCGCCGCTCATCGATCACCTCGTTGTCCTGGGGCACGGTGCCTGGAGGCGTCGGCGATATGGCTAGCTTCGAGGTTCCGTCGTGGTGGAGACGCTTTCTGGCGCTGCCCAACGAGAGTCCGTCCAAGACGCTCGGTATGGCGTTCCTCGTGTCCGCCGTGTGTGCGGTGGTCGTGTCCAGCAGCGCGACGCTCCTCAAGCCTATGCAGGAGGCGAACCGTCGCGTCGAGAAGAACGCGCGCATGATGCAGATGTTGCGTGGCGTGCCGGGGATCTCGGAACTGTTGCAGGATGTTGGCGCCGAAGCTCTGGAAGTGGAGGTCGTCGACCTCGCGTCCGGGCGCTTCGCTGAGGATGCGGATCCGGCAAGGTACGACGCGTCCCAGGCTGGGGAGGATGAGCGCGCGAGCGTCGTCATCCCCCCAGCGCTGGATGTCGCAGGGCTCGGACAGCGCGCGAGGTTCGCGACGGTGTACCTCATCCGCGACGATCAGAGGCTCGCCTCGGTGGTGGTACCGGTCTACGGCAAGGGCTACCAGTCGATACTTCGTGGCTACCTCGCTCTCGAGAGTGACCTCGACACGATTGCCGCGCTCGCGTTCTACGAGCATGGAGAAACCCCCGGGATCGGGGCAAGGATTACCGAGGCGGACTGGCAGGCCCAGTGGGCAGGGAAGCGCGCGTTCGATGCGGCGGGAGCGGTCGTGGTCACGGTGGCGCCGGGCGTCGGAGAAGGCCCACACCAGGTGGATGGGATCACCGGGGCTACCCGGACTAGCCTCGGAGTGACGCACCTCCTGCGCTACTGGCTTGGGCCACACGGGTTCGGTCCTATGCTGGGGCGGCTGCGAGGCGCGTCCTGATGGCCGCCTCGCTGCGCCAGCTCTCGGAGCCGATCGTAGACAACAACCCCATCACCGTGCAGATCCTCGGGGTCTGCTCGGCGCTCGCGGTGACGACCTCCTTGTCGACCGCACTGGTGATGTGCGTCGCGCTCACGGTCGTGTTGGCATCATCCAACGTGGTTATCAGTGTGGTTCGCCACCATATTCCCCGCTCCATTCGTTTGATCCTCCAGATCACCATCATCGCTTCCCTCGTGATCGTGGTCGATCAGGTGCTGCAGGCCTACGCTTTCGCCATGAGCAAACGTCTCTCGGTGTTCGTGGGGCTCATCATCACGAATTGCCTCGTGTTGGGCCGTGCTGAGGCGTTCGCCATGCAGAATCCGCCGTGGCCGAGTTTCCTCGACGGCGTTGGCAACGGACTCGGCTACAGTGCGGTCCTGACCACGGTGGCCGCGACCCGTGAGTTCCTGGGCGCGGGCGCGCTGCTCGGATACCCGCTGCTGCCGTCGGTACGGGAGGGGGGGTGGTATCAACCACTTGAGTTGATGCTCCTACCGTCGAGCGCGTTCTTCCTGCTGGGCTTGGCGGTGTGGGCGGTGCGCAGCCGCCACCACGGACAGATCGAGACGACGGAGTTCGCGTTGCGATCGCAAGTGCTCCGAGAGGACCGATGATCGATCTGTTTCTGCAAGCCGCGTTTGCCGAGAACCTGGCGTTGTCCCTCTTCTTGGGCATGTGCACATTCCTGGCCGTGTCCAGTCGTGTGGACACGGCCCTGGGTCTGGGAGCTGCGGTCATCGTTGTGCAGTCGCTGACGGTGCCCATCAATCACGTGATCTACACGTATTTACTGGAGCAGGGGGCATGGGCATGGGTCGGCCTTCCTGATCTCGATCTGCGCTTCCTGAAGTTCATCAGCTTCATCGGTGTCATCGCCGCTATGGTCCAGATTCTCGAGATGGTCCTCGAGTCGTACGTGCCGCGACTCCATGGCGCTCTGGGCATCTTTCTCCCGCTGATCACCGTCAACTGCGCTATCCTGGGGGCGAGCCTGTTCATTGTGGAGCGCAACTACACGTTCGCGCAGAGCGTCGCCTACGGGGCGGGTAGCGGCGCGGGGTGGGCTCTGGCAGTGATCGCGCTGGCGGCGATCCGCGAGCGCATCCGCTACGCCGATGTTCCGGCGGGCCTACGCGGACTCGGGATGTCGTTCATTCTGGCAGGGCTGATGTCCTTGGGGTTTACGGCGTTTGGCGGGATCGCGCTGCCGTGAGCGAAATCATCACGGGGAGCATTCTGTTCACGACGATCGTCGTGGTACTGGCGTCGATCGTCCTGGGGGCGCGATGGGGCTTGCGTCCCCAAGGCACAGTGACGGTCACGGTCAACGACGATGTCCGCTTGCTCGCCAGCGCGGGACAGAAGCTCCTTGGCGTGCTGAGCGACGGTGGGATCCTGGTCCCCTCTGCCTGCAGTGGCTCGGGCACATGCGGGCTCTGTCGAGTGAGGGTTACCCACGGCGGGACGGAGCTGTCCCCAACCGAGCGCTCGTGCATTACTCGCACGGAAGCCGGGGCGGGTTGGCGTCTGGCCTGTCAGGTGTCCGTTCGGAACGATCTGTCGCTCCAGGTGCCCCAAGAGCTGTTTGGGGTCGAGTCCTGGGAGTGCGTCGTTCGGTCGGCGCGGACCGTGGCGCCCTTCATTCGGGAAATCGTCTTCGATCTTCCGCCGGGTGCCGAGATGCGGTTTCGCGCAGGTGCGTTCGTCCAGATCGTTGCACCACCCTACGCCACGGCGTTCGAGAGTTTCGATGTGTCGCCCCAGCACGAGAGCATCTGGGGGCAGTGTGGGCTTCGAGATCTGGCGATGGACAGCACCGAGGCTACGACCCGCGCGTACTCGCTCGCCAATCGTCCCCAGGACAAGGGGGTCATCGTGATCGATGTTCGGTTGGCGCTGCCGCCTCCCGGGAGCGGCGCGCCGCCTGGAGTCGTCTCGTCCTACTTGTTCAGTCTGAAGGTTGGTGACAGCGTGAGGGCCTCGGGTCCTTTCGGTACGTTTCACGTCCAGCCGACGGCGCGCGAGATGGTGCTGATCGGAGGCGGGGCAGGCATGGCGCCTCTCCGGGCGATCATCCACGAGCAGCTCGGAAGCGTAGGTACGGCGCGAAAGATGAGCTACTGGTACGGGGCCCGGAGCCGTGTGGAGCTATTCTACACCGACGAAATGGACGCCCTACGACGCGAGCACGAGAACTTCAGTTGGACCGTCGCCCTCTCGGAGCCCAAGCCCGACGACGCGTGGGAGGGGGCCACCGGTTTCATCCACGAGGTAGTGTATTCTCAGTACCTCGGGAGTCACGCCGCCCCTGAAGAATGCGAATACTACCTCTGTGGCCCGCCGCTGATGGCCAAAGCCGTGTTGGCGATGCTGGACGAGCTTGGCGTCGGGCGCGATGCGATCTACTTCGATGATTTCGGAACCTAGCATGCTCGGACGGCTCTCATGACGACGTTTCTGTTCGCTTTGTCCGTCGTGCTTCTGTCCGTCGGCGGCCTCGGAATGGGTGTGTTGTTCGGGCGAGCCCCGCTTCGTGGCACTTGTGGTGGATTGCCGTGCCTGAAGGACTGTCAGGCCTGCCCAGGGCGGCAGCCGGAGCGTCCGTAGATGGGGCTACCGATCGTCGCCGACTACATGGCTACCGATCTCGTGACGCTGACGGCGGAGATGGAGATCAACAAGGCCATGACCGAGTTGCTGGACAAGCGTGTCTCCGGCGCCCCTGTCGTGGACGACCAGGGGCGGGTGGTCGGGATGCTCTCCAAGAAGGATTGCCTGCGCGCCGCCTTCAGCGCCAGCTATCATCGCGAGTGGGGTGGTACCGTTGCCGAGTACATGACGAAGGATGTGCAAACCCTCCATCCCGATGCGACGCTACTTCAGGCGGTCGAGACGTTCCTTGCGGGTCCCTATCGGCGCTTTCCCGTCTTGCGCGATGGGCAACTGGTGGGCCAGATCAGCCGCGCAGATGTGTTGCAGGCTCTTGTCGACCAATGGGTTCCCGAGCATCCACGTTCCTGATCCTGCTGGTCGTTCTTGGTGTTGCGGCCACGCCGGCGCAGGGGGATCCCACCCGGGTGGTCCGTCGTCAGGAGCACATGGCGACCTGGATCTCGATCACAGTGCCCGAGCCTGAGACGCCCCACGTCCTGCGGGCTATCGACGACGCCTTTGCCGAGGTCGCACGATTGGAAGCGGTGCTGTCCGAGTGGAAACCACGCACCGATATCGCCCGGGTGAACGCGCAGGCCGGGGGAGAGGCCGTCAAGGTGGGGCCGGAGGTGTTCGAGGTCCTCCGGGCCGCCCACCAGGTGTCGGTGAATTCTGGAGGCGCCTTCGATGTGACCATCGGAGCTCTGTGGGGCGCGTGGGACTTTCGGTGGCAGAATCCGCGCGTTCCAGGCGCACGAGAACTCGCGGACCTCGTCGCCCGAATCGACTACCGACGGCTGGAATTGCGTCCCGATGCCCAAACGGTACGGCTGCCACGCGACGGGATGAAGCTTGCTCTGGGAGGTATCGCCAAGGGCTACGTCATCGATCGAGCCAGTGCAGTGCTCCATCGGCATGGGTACCGCAGCCACCTCGTCGAAGCAGGTGGCGACGTGTACGCGGCGGGACGCAACGGGGCCCGGAGGTGGCGGGTAGGTATTCGGGATCCTCGCGGAGAGAATCTGTACGGAACGATCGACATCGAAGACGAGGCCATTGCCACGAGTGGCCACTACGAGCGGTTCTTCGTCAAAGAGGGTACGCGCTACCATCACCTCCTGGATCCCAAGACCGGTCGTCCTGCCCGAGGCCTTGCGTCGGCGACCGTGCGCGCCTCGAGTTGCATGCTTGCCGATGCGTACTCCACTGCGGTCTTCGTGGCGGGTGCCCGAAGGGGGTTGGCCATGGTCCAAGCGCAGAAGGGTCTGTCGGCCATCGTCTTCCTCGAAGGTTCCTATGCGGTGAGGGACGCGGCAGGACTGGCGGCGCGGGTGGAGGTAGTGGTTCCGCGCTCTCAATGACACCGGATCCATGGTGCTATCCGGGTGACGGGCGCTACTGGCGATGGCAAGCCGTGCATCTCTTGAGAGGCTTCGCCTTCGCAGCGGGGAGTTGCTTGTGGCACCCCTCGAAACATTGGCGATGGGCGACCAGCGTCTTGATGTCGAAGACACCGGGCTTCTTCTCGACGGCGTACCGTGGTGGCTCGGTGCCCCCATGCATCGCAATCGGGAGACCCGGCAAGGCGTGGCACGTCACGCACTTGGTCGCAGCGGTATCGTCGGCGGCGAGAGCGTGATGGCACTGCTGACAAGTGATGCTAGCACCGCCCGGGCCCTTGTAGTCGGCGACGTGGGCCTGGTGCGGAAACACAACCGGCCCGCGCTTGCCCTGCAGGTGGTTGAGCGTCACGGTGCTGGGGCTGGCGCCGAGCGTGAGGAGCGCGATCCCCGCCCACAGTATCCTCTGCACGGCTGTAGTCATAGCTCGAATCTCCGAGCCAGTCTTTTCAGGAGGAGCGTGATTGGGCAACCAGTCGCTCGACATCTGCGAGCGTGCGCACGCCGCGGGTGGTTCCATAGGCAAGGAGCTTGGCCCCACCTGCGAGGAGCAGCCGCACATAGCCGCGGTGTACCAAACGCCAGAACGGCGCCACGATTCGGAAGCCCACCTGAGCGTCCTCGTCCTTTGCTGCGATCAGGTCGAAAAGTGCGACCGCGACATCGGCGATGTCTCCCTTGACCTCGGCCAGTCGCTGGATCGTCGCCGGCGTGAATCGAAACGCGAAGTCGGGGTCTCGTGCCGCTCCAGGCCGCATGAGGCTCTGGCCTCTCTGTCGGACGAGGTGCCAGCGCTCGCCCGGTAGATGGCTGAACGAGACGTCGCTCGAGGCGCCCTCGGCGAGGTGCCGCGCGGCAGCAAGCCAGGCCGGGTGTTCACGGAACAGTCTCGCGAGCAGAAGTACGTGTGGATCACGAGTGCCGGCTGAGGGTGCTCGCATTGCGATTCCCTTCCAGGAACGACATAGCCCAATTCTTCTGACTCCTAGCTGTACCGGTCTGACGCCAAGGCGAAGAAGTCACTGGGATCCTCCGCGTGCCCGCCGCCGCTCGGCAGTCTTGGCATCGTCGGCTTAGTTTCCCTGATCGCGTCGGCAAGAGCCGCCTTGAGCGTCGCTCCCTCGAGGGTTTCGTGTTCGCGGAGGCGGCGTGCCAGTCTTTCGAGACCCGGCCGATGCGTTCGGAGAAGCTCGAGGGCTCGAGCTTGCGCTCGCCGCACGAGACTTGCGACCTCGCTGTCGAGCAGCTCTGCGGTCGCTTGGCTGAAGGGAGCGTGTTGACCGAGCGGATCCGATCCGTGCAGAGGTGTGTCGCTTCTGGTGGCGCCGAAGCTCAAGGGGCCGACGCGCTCGCTCATGCCGCATTCCATGACCATGTGGCGGGCGATCTGGGAGGCACGCTCGAGGTCGTTGTGGACGCCGGTCGTGCTGGCGCCGAAGATGATCTCTTCGGCCGCGTGCCCGCCGAGCAGTACCGCCAGGCGGTCCTCGAGCTCGCACTTGGTCTGCAGGACGCGGTCTTCGAGCGGCAGCTGCATCGTGAAGCCGAGCGATCCCATGGCTCGCGGAATGATCGTGACCTTGTGCACGGGATCGGAGTGCGGGGCCAGTGCGGCGACCAGCGCGTGGCCCGCCTCGTGGTGCGCTACGATGTTGCGCTCGATGTCCGAAAGGACCCGGCTGCGGCGCTCGATGCCGGTCGTCAGACGATCGGCGGCCTCCTCGAAGTCGGCTTGCTCGACCTGCTCTTTACCCCGGCGGGCCGCGAGCAGCGCACCTTCGTTGACGAGGTTGGCCAGATCGGCGCCCGAGAAGCCCGGCGTGCGCGCCGCGAGCTTCTCGACCTCGATGTCGGGGCCCTTGCGGATCTTTCTGAGATGGACCTGCAGGATCTTGACCCGACCGCGGACGTCCGGCAGCTCGACCACGATTCGTCGATCGAAGCGCCCGGCCCGTAGGAGTGCCGGATCGAGGATCTCGGGCCGATTGGTCGCCGCCAGCAGAATGACGCCCTTGGAAGGGTCGAAGCCGTCCATCTCGACCAGGAGCTGATTCAGTGTCTGCTCCTGCTCGTCGTGACGGCCCAGACCGTGGGCCGCGGCGCTCCGCGTCTTGCCGACCGCGTCGAGTTCGTCGACGAAGATGATGCACGGTGCCTTCGTCTTGGCCTGCTCGAAGAGATCGCGGACGCGCGCGGCTCCCACCCCCACGAACATTTCGACGAACTCCGAGCCGCTGATCGAGAAGAAGGGGACGCCGGACTCACCGGCGATTGCTCGCGCGAGCAGCGTCTTGCCGGTGCCCGGAGGGCCAACGAGCAGGACGCCTTTGGGAATCTGGCCGCCGAGGCGCCGATAGCGCTCGGGGTCTTTGAGGAACTGGACGACTTCCTGCAGCTCCGCTGTTGCTTCCTCGATGCCTGCGACATCGTCGAACCGGACGTTGATGTCCTGCTCGCTGTAGATGTGCGCGCGGTTCTTTCCCAGAGTGAGCGCGGAGCCCAGACCTCCCCCCATGCGGCGCGCCAGCACGCCCCAGAAGAGGATCAACAGGCCGATCGGAAGCAGCCAGGTGAGGAGGAGATCGCGCCAGAACGTCGACTCGATGCGTCCCCTGACGACGACGCCCTTGGCGACGAGCTCCCCGAGGAGGGCGTCGTCGCTCAGGCCGGGGACACGGGTCGTCTCGAGGGTCGTGTCCTGGCGCGTGTCGGGTGAGCGGGCCAGCACGGTGGTCCGAGCCGCGCTCGCGCGTTGCTCGTCCTCGGTGAGCAATGCCTCCGGTCGTACCGAGAAGCGGATCGTGCTCGCACCAATCGAGGCGTCCACGACGTGGCCTTCGTCGAGCAGTTGGTGAAACCTGCTGTAGGGAGTCGGGTCCACGCGCGGCGCGAGCAATGCATGCACGAATACCGAGGCCAGAACGAAGACTGCCAGATAGGCGAGGACGAGGGACGAGCGCTGCTGGTCCATGCGTCTAGTCGGCGGCGAGAGCCTGCCCATCCGTCGTCAACTGGGCCAACCCCACGTAGGCCTCGAGGACATCGCTGCGTGCCACGATGCCCACGAGCCGATCGTCTGCGACGATCGGAATGGCACCGATCCGCTCGCGGCGCATTACGCTTGCCGCATTGGCAACGGAGTCCCCGGGGGACAGTGTGACGACGTTCGATGTCATGACGGTCTCGACCGAGATCCGATCGGGATCGAGATCCGCTCCGGGCTGGTTCCCGTTCCGAAAGACGGACGGAAAGGCGTCGCGGAGATCCCGGTCGGTGACGATGCCGACGAGTCGGCCTTTGACCAGCACGGGCAACTGGTTCACCCGGTGCTCGACCATCAGTTCGCGTGCGTGTCGGATGGTGTCCAGCGGCTTCACCGTGTGCACAGGATGTTTCATGTAGGTTTCGATCGACATGGATGGCTCCTTGAGGAAAGTGTTCGCAAGATGCTTGCCATCCCCGGGGGCCGCGATCGGGCTTGTTTGCGTCGTCGGCGAGCCACGCCTTCCCAGACGTGAGAAATGCCACGCCAGGATTCGCGTGTGCGCGAGAAGGGCAGGGCGTTCCTAGGCTTCCGAGACGGCCTGTGGTGACCCCATGTGCTCGGTCGCCCAGCGCATGAAGTCCTCCTCGGTGACGATGCCCACGAGTCGGCCACCGGGCTCGACCACGGGCAGGCAGCCGATCTTGTGGTGAACCATGCGGCGCCCGGCGTCGGCCGCGGCTTCGGTGGGAGTGGCGGTACTGGCATGGGTCTCCATGACGTCCTCCGCGTGCAAGGAGGGACGGAGGAGCGGCCGGCCTGAATCGCTTCTGGACGGTAGACCGCTCTCCGAAACTGCCAGCAGGTCGCGATGGGTGACGACGCCGAGGAGTCGGCGCTTCGCATCGACCACCGGAAGGTGGCGGATGCGATGGCGCCGCATGATTTCCCAGGCCCACGCGAGGGAATCCCCGGGAGCGAGGGTTTCGACGTGGTGGGTCATGAAGGCCGCGATCGTGGGCGCGGCATCGGTGGCTGCCGGAGTCGGCGCGTGGCCCGCGGGCGCCTGGAGGCGCTCACGAAGGGCATCGGCCGATCGTGTCAGTGCGTGCGTGATGGCGTCGGCGTCCGGGACCAGGCCGGCGTCGGCGGTCGCACAGATCGAGAGCGTGCCGTCGTAGCTCATGATGGCGAATCCGAGGCCGATGCCGATGGCGAGTGGCACGATCGGATGAATCTCACGCACGGGGCATCCGAGCACGTAACGGGGGTGTCGTGATCCCGGCACGTTCGTGCAGACCGTGTGGACCACGGGCCAATGTCCCATCAGGCGTGTCAGTGGGGCGCCAATCGAGGTGGGCAGGGCGCCCGCCGCGCTCACGACGAACTCGAAACCCTCCTGTTGCCCGCGATCCTTGAGCCCACGGGTGTCCCGTGCGACGGCATGCAATCGGTCGAGCGGGTCTGCGATCCCGAGCGGTAGCGTGGCGAACATTGCGCTGACGCGATTCCCGAGCGTGAGATGCTCTCCAGCGCGGCGGATGTTGACAGGCACCAGCGCCCGGACGCCGAGACCATCGACGGCAGCGCCGTGATCGTGCAGGTAGCTGCGGAGGGCGCCGGCGATGACCGCGAGCACCACGTCGTTGACCTTGCAGCCCGCCGCGCCGCGCATGGCAAGGAAGTCGTCGAGCGCGAACGTCGCCCAGGCGATCCGCCGGCTGCTCGAAAGCGTTCCGTTGATCGGGAGCGCCGGAATCGGCCGGCGCGCGAACGCGCCGAGTACGCTGGCGGCTTCGAGGGCTCCGCGTGCGAGGCCGAGGGCCCCGGCGGGAGCTGCCGCGGCGGCGCGCCCGAAGCGGGACAGTGCCGAAGTCGCCACCGGGGCGGCTGACGCGACACCGGCGCCGGCTGCGGCCTCACCGTCGCCGTTTTGCGAGGCTGGCGGGAGGGCATGCGTATCGGGGGAGGCGTCGGTCATGACCTCGAGGATCTGGACACCGCTCACGCCGTCGATCATGCAGTGGTGCACTTTCGACAAGATCGCGGACTGCCCGTGCAGGTAGCCGTCGATCAGGTAGGTCTCCCAGAGCGGGTGACGAGGATCGAACGGTGCGGCGAAGAGATCATCGACGATGCGATGCAGCTCGGCCTCGCCGCCCGGTGCAGGGAGCGTGATGTGCCGAATATGGTGGACGGGATCGAAATCGGGGTCGTCTTCCCAGGCGGGGGCGACGAGGTCGAGCGGTGGCCGAATCGGTCGCTGTCGATATCGCGGCATCTGTCCCAGGCGCCGGCCCTGGGTTTCGACGAAGGCGTCGAATGGAACCTGGCCGTCGAGGAGGGCGACGCATCCAACGTGCATCAGCTGTTCCTCGCCCTCGAGGTAGAGAAACGCGGCATCGAGAGGGGACAGTCGATCCTTGCGTGGATCGAGCGCCTGGAGCGCATTGAGCATGTAGAGTTTTAAGCACGGAGGATGCCGACGCCGGGGGTACGGCTCCGGTACGCTTTTGTCCCTTCTCTCCGGAATTCGAGAAGGCGTGACGGCGGGATTCGCAGCTGCGGGAAGCATGCGCCCAGCGCGCTCTTGACGGATCGGACGCCATCGGCACATTCATGCGCGTGCCTCGCCCCATGTCCCGGCGTTTCCTTGGCCCATTGGCCTTGGCGGCCTATGCCACCCTCGGCGTGATGGTTGCATTCGAGGCCGCCAAGGAGCTGCTCGTTCCCGGGCTCGGAAAGTGGGGCTCGCAGGCGACCACGATCGTCTTCGCGACCGCGGCAGTCGTCATCGCTGGCTACTTCGTGCTGCGCTACCAGCGTACGTTGCATCAACTCTCGGTGGATCAGACCCTCGAACGGAGCGCGGCGACGTTGAAGATCGCCCAGGATCTCGCGCACCTGGGGAGCTTCGAGATCAGCTTCCCTCCCTCGCCCGACGACTACTGGTCTGACGAGATGTATCGCATCGTGGGGCTCGACCCGTCGCGCGGGCCACTGGTTATCGAGGCGTTCGCCGACGATCTCGTCCACCCGGACGATCGCGCGCACTTCACGGCCAACGTCGAGCGTACACTTCGTGATGGGACGGCATTCGATTTCGCGTTCCGGGTGCGGCGCCGCGACCGGGCCGTGCGCTACGTTCAGAGCGCGGGCCAGCCCGTTCTCGATCGTCATGGCCGGGTCGTGAAAGTGATCGGATCGTTGCTCGACATGACCGCACAGCGGCGCGCCGAGGAGGATCTCCGGAAGAGTGAGGAGCAGGCACGCGCGTTTCTCGAGAACATCGGTGAGACGGTGGTGGCGATCGATCGCGACGGCCGCATCGTACAGGCGAACGACCGGATTCGGGAGATGTTCGGTTACCGCCGCGAGGAGGTCCTGGGACAGAGCCTCGAGGTGTTGCTACCCGAACGTCTGCGCTCGCTGCACGAAGGGCATCGAGGGGGCTATTTCGTGGCGCCGCGCGTTCGGCCGATGGGGCAGGGTCTCGACCTCATCGCTCAGCGAAAGGACGGCACGGAGTTCCCGATCGAAGTGAGTCTGAGCATGGTCGAAGCGGACGAAGGGCCCCTCGCGCTTGCCTTCGTCAGTGACATCTCGGAGCGCAAGCAGGCGGAAAAGGATCTCCGGGAGGCGCAGCAGGCGGCCCACAAACAGGAGCGCTTGGCCGACGTGGGGGCCCTGACATCCAAGATCGTGCACGACCTCGGCAATCCCTTGGCGGGGCTCTCGATGTCGGCCCAGCAGATCGCGCGTCGGCTGACGCGGGCCCCGAACGACGCCCTCGAGACGGTGCGTCCACCCATCGAGCACATGGTGGCGACCGTCCGGCGGCTCGATACGCTCATCGAGGACTTCAAGACCTTCGTTCGCGATCAACGCGTCGATCTCCGTGATCTGGATCTTGGCGAACTGCTGCGCGAGCTCGTTTCGATCTGGGATCCGGAGGCCCGTGCCCACGACATCGTGCTCACCCTGCGATGTGAGAACGACGGGCAGATCATCAAGGGCGACCGCACCCAGCTTCTTCGCCTACTCGACAATCTCGTCAAGAACTCGCTCGAGGCGATCGGGGCGGGGCCCGGGCGAATCGAAATCGTTGCTCGTGTTGCGGCGCCCGATTGCATTCGCATTTCTGTGGAAGATACCGGCCCCGGTGTTCCGGAGGGTGCGAATATCTTCGACCTGTTCGAGACGACGAAACCCGACGGGACCGGCCTTGGCCTTGCGATCGCGAGGGAGATTGCCGTGGCACACGGCGGAGGCATTGAATTTGCTCCTGTTGAGCCCCATGGAGCAGTCTTCACGGTCGCGTTGCCGCAGAACGGGCCGACCCTGTAGTGAGATCCCTATTCTCCTGGTGGACCTCGACGAGCCGTTCCGCGCGGGGCTTGCGCAAATGCTGCGCGACGACGCGCACGAAGTGCTCGAGTTCGCGAGGCCTGCCGACGTGCCGCCGCTCGAGGAGCTCCACCATGTGGCGGTCGTGATCGCGGAGTATCTGCTCCCCGGGGAGCACGGCGTCGCGCTCGCGGATCGAGTCCACCGAGCGCATCCCCGGACGCCGGTATTGCTCGTGAGCGTCTGCTTGCGAGGCGGAGTCGATGTCGTGGTTGGCGGGCGCGAGTTCGTGCATGCGCTCGGCAAGCCGATCGACTACGACCATCTGCACGAGCACGTGCACGCATTGGCGTCGTTCTAATCGGCCTTGCTCCGCGGCCGGGTTCCCAAAAGTGGGAGGGCGCCGCGCGTGGTCGTTCCGAAAGTCGATAGGGGCACGCTGGCACCGCGCGCTCTGGCGTTGGAACGGTTCGTGCTTCTACAGCAGACATCATGGAGATCGATACAGTGGAAACCCGAGGGTCGCAGGGTCGGCGCCCGAGGCGGGCAGCGGCGACCCCCACCGGAATTCTCGGTGCGGAGCACGATCTCCTTCTCGATGTCGTCCGAGCGCTCGATCGTAGCCTCGACGACTCCGCGCGCATCGATTCCGGCGTATGGGAGGACGCGGTCGCGTTCCTGCGCTCTTTCGGCGCACAGCATCACGCGAAGGAGAACATCGTCCTGATTGCGGCGCTGGAGCGCCAGGGGATTCCAGCCTCTGACCAGACACTGCGTGCGTTGCTGGAAGAGCACGAGGAGGAAGGGCAGTTGCTCGATTCGATGGCGCGGCTGCTGCGAGACGCGGCGCCCGGTGACGGCGACACTGGCTCGGCGTTTCGCCAGGTGGCGCGAAGATACTGTGCGCACCTCGTGGGCCATATCGACCGGGAGGCGCAGTTCCTGTTTCCCATGGCGGAGACAGAACTCTCGCCGGAAGACGAGCGCGACGTGTTGCACCGCTTTCTCCTCTACACGCACGCGGCGAATGGCGAAGATCGGTACGACGAGCTCCTGGCAATCGCGGACAGGGTGCGGCGCGCGAAGTGAAACATTCGAGCGTGACGACCGTGCTCGGGACTCAGTACGCGACGTGGGCTTCGAGGGTGCCGGCGTCCGTGCGGACGACGATCAGGCGTGACATGCATGGCATGCAGTAGACGCGATCGCCGGGGCGCAATTCCCGGCTGGATCGGATCACGACTTTGCACACTGGGCAGATGACCTCGTTCAGTGCCAGGACATCGCCCGTCGCTTTCCATTTGCGGTAGAACTTTCGATACTTCTTCGGGACCTCATCGAACCCGGTGTCCTCGAGGATGAACCGCTGGCGCGGGCGTTCCTCTTCGGCGGTGGTCGGATGGGATTGGACCGGCTCGCTCATCGGAGTAACCCGAGTCGTTCGACCGAATCCAGGTACACGCGACCGAGGCGGTCGTGCTCGCTCCGGTCGAGGCCAATGTTGGTGCTGGTTTCTTCCAGGGTATCGAGCACCAGATGGTCGAGTTCCTTGCGCACCTGCGCGATGCGTGCCCGGCTGTGTGGCGACCCTGCCAGGCGCCGTCCGAGCTCGTTCTCCCCGAAGCCGATATGCCGTCGCTCGTCCTTGATGACCCCCTTCAGCACTTCGGCGGTGACGGGATCGGCATCCTCCGCGTGGCTCGCGAAGACGACGGATTCCAGTGATTCGAGAATGACGTTCTGCGCGAAGATCGCCGCCTCCCAATCCTTGCTCGCGACCAGCTCGAGGAGTCGACGCTTGAAGAGGAGCAGGCTTCGGCTGGCGCGCCGATCGATCTCGGCTTCCGGATCAACGACGCCGAGGTCGCGAAGGCGGCGCACGAACACCTCCAGGTGGCGGCCTTCGTCGGCGACCTGTGTCGAGAGGAAGACCTTCGACAGGCGGTTCGGGGCGATGGCGATCAGACCGCTCGAACCTTCGAGGGCCGCGGTTTCGCCGACGCAGTAGTTGCAGAGGACGCTGATGAGCCGTTCGCGGTCGGCCGGGACGAGCGGCTCGTCAGGCGTGTCCGGTCGATGCCCCCACGTCAGGCCGGACAGATAGCCCTCGACCGCCTGGAACCAGAACTCGAACGAGTGCACCTCTTCGAGGAACTGCTGCGGTTCGAGATCGTGAATGTCGCCGGAGGATGTCTCCGGAGCGCGCAAAGGCATCGGCTCGATCCTACGGCCGGCTCGGGGTCTGGTACTCGATCCCCACGCGGCCGAGCCGCACCTTGAACTCCTTCAGCACCGTGTCGGCCAGCAGATCTTCCATTTGCTCGGGGCTCATGACGCCGAGATCCTTGCCATGGAAATCGGCGTGCGCGCGTCCCTCGCCGATCCGATCCAGTTCGGCTGCGGTCTCGTTGTTCCTGAAGCCATCGGCAAACGTCGCCAGCATGAAGTAGGACATGTCCTTCTGCATGCGCTCGACCTCGGCCTTCTTCTCGGGGTGCTCTTTGATGAGGGAGCCGATACGGTTCTCGCCGAAACCGACGTGCCGACGCTCGTCGGCGATCGTCCCCGACAGCGTGTGCGCGAACTTCGCGTTCATCTCGGCGTTCATCGCGTGCATCATCTCGAAGACACTGAACGCCAGGCCTTCGAGCACGATGTTCTGCCCGACCACACCGGCGATGAAATCCTTCTGATCGACCTTCTCGAGCAGGATCTCGGCGAACTTGACCAGGTTCGGGTTGGCGTAGCGATCGATGGTCGCGGTCAGATCGTCCTTCCGGACGCCCAGATCGTAGAGCCGCTGCGTGAACACCTCGACGTGGCGCGCCTCGTCGAGTGTCTGCGTTGCGAGAAATCGCTTGCTCGCTTCGTCGGGCGCGGCATTGATGAGCCCGGAGGACGCCGCGAGCGCGCAGCGCTCGCCAACGACGAGCTGCACTGTGGTGCGAATGGCGTCTTCGTGAATGACCTCGTTGGTATAGAGAAGCTCCGGTTCCTCCTCTCCATTCTCGTGCCCGTACTCGGTGTTCACCAGGTACCCCTGAGGGCACGATTCCAGCCATCGTTGGATCGAGTATGCGGATAGAAAGTCAGCCATCGCGTATGCCTCCCTGAACGATCAGCGGAAGCAAGGGGCGTGCCCTCGAGAAGTGCCGCAAGCTCGGGATGTATTCCCAATCGTGAGATCGCGGTGTGCGGCTTCTTCGCGCTGGTCGGAATAGTGGGTGGTGTGGCCCACCCGGGCCTGCCTCGAGCCATGGCACGGCTCTCGCTTGTGACGATGACGTAGATCAGAGGTGAGTATGAGAAAGATCCCCTGCGAGAACTGCGCTATTCGTGACGCCGCGTGCATCGTCGATCTGCCGACCGATCGGCTCGACGCGTTTCGGGATTGCGGTGCCACTGCGCTCTATCGATCGCGTCAGGTCGTGTTTCACGAAGGGGAGTCGGCGGAGGGGCTCTATATTTTGTGTGTAGGGGCGGTGAAGCTCTACCAGTCCGATCGCTTTGGTCGGGAATACATCCTCGATGTCGCGGCGCCTGGCGACGTTCTTGGCGAGCTCCCCCTCGATCCGAGCGAGCCGTACTCCGTGTCCGCGGAGGCGCTCACGGATTCGCAGCTCTGCTATCTCCCGCGTGCGAGGTTGCTCGAGTTCATCCAGATTCATCCCATGATGGGCGTGCGGTTGGTTGCGGCGCTGAGCAAGGCGCTGGCGTCCGCGCGTCGGAAGGCCCGCGACCTTGCCCTGAAGGGTGCGGAGGGTCGGCTGGCGGAGCTGCTCGCGCGCCTCGTCGAGGCGCAGGGTGAGCGGGTCAATGGGGGCGCGCAGGTGACGCTTTCCTACTCACGTCGGGAGCTTGCCGAGATGATCGGCGTCTCTCCCGAGACGGCCATTCGACTGCTCAGCGGGCTCCGACGGCGCGGTGTGATCGTGCCGGAGGGTCGCCAGATCGTCGTCAGCGACTTCGACAAGCTGCTACGTCTGGCGCAGCGGGGCGAAATCGATAGCGGTTGAGGGCCGTCAGGACTCGCAATCCAGCTTGCGCCACGCGAGCCGCTGCGGAGAGGCCGCCGAGACCGGAGCCGACGACGATGATGTCCCACTGCGTGTCGATGGCTGCCATGCTCAGCGAGTCTTGGCCTGGAATCGTGCTCCGCTGTTCCATTTGTGGTCGGCCGCCGAGAACTCCGATGTCCAGCATGTGGGTGTTTGATCGTTGACGAGCTGCACGACCACGTGAGGATCGCTTTCGAAGAGGCGCAGGGGATGTGACGCCACGGGCATGCGGACATCAGGGCCTTTCGCCTTGACCTGGGCGCGGGTCTTGCCCGGATCGCCCGAGCGCAGATGGACGCTCTGCACGCCGTCGGACGCCTTGGTCTTGTCTTTATAGACCCAGCCACGTGGGGTCTTGTTGCGCCACGCGAAACCACTGGCGACATCGAGTCGCGTGGCGAGTGTCGGGACGCCGGCCACGTTGTCGTAGACGCAGAGCGTATACGTTGCGATGTCGAACGGGTTGCCGAGGGCGCTATGCGCGAAAGCCTCCCCTTTGGTCCACTTCCATTTGATCTGATCGCCGCCGTCGTTCTCCCGATCACGGATCTGGATCGAGGCGCGCTCCGCCGTCAGGCAGGCGGTTCGTGGCTCCTCGGCGTTCACGCACGCCGTCATCGGGTCGCATCGGTCCTGGGTGCAGGCGTTGCCGTCGTCGCACTCGAGCACGGAGCCGCCGATGCATGCTCCCGCGTTGCAAGCGTCCCCCACCGTGCAGGCGTCGCCGTCGTCGCACCCACCGCTGTGGGGTATCGACAGGCAGCTGCCGAAGGCATCGCAGCTGTCGTCGGTGCAGGCGTTGCCATCATCGCAATCGACGGGTGGGCCGCTGACGCACGCCGTCGCGTCGCAGGTGTCGTCGGTCGTGCAGGCATCGCCGTCGTCGCATGGTGCCGTGTTGGCCGCGTGCTCGCAGCCGGTGGTCCAATCGCAGGTGTCATCCGTGCACACGTTGCCGTCGTCGCAGTCGAGTGCCACTCCGGCTTGGCAATTGCCGGCGCCATCGCAGGTCTCGTCGCCGTTGCATACGTTGCCATCGGAGCATGGGGTTCCGAGAGGTTGCCCGTCGCACGGAACCGCGAAGATGACGCGCTCTGCCTCTTCCATTAAATGCCCGTAGTAGGGCGGTTGGACATCCTCGAGCGGATTCCCGTGGCCGTCCTCCGTCCACTGTTTTGCGTCGACCAGGAAGCGGAAGGCGCGGCGGTAGATCAAACGCGCACGCACGCGTAGCGTGCCGCCGCCGCTCGGGATCGTGAAGGCATAGGCGCTGACATCGCTTGCCAGTGCGGGGATGCGGTTGTCGAACTGAATGCCGGTCGCATCGGTGAAGAAGGTCGGACCGTTGCCGCTGATGTCGTGATTGACCTTGGAGAAGAATTTCCCGGGAAGGCCTGCGTAGTAGCCTTGCGCCGGATCGCCGATCCCACCCAGGGGGTGGACCGTCTGCGTCCCGGTGGAGGGCAGGATGGCGCCATCCTCTTCGCGCCAGGCGTCGACGAGCAGGATCATATTGCGGACGGTGACGCCGGTCGGTACGTGGTGGCCGGTGAGCGAGTTGGTGATCGTGACGTCGACCGCGAGGGAGCCCCCCGCGAGTTGCGGCGCGACGGTAAGCACGACAGCGTTCTCGAGATAGGGCGGTGTCGTGCCCTCGATGCGATGGGAGCGAATGCTGGCGGGATCGCGAAGGACGGGTGGGACCTGGACGTTGCACGCCTCTACGACGCCGGCTGGAGGCATGTGGCAGTCGACGCACGTCGCGTAGTGGGGCGACGCCGGGTCGGCAAAGGCTGAGTCGTCCCACTCCTCGTACGTCGGCTCTGAGACAACGCCGTTCGGCTCTTCGAAGTCACCGTCTTCATCCGGATCGTTCTTGTCCTGGTGGCATGCGGCGCACACCTCGGCCACGAGCTGCGGCTGGTACGAAGAGCGCATCAAGCTCGGACTCGAGAATGAGACGTCGCCGAGGACCCCGTACTGCACCTGTTCGAAGGCCGGACCCTGGGGCCGCGTGAACGCGACGACGCCGGGGTAGATTCCAGGGAAATTCAAGCGCGACTCGTCGATGTCCGCGATCTTGTGGCAGACGTCGCATGCAATCCCGTGGGTCACTGACGGGGGCGGACTCGGCTGATCGATGAGCGCACTGAACGGACTCGCGATCCATGCCTCCGGTTGGTGGCAGGAGGCGCATTCCGACTCGGGATTGTGGGTCGCGAATGCCGAATCGCGCAGGTACACGAACCCACCCATGCCCCCCGCCGTCCCCGTACCACTATAGATATCGTGTACCCAGGTATTCACGCCCGCAAGCGACATCGGCGAACCCAGCCACTCGCTGTGCTGCGTCGGGTGACACGAGCCGCAGTCCTCGGGCGTGACCAACTCGTAGGCCGGATCGTCGTCCTGCGGTACCGGTCGCATGGCCAGCAGTACTGCGGTCGGTGCGGTGACCACCGATGACGTACTGAAGAACCCTTTCTTTGCCGCGACGACCGTGAGGTCCGTACCGGTCGCGCCAGGGAGTGCGAAGCTGCCATCTGCCGCGCTGATGGTCGCTGGACCGCCCGCTTGCACGGATACGCGCGCGTTGGCGATGGGCGCGAGCGTGAGATCGCGTACGAAGCCCGAGACCTGACTCCAGGCAGGAACGGCTATCGTGAGGAGAAACAGCGTCACAAGGGTCGAAGGTACGGTTGGACGCGGCATCGGAGGCCCTCCTTACACGCGGTCATGGATGCGGTATCGCATCGGCATGTGTTTGAAGCCTGGCACGAGATTCGAAGCGACCCGCTCCGGTACAGCGGTGAGTTCGACGTTCTCGAGGCGCGGCACGAGCTCGGAGAACAGGGCGCCGGTGGTCTGGCGGGCCAGGTTCGCGCCGAGGCAGAAGTGCTCGCCGATGCCGAAGCCAAGATGCGGATTGTCCGCGCGATCGACCCGGAACGTGAAGGGATCGTCGAAGACCTCCTCGTCGCGGTTCGCGGACGCGTAGAACAACACGAGGGTATCGTTCGCTTTGATGCGCTGGCCGCGAAGCTCGTAGTCTTCGACTGCCGTGCGGACCATATGGTTGACCGGTGTCACCCAGCGCACGATCTCGTTCATTGCCGCCGGGATGTGGTCCAGATCGCCCGCGAGCTTCCGCCACTCCGCAGGATGATCGATCAGGGCCTTCATGCCCCCGCCGATCGCCCCGCGTGTGGTCTCGTGGCCGGCCGTGAACGTGATGAGGTAGTAGCCGAACGTGTCCATGTCGCTCATCGGCGTGCCATCAATCGTCGCGGTGGCGAGGATGCTGGCCAGATCATCCCGGGGATTGGCGCGGCGTTCGGCGATGATCTTGCCGAAGAACTCGTACATCTCGGTGCCGAGCTCGACGAGGCGCGTTTGTCGGTCCTCGGCACGTTGAAACTCTGCGTCCTCGTTCCCGAACAATTCGTTCGTCATGCGCATCACGCGCGGCTCGTCCTCCGGCGGTACGCCGAGAATCTGGCAGATGACGCGCAGCGGGTGCAGGCTGGCCACGTCGGCGATGAAATCGCACTCGCCCTCGGGGCCGCTCGAGGCCAAACGGTCTCCGAGCAGTCGGGCGCTACGCTCGACGGCTTCCTGCAGGGCATGGAGCTTCCGGGGGGTGAAGTACGGGCTGGCAACCTTCCGGAGCGTGCGATGCTGGGTGCCATCGGTGTTGATGATGGTCCGCATCCCATGGAACGAGCCCTGATCCTCCCCCTGCTGTCCGGAGGCAGCTTCGGATTCCTCGCTGACGAGGGTCATTCGCCTTCCGTTGATGAAGAGATCGGGCTGGCGAGAGATCTCGCAGATGTCGGCGTGCTTCGTCACCGCCCAGAAGGGCCTCCAGCCCGGGAGCTCGAACTTGTGGAGCGGGGCGTGGGCGCGCAGCTCGGTCCACAGGTCGTGGGGATACCCGTGCTCCGCGTAAGCCCGCGGTTCTACCAGCTTCAGTCCATCCAGTTCGTTCATGGCACCGTCTCCGGACTCAAAATACCATTCGGTGTGACGCGCCGCGTTCGATGACGTCTGATCAGTGCCTCGACTCGAGATGATGCTTGTCATGGTGACGCGCGGTCATGCGTGTATCGGTGGAGCTCGACCGGAGCAGGCATGGAACGACTCGCGGGGATCGATGCGGCGTTTCTCTATCTCGAGACGCCAAGCACGCACATGCACGTCGTTGCGACGGTGGTCGTCGATCCGAATGCGCGGGAGAGCGCATGCGATACCAGAGAGATCGGCCGCGTCGTCGCCACGAAACTGGCAGAGGTGCGGCGTTTTCGACAACGCGTCCTGGCAGTGCCCATGGGCCTCGATCATCCGCGGTTGGCTGATGATCCGGCATTCGACGTGGAGGCCCACGTGCGTCGCCTCGTGTTGCCGCCTCCCGGTTCCGAAAGCGATCTCACCCGGGCGGTGGCGTCGATCGCGAGCGAGCCGCTGGCGCGCGGGCGAGCGCTGTGGGAGGTCTGGGAAATGTGCGGCCTCGGTGGGGGGCGGGTCGCGATCGTGCTCAAAGTGCATCACGCAGTGATCGACGGCGTCTCTGGGATGGACCTGATGGCGACGATGTTCGACCTGCACCCTACGGGGAACGTGTCCCCGGGTCCGCGGACGACGTCTGGCGTGCCGTCGGTGCCTTCGGCGTTGACGCTGCTCGCGTCGGCCGTGTTCTCGGTCGCCGCCTGGCCGCTCGGGTTTGTCCGTGCGCTTGGGGACTCGACGCGATCGGCGCTGTGCGTGCTCGATGGCGTGTTGGCGTCAGCCCCAGCGCTCCCATATCCGACGGTGCCGTTCGATGCGCCCCGTACGGTCTTCAATCGGGCGATCTCCGGGGAGCGCGCTGCCGCTTTCGCGCAAGTTTCGCTCGCCGACGTCAAGGCGTTGCGGCGTCGATTCGGCGCGACCGTCAATGACGTCGTGCTGACGTTGTGCACGATGAGCCTGCGTCGATTCCTGAGCACCCGGGGCGGGATACCCGATCGGGCACTCGTGGCGTCGGTCCCTGTGGCGGTGCCCGTCGGCGGGCACCACGCATTCAATCACGTGTCGGCGATGTTCGTCGGTCTGCCCGTTCATCTCGAGGATCCCGAGGCGCAACTGCGCTACATCACGGCGCGTGCCGAACTCGCCAAGGGGCTTCATCGGGCGGCTGGCGGTGATCTCCTGCGCGAGTGGGCCGAACTCGCGCCGCCGGGTTTGTTCGCTGGAGCCGCGGGGTTGGTGTCGCGTTGGAGGCTCGCCGACCGTTTCCGGCCGGTTCACAACCTGGTCGTTTCGAACGTCCCGGGACCTCAGGTGCCGCTCTACGCGGGGGGCGCCCGCGTGGTCGGCATCTATCCCCTGGGACCCGTGCTGGAGGGCGCGGGGATGAACCTGTCGGTGATCAGCTACAACGGCTCGGTTCACATCGGCGTCGTGACCTGCCGACAGGCAGTTCCGGATCCTTCCGCGATCGCCGACGGAGTCGTGCAGGCCGTACGTGAACTCGGCGCCCTGGGTGAATCATCGACGGCGCGAGTGCGGTGTTCCTGATCGCGCGCCGTCGTGTGGGGACGGAGCTATTCGAACTTCGCTTTGTACTTGCCGATGAAGACCTTGCGAACGTCGGGGCCGCTACCCGGGTCCGGCTGCAGGCGCGAGTATGTGATGGTGCCCTTCTCGAGCGTACAGGTCGCCGCGTCGAATGGATCCTTGCATTTCATTTTCCCGGCGATCGATCCCTGCATCGACCCGAGGGCATACACGGGTGACGTCAGCACGCCGCTGAAGACGCGAAAGGGCTTGGGACTGCCATTCTTTTCGATGACGAGTTCCTCGCCCGTGAAGACCAGGTCCGCCGTGGGCGGCGGGGAGCCGCTGCCGCAGGTCTCGCAAGCATCGGCGTAGACGAAGCAGTCGGCATGGAAGTGGAGCGTGAACGTGCGCTGGCCCAACACCGAAGCGTCGTAGAGCTGCGGTCCACCGATGTCTTTGCACTTTGCTTTGAGTTCGTTCGCGGAGAAGATCCCGGGATTGTTGGGATCCGGATCGAATCCGCTAACCCACTTGCCCTTGATCGATACGGTGCCGGCTTCGGCGGTCGCCAGGGGCGCCGTCCATGCAGCGGCAAAGATTACGAGGAGAAGGGTGAGCGTACGACGGCTGATCGGCACAAGTGTCACGGGGTACCTCCTGGGCGGGACATGAGTGGGTGGAACTCTAGACCATCTAAACTAGACCGTTTGGGCGGTGGATGACAATACGCAAGTGCGGTGGTGACAATTGTCATGAGCGCCGCAGGAGCTTGGGGCCGAGAAACGCAAGCCAGGCGGCCGAAGCGAGGAGCCACGCGCCCGATGCCCAGCCGAGGTGCTCGAAGTAGGTATCGCTCCAGTCCGCGGTGAGGCGCGCCAGCATGGCGAGGATGATCATGGTGCCGAGGAAGACCAGAGCGGGAGGTCGGCCAAGCGCCAGGCCGGTGAGGTCGAGGTGTCCGAGCACGACGTGTGTCGCGACGCCAAACGCGAGCAGGCTGAATCCACCGATGAAAAGCACGTGGAGTGCCGGGACGCGATAGTCCGGCCAGATCGCCGAGGCGGCGAGGCCGAACGGCATGAGCCACACGGCGATCCACACGAGCCGTCGATGGAGACCGGGCTTCCCTGGGCGGCGCCCGGCGCGGGGGCCGAGGGTGAGTACCAAGACGGCGGCGCGAAGCATGGGGCCGGCCCGGTCCCAGCCGCCGGCCTCCATGGCGAGGCTGGCAAAGATCGTGATCCCGGCAGCGGCGTATGCAAGCAGTCGCCAGCGTTCGCGCGGGGACGCGTCGAGATCCGGCGGGGGGGGGAGCCCGTTCATCAAGGGAAGGACGAGGCTCCCGACGCCGACTGCAAAGCAGAGGAAGACCCCCTGCTCGACGGCGAGTCGGCTGAGGGCGAGCGTCGATGCGTGTACGCTCGTAAAGGACGCGGCGGCTATCAGGGCAGCGCCGCCGAGGCCGTGCAGCACGCCGATCGGGATCAGCACGAAGGCTGCCGGTGGGCGCCGACCGGCCTCGCTGCCTATGAAGCGCCGGACCGCGAACTGGAGGAGCAGGAGGAAGAGTGCCGCATAGGCGAGTTGCTGGAGCGCCTGGTGCCCGGTGAGCGCGGCGCCGACGACGGTCGTCAATGATCCAGCGACCGCCAGAAGCTCGAGCGGCGACGGCGGTCGCCCCTGGGTGCGACGCGGAACCGCGGTCAGCAGAAACCCGACGGCGAAGGCCATCATGAAGGCCTGCATCTGGATGAGAGCGTGGAACGAGCATGAGTAGGTCGAGGTCGTGCCCGTCGCGTAGAGTAGCCAGTGACCGATGCCGATCCAGCCGAAGACCACCCCGAGCGGAAAGAAGATGCGGAAGGGCTCGGCTTGCCAGCGGGTGCCGGGTGGCGTTGGAAAAGAGGCCTCGGTCTCCATCACCAGGACGCCTGTGTCTCACGCGCGCCGGCAACACCAGGGATTCCCAGGCTTGGGAACCCTCGGCGCCACGTCTCCACGCGGGCTTTGCTTTGCCGTTGGCACGTATCCCGCTCTAACGGCCTGACGTGGTGTATCTTCTCATTTTCATCGGTGGCGTCGCCGGGTCCTTGCACTGTGTCGGCATGTGCGGAGGCTTTCCCGTGGCATTGGCCGCTGGCGCGTCCGGTGAGCGCACCCTTCGCCAGGTGCTCTACAATCTCGGGCGGCTGAACGCGCTGGTATTCATTGGCGTCGCTTCGGGCGCCGGTGGGGCGGTGCTGGTCGCGAACGGACCGGTGCAGACGGTCGAGCGCGCGCTGGCGATCGTCGCCGGCCTCTTCATGATCGTCGTCGGCGCCGAGATGCTGGGCCTGCTCAATCGCGTCAGCCAGCTCGGGGCGGCCCTCGCTCGCGCGACGGTCGGCCGCCTCCTGGCGGGCGTCATCGGTTCGCGTTCTCTCGCGGCACCACTCGCCCTCGGCGTGTTCAACGCCTTTCTGCCGTGCCATCTCGTCTATGCCTTCGCGGCCCGTGCCGCGAGCACGGCGTCGATGGTCGAAGGTGGTTTGACGATGCTGGCGTTCGGGCTCGGTACGGTTCCAGCCATGCTCGTCCTGGGGCTGGCCCGCACACTTGCTCGCCCGGCGGTGCGTGCGCGCCTCTCCCTGGCGTCGGGCGTCCTCGTGATCGTGTTCGGTGCGATCACGCTTTGGCGCGGTCTCGACCCGCGCGGGTTCGAGCACGGGCATCATGTCCATGACCCGACCCACGAGGGCCGCGGGCCGGCAGTGTCCCAGGTGCTGTCCGTAGGCGACATCAACGAAGGAGACCCAGGACCAGCGTCAGCCCGGCGGTCAGGATCCACTTGACGAAGGCGATGACGGCGCTGCCTGCCAGCACCAACGCCGGGCGGGGCGTTCCGTTCCTGTAGAGGGCGAGGGCGACGAGCGGGGGGATCGCCCCGTAGCTCCATGCGATGCGATCGAGGTGCCCGCCGTGGAGATTTCCCCAGAGCGGTCCACCGATAGCCAGGAACAGGGCGGTCGAGGCCGACAGAATCGCGACGAACTGCGTGCGCGTCAGGCCAACGCCAGTCCAGATGCCGCGCTCGGGGAGTGGTCCGAACAATCGCATGGGTTCAGGGCGATACCTGGGTGCAGGAAGCTTACCAACCTCGGTGGTCCGGAATCAGCAGAATCGGGGCGCTGGCTGATCTGAAGCATTCGCGTGCATGAGAAAGATCACGCCGCGCGTTCCCAGCCCTGGGAACGCCGTCTGGCGCCGTATCGCCCTGGGCCAGGTCTGGAGCGCATCCGCGCCCCCTCGGATGGCTCCGTCGCTCTGGCACATTGCTTGCGTTCATCGCTCGCGAACGTGGAGAAGAGTCGTCAACAGGTCTTGCGCGAGATGGAGGAGCACCGCGCCGCACTCGTCGCGCTGGAGTCGCAGCTGCAGGTGCCGGCTGCGCCGAGCTGGCCACCGGTCGGCTTCTATCTGACATTCTATATCGTCGCCGGTACGACCATCGGCATCCTGGGGAGTGTCGCGAGCTTCGCTCTGAACGTCATCGGCTCGTTGCTGGTGAAACAGGACCCGCTCTACGTGCTGCGCGTATACGGGACGATCTTTCTCGGCGAGACGGCGCTGACGACCGAAGACCTCAACTTCTTCATGCTGGTCGCAGTAGTGCACTTCTCGGTCGGTGCCTGTGCCGGAGCAGTCTTCCACGTGCTCGTGAACCGGTTCTTCCCCGACCAGGGGCTGCTGCAGATCGTGCTGGGCGGGGTCTACGGTCTCTTGATGTGGGTCGTCAACTTCTATCTGATCATCTCCTGGCTGCAGCCGCTGCTCGTCGGGCGCCCATTCATCTTGGAGCTGATGCCGTTCTGGGTCGCGGCCCTGACGCATATCGTCTACGGCCTCACGCTCGGACTGTTGCAACCACTCGGGCGCTTCGTTCCCTATCAGCCGGCGGTCTCACGGTGACGCGCCGGGCGATCGCGCTGCTGGTCCTGTCCCTGTTCGTGGGTGCTCCTTGGCACGCGTCCGCGCAAGATCGGATGGATGCGGTGCGTAGGGAGGGGGCGCACGTGTACGCGCGGTATTGCGCCGGGTGCCATGGCGACGAGGGCGATGGTCAGGGGCCGGCCGCGTCGATGTTGATCGTCAAGCCGCGCGACTTCACGACCGGGATCTTCAAATTCCGGTCGACTCCGAGCGGCTCACTGCCGACGGACGAGGATCTCTACAAGATCATCACTCGAGGGGTGTACCGCACGTCGATGCCGGATTGGGGTCTCCTCCCCGAGCGGGAGCGCGTGGCGGTCGTCGAGTACCTCAAGACCTTCTATCCACGGTGGGACGAGCTCGGTGCGGGAACGCCGATCCACATTCCCCCACCTCCGCCCACGCTTGGGGGTCCGGAGTCGGTCGAGCGCGGCCATGAGCTCTTCGAGCTTCTCGAGTGTACGGCGTGTCACGGCGAGGACGGGCGGGGCGGGGGCCCGGCAGCAAAGACGCTCGATCCGGACGTCTGGGGCAATCCGCAGAAGCCGTTCGACTTCACCAAGGGGCGTTTGAAGGGCGGGCCGACGGTGCAGGACGTCTATCGCACGTTCATGACCGGCATCGACGGCACGGCCATGCCGTCGTACGGCGACATCTTCGCCGAGCCCGATGATGAATACATCTACGAGGGCGACGCCTGGAACCTCGTTGCGTACATCCTCTCCCTACGAAAGGGGTCCCAGCCGTGACGCCGACGACCATCCCCGCGCGAACGGGCACGCGCCAGCTCGTCAACCTGGCGCTCGTCCAGTGGCACCTGACGGCGAGCGCGGTGTGCTACGCCGTTTCTCTTCTGGCAGGCCTCGCGTACGCGTTCCAATTCAACAATCTGTATCCGTTCGCGGGCATCGAGTTCCTGTCCCCGGGGCGCGTGCGGATGGTACACACCAATATCGCGGCGTACGGGTTCATCGCCAACGCGTTCATCGCGGGCTTGTTGTTCGCGATCCCGCGCCTCACCAAGCGCCCGATCCTGTCGGACGCGCTTGGGTGGGTCATCTTCTGGGCCTGGCAGCTGGTGCTGACGTTGACGGTCGTCGGCATACTCGCCGGCTTTGGTCAGGCGATCGAGTGGGGTGAAACGCCGGTCTTCGTCGATCCGCTCGTGCTCGTTGGGCTCGTGCTGCTCGTGGTGAACATGACGGTGCCGATCCTCCAGAGCGCCGAGCAGGGGCTGTACGTCAGTCTGTGGTACTTCCTGGCGGCGTTCGCCTGGACCGGTCTCGTCTACTTCATGGGGAATTATCTCCCGCAGTTCTGGGTGCCGGGGACGGCTGGAGCCGCGATTACGGGATTGTTCATTCATGATCTCGTCGGATTGTTCGTGACGCCGATCGGCTGGGGCCTCATGTACTTCTTCGTGCCCCTCCTTCTGCGGAAGCCGATCTGGAGTCATGCGCTGTCGCTCATTGGCTTCTGGGGCCTGGCGTTCTTCTATCCGATGCAAGGCGTGCATCATTTCCTCTTCAGCCCGATCCCGATGTACGCACAGTACGGAGCGATCGTGGCAACCATTGCGGTCGAGATCGTGGTCCTCACCGTCATCGTGAACTTCTTTGGCACCTTGCATGGGCGCGCCGACGCGATCCGTGGCAATCTCGCGGTGCGCTGGTTCTTCACCGGTATCGTCTTCTACGGCATCACGTGCTTTCAGTGCGCCTTCCAGGTGACGCTCACGTTTCAGAAGATCATCCATTTTACGGACTGGGTGGTCGGGCACGCTCACATGGTGATGTACGGCGTGTTCGGGTTCTGGATCATGGGAGTGTTCATCGAGCTCTGGCCGCGCTGCATCGGTCGGCCCTGGGCGACGCCGCGCTTGTTGACCGCCCACTACTGGCTCACGTTCATCGGGATCCTGATCATGGTGCTCGACCTGACGGCGGCGGGTCTGGTGCAGGGGTTCAGCTGGGCGGGCCTGAGCCACTGGGGCGAGTCGGTCGTCGCCTCGATGCCGTTCTGGTGGACACGAACCATCGCGGGGCTGATCATCATCGCCGGCCAGGGGTTGTTCCTCTATTCGATGTGGGCGACGGCGCGGCGGCCTGCGACCGAACCGGACGTGGTGCCGGTCGGGACACCGGTCGGGGCCTGAGGGAGCGGCTGCATGGAACGCTTCGGTGCGAGCTTTCTGATTGCCGGGATCGTGACCTTCCTTCTTGGCTTCTTCCTGCAAGGCGTGATGCCCGTACTCACGCTCCGAAAGGTGCCGATCCAGACGGTGGAGGAGTTGGTGCAGACTATTCCCCCGGAATTCTCGGATCTCGCCGAGGACTATCCAGCGGAATTCGAACGCGCGTTCGGCGAGGTGAGCCTGACGAGCCTCGTCGAAGCCCTGGAGATCGGGAAGGCCAACTACATTGCCGAGGCGTGCTGGCACTGCCACTCGCAGTTCGTGCGTCCCGTCTCGAAGGAGGACATCCGATTCGGGCCAGTCTCGACACCTGAGGAGTACCAGAACCTGATGCAGCTGCCCCATCTCTTCGGGACGCGGCGGGTGGGCCCGGATCTCATTCGTCAGGCCGGCAAGCATTCGAATGATTGGCACATGGCGCACTTCTACGAGCCGCGGAACGTGGCGCCGTATTCCGTGATGCCCGCGTACCCGTGGTTCTTCGACGAAGATCGGCGGCCGACCAAGCGCGCCCTGGCGTTGGTGGCGTACGTGCAATGGCTCGGGAGTTGGGCGCGTGAGGTTCCGGGCTCGATCTACAACGTCGATGCCATGCGCGGAGGTGAGCAGTGAACGGACGTTCGATACGCGGGTTGGTCATCGTCGGCTTCGCCGTCGCGGTTCTGGTCGTTGCCGGGCTGGGATTCGCCTACAAGATGAGCGAGTTCGCAGTCACGATCATGAAGGACGAGATCGAAGGCTTCGGAGCCGTCGCCATCAGCATCTACCTGATCGGGATGGTGCCGATCCTGTTCTTTACGCTCTGGGCGATCGTCACGGGACGGTTTCGCGATATCGAACAGCCGAAATATCGAGTGCTCGAGCTCCATGACGAGATCGAGCGGGATGGTGGGATGGGCTATCGGGTGAGCGGCGACAGGGGGACACTGTGAGCAACGCGCGCCGCGAGGTGGATCGGACCGAAGACGACGGAGCGATTCGGGCGCCCGACAATGCCAGCCCGGCACTTGCGTCACAGCCCGACCTGCTCCTGGACGAGTCCTACAACACCTATCAAGCCACGCCGGCCCCGTGGTGGATCGGGGTGTTGTGGCTGTGCTTCTTCGTGTTCGCGTTCGTCTACCTCATTACCAACCTGCTTCCGTAGCGAGCATGCGTCGCCTCCCTGCGGGTAATCGGGCGAGCGATCGTGTCGGGTGAATGCGCCCACTGTGCGCTGCCGCTCGGCTGGCGTCCGGTGACGGGCCTGATCGATGGTCAGCGCGAGTGGGTGTGCTGCTACGGCTGCCTGCTCGCGTTGCAGATCACCCGAGCGCGAGGCGAGGAGGGCCTTGCTTCGGCGATCGTCGTGCGCCTGGGTCTCGCCGTGTTCTTCACCATGAACGTCATGATGGTGAGCGTCCCGACGTACGTCCCCTACGTCTACGGGGCGAGCGCGGCCTCCGTCGATGGTCCGCTCTTCGATGTGCTTCGTGTGCTGGCGCTCGTCTTCGCGGCTCCGGTTCTCCTCCTGCTCGGCCTGCCCTTGTTGTCGAGTGCGTGGGGAGGGCTGCGGGCCGGTGCGGCCAATGCGGATGGGCTCGTCGTATTGGGGACGTTCGCCGCCTACGGGGTCTCCGTCGCCAACACCTTCACCGGCCGGCCGGAGGTGTACTTCGATACCGCGACGATGCTCCTGGTGCTGGTGACGCTCGGCCGGTATCTCGAGGCGAATGCGAAAGCCGAAGCCGGGGCGGCGGTCCGTTCGACCCTCGCGCCGGTGCCGGCCGCGGCCGTACGGCTGCGGGACGGTACGGCGGAGCCGACGGCGCCCGACGCGCTCGTTCCTGGCGACATCGTCGAAGTCGCACCTGGGGGCGCGTTTCCGGCCGACGGGATCGTGGTCGATGGGGTGGGCGGAGTCGACGAGGCGGCGCTCAGCGGCGAGAGCCGCGCCATCCTGAAGGAGGCGGGTGCCCGCGTGGCGAGCGGGACCTGCAGCATCGATGGTTTGTTCAGGGTTCGGGTGACGGCGCGCGCCTCCGAGAGCGCCGCGGCACGGATCGGTGAGTTGCTGGAGGACGCACGGCGCGGACGCGCCGACATCGAGCGGGTCGCAGATCGCGCCGCGCGCCTGCTTGCTCCGGGAGTCGTGGCGATCGCGATCGCTACCACCTTCGCCTGGGCCTGGACGGAGGGCGTTGGGCGCGGTGTCCTCGTGGGGCTCTCGGTGCTGGTGGTCGCGTGCCCGTGTGCCTTTGGTATTGCGACCCCGGTTGCGATCTGGACCGGTCTCGTCGTGGCGGCGCGTCGCGGCGTGGTGCTGCGGAGCGCGGCCGTGATGGAGCGGGTCGCGGGTGTCGGGCGGGTGCTCTTCGACAAGACCGGGACGTTGACGACGCGGACTCCCCGCCTGCTCGCGGTTGTGGTCGCCCATCCTGCGGAGGACTCCGAGAACGACGTGATCAGCCAGGCCGCCGCCCTCGAGTGTGGGCTGACGCATCCCCTCGCACTTGGAATCGTTGCGGCGCGGAACGCGCGGGGTGTGTCCGGACCGGAGCCGACCGTGAGCGGGACGCGCCTCGTTCCGGGTCGTGGGGTGCGAGGATATGTCGATGGCGTCGAGGTCGCCGTCGGAAGTCGACGTTTCGCCATCGAGGAAATTGGTGCCGAGGACGGAGTCCCCCCCGACGACGATGCTGATGGCTCCCGCGTCTACATTGTTGCCGATGGGCGCCTTCGCGGGACCCTGCAGTTCGGAGAAGAGGCACGCGCGCAGGCCGCAGGTGCGGTGCACGCGCTTCGTCGGCTGGGACTGCGGATCGGGCTGCTGTCTGGGGACGGCAATGCCCGCGCGATCGTACCCGACATCGTGCCCGCAGCTGAGGCCGTGCTCGCTCTCCTGCCCGAGGGGAAGGTGGCCGAGGTCGAGGCGGCACGTCGCTCGAGCGACGGGCGAGGTGTGGCGATGGTAGGGGACGGGATCAACGACGCGCCCGCGCTGGCGGCAGCGGATCTCGGGATTGCCGTCGCCAACGCTACCGACATGGCCCGGGTCACGGCGGACGTAGCGATTCTCAGCGACGATCTCGACGCCGTTCCCTGGGTCGTCAGCCACGCACGGCAGGTCATGCGCATCGCGCGCCAGAACCTGGCCTGGGCGGTCGCCTACAATGTGGGCGCGATCGCGGTAGCCGCGAGCGGAGCGCTGAACCCGCTCGTTGCCGCGTTGGCGATGCTCGGGAGTAGTCTCGCGGTCGTCGCCAATGCGCGGCGCCTGCACATGGGGTGAGCGTTCCGGCGTTCTCAGAAATGACATTCTCTGAGGGGGGCGCTCCCAATCGTCGGAGGCGGACGTGAGTAGACGCTCGGTACGTCGGAGTTTCCTGTTGGCACGAAAGACGCATTGATCCTGGGCAGGAGGACGAACAATGACAGGCTTCGAGCAAATTCTGGTTCCCGTCGATTATTCCGAGGCCTCGGACAACGCGCTGCGGATCGCGGCGAACTTGGCCCGCGCGAGCAAGGGCCGACTCCTGGTCGTGCACTTCCTTCGCCTCGACGTGTACGGCATGGCGGAGTTCCCGGGAATCCTGCCGAACATGATGTCCACCGGCCTTGGCGAGTTTGATGACGAGCGGGCTCGCCTCCAGCAACACGTCGCCGAGGTCCTGGCGGGAGGTGAGGGGCCGCCCCCGGCCTACGAGGTCGAAGTCGATTGGGGGTCGCCGTACCTGCAGATCGTGGAGCGAGCGGTTGATCGCGGCGTCGACCTGATCGTCATGGGGACGCACGGCCGGACCGGCGTCAAGCACGCGCTTCTCGGCAGCGTCGCCGAAAAGACGGTTCGGCTCTCCCCGTGTCCCGTGCTCACGGTGCGTCCGGAAGTCGCGAATCGGCTGGGCACGGCGACGGAGGCGACAGTTCCGGTCGAGTGTGAGCATGCACACAACGGCGAGGTGGGGCGGTTGATGTCCGAGCATCCGGTGACGATCGGTCCCGACGATATGCTCGCCGAGGCGTGTCAGCGCATGCGTAGCGCGCATGCCCGTCACCTGCCGGTCGTCGATGGCGCCAAGCTGGTCGGGATTTTGAGCGATCGCGATCTTCCGGCGCATTATGGGCAGTTCGAGCGGACACGCGTGCACGTCGCGATGACCGCGGACCCCGCGACGGTGTCCGCCGATGACAGTGTCGACGCTGCGGCGCGGTTGATGCTAGATCGGCGGGTACATGCGGTGCCTATCGTCGATGGCGAGAAGGTGGTCGGAGTTCTTTCGACCAGTGACATTCTCGAGGACTACGCGCGCGTCGCGCGCGGGTAGTCGGACGCGCGCGGTGATCGGACCGCTGGGGGTGTCGGTCCGGTTCCGGTGGGGGTTCTTCCCCGGGATCGTTGTCGCGTTGACGTTGCTGGGAGCGGTATCCACGGCTGGCGCGGGGGCTCCGTCTGGTGAGACCGGCGCCCAGCTCTATCGGGAGGCGTGCGCATCCTGCCATGGTCCGGCGGGTCGCGGAGACGGATGGGACGCCGACCTGTACGATCCGCGTCCGCGCGATCTCCGCAGCGGCTTTCTCGACCGCTACGACACCGACGACCTCGTGCGCCGGGTGCGCGAAGGGAAGCCGCTCGAGTTGGCGCTCGACCTGCCGGCGCTCCGTGCACGCGCGGTCGAGACCGAGGCGATCGTTGCGCACCTGCAGCGATTGCCGGACGCAAATTGGCGGCAACTCGAAGTCGGTCAGGAGGTCTACGTCGATCGGTGCGAGCTCTGTCATGGTCCGTTCGGGCGCGGGCGGGGTGTGGTGCCACCCGGCGTCCAGCGGCCTCGGGACATCTCCGACCCCGCCTATCAGCGGGGGCTTTCGGATCAGGCCATGCTCGAGGTCGTCCGGCACGGGCGAAAGGGGATGCCAGCACTGGTGCCCCAGGTTCCAGACGCCGACATCACTGCCCTTGCTGCGTTCGTCGGCCTGCTTTCGCCTGGCTTCGAGCTCTACTCGCGCCATTGCGCAGCCTGCCACGGCGACGATGGGCGCGCCGACGGAGGCGTCACGGGAACTCCCCAGCGCCCAACGGTGATCTTCGACCGTGCGTACTTTCAGCGTCGGGATCCGGAAGAGATCCGGGGCGCGATCTGGCACATGCTCGCGAAGAAGAAACCGACCATGCCGCACATGCGTTTCATTCTCGACGAGGCGCCGGCGCGCGCCATCATCGAGTATTTGAAGGGGGCACCTGGTTCGAAATGAGCAAGGCTCTGCGGGGAATTTGTGCCGTGGAGGCACGAGGTCAGGGGGCTTTCGGAGGCCCAGGCGGACCGCTACAATGATCCAGTGACCGGCGCGCGAGGAAAGTCGATTTCCGCACGACTCGCTCTCGGAGCGCTCCTGTGCTGGGCCCCGATCGGCTCGGCACTCTGCGAGGCGCAGTGCCTCGTTGCGGAGACTCCGCAGGTCGAGCAGGTCGAGCAGGTCGAGACGGTCGCGAGCGTCGGGGGGCCATCCGAGGCCCGGAGTCACTGCGACCATGCAACGAGCGACACCGCGACGCCCGGCGCCACTTCAGGCGCCAGCTCGTCGGACGAGATGTCCTGCCACTGCGGCGTCGGGGATTGGGCAAGCGACTCACGATCGGTGGCCCATTCGACCGACGTTGGCCACGCGCCCGTTCTCGTCCTGCTCCCATTGGTGGAGCACGCGGCGACGACCGTGGGTGCGTTCCGTGCGGCGGCGCCGCCCGGATTGAATTCGCCGTACCGCTACCAACACCGTCCACTCCTGATCTGAGCCGACTGCGCATGGCGTGGGGTACGCCCGCGCATTGCGTTTCGTAGGCCCGGGTGCACGCGGAGCGATCTGGCCCCGTCGTGTGCTCGATGGTTGGCGTCCGGTTTCTCGCCGGACGTGCGGCTGAGAACGATCGCACGGAGTGAACGATGGTAGATCAGGACATACGCACCGAACGGTGGTTGGCGCGTCCCGCGCGCGTGGCGGCTTTTCTGGCACTGGCGACAGGGGTGCTGCTCAGCGGCAATGCGGTTGCCGCGGTATCGGCACAAGAGGAGGCGACGCCGCAAGAAGACGCGAGCGCTCCGATCGAACTCGGCGCGGGCGCGACGCTCGACGACTATCTCCGGGCGGCCGCGCTTCGCAATCCCGGGTTGCAGGTCGCCTACTACGAGTGGCAGGCCGCGGTCGAACGCGTGCCGCAAGTGCGATCGCTGCCCGACCCGCATCTCTCGTACGGCTACTTCATCGAGAGCGTCGAGACGTTCGCGGGGCCGCAGCGGAACCGCCTCGGTGCGTCGCAGCGGTTTCCCTGGCCCGGGAAGCTTGGGCTTGCCGCCGAGGGTGCGACCCACGAGGCGGACGCCGCACGTCATCGCTACGAGGGGCGGAAGCTCGACCTCACTTTTCGCGTCGTCGATGCCTATGCAGAGTACTACTTTCTGGGCCGTTCGATCGAGGTGACACGCGAGAACGTCGAGCTGCTGACGTATTGGGAGGACCTGACGCGAGCCCGCTATCGTGTGGGTGAAGCGACGTATCCGGATGTCATCAATGCACAGGTGGCGCTCGGCAAGCTCGACGATCGCTTGCGGAGCCTCGGCGAACGTCGCGCCCCGACCATGGCCAGGCTCGACGCGCTTCTCGATCGCAGGGAGCCGGCGCCGCTCCCCTGGCCGCCGTCGCTTCCCTTCGAGGAGGTGGCGCCACGCGATGAACGGCTGCGGGAGGTCCTCGAGGCGCAGAACCCGGAACTGTTGGCCGAGACGGCGCACGTGACCGCGGCCGAGCGGGACGTAGCGTTGGCGAAGAAGAGCTACTTCCCCGACGTGACGCTGGGAATCGAATGGATCGACACCGACGAGCGTGCCGGGCCGGATCGGTCCAGGACGGGCGATGACGCGGTGATCGGCACGTTGTCCATGAATCTTCCGATCTGGTGGCCCAAGTACGGCGCCGAGGTGCGGGAGGCCGAGGCCCGCCGCACGGCCGCGCATCGTGCGCGCCGGGGGCGCGTGCTCGATCTCGCCGCCCGGTTGCAGCGCGTGCTGTACCAGCGCCGGGACGCCGAGCGGAAGATCGAACTGTACGGAGGCGCGTTGATTCCGAAAGGGCGTGAAGCCTTGGACGCGAACTTTTCCGCTTACGAGGCCGACCGCGCTGATTTCGGGGATCTACTCGATGCCCAGCGACTGCTGCTCGAGTTTCAGCTGGTGTACGAACGGGCGCTGGCTGATCACGCGGTACGCCTGGCGGAGGTCGAGATGCTGGTGGGGGAGGCGCTCCCACGTGTGGACGGGGCGGCAGCGTCGCCCGAGGATCCGTCATGAGCGCGGAGCCAGAGCGCACGGTTGCAGCGTCGCGGTGGCGTTCGGTTGCCGTCGTCGTCGCTATCCTTGCTGCGTTTCTTGCTGGACGTGCCCTCGTTTCCACCACGCCGGCGTCGCGCGAGGTCGTGGTGTCGACCGGATCGCCGCCTCCGGCGGAGATGTGGACGTGCGCCATGCATCCGCAGATACACCTGCCACGCCCGGGGAAGTGCCCCATCTGCGCGATGGACCTGGTCGCGGTGCCGGCGGGCACGGGAGGCCCGGCCGCGGAGGAGCATCCCCGCCGGTACGCGATGAGCGCCGAAGCCGTGGCGCTCGCCGATGTGGAGACGGTCCCTGTCCGACGGGATCTGGTCTCCAAAGAGGTCCGGATGGTCGGAAAGGTCGACTACGACGAGACACGTCTGAGCACGATCGCGGCGTGGGCGCCCGGACGGATCGATCGTGTCTACGTCGACTACACGGGTGTCCAGGTCAAGGAGGGCGAGCACCTGGTGTATCTCTACAGTCCCGAGTTGCGGACGACCCAGGACGAGTTTCTGCAGGCACGGAAGGCCGCCCGCGAACTCGGCGACAGTCGGGTGTCGGTCCTCAAGAAGTCGACGCAGGCCATGGTGGGGGCCGCGCGTGAGAAGCTCCGTCTGCTCGGCTTGACGCGCGCACAGCAGCGCGAGCTGGAGAAGAAGGGCACGTCTTCCGATCATCTGACCGTGTACTCGCCGATCGGCGGCACGGTGGTCGAGAAGAACGTGTTCGAGGGCATGTACGTCGAGACTGGGACCCCGATCTACAAGATCGCGGATCTGTCCAGGGTGTGGGTACGGCTCGACGCCTACGAGTCGGACATGTCGTGGATCCGGTATGGCCAGGACGTGGCGTTTACGACCGAGGCGTACGCCGGAGAGACGTTTCACGGCCGGGTGGCGTTCATCGAGCCCGTTCTCGACCCTCGGACCCGGACGGTGAAGGTGCGGGTGAACGTCGACAACGCGGACGGCAGGCTGAAGCCGGAAATGTTCGTGCGGGCGGTCGTCCGGGCGGGCGTTACGCAAGGTGGTAAGGTCATGGACCCCGAGCTCGTCGGGAAATGGATCGGCCCGATGCATCCCGAGATCGTCCGCGACGGACCGGGCGACTGCCCGGTGTGCGGTATGCCGCTCGTGCGAGCGGAGGAGTACGGCTACGTGGCGGCGGCGGATCGTGAGACCCCACTGCTCGTCCCAGCTTCCGCGCCGCTCATCACTGGTGAGCGTGCGGTCGTCTACGTCCGCGTGCCCGGGCAGGAGCAACCGACGTTCGACGGGCGCGAGATCGTCCTCGGGCCACGTACCGGCGATCACTACGTCGTCCGCGAGGGGTTGCGCGAGGGCGAGGAGGTCGTGGTCCGTGGCAACTTCAAGATCGACAGCGCGCTACAGATCCAGGCGCGCCCGAGCATGATGAGCGCCGACGACGGAACGCCGGCACCCGCGCATGCCGGGCACGCGCACTGAGCGAGGCGGCGAATGGTCGATCGTATTGCGCGCTTCTCGCTCGAGAACAAGCTCGTCGTCGTGCTCGCGATAGCGTTTGTCGTGGCGTGGGGTGTGCTGGTGGCGCCCTTCGACTGGGACTTGTCGGCGTTGCCGCGCGATCCCGTCCCGGTCGATGCCATCCCCGACATCGGGGAGAACCAACAGATCGTCTTTACCGAGTGGATGGGACGCTCGCCCCAGGACGTCGAGGATCAGGTGTCGTATCCGCTGACGGTCTCACTCCTCGGAGTTCCCGGTGTCCGTACGGTCCGGAGTCATTCCTTCTTCGGCTTCTCATCGATCTACGTGATTTTCGAAGAGGGTGTCGATTTCTACTGGTCGCGTTCCCGGATCGTCGAGAAGATGGCGAGTCTTCCCGCAGGGACGCTTCCCGAAGGTGTCCAGCCCACCCTTGGGCCGGATGCGAGTCCATTGGGGCAGGTATTCTGGTACACGCTGGAGGGGCGAGACGCCGCGGGCATGCCGGTCGGCGGATGGGATCCCGCCGAGCTGCGGACGATTCAGGACTGGTACGTGCGCTACGCGCTCCTTGCCGTCAACGGGGTGAGCGAGGTCGCGAGTGTCGGCGGGTTCGTCCGCGAGTACCAGATCGATGTCGATCCTGCGGCGATGCGGGCGTTCGGGGTCGGCGTTGACGAAGTGGCCGAAGCGGTGCGCATGGCCAATCGTGACATCGGGGCACGGAACCTCGAAGTAAACGGGGTCGAGTACTTCGTTCGAGGGCTCGGCTTCATCAAGACCCTCGCGGATATCGAAAGCTCGGTCATTCGCGCCAACGACAACGTGCCGGTGTACGTCCGGGACGTCGCCGTGGTGACCGAAGGGCCGGCGCTTCGGCGCGGGGCACTCAACAAGGGTGGGGCGGAGGCGGTCGGAGGAGTGGTCGTCGCGCGCTATGGAGAGAATCCGCTCGCTGCCATCAAGCGTGTGAAAGCGAAGATCGCAGAGATCGCGCCGGGTTTGCCACGCAAGGTGCTCCGCGACGGGACTGTCTCGCAGGTCACCATCGTACCGTTCTACGACCGTACCGGCCTCATCAAAGAGACGCTTGGCACTCTGAACGCGGCCCTCACCGATGAGATCCTGGTCACGATCATCGTGGTCGTGGTGATGATGTCCCATCTGCCGAGTTCGGTGCTGATCGCCGGGCTCTTGCCGCTCGCGATCCTCATGACCTTCATCGGGATGCGCATCTTCGGCGTCGACGCGAACATCGTGGCCCTGTCCGGGATCGCGATCGCAATCGGAACGATGGTCGATGTCGGAATCGTGATCTGCGAGAACATCCAGCGCCATCTGAGCGGGCTCCGCCCCGGGGCGAGTCGGCTCGAGGCGATTCATCGTGCGACCGTCGAGGTAGGGGGCGCGGTCGCGACCGCGATTGCGACGACCGTGGTGAGTTTCCTTCCCGTCCTGACCATGCAGGGGGCAGAGGGCAAGCTGTTCACTCCGCTCGCGTTTACCAAGACGTTCGCGCTGATCGCATCGATCCTCGTCGGCGTCATCGTCATTCCACCCCTGGCGCATGTCTTCTTTCGCCCGAAGCTGCCCGACGGACCGGCCAGGATGCCTGGCCGCGTCGTGTTGGGCATCGGTCTCGTCGTGCTGGGCGGCCTCGCCGTATGGTTTGTCGGGTGGCTCACCGGTGGCGCACTCCTGGCGCTCGGCGTGTATCAGGTGGCGGGAATGTACGTTCAGGAGCGGACACGTGTCCGCCTCCGCTGGCTCCAGCACGTCATCGTGGTGGTCGTGGTTGCGATCGTCCTGGCTGAGCACTGGCTCCCGCTCGGTCCTGGGTACGGCGCGGTCGCGAACCTGACCTTCGTGGTCCTGACGCTCGGAGGCATTCTCCTGGCGCTTCTGGCCTTCCACAGATCCTACGAGCGCGCGTTGCGCTGGTGTCTTGCGCATAAGGCGCTGTTCTTGACCGCGCCATTGCTGTTGACGCTGGTCGGAGCGACGGTCTGGCTCGGCTTTGACCGGGTGTTCGGACTGCTTCCCACCAGCGTGCGGTCGTTCGGTCCTCTCGGTGGAATGCAGCGGGCCTTTCCAGGGCTCGGCAAGGAGTTCATGCCGGCGCTCGACGAAGGATCGTACCTGCACATGCCGACGACCATGCCGCACGCCTCGATCGGCGAGGCGATGGATCTCCTCGATCGGCAGATCAAAGCCTTGAGCGCCATTCCCGAGGTCGAGCTGGCGGTGGGGAAACTCGGGCGCGTCGAGAGTCCGCTCGATCCCGCGCCGATCTCGATGTTCGAGAACGTGATCAACTACAAGTCCGAGTACGTCGCCGATGAGCGGGGGCGCGTGCTGCGTTTTCGCTACGATCACGTCGCAGGCGAGTTCGCGCGCGATGACCAGGGCGCACTGATTCCCGACGAAGACGGCCGTCCCTACCGTCAGTGGCGAGACGAGATCCATGGGCCCGACGACATCTGGGACGAGATCGTGGGAGCGACGGCACTGCCGGGGCTGACCAGCGCGCCCCGCCTGCAGCCGATCGCGGCACGCATGGTCATGGTGCAGAGCGGGATGCGGGCGCCGCTCGGTGTGAAGATCAAAGGGCCAGATCTCGCGACGATCGAGCGTGTGGGGCTCACGATCGAGCGCCTGCTCAAGCAGGTGCCGTCGGTCGAAGCCACGACCGTGGTGGCGGATCGGATCATCGGCAAACCGTATCTCGAGATCGGGATCGATCGGGAGGCGATCGCGCGCTACGGCGTGCATCTCAACGCCGTGCAGGACGTCATCGAGGTCGCCATTGGCGGCAAACGCATCACGACCACGGTCGAGGGTCGGGAGCGCTATCCGGTCCGTGTCCGCTACCTTCGGGAATTGCGCGATCGCGTCGATACGCTCGGAGAGATTCTCGTGCCATCGGCAGGAGGAGAGCAGATTCCGCTCGGGCAACTCGCCGAGATCCGGTACACGCGGGGTCCCCAGGTCATCAAGAGCGAGGATACCTTCCTCGTCGGCTACGTGGTGTTCGACAAGCGCCCTGGTCAGGCCGAGGTCGATGTCGTCGAGGATGCCCGGGCGTATCTCCAGGAGCAGATCGCGCGCGGAGTGCTCGAGATTCCGGCCGGTGTGAGCTACGCCTTCGCGGGAAGCTACGAGAACCAGGTGCGTGCGACGCGCCGACTCACCGTCGTGGTTCCGTTGGCGCTCTTCGTGATCTTCCTGATCCTGTACTTTCAGTTTCGCGTGGTCCCGACGACGCTCCTGGTGTTCTCTGGCGTCATCGTCGCGGCGGCGGGGGGCTTCCTGATGCTCTGGGCCTACGGCCAGCCATGGTTTCTGAACATCAGCGTGCTCGGCGTCGATCTGCGCGCACTGTTCGCGGTTCGCCCCTACAATCTGAGCGTTGCCGTGTGGGTGGGGTTCCTGGCCCTGTTCGGTATCGCCACCGACAACGGGGTCATTCTCGCGACCTACCTGCGCCAGACCTTCGCTGACGAGCTTCCGCGCGACCGTACCGCCGTGCGAGAGGCCACGGTGCGCGCCAGCCTGCGCCGGATCCGGCCCTGCCTCATGACGTCGGCGACGACGATCCTGGCGCTCATCCCCATCTTGACGTCGACGGGCAGGGGCTCCGACGTGATGGTTCCGATGGCGATTCCCTCCTTCGGTGGAATGTTGCTCGTCGTCGTGACGGTGTTCGTCGTGCCGGTGCTGTACTGCGCGCTCGAGGAGCGACGGCTGGCTCGGGCAGTGGACGCCTAGCGGACGCCTCTTCCCGACCTTCTGGTTCCGTTGGTATGGTGCCGCGCTGAGGAGGATGCCCATGCGAACTCGCGCCGCCATTCTTTCGAAGCTGAACGCGCCGTTGACGATCGACGAGATCGAGGTCGATGACCCGCACGCCGGTGAAGTGCTGGTGCGGATGGTCGCGTCGGGGGTTTGTCACACCGATGTCAGCGCGATGCACGGCATCGTGCCAGCGCCGCTCCCGGTCGTGCTCGGGCACGAAGGGGCAGGGGTCGTCGAGGCCGTGGGTCCGGGGGTCAGCAAACTGCAGAAGGGCGATCATGTCGTGACCTCGGCGGTGGCGCACTGTCGGCAGTGCCGTTCGTGCCTGAGTGGGAGGCCGTTCCTGTGCGAGAACGGCATGGCCCTCACGTTCGGGGGTGGGTTGGCCGATGGGACGAAGCGGTTTCGGCGTGGGACCGAGGAGATCGGTCATTTCTTCCTGCAGTCGTCCTTTGCGGAGTTCACCGTCGTGCCGGAACAGATCGCCGTCAAAGTGCCGCGAGAACTGCCGCTGGAACAGATCGGTCCGTTGGCTTGTGGTCTCGGGACGGGCGCTGGTGCGGTGCTGAACACCGCGGGTGTGCGGGCGGGCGAGAGCGTGGCCGTGTTCGGCTGTGGTGGAGTGGGCCTGAGTGCCATCATGGCGGCGCGCGTCAGCCGTGCCACGCCGATCATCGCCATCGACATGCTGGACCAACGCTTGCAGCTCGCGAAGGACCTCGGAGCAAGCGAAACCATCAACGCCGCCGGGACGAACGTGGTCGAGGCGATTCAGGCGCTCACGAACGGCGGTCCTGATTTCGCCTTCGAGTGCATTGGTCGCCCCGACACCATTCGTCAGGCGGTCGATTGTGTCCGGCCGGGCGGAAGCGCGGTGATCAGCGGTGTCATCGCGCCGGGAGCCGAGGTCACCCTCGAAGGCTTCCCGCTCATCATGAAGAACGTGCTGGGCAACGTGGAAGGGAGCTGTATCCCCGATCTCTTCATCCCGTTGCTCCTGGACCTCTGGCAGCAGGGTGACTTCCCGTTCGATCGCCTCCTCGGAACCCCGTACGCGCACGCCGACATCGGCAAGGCCATCGCCGGCATGGAGAGCGGCGAGGTCATCAAGCCGGTCGTCGTGTATTGATTCACATGGGGGAGGGAATCCCCCGGCTCCCAGGCTACGGCGTTGCTGCTTGGCGAGGCGGTTCTGGTGTGTGTGCCAGAACGCGGTAGCCCCACCACAGGACGAGCCAGGGCATCGTCAGCCAGGGGGAATTTGCCAGGCCGAATTTGATGAAGGTATCGGTGAAGCTCGTCGTATCGACATTCGGGAGCCCGGCGATGATCTCGGAAAGAAAGTAGTACGACGTCGAGTAGAGGTGCACGACCGCTGTTGCCATCAGCAGCAGCACCGCCCGCCGATCGCGTCCGCCAGATCGCCACCAGAGGCTGAGCCCGGTGACCCCGATCAGACCGTTCGCGACCGAGAGTACTTCGATCGTGAGAAGCGCTACCGGCGCGGTCGCGTAGCGTAGGTCGCCGCCGTCGATATAGGCCCACCAGGTGTAGGCCCAGGCGGTGTCGCGTCCGGCCGCGATCTGCTCGTGGAGGAGGAGCCATCCCAGTTCCCAGCTCAGGTGGGTGACGTAGGACACGATCAGGAAGAGCCAGACCGCCGAGGCGACCCGCCGCTCGACGTTCCAGGTGCGAAGTGTCGGGAGCGGCCAGAATGCCGTGCTGAAGGCGGCGAACAAGCCGATGGAATAGATCCAGGCGATGAGATCGGCAGTCGCATTCCGATCGAGCCCGAGCCGGAAGACGGCAACGCTTCCCACGGGGAAGGCGAGAACCACGGGGCTCAACGTGAGGAGCCGCGCCAGGACGAGCGCACGCATCCCGCATACTAGGCCACGATTCAGGTGTGGACGTCCACCCGGCGACGACGACTCCCCTGACTCGACAGCGGTGCCGATAACGCACATGCTGGTTGCGGGTGGAAGTGGAGGATCCAGAAGCGCCCCGCGCGCCATCGTCCCGATGGTGGTGGCTGCGAACGGTGCTCATCGGGACGGCCGTCGCGCTGCTCGTGCTGGTCGGCGTCGTGGTGTGGCGTTTGAATCGCGATGTCAGCGTCTACCTGGCTTCGCGGGCGACCCCGCCGCTGCGGCTGTTCAGCGCACCGCTCGCGCTCCGGACGGGGGTCAACGTCGAGGGCGTCCGGCTCGTGCCCCGCTTGCGCCGGCTCGGGTACCGCGTCGCGGAAGAGACGCCAGAGCCGGGGACCTATCGCCGGGCGGAGACGCATCTCGATGTGGGATTGCGCGGGTTCACCGACGCTGAGGGGACGCATCCCGCGGTCGCCGTGCGCCTCGAACTCGCCGGGGATGCGATCGTCGGCCTCGTGCGGCTGGCGGACGGCGAGTTCCCGAGGGTACTCGAGGACGAGTCCGCGGACGAACTCGCAGGCGAGCTCGAGGACGAGTTCGCGGCGGAACTCGCGGTCGAGCTTGCGGCTGAAGCTGAGGACGAACCCGCGGCCGAGGGCGCCGAGCCCCCGGAGCCGTTGGCAGGCGCACCGCTGGACGAAGTCCTCCTCGAGCCCGAGGTGCTCGCGATGTACGGCGCCGCAGGCTCGGGCGTCCGCCGCCCGGTAGGCGTCGGCGATCTTCCACCGCATATCGTCGCCGCGTTTCTGGCGGCGGAGGACGTGCGGTTCACGGTCCATCCGGGCATCGATCCGGTGGGGATCGCCCGCGCGGCGCTGGTGAACCTCACCGAGGGAGCGATCGAGCAGGGAGGGAGCACGATCACGCAGCAGCTTGCGAAGAACGTTTTTCTTTCCTCCGAGCGTCGCTGGTCGCGTAAGGCTGCAGAGGCGGTGCTGGCGCTCATTCTCGAGCTCCGCCTCAGCAAGACCGACATCCTCGAGACCTACATGAACACGGTGTACTACGGACGCATCGGGTCAATCGGCCTGTACGGTCTCCGCCAGGCGTCGCGGGTGTTCTTCGGGCAGGAGCCGAACGAGCTGAGCGTGGGCGCGGCCGCGACCATTGCCGGGGTTCTTCGGGGCCCGAACCTGTATTCGCCGCTGCGCCATCCCGAGCGCGCGCGGGCGCGGCGCGACCGGGTGCTGGCGACGATGGCGTCCGAAGGCTGGATCGACGACGAGGCGCTGGCCGACGCACGTGCCGAGCCCATCGTCGGCCTCGATGCAGGGACGCTCGGGGGGGCGTATTTCGTCGACGAAGTGCTGCGCCGCTTGGCGACCTACGGGTACAGCGGTGCGGGCGCGCGCGGCCTGTCGGTCTTCACGACGCTCGACGTGGAGATGCAGCGGCAGGCCGACCGGGCGCTCGGACACGGACTCGAGGCTCTTGTCGAGCGTCGGCCAGCGCTCGAAGACCACGACGGGCCGGTCCAGGGGGCGGTCGTGGTGCTCGACGCGGCAACCGGGTCGGTACGCGCGATGACGGGTGGCCGGGACTTCACACGCAGCCAGTTCAACCGAGCCACCCGCGCTCGTCGCCAGCCAGGCTCCGCGTTCAAGCCGTTCGTCTATCTGGCGGCGCTCACCGACGCCGAGCGTCCGCTGACGGCGGCTTCGCCGCTCAGCGACACGCCGCATCGTCAGACCGTCGGGAACGACCTCTGGACCCCTGCCAACTACGATGGACGCTTCGTGGGCGCGCTGACGATGCGGCGCGCATTGGCCGAGTCACGGAACGTTCCCGCGGTCCGCGTCGCCCAACACGTGGGTCTCGATCGCGTGGTGGCGTTGGCCGAGGATGCCGGGCTCGGTACGCTCCGCCCCGTACCGGCGATGGCCCTCGGCACGGAGGAACTCTCGCTTCTGCGCCTGGTGGGTGGGTATACGGTGTTCCCGAATCTCGGCGAGGTTGCCGAGCCGATCCTCATCCGGGGGGTGACCGAGGCGGATGGTTCAGTGTTGTTCAGGGGCGAGGCCGTCCGCCGCCGGATCACGGCCGCGCCCGCGACCTATGTGGCGAGCCGGTTGTTGGAGGCCGTGGTCGATGAGGGCACCGGACGCGGGGTGCGGCGGCTGGGGATGACCCGTCCACTCGCCGGGAAGACCGGGACGAGCAACGACGAACGGGACGCCTGGTTTGTCGGCTACACTCCCGATCTGGTCGCTGGGGCGTGGGTCGGGTTCGACGACGGCGCGCCGCTCGGCCTGACCGGAGGCGCGGCGGCGCTCCCAATCTGGGTCGGAGTGATGCAACCGGCGAGCGCTGCCTTCGAGCCACGCTCGTTTCGGGTGCCTCCGGGCGTCGTCTTTCGGACCGTCGACCGCGACGGACGTACGGGTCGCGGGCCGTGTCGGACGCCGGTACGCGAGGCCTTTGCGGCCGGGACCGAGCCACCCGCCGACTGTGACTCCGTCCAGTACGTGCGCCGTGATCCGCCGCCGCCACCGACGGGTGGCCAGGCGGAGGCTCCGCCGTCCGCCATGCGCAAGGTCGGGCGCTTCTTCCGCCGGCTATTCGGTGGCGGCGACTGACGCGCCGGCGTCGGGCGTACTGTTGCGGTCGCTGGCCCGTGCGACCACTCGTATCGCGTCCGTGACGCGGTCGCTCGGGTGCAGGATCACGGTCTCGCGCTCGTCCAATCCGCCGAGGACCTGGGCGTAGCGTTCGTTCATCTTGCCGAGCTCGATGCTGCGCAGCCGAGCACGCCCGCTCTGCACCGTGAAGGCGGCCCATGCGTCGTCGGCTCGGAAGAGTGCGGCAACGGGGACCCGCAGCACCTTCGCTTCGCGCCAGAGGACGATCCGGACATCGACCCGATAGCCATGACCGAGGCGTTGCCATCTCTCGATCGGGTCGGTGATGTCGAGGATCACGTTGACCCGTTGCTCCTCGATGCCGAGCGCCGACACCTTCGTGAAGCCATAGGGTTCCACGCGGCGCACGACGGCGGTCAGGACTCCCTCGCCGCCCCAGCGCTCGATCATCGCCGGGTCGCCGACACTGACGCGGACGGCGTCGGTCGAGAGGAGGTCGATGACGATCTCGAGATCCGAGGGCTCTCCGATCTCGACGAGGGGCGCGCCAGCAGCAACGACGCCCTCGCTTTCGTGGAAGATCCGGAGGATCTGCCCGCTGACCGGCGCGCGGACCTCGAGGCAACACCCATCGTCGTCCTGCGCATCGGCGTTGCCGTGGCCCGTGGCAGGATCCGAGAGGAGCGCGCGCACCGTGGCGAGTTCGTGGTCGCGTACCCGCAGGGCGGCGCGCGCGGTCTGCAGCGCGGCTTCACGCGTGCGGGCGTCCTTGCGTGCCCGATCCAGCTCGGCACTGGAGACGATCCCCCGCGTGGCGAGCGCCCGCGCGCGCTCGAAGTCGGAGCGTGCGTAATCGAGCTCGGCCTCGATCCTGGTGACTTCCGCGGTGGCCAGTGCGCGCGTGGCCTCGGCGGCCTCGAGGCGTGCTTCGAGCTCGGACCGGCGCCGGCTGTCGAGGAGAATCGGGTCGGACGGCAGGATGCTGGCGATGATCGTCTCGTGCGCGACCACGGTGTCGCCGACGTCTCCGGTGAAGCGTAGCACCCTGCCAGGCAGGGGCGCGGAGACCAGATAGACCTCCCGCACGCGCGTCTCGCCGTCGTCAGCCACGGTGACCATCAGGGGCCCGTGGGCGATTGCCGCGAGATCGACCGCCACCGGTTGCGGTCTGAAGATGTAGAACAGGACCCATACGGCCACCACGATGGCGCCGCCGCGAATGATCCATGTTCTCGTATTGCGCATGGTTGGCTACTCCCGGGCTTTCAGCACGGCGACCAGATCGAGTCGGGCGAGCCGGCGTGCAACGATCAGACTGGTCGCCATCGTTGCCATGACCACGACCAGCATCGAATACCCGTACGTGGATGGCAGAATCACCAGCGGTAGGCGCATCAGCTCGGTGTCGAAGCTCGCCGTCAGGTAGGCGGCGATCCCGTATCCGAGCAGGCACCCGAGGGGGAGGGCGAGGAGGGTCAGGAGTGCGAGCTCGCCGAGGAGTACATAGGCGATCTCGCCCAGGGTGAAGCCGAGCACCCGAAGGCTCGCCAGTTCCCGGGCGCGCTCGGAGAGTGACAGGCGGCCGGCATTGTAGACGACTCCGATCGCGATCATGGACGCGAACAGCACGTAGAAGGATGCCATGGCGCCCATCATCTCGTCGACCATCGCCCGGAACGTCGTCAGCGTGACCTCTTGCACGGACACGCTCTGGACCAATGGGGTTGCCTTCAGCTGCCGGAAGAGCGTCGCCCGCGTCAGCGGATCGACGAGCAGATGGGCGCCTGATGCGGCCGGGCTCTCGCGCATGAGCTCGGTCAAGGCCGCGCGGGGAAGATAGGCCGCCGTGCCGACGAACTCTTCGACGACCGCACCGACGGGCAGCACCCGCATCGGCCGGGAGCCCTCGAGCACTTCGACCTCGATCAAACTGCCGGTGGTTGCGCCCAGGAGCTTCGCCAGGCTCGACGTGAGCACGAGCCCCGCTGGCGGGAGTGCAACCGGAACGTCGTCGGCGTCGACCAGACGGCTGAGGTCGGCGCCCTCGTCGATACCGGTGATCGCCACCAGGCGCGAGTGGTGGCCATGGCGCAGCCGCACCGGCACCGCCCGATACAGTTCCGCGGCCAACACCCCTGGCAGTGCGGCGACCTCGTACAGTACGTTCTCGCTCCGGGCATCGGTGAAGGAGATCGTGACGTCCTGGCGTTGTGTGCGCGAGAAGAACGCATCCATCATCTCGTCGATCGCGTCGAAGAAGAAGAGCGAGCTCACCAGGAGCGCCACGGCGAACGCCATGCCTGCGCAGGTGAACAACGAGCGCGCGGGCCAGCGGGCGATGTGCCGAAGCAGCATGCGTGTCACCGGCCGTATGGTCACCCGGGATCCGAGCGCGGGCAGGAATCCGACCCCCGAGCCGCGGCCGTAGGTCGTCGGTGGGGGCGGTTGCATGGCCACGGCAGGCGCGAGGCGTGTGGCGCGCCGGACGGCAAACGCCGCGCCGCTGGCGGCCGCCACGACACCGACCACCCCGGCGATCGCGAACACGCTCGGTGCCATGGTGTAGTGCAGGAACGGAAACCCGAAGTACTCCGAGTACAGCCCCGTCATGCCCTGGCCCATCCATGCGCCGAGGGCCCAGCCGGACAGGATGCCCGCCAGTACGATTGCGAGTACGAGTTTCAAGTACGTCCAGCCGACCGCCGCATTGGTGTACCCGAAGGCTTTCAGGATCCCGATCTGCTCGCGTTCTGTCTCGACCAGGCGAGCGACCACAATGTTCAGCAGGAAAGCGGCGACGCCGAGAAAGATCGGCGGCAGAACCCGGGCCATCAGCCGCAGTTGCTCGAGCTCGCTTCGCAGGAACGCATCGGATGGGTGCTCACGCCGGCCGTACGCTCCGGTGCCCCCGAAGGGCTCGAGCAGATCGTCGAGCTGGGCCGCCACATCGCCCCCGACGGCATCGCGACGCAGCGTCAGCGAGACATCGTTGAACGCGCCTTTCAGATCGAACGCCGCTTCGAGCGCCGTGCGGCTCATCCAGAGGACGCCGAACCGCCGGTTGTCGGGGACGACCTCGCCCGGGCTGATGGCGTAGACGAACTCGGGCGAGATCGCGGTGCCGACGATGCGGAGTCGCCGTCGCTTGCCGTTGATGTTGGCGCTCAGCGTGTCTCCCACACGAAGCTCGTTTGCTTCCGCGAAGCGGACGTTGACGAGCACCTCGTCGACGTGCCCGGAGCGCAGGCGTCGCCCCGTACGTATGACGATGTCGTTCAGCGCTGGCAGGCCACCCGCGGGGAGGGACAGCAATCGGCCTCGCGCCGGCTCCTCGAGGCCATCGACGTCGACGAGTACATCGTGTGCGATTCGCGTGTCCGCGCGCATGACCCCAGGAATGTCGGCAATGCGTGACTCGAGATGTCGCGGTGCACGCCGCGCCCGGGCGAAGACATGCGCGAAGCGGTAGCGCTGATAGAAGGCCGTGCGCGTGTCCTCGAGTGAGGCGACCGTGCCGAGGGCGGCGACCAGGGTCGCGACGCCGCTCGCGATGACCAGGGCGATGGCGATGGCCTGGCCGCGCATGCGTCCGAGGTCGCGGAGGAGCTTGCGGTTGATCGCAGTCATCCGTCTACCAGCTGAGCTCCCGGGCTGGTCGACGAGTCGCGTTGGTGCGCATGTCGACGATTCGCCCGTCCGCGAACGCGAGCACCCGGTCGGCCATGTCGGCGATCCCGGAGTTGTGGGTGATGACCAACGTGGTCGTGCCGAGCTCCGCGTTCACGCGCTCGAGGATTTCCATGACGGTGATGCCGGTCGCGCTGTCGAGGGCGCCGGTTGGCTCGTCGCAGAGCAGCACTTCGGGACGCTTGGCGACCGCGCGGGCTACGGCGACCCGTTGCTGCTCGCCGCCCGACAGCTGCGACGGGAAGTGGTCCAGGCGGTCGCCCATTCCCACCAGCTGCAACGCTTCCTCGGGGGCCATAGGCTCTCGGGCGATCTCGGTGACGAGCCGGACGTTCTCGCAGGCGGTGAGGCTGGGGATCAGGTTGTAGAACTGAAAGATGAAGCCCACCGAGGCGCGGCGGAAGGTCGTGAGCCCCTTGGCATCGAGTGCGGAGATCTCCCGATCCCGGAAGAACACAGCTCCCGCGGTTGGGTGGTCGAGGCCGCCCAGGATGTTCAACAGGGTCGACTTGCCGCTGCCGGAGGGCCCCATCAGGACCGCGAACTCGCCGTCGAGGATCTCGATGTCGACGCCGCGGAGCGCGTGCACTTCGGTCTCGCCCCGTTGGTAGACCTTGGTGACGCCGACCGTCCGGAAGGAGATCGCGGTCGCGGCGTCGGTCTGGTCGCTCTTTCTCACCGTGCACCACAAAGTTACCGTCGTGGCGGAGGTGATTCAACTCGTCCCGGGCGGGGCGCGATGTCCTGCGGCTGCGGATCGACGACGCGCGTCGCGCTGGATCAGATCGGTGCTGCTACGTAGGCGAGGCGTGGGAAGTGCGTCGCCATTTCATCCAGAGAGAAGCTGGCGGCGAAGATGCGACGGAGCTCGGCACGGTCGAATAGCAGGCCCACCTCGGGTAGCTGCAGCGCCAGGCGTACACTGAAGAGCCCGTAGAGCTTTCGTGTCAGTTGACGGCGGTGGGGCGTCATCTGGGCCGCGATGTAGCCCACGTGGCTGATTTCGTCGCCGATGATCTCGTCGTACAGGCTGCGGATCCTCGCGACGACCGGTGGATCGTCGGCGAAGAGCGCGAGGCCGCGGTCGCGGAGGGCACGGAACAGGACGCATCCCACCATCTCCGCCATGCCGGTGACGGGGAGTCGCCAGGCCAGCGGAACGGTGAGGAGGTACTTGACGAGCGCGCGTGCCATCAGCGGCGGCGGCTGCGCCCGGACCGGCAGGTCGAACATATGGACGACCTGCGCGAGCAGCCGGGTGTGGTACACCTCCTGCAGCTGGACGTGCATGTGGATCGGGTCGCTCTCTTCGGTGACGTATCCGAAGAGATCAGCCAGGCCCACGGCGAAGCGCTCGGCGTTGTTGGCTTTGGCGGTTGCCAGCAGCCACAGCGTGCGTTGGTCGAGATCGCGCTCCGGGCGTCGTCGCCCCGCGTTCCGCAGGTAGGCTGCGCGGTCGATGGGGTGGTGCGCGCGGATGGGATCCGCGGCCAATCCCTCGAAGAACGTTTCGCGCGCCGAGAGCTGCCGACGTTCGAAGGTCGGTTGGCCATCGCGGCTGGCCAGAAAGGCAAGATACCCGTCGTGAGAGACGTCCATGCGTCCAGGGGATACGGTGGTGACGGGACCAGCGGCAATCGCCGCAGCGGCTCATTTTCCCCAGCATCCTGGTCCTGGTACCGGGGTGTAGCCTCCCCAGTACCAACGGACTATTCCCAGGTTGGGGCTTGGACCTGCTATTGATGGCTGAGGAGTCGGGCGTGGCGCACGAGACCATCAAGCTGGTGATCATCGACGACCACCCCGTGTTCCGCGAGGGGCTGCGACAGTGTCTCGAGGCCCGGAAGGGGCTGAAGCTCCTGGCGGCGGTCGCGGGGGGCGATGCCATGTGGCGGGCGTTCGAGACCCACGGTCCGCCGCACATCGTGCTCATGGACGTCGAGATGCCCGGTGCGACCGGCATCGAGCTCACGCAGCAGCTGCGCGAGCGGTACCCGGACGTACGCGTGATCATGCTGACCGCATTCTCGGATACCGAGCGTGTCTTTGCGGCGTTGAAGGCCGGGGCGGTGGGATACCTCTTGAAGAACGTCTCGCCCGACGAGATCCGGGCAACCGTCGAGCGCGCCGCCACCGGAGAGCCGATGCTTTCGGGGGAGCTTGCGGGGCGGGTTCTCCAGGAGTTCGAGCGTGAGCGCGCCGAGGAACGGGACCGGGCGCAGCTCTCCGCCCTCACGGATCGTGAAGAGGAGATCCTGCGACTGCTCGCCACCGGGGAGTCGAATCGAGCGATCGGTGATCGGCTCTTCATTTCCCAGCAGACCGTCAAGAATCACGTTGCGAATATCTTCCGCAAGCTGCACGTGAACGATCGTACCAAGGCCGCACTGCTCGCGGTCAAGCTGGGTCTGGGCGAGCGACGATCGTGAGCGCGCGATGGAGTTCGCTCGTGCGCGGGCTCGTCATCGCGGGCGGCGTGTTCGTCGTCGTGGCGAGTCTTCGTGCGTTCCGACTCGACGACTGGCCGCTCTATCTGGCCTATGTGCTCACCGCGCTCGTCCTGTATCCGCCACGCGTCGAAGTGCTTCCGGGCATGAGCCTGACCATTCCGGCGCTCGCAGTGACGATCGGCTTCGTGTACATCGCCGGGCTGCCGATCGTCGTGCTCTGCAGTGTTCCGGCGTTGGTATTCGCCGGGCTGCATCGCGTGCTCCCCGAGCGCTGGCGGACGTGGCTGCCACGGGTGCCGTATGGGGCCCCCGGAACCAATGGCGGACACGGGTCCTGGATCGAGGATTTCTCACCGAGTCGCGAGGCGCTGGTCGACTGGGGGTCGTTCGCGGTCGGGCTCGGGATTCGGTGGTGGGCGGCCTCCGCCGTGATGCCTGAGGGGCGACCGTACACCGAGGCCTACGCAATCACGGTGGGTGAGTTCGCCGGGTACGCGTTCTGGAGTCTGCTCGCGACTCTGCCGGTGTACTCGTTCATCCGGCCGGTGCTGACCCCCGACCACAAGCAGCGCGCCGCACAGCAGGACCTTGCGTTGATCATGCCGCTGGCGCTGACACCGTTCGTCTTCCTGATTGCCTACGGCTACCACACGCACGGGCTGGAGGGGGCAATCGGATGGTCCCTCGGCTCGTGCGGGGTGCACTTTCTCCTCAAGCGCCTGACGGAGCGGCGGCGCACGGTCGAGGAGCAGAACCGAAGCCTGGAGGCACTGAATCGCGAACTCGCGGATCGTGAGCGCCTGTCCGCCATCGGCAAGATGTCGTCGGTCGTCTCCCATCAAATCCTTCATCAGCTCGGCGTCATCGGTCTCTACGCCGACCTCATCAGGAATACCGAAGTCCCGAGTGATGCGAGCGACGCCCTCGCTCAGGCCCGCACCCACGCACGCGCCATCGAAGGCGCGCTCGGCGACGTGAACCGGGTGTTGCGAGAACTCCTCGTGTTTGGCGGGGATCTGCGTCTGAATCTGTATGCGCACCCGCTTGCCAGTGTGATCGCGGAGACTGTCAGCGGTTGTCGGGCCGAGACAGACGAGCGCGGGGTGGTGGTGCGGGTCGAGTGCCCGCCAACGCTGACGGTGACGCTCGACAAGTTGAAGATGACGCACGTGCTCACGAATCTGCTCCGGAACGCGATGCAGGTGTCGCCGACCGGGAGCGAGATCTTCATTCGTGCGGTCATGCGGGACGGTTGGGTCGAGATCCTGGTCAGCGATGCCGGTCCCGGGGTCGCAGCGGACCATCGTGGCAAGGTGTTCACCCCGTTCTTCACGACCAAGGAGGAGGGGATCGGGCTCGGGTTGGCAATTGCGCGCGAGTTCACCGAAGCCCATGGCGGCAGCATCCGCGTCGAGGACACGTCTCGACCGGGTGCGACCTTCCTCATCCGCCTGCCGTGCGACCACACTCTTTGAGGATCGCGATCCATGGCTGCTCGCGGTGGCAGGATCCGAGCCGTCATTGGCGGGCATCGGGCGTTCCCCTCGCTCGACGCATGCGATAGCGTCGTGTCCGACGGCGCGCGATGGCGTCGAATCCGCAGCAGGACAAGGGGGTGCCCGTGAGTAACGACCAAGCTTCTCGCACGCTCGGTGCAGTGTTCTTCCCGAACTTCGAACTGCTCGACATTTTCGGACCGTTGGAGATGTTCGGGTCCGTCGGACCGGAGGTCCGGATCGCGACGATCGCCGAGCAGGCCGGGCCGGTGCGCTCGACGCAGGGCCCCGCGGTGTCGGCGGACCACAGCTTCGACGATTGCCCGAAGCTCGATCTGCTCATCGTCCCCGGTGGCATCGGGACGATGACGGAAGGCGCGAATCCACGCATGCTGGAGTTTCTGCGGGCACGCGTCGCAGAGGCCGAGCTGGTCATGAGCGTCTGTTCCGGCTCCGGGCTTCTCGGCAAAGCCGGTTTGCTCGACGGTATCCGCGCGACGACCAACAAGCAGTTCTTTACGCTCGTCGCCTCCGAGGGGCCGAAGGTCGACTGGGTGCGTGAGGCGCGCTGGGTCGACTCCGGCAAGTTCGTCACGTCGTCAGGCGTCGCCGCCGGGACCGACATGGCCCTCGCCGTGATCGCGCGGCTGTGGGGCGAAGAGCGAGCCGAGAAAATCGCGGCCCTCACCGAGTTCACGTGGCACCGCGACGCCGACACCGATCCCTTCACTCGCTACCTCGACCAGGGCGATGTTGGAGAGGCGTCGGCCGCTCTCGAGGCCTAGCCGTCCATCGATACCGGGCACCGCCGATACCGGGCACCGCCGATACCGGGCACCGCTGATACCGGGCACCGCTATCGTCGCAACGATCGCGGTGCCCGGTGCCGTCTGCGCCGACCTCAGGCGCCCCGTCGGGCCTTCTCGGCGGCGATCAGCGCCCGTGCGGTGTGCTCGTCGGTCAGGAGGTGGGTGATCATTCTGCCGCGCAGCGCGCCGAGGATCGCGGGTACGCGCGCCGGGTCGCCACCAGCAATCGTCATGCAGATTCGATCGGGTTCGCTGGCGATCCGCTTGAGCCGTTGCAGGCCGATACCCATGGCCTGCCGGTACTTCAAGGGGATCTCGAACCCGTTCTCATCGTAGAACCACAGCCCGATCCGACCACGAATGTGTTCCCAGCGATCGGAGCGTCGGAGCGCCTCGTTGACCAGTGGATCGTCGGAGAGCCAGGGCCCCTCGGCATCGCCTTTGTCGACGACCTCTGACACGCTGTTGATGACCAGGCGGATGTCCTTCATCTTGGCCTTCATCGGGGTGAAGAACTCGGAGTTCCTGATGCCCCGCGCATCGACGTTGTTCGGAAGCGCCGGCCATTGGAGCGGCCAGGCCTGACCGCCGTAGACCTCGGCCAGTCTCGTCGCGAGGTTGTGGCCATCCAGCCCTTGTCGCTGCGGCGTGTTGCCGGTCGCGAGGATCGGCATGCACTCGACACGTGGCCCGTACTGTGGCCGCCGCTCGGACTCCAGACATCGAAGCAGGTAGAACATGGTTCGACCCCACCCGATGCCGACGACCGTCGACTCGTCACCGTGATCGCGTGCCCGGGCGGCCAGAAACCGGTCGATGATGCCCGCGGCCAGTCGGACGAGGCGGAGCAGGACGTCCCGACGCGCACTCAGCCGGGACTTGGGACCCAACTTGGTCGTCGTCAACTCGGACATCGACTCGACTTTGGCGACTTCCAGCTCCGGGAAGGTCTGGAGGAGTTCCAGCTCGAGCGTCAGCAGGTCCCCCTGGGGGTATGGGTAGTTGATGTGCGTCGTGACCAGACCGTTCCGGATGGCGTTCTTGATCATCCAGGTGATGGTCTGGTGATCCAGCTTGGGGTGCTCGCTTTTCAGGAGGGGTACGATCTCTCGCGCGGCGAGATGCGGGTACTCGAACGTCAGTTTCAAGAGTTTGTAGGTCAGGTCCCTGTCGTGGGTCAGAGGGTTGCGCCAGGCGATGTTCGCGGCTTCGATTTCGGCCATGTACTCCATCTCCTCCTGGGCTCGTGCGGCGGATTGGCGGATATCGACGACGTTGGATGCCGGCTTTGGCTTGTTTTTCGCCACGGGATTGCTCCTCTTCGGTGCGGCGGCAGGAGTCGCGTGCTCCGATGCAGTTGCGCTCAGTCGAGCGGTGTTGGCGTTCGGTGTTCTGTCTGGTGCGAAGCGGTGGTTCTGCGCAATCGGTGGGTCGCGGGGGCGATCTCCCGAGTTGTGCGTTGCTGTCCCCCTAGATCAAGTCTCCCGCGTCATGAGTTCGGTCTCGGCAACTTTCGTTTCTATCTCACAGGCGACACCGCGAGGTCACGAACAAAAGTGCGTCCGCGAGAAAAAAGTTGCGCGACGCGGCTGGCCGTTCGATCAGCGGCGTCGTTGCGGGGCGCGCGTCGTCAGCGTCGCGCACTTCGCGCACGCGCGTGCGCTCGCCCTAGGGCGAGTGTGACACACGCGCCGCTTGCGGTCGCGTCGCGGTAGCGCGACAGCCTGACGTCGGCGAACGCGCTGTCCGAGCGGATCGGCTGGCATCGCCGTGTCGTCAGGATCGATAGTGCAACGTGCGGAGGTGGTGCATGCCGAGACGACGCGGTGGTGCATGCGGAGACGACGCGGCGGTGCGGAGACGACCGACAGGTCGACACTCGTCGGCGGGCTGTTGCGCCAAATTTTCTGGCGTTGTTCGCGCCCAAGAGCGTAGTTGGTGATCTCGATGGCGCACGTGATCGGAATCGCCGGCGCAGAACACCGCCTCGGCGCGGAGTGGAGCCTCTCGGACGAGCGGGGCGGTGCATCGCTCCGCGTGTTTCTGTGCGCGAATGGAGACGCGTTCGCGATCGGGCGATCCGGCGCCGGGGCGACGCGCGACGGTGTGCCCATGCTGGGTGACGTCACGGTAGTGCGCTGGGGGCACTCGGCGCTGTTGCGTGTTGATGGGCAGAAGGTCGAGATCCTCTGGCGGGCCTCGGGAGAGCGGCGGCTTGCTCGCAGCGGCGAGCGCTGCCGACTCTGCTTCGGGTCATTTGATCGAAGCCAGCAGGAGGACCCGGGGCGTCGTGGCCATTCTACCGAGCCTCGCGAGGAGGTGTGTACCTGCGCCTGTCTGGCGGTGTTCCACGCGGCCTGTGACGCCGTGCGCGTCAATTGCCCCAGCTGCGGCCGTGGGCAGGACGAAATCCGTGGAGGAAACGTAAGATGAGGGAAACAAACCGGAAAACGACGCCAGGGGCGCTCCAGAAAGCGACTCGGGAAGCACCCCGGGGGGGACTTCAGGAAGTACCCCAGGGGGGACTTCGGGAAGCATCCCAGGGGAGACTTCAGGAAGCACCCGAGGAAGCACTCATGAAGCCACTCGTGCTGGTCGGTGGGTGTGGGGCGGTCGGCTCCTGGCTGATCCCGTCGCTCGACGAGACGGTCGCGCTCCTGTGCGCCGATCGCGACATCATTGCACCCGAGAACCTCGGCGTGGCCGCATTCGATGCCGCCGCGCACCTCGATCCCCAGCGTGCGCAGCATGCCCGGCGTTCCGCGGATCCCCAGCGTTCCGCGGATGCCCAGAATGCCGCGGATGTCACGGATGCATCGGGTGCCTCGCCGCTGCTCGGACGGAAGAAAGCGGAGGTGGTGGCCGAGCGGCACCGGGCTCGCGGCGGATGGGCGTACGCGTTGCACGGCGACGTACGCTACACGCTGACGCCGGGACTCGCGAGTCGGTTGGACGCCGCGGTGGTGTGTTTCGACAACGCGAGCGCGTTTCGGGATGTCAGTGAGGTGCTGTGGTCCGCCGCACGCCCCGGCATTCCTATTCTCGCCGTTACCTGCGGTGGCGGTGACGACGAGCACTGGCAGGTGCGGCTGTTTGCCACCGGCGGGCTGTGCCCGGCCTGCATGCAGAGCCCGGCCGAGCGTCAGGAGGGCACGTCTTCGACGCGGGCGTCCTGTGCAGCGGCCGAAGCGCCGCGTGCCTCGGCGCGCGCTGCCGAGGCCGCGGGCCGTGCAGGTGCCTCCCTCCTTGCGCGCGTCATGGCTGGCGAGCGGAGTCTCGTGGGGCGTCGGCTGCAGCGTGATGGACGGGAAGCGGCCCCCTGGTCGGTGCGCATGCCTGAAGCGGCCGTTCCCGGATGTCCGATCCCGCACGGGCGCGAGACCTGGCGGATCGAGGAGTTGCTCCAGGGGGTGGACGACCTCACCGTCGGCGCACTGGCCGAGCGCGCGCGCGATCTCGCGGGCATGGATGCAACGTTCGTGCTCGGCCGCCGTGCGCTTCCGCTTGCGGGCTTCACCTGTCCGCAATGCAAGCACGCATCGGGGGCGCCAGAGCTGTTGCTGCCAGCCGCGGCCGCCCTGGCGCGCGCGTGCGATTGTCCGGGGGTCCTCCGACCGCTCGGCGAGCGCCGGACCATCACGGCACATGAGCTCGTGGGTGGTCCGATGCGGGATACGAGCCTTCGCGCCTGGGGGGCGTCGCCCGGTGACGGGTTCCTGGTCACCGGCGCCGAGGCCACCGTCGAGCTGCGTTGCCGCTTGACGTGGGAGGAACTGGATCGTGGCTGACAATTCGACCATTTCCGGGGTTTGCACTTCCGGCCTTTCTACCGTGGCCCTGGAACTGCAGGTGCGCCGGCGCGCGCTCGACAATATGGGCGCGATTCTGGAGGATCTCGCGCGGTCGTCACAAGGGCGCTTCACCGTCATGCGGCTCGGCGACGATGCGTTTGGCTTCCGACTCGCCGATGTGCGGACCCTCGTTCGGGTCGACGGGGCGCTGTCGATCGCCCAGCGCAGCTTCTTCCTCCTGGTCGGGGTTCCGGCGCGCTGGCCGATGGACCGGAACGACGCGCTGGAGCCCTGTGTCGTCTCGCCAGCCGATTGGGCGCATCCGAACGCCTCGGGGAGCGCGCTCTGCCTGCCGCTCCAGGGGGTGATGCCGGAAGAGCTGCCCGGGCTTCTGTATGCGTGTGTCAGTCTTCGGAAGACGCAGCTCGACGACTACCTGGATCGGAGCGCGGCGGCGTGGGTGCGCGCGCATCTCGATCAGCTTCCAACCGACCCCCGGCCGCTGTTTCCCGAGATTCCAGTTCGGGAGATTCCAGTTCGGGAGATTCCATGACGTACGACGATCCGATCGAGCAGGCAGGTCGTGCCGTGCTCGTCCCCGGCCTCGAGGTCATCGACCTTGCAGTGGGCGCCTTCGGGGTGGTGCTGCCGTCCGGTGCTGCGCCCATGTTCTTCCGGCTGGGGCGGTCCGTTGGCGGTCCCATCGATCGCGCTCGTGCCAGCTACCTGCTGGTGGCGAACGCACACCTGCGCGCAGGAATCGGCGGTTGGATCGATGGCCCCGGGATCGCGACCCGTTGCAATGCGGGATCTGGGCGCGGCGCGGGTTCCGGCGCGTCGCACGCAGCGTCGGACGAGGTTCTCTGCGCCGAGATCGAGACCATGGCGCCAGCCTTGCGGGCGCTCGGCGAGAACGAGCGCTTCGCCCGGGCGTATCTGGAACTCCACGTCGGGGTCGTGACGAACGTCGACGACCCTGCCAACCGGCCGACTCCGGCCGATCATCCGACGCGGGCCGATCAGCCCGCGCGGGCCAACCCGCCCAGGCGGGCCAACCGGGCGGGGGCGAGCCCCTCCCGGAGCTCAACGGCAACCCCAACCCCAACCCCAACCAAAAGGAGGGTCTAAGACCATGCAAACTGCGACCTACGGACTACAATTCGAGCGCAACGACGGGGCCTATCAGCTGAGCGACCCCGCTGTGCCCACGATGATGTCGGTCGGCGATCTGACGGATCTCGTGGCTGAGCAACTCCGTTTCCCCAAGCGCGACATCGACGGCAAGCCGCTCACGTACTCGATGCTACGTGGCGACAGCGAGGTCGCGAAGGGCACCACCGTTGGCGATGCGGTGACAGACGGGGACACGCTCACCATCTGTCGCGAGTACCGCAATGCCGGAACCCCCCGTCGGTAGCATAGCCTTGGGCGCAACCATGCCGGCTCGGACCATTACCCCTGAGGCCCCTACTCCGCGAGGGGACCTCGAGCTGACCGTTCCCGTGCGGGTCGGGGCCGGCATGGTCACCATCGCGCTCGAAGTCGCGCACTGCGAGTGGATCTTGCGGATGGCGGCGCTGCTCGCGTTGCGCGACGGGGAGCTGCTGCGGTCCCAGCCGGCGTGGGCGCGGATCGTTGCGGGGCACGTGTCGGACGTGCACGGGGCAACGCTCTGTCTACAGAGCCTGCACGTGGAAGTTTCGGACGAAGAGGGTCGCGTCGTCCGGGTTGTAGAGTTCCCGCGCGATGTCTTCACGGACTTTGCGAGCGCGCGTGCGGCGGGGCTGCTCGGTCATGGTGGGAAGCCGACTATAGGAACGCCCGGGCATGCGGCTGGGGGGACGACCGGGCGTGTGGCTGGCGGCTCGGATGTCGGGGGGAGCGGTCGCCCGTCGGTCGCGTTCTCGCTGCATGCAGAGGGGATGGCCACCGGACGGCTCAGCGTGGCCGTTCCGACCCTGGCGACGATGTCGATCTCGGACCTGGAAGCCACGGCAACCCCGAACGGGCACCCGGCCGACGACTGGATCGTCACGTTCGTGGGCGAGCGTGTGCGCGCGGGCTTCGACGAGCTGACGAGGCGCAGTCGCGCTTCAGGCCTCGAGGTCGCGGGTCGCGTTGCTGCTCGCATCGGGTTCGACCCGGCCCGCCGTGCTTTCGTGCGGATCCTCGACGACGTCGTCATTGCCGATGACGGTCCGGCCACGGCCTTCAGCGTGGTCTCGACCGGGCGGTCGTGGGCCGAGTTCATCGCGACGGCCGAGGACCGGCGCGCGCCGACGTCGGTGCACACGCACATCCACTTCGACCCGGCCGCCTCTGTGCCACCGCCAACGACGATGAGCCCGCCAGCGACCGTGCCGACAGCCGTGCCGAAAGTGGCGCCGAGCCGGGAGCCGATCATCTCGGTCGATGACGTGCTGACGCACCTCACCGTGTTCCCGGATCCGCTCTCCGCGTGTGTCATCGTTTCGCTGTTCGACGAGGGGACCGAAACGACGCTCTACGGCTACACACCGGGGGCACGACTCCGTCGCGAGCCCGGCTACTGGCTGCTCGGGTCGCAGGGCGACTGAACCGAGACCCGACAGGCAGGAACCCATCGACGAGACCATCCAAGGACCCATTTCAGGAGACCATCAGGAGACCATGACGATGACGACCCGCAGGACGCGCACCCGCGCGCATACGTTCGACGTCGACGAGATCATCGACGCCAGTGCCGCTCCGAACCTCTCGCCGGAGCGCCGCGCCGAGATTCGCGAGATCATTGAGGAGGCCTGTGGCCCGCTGGCGGAGCCGATGCAGCACGCGACGACCCAGGCCGCCGTCGCTCGTCGTGCCCTTGCCGAGCTTCAGGAACACGTTCGTACGGTTCGCGAGGGTGCGCGCCTGTGCGGTGTGGTGACGGGCGCGATCAACGGCCGCGTGCGGGTTCGCGTGGCTGGGGTGGAGCGCGAGTTGCCGCGGCCCGATGATGTCGCCCTCGGCATCGGGCAGACGGTCCTGCTCGATTCCGAAGGGCAGATCGTCATCGCAGCCGGAGAGTTCCTCGACGGGGGGAGCACCTTCGTGTGCGTCGAGCAGATCGATGCGCGGCGCGTCCTGGTGCGCTCGCTCCGCGATGATGCGAGCGCGGATGCGTGTCAGCTCGGCATCCTGACCGATGCCGAGGACGTGGCGCATCTGGAGACCGGTGATCGTGTGTTGGGGTACGCGATGGATGGCGGGAACGTGATCCTCGTGACGCGCCGGCTCGGCACAGCGGGGCCGGCCACCGCCGAGGTCGGCGCCAGCCGGGACGTACGCCGGGAGGACCTCGTCGGACTCGAGCACATTATCGAGGAAACAGAGCTGCTGTTCCTCGATGCGTCGTCGCCCGCGCTCGCGCGGTTGGTCGCAATGTCGAGTCGTGGGGTCGTCGGCGTTCTGTTTCAGGGAGAGCCGGGGACGGGGAAATCCGAGCTCGCGCAGTTCTTCGCGGGCGAGGTGCGGCGTCGGGGAGGGCAAGCGCTCTATCGCACGGGGCCCTCGTACCTGTCCAAGTGGGTTGGGGTCGGCGCGGCGGCGCTCCGGGCCGACTTCGCGTTCCTCGAAGAGTCGTATCACGCGACCGGGATCCGGCCGCTCCTCGTGATCGATGAGATGGAGAGCATCGGGCTCGATCGTCGGAACCTGCACGGTACCGGGGCCGGACACCTGGAGGTGCTCGGCGAACTCATGGGGATCATTCCCCGGACGCCGGTGCGGATCATCGCGATCTCGAACGTGGCCAACCGCATGATCGACCCGGCCCTCCTGCGGAGCGGGCGCCTTCGGGTGCTGTCGTTTCCGACGGCTCTCGATCCCGACGGAGTGGCCGCTCTGGGAGCGAGGTGCCTCGGTGACGTTCCATTGGTCGTGGGTGACGAGGCGGCAGATCCAGCTGATACGAAACTGCGATTCGCGGAGGGGTTGAGCGACTTCATTTTCGCGCCCGCCGGTCCGCTGGCGGAACTGCTCCGCGTTCAGCTCACCGATGGTCGGGTGCTGTCGTTCGGCGCCGCAGCGTTCGCGACGGGCGCCGCGCTCGCAGACGGCATCATCCGGCCGCTGGTGGCACGGGGGGTGCGTCGGGATATCCGCGCTGGTCGTGAGGTCCCGTCGCCGGTGGCGCTCGAGGATCTCAGGGCAGCCACGATCGATCACTTCGTCGAGTGGGCCGGCGGCATCACCAAGGACAACGTGCGCAGCATGCTTGGCGACCGGATCCCTGAAGACCAGGCGGTCACGAAAGTAGAGCGGGCGGTCGCTCCGGAGACGTTCACAAGCGCTCGCGCGTAATCCGCGACTCGCGAGCAGAAAGGAACCTCGATCATGACACAGCAGCAACGCAGACAGCCACAGCAGGACCTGGTAGCCACATCGACGCCGCCAGTGGCGCGCGCGGCGTTCTTCGACCAGGAGCGGTCGAGCCAGGTGCGCATCCTTGCCGGGGCGCAGGTCCAGGACATGGCGCTGGGCGGGCAGACGGTCGCGGAAGCACGTTCACTGGCCGGCACCGTCTTTGCCGTCGATCCGAGCGCGCAGGCGTTCGTCGATGGGCGGCGAGTCTCGGACGAGCACGTGCTCGCGAACGGCCAGGAACTCGAGTTCGTGAAGCGCACCGGTGAGAAAGGCGCCCACCGACCGCTCGAGCGCGATCCGGACCCGGGCCCGGACCCGGACCGAGACATGGACATCGCCGAGGTGCTCGCGGCTCTCCGGGCTGGGCGGACCCTCCAGCTGCCGCTCCGTCCGCGAGCACGGGCCCGTCGCGTTCCTGCGCCGGAAGAACGCCGCGTCGGCGACGACCCGACGGTCGGCCGAGCGGAGCGCGCAGGTGACGCGTCACAACCGGATCGGCGGGTGCGGCCGATCCGCGGCCTCTCGCTCGAGGTCACGGGCGACGAGCTTGTCTGGAAACGAGGGGCCCGGGGAGGCGGGCGCGCGAAGGTCCACGATCTCGCCGCGAGCCTGGCCGATGTCGGGAGCACGCGTGATCGGTGGCTGGTGTCTCCACGGGGCGTTCGCCTGATGGTGGAACGTGACGAGGGCGACGTCGTCGGTGTGGTCATCGAGATGGAGCCTGGTCCGCGGCAGGTCGGCTGGATCAGCGAAACCTCTGAGCGCCCGTGTGGTGCGGGGACGCGGTACGCCGTCCGCCGGCTGAGCTTTCCCTGGGTCGTGCTGGTCGTCGTGTTCGAATCCGGTGAGCTGACCGATCTGCAGCAGGCCTTCTATCGCACCCAGCCACTGGGCTCGGCCGGGGACCCGCTCTACTACAGCAATCTGCTGAACTGCATGCCGAGCACGCACGGGCTCGAGGCCAAGCTCTGTCTCCGGAAGATGCCCGGACGGCTTGCCGATCTGACCTGGGAGGAGCGCATCAACAGCGTGACGGAACACTTCTGGGAGGCGAGCTTCAACCGTTCGGCGGATATCGACGAGCACAAGAGCTTCTACTGGTCGGGAGGGGAGGTCGATGCGCGCCTGGCCGACGTTACCGCGTGGGAGCGGGCAACGACGGCCGAGCCGTATTTCGCGCTCGGCCTGCCGTGGCGGCAGGCGCCGTTCTCGATCGGCGAGACTCTCGAGCGGATGCTCGACGAAGTGGCGCCACGACCGCAGATCGAACGCGTCGAGGACCTCGTGACGGCCCTCCAGCGCCGGCAGCGTGGAGCGTGACGCGATGATCCCCGAGGTGTTTCCCGCCATGGTCCATGCGGTGTTTCCGGTCGTGAGCAAGGATGAGCACTTCGTGCCTCTCGACGTGTCCGCACGCTACGTCATCGCCGCCAACGGGATCTTTCTCGAGCAGCGGACGCCATTCTTCGCCGCGGCGGTCCGCGTCGACCGGGTGGCTGGCATGCGCGTCGAGGGGCTCGAACCGCACGCGGAATGGCTCGAACTCGCGCTCCCGCCGCTCGATAGCGACTACGTGGCGCAGGCGGTGTCCTTCTTCCGGACTGTCTACCAACGCTGGGGCGGCGAGGCCATTCTCCTGCTGTTCCGCGAGCGACCGGAAGGCGAGCGCCCGGCGCGCTGGGCACTCGACGCCCCGCCACAATTGATGAGTGGTCAGTGGCATGCGGACGGATTCCACGCGGCGATGCGCTTGGCCTACGGCAGCTGCGACAAACCGGGGCCGGCGTACGTCCGCGCCGGCTCGATCCATAGCCACGGGGCCGGTGCGGCGTACCACAGCGACACCGACGTGCAGGACGAGGTCGGGGGCGCCGGTCTCCACATCACGGTCGGTCGCGTCGATGCGGCACTTCCGGAGTTCGCCGCCTCGTTCGTCGTGGGGGAGACGCGTTTCACCGTACCCGTCGAGGATGTCTTGGCACCGCTCGAAGCACCGCGCGACCCGCCGCCCCACTGGCTGCCGCGGGTCGCCCCGGCTACGGGGCACGTGCGCCCTGCGCTACCCGCGGGAGGGGTTCCACGATGCGCATAGTGCTGATCGGGTGTGGGGGCATCGGTGGGGCGGTCGCCCCGGTCTTGTGTCGGTTTCTCTATGCCGAGCGACGCCGAACGCACATCCTGTTCGTCGATGGCGATACCTACGAGCGGAAGAACGAGGCTCGGATGGCTCTGGCCTGGACGCGAGCGAACAAGGCCATCGCCCTGGCTGGGGAACTTGCCGAGGCTTTTGGGAGGGTGCTCACGATCGAGTCGGTGCCGGAGTTCGTGACCCCCGATCGTCTGCCCGACATCGTTCAGAATGGCGACGTCGTTTTTCTCGCCGTCGACAACCACAGGACCCGGAAGCAGGTGGCTGACCATGTGGCTGAACTCGACGACGTCACCCTGATCTCGGGGGGAAACGATGGTGTGGAACACGGGGAGGATGGATGTTTCGGGAGCGTGCAGATCGTGCGTCGTGCCGACGGGCGCAATCTGACGAGCCGTCTCGACGCCTTCCATCCGGAGATCGCCGAGCCCGCGGACCGATCACCGGGCGAGGTGGTGGTTGGATGTGAGGATCTTGCCGAGTCGAGCGCGCCGCAGCTTCTGTTCACGAACGTTTTCGTGAGCGCGGTCATGCTGAACGCCTTCTACGGATGGCTTCGGGGGACCCTTCGTTACGAGGAGGTGTACCTGGATGCGGGCCAGAACCGTGTTCAGCCGGTCGAGCGTCAGGGGGAAGCGTAGTTGGATCTGTGCCTCCGCCAGGAGGCGCGGCGTAGCCTGACCTAGAAGATGACGCCCTGAACCGCCAGCACGAACGATGGTGGACCCGGGACGTAGCTGCTCGAGAGAACGCACAATCCCTGACTCGGGTCCGTGGCGAAGGGTGCGAAGGTGCCGCTGACGGAGGCGCACGCACCGGCCGCCGTGTACGTCAACGTGGGCTCGGGCTCATAGCATTCGACGGTGGTGATATGGATCTTGTCGCCCGGGGGTGCCGGGCACAGCCCCGGGAGTTCGGTCGAGCCTGCGAACTTGATCTTCGCCTTCTGGCTCGTCGGGTTCCCCGAGACCTCGCCGCGCAGGATGAACCCGCCGCAGCTTCCCGCGGCGCTGTCGATGAAGTTCATCAGGCAGATCACCTCGTCGCCGGTGCCGGGCAGGCCGTCGCCGGGAGGGAGGCCGGCCATCTTCTTGAGCTGGATCTGTGCTTTGCACTTGTCGTCGAACTTGAACTTTGCGCCGCTGACCCCGGGGACGAACAGCCCGCTGGCGACCACGGGCGTGAATCCGGCGTTGCAGAGGTCGCGGTCGTAGCCGACGGGCCCATGATTGACCATGTTGCCCTGGATCTTCTCGCCCGCGAATGCCTGGGGCGACAGAAGGAGCAGGGCGAGCAGGACGGTAGTGCTGGCGACGGGTCTCATGGTGGTCCTCCGTTTTGGAGCGGTGCGGTTGTGGGTGACGAGCGCAGCGGCGATCGTACTACCCTCGGCGCAGGGATGTCCATGAGGTTGCGGCAGGGATGACGCTATGCGCCATGCACGCTACACTCGCCGGCACGGAGGACAGTCCTATGAGTAACGACGCCCATACGCGCACCGAGGCGCAGGCCGAGGAGTTGTTGTACGATCCGAGCGTCCCGACGCCCACCCACGGCGAGCGGGCCCGAACGCTGGCGGCAGGTATCCGGACGGGCACGCTCTGCACCATTGCCAAGGAACCGGCGGGTTTTCCCTACGGTTCGTTTGTCACGTTCGCGATGGCCGAGGCCAATCCGGTCTTTTTCATCAGCGAGTTGGCCGAGCACACGAAGAACCTCCATGGAGATCCGCGTGCATCATTGCTCGTGGCGGAGGGTGGCGAGGCTGATCCGCTGGCGAACGGGCGTGTGACGCTGCTCGGGAGCGTCCGCAAGCTGGAAGAGGGGGCGGAGCGCGAGGCCGCGAAGGCCGCCTATCTGCAGGCCCATCCGAATGCGGCGTACTACATCGACTACGCCGACTTCGGCTTGTGGCGGCTGGACGTCGAGGGGATCCGCTACATCGGCGGGTACGGTCGCATGTCGTGGGTGGATGCGAAGGAGTGGCGCGCGGGCGAGCCCGATGCGATTGCGCCGCACGCACGCGCCATCATCGAGCACATGAACGCCGACCACAGCACGACCATGGCCGACTACTGCCGTGCCTTGACCAAGGCGACGGATGTGACGGCGGCCACGATGACGAGCGTCGATCGCTATGGGTTCGAGATGTCGGCGGAGACCGGGCGTGGCCCGCGCCCGATCCGGCTGGCGTTCTCGGCGCCGATCGCGACTCCCGACGAAGCCCGTCGTGAGATGGTCGCCCTGGCGAAGCGTGCCCGGGAGGCGCTCGGCGCCGGGGCGACCTGAAACGAGAAAGGCCCCGCCAGCGTGAGCCGGCGGGGCCTTTCTGCGTGTTGCTGAGGTTTCCTTACTACAGCGTTACCACGTTGGCTGCGGCGGGGCCCTTCGGGCCGTCCGCAACTTCGAATTCTACCTTGGCGCCTTCGGCGAGGCTCTTGAAGCCTTCGCCCGAAATTGCGCTGAAATGACAGAAGACATCCTTCTCACCATCGTCCCGCGTGAGGAAACCGAAGCCCTTGTCGTCGTTGAACCACTTCACCGTTCCTGTAACTCGCACTGCCGTACTCCTAGTTCTCGAATCGCCGGAGTGCGGCTCTGCTACTTTGCTGCATCGTCCGTACCCTTCCGACTACTCGTCTTGCTGGGAAACCGTCCCATCGGTGGCGCCGCCACCATCGGGCGCCGTATGCGAGGGCCCACCCTGGGCACCCCTAGATTCATGGTCCGGGAGCATAGCGGATCATGGGGCGTTTGGACACACCAACTAGGTCGATAGGGCGGTAGTTATTGGAATCGCAAGGGAAATGACCTTCTGGGCTGTGGGCCACGACCTCCCGCGAGGCCCTGGGTGGGTCAGGTGCCGGAGTGCGTTTCTCGGCGCGCGGCGCCCCGCTGCCGCTGCAGCAGCTCGGCGCGCTCTTTGACCGCCTGGCTCATCGCCTGAAAGCCCGCGTGCAGCCTCCGGCCGAGGAGCGTCATCACCAGTGGCGCGAGCCAGCCCTGCAACGCGAAATCGGAGACGTAGTGCGTGCGTGTATCGCCCTCGGCACGGACCTCCTGGCAGCGTCGGCTCCGGATCGGCGAGCCCGCGCGTCCCGGGACGCCCCAGCACACCCGGGTCCCGGGTTCGTGTTCCAGAATCGTTTCGCGTTGAGGCTGCACCAGGAAGGGGAGGACCTTGACCCGCATCGCGATCGGGTCGCCGACCGCAAGGCTCGAAACGGCCCGAACTACGAAGGGGTTCCACTCCTCGTAGCGTGGGAGATCGCTCACGACCTCCCAGACGAGGGGGGCGGGCGCATCGATGACGAGAGCAAAGCGGATATCGCCGGACATCGGAGGCACATAGCGCACCGATACCGCCTCGCCCAGCGCCGGGCCTGGCTGCCCTTCGGGAGTCCCGCTATTCTCCCGGACGGCCGTGCCATGGCGGCGCGCCGAATACAGGAACAGGGAGATCGTACGTGCCTGAGGACGACAAGCAGACCTCCGCCGAGCGTATCGCCAGTGGCAAGTCGTGGGAGGAGTTCTGCGACACGCTGAAGAGTGCTGGCGCGACGATTCTCGACGAGGGGGGGCCGACGAGCGAGCTCGATCGGGCAGAGGGGTTTCGCTATCTGAGCCGGCTCACCCGGGCGGCGCTCGAGGCTTTCGTCGAGTACGCGGATCCGCTCGCGCCGGTCCTGCACCGGCCCGTGCACGAGACCGCGAAGATCGGGGCCGACAATCCCGACAACTACTACCAGACGGCGGCCATCAGTGGTGCGCACGAGTACCGCATCCGCGGCGTGCGCGGCACGATCCACTATCTCGACTTCGCCACGCAAACGAGCGGTGTCGCGAGTTCGGGCGATTCGAAGCAAGGGGGGCACCTCGATGCGCAGTCGCTCGAGATCGCACCCGATGGGAGGTTCGAGATCATCCTGAGCGCCGAGAAGCGCCCGGGAAACTGGTTGCCGATGACGCCCGATACCTCATCGCTGATCGTCCGCCAGACGTTCCTCGATCGTGACACCGAGAAGCCTGCGACCCTCCACATCGAGCGCATCGGAGGCGATGGAAAGCCGCTGCCCCTTACGGCCACGGCGCTCGACGTCGGCTTCTTGTCAGCGGCCGGCCTGGTCGTCTCCTGCGCCTCGCTCTTCTCGACCTGGGCGCAGGGTTTCCAGAAGCATACCAACGCGCTGCCGAAGTTCGACGACTCCGTGTCGATGGGCGCGGGGGGCGATCCGAACATCTGCTACTACCATAGCTACTGGAAGCTGGCGCCCGACGAGGTGTTGGTCATCGAGGCGACACCGCCGGTATGCGAGGCCTGGAATTTTCAGCTCGACAACCATTGGATGGAGTCGCTCGACTATCGGTACCATCGCATCCACGTGAACAAACACACGGCGCGCTATCGCGCTGACGGCTCGGTACGAATCGTGGTGGCGCACCAGGATCCTGGCGTCGACAACTGGATCGATACCGCTGGGCATTCGCAGGGAACGATGTGCTTCCGGTGGATCCGCGCCACGGAGCACCCGCAGCCGCAGACGCGCGTCGTCAAAGCCTCGGAACTCGAGGCTTGAGCACGGCGCCAACCGCGGGGTTCCGGGTGCCACCCTTTCCCGGGCCGGTCCGGCTGGCGCTTGCTGGTTGGCGCGGGCTCGAGCGGGCCGGTCTGGGGCGCGCCTCGCTCGAGATCGACAGCCTCATCGCGGCGGCGCGCCGGGCCAGCGGATTGCACGAGTTCGCAGACGAATCGTTTCGCGAGGCACTGAGTCGCCTCGTCGTTTCGGCTGACGAGGAGGCGCATCTGCATCCACTCGGCCGGATGGCGTTCCGCCAGGGGCTGGTCCGGAATCTCGTGAACCGGTTGCGTCTCGAAGATCTTGCCACCCGGTACCCCGAGATCGGTACCCAGCCGGTGAGCGCGCCAGTGTTCATCCTCGGCCTGCAGCGGACGGGAACGACGATGTTGCACCGGTTGCTGACCTGCGAGCCGACTCTGCGTCCGCTTCTGTCCTGGGAGGCGATGAATCCGGCACCGCTACCGGGTCGAGCGGAGGACGAACGCGCGACCAGGATCCGGAAGGCGGAGATGGCCGAGCGTGCACTCCGCTATCTCGCTCCGGATTTCTTCGCGATCCACCCCGTCGAAGCGCGCGCTCCCGAAGAGGATGTGCTGCTGCTCGACCTGAGCTTCGTGAGCCCGACGGCCGATGCCACCATGTACGTCCCGCGCTACTCGGCATGGACCCGCGCCATCGATCAGCGTCCCGCCTACCGCTATTTCCGTCGGTTCATCCAGCTCCTGCTGTGGCAGCAGGGCGGAACGTGGCTCGGGAAGACGCCGCATCACCTCGAGAATCTCGACGCGCTCCTCGACGTCTTCCCCGACGCGCGAGTCATCCATACCCACCGCGACCCAACGCGTGTCGTTGCGTCGTTCTGCAGCATGATGGCTCACGGACGTGCGATCTTCAGCGAACGCGTGGACCCGCACGAGGTGGGCGCCGCTCTCGCGGAGCGCGCGGTTCGCGCGGTCACCCGGGCCATGGCGGTGCGTGATCGGGTCGGTTCCGCCGCGTTCCACGACGTCGCCTACGAGGACCTGGTGGCCGACCCCATGGGGCAGATGCAGCGCATCTATGCTTTTCTTGGGCTCGAGCTTACGCCGACGACCGAGGCCTCCATGTCCGCCTGGCGGACGGGCAATCCGCAGAACAAGCATGGCGTGCATCGCTACCAACTCGAGGACTTCGGGCTCGACCGCAGCGCCTTGCGGGGCGAGTTCGAGCCGTATTGCCGGCGCTTTGGAATCCAATGTGATTGAGGTGACAGCATGAGTGACATGACGGGTCGGGTGTGTCTCGTCACGGGAGCAACCGACGGCCACGGGCGTGCCGTGGCCCACGAACTGGCGCGTCGCGGCGCCGATGTCGTGCTGCTCGGTCGCTCGCCCGAGAAGAGTCGTCGGGTCCAGGAGGACATCGCCAGTGAGAACGGGGGAAAACGCCCCGAAGTTCTCCTGTGTGACCTGTCGTCCCGCGCGGAGATCGACCGCGTTGCGGGCGACTATCTCGCCAGCGGGCGACCGCTGCACGTCCTGATCAACAACGCCGGGCAGGTCAGTCAGACCCGCCAGCAGAATGCGGACGGCATCGAGCTCAACTTTGCGGTCAACTATCTGGCGACCTTCCAGCTGACGCTCCGTCTGTTGCCCCGGTTGATCGAGAGTGCTCCCGCGCGGGTCGTGAACGTCGCGTCCGACACCTACAAGATCGCCGCGCTCGACTTCGACGACCTCATGTTCGAGCACGGGTACTCGTTCATGCGCGCCTACGGACGCTCGAAGCTTGCGATGGTGTACTTCACCATCGAGCTGGCCCGTCGTATCACCGGCCGCGGGGTCGGTGTGAACGCCGTCGATCCCGGCCCGATCGCGTCCAACATCGGCGCCAACAATCCTGGCCTCGCCTATCGCATCATGGGGCCAGTGATTCGCTCCTTGTTCCCGAGCCCTGCGCGCGCGGCCCGGACGGCATTGCTCGTGGCGACCGATCCGGCGCTCGCGGAAGAGAGCGGGGCGTACTACCGTTCACAGAAGCGGCGTGCGCGGGTGCTCGACTTCGATGCCGAGACGAGCGCGCGGCTCTGGGCGCGGAGCGTCGAGCTGACCGGCGTCGATCTGTAGGCCCGCGGTCGCTATCGCTCGCGCGTTCGATCTCGCCCTGACGGTCGCGACGCTGGACGGAAGCTCAGAATCCCGGCCAGTCCTTGTGGGGCTGCGCGAGGACGCGTCGGACGCCCGGTTCGAAATGTTCGAGCGACAGAGTTTCTGCGTTCGGATCAAACGCGCGTTGATCGTACTTGGCGCAGAACTCTTCCGTGTAGTCGAACCACGGGCTGTCGCGGTAGCGTTCGCGGAGATCGCGATCGCCGCCGAGCAGGTGGAAGTAGTAGTAGCCCTGAAACACGAAGTGCTTGGCGACCATCCAATGATTCTGCTCGGAGACGAAGGGGCGGAGCATGGCTGCGGCGACATCGGCGTGATTGTAGGCCCCGAGGGTGTCGCCGATGTCGTGCAGTAGCGCGCAGACGACGTATTCCTCGTCGCGGCCGTCACGCTCCGCGAGCGTCGCGGTCTGCAGGCAGTGCGTCAGGCGATCGACGGCGAAGCCGCCGTAGTCGCCGCCGAGAAGGCGGAGGTGCTCGAGGATCCGATCCGGAAGCGACTCCCGAAAGGGTGCACTCGCGTCGACGATGCGCTGCCAATCCTCGACGGTGCCTTCGGTCATGGCGTGGAACTCGGCGCGGGGCCTGGGTGCGGATGATTGCGACATGTGCGATGTGCTCCTCTGCGTTTGTTACACGCGCTCCCGTTTCTGTAAATGACGCTGCGGACACCACGCGTTGAGCGGGTGCCGCGGCTCGTGGTACGGTCCCGGCCCATGGACGTTGCCGTACAGCTCGCTGGAATGACCGCCGACCGCCTTCTCGTCGCCGCGCGTGAGATGGAGGAGCTGGGATTCTCCTCCATATATGTGCCCGATCACTTTGCGGACGAGCCGCCAGGGACGTCGACCTTGAGCGACACGACCCCGATGCCCGAGGCGTTGACCGCCCTCGCCGGCATCGCCGCCGCGACGTCGCGCGTGCGGATCGGAGGTCATGTGTTGTGCAACCTCTTCCGGCATCCCGCAGTCACCGCGCAGGCGATGGCCACGATTGATCAGATCTCGGGCGGGCGTGCGCTCCTGGGTCTCGGAGCGGGTTGGACCAGGAACGAATTCGACATGACCGGGATCCCGTATCCCGACATCAAGCCGCGGCTCCGGATGCTGGACGAGGCGCTGCAGGTGATCACCTCCCTCTGGAGTCAGCCTCGCACGACCTTCCGGGGAGAGTTCTACGAGCTCGTGGATGCGTTTCTCACGGTGCAGCCGGTCAAACAGTCGCCGCTTCCCGTTCTTCTTGGTGGGAGCGGCAAAGGCCTGCTTCGGATCGCCGCGCGCCATGCCGACATTGTGAATGTGATCGTCGACCTCGGAAGCGCGGGGACGGTGCGTATCGAAGAGGTGGCCAAGCTCACGGAAGAGGCCTACCGGGCGAAGCTCGACTTCGTGCGCTCGGAGGCCCAGAAGCACGGTCGCGAGATCGCGCTGTCATCGACGCTCTTCGTGCTCGCGATCACCGATGACGAGGCCGAGGCGAAAGCGACCCTGGAAGGATTCGCCGCCGGATTCGGGCTCGACCCCGGTCTGGTGGGCACGCTGCCGATGGCGTTGATCGGTACGCCGGGGCAGTGCATCGAAGAATTGCAGCGCCGTGAGCGCGAGTGGGGCATCAGCCACCTCGTCCTGTCCGCTGCCGGAGGGCCGGAGATGGTCCAGAGGTTCGGTCGCGACGTCCTCCCCAAGCTCTGAGGATCTATGAGCCGTCTGTTCGGACCGATTCGTCAAAACGGCTACGTCGTTCGCGATCTCGAGTCGGCGATGCGGCACTGGACCGAGGTGCTGCACGTCGGGCCGTTCTTTCATCTGCCGCACGTGGAGGCCGACGAGGTCGTCTATCGCGGTGAGCCGACGCCCGTGGATATCTCGATTGCGCTGGCGTTCTCGGGAGATCTCCAGATCGAACTCATCCAACAGCACAACGACGCGCCGAGTGTGTACAAGGATTTCCTCGACGCTGGCCACGAGGGTCTACAGCACGTTTCCGCCTGGACGCCTGACTATGACAGTGCGCTGGTGAGGTTCGAAGCGGCTGGACAGCGTGTCCTGCAGTACGGGACTCTTCCTGGCGGTCTCCGCTTCGCGTACTTCGACACCGAGTTGCATCCCGGGACCGTCTTCGAGATCTCGAACCTGACCGCGGAGGCTTTCAAGCCGATGCTCGATGCGATGCAGGACGCGGCGCGGACCTGGGACGGGACCGATCCCATCCGCGGGGTGTAGGGTAGTTCGGTAGGGAGTCGGTTGCAGCAGCTGCACGGCTGCGGCATAGGCGATTCATGCCTACTCTCAAGCTGACGTACTTCGATATGCACGGTGGTCGGGGTGAAGCTGCCCGCTTGGCGCTCTTCATCGGGGGGATCGCCTTCGAGGATCGCCGGATCCCGTTTGCGGAGTGGGGTGCCCTCAAGCCCGAGACGCCGTACGGCGCCATTCCAATTCTCGAGATCGACGGCGAGGTCATTGCGCAGTCGAACGGGATCAATCGCTTCGTCGGAAAGCTCGCCGGACTGTACCCGACCGATCCTCTGCAGGCCGCGCTTTGTGACGAGGCGATGGGCGTCGTGGAGGATATCGCCGTTCCGATTGTCGCGACCTTCGGTATCAGCGATCCCGCCGAGCTGAAGGCGACACGGGAGGCGCTCGTCGAGGGGCCGCTCACCTTCTATCTCGATCGGTTGGCGAAACGATTGGCGAAGCGGGGCGGACAGTACTTTGCCGACGATCGCCTCACGGTGGCCGACTTGAAGGTGCTCGTCTGGATCAAGCATCTCCGCTCCGGGAATCTCGACCATGTCCCTGCAGACCTGGTCCAGCGGGTTGCGCCGTTGCTCGTCGAGCATTGCGATCGCGTGCGCGCGCATCCGCAGGTGAAGGCGTACTACGAGAAGCAGGCCGCCGCGTGAGCTGTACGGCTACGGGTGGTTGGCGACCCGCACGTTCAGAACCGTAGCGGTAGCACGGCGGAAGACGGGGGCGTGGTCTCGATCGGGGCCGCGCCCCTTGTGCGTTCGGGCGTCTAGCGGCTAGAGGCTAGGGGGAGACGCGTGTTCTGACGGAGATGATGTTCGACGTGGAGCTGAGCTGATGGACGAGGAGCCGACAAGACTCCTCACATTGCCGAAAGCGACCTCGCGTGCGCGTGTGCAGTTGCGCTGCGGCGAGCGTAGCTGGACGGTCGATGAGGAATTCCCGGCGTTCGGATTCGGTCGCGCCGAGGAGTGTGCGCTCCGGATCGAGCACGATTTCGTCTCCCGGATGCACGGTGAGGTGTTTCACAAGAACGGGCGGCCGTATCTCCGTGATCAAAGCTTGAACGGTACCCTCGTCGTGCGGCGGCAGGGGCCCATGACGGCGCTCGAGGACGAGACCGTTCTGCTCGAGGGCGCGGGGAGTTTGCGGCTCGGGCATCGCGACGGACCCGAGATCATCTTCAGTGTGGAGACGCTTGGCGAGGACGGCGCGACCTGGGAGGGCGAGCAGATGGATTCGCCGCCCGAGGCAGCGCTGGCGGCCGAGCGCAGTGTCTTTCGCCGCGAGGGGGAATACTGGACCCTCGGGTACGCGGGAGAGGTGTTGCGCTTGAAGGACGTGAAGGGGCTCCGGTGTCTGGCGCATCTGCTTCGGCATCCTGCACAGGAGTTCCATGCGCTCGACCTGGCATTGGTGGCGACCGACGCCGAGGTGCCAGATGCGGTCGCCGTTCCCCGCGAGGATGCCGAAAGCATGCAGGTTCCGGAGGGCGGGAGCGCAGGGCCCATACTCGACGCCCAGGCGAAGGCCGCGTATCGCGCGCGCGTCGGGGAACTGCGCGATGATCTCGCCGAAGCCGAGCGCAACAACGACGTTGGTCGCAAGGAGATGATCCAGGAGGAGCTGGAGCAGATCGCGACGCAGCTCGCGGGCGCCGTCGGTCTTGGCGGCCGCGATCGCGAGGCGTCGTCGGATGCCGAGCGCGCCCGGGTCATGGTGACCATGCGCGTCCGCGATGTCGTCAAGAAGCTCTTGCATCACCACCCGAAGCTCGGGGGCCATCTTCAGAACAGCGTGAAGACGGGCCGCTTCTGCTCCTACGAGCCCCGCGAGCACGTGCCCGACTGGGAGCTGTAGACTCACCTAAGTCCTGAATGAGACAGGAGATTCCTGTCCGTCACAGCTGCCGTGACATCGTCACGGTCGTTGTTACTCCCTTCCGACAACTCAACGGCATCGGGCCTGAACGGTCCGACCGAATCGGAAGGAGTACAGGACCATGAACAACAGAATCCAGAAGCTCATCGGCCGATTGGCCCTCGCCGGTACCGTCGGACTCGTCTTCGGAACGATGGCGTATGCGCAGGACCTCGACGGGACCGCAACGCTGCTGCAGCCGGCCGGGACGCTGATCATGCCGTTCGATCAGACGGCAAACCACGCCAGCTTCCAGCTGGTCACTCGCGTTGGTCCGGGCACGGGCGGCGGCGGGCCGATCGCGACGCATTGGTCGTACTGGTCGGAGGATTGCCGGCATCTGGTCGACGTCTTCGTCTGTTTGACCCCGCAGGACACCAAGGTGATGGATCCGGCCAGTGTGCAGGGTGAGATCCAGTCGCCCAATCCGCCGAGCAACAACGCGGTGGGTTCCATCACGGACCTGACTGGTGAGCGCGGTTTGGTGACGGTGACTGCGTTCGAGGCCGATGCTGGCCCGTCCGGTCTCGAGTGCAACGTGATCGACGCCGACGCCGTTCTGCCGAACGAGATCTTCGGTGGGTGGGTGATCGCCAACACCACGACCAACGCCGCCTTTGGCGCCGACGCGATCGGTGTGGCTCCGGATACCCTTCCTGACCCTGCGCTCATCGTCGAGAGCGGGATCTTCATCCAGACCTTCAACCCGCAGAGCCTCGCGGACTCCGAGGTCATCGTGATGACCGCGGAGGTCGGCGCCGGGAACGGTCGCTTCCTCGAGAGCGAGATCGGTCCGATCCAGCGCGATCGGCCGGATGGCGATCACGTGTGCTGCAACGTCTCGTTCACCGACAATCTCGAGATCACGACGTCGCTTCCCGACCTGTGTTTCCAGTGTGTCGGGTTCAACCCGATCTCGGCGCTCCAGGCCGAGGCTGGTGAGGTCTCGATCATTCCTCCGAATACGACTGTCGAGTCACCGGGTTTCCTCACCTTCAGCAACTGCGAGACCGTGACCGCCGATGGCGTGGTGGACGAACTCGGGATCGACTTCGACCAGTTCCTCTTCGCCGTACACGGGCAGGCGATTGGTGCCTTCGGCGCAGCGATTCACGGCAAGTACTCGGGCGAGGCCTTCTAACTGAAGGCGCACCTGCCACACGCTGTCGCCGCAAAGGGGGCTGGGTCACGGACCCGGCCCCCTTTTTTCATGTGACGCCCGCTACGGGCTCCGTGGCGGCGGCGAGTAGCGCGCTAGAAGAACTCGGTGAAGATCGGCTGACCGGTGTGCGCGGTGAGGCCGCCGTCGACGACCAGCATGGCACCGGTGATGTACGCCGCCTCGTCCGAGGCCAGGAATGCGGCGGCGGTCGCGACCTCTTCGGGCTTGCCCACGCGGCCCATCGGGATACGGCGCGCGTATTCCTTGGCGATGTCGGGGTGCTCGATCAGGGGTGCGGCCAGCGGCGTTTCGATCGGGCCCGGGCAGACGGCGTTGACGCGAATGCCTTCACGGGCGTGATCGAGGGCCAGCGAGCGTGTGTAGTTGACGACGGCACCCTTGGCGGCGTTATAGGGGCCGAGCCCGTAGTCGCCATGGGTGCCCGAGATCGAGGCGGTGTTGACGATGGCGCCGCCGCCGACTTCGCGCATCCTCGGAATGGCTGCCTTGCATCCAAAGAAGATCGAGTCGACGTCGACCGCCAGGACGCGCTTCCAGTCCTGGACCTCGATGTCAGGGGCGCGTCCGAGAGTGCCGATCCCGGCGTTGTTGAGGAGGATGTCGAGGCGGCCGAACGTACTGACCGTCTTGGCCACAGTCGCTTCCACCTGATCATAGTCGGCAACGTCCACCTCGACCGACGCTGCCGCCGTGCCGAGTTCCCGTGCCAGGGCAGCGGCGCCGTCGGCGTTCAAGTCGGCGATCATGACTTGCGCGCCACCCGCCACCAGCAGTCTGGCGGTGGCAGCTCCAATGCCCGACGCACCCCCGGTGACGAGCGCGACCTTTCCTTCGAAACGATTCTTCACGGTGCAGGCTCCTTCTGGGATGTAGTGCCCGACGGAAGCGTCCGGCCCCGCGGACAACTGACACCTCCTCGGGGGCAGGGCAACGGGCGAGCCGTCGCGCGTCTGTGGGACGGCGCCACGCCTTGGCAGGGCGCCCCATGATCGAAAGCTCGGATCCTCCAGAGGCTTGACGAACGCTGGGGGCTGGAATATAAAACTGACTAGTCAGTCCTTATGGAGTCGACCGAGCAGACCAGCAGCGCAACCCCCGCTCTCCGTCGCCGGGGGACGCGCCACGCGCCGGCCGAAACGCGCCGCGCGCAGATCCTGACGGCGGCCCTCGGATGCTTCGCAGCGTCGGGGTACGAGCGGGCGACGATCGACGACGTGGCGCGGGATGCGGGGTTGTCGAAGGGAAGTGTGTATCGCTTCTTCAGCAGCAAGGACGCCCTCCTGTTCGCGCTCTTCGACGAGTTCGAGCGGTTGGTTCTCGCCGAACTCGATGGCGCCGACGGGGACGAGGTGCTGCCCAAGCTCGAACGCACCGGAGCGATGGTTGCCGACGTGCTTGGTGGTCAGCGTCATCTCATGCAGACCTGGATCGAGTTCTTCGGGCACCGCGGTAGTCGCGAGCGCATGAGCGGACTTTACGACCGTATGCGCCAGCGTATCGCCCGCATGGTGCGCGCCGGGGTGCGTTCGGGGGAGATCGCCAAGGTAGACCCGGCCGATGCGGCCGCGACGGTCGTGGGGGCCCTCGAGGGGCTCCTGCTGCAGGCGATGGTGGATCCGGACTTCGATGCTGGCCGGCGCTATCCGGGCATGTGGCAAGTGCTCGAGCGCGGCCTGAAAGGAACGAAAGGCTGATGCAAGGTACGGCAGTTCATGACCAGCGAGCGCGAGAGCCGCGAGCGGATGATGCGAACGCAGACGAATCCAGGCCGGACGATCTCGGGGGTACCGAGCCCGGTACGCATGGGACGCAAGGAGCGGCTGAGCTCCGGGCATGGCGGCGCCATGTCGTCGCGTTCGCCTGGCCGACCGTCGTGTTTGCCGGCGTGATCGTCGTGGCGTTCGCGACCGTCGTTGCGTCCGCGGTCGTGGGTGCGATTCCGCTCTGGCTCGGCTTCCTGCTGAATACGGTCGTGGCCTACGCGGCCTTCACGCCGGGACACGAGGCGGCCCACTGGAACATTGCGGGTCGGCACAGCCGCTTCCGTTGGCTGAACGAGGCCTGCGGCTGGATCAGCATGGCGATCATGTTCGACAACTTCGCGGTGCTCCGCGCAGCGCACATGCAGCATCACGCCCACACGAATGATCCCGAGAAGGATCCCGACTACTTTGTCCCCGACTCCAGTGCGTTTCGCGTGCTGGTCCGCTCGTTCGTGCTCTTCAGCGGATATCTCCGGGACTACGTCGCCGATACGAAGCGCAAGCCGAACGGTCGGCGGCGCCGACTCGGCGCGCTCTGTTTCTCGGGCGGTCTCGTCGCGATCGCCATCGGACTGGGGGCTGCTGGCTACCTGCGTGAAGTCCTGGCGCTCTGGGTTCTCCCCGCGCCCGCGGCGTTCCTGATCCTGGCGCTCGTGTTCGACTACCTTCCACACCGCCCGCATCGGAGCGTCGAACGCTACACGAATACGAAGATCATTCTGTTCCCAGGGCTGAACACGCTCCTCCTGGGGCAGAACTATCACCTCATTCACCACCTCTACCCGGCGGTGCCGTTCTATCGGATGGGCGCGTGCTTTCGGGACGTGAGGAGCAATCTCGTCGCGCACGGGGCCCCCATCGTCGATCTCACCGGCGCGCCGGCACCGCGCTGAGCGACAGCCCGCGAAGTGACTTCGCGGGCTGCGCGAGCAGTGCGGGTGGAGCGTCGCCTAGTCTTCGGGCGTCGCTGGACGCATCGAGTCGGGGCCCCAGAAGGCGCGCATCGAGGTGATGAGTCCCTTCTCGTCGAACGACATGACATCGATGACTTCGAGCGCTTGCCGTGCGGGGCCCTCCGGGCCGATGAGGACCAGGAGCGGGGCGGCGGCCTCACTACCGGCTACCCGGACCGGGCCGGTGATCTTCATGGCCACGGTGCCCGCGGAGGCCTTGTAGAACTCGCTGATCGCGGCGCGGCCCTTCAAAGGGGCCGCACCTACCGGATCCTCGATCGTCGCGTCTTCGTGGTACATGGCCACGATGGCCTCGTGGTCCCCGCTCGTAATGAGTTGGGGGTAGCGCTCGAGTACGCTGCGAATGTGATTGGCGTCGGGCATATTGGCCTCCAGGTCGATGTGGTGAAAGTGATGCCCATGCGCCTCGTCAGCGCGCGGGCGTGGGTACGACGGGTGTCTTTGGTTTCGGGGCGTCGCCCTGGATCTCCTGGGCTTGCAACTCGATGGCCTGGCCGAGTGTGCCGAGGCCGGAGAACGCGACGTCCGTGGCGATGAACGCCTGCATCAAGTCGTCGGTCATCGATTGGCCATCGCCGGGGCGAAGCACGATGGGGCCGTCGATCCGCTCCCGCAGGCTGCCCTCGAGGGATTCGAGGCGAGTGACGACTTCCTCCAGGGCGGCGAAACTCGGATAGCGAATCCCGAAGTGTGGAATGCCATGGGGCCGCGTGCGTCGCTTCTCGCGATAGCCTTCGAGGCTTTCCGCCAAGGTCGTATCGGCGCGAAGCGCATCGCGCAGAGCACGTTCGAGCGCGAGCTGCTCGGGGCGGATTTCGGAGAGGTAGAGGACATTGTTCACGATGTCGCGATCGTTGCCGTTGATGAAGGCGAACGCATAGGTCGGATGGGCGGTCGTGTCGACCACGCATCCGAGGGTCCGGAGGAAGGTCGCGGCAAGCTCGCGTTCGCCGGGATGATAGAGCATCTCGACGTGATTCAGCATGGTGCCGGGATAGCGTGCGATGGCGTCGTGCATGGGGCCTCCGGATTACGTCTTCCTGCCGGTGGCACTCGGGCCGAGCCGCCGCTCGATGGGCGCGATCAACTCCTCGGTGACCGCGCTCGCGCCGAGGTGAATGAGCATGCGCCGTTGGCGTTCGAAGTCCGCGACGCGGACGGAGGGGTAGTGGGCGTCGGAGCCGGCCGGAACCAGTGGTGCCACCTCGCTGTCGTAGCGTGGATGTTCGAAGTAGGCGAGGCTGAAGCGATCATGATCCGCATCGGTACCCGAGGGCGCCAGGACTTTGTGACTGGTTGCCAACCATCGATCGTTCGTATGGCGCTGCATCAGGTCGCCTACATTTACGATCAGTCCGTCGGGAACGGCGGAGACTTCGTTCCACTGGTCGTGACGGTCGAGGAAGACCAGGTCGGTACGCACGCATTCGGAGATCCAGAGGATCGTGTACAGGTCGACATCGTTGTGGGCCATGATGCGCACGTCGCCCGGTACGGTACGAGGGCCGCCCGGATAGCGGATGGCCGTTGCGGTTCCGGTGCTGCCGATCAGCGGATCGACGAACGTCCCTGCGGGGAGGGAGAGCGCCAGCTCGAACAGGATCGCGAGCTTCCCGGAGACGTCCTGCACGCAGCCGAAGTAGGTGCGGGCGGCCTGCTCGAAGGCGGCGTGCTCGGCGGGGAACATGTTGGGAGGGAAGTGCTCCCGGCCTTCGGGTGCACCATAGTACGAATCGGAGGTGTCGCAGTCCCAGGCGCCGAAGCTGAAACGCTCCATGCCCATGACGCTCACTTCGTTCGGCGGGACGTTGAAGTACCCCCGCGCCACGGCGGGCTTCTGCGGTCGCGCGGCACGACGCTTGGTCGCCGAGGGCTCGTCGAAGAAGGCTCGCGCACTGCTTTCGACGGCGGCCAGCGTCGAGTGCGGAATTCCGTGCCCGATGACGATGAAGGTTCCGACGTCGGAGAGTGCCGCATCCACGGCCTGTCCCAATGAACTCGCGTTGCGAAGGGCGTCAGCCGAGAGGCCGCTGAGGTCGAGGATCGGGATATGCATCGAGGACGCGATTGTCATCGGTCCTGCGCAATCTGTCCAGGGCAACGGGTGCGGGCCGGCTTGCCCCGTACGCGCGGACGGGCTTTAACTCAGAACCTCGACAGGCTGACCTGGGGGTAACGAGGTGAACGGACCGGAGGGTGGGCATTGACGGAGGTGCGCCAGCATCGCTCCTGCTCGAGACGTGTGGCAGACCGCACTGCACGCGAAGATGTGGCGACGCGGAATTGCTCAGTTCTCGGGAGGCGGTACGGGTAGGTGGACGTTCCCGGCGCACTCCAGAATCTCGCAGAGGTCGGTGTCGCTATTACCGGCTTCTCCGGAATTGTCGCGGTCGTGGGCTATTCATCGGCCGGTTCTTGGACGACGGCCGACCGCGAAGGCTTCCGCTCCCTCGTTGTATGGAGTCTTGGTGCTGCCTTCCTCGCGTATGTGCCCGTCGTGCTCTTGAGCCTTGGTCCCCACGTATCGATGCCATGGAGACTCTCAAACGGCGTGAGCGCCGCGTTCCACGGCTACATCATCCTTAGAACGCTTCGGGGCGTTCGGGCCCACCCCGAGATCCTCACGCGCTACACCCTCTTCCTTTTCGTGATCGGGTTCGCCGTCCTGGCGGCCGAGATAGCGGCGGCCGTGGGGCCGCTCGCCTCTGTCGCGCCGTCTGTCTATCTTACCGCCGTGATCTGGTTCCTCTTTCTCGCCGTCACGTGTTTCCTGCATCTCGTGGACCGATCCTTTGGTTCGTCCGTTACCTAGTGGACGGGAGCACGAGCGGCGGGGGCGAACATACGTGCCCGATGCATCCCGAGGTGCGTCAGCAGGGTCCTGGCATCTGTCCCGCGTGTGGCATGGCGCTCGAGCCGGTCGTCGTGACCGCAGCGACTGGTCCGGATCCCGAGCTGCTCGATATGCAGCGGCGCCTGTGGGGCAGTCTCGCGCTCGCGGTGCCCCTGATGGTGCTGGCGATGACGGAGATGGCCTCCGATGGTTGGCTGCACGCATGGGCATCGGCCCGTGCGCTCGGCTGGGTCCAATTCGTACTTGCGACGCCGGTCGTTCTGTGGGGCGGGTGGCCGTTCTTCGAGCGCGGCGCCCGATCGTTCGCCTCGCGCCAGCTCAACATGTTTACGCTGGTCGCGCTGGGTACAGGCACGGCGTACGGCTACAGCATCGTTGCTACGCTGGCTCCGGAGATGTTCCCGGCGTCTTTTCGAGGGCCGGATGGTCGCGTCGCGGTCTATTTCGAGGCGGCGGCTGTCATCGTGACCCTGGTGTTGCTCGGTCAGGTGCTGGAACTCCGGGCGCGTGAGCGCACGAGCATGGCCATCAAAGGCCTGCTCGGATTGGCGCCGACGACAGCGCGGTGTGTCGCCGATGACGGGTCCGAGCGCGACGTGCCCCTCGACGACGTGCGGGTCGGCGACCGGCTGCGAGTACGCCCCGGCGAGAAGGTGCCCGTGGACGGGGTGGTCGTCGAGGGGACGAGCACCGTCGACGAATCGGTCGTGACCGGAGAGCCGATGCCGGTGGCGAAGGCGCCCGAGGCCGACGTCATCGGCGGCACGATGAATGCCACCGGGAGCTTCGTGATGCGTGCCGAGCGGGTTGGTGCAGCGACACTGCTCGCGCGTGTCGTGCAGATGGTGGCCGACGCGCAGCGGACGCGGGCGCCGGTGCAGCGCCTCGCCGACGTCGTCGCGAGCTACTTTGTGCCAGCCGTCATGCTCGTCGCGCTCCTGGCGTTCGGAGCCTGGGCGTGGCTCGGTCCCGAGCCGCGTCTCGCGCACGCGCTGGTCAGCGCCGTTGCGGTGTTGATCATCGCCTGCCCCTGCGCCCTCGGCCTGGCCACGCCGATGTCGATCATGGTGGCGGCCGGGCGCGGTGCGTCGGCCGGGGTGCTGTTCAAAGAAGCGGCGGCCATCGAGGTGATGCAGCAGGTGGATACCCTGGTGGTCGACAAGACCGGCACCCTGACGGAAGGACGGCCGACGCTTCGGGCGGTGGTCACCGCGCCGGGATGGGACGAAACGGTATTGCTCGCGGCGGCGGCGGGTGTCGAGCGTGGGAGCGAGCATCCCCTTGCCGATGCGGTCGTGTCGGGGGCCATCGCGCGTGGAGTCACGCCCGGCAGGGCGGAGAACTTCGCTCACTCGGCTGGCAAGGGCGCGCGCGCACGGGTCGATGGGCGCGAGGTCGTGCTCGGTAACGCGGCGCTGCTGCGGGATCTCGGAGTGTCGCCGGCCGAGCTGGCAACGGAAGCCACGGCTTTGCGGACGGCGGGTCAGACGGTGGCGTACATCGTCATCGATGGTGGGCTCGCGGGCCTCCTTGGGATCGGGGACGCGATCAAAGCGACCACACGGGAGGCCCTCGACGCCCTGCGCAGCGAGGGGGTGCGGATCATCGTTCTGACCGGGGATGATGAGGCCACCGCGCGCGCCGTGGCGGGAGAACTCGGCATCGACGATGTCGTGGCGGGCGTACTCCCACACGAGAAGGGGGAGGTCGTAGCGCGTTTGCAGCGCGAGGGGCGCACGGTGGCCATGGCGGGTGACGGCATCAACGATGCGCCGGCGCTGGCCACGGCCGATGTCGGCATCGCGATGGGGACGGGGACCGACGTGGCCATGGAGAGCGCGGGGGTGACGCTCGTGCGCGGCGACCTCCGCGGGATCGTGCGCGCCCGCCGACTCAGTCGGGCGACGATGCGAAACATCAAGCAGAATCTCTTTTTCGCGTTCGGCTACAACGCGCTGGGGGTGCCGCTTGCGGCCGGGGTCCTGTATCCGCTCACCGGGCTGCTGTTGAACCCGATGTTCGCGGCCGCTGCCATGAGCCTCAGCTCCGTATCGGTCATTGGCAACGCGCTCCGGCTGCGGCGCATGGCCCTCTGAGTCCGTCCCCGGTCCCGCCGCGGGAAGAGGCGGGCGGCGGTGACCGGGGACCGCGGGCGAGACACGTCCCGTCAACCTGTGGGGACACGTCGACGGATCGCCCAACATCCGTAGCCGGCTAGGGCGCCGGCAGCGTGTCGCATTTCGGATCGACGTTGCAGTCGACCAGTTGGTTGATGTCGCCACCGTCGAGATCGACTTCGAGGAACAGCCCGATGCCGGGTGCGTAGAACTTGCGCTCACGCGCGTCGGGCTCGAGCGGGCTGAAGTCGAACGTCACGACGCAATCGTGATCGCACAGATGATCGGCGAGGGCTTGCGGGACGGAGGCATCCAGCGCGGGTTCGTCTCCGTAGTGGTAGGTGGTGGAAATGACGGTCGCCGCGTCTTCGGCGTTTCCCGGGGACCACTCCTGCCGATACGTCATGTCCACGACCGGGGTCGCAGGGAAGAGCGTACCGGAGCGATCCCCGTCGCGTCCTACTTTGAACGATCCGTCGATGGAGACAAGCTCCGGATCCATTGGCGCGTCACCCGCGAAGGTTTCGAAGTCCTTGACCTCCTCGCCGCAGTACTCGACCGTTCCATCCTTGCGCTGGGCGAACCAGTCGTCGGTGTCTTCGAGGTCGATGCCGTCGACTTTCACCAGGTCACGCTGGACGACGCAGGTGACACCCTCGATCAGTTTCGTCTCGGGCAGGATCTCCGTCGTGTTGGTCTCGTCCTCGGCCTCGTACGCCCAGAAGTTCCCGACCTTGATCGGGAGATACGCGTTCAGGTTCGGTGGGACCACGAAATCGGTATCGAAGTTGGCCGGATCGAAATCCGGATCGTAGCGATCCTCGCCGATGAGGTCACACAGGTCGCGGCGTGCGTCGCGCTGCTCGCGGCACTCCTCGTTGCCGCTGGCGCGCGCTTCGATGAACTCGTCGAGGCACTCCGCACGATCCTCGTCGTCCTCGGTGTTGATGCAGATGGCCTTCAGGGTGAGGCGGTCGTCTTTGACCTCGTTCAGGCACGCTACGTACTGTGCCCGCGCTGTATTCGAGCAGAACTGGTTACGGCCTCCCTCGCTGGCTCCCGGTGCCGCGAGCAGAAGGACGAGGGTGGCAATCGTGAACCCGACGGGTGCGTACATTCCGGTCGAGCGAGATGGACATCTTCCAGTCAGAATGGTCATGGTCTCTCTCCTTGTGCGGTTCGCGCCAGGCAGCGGCGCTCTGGTGTGAGAGGGAGCATGGCTCGTGCCATCGTGGGGGAGACCGATAGCCCGCGTTTCGTGCGCTCGATCGTCGAATCGGACCGGCCAGCCCTGCAAGATCCTGCAGTGAGCGCGAAGCCGTTTGCGGGGTGCGTCCGCGCTCGAGGCGAGGCTAGGGCCCTGCGATCTCAGGGGCGCCGAGGCGCAATGCCACGTGGACCGAGCCGTCGACCGAGCGGGTATCGATGTAGCCGATGGCGTTCGCTTTCGTGGCAACGTAGCGCAGGACCGCCTCGTCCGAGTCGAGGGTGATCGGCGGAAACAGTCCTTCGAAGTAGCGCTGGTTCCAGTAGGCAGGGAGACTGGCCGCGTCGTGACCGAAGACCAGGCGTTCGAAGGCGGTGCGGACCGGCGTTGCTGCGGTTTGATTGACCGCGATGACCGGCGAGCCGTCGGACCAGAAGCGTCGCTGTTTCATGAAGAAGCGGCGGAGGTCGCCCGCCGACAGCGAGGTGGCGCGCGAGGGGTGCGTGATGACCACGAGGCCATGATCCTCGGCGCTCGTGGGTGTGGCCCATGCGAGCATGACTGCGAGGGCGGCCAGAGACGCGCGTGATCTGATCGATTGGACCATGGCTCAGAAGAGCGTTGCGATCGAGGCGTGGAATCCGGCTTCGGCTTCCTCGGACCTACGGTCTGCGATGAGATACTCGGCTTTCAGGACGACGGCCGGGATCGGCCGGAATCCCAGACCGAGGGTGATGGTGTTGACCTCCGGCTCCTCTGGGTCCTGGAAGTCGTAGTGCTCGAAGCGACCGACCAGGTACGTGCGGTTGGTCAGTTGGTACGCGCTTTGGAGATAGACGCCCCACTGGCTGGCATCGCCTTGCCCGTCCTCGATGGCGAACTCGCCCATGAGTTCGACGGGGCCGAGATTCCACAGCAAATCCAGTCCCCCGAGATGGCGCCAATCGTTGTCCCGTCGGGCTGCCAGGTAGCTGGCGCCCACGGACCACCCGGCATCGTCGTCGTACTCGAGCCGGGCGCCGACACTGTGGTCGGCGGGCTCGAACTCCGGGTCGCCTTCGATGGGATCGGCGAATTGATCGTAGACCGAGTAGGTCACGAGGCCGCCTTCCGGGAAGAAGGAGCCGAACACCATCACACCGCTGAGGTTGGGATCGAAGGGCAGCTCGGTGACCACGGGCTGCTCCGTGGTCCATTGGAGCGGCGGGGCATGAATGACGTTCCACCGTCCGACGGGAGTGAGAAAGATGCCCGTGCGGACGTTCAGGTGGTCGGAGAAGGCCACGTCGGCGTACAGGCGCTCCACCGTGAGGCTGTCGTCTGGGCTGCCGGCGTCGCCGCGATCGTTGACCTCGAAGGCGTCCTTATAGTTGAGCTCGAAGAAGTAGTGCAGGCGGGGGAGGGGGTCGTAGGCGGCCAACAAGCTGAAACTGTCGAACTCGAGCTCCCATGGTTCGCCTTCGGGCCACCCGACCGCGAGGTTCGCGAAACCCCCGATCGTCAGACCCGTGTTGCCGACGCGCAGGCCCCGTCCCGGCGTGTAGGTGATGTCGCCGATTGCCGATGGCCGCTCGAATATCGGCGCTTCGCCCAGTTGCACCGGGGAAAGCGGCTCGGCGGCAACCGGGACGGCGACGAAGACGCAGATCGCCGCGAGTGCTAGCGCCAGGGTGCGGCCGCCGAGTCCCTGGAAAAGGGTCTCGACGGGACGGCCCGGCGTTTGCAATGACTGGGGTGAAGCCATGACCCAGCAAACGGGAATACAAGGCCCCGGAGGCGGGGACAATCGGAGACGATTCTGGCCGCTCCGGTCGGTGCGGGCGAAGCTCGTCGGTCTCTCGCTGGGCCTCATCGTGCTCCCCGGAGCGGTGCTCGCTTTCCTGGCGTCGAGCAACGCAACCAGCGCGCTCGAGCGCGCGGTGGGTCGCCAGCTGGCTACGATCGCAGGCGGGGCGGCGCAGGAGGTGGCCGGCGTCATCGCTGATCAACAGAGGCGTCTCGCGAGCTGGGCCGATCAGGAGCTGATGCGGGAGGTGCTGGTCGGCGACGTCGACAAGCGCATCAGCCGGTTCCTGGTCGGGGAGCAGATACGCACGCTGACGCTCCTGGATGTGATCGCGACGGATGGCTCTGGATTGGCCATTGCGGGGACCGATCCGGCCGTGCTCGGCACCGTGCCCGAAAGCCGGGGGCACCCCGCGGATGCGGGCGTGTCCATGACCGGTCCGTACGCGTCGACGCGCTATGCGCGTGCCGTGCTCGAGTTCGCGGTCGCGATTCCCGATCCGGAGGAGGCCGCCTCACGGATCGGGACGCTGCGTGCACTCTACGATTGGCGGGCCGTGACCGCAGCGCTGGCCGAGGTGCAGGCCGATGTCGCAAGCCAGGGCATCGGGGTCGAGTTGCTCGTCCTGGATGCAGACGGCGTGCTGATCGGGGGAGCGTGGACGGTGCGTCCCGGGCTCGAAGCTGGTGCGGATCTTCGCGCAGCGGGGTGGCGTGCTGTGGAGGAGGATCCGATCTTCTTCGGGGTCGAGGGGCCTACCGACGCGCTGGTCGGACATGCGGCGGTCGGGTTGCCGGTCGCGGCCTGGTCGGTCATCGCGTTGCAGCCGCGGGCGGCGGCATTGGCCCCGGTTCGCGAGATGAACCAACGGCTGTTCGCGATGCTCGGGCTCGTCATCATCGTCGGGCTGACGATTGCGGTGTTGCTCGCGCATCGCATCACGCAGCCGATTCGCACGCTCACGAAGGCGACCGCGGAACTGGCACGTGCGGGGGCAGCGTTGGTGGCCGTTCCGGTGCGCTCGCACGACGAGATCGGCGAGCTGACGGCGGCGTTCAATCGGATGGCGGGCGATCTCCGCCGGGCGCACGACGACCTGGTGGCGACGGCTCGTCTTGCGACCGTCGGGGAGATTGCCGCTGGGATCGCCCACGAGGTCCGGACGCCGCTTGGCATCCTCCGGGGGTCGGCCCAGATGCTCGGGCGCGCGCTTAGCGGTGAGGACGCGCAGCAGGGCGAGCTCATCGAGATGATCGTCGGCGAGGTCGATCGCCTCGAGCGTGTCGTGAGTGGGCTGACCGAACTCGCCAAGCCACACCCACCCACGATGGCTGACACCCCGCTCGAGCCGTTGCTCGAGCATGCGGCCGAGTTCGTGGCAGGGCAGGCAGAGGCATCTGGTGTCGGCGTTCGGTTCGAACGCACGGGTTCCCGGAGCGCCGCGCGGTGCGATCGGGAGCAGATCTACCAGGTGCTCTTGAATCTCCTCGTGAACGCGCTCCAGGTGCAGCCCACTGGCGGGGAGATCCGGCTCCGGATGCTCCCCGGTTCGAACGGGAGCGTGGGCTTCGAGGTCAGCGACGACGGTCCTGGAATGACGCCGGAAACGCAGGCGCGGATCTTCTCCCCTTTCTATACGAAGCGCGAAGGCGGGACCGGGCTCGGGCTCGCATTGGTCGAGCGCATTGTGCGCGCCCATGAGGGAACGGTGAAGGTCGAGAGCATCCCCGGCCAGGGGGCGACCTTCCGCATCGAGTTGCCGAGAGGAGGCACGGCGTGAAGCGTGTCCTGGTCGTCGACGACGAGCGCAAGATGCGTCGCGTCCTGCAGATGATGCTCGAGCAGATGGAGGTGGAGTCGCTGGCCGCGGAAAACGGTGAGCAGGCTCTCGAGATCTTCCAGGCGGAGAAGGTCGACGCCGTGATTACCGACCTCCGTATGCCGGGCATGGGAGGTATGGAGTGGTTCAAGCGCCTCCGGACGATGGACTCCGATGTGCCGGTGATCGTGCTGACGGCATACGGTACGGTCGAGACGGCAGTCGAGGCGATGAAGCAGGGTGCCTACGACTTCGTGCTGAAACCCTTCGATGTCGAGGCGCTCGAGATCGTCGTTCGGCACGCGTTGCAGCTACAGCAGTATCGGACCGAGAACCGCTACCTCCGGGAGCGCTACGACGGACCCGCCGGGCTCGACGAGTTGATCGGACAATCCTCGGCGATGCAGCAGATCTTCGAACTCGTGCAACGGGTCGCGCCGACCAAGAGCGCCGTGTTGATCACCGGCGAGACGGGCACGGGGAAGGAACTCATCGCCCACGCCATCCACAACCTCGGACCGCGGCGCTCGCGGCTCTTCGTGCCCCTGAACTGCGCTGCGATTCCCGGGGAACTGCTCGAGAGCGAGCTGTTTGGGCACGCGCGTGGTGCGTTCACCGGGGCGCAAGCCGCGCGCATCGGGAAATTCGAGGTCGCCAATGGGGGCTCGTTGTTCCTCGACGAGATCGGCGACATGGACTTCCCGTTGCAGGCGAAGCTCCTCCGTGTGCTGCAAGAAGGGGTGGTCGAGCCGGTCGGGAGCAACCGTCGCGTGTCGGTCGATGTGCGCGTGATCTCTTCGACCAACCGCGATCTCTCGACCCGGATCAGCGAGGGCGCCTTTCGCGAGGATCTGCTGTATCGCCTGAACGTCTTCGAGATTCATGTGCCGCCACTCCGCGAGCGTACGCCCGATATCGCACCACTGGCCCGTGCGTTTCTCGACCGCTATGCCGCCGAGCTCGGGCACGAGCCCCTGCCGCTGACGGCCGAGGCCCTGGCACCTCTCGTGAGCTACCCCTGGCCGGGGAACGTCCGGGAACTACAGAACGCGATGGAGCGTGCAGCGGTCCTCGGCGCGGGAGGGGAAGTCGATGCGCAGCTCGTCCGTACCGTGCTGCCGGCGGCCTCGGGAGAGTCGGACCTGGCGGATGCCGTGGTGGATCATCAGCTCGAGCCGGCACTCGCCGGCGTCGAACGCAAAGTCATCCTACGCGCGTTGCAAGCCAGCGGTGACAACAAAGCGGAGGCGGCCCGTTTGCTCGGCATCAGCGAGCGGTCGCTCTGGTACAAGCTGAAGCGCCACCGCCTGTAGTGTACGGGCGCGCTAGGATTGCGCGGTCTTCATCTGATCGAGCATCCCGCCCATCAAGCGATGCAGCAGGTTGATGGCCTTCAGCGGTCGCACCAGTACCTTGAAGTCGTCGATCTGCCCCTCGGCGTTCCAATGGATCATGTCGACGCCATTGACGTGGACGCCTTCGATCTCGGCGGTGAACTCGAGCGCGGCATCGCGCTCGGCGATCACCTCGCGGACGTACCGGAAGTCGCTTTCGAGCAGGACGTGCGCCGCGGCGGTCAGATAGAAGATAGTGATCGCTTTGCCCTCCTGGGGGGTATGGACCACCGGAGAGTGAAAGGTTGCGTCCTCGGCGATCAGGCCATCGAGGGCCGTAAAATCGCGTGATCGGAGGACCGCATGCCATCGATCTATGGTCAAAGCGCGCATGGGCACAGCCTAGCGCCCACGCGGAGGCAGGGGAAACAACGGTACGGGAACGCCTTGCCGAGGGGGGACCCTCCCAGGCAAGATATTAGCCATGCCCCTGCTCTGGAGTTCCTGGCTTGGCGCCGTTGCTGCTTGTTTCCTGTTCCTGAGCACCCCGGGCCTGGCGCACGCGTTGCCAGACCTGCGACCGCAGATCTTCAACGTGTCCGAGGATATCGGGGACGTGTCGTTGGCTGAGGTCCTGGAAGGCTGTGCGGGCGGCACCAGCGATCGCCGTCTGGTCCGGTTCGCGTTGTACACGCACAACGACGGCCCCGACGTCTGGAATCTCGGGGACCCGCAGTGTCCGGATTGTGCCACCAATCCGGGAGCTGCGTGTACGAATCCGCTCTTCGTCTGCGGTACGGGTCACGTCCGGCCGCTGGTGGCCAGTTTCGCCCGTCCCGAACTGGTCGATCAGGACGGGAATGTCGTCTCGCAGGGGTACAAGCCTGGCTTCTGCCTGGTCGACTCGCTCTGCGGCAGTCCGCAGTTCACGAACTGCACTCCCATGGGCATCTCGGCGGGCTGTGCCGATCTCTACCGGGAGACGTTCGAGTGCATGTACGTCGACTTCACCGACGACGCGGTCCCGCCGGGCGACTACATGCTGCGCATCACCACCGACCCGGAGAACCGCGTCGCCGAGGACGACGAGACCAACAACGTCGTGGAGGCACCGGTTACCATTGGCCCGCCGCCGAACCCGTGCGGGAACGAGATCATCGAGGCGGGCGAGGGAGAGACCTGCGACGATGGCGGCACGAGCGCCGGGGACGGCTGTGATGCGAACTGCCAGGTCGAGGCATGTCATACGTGCAGCGGCGAGCCCTCGACGTGTGTCCGTGATGGGCAGTGCGCGCGCTGTCGCCGGACCGTCAGCAAGGAGGCCGCCAAGCTCGCCCAGAGCCGTGTGAAGATCCTGGCCTCCTGCGAGCTCGGGAAGATCAAAGGTCGGCACGACGACGCGTGTCCCGATCCCGCGGGTACCGGTGCGGGGAAGAAGGCGGTCGGAAAGCTTGCGAAGGCGGAGTCCAAGTTCCAGGTGAAAGTCGCCCGCGCCTGCGGGGGCGACGATCGGACATGTGGGGGCGATCTCACCGGCGAGGTGCCGCCGTGGTTGATGCAGTTCCCCGCGATGTGTCCGGGGATGCGGGGCGGCAGCGATCCGTTGTGTACGCAGACGATCAACGATTGCGGTGACCTGGCGAGCTGCGTCGAGTGCCTGCAGCGGACGGCAGTCGATCGCACGGTGGCCCTCACTTTCGGCGATCTCCTGCCGGCAGATCCACGGCTCGACCGCACTCTGAACCGTTGTCAGCGCGCAATCGGAACGGAGTCGTATCGATTCTTCGGGAAAGGCCTCGCCGAGCGGACCAAATGCTGGGACGCGCGCCGACGGAGCAAGCACGCGGACGAATGTCCGGATGAGACCGCGCCGTCTACGAGTGCCGCCTACAAAGCGGCGACGAGGATCGTGACGGCCGAGGCGCGCCACGAGCAGCGGGTCTGCAAGAGCTGTGGTGGCGCGGACGATCTCTGTGGTGTTGCGCCCGACGATCTCGATCCACAGACCGAGATCGGCTTTCCGGCGACCTGCGATGACGTGACGATTCCGGGCGGCGCGAGTTGCGCCGGGGCCGTGACCACACTGCAGGATCTCGTCGACTGCACGGCGTGTGTGTCCTCGTACTACGCGACCTGTATGAACGACGCGCTCGTTCCGGAGTACATGTCGTATCCCACGGACTGCGCACCCCCGGCTCCCTGAGGGGCGCGCGATCGTGCGGATGCCTGGCGGCATGGGGTGCCAGCGCGATGCGTGCGCCTACTCGAACTCCATCACGTCGAGTGTCCAATAGCCGCGGAGACTTTCCATCTTGCCCCCGTCGTCCACCCGGTAGGTGAAGATGCCGCGGACGCGCGCCTTCGAGCCGTTGGGAAACGTCGTGGTCAGCGTCATGACGTGCGCGGACTCCTTGTCGGCCACGTATGACTCGTGCGTCTCGATGTGAAGCGAGTTGGGTCCGATGTTCTTGTCGTAGAACACGCCCACCTCGGCCTTGCCGCACAAACCCTTACCCGTGGGGTTCGTCGGACCAACGCCGATCGGATCTTCGATGCAGACGTCGTCGCTCATCAGCGCCAGCCAGCCGTCTTTGTCGTGAGCCTGTACACAGCGCCAGGAATTGCGGGCTGCGACCAGTGCAGGGTGATTTTCGTCCATGAATGTCGTTCTCCTTTCGACTACGGGCAGAAGGAGCGCCGGACCTGCTCCTCGATCTCGGACAGCAGCTCATCAGGATCGCCTGTCATGCCCCGCTCCACCCAGTCTGCGAGCTGGACCTGCTGCATCGCGATCATCATCTTGGTGTGAACCATGGAATCACCGGGGTAGAAGACGCCCTCGTCCACGCCGCGCGTGAACAGGGCCGCTTGCATGGCGACGCCCTGGCGCCAGGCGTCAGCTTGCTTGGGGGAGGCTGCCGTGGCGGCGGCTCCGGCCCAGGAATAGCCTTCGCGCAGGTGCATGCGGAGGTAGTTGGGGTGCTCCAGGAAGAAGCCCACGTACGTCCGAACGCCCATCAGCAGCATGGCGAGTGGATCGTGCAAACCCCGCGCGCTGTCGATGGCGCGTCGCAGAACCTCCTGGAGCCGGGTTTCGTGGATGGCCCGCACGATCTCGGCCTTGCCCTCGAAGACCGAGTACAGGGTACCGAGCGACAGGCCCGCCTCGGTGGCAACGGCTTCCATGCGCGCGTCGTCGACGCCCCGGTCTGCAAACAGCGCCTCGGCGGCCTCGATGACGAGCGCGCGATACATGTCGCTCCGTGCGGCCCGTGCGCGGGCTTTGCCGGGCCGTGTGGAGCCGGCGCGCGAGGGGGTGCGGGTCTTGGAGGTAGCGCGACTGGCGGGCGGGCGTCGCGTACGACGGCTGGTCGGTGTTTCGGGCACTGCGCGCCTCAGCTCTCCCGGTCGGCGAGAGTGGAATACCAGTCGAACGCGTCGCGCTTGACCCACCCGGGCATTTGCGAGCCCTGCTTCATCCGCTCCTGCATGACGTCGGAGAGCGTACCGTCGCCGGCCATCTGCAGGAAGACGGTGCCGGCATTTCCGATGTCGAAGAAGTCGCGCTGCCAGGCCCACTTGGAGTTTCCGGCATAGCGGAACCAGGAGCCCCCGGTGCCGGCGACCTCGTAGGGCCGTCCGGCGGCGTCGGTCGTCGGTGCGACTTGGCGCCAGAATCCCACGATCTCGCCCTTCTGATCATCGATCAGCGTCCGCACGTAGGGGTAGTTCCAGCCGTCGAGGCCGGCCATCTCGGTCCCGAACGCCCAGTCACGGATCTGGGTCTTTCCCCGCGCGACGAACTCGTGATGGGGGCCGTTGTTCCAGCAGTAGATGGCATCGTCGGCATAGAACTCGGCGAGTGGTTGCCAGTCACCACTGGCGACTGCCGCTTTGTTCGCCGCGAGCCAACGCTGCAGCATCGTCTCCAGTTCGGTTCTCGGAAAGCCTGCCATGGAGTCTCCCTTTGGTCAGTCGTCGTTGTCGACGTGGTGGAGGGTCAGTGCCCGGGTTGGGCAGTAGCGAACGGCACGTTCGACGGCGGGTCGCAGCTCGTCGTCGACGAGGTCGGTCAGCACACGGACCTTCATGTCCGTCTCGTCGACCGCGAACACCTCGGGACACTCGCCGACGCACACCCCGTGGCCCTGACAGAGGTCGCGGTCGACCGACACCCGGGCGGGGCCGACGGCCGCGGGCTCGGAGGCTGGTGCGGCTGCGGTGGGGGTCGTTGGCGCGTGGATCGGTGCGGCGCGCTTGCGGTAACGCACCCGACAGGGGTGTTGGAGCTGGACGACCATCTTCGAGTGATCGTGGCGGTAGCTGTCGGGTGGTTGGGCGAGTTCGAGATCATACCGGCGCAGCAAGATGCTGAAGATCGCTTTCAGCTGGATCATTGCGAATGCGGCGCCCACGCATCGGTGGCGCCCGGCGCCGAAGGGGAGCCAGGCGAACACGCGCTTGTCTTCGTCGCGTCCCCCCGTGTAGCGCGACGGATCGAAGCGTTCCGGGTCGGTGAAGTGCTCGGGCATCCGGTTCGAGACCGCTGGGGATACCGCGACGGTCTTGCCGGCCGCGATCGTCCAGTCTTTGAACGGGAAGTCCTCCTGTACCTTGCGCATCAGAATGACCAGCGGCGGGTGCAGGCGCAGGGTTTCTTTCAGCGCGCCCTCCAGGTGCGGGATGCTGCGAAGCGCCTGGTAGCTGACCTCGCTCCCGTCCGCGTAGAGGGCCTCGAGCTCGTCGACGACCCGTACGAGTTCGCGTGGATTACGGAGCAGCTCGATGACCATCCAGGCCGCCGTGCCCGACGTCGTGTGATGCCCGGCGAACATCATCGAGATGAACATGCCGGTGATCTGGTCCGCGGAGTAGCGCGGGGTACCGTCCTCGTTCACGAGTTGGGTCAGCACGCCGATCAGGTCCTTGGTCTTCCGGCCTGCGGCCTGCCGACGATCGATGATGTCCTGGAGTCGGGCGACGAGCGCGGCGCGCGCGCGATCACGCTTCCAGAACGAGGGGAGGGGGAGGTGTGCGTTCACGTACGCGATGGCGTCGGTGCCTTTCTCGAGATCTTTGAACAGGGTCGCGTACTCGGGCGTCAGCTCTTCGCGGAACTCCTTCCCGATGAGGCATGCCGACGAGGTGTAGATCGTCAGCTCGGAGAACACTTCGAGCAGGTCGATCTCACCCTCGTCTCCCCAGGTGGCAATCATGCGCTCGGTCTCGTCCGCAATCGTCTGCGCGTGGCCGCGCATCATCTTGTCGCGGAGCGACGCGTTCCGGAGAGCCTGCTGGCGTTGCTCCGGCGTGGCATCGAAGACGACGCCAGCGCCGAAGATCGGCGTCATGAACGGATACGCCGCCGCCTGATCGAGCTGCGACTCGGGCGCTCGGAAGAAGGCCTCGTGCGCGGTCTCCCCGTACATCATCACCACCGGCTGATTGGCGAATCGGAGCTCCGCGAGCTCACCGCATTCCTCGTGCGCACGGCGCATCAGCTCGATCGGCGAGCGTCGCAGTTGCAGGAGATGGCCGAGGAATGGAAGTCCCCCGGACACTCGTGGCGGCGCCAACGTGGGTGGTGTGGGGTGGTTGTCACTCATGACTGGCTCTCCCGCATCCGAGGGTAAGCGCAGTATCGTATTTTAGAATGGAGATTTCAATCCCCGCGGGGCCTGAGCTCGATCAATCTGGGAATGCCCCGCCGGACAATGACCAGCGTGGTGGGGGTCTCGCTCCCAACGGCATCCACGAGGGGATTGTCTCCATGAAAGACCCAGGCGTCGTTGATGCGGACCAGCGCGTCGCCCGGCTCGAGACCGACGCGGGCCAGGAGTGCCGTATGCTCGGTGCCCGTCAGCTTGAGGAGCCGCTTGCCGTCCATGTCGAGTGCTGCCGGCGTGAATTGGGCCTCGATCCCCGCACGTGCCTTCGCGAACTCGGCTCCCAGTGTCGGGTCGATGGGGACGCTGTGGACGTGCTCGGTGACCAATGCCCGGTCGGTCGGTAGTGGCGCGTCGGCAAGAGCCGCACCGGTTCCTGCTCGCAACGGAAGCCGCTCGTGGACGTCGCCGTGCCGGACGAGCACAGCACTCCGGACGATCGCGGTCACCAGCGCGGCGTCCGTGAGCCGATCGCCGACGGTGATGATCCGTCCACGTCCCGTGTCGCGGGCAACGACGATGGCTTCGGGGGGTCGTCCCGGGAGGAGCATGATCCCGGTGACGTCGAAGGGCAGGGCACTGTCGGGGACCGAAGCGTGCGGAGTCTCCCCCGCGGCGAGGGCAGTCTCGACGATGCCGGTCACGGTTCCAGCGGGCTCGGCACCACCGACGTAGATGCCGTTGACGAGCACGGTCGGCGCCCGGGTGATGCCGGCGCGGCGCGCGGTAGTTGCGCTGGCGACCACGGTATCGTGTGTCTCTGTGCGATCCAGGCAGGTCTCGAAGGCCGCGCGATCGAGCGTGAGCGCCGTAGCATGTTGGACGAGATCCGCTCGCGCCTGGTGTTCGAGATTGGCGAGAAGGAGCGCGCGATAGGCCCAGAACTGTCCCTGCTCGTGCGCGCATCGCGCGGCGATGGCCGCGGTCATCGAGTGCCGGTGGGTGTGCTCCTGGATGTGGTCGACGTGGACGAGCGTCACCTGATCGCCGAACCGCGCCCGTAGGCGCTGCAACTCTGCGTCGAGACGCTGCGAATAGATTTGAGAGAGATTCTCGACGACGACGACCAGGGCAGGGGGCTCACTGGGGCCGGCGCGCGGAGCGTCCCGTACCGGGGTGAGCGTAAGCCGTGGCCGCGCTGGGGGTTCGAGGTCTGCGATGGACACCGGCCCGACCGGACCCCCGCGCCGTTGCGCGGCGAGACCGTGTGCGACTCTCAGCAGATGCTCGTAGTAGGCCCGCTCCAGACGGTAGGTTTCGATCGGTGCTGCGGCACGTAGGGTCTCGACCTGGAAGACCGTGGTCTCCGGTACTGCGGGCGGGCTCTCCTCGGCCGCCCTCCTGGCTCCATCTGGGGCGGTAGGTTCCGAAACCTCGTCTGCGTCGACCGGCACCCCCAGGGCCATGATCGTGAGCGCCACGATCGCCAGCTGGCAGGCCACACGCGACCGTGCGGACCCGGCGTATCGCCGTGGCCCGATCCGTCGGGTCAGGCCGCCGTCGGCGTCCTGGCGCACGTGGTTCAGGGTGGGCCTAGCGATCGGGGTTACCTGCCCACGCAACCGTGGCGACCAGGTTCTGACCCTTGAGGCTCGGATGGAAGCAGTCACCGCCGTCGATGTCGTCGGCGCCGAACGGGGTCGTTCCAGCCGAGGGGGTGAACTCGTCGACGTAGTCGGAAACGACCTCGATGCCACGCGGGTTCTTGGCATTGCTGTTCGTGTTGTAGGCAATCGCTTCGTCCCGAATGATCTCGTTGTACCGCACCTGCCGCGCGGCGATGGCGGTCAGGCGGGTGGTGATGTCTTCGCCATTCATGCTCCCGCCATCGGTCGCGATACTACAGACGCTTCCCAGGCCCCAGATGGCGTCACAGTCGATCGTGGGATCGGATTGCTTGGCGAGGCCCGCTGGGCGGAGATCGTGCACGCGCGGGACGCCGGCAATATAGACCGTCGATCCCAGGGGCAGGCCAGCGACGAGGATGTCCAGGCCCGCGCGGACAGCGTCTTCCCACTGGGTGTCGGTGTAGAGGGGATCGCCGCAGTTGGCGGGATTGGTGCAGTCACGGTTGCAGATGTCGTTGCCGCCGAGCTCGATCTCGACGTGATCCGGAAGCGGAACCTGTGTCATGATCGCCGCGGCTTGCGTCGCGAAATTGTTGCTACTGCCGCGCATCTCGGACCCGTCCGCGGACGCTGACTTGTCGGAGGTGATCGAAGGGTCGATCTGGAGATAGCGGTCGTGCACGCTGAAGACCGCGCCCGAATCGCCGTCGAACCACGAGTGCTCGGGTTGGTCGCCGCCGAGCAGGCAGAGGAGGCAGATCGGACCGACGTTGCACAAGCAGTCGGCAGCGAACGCTTGCGTGATGCTATCGCCCGCCGCCGAGATCTTCATGGGCGGTACGAAAGTGCCGACGGGTGTCGGCGTTAGCGTCGCCGTTGGCGTCGGGGTTGCTGTGACGGTCGGGGTCGCTGTGGCGGTCACGGTGGCTGTGGCCCCGGGGGGTGGGGTGAGTGTGGCGGTCGGAGTCGCGGTCGCCGTCGCCGTGGGGGTCGCCGTCGCGGTGGGGGTTGCGGTCACCGTGGGCGTTGCGGTTGGTACGGGCGTCGCCGTCACCGTTGGGGTCGCTGTGGTTGTCGCGGTGGCGGTTGCCGTGGGCGTGGCGGTGACCGTGGCGGTGACCGTGGCGGTGGATGTCGGGGTCGGGGTGGCCATCGGGCCGCTGGTCGGCGTGGCGGTTGGTGCCACCGGATTGCACTCGATCGGATAGGCCGTCAACGCCGGCACCCGTGCTGCGTCGAGGCAGTCGACGTCGAACTCGGTAATGCAGTCGACGCAGAAGACGAGGTCGGCAAGCGTACCGATTGGGCGTGCACACGGAACCGCCGGTCGGCTGGCACCCGCGGGAGCCGTGACGTCCGGGCAGGCGCCGAGGCTCGAGATCGCGACCGGGGGAATGTCGTCACCGGCGCCGCTTCCACCCAGTGGCGTCACGCCGGGATTGATGGGATCGACGACGTCGTCGCAGCGGCCGTCCTGGCCGCCGCAGGCTTTGCAGATCTTGGAGATCTTCTTTGCTTCCGCTTTGGCAATGTTCCGCGCGGCCTGGACGGCGGTCTTCGCCGTGACGGTGTCCGCGAACAGATCCGGGCAGGCGGCAGCGTGTTTGCCCTTGTAACGGGCGTCCCAGCACTTGCCGAGAATCTTTTCCTTCTTGATCAGGTACTTCGTGGTCTCCTTGCCGATGGCGCGCTGGCACTTGTTGAGTGCGCTTTCCGAGACCGGGTTCGAAGGGACGAGATCGGCGTAGTAGGCCGCCATGGATTGATCGACACCGCTACCAGCAATGCAGTCGAGGCAATCGCCGACGGCGCCGCAGTCGTCGAGAGGGTCGGTGCAGCTGCCGTTGTCGAGATTCGCACATGTCGCCGGGAACCCGAGATCGAGCTGCATGTCGAGATCGTCGTCGCCCGTGCCGCAGGTGCGATCATCGCCTGCGCAGCGCTTCGCGATGCTGGCGCGGAGCTTGGACGCCGCCTTGGCAATCGCTGTGGATGTCTTGAAGTCGATCAGGCAGTCGGCATCGGGCGGAAACAGCAGGTCACCCCGCCCGCGTACTTTGGCATCTTCGCAGCGTTGGAGGGCCTTGGCCCGGGCCTTCACGAACTTCGAGACCCCCTTGGTGATCGTGCGCTGACAGTCGACGGGATCCGCGGCAATGGCCGATTGCGGAGCCAGCATGACTCCGAGTGCCAACAAGGCGCTCAGCATCCACGCCGCACGCCCGCGAGGGCGGGCGTGCGGCGTGCGATGCCGAGGATTATGGGCCTTCACTCAAATCCGCGAACAGTGAGAAGAATGCCCCGTTCCTGGAAACCTCGATGCCGTCGAGTTCCAGTCCCAGGAAGGACGGAATCGGGAAGCTCGCGAGCGAGCCAGCCAGATCCGGGAGCAACAGCCCGAGGAGCGGCGGTAGCACGACGGTCTCGAGGGTGAACTCGTCGACGCCGAGCGGGTTGCTGATGATTGCCACCGTGATCTCGGTCGGGTCCGGGGGCGTCAGTGTGAAGTTCAGGCCACCCGCGGCGAAGGTCATGCCGAAGCCGATGTTGGCATCGAACGCGCCGATGAGGACGGTGTTCTCGCTGCCATCGTCTTGCACGATCGACACCAGGACCTGCGCGACTTTGAGCTCACCGAGCTCACCGAGCGGACCGGAGCCAGGACCGACGATCGGTGCCAGTGTCGGCTGAATGTCGATGCGGAACGGTGTGGTCGGTGGGAAGGAGGCGAACTCCGGCAGAAGGAGAGACAGCACGGCAGCCGTGACGGGCAGTGGGCCTGTCCCGAGATCGATCTCGGTGAGGCTGGTCACGAGCAGGCCGCACTCGGTCTGTGCCTTCAGGAGCTGATTGAAGGCCGCCGTCGAGAAGCAGAGGCCCATGCCGTACGGGGCGCCCCCGACCGGGGTCGTAGCGCTGAAGGCGGGGAACGCCTCGACGACCGTGTACGACTCCGTCAGGTCGGGTGCGCCGACCGGCGGAATGCATTGACCCGGGTCGGTCCCGACCTCGGTCGTGAAGCTCGAGTCGGACCCAAGGGTGATGCCGTCGTTGTCCTCGAGGGCCGCGAAGAGTGGCGCGTCGAGCATGACGCCGAGCCCGCTCCCAATCGGGCCGGTGATCTCGACCCCTGCGAGCGCGTCCTGGATGCCTGCCGCGATTGGACTGTCTTGCGGTCCCGCTCCATCGGGATCGCCGAGGAAGTCCGCCATCGCGTCGATGGTCAGCGCCTCGACGTCAGGGAGGAACGCCTGGATGATGTCACCGATGATCGGCGCGTCGCAGATGCCGCCGAAGGTCGTGTTGAATCCGGTGAAGCTCACGTCGAGGTTGCCGATCTGGTTGACGTCGAGCGTCGCGCCGGGTTCGAGCGCGAAATCACCATCGAAGAAGGCAAAATCGGCCTGCATCTGAATGTCGCAACTCGGGACCAGGCCGCTGCCCTGGAGATCGACGTCCACCCGGATATCGCTCACCGTGATGTCTCCCGCGACGAAGTTCGTCATGGAGTCCATCGCCAGGGCGAAGCCGGAGAACTCCGGTGGCGGGTTGTCGACGACGACGGTTGCGCGCCCGAGGCACGCCCCGAGTACATCGATGAAGCACTCGTTGTTGATGAGGACCAGGCCCACTGGGACCAGGGTTGCGAGGTCCAGGCCCTCGCCCGCCAGGGTCTCGACGAGTGGCTCGACGGTGTCGAGGCCGCTGTCGTTCAGGCGGAGCGCGACGCTCTCGGGGGAGAGCGCGCCGTCGGCGACGGAGTCACCCGCGATCACGACCACGCGATCGTGTGCGGTCGCGCCCGTGCCGATGTCGGTGACGGTGGCGCGGATCGGGTTGAAGATCTCGACGTCGTCGAGTGGAACGGTCGTCGAGAAGGTGCCCGCTGGGCTGACGGTCGTCGGCACACCGTTGATGGTGAGCGACGCCAGCGCGGGGGGCAGCGAGGTGATCAAGCCATCGACGGTTGTCGAGGCGGCGGTGCTGAAGGACCCGCTGGTCGGCGTCGTGATGACGACGCCGAACTGGACACACGTACTTGGCGTGCCGGTGCAGATGTAGCCGAACTCGACGTCGCAGACGTCGTCGCAGCCATCGCCCGGGGTTGGGTTGCCGTCGTCGCAGGTCTCGGCGCCGAGGATCGCACCATCGCCGCAGACGGCGCCGCAGGCGCTGGGCTCACCGGTGCATGTGAAGCCCGACTCGATGACACAGGTGCCGCTGCAGCCGTCGCCGGGCGTCGTACCGCCGTCGTCGCAGCCCTCGGCCCCGCGGACGAGGCCATCGCCGCAGATGCCCGAACAGACGCTCGGGGCACCGGTGCAACTGTAGCCAACCTCGACCGCGCAGGTCGCGCTACAGCCGTCGCCTCCGATGGTGTCACCATCGTCGCAGCCTTCGCCGACGAGGACCATGCCATCGCCGCATTCGGGGCTGCAGGTGCTGGGTTCGCCGGTGCAGACATAGCCAGTCTCGGCCTGACACGTGGAACTGCAGCCGTCGCCGGACACGGTCGCGCCGTCGTCGCAGCTCTCGGCCCCGCGAACGAGGCCGTCGCCGCAGACGGCCGTGCAGGTGCTCGGTTGGCCGACGCATTGGTAGCCGGACTCGACCTGGCAGGTGGAGCTGCAGCCGTCACCGCTGTCGGTGTCTGCGTCGTCGCAGGTCTCGGCGCCACGGACGAGGCCGTCGCCGCAGATACCCGTACAGACGCTCGGGGTGCCCGTACACTGAAAGCCCCCTTCGATCTGGCAGGTGATGCTACAGCCGTCACCCGGAGTTGTGCCGCCGTCGTCACACGTCTCACTGCCGACGACCTCTCCATCGCCGCAGACTTCATTGCAGACGCTGGGCTCGCCGACGCAGTTGTAGCCGGTCTCGACCTGACACGCGGCATCGCAACCGTCGCCGGCCGAGGTTCCGCCGTCGTCGCAGGTCTCGGCGCCGACGATCTGACTGTCGCCGCAGATCGCGCTGCAGGCGCTGGGCGCGCCGGTGCAGGTGAAGCCGGTCTCGATCTGGCAGGTGGCATCGCAGCCGTCGCCCGGCGCGGTGCCTCCGTCATCGCAGGTCTCGGCGCCGATGACCACGCCGTCGCCGCAGACGGTGCTGCAGGTGCTGGGTGCGCCCGTGCACTGATAGCCGATCTCGGTCTGGCAGGTGGCGTCACAGCCATCGCCGTCGGCCGTGCCGCCGTCGTCACATGTTTCGAGCCCATCGGCGATGCCGTCACCGCAGGTGGTGGGCTCGCTGCAGCTGCTGTTACCGTCGTCGCCGTCGTCCATCAGATCGCAATCGCGGGCGAGGCCGTCGGCGCCGTTCAGGAGTTCGCAGGTGCGACAGCGAATCCGTGCGTCGATGCAGACGGTGAGATCGTTCGCGTCGGCCGTGCCACAGCCCGGGAAGGCGAGGTCGAGTGCCACGCCCTTGCTGACGCACTTGGAGCCGATCTTGCTGAGGGGCTTCGCGATGCACTGTTTGTTGATCTTGGCTTTCGGATCGGGCTGGAGCTGTCCGGTGCCGAGGCAGGTGTCGCTCATGCCGGCCTCGTCAACGATGGTCCCGTTCTTCATGCCGGTGCGCTTGCACTTGTTGAATTCACCGAGGCGTGTGGCCTCGCACTTCTGGATCACTTTGATGATCTCGCGCTGGCACTTGTGGCCGTCGGTGGTGACGATCAACGCATCGTCGACGGGAGAGCCGAAGATGTCGTTCATCATGGCCTCGCTCGCGGCGATGGCGAGACCCGGTGCAGCGGTCAGGCTCGGAGGACCGATGGGCGGTGGGACGCCGCCGCACTTCTGGTCGGCCTTGTCGAATGCCTTGATGACGGTTTTCAGGACCTTGTCGTTGGTCGACGGGTTGGCGCAGTTGAGGACCGTCGGGGCGGTGAGGGTGCCCTTTGCGAAGTCACGGGTGCAGAGGCTGAGCGCCTTGTTCTCGGCCTTCGCGACCTTCTGCGTGAACTTGTTGATGGTCTCGATGCACTTGATGTCGTCCTTGGTCAGCTGTGCCGACACAGGAGCAGCGAGCAGAGCCAACAAGGGTGTCAGGGCCACCAGGGCCGCCATGCGGCGCGTCGTGATTCTCGAAAGCATCGATTGTCCCATTCTGTACCTCCCCGTAACTTCGTAGCGTTCGGTGATCGTCATTCTTTGTCCTTGAACTCACGGCCCTTCGTATCGAGGGTGTTCTTCGTGGCTGGTGCGATGAACTCCGCTTCCCAGCAGGTCCCGGTCGTGCTCACCAGCTGTGCGGTTACGCGCGAGTCCTGCGCGAACAACAACTGGGTCCCGACGGCGGTCGGGACGGGCAGGGCGGTGGCCTTGCCTTTGACGAGGACCGAGGCTTTGCCGGCGGGGCCCGCCTTCAGGCGGAGCTTGCCGATGCCGTCCTGCTGCCGGTCGCGATCTTTGTACTGATAGCCCGTGCTGTTGGCCTTCCAGCAGGGCTTGGGCTTCGAGGTGCCGCAGGTGCCACCGGGGGGAATGCGCATGCTGGCCGTCAGTCGCGGGACGTCGGTGTTCTCGTCCCAGATGCAGACCTCGTATCCCGTCGTGGTGAGGGGGTCGCCAAGCTCGGCGATATCGACATCTCCCTTCGACCACTTCCACAGGAACTTGCTCTTGGCGGCCTCGTCCCGCGCCTTCCATTGCAGCTTGACCTTGCCCGGTTGAAGCGGCGTGTGGCAGCCGGGAAGCGGCGCGAAGCCGCACGGGCCGGCGGTGACGGTTGGCGTCGGGGTCGGGGTGGCGGTGACCGTCGGGGTTGGCGTAACCGTTGGG